>Ga0065721_10003557_pt1 | contig 542870 bp, 426 predicted proteins | sample Mesricmetagenome_FD_59108 | JGI IMG/M metagenome (GOLD analysis project Ga0065721, IMG submission 59108) | Mesophilic microbial community from rice straw/compost enrichment Sample: eDNA_1 v2 (version 2) | ecosystem: Engineered > Solid waste > Grass > Composting > Bioreactor | place: USA...
CCACTCTCACGCCACTGGCGGACAAGGGTAAACATGTACTCTCTACGCTCTCTCATATCAATAATATTTGGGCGTAAAGCTAAAGACGATCATTTAAACCGAAAATATGCAGTTGGTCGGGCGGATACGACAATATGACCGTTGCGCGGGTCACAATGCAAGGTTGATCCCGTACGCTGCGCTATATTAGCCAGGTGGCAAAGCACCACGCTTTTATGGGCCTCGGTAATTGGCGCATTAATGGTGGCGTCCCCACGGATGCTTTCCACAAAGTTGTTCAGGTGATACATATCCGCTTCACCGCTGGCGCTTACGGGATCGTTGGGATCGATCTCAAGATCCGGTGCCACTTCCTTTATCAATTTATTTGAACCATCATAAATCTTATAGTCACCTCCGCCTAAATTCACTAACGTGCCTTTGGTGCCATAGATAATAAACCCTCTGCCGCTGTCTTCCACGCGGAAAGAATTGCAGCTGCGCCCTTCCCAGGTGATCACCTTCTTATCGCCGAATTCAAACGATGCAATCTGGGTGTCGGGCGTTTCCCAATCGTCGGTATACGCATATCTGCCGCCCGCAGAGGTCACTTTCGTCGGAAAATCCACGTCCAGAAACCAACGGCAGCAATCGATCTCGTGATTGCCGTTGTTACACGATTCGCCGGTTCCCCAGTTCCAGAACCAATGCCAGTTGTAGTGAACCAGGTTATCGCGGTAAGCTTCCCTAGGCGCCGGGCCCTGCCAGAGATTAAAATCGAGGGTAGGGGGAACGTTCACGGTTTTCCCCACGCCAATCGGTTTGCGGGCATTGGTATACCAGGATTTGGCCATGTACGGTTCGCCGATGATTCCGCCCTTTACTTCCTTAACTGCGTTGATCAACGTTGGAAAGGAACGCCGCTGGCTTCCGACCTGAACGAGTTTGCCGTATTTGGATTGTGCGGTTATCAAGAGCTCGCTCTCATGGGGATTGTGACTGCAGGGCTTTTCCACATAGACGTGTTTGCCGTTTGCCAGCCCCAGCAGGGTTGCGGGAGCGTGCCAATGATCCGGAGCAGCGATCACCAGTGCATCAAAATCCGTGCGCGTCACCAGCTTACGGATGTCTTTTTCAACCGTCGGCTTGCGAGGTTTTCCCTTCAGCGCGTTAAGACCCTTGTTCAGGGCGCCATCTTCCACGTCGCAAAGGTAGGCCACTTCGACGCCCGCTATCTCTGCAAATTTGGCTGCATGGTAGGCACCGCGGCCGTTAAGACCCATTACGGCTATAACAACCTTATTACTGGGGGCGCCCTTTCCCGAAAGCGGAAAGTTGAGAATGGTTAACCCTGCTGCTGCCACAGAAGTTTGTTTTATGAAATTTCGCCTGTTCATCTAATTTCGGATTTATTAACTGATTTACTAATTGATTATTATTGAACTAACTGATTGACTATGGAATGGTATCTTTCAGCCGCCCGGATGTTTCATTCCATGCAGAGCGGAGGTCCTCTAGCACATCGGGATGGGTTCCGGAAAGATCCGTCTGTTCAGAGGGATCCAAAGAAAGGTTGTATAGCCGGTCATCCCTCATCTTCCAGTCGCCCCGCCGGAAGGCTTTCTGGCCATTGAAATGCCAGAAGATATCCTGTTGTGGCGCTCCATTGCCGAATAGGACCGGGGCGAGGGATATCCCATCGAAAACGAATTCGTCCCCACCGCCGGCTATTTCAAGCAACGTAGGCAGGATATCCGTATTGACATACGGTTGGGATATGAGCTGTTTGCGCTTTATCCGGTTTTTCCAGCATACCAGGGCCGGTACGCGGATGCCCCCTTCGGCCAATTGCCCTTTTTGGCCTGTCAGGACGCCGTTGCTGGCGTGCTTAAACAGGGTTTCCGAATAGCCGCCATTATCTGAAATGAACCAGATCAGGGTATTATCAAGCTGCCCCGATGTTTCCAGAAAATCAAGTACCCGGCCGATGTTGTCATCCAGATTGGAAACCATAGCGGCGTAGTACCTCCGGTATATGTCCGTTACGTGCGAAAATCGATCGAGGTATTCCTGCGGGGCCTGAAGCGTATTCGCGTATCCGACTTCTTTCCTTATTCCTTGATCGAGCACCAGGGTGTTTTCCGGTAAATCCGATGGATTTGACTTGCCATAATGGGGCGCATTGTAGGCCAACAGCAGAAAGAAAGGGGCTTCCTCATCCGCGGAAAGGTACTCGATGGCGTGGTTGGTAATCAGGTCTGTCGCATAGCCCGTTTCATGGAACGGTTCGCAGTTCCTGTACCAATCGTTTCCCAGGGTACCATATACGTGGTCGTAATAGTCAATGCAGCCGTGTGTGTGTCCGACAAAGGTGTCAAAGCCATAAAAACACGGCAAATATTCCGGTTCGCTGTTTCCGAGGTGCCATTTTCCGAACAATGCCGTCCGGTAGCCCGATTCCTTTAGGTATGCCGGCATTATTTTTTCGGATTTGTCCAAATGACCGGTTTGCTCAGGCATTAAAGCACTGGTGAGTCCGTGAAGGGATCGCTGGGGGTAATTACCGGTTAGCAGACTGTATCTTGACACGGTGCAGACCGGCCCCGATACGTAAAAATCGGTAAACTGGATGCCCGCATCGGCGATGCGCTGGATATTCGGACTGGGGATGTCGCCGCCATAGGTAGAAAGATCGCCATAACCAAGGTCATCTGCATAGATGACGATGACATTGGGTTTATCCGAATGTTGCCGCGCTCCCGTGCCGGCAATGTACAATAAGGTAACCGGAAAAATGAAGAATACAATCCGTCTCAATTTTTGTCGTTTTTAGAATCCAAGACCAGCTGTTAATTCTTCGGCAATCCGAAGATGGTCGGCATGTGTCCGCATATCAAATTCACGGAGAATATCTGCCACCTTTATCTCGGGGGTCAAGCTTTCAAGAATGGTGTAGTGTTCTTCCCCCAGGGTATGCAGGACTATTTTCGTTCCATACTTTTTACGGATTTCGGGAAACTTCACCGCCACTGTCCCTGCTCCATGGGTGTGGAGAATAGCCCGCTCCAGGTTGATGGAGCCGAAGACGCCCCATTCGTTTGACGGATGGCCCCCACTCACCGCCAGTTCGCCCGTCACGTCGCAGATTCTCGAACAGGTGTCGCGGATACTCGAAACAATGCAGTATTTGTTGTCGAGTGCTTTTGCGGCGATGCGCTTACCGCCTGAAAAAGCTGAGGGAAAGAAGACGATTTCCGCTCCTTTTTTTCCGAGTTGGTTCCAGCCCTCCGGCCATTCGATGTCAAAGCATATTTGCACACCGATTCGTCCGAAATCGGTAGCAAATACGGGAATATCGGAGGGCCCGGGCGTGAGTCCTTTCCGAAGTTCCCCTTCCGTAAGCCTTGCTTTCCGGTACTCGCCCAGATATTCCCCCTGTCGGTCTATTAACACGGCGGCGTTGTAATATTTTCCGTCTGCCGTCGTATAAACCGGGCATACGATGTAACAGTTGTGGGCTTTGGCAAATGTCTGAAATGGGGCAATGATGTTTCCGGAACCGTTTTCCGATGAAACGGGTAACGGCGGTCTGCCACCTTTCACCGCTGCGGCGTGAAATACTTCGGGCAGGCAATAGATATCGGGAGCCATGGGTAAAGCAATCTCCATTCGTTTCAGGGCAGCAGCGATGACTTGTTCGATGTTGTCACCTTTGATGCCATTCATTGTGAGTGTAGCGATATTCACCCGCCGCGAAGTAGGGCCGGACTGTGACCTATTTGCCCACTCCTTGCCAATTCCCTGGGATATAAGCCCCATACCGGCTAAACCCACCGATGCACTTTTAACAAAATTCCTTCTAGAAAAACTCATACGTATTTTTTTTAATCAAAAGTCTTACAAAAAGTCACTCAGGTCTGCTACGAAAACCTGCCGGACACCACCCGGGGCACCGTTAAAACAAACATTTTTATAATCCCTGCTCCATACCGGGTGGGGATCGATTCTGAATGTACTTTCACGGATGTCCAGATCGGTGAAAACCTCACAAATAGCTACTTCTTCGCCTGTGCTGAGATGAATTAGCCGAATCGGACAATCCTTGTAGCCAAGTTTCCGGTATTCGCCGACATAGTAGTCGGAGATGAGGTAAGCGGAGGTGGCATCGACGCTGGGATGCCCGCTTCCGGCGTGTTTGGTGGACAGAATCTTGAAATCGGAACCGGTGTAGTGAAAACTGCAGAAACGCATCTGTTGTTCGCCCAGCCACGCGGGCGTGACATTCATAACAATCTGTTCGCCATCCGGATGCCAATTGGGGTGGTTTGCCCGATGCGACCATTGTTCCTGGCTCAGCGGTTTGTTTAGGTCCGTTCCGTCAGGTTTGAAGGACAGGAGCGTGGGATGATACTTGGCAGATCCGGGAAAAACGCCACGGAACACTTGCAATATCCGCGTGCCCTGCAGGTTATATTTTGAGTGGAAAAAATAACAGTTTGCTCCCTGGTAGAAGGGATCGTTGATAAAACCCAAGGCGTCTTTTAGACTGAGCAGCAGCCTGGTTTGATTGGTTGCCAGGTCGGTTTTCCAGAGACCCTGATCAGCCGGAGCCCCGATTATGTCCTGGCGGTCGCCGAATGAGGGAACCCCATATCCCACCTGTGTAGCGCTGCCATCCTGGTATCCATCGATCATTTCCAGCGGGAAGCCGATGACGGCCGACTCATCAGGCGCCATGTGATACATGGGGCCGGCGAACGCTTTGATGGCCTTGGTTTCCGTATCTATCCGGACGCACACGGCCCGGCCGTCGATGATATCGTTCGTATAAAGGTAACGGTCGCTGCGGCCCCAATTCAGATTGGCTCCAAGCTGGTATCCCCATCCCTTGGTTGAATAGACCTTTTCGATCGTTTCGTTCTCCAGGTCAATGACGCAGATGTCTACGGTGTCGCCATAGATCGCATGCCTGCCTTGATAAGGTAACTTGTTTACTGCAAGATACTGCTGGCTGGGGCTGAACGGACAGACGTCGAAAAACGTGTGGATGTAATATCCATCGTCGGGGGTGACGATTTTTACCCTGCCAACACTGGATTTCTCTTGGTAATTCCGGAAGGCAAATTTGCGTGGGGGCGTCTGTATGCTCTCTATGGAAAAGCCCTTCGCAAATGTCCCCACCGCCAATAACCCGGCCGATGTTTTTAAAAAGTCTCTACGTTCCATGATTTTTTGCCGTTTACGATTAATTATACCCGGGATTCTGCACCAGATTCTTGTTCACATTAATTTCTTCCAAAGGAATCGGCCATAGATAATTATGATCGTGAAACGGCTTTTTCTCGATGATTAAATGTCCTTTTTCATTGATGTTGTAACTACCGTTGTATTGTGCCGGATCAGGGGTGATCTTCATTCCGTGGAAGGTTTGGCTGAGTGCCTCATCCAGTGTGCCCCATCTGAGCAGGTCCCAATACCGGATTCCGCCTTCACAGGCGAGTTCAACCAGCCGTTCACGCCGGATGATCTTACGAAGTTTATCGGGATCGGTCTCCGTCACCGGCGGCATGCCAACCTCGGCGCGGGCTCTCACCTTATTAATCGTCTCATCGAGTAGTGCCTGTGAGATGCCGGTTCCGGCTTCCAGTTCGGACTCGAGGCGGCTGAGCAGCACTTCAGCGTAACGCATCAACGGGAAATCCCCGCCATACTGGTTGCGAACCCCCTCATATTCCCGGTCGTGAAACTTATTCATCATATACCCTGTGCAGCCTGGTCCCATTTGCCCAAACCGGGCTATCGAATCGGGGTACCCCTGAAACACCCGGCCGTCGACCGTTGAATAACCGGGGAGCATGACGGTATGATACAACCGGGGATCACGGTTTTCAAAGGGATGCTCGGGATCGTACCGTGGTGATTCCTCGATGGGCATTCCGTCGTTCATCAGAAATTGATCAACAAATTCCTGGAAGAATTGGATTCCATTGTTGCCACCAAACCAGCTGGGCCAGTTCACCTGTTGGCTGATGCGTTGTCCATCTTCCGTTTGAGTGTAAAGGGTTGAAAAAATAATTTCATTGCTGTCTTCTCCCTCATCTTCAAAGAGCTTCTTGAAACGAGGGTCTATCTGATACCTATTCAGCTCCATCACGGATTTGAAAGTTTCAGCCGCTTCTGCCCAGCGTTTTTCGGCCATCAACAGCCTACCCTTCAGCACCAAAGCTGCACCTTTTTCATTTCGTCCCTTCTCTGCGGCAGGGCGCGATACAGGAAGGTCCTCAGCTACCTCCGTCAGCTCGGACAGCACGAATGCGATTATCTCCTCGCGCGGGATTTGGCCGATGCTGTTCGCTTCGTCAAACGTCAGTACACGGGTAGCCAGCGGCACGTTTCCGAATAATTGCGATAGCCAGAAATAGCTGTAGCATCTGAGGAAGCGTGCCTCCGCAATCATCTCCGCACGTTCTGTATCGTCCATATTTACTTTGTGGATGTTTTCCAGGAAATAATTTACCCGGGCGATCTTCTTATACTGCGAAACCCACATGGCATTTACCTGGGTATTGGTCGGAAGAATTCCTGCCTGGGGAAAATTGCACGGTTCACCGGTTCGTATGTGGGTGGCCACATCCGTCCATTCGTCAAAATAGACGGTGTTTACCACCCAGCCATCAAACGTAACCCAGCCGGCATCAATGCGCTCATAGCACCCCATCAACGCCATCATAGCATCATTCCGGGTATTCCAGAACGTCCCCTCGCTAAGTTCATTTTTGGGGTTTTCTTCAAGGAAGTCGTTACATCCCCCCAGGGAAATAACCAGCAAAGCCAGGAATGCAACATTCTTTTTTGGGAATTTATAGCGATTCATTTGCGTTCGGTATTAAAAGTTAGCATGGATACCCAGGCTCCAGACCTTGGTCAGCGGATTCACCCACAGGTTGCTGCCGACACTGGTTTCCAATTCCGGATCCCAGCCGGGTCGGTAGTGATCGAACGTGTAGAGGTTTTCCCCGCTTAGATAGATACGCATCTGGCTGATCCGGTCCGATTTCAGGCCTGGAAAATTGTAGCCCAGCTGAAGATTCTTGACTCGTAAAAAGCTAGCATCCAAAAGCCAATATTGCAGAACGTCTACGTCATACGGCGGACGCTGAAAGGTCTCTTCCAAACGTGGGAATTTCGCATTTCGGTCCGGATTCTCCTCCGTCCAGCGTTCGTCCATGTGCCATTGTTCTACATTCCCCTGATTATAAAACGGAAGTCGTTTGCCGGAGGTAATTTTCTTGTTCCCTCCAAGACCCTGAAATTGCAGATACAGGTCGAATCCTTTGTAGTCGGCCGTTATTCCCATTCCGTAGGAATACCTGGGGAATCGGGAGCCCAGTACTTTCCGGTCGTATTGCGAAGTTATCCGTCCATCTGGTGTGCCCTCGGGGCCGCTGATGTCTTTATATCGAATATAACCCGGTTTTGCCGGATAGTTCTGTACGGCATAGTTTGCGATATCCTGCTCATCGACAAAAAGTCCTTCCGTTTCATATCCATAGTGAGAAAACAGAGGCTCTCCGACAAATAAACCCTGAGCGATGTCTCTTTCTACATTGGCCAAGCTGAGTACCCGATTGCGGACGATTGAAAATTTCGGGCTGATGGAATAAGAAAAGCTGCCCGCGGTATTCCGATAGCTAAGGTCGAAGTCCCAACCCCGGTTGCCCACAGCGCCCGCATTTTGATCACCTGTAGCCATCCCCAGAACGGAGGAAACGGTTAAGCTATAAAGAATATCGTAGGTCTTTTTATAATAGTGATCCACGGAGAGACTGAGTTTTCCGTCGACCAGAACGACATCGACCCCCCCGTTGGTAATTTCCGTGGTTTCCCAGGTGATATCCTCAAAAGGCAATTCGTCCAATGCTATGGCGGGCTGGACAACGCCCCCTACGAAATACCGGTGGTCCGGTGAGAGCGCGCGCTGATAAGGGTACGTTCCGATCTGTTGATTGCCGAGCACGCCGTAGGAGCCACGCAATTTAAGGGTAGTTATCCAAGGGACATTGAAAAACGGTTCGTCGGATATGATCCACCCAGCCGATAAGGAAGGGAACAAGCCGTACCTTTTTCCCTTTGCAAAACGTGAAGATCCGTCGAATCGTAAATTTCCCTCCAGCAGGTACCGGTCTTTAAATGCATAATTAACCCTTCCGAAATACGACCGTAGTTTCCACGTAGATTGCGTGTCCCAATTGCTGTCATTTTCCGGTGAAGCAGCGTCCAGCACATAAATCGTATTGGTGGGGAAATGATCACGGAAAGCCCCGAGCAAATCGTCATTGTAAATTTCCTGCGAATATCCGCCCATGATCTGCACGTGATGGGTTCCAAATGTTTTGTCGTAATTAGCGAAGGCATCCATAATGAGGTAGCGACTGGTATCCATGTTCACCTCACCGGTGGAGGGACCGAAAACAAGGTCCGGACTAGATGCCGTTTCGGCACCGAAAAGTCGTTCTTGTGAATACTCTTGGTTATAACCTATTCTTCCGGTGATTTTAAGTGACTTAAGGGCATCCCACTCCAGTGAAGCGTTATTGGCAAAGCTTCCAATGCGATTCTGGTAAAAAGACTCGCCGTCAAGCGCTTCCCAGGGTCCGGGGTGTCCCATCCAGGTACCGTACGTGCCGTCCGATCTTCTTTTTGGAACGGTGGCATTCCTCGAAAAAGCGGAGGCGATCAGTGCATCCATATCGCCTGTACCGGTAAGCCCTACGCGTGCCGGTTCACGAAGTAAAGAATACGTTCCCCTGAGTATTGCATTCAATCTCAAACGGTCGCTCAGATTGGCGTTTATATTTGCCCGGATATCGTACCGATCGTAAAAGTTCTTGGCAATGAGACCGTCTTGCCTTAGATAGCCCGTGGAGACCAGGTACCTGATTCCTTCGGATCCGCCGCTCGCAGTCAGGTTATGTTTGGTCTGGAAGCCGCTTCCGGTATGGAAAAGATCTTTCACATGGTGGCTGTTGGGGTAATTATCGGGGTCCTCACCCGATTTGAACTTTTCAATCTCCGCTTGTGAGAACCGGGGGCCGGCGCCCACATTCCGGTTTGCCTCGTTCCATGCCTCCGCATACACCCATGAATCTACATAATGGGGCAGTTCCATGGGCGTTTGCTTTCCTATATATGAATCATATTGGACCTGCATCCGGCCCTGTTTTCCGGTTTTCGTTGTGATCAATATTACGCCATTGGCCCCCCTTGATCCGTAGATTGCTGCCGAGGCGGCATCTTTAAGCACGGAGATGCTGGCAATATCGTTCGGGTTAACAGAATTAATGGAAGAAGCAATCCCGTCTACCAGCACCAACGGGGAATTCCCTGCATCGCTGAAAGTTCCCGGTCCGCGAACGTTGAGCTCTGCTAAATTCCCTCCGGGGTTTCCGGATCCCTGCGTAACCGTAAGGCCGCTGATTTCGCCCGCGAGTAATTGGGAAGTCTGGCTGACGGTTTTCTTCGCCACCTGATTCATGATGACGCTGGAAACCGAGCCCGTTAGATTCACTTTTTTCTGTGTGCCGTATCCGACTACGACCATTTCTTCCATTTCCAATGTTTCTTCCTGCAAGGTTACATTAATCACCGTTCGATGATCGACAGGCACTTCTTGGGTCTTCATTCCCATTAATGAGAAAACCAATACAGCATCCGGCAAAACGTTGGTTAACGAATAGCTGCCGTCGGTATCGGTAGACGTACCCCGGTTGGTTCCTTTGATCCTCACAGACACACCCGACAAAGGTGCCGACGCATCGCTGACTTTTCCTGCAACCGCCTGTTGGTTGGTTTTTTTTGGGGCCGATCCAGCCGGATCTTTGGTTGGGTTCTTGACTTCTCTGATAATTACGGCATTATCGAGTACTACATACGTGAATGGCTGTCCGGCAAAACACTTCTCCAACACTTCCTCAAGCGGGGCATCCGTTACCTTTATCGTAACCCGCTTTGCTTTTTTTAAAAGCGCATTGTTGTAAAAAAAATCGTAGCCGCTTTGATCGCGTAATTTCTCTATGATCTTTTCCAAAGGGCTATTCGTCTCATCAAGCGTAGCTTTTTGGGCAAAAAGATCATGGGCTGAAACCTGTACGATCGCGACTGTGGTGAAGAGTAAGAATAACTTTATCCGCATAATCAGTCTCCCTTTCGTTTCCGGACCGATCCGGCTAAAAATTGGCTGGAGTGTCAGTATAGCCAACATCACACGGCGGTAATCTTGGATCTTGACTTCCGTATAAAAAATCATATCTTTGAATGTTTGGATTTTAGTCTGATAAATAGTCCATCAATTATTTATCTCCGGTATTGCCGGACGAGGTGAACCGAACATTCTGCCGGAAGTGGGTCCAATCACTTCCGGCTTTTCTCCGGAACCCTCGAAAAATTTTACGTTGCTCAGGGCATTACGGTTACCCTCCTTCCCTCGATCTTGAAATGTACACTGCCGGTTATCTCCATGAGCTTCAGCAAATCGGCGAGATCTCTTGATCGTGACATCTTTCCCGAAAAAGTTTGCTGCAAGTCTACTCCGTTTTGATAAACCACATCCACATCGTACCAACGGGCAATCTTGTTCATAATGCCTTCTATGTTTTCATTGAATTTGAAATAACCTTGTTTCCAAGAAATAATGCTTTCCAAATCAAGCTGATCGGTAATGTGGATGCTTTCAGCGGTAACTTGTGCTTGTTGGCCGGGGAATAAGTATTCTGAACGATGTGGGCTGTTTACTTTTACGGATCCTTGCAGCAAGGTGGTTTTTGTCGTTTTGTCGTCTTCATAGGCCGAGACATTGAAGTGCGTTCCAAGCACCTCGATGGTTTGCTGTTGGGTACTTACCTTGAATGGAACCGATGGATTGTTTGCTACCTCGAAATACGCCTCTCCGCTCACCTCCACGCGTCGTTCGCGGCCAACGAAGGTAAGGGGATACCGCAGGGTGGTCGCAGCATTCAGCCAGACTCGTGTGCCATCGGACAGGGTAATCCGATACTGCCCGCCAGCGGGGGTGGTCAACGAAGCTTGACGTATTGTTCCGGCTTGCGCATCCGACTGATTGGCCAATGCGGTACCATCGTCATAGGTCACGGTACCTCCTTTGGCAATAATACCTTCCTTATCGGTGCTGAGATTTATCGTGGTTCCATTGTCGAAGCTGAGGATCGCCCGGTTGCCACCCGGGACCGCCAGGCTAGCCTGTTCAACAGCAGCCGTTGAAAGCGTGTCCGTTTTCCGAGTGTATACATAGAGCCCGCCAGTGATCAAAGCTACGGCCAATACGGCAGCGGCTTTTCGCATGAATCCCGTAGACAAACGACGCGTGGTTGTTTTTCTCATTTGCAAGGAACGGCGTATTCTTTTCATGTCCTGCAGCCGATCTGCGTCGTCTAAATCCTGAAAATCTCCCAGCTGCTGCTGCAGATACCATGTCTCCAGCAGCGCTTTTTCTTCTTTCGTGCAGGTGCCCGCTAGGTATTTTTCCAATAACGCCTTCGCCTGGTTTGTGTTCATAGCAATCGGGATTTTCTGACCAACCCTTTATACGGAGTACAGTCTAAAGTGAGGTAGGGGGTAAAAAAAAGAAAAAAAATAGAAAATGCAATCCGAGGTTGACACGCAATATTCTCAATGCATGTTGAATATGCTTCCGGACGGTTTGTTCAGAAATATTGAGCTCTCTCGAAATCTCCCGATGGCTCAGCAATTGTTTGCGACTCAGGTCAAATATCTCGCGCATCCGGCGGGGCATGCTGGCAATTTCGCGTTCAATCAATTCAACGAGTAGCTTTTCTCTTACCGGATGGTCGGTAATGCATTCCCCACGGTGTATGAAATCCTGAAGAGAAGTCAAGTATTCGGATTTAACGCGGTTGTGGGCAATCTGATTAAAAATTTTGTTGCGGACGGAAGCGTATAAGTAACCTGGAAGCCCACCGTCCGGTGAAAGTGTATCTCGCTTTTCCCAAAGTCGCAGAAACAGCTCATGAACAATATCGCCGACTTCGTCCCGATTGCGTACCCATTTGTATGCATGCCTATGGAGTAGCCAGAAGTATCTGTCATAAATCGCGGTAAACGCATCACGGTTTCCTTCTTTTAGCAGGGAGACCAGTTTATTGTCGCTCAAATCGTTATAGCTGCTCATGGGCACAATACGAATTTAGGGAATTTATCCGATTCCTTTTAAGTTTATATCAGGCGCTTAATTGAACCTATATTTCCTGATTCATCGAAAGGAGACGCCCGTCTATATGAAGATACAGTTAAAACGGGGGGATGGGGTAAGAAAAAAGAAAAAAAGATGCCGATATAAAAAACGACTTAAGCGATCTGTAGGGAGATATTAATCGAAAAAAAACGGGAAACTAGGATTTACACCGTTAAAAATCGGGAAATAAACCGCTCCCATTGTGATTTTTGGAAAACCGATGCAATTTTGTGGCTTTCGCTATTGACTGCACACATGGAGCCCCTGTCCCGCAATTACGGGATGGGGGCATTCTTATTGACAAAATGATCGCGATTAAACGTTAAACCGGAAGTGCATGATGTCTCCGTCCTGCACGAGGTAGGTTTTACCTTCCACGCCCAGCTTACCGGCTTCCTTGACGGCGGCTTCCGAACCATAGTTGATGAAATCGTCGTATTTGATAACCTCAGCACGGATGAAGCCCTTTTCGAAATCGGTGTGGATCACACCTGCGGCTTGGGGAGCAGTGAACCCATTTTCAATCGTCCAGGCGCGCACTTCCTGTACGCCGGCCGTGAAGTACGTTGCCAGATTTAACAGCCGGTATGCTGCCCGAATCAATTTATTGACACCTGATTCGGTAAGGCCGAGATCTTCCAGAAAAAGTTGCCGCTCTTCGTAGCTGTCCAACTGAGCGATTTCCGATTCAATTTGGGCAGAAATAATCAGTACTTCCGCATTTTCGTCTTTGACGGCTTCCTTCACTCGCTCTACATAGGCGTTTCCCGTATTCACAGAACCTTCGTCCACGTTGCATACATACAAGATGGGCTTTACGGTAAGGAGCGATAAATCGCTGATGAAAGCGAAGTCTTCTTCCGATATCGGAGCTGTACGTGCCGATTTACCCGATTCAAGGTGGCTTTTAATCACCGATAGAATTTCATAACTCCGCTTGGCTTCTTTATCACCGCCGGTTTTAGCTTGTTTTTCAACCCGCTGGATGCGTTTTATTACCGTGTCTAGATCCTTTAGCTGTAATTCGGTGTCGATGATTTCCTTATCGCGAACCGGATCCACCGATCCATCCACATGTACCACATTTCCATCGTCAAAGCAGCGCAGCACGTGGATGATTGCATCTGTATTGCGGATGTTTCCGAGGAACTGGTTGCCTAATCCTTCTCCCTTACTCGCCCCCTTGACCAAGCCGGCAATATCCACGATCTCAATCGTGTTCGGTACTACCCGTTGCGGTTTTACCAATTCGGCCAGCTTATTCAACCGTTCGTCCGGTACCGTAATAACCCCGACGTTGGGTTCAATGGTACAGAATGGGAAGTTAGCTGCCTGTGCCTTCGCGTTGGAAAGGCAGTTGAACAAAGTGGATTTGCCTACGTTGGGTAGGCCTACGATGCCGCACTGTAAAGCCATGGATTGTCTCTATTTAAACGGGTGCAAAGATAATAATAAGTATGATATCCGTAACCATTTGCTAAATTTGACGTCTTACCGGTAGATATGACAACACCTTAATCGATAGTTAACCATGCACACACGCTCACTTCTTTTTATTACGCTTATAGCGTTTTCAACGTTTGCCCGAGCGCAGCCGCTCCAACCAGATCCTCGGTTGGCAGGAATCGACTCACTCCTGGAAAAACTACTCGATGACTACCACGTTGCGGGCTTTTCTGTAGCCGTCGTCCATAAAGATAGCGTAGTCTATGCCAAAGGGTTTGGTTATCGGGATTATGAAAAGCGATTGCCGGCCACGCCCCATACGTTGTATGCAATCGGCTCCTCCACCAAGGCGTTTACCGCCGCGTTGTTGGGAACGTTATTCGACGATAGCCTTTCCTTGGATGATAAAGCAGGGGAGTACCTGCCTGCACTCCGTTTCAAGGATGGACGCGAAAGCCAAGTGACGGTACGGGACCTTATGACCCACCGTACGGGGTTATCGCGATATGATTTTTCTTGGTATGTTTTTAACTCGGATGCCCGCGACAGTTTACTGAGGCGCGTCCAATACATGGAGCCTAATGAAGAAGTCCGGGCAAAGTGGCAGTACAACAATTTCATGTACCTCGCTCAAGGGATGATTGCAGAACGGATGACCGGGAAGACGTGGGAGGAAAATATCCGGCAGCGCTTTCTTGTACCCCTAGGTATGAGACGATCCAATTTTGATGTCAACGAAATGGCAAGTGATGCCGATGCATCCCTTGGCTACGTCGTGTTCGATAAAGATTCGATTGAAAAAGTGCCTTATTTCGAGATTCGGGGTATGGGGCCTGCGGGAAGCATAAACAGCAGCGTATTGGAAATGGCGAATTGGCTCAAATTATGGATCAATGGGGGTGAGTTCGGAGGTAAAGCGTTGATTCCCCGCACGTATGTGCGTGAAGCGGCAAGCTCTCAGATGGTGATGGGAGATGGGCTTCCCGGGAAGTATTCTGATGTGCATATCTCCAACTACGGCCTGGGATGGATGATCGCTTCCTACCGGGGTCATTATCGGGTAGAGCACGGAGGCAATATCGACGGTTTCTCCGCTAGCACGGGCTTTTTTCCAACCGATTCGTTGGGCATCGTCGTTTTAACCAACCAAAACAGCTCGCCCGTTCCGAATGTTGTGCGGAATTTCATTGCCGATCGCATGCTTGGGTTACCCTTCGTTAATTGGAATACACAGATAAGTAACGGATCGGAGGAAGCCACTACCCCTGATACTGCCCATCAGGAAGATGTGGCGCGGATGCGGGGAACCCGTCCTTCACACGTTTTGGCTGATTACACGGGCAGTTATCAAAATCCAGCCTATGGAACGTTTACGCTTCGCCTCCGCAACGACACCCTACTGACAGCTATCGGTAAACAACGGGTTTGGCTGCGCCATTATCACTATGATGTATTTGATCTCAAGGGATTTGAAGAGGATGGCCGTCCGGATACTGCGGATGGGGGAATGAAAATCAACTTTCGTATTGGGGTTGACGGACAGGTAGAAGGTGCGGTCATACCTATGGATCCTTCGCTTGACCCCGTGGAATTTAAGCGGCAACCGCTTGTCCAACATCTTTCGGAAGCGCAGATGCAGGCTTATGCCGGATTTTATGAATTGGCAGGACTGCGTGTACACATCACCGTAAAAGACGGTGTGCTTTTCATGGATGTGCCGGGCCAGACCAATTACGAAACGATCGCTCAGGGTGGTCACTATTTTAAACTGAAAGTACTCAACGGCTTTGCCATCCGCTTTGAGATGGACGAGACCCAAAGCAAGGCGTTGGCCCTGTACGCGATCCAACCGAATGGAACGTTTAAGGCCACGCGGGTAGACCCCAAGTAGCCTCGTCCGCACAGGGCGGGTGACGTTGCTATTTTTGCTCCGATAAGTAAGCCACCAGCGAGGCGAGTTCCTGGTAGCTTAATGCGTTGGCCAGTCCCTCGGGCATCATGGAATGGTCGAGTTCCCTGCGGTCGGTGATTTCCGATTTTGCGAGGGTTGTTGCCATTCCGGCAATGTTGCGGATGGTGAGCTTATCGGCCGATTCTTCGGTCACAAACCCTACATATGCATTTCCACTTTTCGTTTGAATCTGTACGGTCGAAAAACCCTGCGATATCGAAGCATTCGGCTTCAGTATGGACTCGGCGATTTGCTGCCGGTTCATGATGGAGCCGATCTGCCCCATGAAAGGCCCTTTCTGAACCTCGCTCCGGTCGACGGCATGGCAGGTTTTGCATCCTTGCTGTACAAAAAGTGCAGCGCCCTCCTTCGCATCCCCTTTAATTTTATCCAGCGCTAGCATGACATCCTCAATTGAAGATTCGCCTACCTGTCCCTTTTTGTTTTTAAGCTTTTCGAGGTCCACCTGAGGCGCGTCTTCTTTTGGAGGTTGTATTTCGATGATGCCAAACTGGTTGATTGCCAACCGATACCGCGTGTTGAGAAGCTTAAAAAAGTCCTTGTCGCCCTTTTCTGCTTTTTTCCACTGCTCCAGTAAAAATGCACGGATGGTCGGGGTTGCTTCCCATTCCACACCTTTGTAGTAAGGGCCGTGCGTATCCGGTCGGGTGCTCCACCACCACGATGCATCGTACGGGGCTTCTCGGTGGTATATGCGTGCTAGCGTATTGAGGATTTTGGCTTTGAGCGCGTCGTCGGCCGTGTTCTCATATGTGGAAATTAATGCCTGCACTACGCGATCGTCGTGCAGGTAACGCATGGTCCACAAAGCGAGATCCTGATTCCCTGTATTCAACGCTTCGATACATTCATCCACCGCATTCAGTGCCACAAGGGCTTTCACGGCCAAATGGGGAATGACGATTTCAGAATTTGGTGTCGCATGCGGTCCCTCGGTCCCTAGGTCCGGCGATTTAAACGATGCAGGTACCTTCGTTTCGAGCAATGCGCCGATCGCTTCTTTTTTACCCAGGCGTCCCACACCGATGATAGCTGCAGCTTTAATACGAGGCGAAGTTGCGCGCAATCCGCTTAGGAAGGGTTCCAGCGGCACATTGTCCGCCCACGCTTGGCGGTCGGCCAAAGCCCGGAGTGCGTGTTCCTGCAAGTCGGTATCCGCCGTGGCTTCCACCAATTGATCGATGGCTTCCTTTCCCTTCAGTTGGGCATAGGTGTATAGTGCCGCCACCCGTGACTCGATATCCAGGGAGTTGTTTTCCACAAGTTTCCAAAGTCTCGGGGCAGCGTCTGCGTTGTCGGCTCTTCCCAGCAATTCATATTGGGCGGCCAGCCGGGCTTTGGCACTTTTTGACTTTAGGAGGGCCACCAGTTTCCGGTTCGAAAACTGTTGGATGTCAGCAAACGCTTCGTAGTCAAACCCCTTGGGGACAGCCCGCACCACATAGCCTATATCCGGACTTCCCGAATAGCCCGCTCCATCCCAAGCCGACAGGTACAGAATTCCCGAAGCGTCGATGTCAACATCGGTAATCTGTGGCAGTTGAATGAAATTTTCTTCACGCTGGGTAAAGGTCGCCTGATCGGCCTGTACCGGATGCCGGTAAAGATAGCTACGGCCCCAGTCGGCCATAAGGGGCGTATGGTTGTATTCCTCGGGCCAACGGTGGTCGTCAAGATACAGTGCCCCGGTTCCCGAGCCTCCGCCTAAGTCGACCAGCGCTGGAATGATTTCCTCTGTGAAATGCTTGAATAGGATGGGATATCCATATTCGCCCGACTGGATCTGGTGTGAAAAGCGGATGTTCCAGCCACCACCGTCGTTGGTATTGTCCCGTGTAAAAATATTCATAAACGGATCGATGGCTACATCATAAATGTTCCGCAGGCCATGCGTATACACTTCCATCTCTGTACCGTCCGGCCGTACCCGTATAATGCCACCTCCCAATACCGTCAGCTGCTTGCCATCCCGGTCTGTTGCGTTATGAAAACCGAAGTCGCCGGCGGCGATGTATATCCAGCCGTCGATTCCCATCTGGATGCCGTTCGTGGCATGGTCGGTACCCCGTTCGGCAAGGTATGTGGGGTTGCTGATATCCGTAATCAACGGTTTTGGATCCCCATCCGCCACGCCATCTTTGTCGCGGTCCTCATAAACCACCAGATCCATATTGGCCGCCTTTTTGGTTTCTTTGGAGAAGCGGGTGTGTAGTACGAATACCCGATCGCCCAATGCAAGTATCCCTCTTGGATTATCAGTACGGGCGAATTCTGAGTATGAATCCATAATGCCATCACCGTTGCAGTCGATCAGTTTCACAATGGCGCCTTGTCCCATTTCTTTCCCTAGGGATCCCATTTTGTCAACGCCTACAAAAACATCGCCGGAGGCAGAAACCGCAAGGCAAGCCGGACTGGGAACAACGTCAGGACCTGCAAAAACGTTGATATCCAGTTTTTCCGGCCATTCCAATGTAGCTGCCAGTGAATCGGTCATGCTAACATACCGGTCTTCGGTGACGAAATTGCAATCCTCGGTAGTTGATTGACAGGCTGCTACTGAAAAAACTGCAGCAAAAATTAACCAATATGAATGTCTCATGTAGCTCTATATCTGTTTATAGCGGTAAATATAAATATGTCTACCGTAAAACACGGATCATATCAGGGTTTTTACCGATACTTGAGGTTAGGTATGTCCCATCCGGAGAACAGGCAATGCGTACTACGGGCGTATATAAGATGCTACCTGATTTTCGATGGCATTTAGGTACGAAACCCCAAACAAATTCAAATGTACCAACAAGGGGTACAAATTCCATAGATAAACACGGTCCTCCCATCCGTGTTGCAGCGGGTACACCTCATGGTAAGCCGCGTAAAATCGTTCGGAAAACCCACCAAATAATTTGGTCATAGCGATATCTACTTCACGGTGGCCATAGTAAATCGCCGGATCAATGAAGATGGGTGTTCCTGATGGATTTACGAGGTAATTACCGCTCCATAAATCGCCGTGGAGGAGTGTAGGCCGCTCGGTTGGATACAGTTCGGGTAAACGGGAAAACAAACGATCGAATTTTTTTAATAGCCCTGTTCCGATCATCCGGCCCGCCAGATCCAATTGCCTTTGCAACCGTTGTGCGATAAAAAAATCCGTCCAATCTGTCGAAAAGTCATTATGCTGGGGCAATGAGCCGATGAAGTTGTCGTGGTCTAGCCCGTAGGTGTCGGCATGGTTACGATGCAAGGAAGCCAAAAGCCGGCCCAATGCCTCCTGATGGAGCCCGTTGTGTTTGTCGCCCGTGTCGATCCATTCCATTATTAGAAAACCCTCGCCATGTGCATTTCCAACGGCATAGGTCTCCGGAGCATGTGCCGTCCCCAATGCGCTACGCAACAGGTTCAATCCTCTGGACTCCGCCAAAAACATCGTTGTAGCCATTGGATTATCATTGGCTTTTACAAAATAGGTGCCGATGGACGTTTTGATCCGGTACGCCCGGTTGATATCGCCCCCGGATACGGGCGCAACCGACTGGATGGATGAATACGGTCGTTCCCGATTTTTCAGAGACGCCTCCAACACCTGGTACAGGGATTCGGACAAAACCATGGGGGAAAATTACGCATTGCCTGCCGTTTTTCTGGTATATTTTTGTGCATATCGCTGATCGCTTTGCAAAATCATAGGGGTTTCATAGCTTTGTAGCAAACAAACCCATGCATGCCTGCAAACCGTGTAATTGAGATGAAAACCGCAGTTGCGTACGGCGCGATACTCGCATTGGTACTGTTTATATTGCAATGGCTGAAATTGCGTTTTCTGGTCGCCGATTCAAACTTCGAAATTTACGTAGGCTTGATTGCGCTTGTCTTTACGGGCTTGGGCATCTGGTTGGCGCTGAAACTTGTTAAACCCAATGCGAAAACTATTGCCTTAGAGCGGGAAGTGTCTTCGGAGGGGGAAAAGGAATTCCTTGCCGACGAACAGGAAATCGCCCGTATCGGGCTAAGCAGCCGGGAGCTGGATGTGTTGCGGCTAATGGCAGACGGATTGAGCAATCAGGAAATCGCATCCCGCTTGTTTGTTTCGTTGAATACTGTTAAAACCCACGGTTCGCGGCTTTTCGAAAAAATGGACGTGAGGCGTCGTACGCAGGCGGTAGACAAGGCCAAGAAGTTACGAATCATCCCCTGATCGTTTCAAAATCACCCGAAAGTATGAAGGAAAAGTGGAACGTACTGTTCATTTTTGCAGCAAACGCAACTAGTTAATGCTATGAAAAAAACAGTAATTGTATTCGGTTTGATCTCCGGTGTGATTATTACCGGAATGATGATGTGGAGTGTTTATGTTTGCTATCACAACGAGAATTTTAAAGGCAACGATACGTTGGGCTACACGGCCATGATCGTTGCATTTTCTTTCATTTTTGTCGGGGTGCGGAGTTATCGGAATAATTACCAAAATGGGGTGATCTCATTTGGTAAAGCATTCCAAGCTGGCTTGTTCATCACACTTATTGCTTCTACGATTTACGTACTGGTATGGCTGGTGTATTACTACGGGTTTATTCCGGACTTTATGGATAAGTACACCGATTATGTATTGCGAACGGCCAAAGCCGATGGAGCTACCGCTGCAGAATTGGGCAAAAAAGCAGAGGAGATGGCCAATTTCAAGGAACTGTACAAAAATCCGGTAATGGTGGTGCTCATTACCTATTCCGAGGTATTTCCTTTGGGATTGGTCATTGCTTTAATCAGTGCATTGCTGTTAAAACGGAGGCGGTGAAGGAGACGGAAATTGAAAATGAAATTCAGGAAATGGGCAACCGGAAATAGGTGTAAATTTGCCGGATGATTGAGCCTGCTATCACAGCATTTTATACGAACCATTCGGAAGACTCCCGGTTACAAGTCGGACTGGGGCCCCTTGAATTTGAGCGAAATAAATCGTTGATTTCGAGATATCTGCAGGATGATTCCCTTGCGGTCGCCGATGTCGGTGGGGGAACAGGCCATTATGCAGCCTGGCTATGTGGGATGGGGCACCGGGTCACGTTGATCGATCCCGTCCCAAAGCACATTGAACAGGCGAAGCGGAAAGCCAACAGAATGGGCAAAGGGTTCACTTGCTTGCTCGGAGAAGCCCGGTACCTGCCGTTTGAAAGTGAGGTTTTCGATCTGATCATACTCCATGGGCCCTTATATCACCTGCAGCAGGAGGTCGAACGCCTTCAGGCATTGAAAGAGGCATATCGGGTATTGAAACCCCGCGGTGTGGTATTAGGGTTTGCCATTACGCATGCGGCCTCTACGGTTGCCGCCCTGCACAGCAGCATGATACACGAGCCTCGGGTTTTTCCATGTGCCGTTCGGAGCTGCTTAACGGGCAACATATTCCTCCGGAGGGTATGGCCGGTATGCTGCCGCATGCATACTTTCATCGCCCCAGTGGGCTTGCCAACGAATTTGAAAAGGCTGGATTTGCACCAATGGGAGTGTACGCGGTTGAGGGCTTGGCCTGGATGGATGGCCAGTTTTTCCAAAGCTGGACGGATACCCAAAAACGTGCGCGCCTTTTGGAACTGATCAATTTGACGGAAAGCGACCGCGAACTTTTATGTTTCAGTCCGCATATTATGATTTCGGGAAAAAAAGATTAGTGGTTGCGGGCTCCCTGTTTAGAGCTGCTGAATAGCCTCCAGGATCACATTACCTAATAAAAAAGCCGGCTTTGTTGCATACTAGCAATAAAGCCGGCTTCGTTGTACCCAGGGCCGGGATCGAACCGGCATGGGTCGCCCCACTGGTGTTTGAGACCAGCGCGTCTACCAATTCCGCCACCTGGGCATATTTGAAAGTACAATCCCTTATTTCGGGGATGCAAATGTATTTATTAATCCGTATTTCGCAAAATGTTTTTCAAATTTCCTTTCGATGGTAAACGAATGATCGTTTCATAGCCCGGTTGTCACAACTACCCCTCCGAATTGGCGCGTTCTCCCATTCACCGTTATCGCTTTGTATGCTACCTTTGTACATCACAAAGCAGAAACATATTCACATTTCAAAACAAATCATTATGAAATTCAATCCGTATTTAAATTTTGACGGCAACGCCGAGGAGGCGTTCCGTTTTTATCAATCCGTTTTTGGAGACGAGTTATTTCTACAACGCATGGGAGACGCGCCCGGCTCAGAAAATTTACCAGACAACGAGAAAACCCGCGCGATGCATGTGGCCATTCCGGTGGGGGATGGTCAATTCCTTATGGCTTCAGATTGTTTGCCCTCCGCAGGGCACGTGTTGAACGTAGGCAACAACAACTACATTTCCATCACGCCCGACAGCAGGGAGGAGGCTGATCGATTGTTTAATGGGCTTTCGGCCGGAGGAAACATCGAAATGCCCATGGAAGATCAGTTCTGGGGCGATTATTTCGGATCGTTCGAAGATAAATTTGGCGTTCGTTGGATGATTAATTTTCCAAACAGTACCAAATAGGGAAATTACAAGCTAACCCGCTGCATGATCTGGGTGGGTTAGGCTTTTGTTTTTTTGCCGGGCACGTTGGTAGATGAAGGTTGAACCAAAGCAAATTCCCGTCACCACAGCCATGCATCCAGCGATGGAGGCATTGAGCCAGTACGCGATCCAATATCCTACCACGGAGATAAAAATACCCAGTCCTGCGGTAATCGCCAGCATTGATTTTAGCTCGTGTGTCATCAGGTAGGCGGTAGCCGGTGGACCGATGAGGAAAGCAATGACTAAGATTGCACCAACCGATTCAAACGAACTGACCGTAGTGAGCGATACGGCGGCCATCAACAAATAATGCCAGAGCGCTGTCGAGATGCCGAGTGCAGACGCGAAAGCGGGATCAAAGGATGTCAATTTCAATTCCTTGTAACCCAATGTAATGAATAATGCAACCATAAGCAATACCGCTGAAAGGATGTATACAGGCCGTGGTCCCAGGACCGCCCCGCCGGACGTTACCCACAGGTCAATCGGGACGTAAGCAATTTCCCCATACAGCACACAATCCTGATCAAGATCAACCTTCCCAGCGAAGGCGCTGATTAAAATGATCCCTATTGCAAAGAGAAATGTGAAGGTAACACCGATGGCGGCGTCCGTCTGCAAGTTTGCCCGCCGGTGGAAATATTCAATGAGAAATGTGGCCAATAATCCCGTGGCTCCTGCGCCCAATAGCATGGGCAACGTTTCGCGGCTGCCGCTGAGCAGAAATGCAATCACGATACCCGGCAAGACTGCGTGGCTGATTGCGTCACCTACCATGCTCATTTTGCGAAGAATCAGAAAACACCCGAGTAACCCGCACGTGATAGCTACGAGGGCACCGGTTAGTATAATCCAAAATGCGATCATGTGTAATCTTTATATTTTTGGTATCACGGTGTTATGGGGGTCCTTCTTTGGATAACCCAATTGATGTTCCAGCTCACGTTCCAGTTCTGGGGTGAGTATGTGTTCGATGGTTTCTGCATCGTCATGGACATGATCTGCCGCAATGGCCATGTATTTTGTCAGGTATAGTTCCCACAGCCGGTGCAACCGGACCACCCTCGCGGCTTTTCGATAGCCCGCATCCGTCAGCGCCCACTGATGGTCCTGTACAGTAAGCAGGTGGCTGGCAACCAAGCGGCGCAACGTGGTTTTTAGCAACGTCTCGTTCACCTCGCGCGTGCGGGTCAGCTCCGTTACATCCCGCCATCCATTGAAATGGCCATTCTGTTCGCCCAAGTGGTAAAACATTTTCAGGGTGTTTTCTTTGGCGATGATCCGCTGGTTTTTCCGCTGGGTATATAACTTTGGAATGATCCCTTTTTGGGGAGCAAAAAAGAAAGAAAAGAAGGCGATTATTGAGGATACCACTACCATCCATGGGCCTGTAGGCATCGCCGGGGCGGTGTACGAAATGTAGGCGCCGGCCAATCCCGCAAACGTGCCAAACGCTACCGCAATCGTAACCATCCGTCGTATGTTGTCGGTCCAATACCGGGCGGCGGCGGCGGGAGTAACCAGCATAGCCGCCATGAGGACCACCCCCACCGCAGTGATACCGGTAACCACCGCCAAGACGGTCAGGCTTGTAAGCAGCAAATCCAGTTTCCGCACGGGATAGCCCAGTGCCTCGGCGTAAGAACGGTCAAAAGCAACCAACGTAAAAGCCTTAAAAAACATTCCTACGGCTAAGAGTAATGTCGCGGCTAATATGCTGAAAATGATTAAATCTGTCCCGATTAAGGTTGCTGCCTTGCCGAAAATGAAATGGTCCAATCCGCTCTGCGCGGCATTGCCCGACTGTTGGATATACGTCAACATAACCATACCGGCGCCGAAAAATACGGACAGTACCAATCCAATGGCCGCGTCTTTTTTTATTTTGGATTTGGCCACAATGTAGTCGATGGCAACCAGTGCCAACCATCCGGTTATAAAAGCACCGACAAGCATAAGCCCTGTATTTTTGCTTCCGGAAAATAAGAAAGCTGCGCAAATGCCTGGTAGAACCGCATGCGATACGGCATCGCCCACCAGCGCTTTCTTTTGAAGCAGAATGAAAGCGCCTACCATCGCCGCACTGGCCGATAGCAGAACATTGCCGATCACGACGTATCGGACATTGGGATCTGCAAACGAGAAAAAGTCGATAAGATGTTGCATACGTTCCTCCCGCTTAGTTTTCCCGGCTCGGGAAAGCGCGTTTTTCCATCACATCACCGACCTGTGACAACAGATTTAGCCTGCCTCCATAAGTCTGCTGAACCATTTCTTCTGTGAAGACCTGCGCCGTAGGCCCTGCTGCAACTAAGTGCATATTGATCAGAATGACCCAATCAAAATAAGCCCGTGCTGATTGGAGATCGTGGTGCACCACCACGATGGTTTTATCGGTGGCTGCCATCTCCCGCAACAACCCAATGATGGCTTGTTCAGTAGCGGCGTCTACACCGGCGAAGGGTTCATCCATAAAGTAGATATCCGCCTCCTGTGCCAATGCCCGCGCCAAAAACACCCGCTGTTGTTGCCCGCCAGACAATTGCGAAATCTGCCGCTTCGCGAACGCTGACATCCCCACTTTATCCAGGCATTCCAAGGCGATGGATCGGTCACGTTCTCCGGTATTACGAAGGAGGCCAACCTTCCCGTAGCGTCCCATCAAGACTACATCCAGTACCGAAACGGGAAAATCCCAATCGACCGATTCGCGCTGCGGCACATAACTGACGCGCTGCCGGACCTCTTCCAATGGGTGCCCGAACAACTTTACACAACCGCTGGACGGCGGAATCAAGCCCATGATGGTTTTGAGTAAGGTCGATTTTCCGGCGCCATTTGGCCCGACAATTCCCGCAATACTGCCCGACGGCAATGTGAAATCAACTCCCCAGAGCACCGGTTTCCGGGAATAGCTTACCGTGAGGTCATGCACTTCCAAAACGGGATCTTGTGTGTGTATAATCATGGTCGCTCAATTTGTCCTATTTTTCCGTTAACGCTTCTACAATGGTATTGACATTATGTTTCACCATGCCAATATAGGTGCCCTCCGGCGTTCCGGGAGTTCCCATGGCATCTGAAAAGAGATTTCCACCGATGCGTACGTGGCTTCCCCGTTGGCGTACGCCCGCTAATACCGCCTTCAACGACCGGTCCGACACGGAGCTTTCCACAAACACCGCAGGTATTTGATGGGTGACAATGAAGTCGACCAAGCTGGACACATCCTGAAGCCCAAATTCAGAAAGCGTTGAAATTCCCTGCAATCCGCGTACCTCGACTCCGTATGCGCGACCGAAATAACTGAAGGCATCGTGAGCGGTTACGAGGATCCGCCGATTGGGTGGTAGGGTATTAATCCGCCGGCGCACCCATACGTCCAGCGAATCCAATTGTCGCATATATGCCTCAGCATTCGCTTGGTAATAATCGCCATTGGCGCTGTCTAACTTGGCCAGCTCGAGAGCGGCGTAAGCCGTTGCTTCCTTCCAGCACGTGACATCAAACCAAATATGTGGGTCGTAGATGCCTTCTCCGATCGAGATCAGGCCGGTCACTCCATCTCCCACGGCAATGACCGGCTTTACGCGCGCCTGTTTCTCCAGGATGGTTGCTAATTTTCCTTCAAGATGCACGCCGTTGTAAAATAGGTAATCTGCATCCAGGATTTTACGTAAATCTCCTTGGCTGGCTTTGTATAAGTGCGGATCAACGCCGGCATGCATCAGTACTTCAACGGAGGCTGAATCTCCGACGATGTGCTGAATCATGTCCGCTACCATACCGGTGGTGGCTAGAATTCGTCGGGTACCGTTTTCTGTACGCAGGTTCCCGGGTTCGCACGAGAGCGAACCGGCCAAAGCCAAAGCAATAATAATGATCGTGACGATACCCTTCATATAGCAAATATACAGATTTTAGATTAATCTAACATTTTTTGTAAGTTATTTTAAACTATTGGTAAAAAGTACCCCTGTTGTATGCGTAACCTGATGGAATAGCTTGAATTCTGCGGTAAACCTTGACTAATGGAAATCTATCGGGCATCCGACAACGGTTTTGAGCGAATTTCGTATTTTTACAACATAAAAGGAGCGGATCATGCAAGAGGTTTATTTAGTTGCCGCCATACGGACCCCCATTGGAAGTTTTGGCGGAAGTTTGGCTTCACTGTCGGCGACACAATTGGGTGGTATTGCCATTCGCGAGGCGGTAACCCGTAGCGGGCTTTCGGCGAATGCTATCGAAGAAGTCTATTTCGGCAATGTGCTCTCCGCCAATTTGGGACAGGCGCCAGCTACGCAGGCAACAAAATTTGCCGGACTGCCCGATATACCGGCCACTACGGTAAACAAAGTATGTGCATCGGGAGCCAAGGCGATCATGCTGGGGGCGCAGAGTATTGCTATGGGCATAAATCACATTGTGGTGGCAGGCGGTATGGAAAGCATGAGCAACGTGCCATATTATTTGGATAAGGCGAGAACCGGATATCGGCTGGGGCATGGACAAGTTATAGACGGCTTGATAAAAGATGGACTTTGGGATGTATACAACGATTTTCATATGGGATCGGCAGCAGAGCTTTGCGCCGTTGAATGCCACATTAGCCGGGAGGAGCAGGACGCCCACGCGATTGAATCGTATAAACGGTCGCAGGCCGCTCAGCGAGCCGGTAAATTCAAAGACGAAATCGTTGCCGTTGAAGTAACCGATCGAAAAGGAGAGGTGACGATGGTGACCGAGGATGAAGAAATCCATGCGGTGAAATTCGATAAGATTCCGTCCTTAAAACCGGTATTCAAGAAGGAGGGGACGGTAACTGCTGCAAACGCTTCTACACTCAACGACGGTGCGGCGGCATTGGTGTTGGTCAGTGGATCCAAACTGAAAGAATTAGGATTAAGACCGCTGGCACGCATACGCGGGTATGCTGATGCGCAACAGGCGCCTGAATGGTTTACCACGGCCCCTGCCAAGGCGATTCCCCGAGCGCTTCAACATGCGGGCGTCGAAGCCTCTGAGGTCGATTTTTACGAAATTAACGAAGCATTTTCGGTCGTATCCCTTGCAAACAACCGGGAACTCGGTTTGATTCCGGATAAGGTCAATGTGAACGGAGGTGCGGTGTCGTTGGGTCATCCACTTGGCGCATCGGGTGCACGTATCGTCGTGACGCTGCTTTCGGTGTTAGCTCAAAACCAGGGGCGAATCGGCGTAGCGGGCATTTGCAACGGCGGCGGCGGAGCAAGTGCCCTGGTATTGGAGAAAATGTGATCGATGATGAAAATTAGCGGATGGATAGGGTTGCTTGGGTTCGGTTTCTGGTTAATGTCTGCAAGGGCACAGCCGGCAGACCGTGTGACCATGGACACAGTGCAGGACAGCCTTGCGAAATTAGGCTATGCCATTTATAACGAGCCGTCCGAACCGGAACGACTAAAAGCCAACTTTGCGTTTGTAAAAACGCTGGTATCGGCGTTGAAAATGCCCAATTCATATCAGTTTGGATTTGATTCACTGAAGATGATTTCGATCCTTCGATCGCCTGATGACCGGTTCAGGATATTCTCCTGGCATGTTCCCCTAAACGACGGCTCCTACCTCTATTACGGCACCATCCAATTGCATACACCCGATGGCCGTCTGAAAATGTATCCGTTGTTGGATAAAACATATGAAATCGAATCGCCCGAAACGGTAGTCACTACCGCCGCGAATTGGTACGGAGCTCAATATTATCGCGTGGTTCCGTTCGGTGCTGAATATATTTTATTGGGTTGGAAGGGACACACTGCTCAGATGACGCAGAAGGTGATCGAAGTACTGACCCTAACCGAAGAGGGGGTGAAATTGGGAAAGCGGATCTTTGAAGTCGACGGTACGCAGGCCCAAACGCGAATGATTTACCGGTATAGCCAAAATGCGCGTATGTACATGGATTACGACGATAGGGAAAACCGTATTGTGTTGGATCACCTAGCGCCAGCCGATGTCCGGGAGGAGGGGCAATATGAACACTATGGACCCGATATGACGTACGATGCCTGGCAATTACGGAACGGAACATGGGTACTTACGCCTAACGTTCGGATAATGAACCCCGCGACACCGGGAGACGATCAATATAACGATCCGCAAAAACCTGCAAAGCACCCTAAGAGCGGGCTTTCCGCACCATGAATTTTACCAAACTTTCTCTCCAAATCACAAAAAGTTTTTTTTTATTTGCAGCAGGTTATCCTAAATTACACATGCCTTTTATGCACAAAATGAATATTTTTTATGGGATTTACGAATCAAGAAGACCAGCTGGATGCTCATCTGATTGAGCGCGGGGTTAGTACCAAACGGGTGTTTGACCACCCGGTGGGATTGTTTGTACTGTTTTTCACGGAAATGTGGGAGCGGTTCAGCTACTATGGGATGCGGGCGTTGTTGACCCTGTTCCTCGTCTCTGAATTGGCAAAGGGGGGATGGGAATGGACCCGGGAAGACGCGATGCAGTTATACGGTTGGTATACGGGGTTGGTTTACCTGACTCCATTGATCGGTGGTTTTATTGCCGATCGGCTGACGGGTTATCGGAAGGCCGTGGTCCTGGGAGCGTTGATTATGACCTTGGGGCATGCTTCCATGGCTCTGGAAGGTGTCGGTTCCAGCTTTTTCTACCTCGGCCTCTTATTGATGATTTTGGGAAATGGGTTGTTCAAACCGAATATTTCCTCCATCGTTGGGCAACTTTACCCCCACAATAGCACCAAGAAAGATGCGGCTTATACCATCTTTTACATGGGGATCAACGCCGGCGCATTTCTGGGGATGCTGCTTTGCGGATATATCGGTGAAAAAATCGGATGGCATTATGGATTTGGGTTGGCGGGTATATTCATGTTCTTTGGCATGCTGCAATTCTATTTTGCCCAACGTATTTTTGGTGTGCTGGGCGAGTCGCCCAAAGAGACACTCAAGCGGACCCATGATGCAAAACCTGTCGACACGGTCGACGATCCGATTGAAAGCGAAACCTCGTCGCCTCATGTCGTGAGAGACCGATTGATTGTGATCGTTGTGCTTTCGTTATCGAGTATCTTTTTTTGGATGGCGTTTGAACAAGCCGGTGGTTCCATGTCTATTTTTGCGAAAGATTATACCCAACGCGTACTGGCGGGTGGCGCCGCGGTTACGTTTAAATGGGTTGACGCTATACTCACGTTATTCCCGTTGGTAATCGTGACATGGGTGCTATTTTCGCTGGCCAAGAAGATATTCGCTGAATATCCAATTTCCATTCTGTTTACCGCGTTGAGTTTCTTGGTGATTTGGTGTCTCGGCATTTGGAAGGTATACCGCGAATTTAATGCCCTGGAAACAGAAGTTGCGGCTTCGTGGTTTCAGATACTTAACTCATTTTTTATTATTACATTAGCCACTCCCTTCAGCAAGCTGTGGGAAAAGGTATATAATCCGACAGGCCCGGTTAAATTTGCAATCGGACTCATTCTGCTTGGGATTGGTTTCGCCGTATTGGGTTATGGTAGCAAAGACATCCCTCAAGGAGCCGCTACGGCACAGGTCAGCATGATTTGGTTGGTCTTAGCCTATTTTTTTCATACATCAGGCGAGTTATGTCTTTCACCCGTGGGGCTCTCTTACATGAGCAAGCTTTCACCGCAGAAATTTGTCGGATTGATTTTCGGCGTATGGTTTGCATGCAGTGCGGTGGCCAATTGGCTGGCCGGTATGTCGGGCAGCCTAATTGACCAAATCAGCGAAACGTATTCGCTTTCGACGTTCTTTTTGATCTTTGCTGTGATTCCCGGGCTTGCCGGTTTGCTGTTGATCTTGTTTTCGCCCATACTGAAGCGGATGATGCACGGCATTCATTGATATTCCGTACCTTTACATGTAAAAATTAAGAGCCAACGTGTCAGACAGTGTCGTTATTATCCCTACCTACAATGAAAAGGAAAACATTGAAAAAATTGTTCGCAAGGTCTTCTCGCTAGCAGTTGATTTTGACATATTGGTGGTGGACGACGGCTCGCCGGACGGGACCGGATCGATTGTCAAACAGCTGCAAAGCGAGTTCACCGGACGGCTTTTCCTGGAAGAGCGTAGGGGGAAATCGGGGTTGGGGACGGCTTACATACACGGCTTCCGCTGGTGTCTGGCAAGGGATTACGCCTATATTTTTGAAATGGATGCAGACTTTTCCCACAATCCGGATGATCTTGTCCGATTGCGCGAGACGTGTGTGTCCGGGGCCGATATGGCCATTGGATCCCGGTATATCAAGGGCGTAAATGTGGTCAATTGGCCCATGAACCGTGTGTTGATGTCGTACTTTGCGTCGGGGTATGTCCGGCTGATCACCGGAATATCCGTGCGGGACGCCACGGCCGGCTTTGTTTGCTATCGACGTAATGTGCTGGAAGCCATTCCGCTCGATCGGATCAAATTCGTGGGATATGCGTTTCAGATCGAAATGAAATTCACGGCAATCAAATACGGATTTAGCGTGGTAGAAATACCAATTATCTTTACCGATCGTACCGAGGGTGAGTCCAAAATGAGTACCCGCATTTTCCGGGAGGCTTTTTTTGGAGTCATCCAAATGAAAATAAATAGCTGGTTTAGGAAATATGATCGGAAGCCCGGAAGGTCCGGCGCCGAAAACGGATGACGGCTGTAGTCGGTGTGATATCCGGTATTTAACGTCTAAGCAAAACATGAACGAAAATTTGGATCCGAATCCCGAGAAATTGTCCAATGCGGAGCGCGAACTGGAAAAAGTGCTTCGCCCGCAGGCATTTGAAGATTTTACGGGCCAACAAAAGATACTGGAAAACCTGAAGGTGTTTGTGCAGGCAGCTAAACTGCGCGGCGAGGCGCTTGACCATGTTTTGCTGCATGGCCCTCCGGGCTTGGGCAAGACGACGCTTTCGCACATTATTGCCAATGAAATGGGGTCGGCTATTAAAATTACTTCCGGACCGGTGTTGGATAAGCCCGGTGATCTGGCGGGCCTGCTTACGAATCTTGATGAGGGTGATATTCTCTTCATCGATGAGATCCATCGACTGAGTCCACTCGTGGAAGAATACCTGTATTCTGCGATGGAAGATTTCCGGATTGACATCATGCTCGAAACGGGTCCCAACGCACGTTCGGTACAGATCACCCTCAATCCGTTTACATTGGTGGGGGCGACCACACGCTCCGGTTTGCTCACGGCACCGCTACGCGCACGATTCGGTATCAACGCGCGGTTGGAGTACTACGATGCAAAGCTGTTAACCACCATTGTGCTCCGCTCGGCTAGCATCCTCCGGACACCCATAACCGAAGAAGGGGCTTATGAAATTGCCCGCAGAAGCCGGGGTACACCCCGCATCGCGAATGCATTACTAAGGCGTACGCGCGATTTCGCACAGATCAAGGGAGATGGAAAGATCGATGTACCGATTGCCCAGTATGCGCTCAATGCATTGAACGTCGATGAACATGGCCTCGATGAAATGGACAACCGCATTCTGCTTACGATTATTGAAAAGTTCAAGGGCGGTCCCGTAGGGATTAAAACCGTAGCCACCGCAGTGGGCGAAGACGAGGGGACTATTGAAGAAGTTTATGAACCCTTTTTGATACAGGAAGGGTATTTGATGCGTACCTCGCGAGGGAGAGAGTGCACGGAATTGGCCTATAGGCATTTGGGAAAAATAAACCCTGCGAAGGGGAATACACTTTTTTAGCGCTTTCAAGCAGAATGGTATAAGTATTGTTAAGTAAACTGCTGAAAAAAATATCCATTACGGAGAATCCTATTGTTATGAGAAGAAGCTGCTTGTTCATCTTGTTTATATCCGCATTTCCCTTTTTTGGACATGCGCAATTCGGAAACGAATCACCCATTCCCTATTTCCGTTATTCGGTGACGGCCGGTTTAGGTCCCACACTGATGTATGGCGATTTGGAAAAACGGCAGATTGGAGCGGCCGTGTACCTAAGGGGCAATTATTTCGTTACGCATGGCCTCAGCGTCGGGTTGGAATTGCAAGAGGGGGTGCTTCGAGGTAAAGACCTAGCAAGCACCCCGTTGGGCGGCAATGAATATTTGCGAAGGGCAACCAACCTGTATCATAGCGCTGTTTTGGGCGTTAATTTTCAACCGATCAAATTTCTGCAGGACGATCACCTGCGTCGGATCGAATACCGGGAGTCTTTTGGAAAGCGCGCGCTGAACAGCGTGTACCTTGGCGCCGGTATGGGCGCATTGTACAGCCTGCAATGGGATGGTCAACGGATCCAAGAATCCGAAACCAACAATAGCAATACACCTTCGCAACAAGAACTTGTCTTACAGGGAAATCAGCAGGGGGTGAGCTACCTGGTAAGTACCAATATAGGGATCGAATTGCCGCTGCATAGCCTCAAACCCGATCTACTCGATTCGTATGTGTGGAACCTAGTCGTCAATGGTCAGGTCAATTTTTCGTTGGACGATGAGCTGGACGGATACAGCGGTGCCTACGAGGGTAATGAACACCGCGATGTTTTTGGACTGTTAACCATCGGTGTTAACCTGCGATTTTGACTTTTTTGAGCTTCGCCAATATTTTCTTGCCTCTGCTTTGCATTGCGGCCGATCCGTCACGTAAGAAAAATTCGGTCTGTTGTTTCAATTCATCCTTGATCCACGGAAATTCAGGAGTCATATTGAACAGTATGTCCAGACAGTTTACTTGCACCGCCACAGGTGTTTGAGGTTCGATAAGCCAACCGAAAATCGTCTCAACCAAGCGCTCCCGGTCTGCCCGGAGATAGAGGTCTCGGTACCGTTCAGGCGCCTTAGCGTGTGTAATCAGCATGAGTATTTTAGTGAAGTGGCGCTGGCAGCTGGGGTTTCCCTGGCTGGGCAACCTGAGAAGGAAGTCCATAAAAACCGGTACAAACCGTTCGGGATAATGGGTGGCGATGTATTCCAGCACCCAGGCAGCCCGGAAAGCGACGGAAGCGTCCTGCTGATCGTAGCAGAGCATATGCCACCGTGTAGCCGGAATGGCTTCGTCGGCTGCCAGTATTGCCAAATTCGGCATGCTCATTTTTACTTTCTTGGCAACGAACTGATCAAAAAGGGTCGGTTTGTCCATATCTGCTGGATGAAATCGCAATAATAAGCAAAAAATGCCGATGGGTATATCGCCCAAAACAATCGAAAGTTTCGGTTGTTTCTTGGGAAACTGTAACATATGGACCTTCATTCCGGCCTCCCTTACTGGATGATCAAGAACAAGCTGTTTGACTATTTCAATCCACTTCGCGGGCACTATGCGGTCGACGTGGCAATCATCGGATCAGGTATCACCGGTTCATTGGTGGCACACGAACTGTGTGAAGCAGGTGTTTCCTGTGCGGTGTTTGATAAGCGGACGATTGCCACCGGAAGTACGGCGGCTAGCACGTCGCAACTTCAATACGAGATCGATGCACCGTTGTGCAGAATGATGGATACAGTGGGAACGGATACAGCTGTGAAGGCATATCATGCGAGTTTGCAATCCATCACTGATATCGAAAAGGTTTTTGATAGTACACGGGTGCGCCCGGATTTCAGGCGAGTTTCCAGTATCTTCCTAGCCAGCGACCGGGGCGGAATGTGCCTGCTTGAACGGGAATACCAAATGCGCTCGAAATACGGACTACCTGTGGATTTTCTGGATGCGGATGCGTTGTTTGCGGGCCATCGGATAACCGGTCGGGGTGCACTGAAGAACAACGAAGCTGCACAGATGGACTGTTACAAGGCGGCTACCGGGCTCCTCAAGCATCACCTGAAGAAAAGTGGGCTTGCGCTTTTCTCGCACACGGATATTGTGGATTACCAGGAAAAGCGGGGCGGATACGAGCTATTGACGGGGGAGGGAATGCGGATCACATGCAAGTACGTAATCGTTGCGGCAGGTTTTGAAGCCGGGCGGTTCCTACCGCGGCGAGTGATGAACCTGATTTCTACGTACGCATTGGTATCGGAGCCGGTAGAACCGTCGCAGCTTTGGCCTGAGCGATGCCTGATCTGGGAAACGGCAAGCCCCTATTTCTACATGCGGACTACATTGGACAACCGCATGATGATCGGCGGCGAAGACGTACCGTTTCGAAACCCCGAACGGCGGGATCGCCTGTTGCGTTGGAAAGTCAAGCGCCTTGAAAGAAAGTTTAACGAAATTTACCCGGAAATTCCCTTTGCCGTAGACATGGCTTGGTGCGGTACGTTCAGCTCCACGGCAGATGGGCTTCCCTATATCGGCCTTTGGCCCGGCAAAAAGCGCATGTTCTTCGCACTTGGATACGGGGGCAACGGAGTTACCTTCAGCATGATCGCAGCGCAATTGATAAAAAATAAGTTAACGGGCGTCAAAGACGATCGGGACAACGTATTTGGATTTGAACGAAAGAGCTAGGTTTAGCATGGGAAATGGAAACGGAATAAAAGATTAGCATGGGAAGTTGAAAATTGAAAAGGAAAACTACGTTCCCTTTCAATTTTCATTTTTCCCAACTTTCAACTTTTAATTCGATTCAACTTCAACTTCCCTCAAATATAGCGGTTGACGATATTTTCAAACAGTTCCTGTTTGCCGCTGATGGTTTCCGGTTCCCCGGATGCTGCTGCGATGTTGCGGAGGTCGGTTAGCGTTAATTTGCCATTTTCGAAATCGTTGCCTTTCCCCGTATCGAAAGATGCATAACGTTCGGTGCGTAGTTTACGGTAGTCAGATTTTTGCAGGATATTGTCGGCCGTAATCAATGCACGGGCAAAGGTATCGGCACCGCCAATGTGGGCATGGAAGAGGTCGTCACGATCGGTCGAGTTGCGTCGGACCTTGGCGTCGAAGTTAATACCGCCGCCGGCAAATCCACCCGCTTCGAGGATGATGAGCATGCATTCCGTAAGTTCGTTGATGTTATTAGGGAACTGATCGGTATCCCAACCGTTCTGGTAATCGCCCCGGTTGGCGTCCATTGAGCCGAGTAATCCGGCATCTGCAGCTACCTGTAACTCATGCTGGAATGTATGCCCGGCAAGTGTGGCGTGGTTCACTTCCAGGTTGAGTTTGAAGTCGTCGAGCAGGTCGTGTTGCCGCAAAAAGCTGATTACCGTAGCGGCATCGTAGTCATACTGGTGTTTGGTGGGTTCGCAGGGTTTCGGTTCGATGAAGAAAGTGCCTTTAAAGCCTTGCGCACGCGCATAATCCTTGGCCATGTGGAGCATGCGGGCTAGGTGTTCCTGTTCCCGTTTCATGTCTGTATTCAGCAAGGTCATGTACCCTTCGCGGCCACCCCAGAAAACATAGTTTTCGCCGCCCAAGGCGATCGTGGCATCCAATGCCGCCTTGATCTGGGCGCCTGCATGGCTCACGACCGCAAAATCCGGATTGGTAGCCGCACCGTTCATGTAACGTTTGTGGGAAAATAGATTGGCTGTACCCCACAGGAGCTTGACTCCGGTGGCCGCTTGTTTTTCCTTGGCATATTCCACTAATGTTTGAAGCCTCCGCTCGTTCTCCGCCACGTCATCTCCGTAATCCACTACATCTACATCATGAAAGCAGTAATACGGCATCCCTATCTTGGTAATAAACTCAAAAGCCGCATCCATTTTGTCCTTGGCACGTTGGATGACGTCCCCGTTTTCGTCCCAAGGAAAAAATAGCGTCGGGCCACCGAATGGATCCGTGCCGTTGCCATTGAACGAGTGCCAATAAGCGACAGCGAACCGCAGGTGTTCTTCCATCGTTTTACCGGCCACAACCTTGCCGGCGTCATACCAACGATACGAAAGCGGATTGTCCGATTCGGGGCCTTCGTAATTAATTTTGCCGATCCCTTTGAAATATTCTTTTTCGCCGATGAGTACGTTTGACATGTCTTTGTTTTTCGTTAATTTATTTACTGTATGGGGTATTGGTTCGTTATCTTACGGGTTTTTCAATTCTTGCGCCAGTTGATCATCAAGCAGTTGCTTCCATTCTTGGTATAGATCCTCGTAATAATCGGATGTTTGCGGCTCGATGGTTTTCAGCGCTTTCAACTGACTGAATGCTTCCTGAGGTGAGTTAAAAGCACCTGAACCAATGCCAGCACCCAAGGCGGCGCCGACGCTGCCGTCATTTTCATAGAGTTCAACAGGCACGCGGGTGATATCTACAAAAATTTCCGCAAATAATTCGCTCAGGAATAAGTTGGCCTGTCCTGCACGGATAATGGATGGATTCATGCCATTTTCGCGGATGATATCGAGTCCATAGCGAAATGCATAGGCGATGCCCTCCTGGGATGCGCGGAATACGTGTGAACGCCCGTGGGCGTTAAAATCGAGGTCGATAAACCTTGCGCCGAGGATCTTGTTGTGAAGAATACGTTCCGCACCATTCCCGAACGGCAGGATTTTGAGGCCGTTGCTGCCGGGGCTTACCGCCTTACCGATTGTATTCATCTGCCGGTAGTCAACACCGTGTCCAAAGTGATCTTTAACCCAGCGGTTTAGGATGCCCGTCCCGTTGATGCATAATAGCACCCCCGTGCGCGGTTTTTCGACGGTATAATTTACGTGGGCAAACGTATTTATCCGCGAAGCCCGGTCATATACCAACTCATCGCTGACTGCGTAGATTACGCCGGATGTGCCAGCAGTAGCAGCCACCTCACCCGGTTGAAGCACGTTGAGCGATAGAGCATTGTTGGGCTGGTCCCCCGCTTTGTACGAAACCGGGATGCCGGGCTGGAGTCCCAACTGTTGGGCGATGTCTTTCCTTAAGGTGCCGTGCTCGCTGAATAGGGGACGGATTTCGGGAAAGATGGTCTGATCAAAACCAAAATATTGCATAACATCCGTTGATAGGCTATTGGTCCTGAAGTCCCAAAATACCCCTTCGGAAAGGGCAGATATACTGGTCGTGGCAGTACCGGTCAATTTCAGGGCAATGTAGTCGCCTGGCAGCATAATTTGGTGCGCTTGGCGATAAACATCGGGTTCATTTGCCTTAACCCAAGCCCATTTCGATGCCGTGAAATTCCCCGGCGAATTGAGCAGGTGTTCCAACGCATGTTGCTGGCCTATGCGTTCAAAGGCAGTTTCACCAATTTCCACAGCCCGGCTGTCACACCAAATTATGGAATTTCGGAGGGCGTCGCCGTTTTCATCGACCACTACCAACCCATGCATCTGGTAAGCAACGCCGATAGCAGTAATATCCTGAGACTTGAAGGTGCCATGGGATGTCAGTTTTCGAATCGCCAACTTCGTCTGCTCCCACCACATATCCGGAGATTGTTCTGCCCAACCCGGTATAACAGAAAGAATGGTGTTTTCCTGGTTCTCAGGATACTGGGCAGAAACGATGCAAGCCTTCGTATTTGCATCTACTACAGAGACTTTTATGGAAGAGGTGCCGATATCAATACCTAAGAGTAACATTGGACCGTGTAAATAGGTTATAAATGCTAACGTTGGCATAAAGGTAGGAATTACTTGGGTATTTCCAAAATCTATCGTTATTTTGTTTACTTTTCCGCCGTAGAGCCTTTTGTCGTAGCGCCCGTTTTAGAAAAGGGGAAAATTGACAGGTGCGTGGCATGAGCATCGATGGAACAGGCCGAAGGGACCGATTTTGGCCGAACAATACAAGGGATGCCAGAAAAAAATCATAAAAAGACCGATAAATTAGTAAGTTTGAACCCCAACCCGATTCGAGTTTGAAGAAGATAACCATTTTAGACATTGCCAAGGAGCTGAATATTACCTTTTCAACGGTAGCCCGGGCGCTTAATGATCATCCAGCAATCAGCGCCGCCACCAAAAAGGCGGTCCGTGAAACGGCTGATAAACTCGGATATCGACCCAATAAAGTGGCTTCGTCGCTGCGTTCCGGCAAAACAAAGATTATCGGCGTATTGGTGCCCCGTTTAGATGTGAGTTTTTTTAGCTCGGTGGTGCATGGCATCGAGGGGGTTATGAACGAAAATGGGTATACGATCCTGTTATATCAATCGCAGGAATCTGCCAAACAAGAGAATAAAGGCATCGATACGTTTTTGCGTTCACGTGTAGATGGCATCATTGCTTCCATATCCCTTGAAACGGAGGGGGCCGGAGGATATCAGGAAATTAAAGAACGGAACATTCCGTTGGCTTTTTTTGACCGGGTGCCGCAGGGCCTTGACGTGCCTTCGGTCACCATCGATGATTACCGCGGTGGGTTCATGGCGACCGAACATTTAATTAAATCGGGCTATCGGCGGATCGTGCATATCAACGGATACCGGAATGTTCACATCTTCAATGAACGCTTACGCGGTTACCTGGATGCGTTGAAGCAATACGGCCTTCCCGTCGATGAACGCCTGATTGTCAAGGGAGATTTTTCGCTCGAATTCGGTCGTCAATGTGTCGGGGAATTGCTATCCGCGGGCACGTCATTTGATGCCGTCTTCACGTTGGAAGATTTCACCGCTATGGGCGTCATACAAGCGCTGAAGGCGTCCGGAAAGCAGGTTCCCGGTGAGGTAGGCGTGGTGGGATTCGCCAACGAGGCATTTACAAGTTTGGTTAGCCCGACGGTTTCTACCTTGGACCAACGTACGGTTGAAATGGGCGAACAGGTCGCTCAATTGTTCCTCAGACTACTCAAAAAGGGAAATTATTATAGCCACAAACCGGAGAAAATTGTATTGGCGCCGAAACTGCTTGTTAGAGAGAGTTCGTCGCGGTAAATGAACGTTGGAATGCAAGAGGTTTGACGGCAAAGCCTGAGCGGAAGATCCGCCCAGGCTGAATCGCACGTCAGATGTTGTACTCCGGCTTCCAACGTTGTGCAGTTTCCGTTTCGGCCGCCAGGTTACCCAAGTGGATCGCTATTGAGGTTCCATAAGCGGTTTCTGCGTTGGACTGCGGTGTACGCCGTTCGGCAATGCACCGGACAAAATCCTGTAGTGCCAGGATGGTGGGGTCTGGAAGCTTTTCTCCCGGCTCTTTAAAGCGCAGCTCTTCTGCTTCGCCCTGGGTTCGCGCCAACAGCGTGGCCCCGGTTACCCCATCTACCGTGCCCTGCTTGTTGTTGACGGATTCCGCAAAAAGAAAGGCGGTGTCACGTTGGATCTCCAAAGTCGCTTTATCGCCCAAAATCCGGATGCAGTACCCATTATAGGCGTTCGAAAGCACCGAGGTAACGCTCGCTTGCACCCCATCTGGATAGTCATAGATCGTTCGGATGTGATCGTAGGTTTCCCGTCCGTCTTTCCAGTAATTGATGCCACCTGATCCGACCACTTTGACCGGTAGGTGCCCGGTTAGGAAGTGAACGGCGTCGAGTTGGTGTGCACACAATTCGGAAAGCGGCCCGCCACAATATTCCCGATACATGCGCCAGTTTACGATCCGTTCCATCTTCGGGTCATTCACGGGAAAACGCCAATTCGAATTGCGATTATATTGGCATTCAAAGTGCGTAATTTTGCCCAGCCAATTGTTCGCGATGATTTCCTTTGCCTTATGATACAGTGCAAAATAGCGATATTGGAAACCGACCAGAAACACCAGACCCGATTGCTGGACGCGTCGGGTCAACTCCAGCGTCTGGGGGATGTCGTATGCCAGGGATTTCTCCAAGTATACGTGTTTTCCCGCATCAAGCGCATCGATCGCCATCGGGTAATGCAAGTAGAGCGGTGTTGCGATTATCACGGCATCAATGGTCTTATCTTCCAATAGTTTCCGATAGTCCGTGTACATTTTGGCTTTGTTGCCCGTTAACGCTACAGCGCGTTTTAAATGGTCGGGTAGGATGTCGCAACAGGCAACTACCTCAACCTGATCGAATGCCGATAGCATCTTGGTAAGTCCTGTGCCCCTGGAACCCGTGCCGATGATTCCGATACGCAGCGACGAAGCTTTTTTACGATAAGGGTTCCCATTAGCGTGCAGAGCCAGTGCAGAAACAGCCAGTGCGCCGGTTGATATAAATTTCCTTCGTGAATATTCCATTTGCTTCCTTTGTTTACCTATTACCTGATAATGCTATTCAATGGTTTCCAACGGAGGTACATTTCTTTCCGCGCCGTCGTATCCGATATTTTGGTTAATCACCCCTTGCGTGTTTGCCGTAATCACCGATGACGGGATGGGCCATAGTACGTGAAACGGTCCCATATTTGCCTCGTTGCCCAGCAGTTGTATTTTTTGCTCGTAGGTGGGATTATATTTCATTACCCGGTCAAAATAATAATTTTTCTCACTAAAATTAGCAAGCGCGTATCCATTCAGACCTTGCTTGGCCAGAATGTAAGACACGCGGACCAGTTCGGTATGCCGGGGCTCCTCGGCAAACAGTTCGCGGGCGCGCTCGTTAAAAATAAAATCGAGTGTCACTTCCGACGCTTCGACAGGCAGCGCACCCGACCGCTCCCGTACCTGATTTAAATCCGCGGCGGCGAGGTCCAGTTGCCCTTTCCAGTAATACGCTTCTGCGCGGAGTAAGTAAGTTTCCGCCAGCCGGAACACGTACCAGTCGCCATTCCCGCCCTGTGGATTGACGTTTGGATTGCGTTCGGGAACATACAGAATATAATGAGGAACCGCATAAAGGTGTTTAAAGGTATCCACTGCGGCAGCAAAGTAATCCGGATTGACGGGCTTACCGAAATCTTTGGAAGTGGGGTTATTGTAAAGATATTCGTGTTTATCCACCCAATTGATATCGGCTCTTCGCAGGTCCGTGGTGTTCTGCCAGGTCTGGTCTTTGTACGTCCACAGATCGTATTGATAAAAGCCGGTCAGTCGCACATTGGCATTTCCCCGGCCCAGCGAATCGTACATCGGGCCGGAAGCCACCATGCCGGGTTTGCCTTCGCTGTCGCGTACCTGGATCTGGAACCACTGACAACCGTAATAGCGCATCGTGAAAAGTCCTAAAGAGCGCGCATCGGCGGGTGCCTCATAACGGTCGATGTTGGCCAGGATTGTTTCCGTATTCTGGGGAATACTCACATTTTCCGGCCGGTGCAAGTCCCAGAGCAAATTCCGTTGCGCATCCTGTGCAGACGAACCGAACCGGGTTTTCATCAATGAATACGGGCCATTGATCACCTTGGACGCGGCATCGATCGCCTTGTCAAATTCGCCATTGGCCAAGTACACTTTGGTCAGCAGGTGATTGGCCGCGCCAACGGTCAGTTCCCCCGGTCCGGCGGACACTGGCAGCCATGCTGCCGCGTATTCCAGATCAGCCTGGATTTTGTTAAGGATCGCCCAACGGCTGTGACTGTAAAAGTCCAGCTTCGGACCGGAAATTTCTTCGCCGATAAAAGGCACGTCTCCATAACTGTTGATTAACCGGTAATACCAATAGGCACGGTACCATAAGCCTTGCGCCAATAACGTGTTTCGTGCTTCTTCGTTCTCCCATTCGATGTCGTCGATATGCGTAATCAGCGTGTTGCAGTTCTTGATGGTTCCATATATCAATGTGAACATTTTCAAGAAGTTGTAATACACATCTGTGTTTGGGGTCAACTTGTAAAAATCCAGCTGAGACCAAGGTGAACCTAAGTCGGAAGCTGCAAATTCCATGATTAAGTTATGCAATCCCTCTCCCATATTGTGGGACTCAAGATTCATGTCTTTTCGGATCGTAATGAGCAACGATTCCAATCCTTCGGGGGTGTTATAAACATTTTCAGGTGTGTAGAACGATAGCGGTTTCGGTTCCAGCCACGATTCGTTACAGCTTGACAATCCCATCAGTCCGATCGCAATTAAGATATATTTGAGAGTTTTCATGATATTCAGCATCAGGTGTTACAGTGAAAAATTAATTCCGAAGGAAAAGGTTCTCGGCAAGGGCATCAAATTCGCATTGGTCGCATAGCCTCCGTTTGAGGGATTATAGCTGGGCACCGTCTCCGGATCCCAACCCGGCCACCGATCGAACGTGAGCAGGTTTCGGGCCGACGCGAATATGCGCAGGTCGTTTGTGTGAATTTTGCGCGCAAGTTCTTCGGGCAAGGTATAGGACAGTGAAACATCCTGCAAACGCACAAACGAGCGGGGTTTGAAGATCCGTATGCCACCGCCGAACGCCGTCGTTACCGTATTGAGCCGGGGATATTCATTGTTGCCATTTTCCGGTGTCCAATAAGGCAGATCATACGTACTCCTGCGATCGTAGGTATCGGACCCGCCTCTTCGTTCCGCTTCGTTGAAATACCCCATATGACCGAGTTCCGCCCGAAGAAAGAATGAAAAGCTGAAGTTCTGTAAAAAGTCAAACGTATTGCGCAGGCCCAGCCGGTGGCGCGGCTGTTCGTAACCGATAAATTGCTTGTCGGTAAGGGCATCATACACGTAATTACCGTCCACATCCACGACTTTGAAGTCGCCCGGTTTCAGGCCGTATGCGGCCGCTTCTTCTGTCTCATCGGTTTGCCAGATGCCAAGAACCCTGTAGTTCCATATCCGGTCTATCGATTGTCCGGGAAACCATTCATTGGAATAATCCGGCAATTCCTGGTACCCCGATTTGCCATTAACGGTTACGTCTCCGTAGTCACCGAACAGCCTTTTGATCTTGTTCCGGTTAGCCGAATACACAAAGCTGCTTGTCCACCGGAATTTCGGTTTGCTGACATTGACGGTATTTACCGTGAGTTCCCATCCCTTATTGCCCAGCTCGCCGAGGTTGGTGACGACGTCTGTATAACCGGTAATCTCGGGTAACAGACGTTCCATTAATAGGTCGGTGGTGGTCATGTCGTACACATCGGCGGTCAGGCTCAGCCGGTTGTTCAACATGGCCAGGTCAATACCCACATTTAGGGATTCCGTCTGTTCCCACCGCAGGTCGTAATTGGATAACGTGTTGTTATACACGCCAATTCGCGTAGCAGAGCCATCGTAGTATCGTGTTGAATTGACGGTCGCCAAAGCGGCATATTCGCCGATGGACCGATTGCCGTTTCGTCCCCAGGAAACCCGCAGTTTCAGGTCATCGATTGCCGGTACCTGGAAGAAGGGCTCCTGCGATACGCGCCAGGCCAGCGCCAGGGCCGGGAACGTGGCACGGGGATTTTTGTTGCCGAAGGCCGAATAGCCGTCCCGGCGGATCGATGCCGTTAGCAGGTATTTGTTGTTAAGCGTGTAGTTTAAGCGCGCCATCGCGGCGTCGCCTGTGGCACGCATATCGTCGGCACCTACGTTATGGTCCGACCCGAACTGAATGCCGTGAAAGCCGAGTGACTCGTTGGGGCTGAATAGTTGGTTGCTCAAGTCCGATTGCCACCCTCTCAGTGATTCCGCACTATACAGCAAGGTCACATCAAACTGGTGCATCCCAAATGATTTATTCCAATGGATGAGGTGATCCAGTATCCACTCGAAACTGGATGCATCGCGCCGCGTGGCGTAGCCGTCGGTATGTGTAGATCCACCTTCGATGGTTGTGGATGGCCAGAAGTTATACAATTTTGTGAACTCGTAACGCGGCTGGAACGAAATCTTATAGGAGATATCCGCCGGCAATTTTACCGTCATGAAAATGGAGGAAAACAGGCTGTTAACTTTGTTGAACTGATCCTGTCCGCCGAGGTTGTTGATCACGGGGCTTGCTGTCGGAAAGTCGTTTGGATACCATTTTACGTTGCCATTTTCATCGTAGACACTTCCATAGGGACTCATGATGAACATGGCGCCTAAGTTGGGGATGATCGCTTGTTGATTGCGGTCGGAAAATTGGGCGTTAATGCCCGCCGACAACCAGTTGTTAAGCGTGAATTCGGTATTCACGCGGCTGCGTATGGTGTTGAATTTGTCTCCGATCTTAATGCCCTCATTGTCCTGGTAGCCCAGCGACCAGTAATATTTTACCCGTTCAGCGCCGCCATTGATCGATAGGTCGTAATTCTGGCGTACGCCATTCCGGAATACTTCGTCCAGCCAATAGACGGTCTTGCCGGCCAGGTAGTTTTCGGTTTCGATATCGAAGAAGTTCAGGCGGCTCAGCCATTCCCGGGTGTTGTCAGCCTGTGGATTGTTGCTGGCATTCCGCCAGTCCTCCAAGGAAACGCCGGCTGGCAGTTCATTTGGATTCAGGTAATAATACGAGGGGTTGTTCGGATTGTTGCTGCGCATCAAATCCTGCCGGAATCGGATGTATCCGGCTCCATCGTAAGGGGTAAATGCATGTTGCAGCTGTGCGATGCCGGTATTGGCGCTGACACTGATTTTAGGAGGTCCCTGAATTCCTTTCCGGGTGGTCACCTGAATGACCCCGGCCGCTGCCCTGGCTCCATAAACCGCGGTCGAGCTGGCATCTTTCAGGATGTCCATCGACTGGATGTCGGCCGGGTTAATATCCGAAAGGGAGCCGTTGTAAATGACCCCATCCAGTACGATCATCGGGTTGGTGGAAGCGTTTAGCGACTTAGGCCCCCGGATTTCCATGGAACCACCACCGGCAGCCGTTGTGCTTTGATTGGAGTTAAAACCCGCAACCGTACCGTTCAGCATTTCGGTAAGCTGCGTAGTCGGTTGGTTTTTGAACTGTGCCGCATCTACGCGGGTGATGGAGCCGGTCAGGTCACTCCGCTTGGCGGTGCCATAGCCGATAACCACCACTTCCTCCATGGTTTCTGCCTGGGCAGACAGTAAGGAGAAGGTATAGGAGGTGAGTGCGCCAACGGTTTTTTCCTGTGTGGTAAAGCCGATGGATGAGCAAATCAGCGTGTCTCCCTCCGCAGCCTGGATGTGGAACAAGCCTTTTTCGTCAGTAGCCGTCTGTCGGGCCGTTCCTTTCACGGTGATGGTGGCACCTGCCACGGGTTCCTGGGTTTCTGCGGTTATCACTTTTCCTGATACCTCCGCGGGCTGTTGTGCCCGGACCAAAAGGGAGGTGGTTAAGACTCCCGTAATCGTAAGCAGGAGTAATTTGATTGGGTGAATAGAGATTCTTTCCATAATCTGTTGGTCAAATTTTTATTATCGGATTGTGTTCGTACATCATTCTATCCGGGCCGGATTTCTGTGCCCCTACCATTTTGCGTGATTTTACGAACGGCCGTTATATGAACGTACAGTTTAAAGCAGGGTAGGGGGTAAAAAAGAAAGAAAAAAAGAGAAGTTGCACATAGGCAACCCGGCTAACGGTCAATCGCTACGTAAATGGCGGTCCCGTTAACAATGGTGGCTTTAATAGTAATCTGTTCATCGAATATTACAATGTCTGCGTCTTTTCCAATGGCGAGCGAACCCTTTTTGTCGTGTATGCCCATGATCCGCGCGGGGGTGGTAGTGATCATCTGAACGGCTTCGGTGAGGTCGGCTCCTGCCAATGTAACCATGTTTCGGACAAGCCGGTCGGCGGTAGCTACGCTTCCGGCGAAGGAGCTACGGTCGGGCAGTTTTGCCACCCCGTCTTCAATGATGACACTCAGACCGGTATCTTTATTGCCGAGCACACTTTCTCCGGGGGGCATCCCTGCGCCCCGCATGGCGTCGGTAATCAGCGCCGTCCGATGCGCTCCCTTGAATTTACGAACCATCTTCAGCAGCGGAGCAGGCAGGTGGACGCCATCTGCAATGATTTCAACATCCATTTCATCAAGGAGGAACGCGGCTTCGATCACGCCGGCATAGCGGAAGCAGTCGCGACGTGTTACGCCTGACATACCTGAGTAGAGGTGGGTGACCAGCGTATACCCATTTTCTACGGCTGCGACCACGTCTTCATAGATGGCGTCGGTGTGGGCCACGGCAGCCAAAATACCGTGCGATTGCAAGCAGCGTCCGAATTCGAGTGCTCCCGGTAGTTCCGGCGCGGCGCTCCATCGCCGGATATGTGGAGACGCAGCAAGGATTTCCCGGTATTCCGATGGGTCGGGATTGCGGATGTATTTCGGATCCTGCGCCCCCCGTTGGTTCAAGGCGAAATATGGCCCTTCCAGGTGCAAACCCACGAATTGGGCTCCGCGATTATTTTGGCGTTCCGCTTGTGCATAAACTTCCAGTGTCTTAAGCAGATCCGCTTTTTCGGCGGTGAGTGTGGTAGGGCATAGGGCTGTTGTGCCATAACGGGCATGGGTTTTTGCGATAGCAAGGTACGCTTCAACCGTATTATCCATAAAATCATGGCCACCGCCGCCGTGCACGTGCAGGTCAATAAAGCCGGGTGACACATAGGCGCCCTTGGCATCGAAGACCTCGACACCAGGTGCGTCGATATCGCCTTGCTGGATGTCGGCGATCTTGCCATCGACCACGAGCAAGGCGCAACGGTCGATGATGCGATGGGGCGTGATGACTTTGCCGTTGATGATTTTCATTTGAATAATTATCGATTCGTTATCTATTTAAACGGATTAATGAAGCGCTTCGCCTGGTATGTTTTTGTGGCTATGAAGCTTGCCTGAGCCGTTTTGTGCGGCAGCTCAAGCAGATTTTATCTTCACGTCCATTTTTTTATCCGGTAGCCCTTGAATGCATAGAAAATGAGGTACGCATAACACGGTATCAATATCCAGTACCCGTCGCGCAGCGAATGGTTATCGGCTAGGTAACCATAGAGGAGCGGCAGGATGGCGTTGCCGCAAAGGCCCATAATCAGGATGGAACCGCCGAGCTTCGTGAAGCGTCCGAGACCATCTAATGCCAGCGGCCATATACCTGCCCATACGAGGGAATTGGCCAACCCCAGTAGTACCACGAACCATATCGACACATGGGTATCGTGCCCCAGGAATCGGATACTGCCCGTGGCAAAGAGGATACCGAATGAAAAAATCAGTCCAAGCACCGTACAAATGCGGAGGGCGGTAAGCTGACTGAACAATTTGGGCGTGCAGGCAATGCCAATCAGGTAACCAATAATCGTCGCCGAAAGGGTATAGGAAGGAAAGGTTTTCGCCTCTAACAGGTCGATACCCATCGAACCCGCATAACCGATAATGGTATCGATCGCGATCACTTGGGTGCCCACATGCAGGAAAATGGCCACGGCGCCCAAAATGAGGTGTGGAAATTGAAAGATGCTGGTTCTGCCTGCGTTGAGCGATGCCACCGCTTCGGTTTCATGTTCGGTATCGATCTCAGGGAGCGACGAATAGCGTACAACCAGTCCAAGCGCGAGGAGAACCGCGCTTACGCAGCCATAGGGCACGATGACGCGCCGGATCAGTGCGTCAAGCGTCTGCGTACGGGTTTGGTCGTCCATCAATGGGATCTGACTGAACAATTCGCTGTCCGTGGGGCGGAGGATAACGGCAGCAAACACCAAGGGAGCAAGGATGCCGGCCCCCTTGTTGCAGATGCCCATGATGCTGATGCGCTGGGCAGCACGCTCCTGCGGACCTAAGACGGTGATGTAAGGATTGGCTGCCGTTTGCAATATGGCAAGGCCGCCACCCAACGTAAATAACCCCAAGAGGAAAAGCTCATACATCCTGACCATGGCCGCAGGTATGAAAATAGCTGCACCAAGCGCCATCATCCAGAAGCCAGCCATCATCCCTTTCTTGAATCCCACCCGCTTCAACAGGTACGCCGAAGGCACCGACATGACGAAATACGCAATGTAAAAGGCAAACGCCACCAAATACGATTGGAAATGATTCAGCTCACAGGCGATCTTGAAGTAGGGGATGAGTATCGCGTTGACCCACGATACAAAGCCGAAAATAAAAAACAGCATCCCGATGATGAATATCGAACTGTAGGTTTGTCGTTTGGTCAATGACGACGCTGTTGTTGTTAGGGCCATAATTCGGTTTGTGATGTGAAAGCGGCTGCCATCCGTTGACGAAATAAACAGCCGCTCTGGTTAATTAGGGTTTGCTGAGCAATTTTGCAGACGCCTGGTCGAGGAAAAACCTGCAGTCGGGATGCTGCTGTAAGATACTGGCGGGATGCAGGTTGCTCACGGGATGCTCCAGGCTGTCTTTCACAGCCTGTGCTTTCCGGGCATCGGGTACCGAGCAGATGATGTGCGCGGATTTCATGATCTGGCGCACCGACATACTGATGGCCTGCAGGGGTACGTCGTCTACAGACGCAAACCATCCTTCGTTAAATTGCTGTGCCCGGCAGGGACCGTCAAGATTAACCACCAGATACGGTTGATCGGTGTCGAAATCCGCAGGAGGATCGTTAAAGGCGAGGTGTCCGTTTTCGCCGATGCCTACCAATGCCACGTCAATGGGATGTTGCCTGATCAGTTGCCCCAGTCGTTCGGTCTCCAACTGTGGGTCGGTTTCCCCGTCGATAAGGTAGGCCGCCTTTAAGGGAGGGACCTGTTCGAGAAAGCGTTCTTTCAGATACTTGCGGAAACTGGCTTTGTGTGTAATGGGTAAGCCGATATACTCGTCGAGGTGGAACATGGTCACTGCAGACCAGTCAATACCCTCTTCGGCAATCAATTGCTTGATGGTCTCAAACTGGCTTGTGCCCGTAGCCAGTATGACGTTGGCCGTACCTTTCCGGGCGATCGTGTCCCGGATAATTGTTGCCGCAGCGGCTCCAGCTGCCTTACCTAATTCCTGTGTGTTGGAGAAAATATGGATGTTCATTAGACTACGAAATGTATTATACTAAGATTACGTCGGTGTTTGCGCCTTTTTCAAGGGAGATATCAACGGGATGGTTGGTTTTCCAGGCCCCGTTTGTAAAGTCGGGGATGTCGATGGGTGCGCTCCGGTTGGCGGATGACCATTCGCTGAGCGGGCCGACGACGCTCCACGTCGCAGCATCGTAGACGTCCATATCCACGGGAAGGCCGTTCCGCAGGCAGTCGATGAGGCGCCAATCCATCAGGAAGTCCATCCCCCCATGTCCACCGACTTTTTTAGCCAGTTCACCCACTTTTTGGACGATTGGCGGTGTATATTGTGCTTCCAATTTGGCAAACTCCGCCTCGCTCAACCATTCCTCATGTCCGGTGGCAATGCGTGGGGGAAGCGGATATTTCTGAGCCGTCGCCTTCGTGCCACTTACAAGATGGATGCGAGAGTAAGGGCGTGGCGTAGACACGTCGTGCTGGAGCAGTATGGTCCGGCCTTTGGCCGTGCGAATGGTGCTGGAGTTCATGTTGCTTCGGGGAGTCGGCCCGACATGACTGCGCAATTCCGGGTATTCCTTTGCGGCTTCTTCAATGCGCTGCTTCAGCATGAAATCGTCCGACGCCATCGACGTCATGTATTCAAGGCGGTCGCCGCGGTTGATATCCATGGCTTGGCAAATCGGTCCCAGACCGTGCGTAGGGTAAAGATTGCCATTGCGATGGGTATTTTCTTCCAAACGCCAGAAGTCGTAGCGTCTTGTGGGATCAACCAAGCTATCCAGGATGTCATGAATGTATGCCCCTTCGCCATGGATCAGCTCGCCGAAAAAGCCTTGCCGTATCATATTGAGCGTAAGGAGTTCAAAGAAGTCATAACAGCAATTTTCGAGAATCACGCAGTGCTTGCGTGTCCGTTCAGACGTCTCTACCAGCTTCCAGCAATCTTCCACGGTCGTCGCTGCAGGAATTTCCGTGGCGACGTGCTTTCCGTGCTCCATTGCGTAAATCGCGATAGGTGCATGCAGTTTCCAGTGGGTGGCAATGTAAATGAGGTCCACATCCTCGCGTTCGCAAAGTTCTTTCCACGAATTTTCATCAGCCGTGTACAACGTCGCTTCGTGACCGGGCCCCTGAATGCGCTGTTTGGCGGCTTCGGCCTTTTCAGGTCTGATATCGGCAATGCCTTGGATGGAGACGCCTTGGATGTAGCTCATCCGCTGCACGGCGGCCGAACCGCGGTTGCCGACGCCAACAAAGCCGATACGCACATTCTCCAAGGGCGGCGCGGCGTACCCGCACATGTTGAATTGTTGCGTGTGCGACTGGTTTGCTTGCTGGCGGATGTGCGACAGCGGCTCCTCCGAAGTCTTGGTGTTCTCTGCACAGGCCACACCGAACAGGGAGGTGCCGAGCAGCCCCGCACCTGCGAGACCGGATTGTTTCAAAAACGTTCTTCTGTTTGACATGTTTATAGACTTTTAGTATCCGTTGATTAGGGTTTATCAGCGAGGGCCGACCAAGGCTCAATTTGTGTTAGGTTTTTTGACTTCAGCGCTGTATAGCATTCGGGCAAGTCAAAATGGGCCAGTACTCCGGGAATTAAGGCCGATAGCGGCCAATTGTACCGCTCGCTTTTGGCAATATCGGCATAGCTTACAGGCGCATTTTTTAACGTTACCCGGGTAACGTCGTCCGCCAATAGGGCGGCAAACGTCGCCGGAATGGCTCCCCAGCCCTTGCCCACCAAATGAACATCGGTATGTCCTGCGGACTTCAACAGGTTTATCACCTGGAGTACGTCATAAGTGCGCTGTCCGACGTAGGGATAGTCAATCATCAGACCGTGTACGGCATAGAAGTAATCGCTTCCATACGATGTGTCAAATCCCCGGTTTGTGGTGTTTGGCTGCGATTCACCGATGCCGCGGACGTCACAGGCATAGAAAGCAGCGTCCGGGTACCGGGTGATCAATTCCTTGATCAGTGGCTCGGTACGGAGTTCTTCATCCGACGAACGGTGAGCGACGTACAGGATCGCCGGATTTTGCTGGTTGGGAAGGCGGGAATAGTGCGGTTCGTTACGAAGCAAATAAAGCAAGGAAAAAATCCCTTCCTCCGTCTCGACTGCGTAGTGTGCTGAATGCTCGGTGGGATAAGATCGGTCGCCCGGGCTTCGTAGAATCCGGTAGTCGGGCACACGGTCGGCATGCGGGCACTTCAGGCTGTTTAATACGGTCGTCCTGAGCGCTTCTCCCGTGCGGGTTGGCCTTCCTTCCGTTAAAGCGGAAGCCCGTTCCTCGACAAATTGATGAACGGTTTTTGACCCCAGTGCTTTGACCTGTCCCCGAGGTGTGCACCGGAGTGTTTCGTCCGCTTCGATGGAGAGAGCGGGCTCCTGGTGTTCGGTCGATAGACGAGTGAACCGATTGAACCACCGGTACATGGCCTCCCGGTTTCCCGCGGAATAGCCATGGTAATCCGATCCGATGTGGCATTCGATCTGATCTTCCGCGCCCAGCAATTTATACAGGTGTTTCAGACGTTCAAAAGCTTGAAGGGCACCGCGTACGTCAAAAAAATCTTTTTCTTGGGCCAAAATAATCACCGGTTTGGGCGCCATCGCGGCTAGGAAATCGCTGTGATCCAGCCCTTGGGCAATGGCCCCGGGAGGGCATTGTTCCGCATCCGCGGCCTCTTCATTTTCGAGATTGCGCCTCCAGGTGGTAATGTAACAGCCCGGGGCAGCCATGGTGATGCGCGGATCGATTCCGCACAGTAACGTGGTTTGCGTCCCTCCACCCGAGTTTCCCGTTACGCCGATGTGGTTCGGATCTACTTCTGGTCTGCTTAATAAATAGTCCAATGCACGGATCCCGTCCCATGCAAACCAATGGCTGAGCGAACCTTCATTTAGCACCAACTGATTGCCCATGTAATTGTGCTCCTCCGTTCCGATGCGCATAACAGGTTTGAGGTTTTCGTCGACGTATTGTAATCGCTCTCCCTGTCCTACCGGATCATATATCAGCACCACGTAACCCTTTTTGGCAAGCCCTTGGCAAAACGATTGATAGGCAGCAGAAGCCTTTCCGTTGTCGCTATGGCCGCAGGTGCCCAATACGCCAGGCAGCGGATGTTTCCGGTTGTGGGGGAGGTATAGATTTGCGGTTACCAGAAAGTTCGGTCGGCTTTCGAAGATTATTTTTTCAAGGGTATATCCCTCACGTTCGACTTTTCCCATTACCTGCGCATGTAAAGGCGTCTTTTCAGGCCAGGGTCCCAGCACGGTGTTGATTTTGTTTCGGACGCTTTCTACGTATCTGACTGCATCTTCCCTTGTCTTTAGACCGTTTCTTAGCTCGTTGCTTTGACGTTCCTTTTTACGAACGTAGCTTATCATGTATTCCTGCATGATACGCGGGAAACGGTTGAGGCGTTCCAACCCTGCCTTTTCGGTGGTCTGTGCGGCGTTCGATCCGGATCCAGCAGCAGGCGGTAACGATAAGTGGGGCGTGGTATGGGCGGTCAGCGCTGTGACGCCTCCTATGCCCGCCATTTTTAAAAAATCCCTTCGGTTGTTATATGTCTTCATGCATTTATAGTACCTTTTGTCAAAGTTGCTTTCATGGCAGATTTCATCGACTCCGAACCCTCAGTTTGAATATTAGTTCCTAATTGGTATCTCAAATATATCAAGCCATGATTCGCGAAGCAATTATTTGCACGCTTATATTATCGGGAACGTTGCCGAAATAAGGAGTTATCTGCTATTTTCATCTGACTAAATTTGCTTTTGGCGATTTATGCAGGTTTCATCCGTTATTTATATAAATTTGTTTATCGACAGGAAGGTTATCCGTTTGTTATGCCAGAACACATCACCATCAAGGACATCGCCCGGATATTGAACATTTCGATTTCAACGGTGTCGCGGGCTCTGCGCGATGCATACGACGTCAATCCCGAAACGCGTGAGCGGGTGCTGCAATTGGCTAGAGAACTGGACTATAAACCGAATTTCAATGCTGCGGGGTTAGCCGGGGGTGGAACACGTAACATCGGGATCATCCTGCCTTTCATCACCAATTATTATTTTTCGATGGTGATTACCGGCATTCAGGAGATGGCTTATGCAAAAGGATACAATATCGTACTTTATGTGACCAATGATTCACCGGAGCGGGAATTGGATGTTGTGAAAAACCTGAATGCGCAGCACCTGGACGGGATCCTCGCGTCTGTGTGTTCAGATTCTGCAGCCAACGGTTATTTCGAGCGCATCATTTCCGAGGGAACACCGGTTGTGTTTTTCGACAGGGTACTAGGGGGCGTTGATGCATCCAAGGTAGTACAGGATGATTATAACGGAGCGTTTGAGGCAGTTGAACACCTGATCCAACAGGGGTTTACCCGGATTGCGCACATAGCAGGTCCCGAGAACCTCGACTTCACGAAAAATCGATTGGCGGGTTATCTGGATGCGCTTGGCAAGTATAACATACCGGTTAATTCCGAATGGATCATCCATTCAGGGTTTTCACAGGCACATGGCGAAGCGGATCTGATAAGATTGTTTGAACTGGCGGAGCGACCGGATGCGGTTTTTGCTGTCAATGACCGCAAAGCTATCGGTGTGATGCAGGCACTCAAGGCACGTAACGTAGTGATCGGGCGCGATTTTGGTGTCATTGGATTTACAAATGACCCAATGTCGACCATCATTTCGCCTACGCTTTCCACCGTGGCGGAACCCGCGTATGAAGTCGGAAAACTGAGTTGTGAGCTCCTACTGCAGCATATTGTTCGCAAATCCAATTTCCAATCACGGGAGATTGTTTTGCCGGGGGTACTGTTTCCAAGGGAATCCACGCAACGGTCGCAACGTTAAAAAACTGTATCTTTGCGTCATGAAAGCCAACATTTTAATACTATTGAGTGTTCTCATGGTGCAATTGTCCAAGGGGCAGGAGGCGCCTGCCGTATCCAAGACCGAATTCCCGGAAGCGGCGTTGCAGCAACCCTTGTTCGGACTGGATGGGCAGCAGAAAACGGCCGGCGAAATCCTGGCCGCTAATAAAGGCAAAACCGTATTGCTATACATCTGGGCAACCTGGTGTCCGGATTGTATCAACGGATTTCCGGAACTGTATGCACTTCAAAAAGCCAACCCGGATCTCCATACGGTGTATTTTTCCCTTGATCGACAGGAGCAACAATGGAAAAACGGCATCCAGAAGTTCCACCTGAAAGGGGAGCATTATTGGTTTAAAACCGATTGGAAGAATGACTTTACCAATGCGATAGACCTGAATTGGATTCCGCGTTACTTGATTGTCAGCCCCGATGGCCATATCGCTAAATACTATGCAATTAAGGCAGACGACCCGGCATTGCAGGACGCCATTGATGCACTGCGGTAATTCCTGCTTATCTTAGCCACGGTGCCGCTACCGTGAAAGCATTTCCTGCCATATAGGCGTGGACTCGACGTAGACTTCCGTGCACGCGGGGTGCACGCAATAGCGAAAAGGGGGCAAAGCACTCCCACAGCAGTGTCGACGAGCCTTGAGCATGCGCCGCTGTACACCCCGAAGATGCTAATTATTTAGAATAATTATAAATAATTACGTATGTTTGCGAAGGTAATCAAGAAATGGTAATCAAGTCGCGTATAGAGGGTATGGCCGATTGGTTGTTTATCGAGGATGTCCCCGATACGTACACGCCTAACTATCGGTTGGTTGAAAAAGAAGTGGCCATCAGCCGCAAGCCGGTTTTTCTGGCAAGCCACCAGTTATCTACCGGAGGATTGTTTGTGATGCATTCGGAAATGTTGTTTGACGAACCGCGAAGCATCCACACGGAAGTGATGGGCGAGACGATCACGAGCCAGTTCATTTTTTATAAGCAGGCCTCCGAGCAATTGAGAGGAAAGCCCAATACGCTCTACGGCAGGAGCCGCCATAACATCCGCTACATTCCTACCACGAATAGCGACCACGAGATAAAGAAGGATATTGATTATACGTATTTCCTGGTGGTGTTGAGTAAGGATTATTACTTTAACCTGATCGATCGTCATTCACTTGTGCACGAAGATTTTGTTAAGGAAATATCGCTTGGCCGGTATACGTCATATGCCTCCGAAGATTTTCACGTGACGCTGGAAATGCGACGGGTTATTGACGATTTGATCAACTGCCGGCAGCGCGGTGAATTGAAACGTATTCACACCGAGGCCCGTATTCTCGAACTCTTGATGTACCAATTGGAGCAGTTGGGAAATGGTCAGGAGCGCCCGGAATTGGATTCCGTAAAAGGGGAAGATGTCGTTCGGCTGGAGCAGGCACGTGAAATCTTGAAAGAAGCCTTTCGCCATCCTCCCACGCAGCGCGAGCTTTCACGGATGGTTGCGCTCAATGAATTCAAGCTCCGGCGCGGATTCAAAGAATATTTCGGGACGACGGTGTACGATTACATCACCCGCCTGCGGATGGAGCATGCCCGCAAACTGCTCGTGGAAGAACGCATGACTATTTCCGAAGTCTCCAACGAAGTTGGCTTTTCTCATCAGAATAATTTCAGCATTGCCTTCAAGAAATATTTTGGCCTGCCACCCAGTGATTTGGTAAGGTAGTTTTCAAAAAGCTGTTGAATTCATGGGCTTCCAACCGTTGACCCAGCGGAAGGATATTGGTTTTGAGGCTGCGTGGATTCACCATTACGTGTGCGTCCATTGAAAATACCGAGTAGATATTCCGCTCAGTCAGTACTTCAGACGGCGTCCCGTCATGCAATTTTCGTCCGTTTTTCAACAGAATCAGGCGGTGCGCATAATGGGCCGCAAGGTTGATGTCGTGCAAAACCGTTACCACGACGTAACCGCGATCGGCCAACGCCCGGAGGATGGCCAGTGTTTGGTGTTGGTATTGTACGTCCATGGCCGAAACGGGTTCATCCATAAGGAGCACGCCTCCGGGTTGGTCCCAAACCTGGGCCAGTACGCGTGCAAGGTGTACACGCTGTTGCTCGCCACCCGATAGCGACAGAATGGAACGATCGGAAAAAGCGGCAATGCCACAAATGGCCATCGTTTCATCGACAACCCGGTGGTCGGTCGTTTTTGGACCGGCGGCATAATGCGGGTATCGGCCCATCATAACGACTTCGGCCACCGTAAAGTCAACCGAAACATGGTGTTGCTGGCCCATGGTAGCCCTTCGCCGCGCCAGTTCGAGCGGCAGATAACGATCCAACGGCTTTTTCGCCAGCCGGATGCAACCCGAGGAGGGTTTTTTTTCGCCCCCCATTAATTTGAGGAGTGTGGATTTTCCGGCACCGTTCGCGCCGAGGAGGGCAACCAGTTCGCCGTCGCCGATGCTGAAGTTTACCGCACGTAGCAGCGTTTGACCCTTTATCGTGTATGTGAGGTTTTCTACACTGATCATACTATTTTCTTCTTATCGCGTATCAATATATATAGGAACAGAGGCGTACCCAACAGCGCCGTAACCACTCCGATGGGCAGTTCTGCGGGCGGTGCCACCACCCGCGAGAGCAGATCCGCCACCGTCAGGGTAAGCGCGCCCAACATCGCTGATGCAGGCAATACATAGCGGTTATCCGCTCCACCGAGCATCCGTATGCCATGGGGGACCAGCAATCCGACGAATCCGATGACTCCGGTCATCGCAACCGAGGCACCCACCGCTAAGGTGGCGAGCAGGATCACCAGGCGTTTAACCTGCGTCGGCTTGAAACCAAGTAGGTGCGCCTCCTGTTCCCCAAGGGCAAACGCGTTGAGCGGTTTCGCGAGAAAAGGGAGGCTTGCGACAGTAAGCACGACAAATGGGAGCAACACTGTAACGGTTTCCCAACTGGCGCTGCCCAGACTTCCCAGCATCCAAAAGGTGATGGTGCGGAGCTGCTGCTCGTCGGCGAGATAGGAGATGAGCCCCGTAAGTGCGCCGGCCAATGCATTGATGGCAATGCCCGCGAGCAGCATGGTGCTGATGTGGGGCCTGCCGTCTACCAAGGAAATGCGGTAAACCAGCCACGTCGCAACGCCAGCACCGGAGAACGCACCCAGGGCCAGGAGGTAGTGGCCGAAGAGGTCGGTGAATGCCATAAAGAGTGCCGATTCAAAAGCGATCAGCAATGCGGCCATAAACGATGCGCCGGCAGATATACCGATAATTCCGGGCTCGGCCAACGGATTGCGGAAGATGGCCTGGATGGCAGCGCCGGATATGCCGAGCGAAGCGCCGACCAGCACGCCGGTGATAGCTCGCGGCAGGCGCACCAGCGCAATTACCCCCGAATAAAGTTCATCAACGGAAATATCGTCGCACAACCCGACACCTTGCAGCAGACTGACTGCCACGTCGCCAATCGGGATGGGCATGGCTCCCCAGCTCAGCGAGAGCATCACCGCCAGCACCAGCAGTACCAGAATGACTACGTTGATGAGGTAAGTTTTTGCGACAGCTGCCATCGTTTATTCCCCCTACGGATATAACGCCCGGTTGAGCGCGGTGATGGCCTGAGGAAGCCTCGTGCTGAAATTGATCAACAACGGACCGTCCATCTCGATGATTCGTTTGGATTTCCCCGCCTTGGTGAGCGATACACCCGGCATACGGAGAACGGCGGCAGGGCCTCCCAAGCTGGTCAGGCCAAAATCGAATAGCAGAATAGCATCCGGATTGGCTTTGACCAACGCCTCGGTACTGTAGGGCTTGAAGTCAGAAAACGCTTGTATGGCATTACGGCCTCCCGCCAGCTCGATGATGGCATCAATGTGGCTGCCCTTGCCGGCCACGCTCATCAGGCCCACACCTTGGGCGTATATAAATAAAACAGATGCTTTTTCTGAACCTGCTTTTCGCCCCCGTATGGCGTTATCAATATCCGCTTTAAGTTTTTGGGCCAACGCGTTTCCTTTTTCGGGTACGTTGAGTACCGTGGCGACTTCGCGGATGAAGCGCAAAGCTCCACCGACACTGTATTCTTGATGAAACGTCGCTACCTTGATCCCCAGCTGCTTTAGACGGCGCTCCACGTGGGGTGCCAGATCTCCTGCAGGCACCAGTACCAGATCGGGCCGGAACGCAATGAGTCCCTCTAACGGAACGGTGCGATCCGGGCTTATCCGGGGAAGTTTTTTAACATAGGCCGGATATTCACTCGTAACATCCACGGCTACTAAACGATCCCCCAATCCGAGCGCGTCGACCGTTTCGCTCAGCGCACCGCTGAGCGAAACGATTCGCGAGGGCTGCGCGTTTGCGTTAGGCGAAATCACCAGGACCGACACCAGGGCAAGAAAAAAGCAAACCGTGTTCATCGGGTGCAAAAGAACGTTTTCCCCACACTAAATCCAAGCCGGATAAACGGCTAACGAGGGATAACGGATAGAAAATACGGATTGCATATAAAAAAATACGTTTCGCATATAAAGTAATACGGATTGCATATAGCAAGGCTTACGATTGATGCCCATTTTTGTTGCATGCTAAGTAATGAAATCAAGGAGGCCACCAAGGTGGCTCATCAGCAACTCGAAAAGACCGTGGTACAGCGGTTGAAGGAAATTCGGAGCGCGGCAGATTATGCTAGTTTTCTGAAAGTTTTCTACGCCTATTTCCGGGCAGTGGAGCAGGCCATTGCGCCGTTCGTTACCCCGGAGGTGCTGCCCGACTACCCCCAACGTCGTAATGCTTCCTATTTGCGCCGCGATATTGAAGCCTTGGGCGGAGGGGTGGACGAACTGCCCGAAGCGGTCGCTCCGGCTATCAGCAACCCAGCTGAGGCAATGGGCGCACTATATGTATTGGAAGGCTCAATCATGGGCGGCCCTTACATCGTTCAGATGCTTCGCAAATACGGAATGGAGACGGGCTTTTCGTTTTTTTCCGGTTACGGTGAAGAAACCGGCAGCATGTGGGCGGCATTCACAACCGCACTGAATGCCACAGCGCAGACGGACGAAGCCCGGGAAGCAGCTATCAGGAAAGCCAGCGAGACCTTTAGCAGGTTTGGCAACGCCTTTGCCGGAACCGTTTCCGAGGCGTGAATACGGAAACGATACTGTCGCTGCTGGCTGAAAAGCGATCTGATTAGCCGGCCGCGACAGGTCATTGCTGATAAGCGCGATCTATATGCCCATCCGTCGCATCAGCGTAGCAGCCAAAGGCTTTAAAATACGGATTGCATATAAAATAATACGTTTTGAATATAACCTAATCCCATGCTAATGCCCACTTTTGCAGCATGGACTTATTTAGAACGAATTTAAATAAACTTGTATTACTCGCAGCCCTGGCTGTCTCCTGTGGAAAGGATGATCCCGTACGCCCTTCGCTTGAAGACGGGAAAAGTACGGTGATATACGATCTGCCGGGCGATACGGAGGCGTCAATGTCCGATGGCGTGAATGGGAAGGACGAACGTGATTTCCATACCTTCCTGTTCCGTTTCCGTGATAAAAAGCAAATCTGGATACGCACAAAGGCGGATTCCGCACAATGGCTGAAGACCGTCGATTGGGATATTGCGTTTACCGGACCGTATAATAGCGAGATATACGTCAATAACGCCGATTATCTCCATAACCCGGGTTATGGAGGGGAAGCGTCGGGTACTGCCGTAGTCCTTTTGCACCAATCGTATGAATCCGTCGTTGAAGCTCCGAGCGACGAGACATTCGACCAAAGTGAACTCAACAAAATCGGGTGGGCTTCTTCCGAAGGTTCGAGTGGATGGTTTAATTACAGCCTCAATACGCACATTATGCAGGCGCTACCTAACCGCACCTACGCAATCCGATTACCGGATGGCAACTATGCAAAACTACAGCTTATTAATGCCTATAAAGGAAATCCGCCGGCAGTAACCGATATGTACTGGCCCGCGCCGTACTATACCTTCCGATATTTCGTGCAGCGGGATGGAGGAAAAAATTTGTCAACAATTATCCAATAAATATATGAATAGGAAATATACCCATTTTTCGGGCCGGCCAAGGTTGCTGACCGCAATTTTGATAGGTGCCACGTTGCTGGCATCGTGTAGTAGATCCGATAATTCACAACCCGATCCGGAACCTGAACCCGGTACGGACGTTTATTACAAGCTCCACCGCGTGGAGAACTTTGCCGTGGAATCTGACGACGAAAATCCGACACAGGCCAAGGCGGCGGTATTGTTTAGCTTATTTACCAAAGAAGAAGTTCCTTCTTCCTATATGAAAACTACCCGTTGGGATATTTCATTCAGCGGATTATATAATAGCTTTTTGGGAGGCAACAATGGCAGCAACAGCAATAACGTAGCCTATGGTGGAGCCGGCACGGGAGGCGTCCTCATTCTTGAGAAGGAATTTGATGAGGTGACCGAGATCCCGGGTGACACGCAGTTTGATGCCAAGAGCGGAATAATTGGAACGGACGATGCAGGGGCATTCGGTGAAGGAACCGGCTGGTACCTTTATGATTTCGGCGGATCGATCCTCGGCGACGGAACGGAGCAAAAAGCGCATGTGGCCTATGCGCTTGGCTCGCCCTTGACAACGAACAGCGGCACGGTAATTCCAGCACGCACGGTCGTTGTCAAAACACCGAAGGGCGATTATGCCAAAATTAAGATGATCAGCTGCTACAAGGATGCCTTTACCCCCGACGTGTGGTTTAAGGATACACCCCATATGTTCTTCACCTTCGAATACGTAATCGTACCGGCTGGAAGTACGCAATTTGAAATCAAACCTTAATTCTTAATCGCTATGCAATCGTTGAAATACGTTTTCCTGCTGGTTTTCAGCGGACTGTTCCTCGCTGTGGGCTGTACCAGAACCGAAGACCTGCCGCCATTGAGCCAAAGCCGTATGCTGAGCTTTAAGGTGCCAACCGCGGATGGCGACATCATCGGAGCCATCGATGAGTCAGATCAGACCATTACCGTCTATGTGCCTTTCTACCATCAGTTTGCGGTCATTGATCCTGAAATTACGCTGAGTGAGGGCGCAAGGCTGGAAGAGGAGTCGCTCCCCGTAGATGTACTGGCCGAAGATGTACGGTATACCGTGATTGGCAATGACGGCAGCAAGACGACATACCGCTTGATTATCCATCTGCAACAGATTACACCGTTTACGCTATTGGAGCCTTCTACCGAAGCGCTGATCGCCAAATGGGAAATCGGTTACGGCTCGGTCAGCATCCAGGCCAATTTCAATACCACCGATCCGTCCATCATCTCCGTTTATCTGGTGGACGATGCGGGTGCGGAACATCCGTTGCGCCCAAATACAGCTTTAGGAAGTGTGGGGGTGGCGCCGGTTATCATTGGCGATGGCCAAAAGACCTATTCGTTCGGCAATCTGCGGATCCCGCAGGAATTGACCCCCGGGTTGTATCACCTAAAAGTGGATATGTTGAATCTGAGCACAACGTCTACGTATCCGGTTGAATTGGTGTGGGGCAAACCGAACGGGTTTATCTATAATCCGGTTACCGTCAAAGCCGGCGAAACGTTTACGCTGGAGACGGGGTCGATTTCCTTGCACGATGTGCGTGAAGTGAGCTTCTTGGTAAACGGTGAGAAATTGCCGCTTGAGATCGTGGAATGGGACCACCTGAAAGTGACTGCCCGTGTGCCGGCCGACCTCGCTCCGGGCACCTACATTCCGTCAATTGTCTGTGGCGATTTTGAGCCTTCCTCACCGGGTTGGTGGGGAATTACCATTGCTGAATAACGAACCTTTTGTTTAAACGAAATCATATGAATACGTTGACTTATAAAATAGCCGGATTTCTCAGCATCGCTTTGCTGGTGATTGTTTCGTGCAAGAAGGAAGCGGCACTGCGTCCTTACACGGACATCCTAAATTTCACCGTCACGTCGCCCGACGGCGAACCGATTAAAGCGGCCATCGATGGCGATTCGATCGTTATTTACTGGCCAATTGGAAAGGAAGTGCCCGAGACGCTTACACCGGTCATTCATGTGGCTGAAGGAGCTACCATTTCGCCCGCATCCGGCGAAGAAGTGTCGTTGCGTGAAGCGATCCGGTATACCGTAAAAGCCGAGACCGGCGCCACGAAAACCTATCGATTGCACATTCCTAACAATACGCCGAAACCCTATGTAAAAACCTTCGGCGGACTTAATACACGGGGTGATAAGCAATTTATTTTTAAAGATTGGGTGATGTCATTCCGTGGAGATTATTACGATGCATCGGAAGGAGGAACGGCGGTATTTTATGTAAATACGGAAGGTAAGGAGATCCCCGCGGAAGTCCAGCACATTTCGGAACTGGGTGCAAATATCGTTGCCGGTACGCTGGGATCGTTCTCGGGGATAAAGATCGAAAGCAACGGCCACACGATTTTTTATGAGACGGCATTTGAGGTGATTGAAAATCCGTTCAGTACCCTGGTCAACCCAGGGGAGGCGACTGACGCCAAACCGGGGGATGTGCTTACCTTTTCAGGGACTAACCTGGATAAGGTGGAGAAGTTCGAAATCGGAAACTATCTTACCAATACGCAGCTGGAGCTGGATATTGTTGCAGCCACAGCGGATAGCATCACCGTGAAACTCCCGTCCGATATCCCCGCGGGTGTCTATAACTTGATTGTCGCGTATTATCCCGCTGGTGAATACAACGATGCGGGAGCCGCGGCCAGGTATCTGAGAGAACACAACTCGATCACCATCGGTAACTAATTTTTGAAAGGTACCGGTTTGATATCCCTGACGCGGTTTTTGATAGCCTTGCTTGGTTTGGGCGGCGGTATGCTCTGGGCAGCACCAGCGCAGACGCCCAAAGGGCGGCTGCACGGCCAACTGACGGATGAATATGGGACACCGCTTAGCGGTGCCACCGTACTTTTGGAGCCGGATCGCCACATCGTACTCACCGATACCAACGGAAGATTTAGCTTTGACCAGTTATATCCGGGGACGTACCAGATCCAGGTAACCCATACCGGCTATCAGCCCTTTGCCGACTCGGTGACCATTACCATAGGCAAAACTGTAGTTTTGGAAGTGACGCTGCGTTTGGGCAATGCCCAACTGGAAGAGGTGACCGTAACCGGTGATCGGTCGCTCGTACCTGCGCCGGATAACCTTATCAAATTGAATCGGGCGGCGATGCCCATGCAGGTGATTACCCGTCGCACGATCGAACTCATGGGCAGCCGTCGCTTGGATGAGGTGCTCAAAGAGCAGACGGGAATGGCCATCGTAAATAACATCGGTGGGGGTAGCCGTTCCGTGGGGGTGCAGCTTCAGGGCTTCGGCAGCGAATATGTGATGGTGCTGATCGATGGGCAACCGATGGTAGGCCGCAACAGCGGCAACTTTGACCTATCCCGCATCAGCGTGACCAATATTGAACGCATCGAAATCGTAAAGGGGGCTTCTTCTTGCCTGTTTGGCAGTGAGGCGTTGGGCGGTGCGATCAACATCATTACCCGTTATGGCGCCGTGCAACCGCAGGCATCTGCTTCGCTCACCTATGGGAGTCTCAACCTGGTCGATGCGACACTGGAAGGGGAGGTGCCTTTCCATCATCAGCGCGGCACCGCTACAGTCAGTGCCAATTACTACCGCACCGACGGCTTTAATACCAATCCCTATTTGCAAGATGGGCTTACCAGTCCGCCGTACGATAATTACGGTATACAGGGACGGGTGCGATATCGGACCACGAAAACTAGCACATTCGGTGCGGGTCTCCGTTATGGGCTGCGCAGATCGATGATGCCAAAGGATTGGGGAGATGGGTGGGTGTCTGGAGATACGCAGGATGAACACGATTTTAACGGTTCGTTGACCTTTGACCATCAATTCCTTTCGGGGTTACGCGCCATGAGCCGCTATTATGTAACCCGGTATACCACCGATGAGCAACTACGCTGGACGGGTCAGCAATCCGCGGTTAGCCACCGGGCTTTTACCCAAGACGTACACCGCTTTGAGCAGCAGTTTGCGTACCGACTGCCAATCGGTATTCATCTGACAGGAGGGGTCGGCGGAAGCTTGGAGGTCATGGATGATCAAGAATTGGACGGCCCTCGAAGACTGGGTACGGCCTTCGGCTATGTCCAGGGCGACTGGCTCATTGGTGGGCGGTGGAACGTGCTCGGTGGACTGCGCTATGATCAAACGAACAGCTATGGGGGAAAGGTGAACCCCAGCGTGGGTCTGCAATACCATGTGTCGCCCTTTCTGACCCTCAAAGCGGGATTGGGTACCGGTTTCAAAGCACCTGACTTCCGGATGCGCTACCTGGTGTTTTACAATCCGGCAGCTAATTACCTCGTTATTGGTAACGATTTACTCAAAGAAACACTCCATCAGATGCAGGAAGCTGGCCAGATCGGTGAAATACGTAGCTACATCGTGGATCAGTTGGATCGGAATCTTCAAGCCGAGCGAAGCACGTCCTACAACGCGGGAGCTGCTTGGAAACCCACGGAGAAGGTAGCTGTGGAAGTGGGCGGGTTTTACCACCGCATCCGTAACCAGATCAACACCGTGATGGTTGCTACCGGAACAGGAGTCAGCCAGATCTACGCCTACCAGAATTTACCTCAAGCGGTAAATAAAGGCATGGAGGCGAACGTATCACTGACGGTATTGGAGGGACTGGAAATCAGTGGCGGCTATCAATACCTCGTCTCTCGCGATCTAAGTGTGGTAGATAGCATTCGGTCTGGCCATTGGCCCTACAACCAAAATATTCACAATCCGATAACGGGCGAATCGTTTCCTCCCAAGCCATCGGACTATTGGGGTATCGAAAACCGTTCCCGTCACATGTTGAATATAAGGGCTTTTTACACCTATCGCCCGTGGGATCTCAGCGCCAATGTCCGACTAAACTATCGGGGTAAGTATCCGTTTATGGAGTACAACGGTAATCAATTCATCGACCGGTATGACGAATTTGTGCCAGCCCATGCTTTGTGGAACGCCTCGGTAGAGAAAAAGTTGTGGCAGCAGCATTTGAGCTTCCGGTTAAGTATTGAAAACATCACCCATTTCAAACACCCCTACATGCCGGGTCAGCCGGGGAGGCTGTTCTTGCTGGGGTTTACCTACCGGTGGTTTAAATAGTTTGGCTATAAACCATTGGCCCGGGCGGTGATTTCAGCAATGTCCAACACCTGTATCTCCTGCTCTTTCTCCTTGGCCTTCACGCCATCGCGCAGCATGGTCATGCAGAAAGGACAGGCGGCCGCAACAATTTGAGGGCTGGTTTCCAGCGCTTCCTCGATGCGCTCGATATTGATATCCTTTTCTCCTTTTTCAGGCTCTTTGAATAGCTGCGCACCACCGGCACCGCAGCATAAGCCATTGCTGCGGCAGCGCTTCATCTCCACCAGCTGGGCGTCAAGGCTTTCCAATGCCTTACGTGGCGCTTCGTAAACATCATTACCCCGTCCTAGATAACAAGGATCGTGGTAGGTAATGCGCCGTCCTTTGAAAGATTCACCGCCTTCGGCCCTGAGTTTACCTTCGTCGATCAGCTGCTGGATCAGCTGGGTATGATGAATAACCTCGTAATGCCCGCCCAGATCGGGATATTCGTTTTTAAGTGTATTGAAGCAATGCGGGCAGGCGGTGACGATCTTCTTTACTTCATAACCATCGAGTACTTGGATATTCATCAGGGCTTGCATCTGGAAAAGAAATTCATTTCCGGCGCGTTTCGCGGGATCGCCTGTACAGTTTTCCTCGGTGCCTAGGATCGCGTACTTTATGCCAACGTGATGCAGGATTTTGCAGATATCGCGGGTAGTGCGCTGGGCACGTTCGTCAAAACTGCCCGCACAGCCCACCCAAAAAAGGATATCGGCGGTTTCGCCCCTGGCCACCAGTTCTGCCATCGTCGGTATGTGTAGCTCTTCCATTTTTTAAATTGAAAGTTCGTTTCCAATTCTCATACAACCATTTTCAATTTTCAATTGTATCATTTTCAATTAACTAACCCTTCCAATCCAATTCGCCCGATCTGCCTGCGCATATTTCCACGGGGCGCCGTTGTTCTCGACATTGCTGAACATCGCATTGAGCGTGGCCGGGGCCTGGGATTCTTCCATGACCGCGTAGCGGCGCAGCTCCATGATGATTTCCAAGGGATTGATATTTACCGGACAAGCTTCCACACAGGCATTGCAGGTGGTACATGCCCAAATTTCTTCACGTGTGATGTAATTATCAAGTAACGACTTGCCGTCATCCTTAAACCCGTTGTTTTTCCGGATGTTTTCCCCAACTTCCACCGTCCGGTCCCGCGTGTCCATCATAATTTTACGCGGGGAGAGAAGCTTGCCGGTGATGTTGGCCGGACATACCGATGTGCACCGGCCACATTCAGTGCAGGTATATGCTTCCAATAAATTTTTCCAGGTAAGATCCTGTATATCTTTCGCGCCGAAACGGAGGGGAGCAGCCGTATTTTCCGGCGTGTACGATGGATCAAGCATCGCCTTCACCTCGTTCGTCACACTGTCCATATTCGTGAAATGCCCTTTCGGATGCAGATTCGAAAAATAGGTGTTGGGAAAAGCCAATACGATGTGCAGGTGTTTAGAATAAGGGAGGTAATTGAGAAAAACCAGTACACCGACGATGTGAAACCACCAACAGAATCGCTCGATACCAATGAGCGATGAAACGCCATCCGGCAGTAGCGGCATCAACCAACTGCTTACCGGAAAAGCGCCCGCCTGTGTATAATGGGGCACACCCAGTAGCTGCAATTTGTGATCAGCCGCATTCATGGTCAGGAAGGCAGCCATGAGCAGGATTTCGGCGATGAGGATAAGATTGGCGTCCGTGCGGGGCCAGGAGGTCATTTCCTTTCCAAAAAAGCGCCTGACCCGGGCCAGGTTGCGTCGGGCAAGAAAAATAACACAGCCAGCCAGGACACTTAGTGCTAACCATTCGAAGGCGCCGATTAAAAAGGAATAAAACGTTCCTAAACCCGAAAAAGCGCGGTGAGTACCCAATAAGCCATCGATCACAATTTCGAGCATCTCAATGTTGATGATGCAAAATCCCAGGTAGACAAAAAGGTGTAAGAGTGCCGGAAACGGACGCTTGAACATTTTCTGTTGGCCGAATGCCACCAAAAGCATAAGCCGCAAGCGTCTCGCCGGGTCGGCGCTGCGGTGTTCGGCTCTTCCCAGCCGGATGTTTTGAATGATTTTGCGCGTATTGTAGGTGGCCAACAAAAGGGCAGATCCTAACAAGATCGCAAAGATTAACTGGCTTATGATTACCGGTGTCATACTACGAAATTACGGAATTAAAAATACTATGCAAGCATAATAATTTATTTAGATGAATTTTACGAATTGCGCGGATTAACCGGCATTGCACAATCTTTGACGCATTTTAGCGTTATATACTAGTGGAATATAAAAGGAAAGACGGTAACGGCATCGTATGCAGTACTGCCGTGCAATAATTCCGAATAACGGCCAATTTTGCCAAAACCCATAAACGCGCCTGAATTTAAAAGTCAATGTCGCTTTTAAAAAAATATATTTTTCTATTTTTGGAGCCAACGCAATTTAATTATGTCAAATACTCATATTAAACCAAGCGAGCAACCCGTAGCTAAACTCAGTTTTGACGATTTTAAATCGATTGTCATTGCGGATTACCGGATAGCTGTAGAGAGCAGGTTCGTGAGTTTATTGGGACGCAAGGAAGTCCTCACCGGCAAGGCCAAATTTGGCGTGTTCGGCGATGGTAAGGAACTTGCGCAAATTGCGATGGCCAAGGTGTTCCAGCTGGGTGATTGGCGTTCGGGGTATTACCGTGACCAGACGTTCATGTTTGCTTCGGGTATATTTACGGTATACCAGTTTTTTTCACAGCTGTATGCCCATCCGGATGTCGAGGCAGATCCCTCTTCTGCTGGAAGACAAATGAATAGCCATTTTGCCACGCGGATGCTGACGCCGGAAGGAAGGTGGGTAGACCAGACGCTAATGAAGAATTCGGCTTCGGATATCTCGACCACAGGGGGTCAGATGCCGCGTTTGCTGGGGTTCGGATTGGCGTCCAAGCTATACCGGAACAACGCTGATCTCGCCGGATTCGGGCAGTTCTCCAATGGGGGAAGCGAGGTAGCCTTCGGTACCGTAGGCAACGCTTCTACTTCCGAAGGGGTCTTTCTCGAGGCGGTGAACGCTGCGGGCGTAAGGCAGATCCCCACCGTCATTTCAATCTGGGATGATGGGTATGGAATTTCGGTACCCAATGAAATCCAGACGACAAAGGCGGATATTTCCGAAGTACTCCGGGGATTCCAGCGTGATGAAAAGGGAGCGGGATTTGAAATCTTTAAAGTGAAAGGCTGGGATTATCCGGGGCTTTGCGAAACCTACGAGCGTGCCGCCCAGATCAGCCGCGAGCAGCACATTCCGGTATTGATCCATGTAACGGAGATGACACAGCCACTTGGGCACTCTTCATCGGGCTCTCATGAACGCTATAAATCAAGGGAGCGACTTGCCTGGGAAAAGGAATTTGACTGCATCGCCAAAATGCGAGCATGGATGATTGAATCAAGTATAGCGGACGAAGGTGAATTGGCGGAGATCGAACGTGGTGTAAAAGAGCACGTACGTGCCGAGCAACGAAAGGCCTGGGCGGATTACAATCGCGCACTTAAAAAGGAAGTAGATGAAGCCCTCGGTTTGCTGAGCGTGATTCCCGATGAGACCGTACAAGTGCTGCTCAACGAGCTGAGGTCAATCACGGAGCCTTCACTCAAGGAGGTATACAGCACGGTTAGGCGGGTGATCCGCTTGCTGCGCCATGTGCAGAGTGAAGAAAAAACCGCATTGCTGTCATGGTACGAACAGAAGCAGCACGTAAATCGTGATCGGTATAATTCCCATTTGTTTACCGATACCGTCGAATCACCCAAACACATTCCCGTTGTGTCGGCAGAGTACGATATAGACAGCAAGACGGTCGATGGCCGGGAGGTATTGAACGCCTGTTTTGATGCAAATTTCGCCCGTGATCCCCGACTGGTAGCTTTTGGTGAAGATGTGGGTAAAATCGGCGACGTAAACCAAGGCTTTGCCGGATTACAGGCCAAATATGGCGAAAATCGGATTTTTGACACAGGCATCCGGGAATCGGCTATCATCGGCCAAGGGATGGGAATGGCTATGCGAGGCTTGCGCCCCATTGCCGAAATCCAGTACATCGATTACCTGGTGTACGGTTTAACGGTGCTGACCGACGACTTGGCAAGCCTCAGTTATCGCACCAAGGGCGGGCAGAAAGCACCGCTGATCATCCGGACACGCGGCCACCGGCTGGAAGGTATCTGGCATTCGGGATCACCCATGAGCATGATTTTAGGATCAATGCGTGGTATTCACGTTTGCGTGCCCCGGAATATGACGCAGGCGGCGGGAATGTACAATACACTGCTGCGATCGGATGAGCCCGCGCTCGTCGTCGAGTGCCTCAACGGTTATCGCCTGAAAGAGCGCATGCCGGTGAACGTAGGTGAATTTACCGTGCCGTTGGGTAAAGCTGAAATTGTCAGGGAAGGGCGCGACGTGACGGTGGTGTCCTATGGTTCGACATTGCGGGTGGTACAGGAGGCCTCTTCCGAACTGGAAAAATTGGGAATTTCGATTGAGATTGTAGATCCCCAAACGTTGCAGCCTTTCGATGAAGAACACCTTTGCGCACAATCCCTCAGCAAAACCAATAAATTGTTAGTGGTAGATGAGGATGTGCCGGGCGGTGCTTCGGCATTCATCCTGCAGCAGATTCTGGAAGAACAGAACGGGTACTATCACTTGGATGGACAACCCAGGACGTTAAGCGCCAAAGCGCATCGTCCGCCGTATGGTTCAGACGGTGATTATTTCTCCAAACCATCGGCCGACGATGTTATCGAGGCCGTCTATGCCATTATGCACGAGGCCAACCCCAAAGATTATCCAGACCTGTTCGGCGGCTAATGACCTGACGAAGCTATTGCATCGGCTGGCTTAACCAACGGCAGATACTTGGCATATCCTTCTTTTTCCATGTCCTCTTTCGGGATAAAACGAAGCGAAGCACTGTTAATGCAATAGCGAAGTCCGCCTTTTTCCCTTGGGCCATCGTTGAATACATGTCCCAGGTGGGCATCCCCCGTTTTGCTGCGTACCTCAGTACGGCGCATGCCAAACGAATTGTCCTGCAATTCTTCGATCAGCGAATCGTCGATCGGTTTGGAAAAGCTTGGCCACCCGCAACCCGATTCAAATTTATCAGTCGATACAAAAAGCGGCTCCCCCGTCGTGATATCCACATAGATACCTTCGCGAAACTCGTCGTTATACGCGTTTTCGAAAGGTCTTTCGGTTGCGTTTTCCTGCGTAACGGCATATTGCTGAGGTGTGAGCGTCTTCCGGAGTGTCTCGGCATCCGGTTTTTGGTAAGTCCGCGTGGCACTGGCTTCCTTGGCTGCATTGGCCTTCCGGGCCAGTTCGAAGAGTGCCGGACTGATGTGACAGTATCCGTTGGGATTTTTATCCAGATAGTCCTGGTGGTAATCTTCCGCGGTATAGAAATTTTCCAGCGGCGTAACCTCCACCACGATCGGTTGGGCGTATTGTTTGGCTACGGTTTCCACCGCTTGCTTGATTAATGGCCGCTGTGCTTCATCGGTATAATAGATGCCTGTCCGGTATTGTGTCCCCCGATCGTTGCCTTGTTTATTGAGGCTGGTGGGATCGATCGTTTTGAAATACAGATCGAGCAGGAGATTTAAATCGACGGTTTCGGGGTCGTACGTAACCTTTACCGTTTCAGCAAATCCGGTATTATCCTGAACTACCTGCTGATACGTAGGATTTTCAATGTGACCGTTGGCGTAACCAACTTCGGTGGCCGTGACACCTTGTACCTGTTTGAAGAAATGCTCTGTGCCCCAAAAGCAGCCTCCGGCAAAATAGATAACAGCGGTACCTGCGGTTGTTTTCTCGTTATTCATGACGTTGTTGTTTTTATTGGAATTTTTGCTGCCGCTCATCACACGGTAAACGGCGCTGCCCATCAGTGCTAATCCGATTAGGAACGCTATCGAGGTTGTGACTATCTTTTTCATGACCTTACAATTTGACCCCTCCAGTCGCTAGGCGGGCATTATGTAACTAACAAATTTACTGAATTTTTGGTTTAGATAGTGGCAGTTTCCTAGGGTCACTCGCTACACCGGCCGTAAATATGACAGTAGTATTACAACCGATGTAGCAAGCATACCGCCCATTTCCGGTACGCAGGGTATGGGGTCACGATGCAAACAGAGCCGCTGCGCCAATCAGTGCAGCGTCCTCGCCCAATTGGCTGATGTGGATGTCGAACTGTGCAAATCCATCGGGATCGAAACCGTAAAAAATATTCCATGCCCGAGAGATATTGCCGCCGATGATGAATTTTTCTGTTTTTTCCTGTTCGCTGAAAAAGGTTAAAAATTGAATCAGGTGGTGGCTGTATTCGGCCAGAATATCTTCTACGAACGTATGTTGCTCACGTAGTTGGAGAAGTTCACGTAGCCCGGTCACTTTTATGCCATATTGCGCCGCGCGCCGTACGAACCAACGGGTAACTAGATGTTCCTCCATGTTGCTATCGAGATAAGGAGTCTTCCACAAATCGGCGTCGACTGCATTACTTCCTTTCTCCCATACGGCGCTTCCCAGCCCTGTCCCCAACGTGATTCCCAGCATTTTCGCATGACCGTTATGCTTTCCGGCGAACACCTCACCCTGGAGAAACGCCGCAGCATCGTTGATGAAACGGATATTGACGCCTTCTACGTCGGTTCGTTCGGCCAACTCCCTGCGGATATCCATGCCGTAGAGGTTGTCGTATTTATCCTGGTCGCGCATACGCGAAATACCGCCTTCATAGTCAAACGGCCCCGGCATGGCAATGCCGATCATCGGTGAGGCCAGCGTAGGGTGGTTGGCAATTACTTCCTTGAATGGAGAAGCCCAAGCTGATAAAATCGATTTAGCATCCGCATGTGAATTAACCGCATGCCTTGCCGTTGATTCACTGATTACCTGCCACTGGCAGATATCGACCAGGGCAGCGGTTATGTGTGTGCCCCCGATATCGGAAGCGATAACCAGCGAATTATCTTGTTTGGTCATATAATTGGTTTTTGAGTAAATGATCGGCGATAACCAGAGCCGCCATGGCCTCTACGATGATCACAGCACGCGGAACCACGCAAGGGTCATGACGACCTTTTCCGGTAATTTCAGTAGCCTCGCCGGCTTCGTTAACGGTTTGCTGGGGGCGCATGAGGGTCGCTACAGGCTTGAATGCCACACGGAAAGTGATATCCATCCCGTTGGAAATTCCCCCTTGAATCCCTCCCGAAAAGTTGGTTAGCGTTTTCAGTTTTTTCTCATCGCCATCCGGGTTGATAAAAACATCGTTATGTTCCGATCCCTGCATTTCCGATCCGGCAAATCCCGATCCGTATTCGAATCCGTGTACAGCGTTAATGCTCATCATGGCTTTGGCCAGATCCGCATGCAATTTATCGAACACAGGTTCGCCCAAGCCCACCGGTACCTGTTGGATGGTGGCGCTGATCCGGCCACCTACCGTATCTCCGGCTTTGCGGATCGCTTCGATAAACGAAATCATTTCATTGGCCGTTGCCGGGTCGGCACAACGCACCATGTTGCTTTCCCGCAGGGCCGCCAGTTCATCGATGTCATGGGTTGGCAAATTAGGCGCTTCAATTTTACCCACACCTGATACGTGGGCGAAGATGCGGATGCCGGATTGTGCCAGAAAGCTCTTCGCCACGGCCCCCGCGGCCACGCGCGCGGCCGTTTCACGTGCGGATGATCGACCGCCACCCCGGTAATCGCGTATACCATACTTCATCTGATACGTATAGTCCGCATGGGAAGGACGGTATTTGTCGGCAATGTGCGAATAATCCTTGGAGCGTTGGTCTTCGTTGGGGATAACCAATGCCAAAGGCGTGCCGGTGGATTTGCCTTCAAATACGCCGGAAAGGATTTTGGCGGTATCGCTTTCTTTCCGCTGGGTAGTGATTTTGGACTGGCCCGGACGGCGCTTGTCCAGTTCCGATTGAATAAACGCCTCGTCGATGGCGATATTGGGAGGGCACCCATCAATGATCACGCCGATGGCTTCGCCGTGCGATTCGCCAAACGTCGTGATGCGAAATATATCTCCAAAAGAGTTGCCGGCCATTCCTATTTAGATTTTAGATTTGCGAATTACGTTTTTTAGCATGGTTTCTTCAACTGGCGGCTAAGTTATAACAAATCCGTGTTGTTTCAAATGTTTCCAGAAGTCAGGGTACGATTTTTCGACCACATGGGGTTCGTTGATACGGATGCTATCGAACACCAACGCAAGCGGAGCGAAGGCCATTGCCATGCGGTGATCCTCATAGGTGTCGAACACCAGGTGTTCGGGCTTCCTGAATTCTGCCGTCCGCAGGTGATAAACCTCTCCGTCTTCAATGAGCTGCACGCCGAATTTACCCAGTTCCGTTTGCAGGGCAGCGATGCGGTCGGTTTCTTTGATCCTAAGGGTATGCAATCCCGTAAAGGATAGGTCCTGTTGCAACGCCGCGGCGCAGACAATAACCGTTTGGGCGAGATCAGGACATTCTTTGAAATCGAACAATCGGATTTCCGGTGTTTGGCGCTCCGTTTTTTTCCGGATGGACAGTCCGCCGTCAACAAAAGACGATTCAATGCCGAAATGTGCCATGATCGCAACGATGGCGGCATCGCCCTGTAGACTTCGGTTTTTTAGGTTTGGCAGAAATACCTCGGCGTCCTTGCTGAGTGCTACCATCGCATACCAATAGGATGCGGCACTCCAGTCGGGCTCGATAACCATGCGGCAGGGGTGGGCCTGCTGCGGGGTGATGTGGATGGTGTTACCCTGCCATTCGTGCTGGATGCCGGCCTCGCGCAGCATATCCAGCGTCATCATCAGGTAAGGACGGGACGTAAGTTCCCCAGCTATTTGCAAGCGCAGGCCCTTCGGTAGGGTGGGTGCGATAAGCAATAAAGCCGATAGGTACTGACTGCTCACATCGCCTTTTACCGTAACCGTATCCGTGATCTGATTGAATCCGCCGCTTATCGACAACGGTGGATACCCGGGTTGCCCGGCAAACGCGATATGAGCGCCCAACGTCTGCAACGCGTCCACGAGAATGCCGATGGGGCGCTGCTTCATTCGTTCACTTCCCGTGAGGAGGTATCTTCCGTTGGTGGTTGGTAAATACGCCGTTAAAAAACGCATAGCCGTACCGGCTGGCCCTATGTCGATAACGGTGGTCTCTTCCTCGGTTGCCGCGGTGGTGGTTGCATGCAGCGCTTGTTTCAGCGTCTCGGTGTCGGCGGCGGACGAAAGATTGGCTACTTCGACCACACCGCCGCTCCATGCCTGGATGATCAGTGCCCGGTTGCTCTCGCTTTTGGATCCCGTCAGTTCAACGGTTCCCCTAAGGGTTTTCGTCGGATGGGAAAGTCTAATGGCGTTAGTTTCCATTAGACCTCCGCAACCGGTTTGCTGTTCATGATTTCATTCTGCTTCCGGATAGACTCGTTGTGGATAAGCTCCAGTAATTTTACGACGAAGTCTTTATCCAATTTAAGTGCCTGCGCTACATTGCTGCGTTTATGAATGATTTCGTCCCATCGGTTTACCTGCAAAATCGTTACGTTGTTGTCGCGCTTGTATTCACCGATTTTCTCAACGATTTTCATCCGGTCGCTCAGAATCTTGATGATCTGGTCGTCCAATTTGTCGATGTCTTTACGCAAGCCGGCCAGTTTATCCTCGAATACGGGGTCGTCCGATTTGGCGTGGCGGAATGTCAGGCTGGTCAATAGATCGGAAAGTGCCTGGGGAGTTACCTGCTGTTTGGCGTCGGTCCAGGCTACTGATGGATCAATGTGGGATTCCACGATCAGTCCCTGCATATCCATATCAAATGCCTTTTGTGCAATGTAGGGTATGAGTTCGCGATTGCCGCAGATGTGGCTGGGATCATTAATGACGGGTAGATCGGGGACCAACGTCTTTAACTGGATGGCGATATCCCACATAGGCTCATTGCGGAAGGCCGTTTTTTCGTAGGAGGAAAAGCCCCGGTGGATGGCCGCCAATTTTTTAATACCTGCACGATTTACGCGCTCCAGGGCACCCAGCCACAGGGACAGGTCCGGATTTACGGGATTTTTAACAAGCACGGGCACATCCACGCCTTTTAACGCATCAGCAATTTCCTGTACGGTGAAAGGATTGGCGGTAGAGCGGCCGCCTATCCACAGAATATCGACACCGGCGGCAAGCGCTTCCTCAACGTGTTTGGCAGTGGCTACTTCCGTAGAAATCGGCAATCCGGTTTCTTCTTTTGCCCGCCGGTACCATTGCAACCCGATGCTGCCGATACCTTCGAATTCACCCGGACGCGTACGGGGTTTCCAGATGCCTGCACGCAGCACGTTTACTTTTCCGGTGTTGGCGAGCAGGTGGGCGGTTGCGACCAATTGCTCTTCGGTTTCGGCGCTGCAGGGCCCTGCGATGATCAGGGGCGCATCACCGGTGTCAAACCACGATTTTAAGGGTACGATGTCTAATGTCTGTTTCATTGTGTTATTTGTTTATTTTGCTTTTTTGTTATCAGTATTATCTTTTGGACTTCTGGCTTTCCGACTTTCTGAATTTAAACCTTTTCATTCTTAACATATTCACCCATGATGTTGAAGTTGCTCGTATGCTTGAGTACGCGGCGGATAGCGACGTCGTAGTCTGCCTGGTTTTCCCATTCCACGTCGACATAGAAGTCGTATTCGTTGCGTTTGCCGAGTACGGGCATGGATTGTATTTTGCTCAGGTTTATGTTCTGCTCCGCAAAGCACTGAAGGACGGTAGAGAGCGATCCCACGCCGTTCCCCGTCTGAAAAGAAATCGAAGCCTTGTTCACTTTGGATTTTTCTTCAGGTTTGTCGGTCAGGATAAGAAAACGGGTGTAATTTTTCTTGTTGGTTTCAATGCGACGTTCCAGGATTTCCAGTCCATATAATTTTGCCGCGAGCTGGGGAGCGATGGCTGCCGTATCTTTCAGTTGGAGCTCACTCACCCGTTGTGCGCTTGCAGCGGTGTCCTCGGCTTCGGTTACCTTGAATTGCGGATTTTCTTCCAGATAGTCGTTGCATTGTTGCAGGGCAATCGGGTGGGATTGAATGAATTTGATGTCCTGCAGGGAAACACCCGGCAGCGCCATCAGGTGCAGCTTGATATGCAGGTATACTTCCCCTACGATCGGGAATCGGTAATCCCGAAGCAATGCATAGTTGGGAATTAAGCTGCCTGCAATGGAATTTTCGATCGCCATCACCACATAATCGACCTTGCCCTGTTTCAGCAACTCGCAAGTCTTTTTGAACGACTCGCATTCGACCGTTTCAATGGTATCACCGAAATATTTGTAGGCCGCCTCTTCGTGGAACGAACCCTTAACGCCCTGTATGGCTACTTTTATGCTCATATAATATGATAAAGGACAAAAAAAAGTCCCGGCTTTTCTTGCCGGGACTTTTACATTTATATCTTCTCGTTATCAATGCATATCAATCCCGGCTCTCACTGCTAAAGTAAAAGAAACCAAAAAACCAGTATGCATTGTTCCGTGTTAACATCATTTTATTTTTGATGTGCCAAATGTACGTGAAATTTTTTTATTGTCAAGAGAAAAAATAAAAAAAGCGCAAGCCAGTGAAATTTTCTATTTTGGTGTCTGTTCGTATGAAGCGGAGATACAAAATACTGGTAACGCTATTTTTCTGGGCATATGCGTTGCCGGTTCATGCGCAATTCGACCGATTTATTGCCCATGCAGCATTTGCGGAAAAGATTTACCTGCAATTGGATGCCGAGGTATACACAACCGGCGACACGATTTGGTTTAAGGCTGTGGTAGTTGAAGCGGCCAGTCATCAGCCCAGTACCCTAAGCGGGGTGCTTCATGTGGAACTGATCGGACCGGACGAACAGGTTGCCGACCGCAAGCGCATCAAGCTAACGGAAGGTGTCGGATCAGGAGGTTTCAAACTGAAGGAGTCCTATTTGCAAGGCAACTACCTGGTACGGGCTTACACCGAATGGAACCGGAACTTTGGATCGGATTTCCTGTTTCAAACGTATGTGAGGGTGGTTACGACCGCTCGAGAGATTGAGCTGAATCCCATGGCTGGGATTCATTTGGTGGAACGGGAACCGGGAAGGTACCGGTTACAGGCCCAACTCAATCCCACGCTGATCGATCCCGAGCAGAAGAGCCCGCTCACCTTGTATCTGACCGTGGACGGAAAAAAAGACACACTTTCCTTGGAAGGCGCACGTAATGGGTATTACCCATTCGATTATGCGCTGCCTGGCGGCGCAAAAATAGCCACGTTGAATATGGAAACACAACGTGGAATCCGGTACACCAAAACCCTCGCGTTGCAGGATAGTATGTTGGATCTGCAGTTTTTTGCTGAAAGTGGGGAATTGGTGCAAGGGTCGACAAGCAAGGTAGGTTTTAAAGCGCTCAACGGTTTGGGCCGGGGTTTAGCCGTCTCCGGCGTTATCATGGACAGCCGCGGCAATGCTGTGGCACCATTCGCGGCCAATCACTTGGGGATGGGAAGTTTTACCTTGACTGCCGACAGCGGCGTTTCGTATTATGCGGTTCTGGATTCGTCATTCAGCAGAAACCGTGTGCATCGCTATCCGCTTCCTGAGGTAACGGCTGCTGGTCGGCTACTTTCTATTACCAAAACCGCCGGCGAAATCGGTGTGTCCGTTTATTCCAACCGGGTCGAAAACGATAGCCTGTTTGTTCAGGTAAGTTGCCGCGGTGTGTTACATTACGTCATTAGGGCATCGTTGAAAAATCATCGGATAGCCAGTTCCTTGCCGGTTGCCGATCTTCCCGAGGGCATCCTGGCATTCACCTTGATGGATAAGCATATGCAGCCACTGGCCGAAAGGCTCTTTTTTAATCAACGGCCGGAAACGGGACTGCATATCGGCGTATCGATGGATCAGGATGCGTATCAGAAGCGGAATAAAGCGGATCTTTCGATACAGGTGACCGGTCGTGATGGAAAAGCGGTGGATGCCTAAGTCTCTGTTTCGGTAATGAATAAAGATCATGTGGGGCCTGCGCCTGCCACGCGGGAGAACCTGCTTTCGCGTCTGTTGCTATCCTCAGACCTGCGTGGCAACATCGAAGAACCCGGTTACTATTTCCGGGAGGCAGGTGATGCAGCGTTTGCGGATTTGGATGCCTTAATGCTTACCCAAGGGTGGAGAAGATACCATTACGACAAACCGGTTCAGGACACGTTCCCCTTTCCGGTTGAGCCCTATCCGTATATCAGTGGGCGGGTAGGTGGGGTCTTTTCCAAAAAGGCGCAGGCCGGGATCGGACTGACCCTGATGACATTTGGGGCGAGGCAATCCATAAATGCACAAAGTACGGATAGTCTGGGGCGTTTTTTCTTCGGATTGGCCGACGAATATACCGATTCGTTGGATGTATTGATTCAAAGCGCAAATAAGGCGGGAAAAAACCGGAATTACACACTGACGCTGGATGAGCGGAAGCCGCCTGTAATTGCATACGACCAGCTTCGCTCCGTAGAAGAGGTCGACAGCGTTGTTTCCTATGTGGTCCAAAAACGGCAGGAGCGGGCGCAACAAGAGTACGCGTATCGGCTTTCAGCCGGTGAAATCCTGCTGGACGAAGTGCTGGTGGAACGCAGGGCACTCAGTCCCGAACAACAAAAGGTGTTCGACCGATATGGAGAGTCTGATGTGGTCATTGCCGGGGACGCAATTCGAGAAAAGGAAGAAAAATGGTCATACGGATTATACAGTGTGTTGTTGTTCAATTTTCCGAAAGACCTGCGAATCGACCGCGTTGGAGATCAGGGTGGTTACCTTCGGGCAAGTATTGTTGGTGGTGAAACTACGCTGGTGGTTGTCGACGGCATTCCGGTACCAGGCCACAGTTATGAGCTCATCCCGAACATTCCGCCCAGCGAGGTGAAGAGTGTGGAACTTATCCGGTTTGCCAAGGGGTTCAGCCAACTTTATCAAGAGGTATATCCCGAAGCCTCCCCGCTTAAAATACCAGCCGTTGGCAGTGTCATTGCTATTTATACGCATGCAGGGAAGGGCGTGTATGCCGTTCGCAAGCCCACGGGGCTTTTGCAAGCTTCGGTGCCGGTCTATTCGCCGACGATCGAATTCTATTCGCCGCGTTACGATTCGTCTACGGAGGTGGAGGCGGCAAGACCCGATTTGCGAACGCTGATCCATTGGTCCCCTGAATTAACTACAGACGAAAGCGGCTCGGTCAAGACCTCGTATTACCATTCGGATGCGATTGGCGAAACAATCGTTGTCATCGAAGCCCTCTCATCGAGTGGAGAAATTGGGTACCGAGAGCTGGTGTACGAAGTGACTAATTGAACGGGTTGGACGTAGATGCTTCACGTATTTCCCGCGTATTTCCCACCTATTTCCCACGTTTCCATCACCTTTTTACCTATTTACTAGACATACGTTATCAGCGAGTTATCCCTGGGATGCCCTTGGATCGTCCCCGAATTTTCCGTACCTTTGGACAAACCCATAATGCCATTAATCATGGCTATCCAAAAAGGTCCTATCAATTTGGAAGGGCAAATCGGGGATTTGTCTTTCTATCGAAGCAACGGCAAACCACAGGTCAGGCGGCGTTCAGGAATAAGCAAGGAACGCATTGCTAAGGGTCGGCAATATGCGCGGACACGCGAAAACATTACCGAATTTGGCCGTGCCAGCAGTGTGGCGAAGCTGATCCGAGTGGGCGTAAAGCTGGCACTTGGCGAGCGTTATGCGTTGTTTGAAGATCCTTCGTTGCCCAACCGGCTCACGCCACGGATGCAGGCAATCATCAGGTCGGATGATATCCACGACCGCGGGCAACGTGTTGTCTTGCCCAGGCATCTGGCCTTGCTTCATGGATTCAGTTTCAATGCGGGAGCGGCATTGAAGGATGTACTGTTCATCCCGCCACGTTACACCTATCGGCAGGATTGGGGACGGTTGGAGGTGGCGCTGCCTTCTTTCTATCCGAATACGGCAATGGCGGTGCCTAACGGTACAGAACTGTGCAGTTTCCATGTTGCAGCGTTGCTGTTTAACGCAAATTGCGAGTGGCTGCCTTTCGTTGCCCAGCAATCCGAATTGTTGCCCGTAAACCACGAAGCCCTCCCTGCCCAAACGTTTCGGCTGGAATTGCCCGAAGCGTCTGCCGATCCGATTATCCTCTGCTTTGGCATCTCTTTTTACGGCAAGCTCGGTGGCTATCCCGTGCCGATACGGGATCAGGGACGGAACGTTTTTGAGGTGATAGGCGTATCGGCAACGGATGCCGGATGATCGTTTGGCCAGTCTTCCTTTGGGATTTCGTAGCGGAAATTAGATTTCGGGCCGCCCCCCGGGTAGTCTGCCGGTATTTGAGCTACCTGGTGTGCACCAAGTTTCTCGACGGCCTTTTGAGAGCGTGTATTAGCTGTTCCTACATGAAATAATACCGTATCCACATATAGGAAAGCATAGTCGAGCATCAGCTTTTTCACGGTGGCATTCAATCCCGTACCCCAGTGGCATACGGCGTAGAAGGTATAGCCAATGAAGATGCTTCGGCTTTTCGAATGGTAGTCATAAAACCGGGTGCTTCCGGCAATTGCGCCCGTTTTTTTGTCGACTATTTTGAAAGCCCCCTTGCTTTTAATGGCACCTTCAAAGAAGCTGCGGAAGACGCTTTCCTTCCACCGATCCGGTTGTGGGTGCTGTTCCCAGATTTTCGGATCTGACGCCACGGCATAGAGCGCATCGAAGTCTGATTCCTTAAGGGGCAGCAGAAGCGTACGGTCGTCTTCCAATCGGGTAAGTTTGGTGAACGGATTCATGGCATTCGATTTTCTTTTCCGTACAAAATTACGCAATCTGACACGGGGACTGAATATCACGGAGCAGAATGTTCTCTCCGTGCGGGTCCTTCATGGGCAAAAAAAACACTACTTTTGCATAGGTCGAACGCCTTAATACGCATGAAAGAAAACACAAAACACGTCATCGTGATAGGAGGGGGATTTGCGGGAATCAATTTTATCAAACACCTGGGAAAGGATAAACGGTTTGTGATCACGTTGGTGGACCGGAACAATTACCACTTTTTTCCGCCGTTAATTTACCAGGTTGCTGCCGCATTTATCGAGTCCTCGAATATTTCCTACCCATTTCGCCGCTTGTTTCAAGAGAAACCCCATATCCGCTTTCACATGGGCGAATTGAAACGGATTATTCCGGAAGCCAAGCAGGTGGAGACGACAACGGGCGTGCTTTCATACGATTACCTCGTATTAGCCATGGGCACCGGAACCAATTATTTCGGTTTTGAAAACATCGCCAAATACGCCATGCCGATGAAAACCCTCGACGATGCAATGAACCTGCGCAATCACATTTTGTTGCGTATGGAGTGTGCAGTACGTACCACCGATCCGGTCGAGCGGGATCGGGCATTGAATATCGTAATTGCCGGAGGTGGCCCTACGGGAGTGGAGTTGGCCGGAATTCTTGCCGAGATGGGCCGGGAGATCGTCCGGAAGGAATATCCGGAGCTGACGGATCTCAAGTCGCACTTATATATCGTCAATTCCGCACCGGTCTTGTTGCCGCCGATGAGCAAGAAAGCGCAACGGGAGGCATACGCCGTGTTGGATAAACTTGGGGCAAAAATTATCCTGAACACCAAAGTGGTTGACTATGTGTCTGGCAATGTGCTGCTGGGCAGCGGCGAGACCATCCCAACCGATACGTTGATCTGGACTTCCGGCGTCGTTGCCGTTCAGGTAGAGGGGCTTCCCGTAGAGTCGGTAGCCCGTGGTGGACGCATCAAAGTGGACGCTTTTAACCGGGTTGCGCATACCGATGCGATCTTTGCTCTCGGCGATCAATGCTTACTAACGGACGATAAAAATTACCCCGAAGGTCATCCTCAAGTAGCGCAGGTGGCTATCCAACAGGGAAGGTTGCTGGGACGAAACCTATCACGTCAGATCGGTGGCAATTCCATGAAGCCGTTTGCATATCGCAACAAAGGCACGATGGCCATCATCTCCAAATACCGTGCGGTTGCCGACCTGCCAAAGGGATTTCTTCGCGGATCGATCGCTTGGGTCAGTTGGCTGTTTGTGCACATCATTCCATTGATCAGCTTCCGGAATAAGCTTGTACTCGCCACCAATTGGGCCTGGTCATTTGTTACCAATGATCCGACATTACGATTGATCCTTCGCCCAAATAAGGAGGAGATCGCACCATCGGCTAAGGGTACTTATGGGAGCGCCACCAAATCCGACAAAAAGGAAAGGCTTTGAATCCGTTTGGCAGAGGTATAGTATTTCGAGACAAACGAGGTTGCTTCCGCGTCGTCGGTTTGCGATAGTTGGTAAATGTTGTTGAAGATGGTCCGCAACGTCGGATGGAAAGCTCCCCAAACCGGATACCCGCCACTGGGAATGGAAATACTCAATCCATAGGGAGGGTAGCCTACAAACTGTCTTCCCGTCTGGTTTGCATAGGCCACCCGGTACCAACCGTTATCGCCACTCCAGAAGTTGGAAAACAAGGGGTATTTCAGATCACCATTCCATATTTTTTCAACGAGTTGGTTGGCAAACGCCTGGCGAAGTGCTTCGGGGTCGAAAGCCGGATTGTCATATCCCCAAACCGCCCGTATGTGTTTCCGGTTTCTTGTAAACGTTTCAAGTGCCGGCACCAACCGTCTTGCATGGCTGATATCCCATCCTGCGTCCGCTGCGAGGTAACGGTTATCCCAAGGTACCGAAGTGATCATCTCCGCTTTATTTTCGCGGTTTTCCTTCCAGCTTACCGGAGATTGGTCGCCCGTATAGCCCGCATACCGGGTATCGAAATGAAACTTCCAGAACCCCCTGTCGAGATCGGCCCGCATGCCACCGGGAGACGGCGAGAGAAATGCGCGGGCCAGAAATAAATCAAATATTTTCTGTATACCAGCTGTTTTTTGGCGCAATTCGTCAAACGCCTTTTTACCATCCGCTTTCGCAGGTCGGATCCCCGATCGGTGCAATGCCGATAAGTCGGATAGAATCGTTAAAAACCAGAGATCCTGGTCGGAAAAATAAAAGCGTGAATTTTCATCTTTGATGTCGGCAGTGGTAATGGGAAGTCGCCTTTCTACCGAGGCAAAGTAGCTAGCCGTCAGCCAGCGATTCATTTGAACAGCCATGGTATTGAACGTATGGGAAACAAATTCATTTTCGGCAGCTGTTCGCCGGTGAGGGCGGATATTTTCGGATATGCTCGTAGCAAGTGCACCCAATAATCCTAAAAATTGTGCGCTGCAAAGCCTCACTTCTTTTCCCAGGAAACCATAGGCTGTGCAGATATGCCCGCCATTGCAAATCCAACCCGTACTTTCATCGGTAGCGGAGATCGGTTCCAGTTTGGAAAGGACGGGATTTAACAATTCCACGAGTTCGCCAATTTGCGGTGTATCTTTACACCTTCGGGTCATTTCCACAAATGATTGCAATCCACCGATTTGCACATCGTACAGGACGTACACGTCTCCCTGCTCAAAGAGCCTGCGTTGAATTTCTGACGCGAAGTAGTCTCGATAGTGGGTATTCCACAAATGGATGACCTGTTCGTGGATTTCACCGTTCTTAGAAAAATCCGCTGGGTTCTGCGGTCGGGCGTTGTGGCTGAACAAGAAGCAAATCAGGACTAATCCGAAGGGCTTCCAGTCCAGGTTTTTGAAAACGGGAAGGGTAACTGATCGTGTCAACGTTTTTAGATTTATTGTTTTTGGATATTGAGCTAATATACGAAGAAATTGCTACTCATTATTTACTAGTTATTTACGGGTTGCCAATTGCTCAGACACGTACGTATAGACATGTTCATAAATGCGCATGAGATCTTTTTTTCCAAACATGCCAAATTGCAGCATATCGGGCGGTTCGAGGAAGAGGTCGCATTTGGTCGCGTTTTGCGCTACCGACTGACCGATGGCAAGGTGTATAATGCGGTCGAGTGATTTGACAGGAGTTAATTGATCCGGTGTGACCTTGTCGAGCGCGTTTACATGGACGCCGATCAGGAAGTTGCATTCGTCAACCAAGGGGTGTATGGGAAGGTTGTCCAGCAAGCCGCCATCGTAATAGACCGCATCTGCATGTTTTACAGCGGGAAATAAAAGCGGGACACTGGCTGATGCCAGCAAGGCCTCGTCCAGTGGGCCGGTGTGGAAATACTCGGTTTTACCCGAAAGAAGATTGGTGGCCGCAACGTACAGCGGTTTTTTGAGCGATTCAAACGAATTGTCAGGCATGTGGGTCCGAAGAAGCCGCGAGAGAAAGCGCGTATTGACAAATCCGGAAGCGCGAAGCCGGAGGCTGGTGGTAGGAAAGAGGTCGTTATCCTTTACGATGTGCAACATGTCGTCTACGGAATAGCCCGCGGCATAGAAAGCCCCGATAATGGCGCCGGCGCTGCTACCGGAAATACCAGCCGGCTGGAAGCCGTGTTCTTCCAAGGCTTTAATCGCTCCCAGATGGCCGATCCCTCGTAATCCGCCGCCGGATAGAACGAGGCCCACTTTGCGGGGCTGTCTCCATTGTTTTATCCAATTAAAAGCCATGGCGTAAGGTTACGATTTTTTTCGCTAAGTTTGCTTTTATGAGCGAAATACGCAACGCATTCATGGCGATACTTCTGGCGGGATTCGTAGTTTCCTGTCAATCTCCAAAGAAACAAGGGGGAACTCCCGTGGTCGGTTTTGTGGAAGCTTTTGAAGACGCCACCATCGGACAAGCCTATCAGGGTTTCATAGACGCTTTAAGCGACAGCGGTTACCGCGAGCAAGATGGAACGCTCCAGGTCATCCATCGGAACGCGCAAGGTGATGCAGCAACACTCAATCAGATTATCAGTTATTTTAACAGCCAGCAGGTAAACCTTATCGGAACCAGCACCACCTTGGCGACCATTGCTGCGGTGCAGCGCAGTAAGGACATTCCGGTTTTTCAAACCGTGACCGCAATGCCCGATATCCTCGGTTTATTGGATGCTACCGGACAGCCGCCGGCAAACCTGTTTGGAACCGGCGAAAACCTCAATTATATTGACACGTCATTTGTATTGATCACCGAATTGGTTAAGCCGAAAAGTGATCGATTAACGGTCGGGATGATCTACAATCAGTCCGAGCCTCAATCGGTGGAAGCCTTTGAGCACATTTCCGAACTCGCTGACAGCATGAATGCCCAATTGGTTGCACTGCCACTTAACTCATCCGCTGAAGCGCAGCTGGTAGTTCGATCGTTGCTGACTCGCCACATTGACGCATTTTTCGCCAATCCGGACAATACGGTATTCGCAGCATTTGAGACGATACTGAAAAACTGTAACGACAAAGGGGTACCGGTTTTCACCAGCGAATCGGGTTTGGTGGCCCGGGGCGCTGTGGCAGCTTTCGGTGCAGACATTTATCAGTGGGGCCGTCAAAGTGGGGCCCAGGCGGCCCATTACCTGAAAAGCGGCTCGACGGAAGGCCTAAAGGTGGAGATGCTTAACGTTCGAAAGCGGGTATACAGCCCGGAAGCGGCTAAGCATTTTGGCTATGTATTCCCCGATACGTTCGAAGCAATCGAATCGAATTAATGCCGTATTAAGAATTTCAGGTAACTATTTTTTTATATAACGGGAATTTGCCTAAGTTTGGTAAAGCTAGCTGGCCGGATTGGCTCATAAGCACATCACGTTTGATGAAAACCAAATATAACCGGAAATATCGTATCCCGCGTGTCAGTGCCGAAAGAGAAACCTGTTTTTCGATGCTATACGACGCGCATTGGGAGCGGCTGTTCCGGTATGTCGTGCGTATTCTTCCCGACGAGGAGGACGTTGCCGATGTGGTGCAAGAGACATTCATCTTATTCTGGGAGTCCGACTTCGAGGCGAAGGAATTCAACTCGGTGGCGTCTTATCTGCTTGTAATCGCCCGTAACCTCGCATTCAAACGTTTTCGCGAGCGGCTGAAGCGAACCCAGTTTGAACAGCGGCTTATGGATCATTTCGGTGGGGAAAATACCGATATGTTGATGAATATACATACGAAGGAATTAGCCCAACTCATTGACGAAGAGGTTGAGAAGTTACCGGAACGGATGCGTGAAGTCTTTACCCTAAGTAGAAAGGAGCATCTCTCGTACAAGGAAATCGCCGAGCGGCTCAACATATCCGATGAAACCGTAAAAAAGCAAATCAGTAAATCGCTGCGACAGCTGCGGCTGAAACTGAACGACGAGTACATCCCATACCTCATCATTTTGGCCATTTACGATAATTTCTAGTAAACTTCCCCCGTTAACCCGCTACCGCATCGCCAGTCAACCACGGTTGCAGGAAATAGCCCTGGGGCCGGTAGTTTGCGCAGCATTTATACCTAAAACGCGCATAATTTATGGGTTTTAAAGATTATCGCGGGAGCATACTTTTGCAAGATCGTTGTATACCCATTGCCAGACAAGAAACGTTATCGATTTATGCTTGGTAAGGTAGCCGGATCGGGCAGATTGGCGGATTAAATGTAAGCGAAACTGACTTTGGTTGAATGATAATGATAGATTTTCTCTTTGATTGCCAATTGTTTAGATATATTTTTAACTAGCGGATACCCCATTGGGTCGGTTTTTACACTCTCTCTTAGTAAAGCACCAATATAGACCCGCATGGAACAAGAGGCATTCAGAGAACTATTGCGTCGCTACGCTATGGGTGATTGTACTGAAAAGGAACGTAAGTTTCTGGAGGATTTGGTACTTCGTAACCCCGTCGTGGGCAATTGGGAGTGGAGCAGCGAGGAGGAAAAGGTGTTGATGGGAATCCGGATCAAACACGCCATCGACGAGCGGCGATTCGGTTCCAGAAAGTCGGTAAGGCACATGCGTTGGTATTGGCCAGTAGCCGCATCCTTCTTGGTTGCCTTCGGTGGTTGGTGGTTTCTCCGAAACGGAACGATGGGTTATGCGGACAAACCGCTGCGGATTACGGAAACGTCGGCCTTCCCTTCCGACGGTATCCGTTTAACGTTGGCCGATGGTTCGGTGATCAGCTTGGACAGTCTCGATAAGGGGGTCGTCGACGTGGCAAGCGGGTCGGAAATCATCAAACTTGAAGCAGGGAAATTGGTATATGCGCACCCCGAACCGGGCGGCGGGGCAACAGTGCACGGAAAGCAGCCGATGAATACCATCCACATCCCCAACGGCAAGCAATTCCAGCTCACATTGCCCGACGGTACGGACGTTTGGATAAACACAGCCACGACCCTGACTTATCCCGTTAACTTCGCCAAAGGCAAAAGACACGTGGAACTCAATGGCGAAGCGTATTTTGAGGTCGCCAAAGACGAAGCACGTCCATTCGAGGTGATAGCCAATGGAACGTCAATTGTCGTAACCGGAACCCGATTTAACGTTTCGGCTTACGCTTCCGACAAGGGGGTGACCACCACGTTGGTGGAAGGCGGGGTGACCGTCCGGGGTGGCGGAAAGGAGGCGCACTTATCGCCCGGTGACCAGGCCATTGTGGCGAAAAGCGGGACAATCGAGAAACGGCGTGGCGGCATTGAGCAGGCGCTGGCATGGAAGAACGGTTATTTCATTTTTGATGATATGGATATCCAGGCGGTGATGCGAAGTGTCGCACGCTGGTACGACGTACGGGTCACGATCGACAGAGGTGTGTCGACCAAGCGGTTTGGGGGAAGTTTCCCCATAACGGCCGGTGTAGACGAGCTATTGGCCGACTTGGAGACTGTGGGTAACCTAAAATTTGAACGAGAGGGAAAGGAGGTACAGCTTAAATGAACGTGTAACGTTTATCCTTTACGTCAAAAAGCCGGACGTGCTGCTAACACATCCGGCCAGTTGGCAGAATCGCCTATACAGGCTAACTACGAATGGATCTGTAAATCACTAACGCAATTAAAACTGTATTGCAAATGTACGCATTTTGTATTGCACGAGGGTGCAAAATATTCGCTAATCATCAGCTTGTTAAGCTTTTGATCATGTTTAAAATGATTATTGTTTTGATGATGACCGCCGTCATGCAGGCGGGGGCTGTGGTCTACGCGCAAAAGGCGACGATCGAGGTCAGCAATGCGCCGCTCCGCGAAGTCTTTGCCAAACTGCGTAAGCAGACGGGCTACCATTTCCTGTTTTTGACCGACGACCTGAAGGCCGCGGAACCGGTCAGTCTGGATGTTCGGGATGCTTCGCTTAACGAAGTGCTCGACCTGTGTTTTGACGGCCAGCCGCTGGACTATCAAATCCGTGGGAAGCGGGTGCTGATCTCACGGAAGGGACCGCAGGCAGCGGTCGGGAAGCCGTTGGTTCAAGAGCGGGAGGTTACCGGGACGGTGACGGACGAAAACGGTGTGCCGCTTCCGGGAGCTACCATATCGCTGAAGGGATCCACATTGGCGATCGCTACGGATGAGTCGGGCAATTATCGGATTAAGGTGCCGGATCAATCGGCTGTATTGGAGTTTTCCCTGATGGGATTTGATGCCCAGGAAGTGGCGGTAAATGGTCGATCGGTCATTAAGGTAGCTTTAAAAACTTCGGTTAGTGACTTGGACGAAGTGGTGGTTATCGGATATGGGACGGTTAAACGGAGTGACCTGACGGGATCCGTATCTACCATCAAAAGTGAAGATTTCAATCCCGGGCAAAGCGGTGGGGTGCAGGGATTGATCCAGGGGAAGTTGCCCGGTGTACGTGTGGTTGAAAGTTCAGGCGAACCGGGCGGGGGCTATTCGATCAGTATCCGGGGGGCTGGCTCCATCAGCGCCGGTACGGGACCGTTGTGGGTAGTCGACGGATCGCCGATGGCGGGTGGCCTGCGAACGTTCAATCCGGATGACATTGAATCGATCGAAGTGCTGAAGGATGCTTCGGCTACAGCCATCTATGGATCAAGGGCGGCAGGCGGCGTCATCATGGTGACCACCAAAAAGGGCGGCAACGTGCCTTTGCAGATAAATTATCATGGCAGTGCGAGCGTTAATCATCCGGTCAATAACATCACCCTGCTCACCCCGGAGCAGTATATGGAGGTCAGTAATGCAATTATCGATGACGGTGGAGGCAATCCGGAAGACCGGATAGAAAGTACTGGCGCCGGAACCGATTGGATGGCTGAGATTTTCAATCCCGGCGCACTGGAGCATAACCACTCTTTATCATTCAGCGGCCGGCTTAGCGACCTTAATTATTACGTTTCGTTGAACGCCACCGATGAGGCGGGGGTGATCCGCAATTCGGGTTTTCAACGTTACGGAGGGCGGATAAACCTCAACTACGGCGGTTCAAATAAATTCAAGTTCGGTACGAATCTCCGGTTTGCACATATCGAAGATCAATTGATCAATAAGGCCGGGGTCAACGAAAATGCGGGTGCGGTCTATGCTGCCTTATTTTTCGACCCTACCTTACCGGTGCGGAATGAAAGCGGTGGTTTTACGACCGCCGAGTTACTTACGATCAACAACCCGGTGGCCATACTGGAGGGGGAAGACCGCGGCCGACGGATCAACCAGTTTGCGGGCAACGTATACGGCGAGTATAGTATCCTGCCGAGTTTAAGCGTTCGTTTGAACGTGGGCTTCGATATCGGGGACAACCGAAACGACAGCTACCTTACTCGGCAAACCTTGGTGGGGGCCGCCCGGGGCGGTGTGGGCAACGTCGACCAGACGCAAAACTTCGACCATGTGGTGGAGGGGACCATCCGGTACGCGGAGACATTCAACGATCATCAATTAGGCTTGCTGGCCGGGGTTGAAATGCAGAAATTTAAGAGCTCGGGGTTGTCTATGCATGCAGAGGGTTTCGCCGCCGATGGTACCGGTACCGATAACATGGCATTGGGTAATCCGGAGACGTTTACCATCGGCAGCAGTAGGGCAGGTAACAGTTTGGCATCGGCTTTTGGACGTGCCAACTATACTTTTAAGGATCGTTATTTGCTCACCGCCACGATGCGTGCCGATGGATCTACACGATTCGGCACGAACAATAAGTTTGGGTATTTCCCGTCCTTTGCGTTTGCATGGCATCTCGGCAAAGAGCCTTTTATGGAGCCGGTTTCCTTTATTGACGAGTTGAAGCCGAGGATCAGCTGGGGTCGTACTGGAAACCAATCGATCGGTGATTTTCTGTCGATCACTACCTTTGCCCGTGGTGCCACGGCGATATGGAATGAAGCACAGCAGGTCGGGTTAACGCCTGCCCGTTTACCCAATGAGGACATCAGGTGGGAGACATCCCAGCAGTTGGATGTCGGCCTGGATTTCGCCTTGTTCAACAGCCGTGTAGTGGGCCATTTTGATTACTTTCAGCAAAAGACGTTTGATATGCTGATGGCTGTTCCCTTGGCTGTGGAAACGGGCTTTGCAACGCAGATCCGTAATATTGGCAGCATCGCAAACCGGGGGTTTGAATTTGATATCTCGACCAGAAACCTTGTTCGCCAAGGCTTTAGCTGGACAACCAATCTGAATATGGCCACAGTGCATAACGAAGTCACCGACATCGGTAATACGTTGCAGGTCATTTCCGGTGCTTCGGGCTTCACCAATAGTTTCCTGGTCACCCGGGTGGGGCAACCCCTCCGGTCCTATTTTGGATATGAGGTTGCGGGCGTGTGGCAAACCGACGATGATTTTTCGCAGACCACGCAAAATGTAAAGCCGGGTGATCTCAAATATGTTGACCAGGACGCAAATGGAGAGATCAATGCCAATGACCGGGTGGTTTTGGGTAACGCATTCCCCGACCTCACGTTGTCGTTTGGCAATACGATTTCCTATAAGAATTTCGCATTGGTGGTGTTTATCGAAGGAGTTCAAGGAGTCAACATGCTTAACAACAACCTGGTTGATACATATTTTCCACTTCAAAATAGACGGAATAAGTATGCCGAACCTTACCTGAATCGGTGGACGCCGGAGAACCCATCCAACAAATACCCTTCTTTTGTCAGTCCGGGAAGTCAGGGACAAAACGTTGTCAATTCATTGACCGTCGAAGACGCTTCCTATATCCGGCTAAAAAGTGTGCAATTGAGCTACGATTTTCCGTCGCGGTTGCTCGGCAACGCGTTGCGGGGCGCGCAACTGTATGTCGCAGCCACAAACCTGAAAACGTGGAGCGATTATTCGGGGTTTGACCCGGCACTAAATTCCGGTGGCGACCCGAATGCCATGATTGATTACAATGCCTATCCGTTGGCACGGAAATTCCAAATCGGCGTGAAAGTTGATTTTTAGTTAAAAATGTAGCGATAAAATTCACCCGGACAATGAGGATTCCGGTGCGATTGAAAAACGAATTAACGACCATGAACACAAGACATTTTATCCCGTTTATGCTATTGTTGTGCTCCCTATTTACCAGTTGTGAAGACATGCTTGAAGAGCGTCCCTATTCGGAACTGGATCCCAGCGATGTGCTGACCACCGTGAATGGTATCGAGAAGGTGCTGGTTTCCGCTTATGGGAATATGGTGTGGAACAATGTCAAATTCAGGCTGACCCGCTTTGAGGGGTGGCCGGCGGATCTTTCCTGGCAAACCGGCGGTGTGGAGAACAGGACCGCCCTAACCATTATGAATTGGACATGGGATGCCTCGCAGGACCAGTTTATCGGTGCCTATAGCCGGCATTATGATGCCATTCGGGATGCCAACATTATCTTGGGCAACCTGGATCTGGTAACGGGAATTGCCGATAATAAAAAGGCGAGCCTTACCGCCGAAGCCAGATTTATAAGAGCTTGGGCCTATTACCGGCTTTACATTTATTTTGGCGCCACACCACTCCGGACCAGTATTGATGATCCGGCGGAGATGCCCAAAGCCAGCCAGGAGGAGATGCTTCAATTTATCGAGACCGAGCTCCTGGCGGTAATTCCGGATTTGCCTGAACCGGGCGCAGAGGCCCAATATGGCCGGGTCACGAGTGGCGGTGCCAGGGCGCTGCTGGCCAAATTCTATCTCAACAGCAAACAATGGGAGAAGGCCGCCGCAGCCTGTCAAGACGTGATCGACATGGATAAATATCAGCTTTTTCCGTCCTTTGAGGATTTGTTAAAAGCAGAAAACGACGGCAACAGCGAGATGATTTTGGTCACGCCATTGAGTCCTGACGGTCCTGCACTGAATTACATGGAAGGCGCATTCCCTCCGGGCTTTGCATCATGGCCCGAAAAAAACGTCGTCAATACCTCTTGGGAAAATCACGGTACCCAGCATCGGCTCCGCGAAAGTTTTTACCATTCTTTTGACCCTAAGGACAAGCGCCGGGAGCCCATTCTGACGTCGTATGTGAATGACCGGGGCGTAACTGTCGACCTGTTGAACGGTGCGGAAGATAACATTCGTTCGTTCCGGTTCTGGCCCGATGTAAATGCACAGGGCAATCGGCACGGGAATGATTTGCCGGAAATCCGGTATGCGGATATCTTGCTGGCCAGGGCAGAGGCATTAAATGAGCTGAACGGCCCGAGTGAGGAGGCGATCAATCTCATCAACCAGGTGCGCGCACGTGCGGATGTGCACGATTTATCCGTGACTGACTTTGCGACGAAGGAAGCGTTAAGGGACCATCTCGTGCAAGAACGCGCATGGGAGTTCTATGAGGAGGGACATCGGAGAACCGACCTCATCCGGATGGGTAAATTTGTTGAATTCGCCCGAAAGCGGGGGGTAGAAAATGCGGAGGAATACCGCACGCTGTATCCCATTCCGCAATCGGCGCTCGACGCGAACCCACTGTTGGAACAAAACCCGGGGTACTGAGTGCCCCGAACCACCGGAAGACGGCCCCATTTGAGCTGGATGTGAATGTTTGACAGTTAAAATTGATGCATTAAACTTAGGTAAACTACTATGCGAACTATGGATTTTTCTCGGCGGGTTCTTTTTTTTGTAATCATGCTAGCGCAAGTCTGGTGCTTGCCTGTACATTCACAGCAAGCGGGTGGAAGTAAACGCCCTCATATCGTATTGGTGATGGCCGACGATTTGGGGTACTCGGATATCGGTTGTTACGGAGGCGAGGTACAGACGCCCAATCTGGATCGCCTCGCTGCCGATGGAATACGGTACAAACAGTTTTACAATGCCGCCCGATGCTGTCCCACGCGTGCATCCTTAATTAGCGGACTTTATCCGCACCAAGCCGGCATGGGTTGGATGGCCGCCGCAGATCTCGGTACACCGGCTTATCAGGGTAACCTGAATGACAAGGCGGTTACAATCGCCGAAGTGCTGAAAATGGCCGGCTATCGCACCTACATGACCGGAAAATGGCATTTAACCAACGAGCGGAAAATAGACGGGATGGTTACAGACAATTGGCCTTTGCAACGTGGGTTTGACCGCTATTTCGGAATCGTACCCGGCGGAGCTAACTATTTTACGCCTGTTGTGTACAGTGGAAACCATCGGTATAAAGCACCTGAGGATTTTTACCTCACCGACGCCATCAGCGATACGAGTGTCCAATACATCGGTGATCACTTCGCCCAGCATCCGGATAAACCCCTGTTTATGTACGTGGCTTATACCGCCCCGCATTGGCCGTTGCACGCCTTGCAGCGCGACATTGACAAGTATAAGCATATCTATCAAAAAGGCTGGGATAGGCTGCGGGTACAGCGTTTTGAGAAACAGAAAAAAATCGGCCTTTTTCCGGCCAATGCTGCACTATCCGAACGGGATACCACCGTACCCGCGTGGGATGACTTATCCGCAGACCAAAAGGACGATATGGCGATGCGCATGGCAATCTATGCCGCACAGATCGACAATATGGATCAGGGCATCGGCCGGATCATCAAGACGTTGGAGTCGGAAGGACAGCTGGACAACACGCTATTTATTTTCTTAAGTGACAATGGCGCGTGTGCCGAGTTTATCAGCAGTGGCAAACGTAAAGTGGCAGATGGGAGAGAAGATACGTTCGAAAGCTATCGGATAAATTGGGCGAATTTGAGCAGTACGCCCTTCAAGGAGTATAAGCACTATACGTACGAAGGAGGCATTGCGACCCCGTTGATTGTACACTGGCCGAAGGGGGTGGATACGGAACTCCGCAATACGTTGGTAAGCCGGTATGGCCACTTGACGGACATCATGGCGACCTGTGTCGATGTCTCGGGAGCAACCTATCCGCTGGAGATGAACGGTAAGGCCATCCAACCGATGGAAGGCAAAAGTCTCCTACCGCATTTTGCGGGCCTCGATAACCAACGGGGTAAAATCTTCTGGGAACACGAAGCCAACATCGCGATGCGCGATGGAAAATGGAAACTGGTCGCCAAGACTCCCGAAGGGGAGTCATTTGATCCGCGTAATCTCCGGTTATACAACCTGGAGGACGACCCGATTGAATTGACGGATCTAGCCGCTGGCGAGCCCGAACGGGTAAGGCGCATGTATGCGGAATGGCAGGCGTGGGCGACGCGGATTGGCGCATTTCCGTTAGATACCCGTAATTATGGACTCCGGGCGCAGACGTACCGAAGGGTTATCAATGGCGGGTTCGATGACAACCTCGGCGGCTGGAAGACCCCTGCAAATGCCGATGCCACCGTTTCCATCGATACAACCGGGAAGCTTACTGGTTCCAAATCAGCGTATGTGGCGATAACGAACGCTGGCGCGGAATCAGCCGACATGATATTGTCCTGGCCTTTCCCCGGTAAAAAGGGAGAACGTTTTGAGGTCGGGATGACCGCTGTCGCCACCAAGCAATCGGGCTACTACCTACGGCTAGAACAGGTCGGTCCGGACAGGAAACCATTGATGGATGAAGAAATCAGGGTGGAGACGAACCCGAAGCAAACACAGTTTGTGTCCGCACCCTTACCCGAGGATGGGCAATACCGGCTGGCTTTCTATCTAGGCGGCCATGGTGAGCGTACCGGGTTTTGGATCGATGATGTCGTACTTAACCCCGTGCAGAACGAGCAGGTAACCACGGAAAAAGAGAAAAGTAATACCAACCGATAATGATACGTTTTAAAGCGCCCATATGCTATCTGCTGACGATATGCACGGCAGTATGTTGCCAGGCTCAAACTGAACCCGGTAAGCCAAATATCATCCTGATTATGTCGGACGATATGGGGTATTCGGATCTTGGCTGTTATGGCGGTGAAATCGAAACACCCGCATTGGACGGCTTGGCTGAAGGAGGGGTGAGATTCACCCAGTTTTACAACGGTGCGCGGTGTTGTCCGACAAGGGCATCGTTGATCAGCGGGTTATATCCACATCAAACCGGAATTGGGCACATGACCAATCCATCCGAAAACTTTGAGGTGCATGATTACGATGTGCCGGGATACCGCGGAGAACTCAGCCAGCAAACGAATACGCTGGCCGAGGTACTTAAGACAGCGGGATACCGCACGTTGATGACCGGCAAATGGCATCTGGGGATGGAGCACCGTGAACAATGGCCGTTACAGCGCGGGTTCGATCGGTTCTATGGTATATTGGACGGCGCCAGCAATTACTTTCAACCGGTGTATCCCAGGGGAATAACCCTGGGCAACGATCCGGTAGATGTGCAGGATTCAACGTATTACACGACAGATGCGTTTACCGACTATGCCATCCGCTTCATCGATGAAGGCAAGGAGGCAAACGAGCAGTCGCCTTTTTTTCTCTATTTAGCCTATACCGCGCCCCATTGGCCCTTACAGGCCCCGAAGTCGGTTATCGACAAATATCGCGACCGGTATCATCAGGGATGGGAACCCCTACGACGCGAGCGGTATGCGAAAATGGTCGAACTGGGCTTGGTTGACCCGTCTTGGCGATTAAGTCCCGCTGATGGACTGGATTGGGATACACTGCGTACGGAAAAGCGGGTGGATTTGGCACTAAGGCGTGCCATTTACGCCGCACAGGTCGACCAGATGGATCGCAACATCGGCCGTCTGATCGACTACCTGAAGACGAACGGGTTGTTCGAGAATACCTTGATTATCTTTATCAATGATAATGGAGCCTGTGCGGAAGGAGGAATGGTGGGAGGAGGCAAGTCCGAGCAACTGGAAACAAAAGCCGGGTATTTCCTGACCTATGGCCAAAGTTGGGCCAATGCATCCAATACACCGTACCGGGAGTATAAGCATTGGGTGCATGAGGGTGGTATTTCTTCGCCGCTCATTGCGCACTGGCCGGCAGGGATTCCCGCTTCGCTCCGGGGAACTTTGATCAACGAATATGGCTTTCTCCCCGATATCATGGCGACGTTTGCTGACATCTCGGGTGCATCCTATCCGTCAACGCGAAAAGGCAAGCCCGTACCTTCAATGGTTGGAGAAAGTTTCCTTCCGTTGTTGAAAGGAAGCAACGCGCCCATTCATGACCAACCGATATTCTGGGAGCATGAGGGGAATAAGGCCGTACGTTTGGGTAACTACAAAGCGGTGATGAAGTGGGAGGAAGATAGGCGCGGAAAATGGGAGCTTTATGAGATTTCGAAAGATAGAACCGAATTAAATGACCTGAGTGAGAAAGAGCCGGATCGTTTGGCCTCGCTCGTGGCCGCTTGGGAAGAATGGGCCCGGACACACCAAGTTCGTCCCTGGGAGGAGATGCTAGCCCGTTTGCGGGCGAACGAACGCCGCACAAAAGAATAACAGGGGCAACGCAACTGCCCCTGTTACCATACTCCCGGATCAGATTGACGCGATCACATCGCGTCGGTAAAAGACAACGCAGCCCGTACCTTGGGAGCTATTTTGGTGCCGTAGATTTCAATGGATCTCATCATCATCGCATGAGACGGCGCCCCGATATCCATATGTGCTGCGAAACGGGTAAGTCCGAATAACTCTTGCATGTGCAGAATTTTATCGACCATCGCGTTCGGTTCGCCAATGAACAATGCGCCGTGTTTGGATTTTCCGAAATCGAATTGCGAACGTTGGTAAGGAGGCCAGCCCCGTGATCTGCCGACCCGGTCCATCTGTGCGGCATACAGCGGATAGTAGGCTTTGCTCAGTTCCGCATCGTTATCGCCGAATAAGGCATGGGAATGAATGCCGACCTGAAGCTTAGCGGGGTCATGCCCGTTTTCGAGGTAAGTCTTTTTGTAAAGCTCGAAAAGCGGCTGGAATTGGGCAGGCGAGCCCCCAATGATGGCAATCATTAACGGTAGGCCCAATTTTCCGGCGCGGACAACCGAAGCGGTGGTTCCACCGACAGCTATCCAGATGGGCAGCTGGTTGCCGACCGCTCTCGGCAAAATTTCCTGATCCGTGAGCGCAGGCCTGAATTTACCCTGCCAGGTGACGCGTTCGTTCGCATTGATCGTTAAGAGCAAATCCAATTTTTCAGCAAATAATGCATCGTAGTCGTGCAGGTTATATCCGAACAAAGGGAACGACTCAATGAAGCTTCCCCGGCCGGCCATGAGTTCGGCGCGGCCGCCCGATAATTGGTCGATCATCGCAAAGTTCTGGTAGAGCTTTACCGGATCGGAAGAACTCAGTACCGAGACTGCGCTGCCTAACTTAATTTTTTTGGTCACCGTAGCCGCAGCCGCTAGGACGATCTCCGGTGTAGGTACGGCATAGTCCGGCCGATGGTGCTCGCCAATGCCGAAATAATCAAGTCCTACTTCGTCCATCAACTTGATTTCTTCAATGATTTCGCCTAACCTTTGTCCTGCGGACTGAAATTTACCGGTTGCTTGATCGACTTGCAAGTCCCCGAACATGCTGATGCCTAATTCCATTTTATTCTCCTTGATTGTTTAAACACAAATGTACGGAAGATATTTAAGGCAGATCTTGACATAGATTAAGAATAGTCTGGGTTTACAGATTGTCGAAAAATAAAATTTCCTTTTTCTTTCCGTAACCTATGCGTTACTTTTACCACTGAAATATTCAATTCATGCATGGAGGATATCCTTACGGCAGATGAGGCACAATTGCTATTGCGGCTAAAAGGAGGAGACGCTTTGGCATTTGGATTGATCTATGACCGGTACAAAGATCGGTTAGGGCATAGCCTACTTCATTTATTGAAGTCCGATATCCTCGTCGAAGAGGTGTTGCAAGACGTATTCCTGAAAATCTGGGAACAACGGGCATCCATAGATCCTACGCGTTCATTCAAAGCATATCTCTATCGCATCGCCGAAAATAGGGTCTATGATTTTTTCAGAAAGGCTGCAAAGGAACGGGGAATACTGCAAGAAATTATCGCGGCGAACAGCGAGCTTTATACACACGTGGAGGAAGCTTTGTTGAGAAAAGAGAATAGCGAGCTGCTGAACGATGTATTGGCCAGATTACCCTATCAGCGAAAGCGGATATTTGTCGCCTGTAAATTGGAGGGGAAAAGTTACAAGGAAGTCGCCGAAGAATTCGGTATATCAACCACCACCGTAAACGACCATATACAAAAGGCCATGCAGTACTTAAAAGCCAATATACACCGTATTCCGGCCGGCCAGTTTATGTTCCTGGTTTCAGTGTTTCTGCTGAAAAAATAAAAAAGTTGAAATCACAGCCGTGATTTTTTCGTTGCCATTCGTATTAGCAGTAAAATAACCTCTTATACACTTATATACGAATGCCAGAACGCGAAGATCGCAACGCCTTATTTGAAAAGTACCTATCGGGTGCATGTACACCAGAAGAAATCGCATTGATTGTCGACCAATTTGGCGTGGACGCAGATGAGGAGGCATTGCGGCATTTGATTCGAAAGGCATTGCTTAACAACCGCATGTCCAGTCCGTCGCTGGATGCAAAAGTTGTTGCCTTAACGCAAAATGTTGCGAGCCGGCTTAACCAAAAAATCGCATCCGAAAATTCCGGCAAAGACGGTAGGCAGGTGGTATGGTTAAAGAAGTGGTTGACGATTGCCGCCACGCTGATCGGATTTGTTTCCGCAGGCATCGGTATTTATTTCTTCGTTGCGGAAGATGTTGAACAAACCAAGCGACTGACGAGTACGTATGGCGGGGAGGTATTACCCGGAGGCAATCGCGCAACGCTCAAACTAGCAGATGGCCGAACGGTGGAATTGAGTGAAAACCAATCGGGTATTGTAATTGGGAATGAAATTACTTATCGCGACGGTTCTTCGGTGCTAGCGGCAAACGGTATCGTTTCCGGTAAAGACAATAGAAGTTCGGTGGCTGAGGGAACGGATTTAATGTCGATCACAACCCCCAGGGGCGGGCAATACCAAGTCGCTTTGCCCGATGGATCCAAAGTCTGGCTAAATTCGGCCTCAACGCTGACGTATCCCTCTAAATTTGACCGTCGGGAAAGGGTGGTCACGTTAGAAGGCGAAGCATATTTCGATGTGGCGCCACGTGAATACCCATTCCGTGTAAGAACGAAGCGTCAGACCGTAGAGGTGTATGGTACGCAGTTTAATGTTTCTGCTTACCTAGAGGACGACGAGACAAAGACCACGTTAGTGACAGGGAGTGTGAAAGTCGAAAATGCGCTACGGACGGCTTCCAAATGGTTAGTTCCTAGTCAGCAAGCTACCTTGAGTGACGACGAGTTATCTGTAAGGGACGTGGATGTAACGCCCTACATCGATTGGAAGGACGGGCTGTTCAGTTTTCAGGAAACCAGTTTGCCAGACGCTATGGCGCAACTTAGCCGCTGGTACGACGTTGAAATTAGCTATGATCAGTCGGTTTCAATGATCTATTTTTTTGGCAAAATCAGGCGGGATAATAGCTTAAGTAACGTACTTAATATCTTACGGAAGAGCGGTTTGAATTTTAAGATTGAAAGTGACGGCGATAAAAACAGACTCCTCGTACTTCCCTAAGATGAGAAGGTCAGTAAACCAATTTGTTAACCAATTAAATTGATGATTGCGTATGAAAGAAGCAGTGACTTAATAGAGCACGATAGGCAAATCCAAAAAAAACCGAATAGTGGTTACGACACTATCCGGCTATGTTTTGGATTTGTATGCCGATGTTGGCAGAGCCAACAATCCGTATAAATGCATTTTTTATAAATACACATCCAAACAGTACAAACATATGAATTTTTACTCATGTGAAAGGGCCAGGTATGTGCCTTTGACTAACCAACTACTGCTGATAATGAAATTGGCGATTTTTTTGACAGTATTGACCGTGTTGCAGGCCTCGGCAACCAGTTTTGCCCAGCGGATTACGATGAAAGGGCGAAATGTCACCTTGAATGACGCAATGGAGGCTGTACAAAAACAAACCGGCTACCTGTTTTTCTTTCATGGCAAAGACATCGCGTACACCAAAATAAACGCAAACATTGCCGATGCCGATTTATCCAGAGCCATGGACATGTTGCTGGACGGACTGCCGTTGGCATGGACATTAGAGGAAGGGACCATCATTATTTCACGGAAAGCGGTAGAACGACCAACTGCAAGAACCGTGGCAGCAAATGCTGCGGCTGCCCAAAGACGGATAACGGGCCGGGTCTCGGATGACGCGGGCAAACCGTTGCCGGGGGCGACGGTCACCGTTAAGGGCACAACAACCGCTGTCACAACCGATGAGGCCGGGAATTACAGTATTGAGGCACCCCGGCAGTCCAATGCGCTGGTATTCACCATGGTTGGATTCGACTCACAGGAGCTTGCGATCAATGGGGCATCGCTTTTGAACGTTACGATGAAGGCGTCCGTCAGTGACTTGGAGGAAGTGGTTGTGGTTGGATATGGAACTATGCGGAAGTCGGATTTAACCGGGTCGGTGGCCCAGATTAAATCTGAAGATTTACAAGCAGTGCCTGTTTATAACATGGAACAGGCATTGAAAGGGCGTGTTGCCGGCGTACAGGTAACCCAGAATTCCGGACAGCCGGGGGGACGGATCGAAGTGCGCGTCCGCGGCGGGAACTCCATGATAGGCAACAATCAACCCTTGTATGTCGTCGATGGTTTTCCGGTAACGGGAGGAATCAATTTCCTGAATCCGGCAGATATCGAGTCCATTGATATCTTAAAGGATGCCTCGGCCACCGCCATATACGGCGCGCGGGGCGCCAATGGCGTTGTGATCATTACGTCCAAAAAAGGCAAGGCCAATCAGGGCGGCCGGATTGAACTAAACAGCTTCTATGGGATGCAAACTGAAACGAAGCGATACGACTTGCTCAATGCGAAGGAATATGCGGAAATAGCTAACGAGTGGTTACGGAACGGTGGACAAGAACCGTATTTCAATATTGACGAGGTGGAAAATCCGGGTACCGACTGGCAGGATGCGGTGCTGCGTACTGCACCGATTCAAGATCATACCCTTACGTTTACGGGCGGTTCCGAAAAGACCCAATACTCGGTGTCTGGTAATTATTACGGGCAGGACGGAATTTTGATTAACACCGGGGTAAAGCGTGGATCGGCACGAGTTAACCTGGGTCATGACATCAAAAATTGGCTGCGCTTCAATGTAAATCTGAATCTGTCACGCAGGGAGCAACTTTCGGTTCCGGTCAACAATGGCTACCGGGGTACATCCGTTTTATCCGCCGCCGCCTCGGCACCCCCAACGTTGCCCGTATATGACGAAAACGGGCTGCCCACGCAGATCGAGCGGATATATAGCTTTGGTTCTTCCGACATGCGCAACCCGTTGATTTTTGCGGGAGACAAAACGACGACCCTGGGGAATACCGTAATCGGTAATACGGGATTGGATGTCAAATTGACGGAAGACCTGGTGTTCCGTACCATGGTCGGATTGGAGTATGCGAATTCGCTGGCCGATCAGTTTACACCCATCATCTTCGAAACCGACCGCGGATTTGCAAGACAACGTACCGATTACCGGAGCTCGTTCCTGAATGAAAATACGTTGACCTATACCAAGGAATTCGACGGCATCCATCGGTTGACGGCAATGGGCGGCTATACTTACCAAACGAATAGAAATCGGTATTTCGAGGCACGGGTATCCGGCCTGCCAGGCAATACCACGGGAAATTATGATCTTTCGGCCGCGGAAACCATTAACCCGCCTACGTCGGGTATTTCCGAGTGGGTACTGGCATCTTGGCTGGCCCGCGCTAATTATTCGTTTGCGGATAAGTACTTGCTGACCGCCAGCTTACGGGCAGATGGTTCATCCCGTTTCGGAAACAATAACAAGTGGGGGGTGTTTCCTTCGGCGGCGGTCGCGTGGAGAATTTCGGAAGAGGCATTCATGGATGATGTCGCGGTTATCAACGACCTGAAATTGCGGGCAAGCTATGGGATGACGGGCAATACCGCGTTGGACCCTTATCAATCGCTGGACCAAATGGTAGCGGTTCGCACCATTTACGGCGATAACGAAGAGATTGTGGGGTACGTTCCTAATGGTATCGCCAATGAAGACTTAAAATGGGAGACAACTGCACAGACCGATATCGGTTTGGACATCAGCTTCTGGAACAGCCGCTTGAATGTAACCGCCGATTACTATTGGAAATATACGACGGACTTGCTCGCATCGGTTCCGCTGCCGCCATCCGTGGGATTTGGATCCATGTTTCAGAATGTCGGGGAAATCAGGAATCAGGGATTTGAACTGGGAGTGAATGGTGATGTGCTGACCGGCGAGTGGAAGTGGAATGTGGCAGCGATGGTAGCTACCAACAAGAATGAAGTAATGAAGATTGCTGGCGGCAGTGATATCTACAGTGCAGGCCAAGCAGCCGTATGGTCCAGCACCAACATAGCCCGTGAAGGCGAGCCGTTGGGTGCACTCTTCGGGTACCTGGAGGACGGACTTAATGAAAACGGGCTGATCAAATATAAAGATACCAATGGCGATGGAATAGTAAATGCGCAGGATCGGGTGATTCTTGGAAATCCTGTTCCCGATTGGGTATACAGCTTGAATTCAACACTTTCATACAAGGGAGTCAACCTGAACGTCTTTCTGGAGGGTGTACAGGGTAACGAGATTTTCAATGCGACGAATGGTACGCACCTGAATTCGTTTCAGCGGGGGAGCAACCAGTTCAAGGACATTATCGGGAATTATTGGACCGTTGAAAATCCGGATCCGAATGCCAAATATCCGAAAATCAGTGCCGCCTCCAACGTGGACATCTCAGACCGGTTTATTGAAAACGGCAGTTACCTGCGTGTGAAAAATATCAGCTTGGGTTATGATCTGCCGATGGCGAAATGGGGTGCGACCTGGTGCAATGCCATGCAGATCTATGTGTCGGGAACGAACCTGTTTACCTTTACGGACTATACCGGCCTGGATCCAGAAATTAACACGAGGGGCGAAGATTCACAGGACATCGGCAACCGTCTGCGGATGGGGCACGATCAGAGTGGCTACCCCAATGCGAAGGTTTATGCAATTGGTTTACGATTAACCCTTTAAAATGCACAAGAAGATGAAACATATAGGTATTTCGATAGTCGCCCTTACCGTATTATTTACGTCCTGTCAGAACATGCTGGACGAAGTTCCGAAGGACTTTGTGGCCAGAAATAATTATTACCAAAATGAAGCCGATGCCCAAGGCGCATTAAACGGTGCGTACAACACGCTGGGCCCTGATTTTTTTAACATTGAAAATTATATACTAAGTGAATTGCATGGTGATTACTTGGTCGGCAGAGGATCGCAAGCATCGATTTCCATCGTAAATCAGCTGCTAGACCAGCAGAACATTGGCCGGACAGCCGCTTTATGGTCGCGCTTATACATTGCCATAAACCGCGCCAATGCGGTATTGAACAACGTACCCGAAATCGCAAATATCAGCGATGCTGCACGAAGCCGTATCGTTGCGGAGGCGCACTTTATCCGTGCGCTGGCTTATTTTGAATTGGTGCGCGGATTTGGCCCGGTTCCGATCAAGACCAAGGAAAGTACCGACCTTTCCGAGTTGGAATCGCCAAGACGACCCGAAAACGAAGTATACGACCTTATCATTGCGGATGCATTCGCTGCCGAACAGGGATTGCTCGAAACGGTAAGCGGCACCGGCCAAGCTTCCAAGTCGGCAGCAAAAATGCTGCTCGCCCATGTGTATTTGACCATTGGCGATTGGGACGCAGCGGCCGCCAAAGCGGAGGAGGTGATTTCCAGCGGAAAATACCAGCTTGTGAACGTGCAACAGCCCGATGATTTTTATAAAATTTTCGCGGCCAATACCAGCTCAGAAGATATCATGTCGGTTCACCACTCCGAAACGCGGCAGTCCGAGATTACGAACTACCTGCATATGGGGAATAACCTTCCGTATAATTACGCGAGTACAGGTTATTTTGCATGGGTGCCTAACATGAACTCATTTATTGGCGAGGCTTGGTCCGAAGACGATCTGCGTAAACCGTTTAACCTTTATACGCACGTTCAGAACGCCGCTGGCGAATGGGTGCCGCTACCCGCGACGACCCCGGTTCTTTTCAAGAAGTTCATTACGGATAACAACGGGTTGCGCACGTATAGCGTACCTATATACCGATATGCGGAAGCGTTACTATTTTACGCGGAGGCTGCATGCCGGGCGGCAGGAGGTCCTTCTGCGCTGGCACTGGAACGGTTGAACATGATCAAGCGGCGTGCCTATGGGTACGACCCGGAGGCCCCTTCGCCGGTGGATTATGCGTCGGGCATGAGCGAAGAGGCGTTTGTGGAGGCGGTATTGCAGGAACGGGCATACGAGTTCCTGATCGAACGGCGCAGGTGGTGGGATCTCAAACGGACCGGAAAAGCAAAGGACGCATTCGCTGCGATCGGTAAAACGCTGATTGACGAACGACTGCTTTGGCCAATTCCTGAAAATGAAATCAATAATAACCCAGCGATCGGCCAGGAAGATCAAAATCCCGGTTACTGATGATTCGTTTTTTTGCTTCGATAGCTACAGTATGGATCGTAGGCTGTGCATGTTGTTGCGCACAGCCTACATATGCTACGAAGGAACCCGTCAATGCAGGGTATAACGTCTTGTTTATCATGGTGGACGATTTGCGCCCCCAGCTGGGATGTTACGGCGACACACTGGTGAAGACCCCTCATATTGATGAATTGGCAAAACGAGGTACCGTATTTAACCGCGCCTATTGTCAGATGGCACTCTGTAACCCGTCGAGAGCCTCGCTATTAACCGGATTGCGACCCGAAGAAACCGGCGTTTTTGATTTGACAACCCATTTTCGGGACCGCGTGCCTGATGCCATAACGTTGCCGCAGTTGTTTAAAAACAACGGCTGGTTCAGTCAGGGACTCTATAAGATCTTCCACCTGATACCGAGTGATCCCCGTGCATTTGGTAACATGGACGATCCGCTTTCTTGGTCAACACCATTGTGGCTGCCTACACGGTCTGTTTACGGACCGAAGGGAGAGGCCATCCGGCAACAGAAACTGGCTGAGATGAAAGAAAAAGGAGAGCAAATGGATTACCGTAACATTCCGCGGGGATTTGCTACCGAAGCCCCCGAGATGGCGGATAGCCTGCTTGCGGATGGACAGACGGCCGAACAGGCGATCAAGACGCTGTCGGAACTGCAAGACCAACGGTTTTTTCTGGCGGTGGGCTTTTATAAACCGCATCTTCCGTTTATCGCTCCCAAAAAATATTGGGATATGTACCCTTCGGAAGAGCTGGTTCTTCCCCGAAACCGGTATGCACCGGCAGGGGCTCCGGAATTCGCACTGACCAAATATGCCGATCTTCGGGTGTACGAAGATTATAAACACGTGCGTTATCAGGACGATCTGCCGCTGGACCAACAGCGCGAACTGCTCCATGGCTACCTGGCTTGTATCAGCTACATAGACGGGCAGGTGGGAAAAATACTCGCTGCATTGGACAGCTTGGAATTGCGTGATCGCACGATTGTCGTCCTGGTGGGCGATCACGGTTACCAGGTAGGGGAGCATAATATGTGGGCAACAAAGCATACCAATTACGAGACTTCGGTGCGGGCGCCTTTGATTGTTGCCAAGCCCGGACAACGGGCGCAGGGACGTGTTTCCGAAGCGCTGGTTGAGTTTGTGGATATTTATCCAACACTAGCGGATCTCTGCCACCTGGATCCGCCGAAGGGGCTAACGGGGCAAAGCTTCGCTACGTTACTGGACAATCCGAAAGCCCGGTGGAGTAAAATCGTGGCTAGGAGTCAGTACCCCAAGAACGTGAATGGCGAGCGGTTGATGGGGCGCAGCATTCGCACCGAGCGTTATCGGTTGGTGGAGTGGCAACCGAAATCGGGAAAGGAATCGGTATGGGAGTTATACGATCACGTGAAAGATCCGGAAGAAAACCGAAATGTTGCGGAGGTTCCGGAATACCAGGACACACTGCGTACACTGAGTAAACTATTACAAGACAACTGGGAGCAACGAGCTTTACATGATTAATTACCAATGAATCTTAAACAAATCCAACTATCAAACGATGAAACGACTTAATAGCTATGTGTTATGTCTTTGGGTGGTGTGCTCGACATTCAGCGCCCAATCGCAGACAAAGGAATATGACTTGTGCATCTATGGTGGCACTTCGGCAGGTGTGGTGGCAGCATATACGGCGTCTAAAGCCGGTAAATCCGTGGTTCTGATCGAGCCCGGCGATCGACTGGGAGGCCTAAGTTCAGGTGGACTGGGTCAAACGGACATCGGTAACAAATACGTTGTGCGGGGATTGGCGCTCGATTTTTACCGGAAGATTGGCAAGCACTACGGCGCATTTGAACAATGGATATTCGAACCAAAAGTAGCCGAAGCGATCTTTAAGCAATATATGGAAGATTGCGATGCTGATGTACAATTTGGGCAGTTGCTGATGGATATTGAGAAGGTAGGCAACAACATCACACAGGCGCGTTTCCAGTCGACTCAACAATTGGGCAAACCCTCGTTGACAGTAAAGGCGAAAGTGTATATGGATTGCACGTATGAGGGAGACCTGATGGCTGCGGCCGGCGTGAGCTATCACGTAGGACGGGAAGCCAACAGCGTCTACGGCGAGACACTCAATGGCGTGCAACTGATGACCGGCCACCAGTTCCCGGATGGGGTGGATCCGTATGTCGAGAAAGGTAACCCCAAAAGCGGGTTACTTTGGGGAATACGCGACGGTGAATTACTGCCGGACGGTACGGGCGACGAGAAGGTGCAGGCCTATAATTACCGCATAACCCTTACAAATGTGCTGGAAAACAGGATACCCATCACAGAGCCGGATAATTATGATCCGAAGCGCTATGAATTGCTGAAACGGCAGAAGGAAATCCAACCCTGGAAGGGGCTTAATGACGTGTTTATTTGGAGCCTTATGCCGAACGGCAAAACCGATATCAACAACCGGAACGGATTTTCTACCGACATGATTGGCATGAACTGGGATTACCCCGAGGCAGACTTCGTCCGTCGCCAGGAAATTATCAAAGCGCATGAGGACTACACCAAGGGGCTGCTTTATTTTGTAGGAAATGACCCTTCAGTGCCGGAATTCATCCGCAAGGAAATGCAACAATGGGGATATCCGAAAGATGAGTATGTGGCCAATAATCATTGGAGCCCTCAGCTGTATATCCGCGAAGCGCGGCGGATGATCGGTGAATTGGTAATGACGCAGCACCACTGCCAAGGGAGAGAAGTCGTAGATGATGAAGTAGGCTATGCAGCCTACACGATGGATTCGCATAATTGCGACCGGCTGGTGGTCAACGGGATGGTGAAGAATGAGGGAAATGTGGAAGTGGGCGGTTTCCCGCCGTTTCCGATTTCGTACCGCGCCATCGTGCCGAAGCGCGGCGAAGCCGGTAATTTACTGGTGCCTGTATGCCTCTCTGCAAGTCATATCGCATTCGGCTCCATACGGATGGAGCCTGTATTTATGGTGCTTGGCCAATCCGCAGCGATAGCGGCATGTATCGCCCTTGATCAGGACGTTGCCGTGCAGGACGTAGATGTACAGCAAATCAAGTCGATATTGGCCAGCAACCCAAAGGCAGATTTCAGAAAAGCGGACTATTTGGTCAGTAGCACAGATGCGGATGCGGTGACTTTCGAGGGAACGTGGGGTCCGGGTAAATCAAAAGGCTATGGACGCAGCTATGTCCAGGCAGCCAGCACGGACGGCTTAAGTACTGCGACCTTCAAGGCGACATCGCTCGCAGCGGGTACTTACGATGTGTACACGTATTTTCCGAAGACTGCGGAGAGTTCCGGGAAGTTGACATACACGGTTTTTGATGGCAAAGCGGAAGACGAACGAGTGTTAAATTTGTCGACCGTTGAAATCAAGGGGCAGACCTCCAGTACTTGGGTGCCTTTGGGGCGTTATACGGTAACCAGCGGAACCCAACCGCCAACCGTCACCCTGAGCACAAAAGGAGCAGCGGGAATCGTCGCTGCGAATGCGGTACTTTTCGTACCCTCGGACGATCAATAAAACGAACAACTTCGTGACGATGCCCGTCAGCGCTTTTTCCGTTGATGGGCATTGTCATGTGCCAATAAACACGAAATGCAGGCCGATCACCGCGATACACTTGCATTTAAAACCAATTTTATCTTAGTTTGTAAAGTGAACACAACTGATATAAACAGATACAAGACATCCGATTGCTTACCGCCCGCATTTAACCGCTTCACATTTCTCTGGATTCTGTCTTTTCTTGTACTCACCCTGGCAAGGTGTGGTAATCAGGAGGAAGGCGGAGTGCTAAGCCCCAAAGCTTCTATGAAGGCCATGGAGTTGGAAGAGGGCTTTGATGTAGCGTTGGTTGCATCGGAGCCTTTGGTCATTGCCCCGGTGGCGATGACGTTTGACAACGATGGCCGTATGTGGCTGGTTGAAATGGATGGGTACATGCCGGATACATTGGGAACGGGTGAAGATGCGCCTGTAGGCCGAATTGTGATTTTGGCAGACAAGGACGGCGATGGGCAGATGGACGACCGGAAAATTTTTCTGGATTCCCTCGTCATGCCCCGGGCACTCTGCCTGGTAGGTGGAGGATTGCTGGTTGCCGAACCTCCAAGTCTGTGGTTTTATGAATTGGAAGGCGATAAGCCCGGCAAGCGGACGATGGTAGACAGCGCCTACGCGGAAGGCGGTAATGTGGAACATCAGCCAAATGGGCTTTTACGGGGGTTGGACAACTGGATTTACAGTGCCAAGTACGATTGGCGGTATAGAAGACATCCGGACGGCCATTGGCTCAAGGAAAAAACCCATTTCCGGGGTCAATGGGGAATCAGCCATGACGATTGGGGAAGGTTATATTACAACGATAATTCCAGTAACCTCTCGGGGGACTATTTTCCGCCCGGCCTCGGTGCCGGTAACCCCAATCAACGTAAAGTAGCCGGATATGGAGAAACCATTGTTGCCGATAAACGTGTGTATCCAATACATCCCACTACCGGTGTCAACAGGGGCTATATGGAAGGGATACTGGACAGTACTGGGCGACTGGTAAACTTCACCGCTGCCTGCGGTCCTTTGCTGTATCGCGGTGGATTATTGCTAGGTATGAACGCTTTTGTGGCCGAACCATCGGCTAACCTGATTAAGCGCAACATACTCCAAACGGATGGCTTCCGCGTAACTGGCAAACAGGCGTATCAGGGACGCGAGTTTCTGGCGAGTGATGACGAACGGTTTCGCCCCGTAAATCTCTACGATGGGCCGGATGGTTCGTTGTATATTCTTGATATGTACCGTGGCATTATCCAGCATAATACGTACTTAACTCCCTACCTGAAAAGCGAAATCGCCAAACGTAATTTGACATTGCCACTGGGCATGGGGCGGATTTATCGGGTATACCCGCGGGATGCTAAACGTACCTCGGTTGCGATTCCGGGGAATACGGATTCGTTGATTTCATTATTGGCGCATCCAAACGGGTGGGTACGGGACCAGGCGCAGCGATCTTTAATAGACCTGCATGCTACGGATGCGGTAGAAAAATTACGCAATTTACTGAAAGCAAATATCGAACCCCTGCAGGCGATTCATTCGCTGTGGACGTTAGAGGGGCTAGGTCAACTGATGCCAAGCGATTTGGCGATTGCCCTGAAACATCCCCGCTGGGAAGTGCGTGCGCAAGCGTTGGCGGCGCTGACTTCGTTGAAAAATGTAGCTTCGCCGGATCAATTGATCGATTTACTGAACGTAACGATGGCCTCACAGGATACCCTGCTTGCTCCTTTTGCCATGCTGACCATGTCATCATTGGCTACGGAAGGCGTTCCTGAGATGATTCCTGTAAGCAAACGATGGGCGGAGGCATATGCGAAGGATCGATATGTATCCGATGCGTTGATAAGCGGCCTTTCGGGGTATGAACAAACGTATCTACGCGAGATCGAAGGACGGAAAATCGATACCGCCACGGTATTGCATCGCCATCTTGTTGCGGTGGTCGATGCGATTAATGAAAAGAGCAAAGGCGAGAGCCAGGCGTTGCTGGCAAAACGGTACCCCAAAGGAACGGCACTCTTCCAGACGGCATGCCAGCCCTGCCATGGAGAAGACGGAAGAGGGGTGTCGCCCATCGCACCGCCTTTGGCTGGCTCGGAATGGGTAAAGGGAAATAAAGAAAGGTTGATGGCGCTGGTATTATACGGGTTGACCGGACCTGTTGACGTTGCGGGTCATACCTATAAAACCCCGGAGGTAAGTGGGGAGATGCCTGGGATCGCCCATAATCCGGCAATCGGCGATGCCGAGCTGGCTGAGCTTCTAAGTTATATTCGTAACGCCTGGGGCAATAATGTCGGAGATAAAGTGTTGCCCGAAGATCTGGGTGCAACCCGGTCCCGGTTCGGCGACCGAACGGAACCTTTTGTACAGAGCGAATTGCATGAGCTGTTTGGCAAAGATTAACTAGTTTTACCGATATATGTCTACATTATCCCAAATTACTGAAAACAAAATCGTAGCAATTCTGAGAGGCGTGCCCTTAGCACAGATCGTGGACGTTGCGCAGGCTTTGTACGCCGGGGGAATCCGTGTACTGGAAATTACGATGAATTCGGAAGAACCGCTAACCGCTATCCGGAAGGTGACGGAAGTTTTTGGCGACGGGATGGTGATCGGGGCCGGAACGGTGCTTGACACGGCGATGGCAAAAGCGGCCATTGCGGCGGGCGCAAAGTTTGTGCTTTCGCCGATTGTTGAGCGCGATGTTATCAACGTAACCAAAGATCTTGGTGCAGTGAGCATCCCGGGGGCTTATACCCCTACGGAGATTTATTCCGCATTTCAATGGGGGGCTGATCTGATTAAGGTGTTTCCTGCTACATCGCCCGGTTATATACGGGAGCTTTCCGGTCCGCTTCCGCAGGTACCTTTGCTACCCACAGGGGGAATTACCCCACAAAATATCAACGATTACAAAGAGGCGGGTGCCGTGGGATTCGGCATTGGCAGCGCGTTGGTGAACGCCAAACAACCCCTTACCGCCCAGTCGTTGGAGACGATTACTGAAAAGGCACGCCAATTTGTGGCTGCAATTGCTAAACGATAATAAATCTTTACGATGAGGATCAAATCCTATGAACTATTTCTGGTGCCCCCACGATGGCTGTTCTTGAAAATCGAAACAGACGACGGCTTGGTAGGGTGGGGTGAACCTGTGATCGAAGGAAAAGCGGCGACCGTGAAGGCGGCGGTTGACGAATTGATGACATATCTGGTCGGAAAGGACCCGCTACCCATTGAGGACCACTGGAATGTGATGTACCGGGCCGGTTTTTATCGAGGTGGCCCCATTTTGATGAGTGCGATCGCGGGGATCGATCAGGCTTTATGGGATATTAAAGGAAAATACTACGGTGCTCCCATTTACCAGTTGATCGGTGGTAAGGCTAGAGACAAGATGAAGGTGTATTCCTGGATCGGCGGAGATCGTCCGGCCGACGTTGGAATGGCAGCAAAACGGATGGCCGACAGCGGCTTTCTGGCGGTTAAAATGAATGCAACCGAAGAATTGCAATATGTAGATAGCTACGCCAAGATCGACGAAGCGGTAAGTCGCATTGCGGCAATACGCGATGCGGTGGGAGGTGACCTGGGAATCGGGGTCGATTTCCACGGCCGGGTTCACAAACCCATGGCAAAAATACTGGCGAAAGAATTGGAACCGTTTCGGCCAATGTTCATCGAAGAACCGGTATTGCCCGAAAATAACGAAGATTTGCGGGAGATTGCCAACCATGTATCCATCCCCATCGCTACGGGCGAACGGATGTTTTCGAAATGGCAATTTAAATCGTTGCTGAGTGCGGGGTACGCAGATATTATCCAACCCGATCTTTCGCATGCCGGAGGGATCACCGAGTGCAAGAAAATCATTTCCATGGCGGAAGCCTTCGATGTGGCAGCGGCGCCACATTGCCCGTTGGGCCCAATTGCCCTGGCCGCCTGTTTGCAGGTGGATGCTACCTGCCACAATGCGTTTATCCAAGAACAAAGCCTGGGCATCCACTACAACCAGGGTAGCGACCTGTTGGATTACCTGGAAGATAAATCGGTATTCCAATACCAGGATGGGTATGTAAATATTCCGGAAGGGCCGGGACTGGGCATCACCATCGATGAAACGCACGTTCGAAAAATGGCGGCAGTGGGACACCAATGGCAAAATCCCGTTTGGCGGCATGAAGATGGCAGTGTCGCGGAATGGTAGGGCTATGGAGCTGTTTTTAAGCTGTGACTGGGGAACAACCGCCTTCCGGCTTCGGCTGGTTCGGGCCGAGGATCTTAGCGTTCTCGCCGAAGTAACGCAAGGGAGCGGTATTGCCGAAACCTACAGTCGCTGGATCGATCAAGGAAGTCCGCAAAGGCAACTATTTTATGCGTCGATATTGAAGGAGCGGATCGCTGAATTGGGTCAACAATCCGGACTGTCTCTGACTGGAATCCCGGTGATCCTTTCGGGTATGGCCTCCTCGTCTATCGGGATGAAGGAACTGCCTTATCAAAAATTGCCGTTCGGTCTTGACGGAACCGGTTTGTTGGTGGAGAAGCTCGCGGCTGACAACGATATGAATCCGCTTTTTGTCATTTCCGGCGTGCAGAGCGAGACCGATGTCATGCGTGGGGAAGAGACCAAGATTTTGGGCTGTTCGTCGATGCTGGCAAACAATGATCAGGAGCAGCTCATTATCCTGCCCGGTACCCACTCCAAACACGTAATTGTTAAGCAGCAACAGGTTATTGTGTTTAAAACTTACATGACCGGTGAGTTTTTTAAGTTGCTGTCGACACATAGCATCCTTTCCGCATCCGTGGCGGAAGAAACGGATTTCGATGAACCGGCCAATCAAGCGCGTTTTTGCGCGGGAATCAGAGCGGCGCAAGAGTCCGGACTCCTGCATGCGGCGTTTCGGGTAAGGACGAATCAACTTCTTGAAAGCGTGCCCGGAACCGAAAACTTCTACTATCTGAGTGGACTGCTGATCGGTTCGGAATTGAAAGATATACCTCCCGGTATAGCGGTTCATTTGGCTGCAGGATGGACACACAGTACTTTATACCAAACCGCTTTGAGCGAGCTTGGGGTGATCGTCAGCGGCGCGATGGATGCCGATGCGGCACTGATTGCAGGACAGTACATGATGCTTTCGAGACAGGATTAATTGGTTTTTTTTACTATTGTAGGAAATTTCCAATTATACCGATTATATTGAAAGTCTCAAGCGCATACCAAGCTTATCCTGATTCTGCATTGGTTTCCTTGATTAAGATCGGGGATCACGAGGCATTTACGGAAATCTATAACCGTTATGGCGGTTTGATGTATCGTCATGCCTATGCCGTGTTGAAAGATACGGATGCTTGTAATGATTTGGTTCAAGATGTTTTTTTGACCTTGTGGAATAAACGGGAGGCGGTTCAGATCGCTACCGTGTCGAACTATTTATTCAAAGCGGTAAAAAACAGAGTATTGGATACAATCAGTCGCGAGCAGGTTGCGGAAAAATACGTGGATTCCATCCGTGATTTTGCCAATGAGGGCTCGTGGGCGATCGAAGAAAGTGTTCGCGAAAGGGAATTATTGGCCATCATAGCAGCCGAGAAAGCTAAACTTCCACCCCGTATGCGCAAAATCTATGAACTTAACCGGGAGCAAGATCTTAGTTATAGTGAAATTGGCGAACAGTTGGACATTTCTGAGAAGACGGTAAAAAAGCAAGTCCACAATGCTCTCCGTGTCATCCGGTTGAAAATAAGCTCGTTCCTCAGCCTCTTACTTTTCTGATAGTTTACATCGCTTCAGCGAATTTTATTTTCTTCTACTCCCTTTGATGTACTTGGTCGTCTTCACTATATATGGACAATGAACAGGTACGCATACTGTTGGGAAAATACCGTGCGGGTACACTCTCCGATATAGAGCGGGTATTGTTGGAGAACTGGTATGTGACGCAGATTTCCAAGGAATCGTCGCTCACAGATGAGGAACTTCAACGGAACCTGCATTTGGTTAGTCGGGCAGTAGTCAAGCGAACCGCACCGTCGAAAGGGCGAACAAGAAATATTTTGCGCATAGCCGCTGCAGTACTTGTCGTATCATCGTTGATGGGATACTTTATCGGTAAACGATCCGCAGTAAATAACCAACCGGAAACTGCCCATCAACAGGATGTTATGCCAGGAGGCAATCGGGCTACGCTGACGTTGACTAATGGTCGGATTATTTCGTTACGGGCGGACCAGAACCGGATCGTGATAAAAAATGAAATTAGGTATGGCGATGGGACCGAGCTGCGCGCTGCGCCTTCAGAAGTTTTAGCGTTGTCTACGCCTAAAGGGGGAACGTACGAGGTCGTATTATCCGACGGAACAACGGTTTGGCTAAATGCTGCGTCCACCTTGCGTTACCCATCCTTCGGCGGCCATAGGCGGGTAATTGAATTGGAGGGAGAAGCTTATTTTGAGGTCAAACGTGAACCTGTTCCTTTTGTCGTGAAAAGCAGGGGACAGGAGGTAGTCGTGTTGGGAACTGCGTTTAACGTATTGTGTTATCCAGAGGAACCGTTGACTAAAACGACGCTGGTCAATGGACGGGTGAAAGTATTTGCTCAGAGCATAAAGCAGGAAGTGACTTTGGAACCGGGGCAGGAGGCTGTATTATCCGATCAATATGTGGAAACTAGGCAAGCTAACATCGCATCCGCAACTGCTTGGAAGGCCGGGAAATTCCGATTCGATGAAACCGAATTGCACGAAGTCATGCAACAGCTAAGCCGATGGTATGATCTCGAGATCGAATACCAGGGCACCATACCAGAAAAATATTTTTTTGGTGTCATGAATCGAAACCAGAAGCTTTCAGAGGTTTTGGAGGTGTTGAGGGAAGGTGGCGTGAATTTTAGAATTGAAAGAACAGATACGATAAATAAATTAATTGTGCTCCCCTGATGACTGTAATGGAATCAGCAGTTAACTAACTAACAAAAACAAATTATGATAGAAACTCCCACATAATCCGGATTTAGCAAACTGACAAAAAGCAAAAAGCCGGATAATGCTGTCACACTATCCGGCTAATGCTTGGGTCAGCTGTATGGATTGCTGTAACGCAAATTGGATATCAATTATTAACATAACCCAAACAGTACAAACATATGAATTTTCAGGCATGTGTTAAGGGCTTGGTTATTGAAAAGCCTTTGACTTTTAGGTTGCTGATTATTATGAAGTTGGCGATTTTGTTTACACTTTTAACGATCGTGCAGGCGACCGCGAGCAGCTATGCACAGCGGATCACGTTAAAGGCGCGTGATATGACGCTTTCGGAGGCGTTGGACGAAGTCCACGTGCAGAGCGGGTACCAGGTGCTTCTCAACGGCAAGCGGGAGGCTAAGACAAAGGTCAATGTCAATCTGACGGATGTCAGCGTAAAGGAAGCTGTTATCGCGCTGCTAAAAGGGCTGCCACTACAGTGGACCATCAAAGATAATACGATTATTATCCGACCTACGATTCATTCCGCTGTCAAACCGATTGGATCCAATTCGGGTAAGAAGGCGTTGCAAAACCGGGAAATCCGTGGACGGGTAGTGGATGAATCAGGGAATCCGGTGGGCGGCGTAACCATCGATGTAAAAGGCACAACCGTGGCGGCTACCACCAATGACGAAGGTAATTATCGCATCGCTGTTTCGGAGGAAGGGATGGTGCTGGTATTTAACATTATGGGTTTTAAATCCGAGGAGCGGCCTGTCGGGAAATCCGATGTCATAAACGTGACATTACATGCAGTAGTCAGCGATTTGGAGGAAGTGGTCGTTGTCGGGTATGGTACGCAACGGAAACTTGCATTAACAAGTTCGGTTGCTACCATGGATGCCGACGAAATTACGCAAGCACCGGTAACCAACTTGGCGAATGCACTAGCGGGACGGCTGCCGGGCCTCATTGCCGTAAATGGGAATGGTAAGCCGGGAGCTGGATCCAGTATTTCCATCCGTGGAGCGAGTACGTTTGGAGACAATAGTGCGTTGGTCGTGGTCGATGGCATTGTCAGGGGATTTGATTTTATCGACCCCAATGAGGTCGCGAGTATTTCCATCTTGAAGGATGCCTCGGCCACAGCGGTTTATGGATCGCGGGCGGCTAACGGAGTGATTTTAGTAACCACCAAACGGGGCGCCGAGGGAAGGCCTACTTTTAACTACAATGGTTTTGCCGGAACGCAGCAACCGACTCGGTATCCGGACGTACTGAACGCGTATGAATACGCGACGACCAAAAACCAAGCGGTATCGAATGCCGGTAAACCACTCCAGTATTCTGAGCAGGAGTTGGAAGATATCCGATTGGGAAGGGTGCCGGAAACGGACTGGTATGGACTGACCATGAAAAACCATTCGTTTCAGACACAACAGAATATCAGCGTTAATGGCGGTTCGAAGGCGATTAAATACTACCTGTCACTTGGTTACCTCGATCAGGATGGTATGTATGACGGCATTAACTATCGTAAATATTCCATCCGGTCGAATGTGGATGCGAATATCAATGACAACTTAACGATTTCGGCCGATATAGATGCCAATACAAGGGATAACCGTGAGAGCGCTTATTCACCGGAAGCAATTTTCGATGACATTGTCGCGGCGTATCCAATGGATTTGGCCTACAACCCCGATGGTACTGTTTTCTACACGCATGAGCAGCATCCTGTGGAAGAGATAAAAACGGGCTATAACAATACCAAGATTAATATGCTGCAAGCAACGCTTTCGCTGAAGCAACAGCTCCCTTTCGTACCGGGGCTATCTGTATCGGGGAAAGCTTCATTCGGTAAGGAATATGCCAATAACAAGCACTACAACGTACCGATTTTAATGAATCGGCAGGATGCCGAAGGCAATACGCTGGAAATCTATCCGTATGGAGGATGGAATGGAAAAACAGCGTTGACCCAGGCATTTAATGAATACAATACCGTCACCCTGAACGCATCAGCGAACTACGAGCGGACGTTTAATGAGCATGCCGTCAATGGCTTGCTTTTGTTTGAGCAATTCGATGCCAAGGCAAATAATTTTTTCGGTTTCCGGACGAATTTTCCAGCAGAGGGATTGGACGAGTTTTTTTATGGTGGCGAGGCGCAAAAGGATGCCAACGGCGGATCGTTTAACGATGGCCGGCGCAGTGCCGTTGCCCGGGTTAATTATTCCTTTAAGCAGCGTTACTTGGTTGAAGCATCTTTCCGAATGGACGGATCGGTTGCTTTTCCGACGTCTAAGAAATATGGCTTTTTTCCCGCGGTTTCAGCGGGATGGCGGATCGCGGATGAGGCATTTATAAAAGATAATCCCGGGCTGGATTTTATACACGATCTGAAAATCCGGGCGTCGTATGGCATGGTCGGAAACGATCGGAACGTGTATGATTTGATTGACAAGAGGAGACCGACATTTCAGTACCTCCAAGTTTTCAATCCATCGGGTACCATCGTGTCTGGAAACGAGGGATTAGGGACCATCGGCCCCGGTATACTGCCCAATCCGTACGTAACGTGGGAGACAGCTGCGATCTCCGATGTTGGTCTCGAGGGCTCGCTTTGGAAAAATAAACTGCAATTTGAAATCGACCTGTTCCACAAGCGGACGTTTGATATCCTATTGAATCGAATCCGTTCCATTCCTCTCACCCTCGGCGCGGAACTGCCCGCAGAAAATTATGCAGCGGTAAATAACCGGGGCATCGAGCTTTCATTTACACACCAAAACCGGATCGGTGCGTTGGATCTTTTTGTTAAGCTGAATGGTAGCTTTTCACAAAGCAAGGTGATTACCTTGGACGAACCTGCCAATGTTCCGGATTACCTTCTTCAGACCGGCAGACCGCTCTATTTTACTACCGGATACAAGGCCGTCGGCTTTTTTCAATCGGAAGAAGACATCGCCAATTATTACCCGCAGTTTAATGGCGGACAGCAACCGGGTGACGTGAAATATGCCGATGTCAATGGAGACGGGAAGGTGGATGCCAACGATCAGACCGTGATCTCCATGGATAACAGCACACCAAAGCTCATCGGTGGACTGTCTTTCGGGGGATCGGTTCATGGAGTCGATTTTGCGGTATTTTTTCAGGGAGCTTCGCGGGTCAATCGCCTGCTAGATGGCATGGCCCGGAATTTTTTCGTAGGCGGGTCCCGAAACACATTTGTGGATCTGTTGGATTATTGGACACCTGAGAATCCGGATGCCACGTATCCAAGACCCTGGGAAGGGCCCCATCCAACCAATTCGCTAACCTCTAGCCTGTATCTGCGTGACGCCAGCTATATCCGCCTGAAATCGGTGGATGTCGGATATACGCTCCCCAGCCGAGTGTTGGATGCCATCGGTGTGCAACGGTTGCGGATTTATTTTTCGGGATCAAATCTTTTATTGTTTGATCGGTTAAAGATGTTCGATCCGGAGGTAGAGAATCCGAGTGGTTCCTACTATCCCCAGCAACGGACCATGAATCTAGGTATTAACTTGACGTTTTAATCTTAGCAAGACCACCATGAAAAAACTGAATATATCCATACCGATCGTTACAGCCCTGCTCTTAGTTGCTGCTTGCAAGCCGGATTTCCTGGAGCGTGAAGCCACCGATGCGATCCCGGAAGAGAACGTATTTGAAGATCCGGCACTGATGCAGTTGTTTGTCAATAACATGTATCTGGATGTGCCTTCGTTTGATTTCGGCTTATACGATAACATTACCGATGAATCCCGTTGTTATTGGGGAGGGGGACCACTAAACGTTGTACAAGGGCAATGGTTCGCCGATAATAATCCGATGGAATACTGGCCCTACGCGGCCATCCGGAAAGCCAATATGTTTTTAAGCCGGGTCGATGAGTCGCCGATAGATGATGAAAAAAAGTCGACCCTGGTCGGCCAGGTCAAGTTCCTTCGGGCAATGCAATATTTCAATATGATCCAGCGCTACGGTGGGATACCGATTATTACTGAACCACAGGACCTGACGGATGACCTGTTCGTCAAACGTGCGACGACCGATGAAAGTTTTGCTTTCGTCGTCAAAGAGCTGGAAGAAGCGGCGGATTTACTGCCCGATTCGTATGGCAGTCTATCGGTTGATGTCGGTAGGGCTAATCGGTATAGCGCCAAAGCCCTGTTGGGACGAGTATACCTGTTTTGGGCAAGTCCGCTCTTCAATCCCACGGGAGACATGACGCGATGGGAAAAGGCTGCCGAGATCAATAAGGAGGTGATCGATGCTGATGTTTATCAATTGCATGATGACTTCCGTCGGATCATGCTTGATAAAAACAACGAAGAGGAAGTGTTCAGTGTCCAGTTCCTGAAGCCATTTCGTGAACATGGTTGGGATTCATGGGCCATGCCCGATTCCCGGTCCAAACAATCGGCCGTTGCCCGTAGTCCGCTGCAAGAGTTTGTCGACGCGTTCGAGATGAAAAATGGGAAAGGGATCAACGAAGAAGGTTCGGGTTACGATCCTGCAAATCCCTATGTGGGTAGAGACCCGCGGTTTGATGCAACCTTAATTGTCAACGGATCAACGTTTGGTTTCCAAGGCCTGCCTGTCTACATGTATGTTGGGGCGCCGATTGATGGGATTAATTTACCCTATGCGACAATCACAGGGTATCTCATGCGCAAAGGTACCGATGAAAGCAATTCCGATTATTATGGGAATGCAGGCAGTGACCAAAATTGGCTTGAGCTTCGTTTTGCGGAAGTCCTGCTCAATTATGCCGAGGCCAAGAATGAGGCGCTGGCTGCACCGGATAAAAGCGTGTATGATGCGGTGGAACGTATTCGTCAACGGGCTGGACTCAATCCTTACCAGCTGCCGCAAGGACTTGATAAGGCGGAAATGCGGAAAAAAATAAGACATGAGCGATACATCGAGTTGGCATTTGAACAAAAACGGTACTGGGATTTGCGGCGTTGGAAAATTGCACTCGAAACGCTCCACGGAAAGACATTCCATGCGATGTACATTACCCGTCAGGGTAACGGGTCCTATACATATGAGGCCAAACCGGCTACGCAGGGTCCATATGTTTTTCAGGAAAAGATGTATTTTATGCCCATTCCGCAACGTGAAATTGAAAAGAATCCCAATCTGGAACAAAATCCGGGTTGGTAATGCAATGCAAAATAAAATGAATAGGAAATCACTTTATGTTTACGGGCTCGTATTGGCCCTATTTTCACTCCTGTCCTGCGGGCAGCGAGATCGTGTCACCCCGTTAAGTCCGGAGCCGAACAGTCATATTGTCGTCATCGGCAATTCATTTGGTGTGGGGCTCCAGGAGCATAATTACTTCGAAACGCTCTTGCATATGAGTTTCCCCGAACGTCGTATCCAAATGCGGAATCTGGCGTGGAGTGCCGATGAAGTAAGTCTGCGCCCCCGGCCGCTTAATTTCGGGACGCTGGACGAACATCTGCACCAACAGGAAGCGGATATTGTTTTCGTTTGTTTCGGACTGAATGAAGCATTCAAGGGACGCGACAGCCTGGATAATTTTCAGCGTGACCTCCGGGGCTTTCTTTCGCATCTGCAGCAACAGCAATACAATGGAAAAGAGGCACCACAGGTCATCCTGGTTTCGCCAATTGCCCACGAAGACCTCGGGGGCTTACTGCCGGATCCGGCTGATCACAATAAAAACCTGAGTGCTTACACAGAGGGCATGCGGGAGGTTGCCCGTGAGCTGGGCATCTCATTTATCGATCTGTATGCACCCACACGGGATCTGATGAAGCGCAGCGACCAACCGTTAACGACCAACGGGATTCATCTCAACGATGTTGGATACCGGGAAGTCAGCGGAATCATGGCTGCTGCATTGGGGTTTCCCGTGTCCGTGTGGAAAGAAGATCCACACGCCATGCGTTTGAAAGAATTGGTGAAAAAGAAAAACCAACATTTCTTTTACCGGTTCAAAGCGCAAAACGGCGAGTATATTTATGGTCGGCGGAAAGATTGGGCGGGAGGGGAAGCGCTTCCTGCTGAATTGCAGAAAATTGATCGCATGGTCGTGCAATTCGATAGCCTTATCTGGGCGGGCAGCGACAGCCAGGCGACGGTCGATTTGGAAAAGGCGATGGCAATTACCCACGTTAACGGGCCATCTAAAACGGTCATCGACCGAGAGGCAGGCCGCAAAGCGCTTGAAAAGGCAAAATCTCAATTTATTCTGCAAGAGGGGTACGAAATTAACCTCTTTGCTTCCGAACTGGACTTTCCGATTGCGAATCCGGTGTCATTGACCTTCGATCCGCAGGGAAGGTTGTGGGTGGCTACGATGCCCGCTTATCCCCATTACTTCCCGGGCAATCCACCCGACGACCGCATTGTGGTGCTTGAAGACGCCGATCGCGATGGGGTAGCCGACAAGCATACGGTATTTGCCGACAGTTTGTACCTGCCGTTAGGGTTTGAACTGGGAGATGGTGGCGTTTACGTAACGCAGGCACCCGACATGATCTTTATGCGGGATACCGATGGCGACGGCCGTGCGGACGAGCGCAAGACCCTTCTCAGCGGATTTGGAACCGAGGATGCTCACCATACGCTCAATACCTACACCTGGGGGCCGGATGGGGCACTGTATATGCATACGGGCACCTTTCTGCATTCACAGATTGAAACTCCGTATGGACCACGTAGGGGAGCCTACGGCAATACCTGGCGGTTCGACCCGCGGACGATGAAACTGGACGAGTATATCTCATATCCGTACGCCAATCCTTGGGGAAGTGTGTTCACCCGGGATGGTACACACCTGATCGCCGACGTGTCCACCGGAATGAATTATTTTGCACCGCCGCTTACGGTAGCGATTGATTACCCCAAGAAGCACATGGGTATGAAGGATTTCTTGACTTCGCCGGCAAAACCGAAAACCTGCGGAATGGCTGTGGTGTCCAGCAGGGCTTTCCCCGAACATGCGCAAGGAAACGTGCTTTTCAATACATTCATCGGATTCCAGGGGATCAGACAACATACGGTCACGGAGGAAGGTAGCGGCATTGTAGGGCATGAAATCGAACCTCTTTTACAGTCTACCGATCCGAATTTTCGCCCTGTGGGCCTGAAATTCGGGCCTGACGGCGCATTATACGTAATCGATTGGTATGACCCGATCATTCAGCATGGGGAACAAAATTTCAGGGATTCGTTGAGAGACCATACCCGCGGGAGGATATGGCGGATAACGTATACGGGAAAGGAGGTGTTGCCCGTGACCGATCTCAGTCGATTGTCTATCCCAGAGCTGCTCGATCAGTTGAAAGTTTATGAGGATGGTTTGCGATACCGGGTCCGCATGCAGCTCCGGGAATTTACGGCCGAGGATGTCTTGCCTGCCGTTGACAAATGGATCGCCGGCTTGGATCGGAATGATCCTGAACGCGACCAGCACCGTTTGGAGGGATTGTGGGTATACCAGCAGTTCCACCATCCCAATGAGCACCTATTGGATGAATTGCTGAAAAGTGAAACCCCCGCTGTACGGGCCGCCGCCGTGCGGGTGTTGCTGTATTGGTCGGATGCCCTAAAAGATGCCCAGGAACGACTTGCCACCCTGTCTACAGACCCTTCGCCTCGGGTAAGGCTGGAGGCTGTGGCGGCACTCAGCCATTTTAAATCCGAAGCTTCCGTTAATGCGTTATTGGCGGTCACCGAACAACCTGTGGATGACTACATCGGATATGCCTTGATCGAGTCCTTTAAACACCTGAAGCCAGTTTGGATGGAGATGTTTAAAAAGGACAAAAACTTTTTGGCTGATGCACCCGAAAAAGCCGATGCGTTGCTCCGCCCGCTTGCTTCGGCAGCGGAATTACAGGTGCCGGGGTTCATCACGGACGATCCCAAACATGCGCAATACGGAGTGGCGCCGCTGTCTGCTGCGGATTTCGAAGCGTTGGCAGGCGTTACGGCTGTTGAACAGTTCCGTGAACGGCACCGGGAATTGCTGAACCCGCAAACCGACAAACAGGAGGCTACGCCTGATTTGCCACGAAAGGATATGGGAGAGGTCATCGTCCACGTAACGGCATTGCCCGGAAAAATGGCCTTTGATAAAGAGGTTCTTACCGTAACAGCAGGAAAAACGGTTTCCCTGATTTTTGAAAACAACGACCAGATGGCACATAACATCGTGATCGTTAAACCGGGAAGCGAAGAAAAGGTCGGAACAGCCGCCGACGGTATGGCGGGACTTCCGGATGGCTACGAAAAGAACTTTATTCCGAAGATGCCTGAGGTGCTCTTTTACACGCCACTTGTCAGTGCCGCTGAAACCTTTCAGTTGAATTTTACCGCACCGGATAAGCCGGGAGATTATCCGTTTCTCTGTACGTTTCCGGGGCATTGGCGGGTCATGAAAGGAGTGATGAGGGTGATTGTTCAGTGAAAATGACGGAACTTGCGCATGATGTGGCGGTTCTTCCGTCCGGAATGAATTGAATTTTATCGATTTAGCGTTGACTATTTCCGAAATGTTTTTGCTAAATTTGACGGAACACCGATGTTAATCAATTATGCGACCTCGCTCAATAAAGTGGTTAATAGGCATCGCGATTGCACTAATTATCGCCTTGCTTTCCGGTTATTTTTTTGTCGGACGCAAACCCGTTGGATTGGGAACTTCCATGCCCATACCGGCCGTCGTTGATTACAATTTTCACATCCGCCCGATCTTGTCCGATAAATGTTTTGCCTGCCATGGGCCGGATAAGAACGCACGCGAGGCAGACCTGAGGCTCGACACAAAAGAGGGGGCGTACAAAGCATTGGTGGAAACGGCCGGGATGCATGCGATTGTCCCCGGCCATCCTGATCGAAGCGAGGCGTACCGCCGTATTACCAGCGACGATGAAACCGTGAAGATGCCGCCGGTATCCTCCAACCTGGCATTGACAGATTACGAGATCCGGCTCATCGAACGATGGATCCGGCAGGGAGCGGAATACAAACCGCACTGGGCGTTTGTTCCACCCGAAAAGACGGAAACGCCGGAAGTCGATGATAACGATTGGCCTGCCAGTCAATTGGATTATTTTGTATTGGCTAAAATGGAAATGATGGGGCTTGAACCCAATCCGGAGGCTGATAAGTCCCATTTACTGCGGCGTGTATATCTGGATTTAACCGGTTTGCCACCTACCGAGGAGCAGCTTCAACGGTTTTTGGCCGATCATTCACCCAATGCCTATGAAAAGGCCGTCGACGAACTGTTGGCATCAAAGGCTTACGGTGAGCGGATGGCGATGCATTGGCTGGACGTAGCCCGCTATGCGGATTCCTATGGTTATCAGGATGATGATATCCGTACGCAATGGCCTTGGCGTGACTGGGTGATCCACGCATTTAATGAAAACATGCCTTACGACCGCTTCGTGACATGGCAGGTGGCGGGAGATATGCTACCCAATGCCACGAAGGAACAGATTTTGGCATCTGCGTTTAACCGGAACCATAAAATCACGGAAGAGGGCGGTGTGATTGAGGAGGAATACCGGGTGGCCTACGCATTGGACAAAACCAACACCTTCAGCAAAGGCATTCTGGGCATCACGATGGAATGTGCACAGTGCCATGACCATAAATACGATCCCTTTACGCAGAAAAATTATTTTCAGCTGTACGCTTTTTTCAATAATTCCGCCGAAAAAGGCCTGGAAGGACTCGTAAACTCCGGGCCTTCCAAAACGCCCCGGCTGACCATTACCCAAGCGGATGTGGATAGCATTCTGCGATTCATAAACAAAGCCGGCGATACAACGGCGGTATCCGTATCGGTAATGGGCGAACTCGACGAGGTACGACCGACCTATATACTCGATCGGGGCGTATACGATGCGCCGACAGAACGGGTATATCCGGGCACTCCAGAGTCCATTCTGTCGTTTGACAGCACGCAGTATGCCCCGAACCGGCTGGGACTGACAGCCTGGGCATTCAGTAAAGAGAATCCGCTGACGGCGCGGGTATTTGTCAATCAGGTATGGGCGATGGTTTTCGGACGCGGCTTGGTAGCTACCGTGGCTGATTTTGGTAACCAGGGCGAACTGCCCAGCCACCCGGAATTGCTGGACTGGCTGGCAGCAGATTTCCGCGACAATGGCTGGGACGTGAAACGGCTAATGAAACAGCTGGTCACAAGTGCTACCTACCGGCAATCATCCCGTGTTACCCAAAAGCACCTGAAAGAGGATCCCGATAACATCTACCTCGCACGGGCGAAACGGATACGGTTGCCCGCGGAGTTCATAAGGGACCTAGCATTGGCAAGTAGCGGGCTGCTCAATCCGGAGATCGGCGGCCCCAGTATAAAGCCCTATCAGCCGGATGGGATATGGGAAGTAACCAGCTCAGGCAGGGGAGCTTTGTCGAACTATGTGCAAGACCATGGAAACGACCTGTACCGACGGGGCATGTATGTGTTCATCAAATTAACGGTACCGCCACCCAATATGCTGATTTTTGATGCAAGCAACCGCGATATGTGTGAAGTTACCCGCCAACGTACCAATACGCCGCTCCAAGCATTGGTGATGCTGAACGATCCGGTTATCCTGGAGGCATCCCGTGTACTCGCGGGAAGCTTGTTGCAGGCAACGCCTGATGCAAAACCGCGGGAACTCATTACCCGTGCGTTCAGACGGATTTTGAGCCGGGATGCCAGCGAGAAGGAACTGACATTGCTCGAATCCTACTATTCGGGTGAGTTGAGTCGCTATCGGGAATCACCGGCCGATGCAGCAGCATTTGTGAATGTAGGTGAGGCCCCCCAGGTGAAGCTGGATCCCGTTGAACAGGCGGCTTTGATGGCCGTTATTCACGGACTGTACAACCTGGAAGAAACCATTACACGGACATAGAACTGAAGGCTGATAACAAAAACGAATGGCATGAAGAAAGATAGGATACTGGAGAAGGAGGTCGAAAAAGCCCGCTTGTTCGAAAATCGCAGACAGTTTTTATCGCGGTTAAGTATCGGTATAGGAAGCGCAGCATTGGGATCGTTGCTGATACCGGATCTGTTTTCCGGCAGGAGTGCAGACGATGAGGGCATGGCGCCGGGTCTGGCACATTTTGCACCGCGGGCAAAACGGGTTATTTACCTTTTTCAAAGTGGCGGGGTATCCCAGCTGGAATCGTTCGATCCCAAACCCAAGCTCCGCGAAATGATGGGGCAAGACCTCCCCGAGTCGGTACGGGGTGGGCAGCGGCTCACGGGAATGACGGCAGGTCAGGCAAATTTCCCCTTAGTGGGATCCTATTATGACTTCGCCCAATACGGAAAAAGCGGGGCGTGGGTAAGTTCCGTGTTCCCGCATATGGCAAAGATTGTGGACGACCTTTGCATCATCCGGTCATTGCATACCGATGCGATTAATCACGATCCGGCAATTACTTTTTTTCAGACCGGTGCCCAGCAGGGAAACCGCCCCAGTATGGGAGCCTGGTTGAGTTACGGACTGGGCAGCGAAAACCAGAACCTGCCGGCTTTCTGTGTATTGGTATCCAAGGGGAGAGGCAACGGACAGGGGGTGTACGCCAAACTATGGACCAACGGTTTCCTGGACTCCGTACACCAGGGCGTACAGTTGATGGGCGGGCCGGATCCGGTACTGTATCTCGGTAATCCGGCTGGAACCGATAAAGTAAGTCGCAGAAAGCTGTTTGATAAGCTGGCTGAACTGAATCAGCTTCAGTTCGATGCGTTCGGCGATCCCGAAATTACGGCAAAGGTTCAACAATACGAGATGGCTTACCGGATGCAAACATCTGTACCCGAAGTTACCGACCTGTCTAAAGAGCCGGATCATATTGTCAAACTTTATGGACCGGACTGCCTGGTTCCAGGTACCTATGCCGCCAACTGCTTATTGGCTAGAAAATTATCTGAAAATGGCGTGCGGTTCGTTCAACTCTACCATCAAGGATGGGATCAGCATGGGAACCTGCCCAATGAGATGGCTACGCAGGCTAAAGACGTCGATCAGGCGTCAGCGGCTTTGGTAACCGACCTCAAACAACGCGGACTGCTGGACGAAACATTGGTCATCTGGGGCGGAGAGTTCGGCCGGACCAATTATTGCCAGGGAAGGTTGGAACACAACAATTACGGACGGGATCATCATCCGCGCTGCTTCAGCGTATGGATGGCCGGCGGAGGCATAAAACCCGGAATGGTATACGGAGAAACCGATGAGTTTGGGTACAACATCGTTAAGGATCCCGTGCATGTACACGATTTTCATGCAACCATTCTGAATCAATTGGGATTGAATCATGAGAAATTGACCTACCGACACCTGGGACGGCGCTACCGCCTTACCGACGTGGCCGGTACGGTGGTAAAGGATATATTGGTGTAGCCGCTAGCATGAAATCAATCCATACCGCCCTGCTTAATCTGCTCATTGCATTTCAGGTATTTATTGTTTTTTTTCTGCTTTTTGAGAGCCGGATTCAGGTGCCGGCATCGTTGCAGGTGGTGGGGCGCGCGCATCCGCTATTGCTGCATTTCCCGATCGTTTTGTTGGTATTAGTCTGGCTGCTTGGGTGTTTTGGGCAGAAACTGGGAATTGGGCATACGCAGGTGAAACGGCTTGTTTACGCACTGTTGTTATTGACGGCATGGAGCGCAGCGATAACGGCAATGGCCGGGTTGTTCCTTTCGAAGGAAGGCGGATATGAGGGTTCGGGTTTCCAATGGCATAAATGGACGGGAGTGGTACTGTGCTTCCTGTGTACCGGTCTGTTAGAATATCACAGACGGATTTCCATCGCCGGGGATGCGTATCCGAATCTTTTCAAGGCCGGGCTCAGTATCGCGTTAGCGGTGTTGTTGATCGCCGGACATTACGGTGCGGGATTGACTCACGGCGAGGATTACCTGTTTGAGCCGATACAACGTAAAAAGCAAAAGGAGTTGGACGTCGAAACGGCCGTTGTGTTTTCCGATTTGGTGTATCCGGTCCTCGAGGCAAAATGCCTGAGTTGCCATAGTCCCGCCAAAGCCAAAGGTGGTTTGATATTGTCAGACACAGCCTTGATGATGCAGGGGGGCGATAGCGGTCCGGCGTTGGTCAGCGGTTCCGCAGATGAGAGCCTCCTTGTCCAGCGGCTGTTGCTTGATGCCGATCACGAGCACCATATGCCGCCCAAGGGCAAACCCCAGCTGACACCGGAGGAGCTGGCGTTGATTGAGGCATGGGTGGTTTCCGGAGCCGATTTCGACACGCGCCTGGCGTCACTGGCGGCAGATGACCCGATTCGTGGGTTAGCCGTCGCAATTTATGGGCTGCCCAAGGGCGAAACCTACGATTTTCCGGCGGCTGATGCGGAAGTGATAGCGAAACTGAACACGCCGTATCGCGTTGTCAAGCCCGTCGCGCAAGGGTCGCCCGCATTGTCTGTAGGCTTTTACGGAAAGGCTTCATTCACCGAGCAGTCGCTGAAGGAACTGGTGCCGGTCGCGCCACAGGTGGTATCGATGTCACTAAGCGGGATGCCCCTTTCAGAGGAAGATCGGGAAGTAATCAGGAATTTTACCAATCTGCGTGAGGTGATATTGAACGGAACGCCTGTGGACGATCGGTGGAGCGAGACGTTGGCGACGTTGTCTAACTTGCATACCGTTAGCCTAAGTAGCACAAATGTAACAGAGGCCGGCCTCGAAACCTTATTGGCTATGCCGAAACTGGCACATGTATACGTCTGGAATACGCCGGTGGAAGCAAGTGCGCTTGATAAATTGCGACGGCAATATAAAAACATTACGATTGAACAGGGCTACAGGGATGATGGCCAGACGATACTTCCGTTGAACAACCCGATCGTCAAGCCGACCAGTCGTTTTTTCAGAGACGAGGTAACCGTTGAGCTTAGTCACCCCATCGCTGGTGTCGAATTGCGCTATACGCTCGATGGAAGTGAACCGGATAGCATTCATTCACCGGTTTATAAAAAACCGTTTATACTGAAAGCCGCTACTCCGATCCGGGTAAAGGGCTATAAATCCGGATGGCTTTCCAGTGCGGAAGTTTCAACGGTTTTTTACCGATCCGCAAATCGTCCGGATCGTGTACATCTGCTGAGTTCGCCGGACCCTCGCTATAAAGGACGGGGAGCATTTAACGTCGCCGATTTGGTAAGTGGAGGTGATAACCATGCGGATGGCAAATGGTTGGGATACCACGGCCAACCCATGAACGTGTCTTTTCATTTCAATGAAGCGATCGATATGGACACCATTGGTATCAGCTTGAAACAATTGTATGGAGCCCACATTTATCCCCCAAAGACCATCCAGGTGTGGGGAGGTGCGGATTCGGCAGGTGCACGGTTATTGAATAGTTTCGAGCCGGTTTTGGAAAAACCAGAATCGGTTTCTGCCAATCGTATCGTCGATATACCGGCAACTGCCGAAGCGATCCGTTATCTCCGGTTGGAAGTGAAGCCCTTCGTTCCCATACCCCAGGGATATCCGGCTGAGGGAAATCCCGCTTGGATTTTTGTGGATGAAATCATCCTCAATTGAGTGTAGTATCTCATCCATGACGGTTCAAACCTCACAAAGTAGTACACCGTTTGAAAAGATTAAAAATGCGCTTTTTACCAGGTTGATATGGGAAAGATACGGAGTTTTACGTTTGGACAAACGAAGTGGAGGTGCCTTTCCTTATCTTTGTTGATGCACGTTGAATACTCGCAGGTTGCAGGGAAATTTGATAAGTTGGGGATGGTAATCGGTGTGCGGATGATTAACCAGGTCTAAGAGCATGAAACCTGATTTTTGTCCGATTTCGTAGGGTTGTTCTTTGAGGGAAGCAAGAGGGGGGCGTTCCAGGTACTGGATCATGGGATTGGCGCCATAACCGATGAGTTCGACGGTGTCGGCTTGCGTAGCGAACTCGAGACGCAGGCAATTCAATGCATCGAGCATAACCTGATCTTTGAAAGCGAGAACGGCTGTTGCCGGATCGTCCAGTTGCATCAGGCGACGCATGGCTTGTTGGTTGCTTTCCTGGCTGAAATCGCTCTCCTGCACGAGGGATTTATCGAATGGGATGCCGTGTTGAATCAGCCCGTCTCGATAGCCAAGGAAGCGATCGCGACTGGTCGTCCAAAAGGAAGAAGCATTGATAAAGCCAATCCGTCTGTGGCCGCGGGATACAAAGTAACTTATGGCATCGAGGGCTCCGGTGTATACGTCGCTACAAACGCAGTGAAGTTCTTCATTGATAGGCTTGCGTATAAAATACACAACGGGAATGCCGGAGTAGACAAACTCGCTGATATGGGTCGTATCGACCGTCTCACGGGATATGGCAATGACCAAACCGTCGACACGGTTACTTTGCATGGTAAGCAGCAACTCTTTTTCCCGCTGAAGGCTCTCATGACTTTGACCGATGAGAACGTGGTAACCATGGTCATATGCAGATTTTTCAAAACCCTCCACGGCGGCTACATAAAAATGGTCGAGCATGTTGGGAATGACAATCCCGAGGGTGAATGATTTTTGCTGCTTAAACCGGATGGCGGTTTGATTGGGAACGTAACGAAGTTCTTTGGCTAGTTTCTTAACGCGTTCCCGGGTAACAATCCCGATGTTAGGATGGTCCCGCAGGGCTTTGGAAACGGTAGAGGGGGACAGTTTAAGTGCTGCGGCAATGTCTTTGATGGTGGCTCGCTTGTGATCCATTGGGCTAAGATAAGGAAAAAGCAACAACCATTCGCGTTGCGCATTGCGGGAGAAAATAAAGTAACCAATATATTCAAATAAATACATACGAGATGGAAACAAGGAGAAAGTTTGTCCAAAAAGGATTGTTAGGGATTGCCGCGGCTGGTTTGGCCGGCCGGGCGTTCGGATCGACGAAACCGGAACACGGTAAAGATTCGGGCGTCGCCAAAGGAGTCAATTTTGATCTGGCCATCGCTGGATACAGTTTTGTTAAATTTGGACTGGATGACTCGTTGGCTATGATGAAACGTATGGACGTTCGTTACCTATGTATTAAAGATTTTCATTTGCCCCTTACCGCTACCGACGCGGAGATTGCCGCTTTTCACAAGAAGTTGGCCGATTCAGGCGTAACCGGATATGCCGTTGGACCGATCTACATGGCGAAGTCCAAAGATGAAATTGATAGGGGGTTTGAATATGCAAAGCGGGTGGGCGTGAAGTTGGTCGTAGGGATTCCCTCGCGGGAAAATCTGCCCTATATTTCTGAAAAAGTTAAGGAATACGACATGCAGTATGCCATCCACAATCATGGCCCGGAAGACAAGTTGTATCCGAATGCGACAACGGTGTTCGAAGCGGTGAAAAATCTGGACGAACGAATGGGGCTGTGCTTTGACATGGGACATAACGCCCGCGACGGACACGATTCCATCAAAGACGTAGAACGTTACCATCAACGGATATTTGACATTCACCTCAAGAACGTTACTTCACCAACGGCAGATGGTAAAACGTGTGAATTGGGAAGGGGCGTGATCGATATTCCGAGATTTGTCAAAACGTTAAGTAAGGTAGGTTACCAGGGGAAGTGCAGCCTGGAGTTCGAGAAAGATATGTCCGATCCTTTGGCCGGATTGGCCGAAAGCAAAGGGTATTTTCACGGAGTCGTAGACTCACTGTCTTAATGCAGCTTATTTACGATTGAACCTTAAAGCAAATACGTACGTTATCAATTAATAATGGACAACAATTCACATTCAAGACGGATATTTATAAAACGGGCCATGCTAGCCTCGGCCGTGGCGGCCGTATCTCCTGGATTATTAATGGCTAAGCCGAAGTTGGCATCGGCCAATGAGCGCGTAAACCTGGCCTGTATCGGGATTGGCAACCGGGGCGCACAGATTATTGATGACCTTTATGCGACGGGTTTGTGTAACGTCGTTGCCCTTTGTGACGTCGATATGGGAGCGCCCCATACCGTCGACATTTTGAAGAAGTTTCCCAATGTGCCGCGCTTCCAGGATTTTCGGCAAATGTTTGATAAAATGGGCAACCAAATTGACGCCGTATCCGTCGGCGTGCCCGATTTTTCACATTTTCCCATCACGATGCACGCCATGGGATTGGGTAAACACGTGTATGTAGAAAAGCCTTTGAGCCGCACATTCCAAGAATCTGAGCTGTTAATGAAAGCAGCGAAGAAATATAAAAACGTCGTTACGCAAATGGGTAACCAGGGGCACTCCGAGGCGAATTATTTCCAATTCAAGGCTTGGGTGGAAGCGGGAATCATCAAGGACGTAACGGCTATTACCGCACATATGAATTCCCCCCGCCGCTGGCACGGATGGGATCCCAACATCACATCTTTTCCGCCTGCCGAGCCGATCCCCGATACGTTGGATTGGGACTTGTGGCATGCTGCGGTAGCCAAGCAACATTCGTATAACCATGATTACGTGAACGGGCAATGGCGCTGCTGGTACGATTTCGGCATGGGAGCCCTGGGCGACTGGGGAGCGCATATCATCGATACCGCGCACCAATTCCTCGATTTGGGATTGCCCTATGAAGTGGAATGTACGAAAGCCACAGGGCATAACGATTTCTTTTTCCCCATGTCTTCAACCATTGTGTTCCGGTTCCCCGAACGTAAACGCATGCCTGGACTGGATATTACCTGGTATGATGGAGTGGATAATTTACCTCCCATTCCGGAAGGATACGGTGTCTCGGGACTGGATCCCAATATCCCGCCCCCGAGTACCGGTAAGCTGGAGCCCGTTAAGTTGAATCCCGGAAAAATTATCTATGGCAAGGACTTGACATTTAAAGGGGGGTCGCATGGGAGTACCCTTTCCATCATTCCCGAAGAGAAAGCAAAAGAAATGGCATCGCGATTACCGGAAGTACCGGCTAGCCCGTCCAATCACTTTGCCAATTTCCTGAAAGCCTGCAAAGGGGAAGAAAAGACACGGTCGCCTTTTGAGATTTCCGGTCCCCTAAGTCAGGTATTTTGCCTGGGCGTATTGTCTCAGAGACTGAACACCAAGCTGGAATTCGATCGGAAGAAAAAAATCATTACCAACAATAAAACAGCGAATGAACTGCTGATAGGCCCGCCACCACGGAAAGGTTGGGAACAATACTATCAAGTTTAGTTTCTAATTCACGGTTGATAATTACTAGTTGAAAATGGAAAGTTGAAAGTTAAATTTCAATTTTTCGTTTTCAACTTTTCATTTTTTGAGGTAGATTCACCTTCATGATTAGCAGGTGTCTTATACTCCTCCTGATCTCCTATGAAAGCCTAGCCCAAACCTACGTCGGCCCAAACTACCAAGCCATGGGTTTCACGGGTGCCGCCCTCGAGGGGATTTACAGTCTGACGGCTAATCCTGCCGGCCTGGTGGGGGTGGAGCATCCGACCGGTAGTATCAACTACCAACATCATTTTTTTTCTCCCGATGTTACGACGCAAGCCGCTTTATTGGGGCTGCCGACCCGTTACGGGGTCTTTGGATTGATGTTGAATCGATTTGGATTGAAATCGGCGTATCACGACGTAAAAGCCGGCGTCTCGTTGGCCAGGCAATTAGGCCCTCGGTTCGCACTGGGGCTATCGGCCAATTATCACCAGCTTCGTATTCCGTCCTATTTGAATGTTTCTTCGGTAACGGTGGACGTTGGCATGCAATATCGTTTGCCAAAAAATGCCCTTATTGGTTTGCAGTATACCAATGTGGGTAGTGCAAGCTACGAACCAGGTGTGTATGGAATAATACCTGCTTACGTGAAAGCCGGAATCAGCTATCCGTTTTCCGCGGTTATTGTCGTGGCTGAAATGGTCTATCGTCTCACCCATACGTTGGGAGGACATGTTGGCATGGAATACGCCATCGGGGATCTCTTGTACCTGCGTGGCGGCCTGTCTGTCAATCCGCTCCAGCAGCATGCCGGATTTGGACTCCGTTGGCAGCATGTTACCTTGCACACAGCAACAACTTTTCACCCCCGATTGGGTGCAACACCACAAATAGGACTCTGCTATGCGTTTTAGTCGGTACGTCATACCGCTAATCGGACTGTTGTATGCAGGCCAGGTATGTGGCCAGTCGGAAGCAGACTTGCTTATGGAACGGCTCATGGAGTTTATGGCGGAGGAGCTAACGGAGGATTTCGATTTTTCGGAGCTGGCGGAACGGTTGGAGTTTTACGGAAAGCATCCGGTTGACCTTAACCGAACGGATGGCAGCGAACTACGGGAACTGCAATTTGTACCCCAACTGTTTATTGATAATTTACTGGATTACCGGAACCGGACTGGCCGGTTTATATCCCTTTACGAATTGCAGGCGGTTGAAGGAGCGGATATGGAATTACTCCGGCTAATCATGCCGTATATTACCGTGGGTGCCCCTTCATCTTTATCCGGAGTCGGGGCTGGCCAATTCATGACGGACGGTACCCACGACCTGATGATCCGATATGGGCGGACGGTCCAGCAGCGACGCGGATATACCGTTACGGACACAACGCGATCCAGGTATCTGGGCTCACCCGAACAATTTCTTGTCCGGTATCGTTACCAATTCGGCCGGGATCTGCAAGTTGCTTTTAACATGAAGAAAGATGCCGGGGAAGCCCGGTTTGATTTTTATTCAGGCAGTGTTTACATACGGAATCAAGGCGTATTGAAGAACTTGGTCGTCGGCGATTACTCCCTGCAGTTCGGTCAGGGATTGGCAATGTGGAACGGTATGGGGTTCGGCAAAAGTTCAATGATACAGGGTATGGCCAGGCAATCTGCGGGGGTACGGCCTTATACGTCGTCCAATGAGGTGTCTTTTTTGCGAGGAGTTGCTGCCACCATCGCAAGCGGGCATTTCTCGGTCACCCCGTTTTTTTCGGTACGCCGTCTGGACGGTGCAGTGACCTATGTCGACGGTAAACGTTCTGTCGGCTCAATTAGCCAAACCGGACTGCACCGAACGCCTACAGAGATTGCTAACCGTCATGCGCTGTTGCAACGGGTTTATGGAACACATATGCAATATGCCTATCGGCGGCTCCGCATAGGAACGATAGCCTATCATACCCATTTCGATTCCACTATTCAACCACAGGATCTCCTGCGGAATCGTTACGCTTTCCGGGGAACGAGCCTGTGGAACGCCAGCCTCCATTATCATTACTCGTGGCGGGGTATATATTGGTACGGCGAAGCAGCGCATAGTATTGGCAGCGGTTTTGCTTATGCAAATGGCGTGATTGCGTCGCTGCATCCTCACCTTTCGCTGGCACTTCATCACCGGAATTTTCAACGAAATTATCATTCGTTTTTTAACCAGGGAATTGCCGAGGGAAGTATGGCATCAAACGAACGTGGATTCTTTTCGGGTTTCGTATACCATCCAAACAGGACGGTCGAGTGGGTTTTGTATGGCGATTTTTTTCGCTTTCCCTGGTTGCGTTATCGGGTGGATGCTCCCTCGCGGGGCGTAGACTTCCTCTCGCAGTTTACCTATTCTTGGTATAAGAAGGCGAATGTCTCCATTCGTTACCGGTATAGGCAACGCGCGGAAAATGCGTCGATAGATGTGCCGCATCCTATGGTGGTCGATGTGCTTCGGCAGCAATTACGGGTAAACGGGCAGTATAAATTGGGGGATGCATGGAGCCTGCGGAACCGGGTCGAATGGACCCACTATCGAAAAGAGGGTGTGCCCGCGGAGACCGGATGGATGGCTTATCAAGACATAATTTTCAAACCAATGGCCGGAAAGCTGAGTGGAAACGCCCGGATAGCCTGGTTTAACACCTCCGGATACAACGCTCGCATTTATGCCTTTGAAAACGACGTTTTGTATGCCTACTCCTTTCCGGTTTACCACAACCAGGGCATCCGTACGTATATTAACCTCCGTTGTCGATTTGGGCGGAAGATGGATGTGTGGGTTCGATATGCGACGTTTATTTATCGCGGAGTAGAGGAGGTAGGTAGCGGACTGGATACGATAACGGGGAATCAGCGATCGGATGTGCGGGTCCAGTTGAGGTTGCAATTTTGATGTAACGTTTTATTTTGATTCATTATCCATATCTTTGGGCATGATTCGGAAGAATATGGTTAAACGATTGGGAATTGCCCTGGTTTTTTTCATAGGAGCGGTCTGTTTTGCCCGGGCGCAGGACTTGAATGCACGGGTACAGATCCTTTCTCCACAGGTACAGAATACTAACAAGCGGGCGCTGGACGTACTGGAGAAAGCTATTTCCGATTTTCTCAATAATCGTACGTGGAGTGCTAACGAAGTTCAGCCGCAGGAGCGCATCGATTGCAGTTTTGTTATCACCATCAATGCATGGGACGGCTCATCCAATTTTACGGCACAGGCCCAGATCATATCCACCCGGCCGGTTTTCAATACTTCGTATAACAGCCCGGTGCTGAGTATTTCCGATAACAATTTTAATTTCAGTTATACAGAGGGCCAGTTAATGGACTATTCGGATCAGCAATATATGAACAACCTGACCTCATTGCTGGCGTACTACGCCTATATCATCGTAGGTTTGGATGCCGATACCTTCGAAAGCAACGGTGGAACCCCGTTTTATACTGCCGCCCAGAATATTGTCAATAACGCTCAGAATACCGGATTTAACGGTTGGCGGTCAATGGAAGGCACGGATAACCGGTTTTGGCTGGTTAACAATCTGCTGGATCGTCGGTATCAGCCGCTTCGGGATTTTCTCTACAGTTTTTACCTGAGAGGCTTGGACAAAATGTCCGAGAATGCAATGGAAGCGCGTAAAACGATCTTGGAATTGCTGCCCATGTTGCGAAAAGTGGACCGACTGGCACAGGGAGCTGTATTTAACCAAGTGTTCTTTACCGCCAAGTCGGACGAATTGATCGGCATATTTGGTGGCATGGGGCCCCAGGAACGCGTACAAGCCTATAACGTGCTTGCTGAGGTAGACCCTGCCAATGCCAATAAGTATGAATCTTTACGTAATAGTAGGTAAAAATAACCAATGCTAAGTCGTTTATCTATTCAAAATTACGCGTTAATTGACTCCCTCGACATTCATTTTGATAAGGGACTAAATATTCTCACTGGCGAAACGGGGGCAGGTAAGTCCATTATCATGGGCGGACTGTCGTTGATATTGGGGCAGCGAATAGAAAGCCGTTACTTTTTTAACCAGGATAGAAAATGCATCATCGAAGGCTATTTTGACGTTTCCGGTTACGAATTGGAGACCTTTTTTGAGGAGCAGGACCTGGATTATGCGGGCGAAACCATCATGCGCCGTGAAATCAGTGCGGATGGGAAATCCCGGGCGTTTGTCAACGATACGCCGGTGACGTTAACTGTGTTGAAGGCGTTGGCCGAGAAGCTGATTGATATCCACTCCCAGCATGCAACGCTTCAGCTCAGCACCGAATCCTTTCAACTGCTGACATTGGACAGCGTTGCACAGAATCAATCCTTGCATCAGCAGTATTTAACGGTTTATCGCACGTTTAAGGCTACAGAAGAGCGACTGAACACACTTAAAGAAACCGTGAGGCAGGCAGGGGCGGAAGCCGATTACCACCGCTTCCTGTTCGAGGAACTGGAGAAAGCCAAGCTCGAGGTAGGTGAGCAAGAACAGCTTGAGCTGGAGCAACAGCAACTTGAACATGCTGAGGAAATCAAGCGACATCTGTTTGGCACCGTGCAAATCTTGCAGGAACAGGAAATTAATACGGTTGCCTTGCTCAAAGAAGCATTAAGCCAGCTTCAACAGGCCGAACGGCATATGCCATCCCTGGCTGCGCAGATAGAACGATTGCAGAGTGCGTTTATCGAAATCAAGGACCTGGGGGTGGAAGTCGATCGTATCGAGCAGGGTATTATATTGAATGAAGAACGGTTGGCAACCGTTAACGAACGGCTCGACTTGCTTTATACATTGCAACAAAAGCATCGCGTGGATAATTTAGCGGCACTCGTTGCCCTGCGCGACGAATTGGCGGAAAAGCTGAAAGCGCTGTCTTCAGACGATGAAGAAATTATCCGACTGGAGTCGGAAGCCAGCCGATTGAAGGAGGAAATGCTGGCGTTGGCGGATCAGCTAAGTGCCAGTAGGCGGGCTGTGATTCCCCGCGTACAGGATGAAGTTAGCCAGGTGCTACGTACGGTTGGTATGCCCAATAGCCAATTGCGTATTGTCCTTGATCCGCTCGAAGCGGATGCGGTACGGACCAGTGGCCGAGATCGGATTGAGTTTTTGTTTACCGCAAACAAGGGGCAGGACCCACAGCCGGTAGGCAAGGTAGCGTCCGGCGGCGAACTTTCGCGCTTAATGCTGGCCATCAAATCATTGATCGCCAAAACTTCCGCGCTTCCGACTATTATTTTTGACGAGATCGACACCGGAATATCCGGAGAAGTAGCCTTAAAGGTAGGGGAGATTATGGAAGGTTTGGCAGACCATATGCAGGTCATTGCCATCACGCACTTGCCGCAAATCGCGGCTAAAGGAGATACGCATTTTAAGGTTTATAAGATCGAGTCGGCAGAAAAGACCGCAACCTCCTTAGTCCAATTGGACCAATCGGATCGGGTGCGGGAAATTGCGGAGATGCTCAGTGGAACGAATCCCGGTGAAGCCGCGCTGCAACATGCAACCGAGCTGTTGGGGAAATAACAAAAAAGCGTTACTTTTACCCAATTTTTTACGTTGACTAAATAAAATAAACTATGTCCCATAACCTACTGAAAGGAAAGAAAGGAATTATTTTCGGTGCGCTGGATGAAAAATCCATCGCTTGGAAGACCGCTCAACGCTGCGTACAGGAGGGGGCCGAAATTGTGCTCACCAACGCCCCGGTGGCATTGCGTATGGGCACGATCAAGCAGTTGGCCGAAGAATGCAACAATGCACCGGTTATTCCGGCCGATGTAACCAGCAGTGAGGACATCGAAAACCTGTTTAACCAAACCCTGGAGCATTTCGGTGGCGGTGTGGATTTTATCCTGCACTCCGTGGGCATGAGTGTCAACGTGCGCAAGGGTATCCACTATACGGAGAATAACTACGATTTCATGCATAAAGCATTTGATATATCGTCAATCAGTCTGCACCGTGTATTGGCCACCGCGCTGAAAAAGGATGCCATCAACGAATGGGGATCGGTGGTTGCGCTTACGTATATTGCTGCGCAGCGTGTGTTCCCGGACTATAACGATATGGCCGATGCCAAGGCGCTGCTGGAAAGCATTGCGCGCAACTTTGGCTATCAATATGGTGTAAAGAAGCACGTTCGCGTAAACACGATCAGCCAGTCGCCCACGCAGACAACCGCGGGGTCGGGTGTAAAAGGCTTCGGTGATTTTATTTCGTATGCGGATAAGATGTCGCCTTTGGGAAATGCTACGGCCGACCAATGTGCTGATTATACGGTGACCCTGTTTTCGGATTTGACGCGGATGGTCACGATGCAGAACCTGTTCCATGATGGCGGTTTCTCATTTACCGGCGTAAGCGAAGCGGTGATTACCGGGATGGGCGCGGAATAGACGACTTAACGTTTTAGAATAAAAAAAGCGGCCCAAAGCCGCTTTTTTTGTGGAAGTACAGTTTGATTAATAGTCTTCGGCATCCAAAAGAATAACCTTGATGTCTGCCTGCCCGGGCCTTGCAAGATCGCCGCCCAGACCGTCTGCGTAGGCGGCATCGATCAGTAACGTGCCTTCGGAATAGTCATAGCGGTATGCAACGCCATCGTATACGGTGGTTAATGGCTCATAGATATTGCCATCAAACGAAATATCTACAAGCACGGTACCATAGTCAACGACATATTGATCGATTTCGGGAAAATCAAGTTCAACAAACCACCGGTCAGTCCGGTTTTCATCAGCTTGCCATTCATTCGCCGCGATGGTATACGGGATAATCCGGTTATAATTGATCTGCTGGATAATCTCTTCTTTCGTGCAGGAAGATAGGCCAAGGATTGCCAGGAATCCGACCACTAAGGTAAGGGGCTTTTTCATATACGTTTGTTTTGGGTAAATAATTTCGTTAACTAATTTTTCTTATATGACAATCAAAGGCTAAAAAAGGTTTAACGCAATAATTGCACCAAAGAATTTTCGTGAGACCACTTTCCATATAGGTGGCGCAGTCGATGCGGGTTATACGTGCGAAAGGAAATCTTGTAAATTTGTTTTTTGAAAGTAAAGACATGACCAACGACAAAACGACGTATATAAAGCAAATTCAGGTGACCAACGAACATCTGGATCAGAATAATCACGTTAATAACGTGCAATTTGTGTGCTGGGTGGAACAGATTGCCGCAGAACATTGGGAAAGCCTGAAGCACAAAACGGATTACGTAACGGACTATTGGGTGCTTATTGACCACCATATTCAATACAAAAAGCAGGTCTATTTAGGGGAAACGATAACGGTAAAAACCTATCCATTATCACCGGAAGGTATTAAACAACCCAGAAAAGTGGAATTTTATCGTCACGATGAATTGGTAGTGGATTCACGCACGCTTTGGGTTTTGTTTGACAAAGAAAAACAGAAAATAAAGCGGTTTGAGAACGATTGGCTGAAAACAGTTGAATGGTAGTTTACAGTTGAATGGTCGTATAAAAAAGCGCCATGGGATGAATCTCATGGCGCTTTCAGTAATTTGTACTGCGATGTAGTCGCGCAGTTAGGCTATTCGTCTTTCTTCTCGGCTACATCGGAAGGTTTGGACGGGCCGCTATTTCCAGCCTGCACCTTAACCACAATCTCCGTTTTATCCTTGTCGTAGTCAACTTCCAAGGTGTTTCCTTCACTGACTTCGCCTTTCAGGATTTCCTCGGCGATGGGATCTTCCAGGTATTTCTGGATCGCACGCTTAAGCGGACGCGCCCCGAAATTACTATCGAATCCTTTCTCGGCAACAAAGTCCTTCGCTGCATCGGTAAGTTTAATGCTGTATCCCAATGCTTGGATGCGGACGAAAAGAGACTTCAACTCGATGTCGATAATCTTGAAGATATGTTCCTTGTCCAGTGAATTGAAGACGATCACGTCGTCGATACGGTTGAGGAACTCAGGAGCGAAGGCCCGTTTCAGTGCATTTTCAATGACACTGCGGGAGTGCGATTCGGCTTGTTCGGCCTTTGCTGAGGTAGTAAAACCCACACCTTGTCCGAAATCCTTTAACTGACGGGCACCGATATTGGAGGTCATAATCAGAATGGTGTTTCTGAAGTCCACCCGCCGACCGAGGCTGTCTGTTAATTGCCCTTCATCCAGCACTTGCAGAAGCAAGTTGAATACATCCGGATGCGCTTTCTCGATTTCGTCCAAGAGGACCACCGAATAAGGCTTACGCCGCACTTTCTCCGTCAACTGCCCACCTTCTTCGTAACCCACGTATCCCGGAGGCGCACCGACAAGCCGTGAGATGGCGAATTTTTCCATGTACTCGCTCATGTCAATCTGGATGAGGGAGTCTTCGCTGTCAAACATAAAACGCGCCAGCTCTTTCGCCAATTCGGTTTTGCCGACACCGGTAGGGCCCAGGAAGATGAAGGAACCGATCGGTTTTTTCGGATCTTTCAGGCCTGCACGAGTGCGCTGAATCGCTTTGACAAGTTTTTTCACCGCTTCGTCCTGGCCGATGATGCGTCCCTTCATGGACTCCGCCATGTTCAATAGCTTTTGGCTATCGGATTGGCCTACACGCTGAACGGGTATACCCGTCATCATCGAGACCACTTCGGCTACGTTATCTTCCGTCACGGTATACCGCTTGGTTTTCGTTTCCGCTTCCCAAGCCGTCTTTTCGTGCTCAAGTTCTTCCAACAGCCTCTTTTCCGTATCACGCAGCTTAGCCGCTTCCTCGTATTTTTGGCTACGGACTACCTTGTTTTTCTCAATCTTTATTTCCTCGATTTTCTGCTCGATGTCGATAATGCTCTGCGGCACGTGAATGTTGGTCAAGTGTACCCGCGATCCGGCTTCGTCCATCGCATCGATGGCTTTGTCAGGCAGGAACCGATCGGTGATGTACCGTGTGGTCAACGTAACACACGCCTCAATGGCTTCGGGCGTATAGTTGACGTTGTGGTGCTCCTCGTACTTGTCCTTGATGCGATTCAGGATTTCAACCGTCTCATCGTGTGTAGCCGGCTCGATCATTACCTTTTGGAACCTACGATCAAGCGCGCCGTCCTTTTCGATGTACTGGCGGTATTCGTCAAGGGTGGTAGCACCGATGCATTGGATTTCCCCACGGGCCAACGCCGGTTTGAACATGTTGGATGCGTCCAGCGAGCCAGAGGCACCGCCGGCACCGACAATCGTATGGATTTCATCGATAAAAAGAATGACATCCGGAGATTTCTCCAATTCGTTCATAACCGCTTTCATCCGTTCTTCAAACTGGCCGCGGTATTTCGTACCAGCCACCAGCGAAGCGAGGTCCAGGGTAACCACCCGCTTGTTGAACAACACCCGGGATACTTTCCGTTGGATAATGCGCAGCGCCAATCCTTCGGCGATGGCCGATTTCCCAACCCCCGGTTCACCGATCAAGATCGGATTGTTTTTCTTCCGCCGTGAAAGAATCTGTGAAACCCGTTCAATTTCTTTTTCACGGCCCACAATGGGATCCAGGCGGCCTTCTTCAGCGGCCCGTGTGAGATCCCGGCCAAAGTTATCAAGCACCGGAGTTTTGGATTTGATGTCCGATACCTTCTTCGGCTGATTGAAATGGTCTTCCTCTTTGAAATCATCATCTCCAGCCGTTGAGCCGGAGGCTTGGTCTGTGATGCCTGCTTTGTGCTGTTCTACGTCCGCTTTGAAGACATCGTAATTGATGTCGTATTGCTGTAGAATTTGCGAGGCGATGTTTTCCTCGTCGCGCAGGATGGATAACAGTAGGTGTTCAGTGCCGATTACGTCACTTTTGAAGATCTTTGCTTCAAGATATGTGATTTTCAATACTTTCTCAGCCTGTTTGGTGAGCGGCATATTACCGATCGGAGCACGGGACATCGAAGAACCTTTTACGGCATCCTCAATGGATTTGCGTAGCTCGGTAGTGTCGATCCCTGCATGCTTCAATATCTTGATGGCCATCCCGTCTCCCTCACGGATTAAACCCAGCAACAAATGTTCTGTGCCGATGTAATCGTGTTTCAACCTGATAGCTTCTTCCCTGCTGTATGAAATCACATCCTTTACGCGAGGCGAAAATTTTGCTTCCATGAATGTTTACCTTTCTCTTTTGTATGCTAAGGATGCGATAAATGTAGAAAAAATTATCGCTTGTGCCTTACTATTTTGTGTAACATTTATCAACAATTAAGCCATAGACACAAATATAACATTTTGTCAGTTTCGAGAAAAGTATTATTACACCATTCTGACGATAAGCTGCTCGAGCCGCAGAGGCTTTTATTTGCCTATGCCTAAGGCTACCACGGTAGTGCATCAACGTGCCAACCGCGGCAGGATAAGGCGGCATTGGCGGGATATGATGGGATGGTGCTATAAACGCACGGAACGGACGTTCGGAGGGGGAACGGCCTTGAAGAATCGGGAAGCAGGGAGCCGCAAAGCATGTGCAGGAACGACCGTCGCCTCCGCGGCGATAGAGCGAACTTGCATATCAAGGGTAAGTTAGCTAACTTCGCACGTAAAAATCGACGTATGTCAGACGAAAAAATTATTTTCTCCATGGCGGGGGTGAATAAAATTTATCCGCCTCAAAAACAAGTACTTAAAAATATTTATCTTTCCTTTTTTTACGGAGCTAAGATCGGTGTAATCGGTCTGAACGGCTCGGGGAAATCGTCTCTTCTCAAAATTATTGCCGGTCTGGATACCTCTTATCAAGGGGAGGTAGTGTTTTCGCCCGGTTATACCGTCGGTTATTTGGCCCAGGAACCTGAATTAGATCCCAACAAGACCGTAAGGGAGATTGTTGAGGAGGGAGTCGCCGAAATAACGGCGATTCTCAAGGAATATGAAGAAATTAACGAGAAATTTGGCCTGCCCGAGGTGTATGAAAACGCAGACGAAATGGACAGATTATTGGCGCGGCAGGGCGAATTACAGGACAAAATCGACGCGGTTGGCGCCTGGGAGCTAGACACCAAGCTGGAACGCGCAATGGATGCGCTGCGTTGTCCAGATCCGGAGCGAAAGGTAGACACATTGTCAGGAGGCGAGCGTCGGCGGGTGGCATTATGTCGTTTGTTGTTGCAGGAACCCGATGTGCTGCTTCTGGACGAGCCAACCAACCACCTTGACGCCGAGTCCATTGATTGGCTGGAACAGCATCTGCAGCAATACAAGGGAACCGTCATTGCCGTTACGCACGACCGGTATTTCCTCGATAACGTAGCGGGATGGATCTTAGAACTCGATCGGGGAGAAGGAATACCCTGGAAGGGCAATTATTCCTCTTGGCTCGATCAGAAAGCAAAGCGCCTCGCCCAGGAAGAAAAAACCGAGAGTAAACGGCAAAAAACACTCGAGCGCGAATTGGAATGGGTGCGCATGGCGCCGAAAGCCCGACATGCCAAATCCAAAGCGCGTTTACATAACTACGAGAAACTGGCCTCGGAAGAGACGAAGGAACGGGAAGATAAGCTCGAACTATTCATACCGCCCGGACCGCGGTTGGGAAACGTCGTTATCGAAGCCCAACAGGTGAGCAAAGCGTATGGCGATAAGATTCTTTTCGAGGGCCTGAGTTTCTCGCTGCCCCCTGCGGGTATCGTGGGCATCATCGGACCCAACGGAGCGGGAAAGACCACGCTTTTCCGGCTTATCACCGGACAGGAACAGCCCGACAGCGGTACATTCCGCGTTGGAGAAACCGTGGCCTTGGGTTATGTGGATCAAATGCATGACGACCTGGATCCCGAGAAAACGGTCTGGGAAAACATTACCGGCGGTAACGAAAACATACCGTTGAGTAACCGGCTTGTGAATTCCCGGGCATATGTGTCAAAATTCAATTTCAACGGCGCCGATCAACAGAAAAAGGTCGGTGTGCTTTCCGGTGGCGAACGCAACCGTGTCCACCTCGCCATCACGCTTAAGAAAGGCGCCAATGTGCTTTTGCTCGACGAGCCCACCAACGATATTGATGTAAATACGTTACGGGCTTTGGAAGAAGGCCTGGAAAACTTTGGCGGCTGTGCCGTCGTGATATCGCACGACCGTTGGTTCCTCGACCGGATCTGCACTCATATTTTGGCTTTCGAAGGCAACTCCCAGGTGTACTTCTTTGAAGGGAATTACTCGGAATATGAGGAGAACCGCAAGAAACGTTTGGGCGATACCGCTCCCCAGCGCATCAAATACAAAAAGCTGGTAAAAGGATAACGGATGTTGGATACCGCGAAACTACTGAAGGCGATTATCGAAAACGCGATCGACGGCATCATCACGATCGACCGGGACGGTATCGTTGAATCGATTAACCCGGCAGCACTGAAATTGTTCGGATACGAGGCTGCCGAAGTCATCGGCAACAATGTATCGATGTTGATGCCTGAACCCGATCACAGTAGTCATGACCGGTACATCCAGAATTATCACCGAACGGGCGAAAAGAAAATCATCGGCATCGGCCGGGAAGTAAGGGGCTTGCGCAAGGATGGCAGCACCTTTCCCTTCCGGCTGGCAGTAAGCGAGGTGCACTACGAAAATAAAATCGCTTTCACGGGTTTTGTGCACGACTTATCCAAAGAAAAGGAGGCCGAGGAAAAATTGCTGCAGCATATGGAAGAACTGGAAGCAACGGTCAGCAATCGCACCAAAGACCTCATCAAACTGGTCTCCGAATTGGAAAAGACAAAATCCGAGGTAAGCCAGTCGCTTGAAAAGGAAAAGGAACTCAATCAGCTGAAATCCCGTTTCGTATCCATGGCATCGCACGAATTCCGTACGCCGCTTAGTGGCGTGCAGCTATCCGCGTCGCTCATTGAGAAATATGCGGATAAACTGGATCGGGCAAACATCCTCAAACACACCGGTAAGATCAAAAATTCGGTGCAGCTGCTTACCAGCATCCTGAATGATTTCTTATCGTTGGAACGTCTGGAGGCCGGTAAGGTTTCGGTTAATAAAGAGGAAATCAACCTCGTGCAACTGGCCGAAGAAATTACCGAGGAGATGCAGATGGTATGCAAAGCCAATCAGCATATTGTATATCAGCATACCGGTGCCTCAGGAATCGTCTGGTTGGATCCCAACCTGTTGAAAAACTGCATCATCAATCTGATTTCCAATGCCATTAAATATTCCGGCGAAAACACGTTCATCGAATTTAATACGGAAATCAACGACACCTGCACCCTTGTCATAAAAGACGACGGCATCGGTATTCCGGAGGAGGACCAAAAGAACCTATTTGAGCCTTTTTTCCGGGCCCACAATACGGGCAATATCCCCGGAACCGGTCTGGGACTCAATATTGTCAAACGATACGTGTCTCTGATGGGCGGGACCGTGAGCTGCCAAAGTACGCAGGATAGCGGCACGGTTTTTACCCTTTCTTTCGACACACAGCCGCATTCCTATGATCGATAAACAAACCACGGTTCTGATCATTGAGGATAACGACGATATCCGCGAAAATACGAAAGAGATCTTGGAGCTTTCCGGTTACCGGGTACACACGGCGCCCGAGGGTAAGACGGGGGTGGAGATGGCATTAACCTATCTGCCCGATATTATTTTATGTGATATTATGATGCCGGAATTGGATGGTTTCGGTGTATTGTACATGCTGGCGAAACACCCCCAGGCGGCTACCATCCCTTTTATCTTCCTTACCGCCAAAGCGGAGCGGGCGGATATGCGCAAGGCCATGGAAATGGGAGCTGACGATTACCTGACCAAGCCATTCGACGATATCGAACTCCTGAACGCGTTGGAGAGCCGGCTTAAAAAGCGCCGGCAGCTGAATGTAGATACCGGCGAGCGCAAAAGTCCGTACCTGACTGAGGATGAACAGGAAATGCTTTTGAAAGAACTGGTCAGGAGTTCCCGCGTGAAGACCTACAAGAAAAAGCAATTGATATACCAGGAAGGCGATTCGCCGTTGTACGTATATTATATCCGGAAAGGGAAAGTACGCAGATACCTATCCTACCTCGATGGGCGCGAGCTTTCCACGGATATCCATATAAGCGATTCGTTTTTTGGTTACGGGGCCGCCTTGCTCCAGCAGCAATATACCGATAATGCTGAAGCGTTGGAAGATACTGAACTGGCGTTGATTGAGAAAGATGTCTTTTTCGAGCTGCTATACCGGAAGCCTGCCATCGCCAATAAATTTATTCAATGGCTTTCGGGAAACATCCGCGGCAAGGAAACCCAATTACTGGCTTTTGCGTACGATTCGGTCCGCAAGCGGGTAGCCAACGCCTTGATCCGCGTAGCCGAAAAAGACCTGGGACGGTCCGACGCGGATGAATGCCTGATCCGCATTTCACGCGATGACCTGGCCTCCCTTGCCGGTACAGCCAATGAAACGATCAGCCGTATGCTCGCTGACTTCAAAGACGAAAAGCTGATTGCCAAAGAGGGAAACGCGATCCGTATACTTTCCCTCCATAAGCTTAGGAATATCAAACAATAGCAGGCTACCCCAATCCCTGCCACGAAAACCTGACAAAAGTAACCACTGTCACTTTTTAAGCTGACGCGATGCATCGGCCACCGGATACCACGGTTGTAACTTTGTGCGAAATGAATGTAACATCCGTAAATGAAAGCGATAGCCTACAGTATAAAACCCCAGGAAAAGGAAAGCCTCGTTGTTGCCAATGGAAAGAAGCATGATCTGACATTGATCTCCAATGAATTGGACAAATGGACAGTGTCGTACGCACAAGGTAAGGAAGTGGTGATTGTATCCGCGTACGATATACTGAATCGCGAAATGTTATGGGAACTGAAAAATGCGGGCGTAAAGCACATCATCACCCGATGTAGGAATACGACGCACATTGATCTCAAAGAAGCGACACGGATGGGACTGAAAGTAGCGAATGCGCCCGATGACGATCAATCCGTAACCAGTATCGCCAGGCAGACCATCCGGAACCTCAATGCCTGGGAAGCGGGTAAATGCGTGGGTAAGGCTTGTTGCTGTCAGGCGAATTGCTTCGTTGCGGATACACCGGATAAAACCCGTTAATGGACATGACCATGACAACCGACAAACTTGAAGCGCTCTTACTGCGATACAACGTGGCAGCGCCACGGTATACGAGTTATCCGACCGTGCCTTACTGGGATTCACGCACGTGGAATCCCGATGTATGGATCGAGCATATGCGAACACAATTTGAAACTTCGTCCGGACAAGGGATCAGTCTGTATGTCCACCTGCCGTTTTGCGAAAGTTTATGTACGTACTGCGGCTGCCATACACGGATCACCAAAAACCATACCCTGGAGGTGCCTTACATCGACGCCCTGCTGAACGAGTGGCTCCTTTACCGGAGTTATCTCGGGTTGCGGGAAATTCCCATCCGCGAACTGCACCTGGGAGGGGGTACGCCCACATTCTTCGCCCCGCAGCAACTCCATCGACTGATCGCCGGATTGCTGGATGGCAATCGCGTAATGGGAGACGCCGCCTTTTCTTTCGAGGCCCACCCCGCAAATACGACGGCAGAGCACCTAAAGATTTTGTACGATGCAGGATTCAGGAGGTTGAGCTTGGGCATACAGGATTTTGATGTCCATGTGCAACGGCTCATCAACCGCAAGCAAACCGAAGCCGACGTGCAGCGGGTGATGGAAGATGCCCGCCGCATCGGTTATACATCGATCAATTTTGATCTGATCTATGGTCTGCCTTTGCAGACGTCGCGAAGTGTAGGCGATACGGTCGAGAAAGCGTTGGCGATGCGTCCGGAGCGCATTTCATTTTACAGCTATGCACATGTGCCCTGGTTGAAGCCCGGTCAGCGGCACTACACAGAGGCCGATCTGCCCATAGGAAAGGCCAAGTCGGATCTCTATCAATCGGGTAAGAAACTGATCCTGCAGGCGGGATACCGGGATATCGGGATGGATCATTTCGCCCTGCCCGGAGATGCGCTTTGCCAAGCCGCCGACAAGGGGCAATTGCACCGGAATTTCATGGGGTATACCGACCGGTATACTCCCTTGTTGATTGGTCTTGGCATATCGTCCATCAGCGATTCGTGGACCGCTTTTGCCCAAAATGTAAAAGCGGTGGAGGAATATCAGATGTTGGTCGGAAGCGGGCAACTGCCGGTATTCAAAGGGCACGTGCTTACGTCCGGCGACTTGATGATCAGAGAACATATTTTGGACACGATGTGCCGGGGAACTACGCGGCTGGATCTGTCCACACCACAGTCGGCCGTCATCGTCAGCCGCTTGGCACCATTGCTAAATGACGGATTGATCCAGCAGGACGGTGGTAAAATTACGGTAACCGGACTCGGACAGGCATTCCTGCGCAATATATGTATGGCCTTTGACGAACGACTACATGAAAAACCGTATGAACAACCTGTTTTCAGTAATGCGGTATGACGGTATCCGAAACTACGCAATGTTACCACTGCGGCGATGCAGTACCCAGCGCAGCCTACGAAGCCGACGGACATCCTTTCTGTTGCCTGGGTTGCCAAAGTGTATACCGCATCTTAAGCAACAGCAACCTGAAGCAGTACTATCGCTACAACCAACATCCCGGAAAGCGAAAAGGTGACGCGTCGGCACGTTACGAATACCTGGACGAGGCCTCCCTGGCCGATAAATTGATTGACTTCCGAAACGATAAGATCACCGTTGTAACGTTTTACATTCCATCCATCCATTGCAGTTCGTGTATCTGGTTGCTCGAACACCTATACAAACTTCATCCAGCCATTTCGGTATCTCAGAGCGATTTTTTGAAAAAGCAGGTGAACATCACGTTTAAGCACGCGGAACTTACGCTGCGTGGGTTGGTGGAACTGCTGGTTGACATCGGATACGAACCCAAGATTACCCTACAGGACGTAATCAAAGAGGGGCGGAGGTTTTCGCAGAAGGGGCTGGTTGCCAAGATCGCGACGGCCGGATTTTGCTTCGGAAATTCGATGATGTTGAGCTTTCCGGAATATTTCGGTATGGGGGCATTCGAAGCGCATTATTCCGAATTTTTCGGATGGATGAACTTGGGGTTTTCATTGCCGGTCGTGTTTTACTGCGGAAGGGATTATTTCCGGTCGGCCTGGCATAGTCTCCGGCGGCGGGAACTTAACCTTGATGTTCCCCTGGCGCTTGGAATTGCCGTGCTGTTTGCCCGGACGGCCGTGGAAGTGTGGTCGGGTTCTGGACCCGGGTTTGCGGATACACTTTGTGGCCTCGTTTTCTTCCTGTTGGTAGGACGATGGATCCAGCAACGGACGTATCACCATTTGTCTTTTGAACGCGATTACCGTTCGTATTTTCCCGTGGCCGTAACGCGGTTGGGTGGAGAGGGACCGAAGCCCATACCACTTGCGGATATCCGGGTGGGCGACCGGCTGCTTATCCGCAATAACGAAATCATACCGGCGGATGCCATTTTGCTGAAAGGGCACGCAGCCATCGACTTCAGTTTTGTGACGGGGGAGTCGACACCCGTTCAAAGGGTGCTCGGTGAGATCATTTACGCAGGAGGGAGGCAAACCGGTGAGGCGATCGAACTGGAGGTGGTCAAAGCGGTTTCCCAGAGCTACCTGACCCGGCTTTGGAATAACGAAACGGTTAAACCCCATGAACGGAATTTTCGCACGTTCAGCAACACGGTGAGCCGGTATTTTACCGTGGTGTTGCTGGCGATTGCGTTTTCAGCCATGACCTATTGGTTTCTTGCAAATGACGCCGTTCGTGCTTGGGGCGCATTTACGGCGGTGTTAATTATTGCTTGTCCCTGCGCCCTGGCACTGAGCAGCCCGTTTACGCTTTCCGCAGCGATGAGCGTATTTGACAAAAACCGGTTTTATATAAAGAACACAGCCGCCATTGAACAGTTGGCCACGCTGGATTGCCTGGTGTTCGACAAGACCGGTACCATCTCGTCGCCCTCGGCATCGCGGATGCGCTTCGAAGGAAAACTATCCCCTTATGAATGGTCAATGATCGTGGGGGTATGCAAGAATTCCACTCATCCGCTCAGTCGCGAGTTGGTCAAATGGGCCGGAGAGACGATGTCGGGGTGTCTAGCCGTAGAGGAATACCGTGAAACCGCAGGAAAGGGCATTGAGGCATTGGTAGACGGGCACCGGATACGGGTTGGGAACGCCCGGTTTACCGGTGCATGGGAAAAAGGGAATGGCAGTAGGGTATACCTATCCATCAATGACGAGGTAAAAGGAAACCTTCTGGTAGAGCAACCCTGGCGGAAAAACCTCAAAGAAGTATTGACCGAACTGGCGTCCGGACGTCAGTTGCACCTAATCTCGGGAGACAATGACAAAGAAAAGGCCGAGCTGAGCCGTGTATTTCCACCGCAGGCCGACTTACTGTTTAACAAACTGCCAACTGATAAAATGGAATATATTCAATCGTTGCAAGCACGGGGACATCGCGTGTGTATGTTCGGCGACGGGCTCAACGATGCCGGAGCCTTGAAACAGGCTACCCTCGGAATTGCGGTGAGCGACGATATCAATAACTTTTCACCGGGATGCGATGCAATCCTCGATGGGCGTTCTTTTGTGAAATTGCCCCGCTTCTTCCGGTTTGCCAAGGATGCAGTAAAGGTAATCCACATGAGTTTTGGCATCTCCCTTACGTATAACTTAGTGGGATTGGGGTTTGCCATCACGGGAACCATGTCGCCGTTAGTTGCGGCCGTGTTGATGCCGCTGAGTACAGTTACCATCATCGGTTTTACCACGATCGCCACACACCTGTATGCAACAAAAAATCAATTGGTAAAAAAGCAATGAGTGTGATTTTTTTTCTCATCGGTTGCAGCGTATTTATCGCGCTGATTTTTCTCGCTGCTTTCTTTTGGGCCAATAAGAGCGGACAGCATGAAGATACCTATACGCCATCCATCCGAATGTTGTTTGACGATGAAGTGGAGGATGACGGGAAAACCCAAGGGTAACGGAGTAAGGTGCCGGTACTATGGCAGAAAACTGCGCACCAAATCTTCCCACTCTTCTTCCAAGGATGCGCTGGGCCGCTGTTTTCCCGCACGTCGATACCAATAGTCTGCGTTCCATAGATCGCCTTCCTTTCGGTGTAGGTACGCATGCACGTGAGCAGACTGCTTATCTTCCAGGTCATTAATCAGGTCGTGGGCACGATCCCAGTCGCCTTTGCCGTCGTGCCACAGCGCTTCGAGCGCTAAAGTGATACCTGAGGGCGGAGTGTCGTGTTTCAATGATTCTTTGAATATGTAGGTGTCCATGTCGAGCAAGCTATGTCAAAGATAGAAGTTTTAATCTTTTCCTGCAACGTGTTCAGGGAATCCCTTCCCTCATTCCCTTGTTCTCAAATAGTGACGACCATTACTTTTAAACCCGATTCCCATCATTCGCAGGGCACGTTCGTGACACTAATTTTACCGTCGGAAGCTGCATGAGCTGCTGCTCAAAAAAACGATTAAAACAGACATGCAGGCTTCATCTCCGGATAAAGAACAAATTATTGGCGTATATGAAAAAACAACGATCGCAATGCAGCTAACTAAATTTAATTACGACAACAAAATAGTCAGGGATTTTGGCATCGCCACCATCGTTTGGGGCATTGTGGGCATGTCGGTGGGCTTGCTGGTGGCGATACAGCTGGTATGGCCATTTATGAATTTCGAACTGCAATACACCACGTTCGGAAGGGTACGGCCGCTGCATACCAACGCGGTGATCTTTGCGTTTGTGGGGAATGCCATCTTTATGGGGGCCTATTATTCCTTGCAGCGACTGCTCAAAGCACGGATGTACAGCGATTTCCTGAGCCGGGTTCATTTCTGGGGCTGGCAGCTGATCATCCTCGCGGCAGCAATTACCTTGCCGCTCGGGCTTACCACCTCGCATGAGTACGCAGAGCTTGAATGGCCCATCGACATCGGGATTACCCTCATCTGGGTGGCGTTTGGCATCAACATGTTCGGTACCATCATCAAGCGGCGTGAGCGGCACATGTATGTGGCCATTTGGTTTTACATCGCCACGTTTGTCACCGTCGCCGTATTGCACATCGTCAACTCCGTGCAACTGCCCATTTCGATGTGGAAAAGCTATTACTTGTATGCCGGCGTACAGGATGCACTGGTGCAATGGTGGTACGGGCACAATGCCGTGGCGTTTTTCCTTACCACCCCTTACCTGGGTATGATGTACTATTTCCTGCCCAAGATGGCCAATCGGCCGATTTATTCCTACAAACTCAGTATCCTGCATTTTTGGTCGTTGATCTTCATCTACATCTGGGCGGGTCCGCACCATTTGTTGTATACCTCGCTACCGGGATGGGTGCAGTCGTTGGGGGTGGCATTCTCCGTCATGCTCATCGCACCGAGCTGGGGCGGGATGATCAACGGACTGCTTACCTTGCGCGGTGCGTGGGACAAAGTACGCACCGAGCCGACGCTTAAGTTTATGGTGGTGGCGCTTACTGCTTACGGCATGGCCACGTTTGAGGGGCCGATGCTTTCGCTGAAGCAGGTGAATGCCATCGCGCACTTCACGGATTGGATTGTCGCCCACGTGCATGTCGGCGCGCTGGGATGGAACGGATTCATGACCTTTGGTATCCTGTATTGGCTGATACCGCGTATCTATAAGACGGAATTGTATTCGAAGAAGCTGGCTTCCGCGCATTTCTGGATCGGTACGCTGGGCATCCTTTTCTATGCGATTCCGATGTACTGGGCTGCGGTCGTGCAGGGGTTGATGTGGAAGGAGTTTACGCCGGAAGGTGTATTGAAATACCCCAATTTTCTGGCAACCACGCTTCAGATCATTCCCATGCATCTGCTGCGGGCCATAGGTGGCACCCTTTACTTATCGGGCGTCATCCTGATGACCTATAACCTGGTCCGGACTATGCAGCAGGGACGGCTGCTGGCCAATGAACCCGCTGAAGCTCCCGAACTGGCACCTGTGACGGTAAACGAACGCGCACCGCACCGCCGACTCGAACGCAAGCCGATGTTGTTTATGGTACTGGCACTGATTACCATCCTCATCGGAGGGATGGTGCAAATGATGCCTACCTTTATGATTTCGTCTAACGTTCCCACAATCGCCAGCGTACAGCCCTATACGGCGTTAGAGCTGCAGGGCCGCGACCTGTATATACGTGAGGGCTGTGTCAACTGCCACACCCAAACCGTCCGCCCGTTCCGCTCGGAAACGGTGCGTTATGGCGATTACTCCAAGGCCGGTGAGTTTGTCTACGACCACCCGTTCCTTTGGGGTTCAAAGCGGACCGGGCCGGATCTTCACCGCATTGGTAAAAAATACCCCCATAAATGGCATTTCGACCACATGCTGGATCCGACCATTACTTCACCGGGCAGTATCATGCCGCCATATCCCTGGCTGATCGAGCAGCCGCTGGATACGGCGACGACCAAAGCCAAATTGAACGCCATGCGATTATTGGGCGTGCCGTATACCGATGCAGCCATCAACACGGCAAACACCGACCTCCGGGAGCAGGCCGAAAGCATTGCCGCTGAACTGGGCCAGCAGGGGGTCGATGTGCGAGCCGACCGCGAAATCATTGCGCTGATTGCCTATTTGCAACGGCTGGGAACAGATATCAATGTGCCGATCAGCACGGTAACGAATGAATAACTTACTAACAAGCAAACGATGTTTAAGCAAATAACAGATTTGAGCGGCAATGAATGGTACCTCATTGCATCGCTATGGATTTTCCTCGTTTTTTTCATAGCAGTAGGTATTCTGCTGTTCCGGATGCCGAAAGACGATGTCAACTACCTGAAAGGATTGCCCGTGGATGAATCGGAAAAGACGGATAACGAGACGGACAACGATTTAACAAACTAACTAACGGACCATGAAATTATTTTCCATAGACGCTTCCTTCGTTTTGCTTCTGGTGGTCATGGCGGTCGTGCTGATTGCGGCCGTGGTGGTGCTGCGGGCTATGCGCACGATGCTGCGATTGACAATGCCGCACGTGTTGGAAGCCGAAAAAGCGAGTTTGGCTGCGCATAAGGCCGCTCGGCGGGATCGACGCCGGCAATGGTGGAATAAACTGATGGGACTGCGTCCCTTGGCAGAAGAAAAGGACTTGGTGATCGACCACGCGTATGACGGTATTACCGAGCTGGATAATCCCGTCCCGGCTTGGTTCAACGGCATGTTTTATGCCAGTATGGCTTTTGCCGTGGTTTACCTGTGCGTGTACCACGTATTTGGCTGGGGGCTCAATCAAGATCAGGAGTATGAACGGGAAATGGCACGCGCCGAGCTAGCAAGGCAGGAATGGCTGGCACAGGCAGCGGACAATGTCGATGAAAATACGGTGGCGGTTGACACCCGTCCCGAAACCGTGGCCGCAGGAATGGCGATTTTTACCCAGAATTGCATCGCCTGCCACGGTGGCGCCGGCGAAGGCGGGATCGGTCCCAACCTGACAGACGACTATTGGCTTCACGGCGGTACCGTAAAGGACATATTCAAAGTGATCAAGTACGGCGTACTGGATAAGGGCATGGTGCCTTGGGAGCAGAGTCTTACGCCCGCGCAGATTGCTGAAGTGACCAATTACATCCTGACCCTTCGCGGTACGAATCCTCCGAACGCCAAGGAACCACAGGGTGAAAAAGCAACCGAGGAAGTGCGGCAAGAGTCCACAGAGACAGCCGCTGCCGCAACGGCTGGATAAACAAAGGTATCGTAATGGGACGCAACTGGATTTACGCGAAGAAGCCGGGAGGCAGGTGGTTCAATCGCCGGCAATGGTTCGGCTACATGCTCTTGATATTCTTGATAGCAGCGCCGTTCATCAAAATCGGCGGCGAACCTTTCCTGCTGTTCAACATCCTGGAGCGGAAGTTTGTCCTGTTTGGAAGTGTATTCTGGCCACAGGACCTGCATATTTTCGTGTTTGGGATGCTGATTGCCATGGTATGCATCGTCTTGTTTACGGTGGTTTATGGCCGTGTCTGGTGCGGTTGGGCTTGTCCCCAGACCATCTTTATGGAGTTGGTATTCCGACGGATTGAATACTGGATTGAAGGCGATTGGTTGCAACAGAAAAAGCACAACCAAGGCCCTCCTACGACGGCCACGTATGTGAAGAAGGCCCTTAAACACGTGCTTTTTCTGCTGATCTCGTTTCTGATAGCCAATATTTTCTTGTCTTACATCATCGGTGTCGAGCAGCTCTGGAAAATCATGACGGATCCCGTGAGCCAGCACCTGGGCGGTCTTGTTTCGATGATCTTGTTTACGTTGGTGTTCTATAGCGTATTCGCTTATGTAAGAGAAATCGTATGTACGACGATCTGCCCCTATGGGCGGCTGCAGGGGGTATTACTGGACGACCAGAGTGTCACCATTGCTTATGATCATCGCCGGGGTGAGCCGCGCGGCCATCGGAAAAAAGCAACCGCGCAAGCCATCGGCGATTGCGTAGACTGCAACCTCTGTGTCCAGGTATGTCCTACCGGCATTGATATCCGGAAGGGCCTGCAGATGGAATGTGTAAGCTGCACGGCTTGCATCGATGCCTGCGACGCGGTTATGGAAAAATTGGATCGCCCCAAACGCCTGATCGGCTTTTACTCCGTAAACGAAATCGAAGGAGGCGTCAAAAGAACAGGAAATACGCGAGCGGTTGCTTACACGGCTGTACTCGCCGCGTTGGTGGCGGTATTTGGATGGCTCATTTTCAGCCGTTCGCAGGTCGAGGGTACGCTGTTGCGCGCGAAGGGTAGCAGTTATCAGCTTCATCCGGACGGCACGGTGAGCAACCTCTACAGCCTGGAGCTGATTAACAAAACCAATACCGACATCCCCTTTACACTACAAGCCTTGGGTAGCGATATGACGATCCGGGTGGTTAATCCGCTGGTTGAACTCAAGCAGGGCGCAACCGCCCAACTCACTTTCTTCCTTGTCAGTCCGCAGCAATCGGTAAAGGCATATAAAACCGATGTGAAGGTTGGGATTGTCTCGGACGGCAAAGTGATTGAGACCATGAAAACCACCTTTGTGGCACCACCGGGTGATTAGAAATAGGAAGACCATCTGAAATTTAATGAATACGCAGACATCAAAAGTCTACAGCTGAAAGATAAAAAATGAACTGGGGAACAAAAATAGCCGTGGCACTGGCACTTTTCATGGCGCTGATTGGGTCGTTCGGTATCTACATGGTGAGCCAGGACACCGATTCGTTGGTCGCCGAGGATTATTACGAGCGCGGTTTAAATTACGATCGTTTGCGGGAAATTGATTCTATAGGGCCTATCCTCGACACGTTGCCAGTTACGCCAGGGTCGGTTACTCCAATGCAATCGAACAGATGAGTTACTATGCACTGGCATTTTTCATGGGGCTGTTTGGAAGTCTCCACTGCGTGGTGATGTGCGGACCGTTGGTCTTGGCATTATCCGCCGGAAAGCCGCGTGCGCCATGGCAGGTGATGTGCAACAAACTGCTTTACCAGCTTGGGCGCGTTGCCATGTACGGACTGCTGGGGTTAGTGATGGGTTTCATTGGCCGCTTGTTTGAAGTGAAAGGCTGGCAGCAAGGGATAACGTTCATTACCGGGATTTTGCTTGTGGGGATGGGATTGCTTTCGCTTTTTGGAAAACGCTCCGACGGACTTGCCCACCTGCAACAACGGCTGGTTTGCCCCTTGACCCGATGGGTCGGATACTGGCTTTATCGACCCGGGGGGCACCTGATCGTGGGGATGCTTAACGGCCTCCTGCCCTGTGGCATGGTGTATATGGCGCTGGCTGCCACGCTCAGTGTTGATTCGGTAGGCGGGGGAGGTCTGTTTATGCTTCTCTTCGGATTGGGCACCTGGCCTGCCATGCTGTCGGTATCCCTGTTGGGTGGTCTCATCCGCTCCCGTGTTCGGCTCAATTTCACGTTTTGGCTACCCTTGGTCACCCTGGTGATGGGAGGATGGTTTCTATTGCGTGCGGCGAATCTTGATATTCCCTTTTTGAGTCCGCTGATTTATCCCGAGGGAGCGATTGTCTGTGGGACGCCAACACGATGACTACACTTACCCTGTAGACTACTTTTGCCTTCTCCCCCAAAAGAGGGATGTGTTCACGAAGTCGAATCGCCTATCTTCGTTTCGGAACAAATCACATCTACCACCATTACTGGAAAAACAAACTATTATGTCAAATTGCAATGTAACGTTTTACAAGAAAACCGATGGGAAAAAGGGAACCGACGGTTACAAGAACTATGATGGGCCGCAATCTGTTGCAGACCTAAGCAAGGTGTTATGGGAAGGGACGACCTTGGATAACGATATGAAAGATGACATCAGTTGGATCGACACCAGTTCGCAGGCTTGGGTTCGGGTTTATTCCAAAGCCAACTTTCAGGGCAGAACGGCGCTCATCGGGCCCGATCAGCATATCAGTATGAAAGCACTCCGGGACGAGAACGACGAGGACGACATGGACGATACCATTGAAAGTTTCCAGCTTTACGATCACAAACCCGATGTCAATACCAGCGCTATCATTAACAATTTATTGGCGCTTTACCCCGGGTCCGTGCGGTCGCGGAAAAATAACCGCTATGAAACGGAATGGTACGCGCAAGATTCCCAATACCGTATTTACGATCCTTCCATCCAGCTAAGCGGCAACACGCTAAGTTTCAGCATGGACCTCGATCACATCCAGCTCGAACAGGACGATCATGCTGTCGTAACCTTCTGTATGGATTTAAACGGTGGTTTTGTCGACCAAATCAAAGTGACGTATGACATCGCTGACGCCACACAGGTTCCCGAATGGGCCATAAAGTTGATCGACGGCGCAATTGAACTCGCTAAATACGGTGCCATGGCTATTGCCGATGGTGCCGTAATCGTCCTGACGGACGGGATTGGCGTGGTTGCCACGGTAGAAATCAATCGACTCATTAAGTACACTGCACAAGCACTGACGTTCTGCGTCGATCACCTGAATATTGTACTCGGCGCGGTTTTCAAATTTCAGAGCGACGGCGGAACAGCTAACTTTCCGGCCATTGTGTCCCACAGCATTGCGAGGCTTATACTCGCTTATTATCAAGAATTATACGGCCCGGACCCAAATGACGCCATGGGCTTTAACGAGCAACGCTTCTTAAACACCTTGGGAACAGGAACCTGGCAGCATACGAAACACAATCCGTTTATAGAATTCAACGAAAGCGTATATTCGTATCGGGCCTATTACCCCGATAACACGTTTTTCTACGCCAGGGGCGGAGCGCTGTCTTCGGTCAAGATCGATGCGATCACCGACAACCGCATGGATGACCACCTGGTCCTGCAGGCCATTTTTGATCCGTATGGCAAGCTGTTTGCCGTGGCCGGATGCATCGATATCTTTTTAGTAAAAAGTATTTCAAATTACACGATGCCCGCAAGCGGCGTGTTCGCTTATAATGCCGACGGAAAGATGATTCATGTTCTCCAGGGCGGCGAAAAGGTAACGGAAGTACAGGGATATGACTCGTTGGAGGCTGCCTTTGCAGACACCCTGAGGAGTGCGCTGCGAAAAGCAGGAGACGAATACAACATCAACTTGACAGATCGGCAGATCACGATGATCGATGCGTCCACACGGGTTTTGAAGGCAATGGGTGAAGCCATCGCAAAAGGCTGAGCAACGGCTATCCGTCAATCGCAGCAGATTTTCGCGTGATGGTGCCGATAGCAACTAATTTATCTTCGCTAACCGGGCGATAATGCCGAGATTTGCCGGCCAACGGACAATTTATGGCGGGATTCAAGGTTTGTATTGCTGAAAAGCCCAGCGTGGCGAAAGACATTGCGCAAGTAATCGGTGCTACAACGCGTATGGAAGGCTACTATGAAGGGAACGGATACCGGGTAACCTGGACGTTCGGGCACTTCTGTACGCTGAAAGAGCCTCACGATTATAACCCGAATTGGAAATCGTGGCAATTGGCCTTTTTGCCCATCATTCCGCCGTCGTTTGGAATCAAGCTTATCGCCAATAAAGGCGTAGAAAAGCAATTCGGCGTCATTGAACGGCTCGTCGCCGACTGCGAAGAAGTGATTAACTGTGGCGACGCGGGGCAGGAAGGAGAACTTATCCAGCGATGGGTGTTGCTCAAGGCCAAATGCCAGGTCCCTGTGAAGCGTCTATGGATTTCTTCACTCACTGAAGCCGCCATCCGCGATGGTTTTAATAAATTGAAACCGGCTTCGGACTATGATAATCTGTACGCAGCCGGTAGCGCCCGGGCAATCGGCGATTGGCTGCTTGGTATCAACGCCACGCGCTTGTTTACAACGAAGTACGGTGCCGATAAATCGGTGCTTTCGATCGGCCGTGTTCAAACCCCTACGCTGGCTATGCTCGTGCAGCGGCAGAAAGAAATCGACACCTTCAAGGCGCAAGACTATTGGGAGCTGAAAACGACCTTTCGTGAAACCGTATTTACTGCATCGATAGCGCGGCTGGAAGCGGCCGATCGAGCCGAGAAGGGACTTGCCTACTTAAAGGAACATCCGTTTGAAATCGTCGCGGCCGAAACCAAAGAAGGCAGGGAGCGCAATCCCCGTCTGTACGACCTCACCTCACTGCAGGTGGATGCCAATAAAAAATACGCCTTCTCCGCCGAGGATACGCTGAAATACGTTCAGGCGTTGTATGAAAAGAAATTTGTCACCTATCCGCGTGTGGATACCACCTACCTGTCCGAAGACCTCTTCCCGCAGGTATCGGGTATTTTAGGCAGCATGAAGCACTATGCCGCGTTGGCGGCTCCGTTGCTCGAACAACCCATAGCGAAAAGCAAAGCCGTGTTTGACGACAGCAAGGTAACAGATCACCACGCCATCATTCCCACCGACGTGTCGCCAGATGTGCTTCCACTTGATGAAAAGCGAATTTACGACCTGGTTGCCCGTCGTTTCCTGGCGGTTTTCTATCCAGAATGTAAAGTTTCCAATACCAGCATAGCGGGTAGGGTAGGTAAGGTGCCCTTCCGCGTTACGGGCAAGCAAATCTTGGAACCCGGCTGGCGGGCGTTATATCCCAAGGAAAAGAAAGCATCGGGCGAAAACCCTGAAGAGCAGGAAATACCCGTATTTGAAGTGGGTGAAAGTGGACCGCATGAGCCCTTCATCCACAAGGGGCGAACGAAAGCCCCCAAGGCGTATACGGAAGCTACGTTGTTACGTGCCATGGAGACTGCCGGCAAACAGGTGGTCGACGAGGACGTACGCGAACTGTTGAAAGAGAACGGCATCGGTCGCCCTTCTACCCGCGCCAATATCATCGAGACACTGTTCAAACGGAAATACATCGAGAAGCAAAAGCGAAAATTGGTGGCCACGCAAACCGGGATCCGGTTGATCGACACGATCCAGGATGAGCTGCTGAAAAGCCCGGAGCTGACGGGGGTTTGGGAGCGCAAATTGCGGCTCATTGAAAAGGGCGAATACGATGCCGCTCAATTCAAGCAAGAACTCATTGCCATGATTTTTCAGCTTACGAGCACCGTAAAGCAGCACCAGGTGATGACTGAGTAACCATCCGGTGAGTGTTTGGTTTCCTAGTGTTTGATGAATTCGACCCGCCGGTTTTCTGCTTTGCCGGCGGGCGTACCGTTGTCAGCCACGGGATCCTGCTCACCCTTGCCATCGGTTTTCAGCCGGTCGGGCGCTACGCCGTAGTGCTCGCATAAAACAGTTTTGACATTCGCTGCCCGTGCTTTGGACAACTGCAGGTTATGCGCGTCTTCACCATCGCTATCGGTATGTCCGATGATGGTGATGCCCAGTGTGGGGTTGTCGTTCAGGATGGCGGCGATTTCCTGCAAGACGCCCGCCGATTCGGCCTTGATCTCGGCAGAATTCGTGTTGAAGTAAATGCCCGTGGTGCTGAATCTGCCATTTTTCAGCAGTTGGCTGCGCGCGTCAAGCCCGGTTTCGGCAATGCGGAGGTTGTATTCGTAGACAAACTGGATGTACCCCATCCAATACGGGATATGCTCAGGCTTAGCGAGCTCCGCCACATATTTTTCGGCGGGTTGGCCTACCCAATACGCATAGGGCTTTCCGGTAAACTCGTCGATCATGCCGCCGATTTCAAACAATTTTTGATTTGCAAAATCGACGATACACCATTGGAAAGGCCCCAATGCAAATTTCTCCATCTGACCGATCTGCGGTGCGAAGTAGGCAACCGGATCGGTTTCTTCATCGAGCGCTGGTGCCATGCTGGCCAACCTTACGCCAAATTCCTCAAAAGAGGAAATGGGTGCAATGTCTTTTTCTTGAACAGTTTCTTTAGGCATCATGTCAACGATTTATAAGCGGACACTCTCCCAAGCCATGGGTACTGATAAGCAAATTTAGCTTAAAAAAGCAACAACTCTGCAACAATATGACATCTACTAACTATGGATTCTACGTTTAACCCCATTACGCGCAGTTGCGTATGATATCTTCTTGATGGTACCAAGGGTTTTCAGGCAGCCGTGCCGATGGCTACCCGAGCGCGTCAAGACCTAATTCAACAAGGACGCTATTTTTATTTAATGAAACAAATAGAGTTTAATGAAACAAAAGAGTCATAGAAAAATTTCTATGGCATAATCGGTGCTTTTCTATAGCGAACTCGTTAAATCACTATTGATTAGAATTGTTATAAAAGTAATTTTGGACAATAAACAATACCAACATTCTACCAATGTATTTCTCAACCATTTCGGAACACGTACTGTTTAAACGGTAAGTTTTGGTTATCCGTGTGCAGTATTGAGACCGTTGACAACCATCGCTATGAAAAGAACCCTACTTGCCTGTTTTTTATTCTTCTTTGCGCTTCAACTCCAAGCGGCCGACTATTACTGGGTAGGTGGCGCCGGCAACTGGAGCGATCTGAACAACGCTGACGGCTATTCGGCATCCGTTACCGCTACGGTAACGGTGGACGGATTTTCGGCTGCTGAACACGAAATTCACGTTACCAAAACAGCGGATGCACAGGAACCCTTCACCAACGGTAGCTTTACTATCAGTCTGCCTGCCGGCGTATTGGCCGAAGAGAATATTGCGATAAGCTACGTCGTAGGCGGTACCGCCACTCCAGGCACCGATTACATCGCGGTGACCGGCACAATCACCATAGCGGCAGGAACAAATGGCACCACGGTGCCGGTTACCGTTATTGACAATGGTGTGATAGAACCTAATGAAACAGTGGTGTTCACCGCGTCTGCGGCCACGTCAGCCAACTACACGTATACCATCCCAAGCGGGAGCAATAGCGCTACCGTGGATATCGGCGATAATGATATGACAGCCAATAGCAACATCGTATTGATCACCAAAGTGTCCGATGCGATAGAAGGCGGCACTAACGGGCAATACCGGATATCTTTGCCTCCAGGGGTTACCAGTTCTGAAAACGTGGTAGTCAACTTCAATCTGACGGGCACGGCAGCAAACGGTCTGGACTATAATATACTCGGATTAAGCGGTGGCAATATCGTGATACCGGCTGGCGCGAATGAAATTTTTATATTATAGACGTTGATGCAGGAAACGACGGCATTATAGAAGGGCCTGAAAGTGCGCAGATTACATTAACTTCTGCTGCTTCGGCCAGTTATTCGTTCATGATAGATCCGTCCGCTAACGGCGGCACGGTGAACATTGTTGATGCCAATGCCGCCAGCAGCACGCCTTTGCAGGCGATTGCCGGCACGAATGGTTCAGAGGCAGGTGCCGGAGCAACGTTTACGGTTAAGCTTGCCGGCGTTGCGACTTCTGCATGGCCGGTAACGGTAGGGTATCGTGTATCCGGCACGGCAACGTCCGGCGTGGATTACCGGGGCATAGGAACGATCACCATACCTTCAAACACCAACAGTGTCACCGTGAACCTCGACGTGCTTGACGATCAGGTGATCGAGCCTACAGAAACAATGACCTTTACACTGCTCTCTGGCAGCGCGACCGATGGGGGAGGGAATGCCTTCATTTTCCCGCCGGATCCGGTCAATACTGCTATTACGGTCAATATAGCGGACAATGACGCAATAGCTGCCAACCAGGTATTGTCTGTTGTCAATAATATAGACGCCGCGGAGCCGTCCTCGAGTGGCGCCTATACCGTATCACTGCCTGCAGGCTACACTTCTTCGGCCAATATCACGCTCAGCTATACCATGACCGGTGGCGCAACACGCAATACGGACTATACGGTTTTCACCATAACGCTGCCAGCCTACCAGAATAGCGTTGCAATTCGGGTTAACGTGAATGACGACAAGATCATTGAAGGCACGGAAACCACGGTATTGAACCTTGCAGGTGGCACTGACGGTAACAGCTTTACGTACACCGCTAATGCAGCCGCGAATACAGCGTCGCTGGATATTGCAGATGACGATCTTGATCCGGCTAATATGGTACTCACGGTTACGAATGATGGAGATGCAGCCGAGCCCACCGGTAATGGCGGCTTCATGATCAGCCTGCCCACAGGTATCACCGTGTCCGAAGATGTTACCGTAAATTATACCATCGGCGGTACGGCCACGGCAGGCGGTGATTATGCCGCAATCCCCGGTGTGATTACGCTCCCTGCAGGTCAAAGCCGTGTAATCGTTCCGGTAACCGTTGCAGACGACCAAGTAATAGAGGCAACGGAAACGGTGATCATGACCTTGACGGGCGGTAGCAGCACAAGCTTCGGGTTCACCGGTACGGGTAGCGCCACTGTAGCCATTACAGACGATGAAAGCAGTACCAGCTTGTCACTCTCTGTCAGCAACGCAGCGGATGCTGCTGAACCGGGCACGGACGGTGGCTTCACCATCAGCCTGCCAACAGGTATAACCGCGACTGAAGATGTCACGGTAAATTACAGCGTCAGCGGTGCCGCCACAGCAGGTGATGATTATGTCGCGATCACCAGTGGGATTACGATCCCCGCAGGGCTGAACAGTGTAACCGTTCCGGTAACCATTACAGACGACCAGGTAATCGAGGTAACGGAAACCGTGGTGATGACCCTGGCAGGGGGCAGCAGTAACAACTTTACGTTCACGGGCACGGGCAGTGCCACAGTGTATATCGCCGACGACGAAAGCGATGATCCGACGAACCGGGCGCTTGCCATCAGCAAAGACGGCGATGGCGCCGAACCGGGCACGGATGGTGGTTTCACGATCAGCCTGTCCGAAGGCATCACGGCCTCTGAAGCCATTACCGTGAGCGTTACAACGGTAGGCTCAGCCACCGCAGGGGAGGACTACGTCGCTCTCACAGGTACGGCCGTGATCCCCGTAGGGGGAAGCAGCGTCAGCCTGCCGGTGGCCGTCCTGGATGACCAGCTGATAGAAGGCACGGAAAACCTTGTGATTACGCTAAACGGCGGGACCAGCACCAGCTTCACCTTCACTGGTGCGGGCAGCACGACGGTCGAGCTCACGGACGACGACAATGTACCGGAAAATCTGGTGCTGAATGTGACGAAAACCGCCGACGCGGCGGAGCCTTCTACCAATGGAGGATTCCATATCGCACTTCCAGCGGGTTTGACCGCAACGGAAGCGATCACGGTAAATTATTCCGTCGCAGGTACGGCGGTCGGCGGACAGGATTATATACAGCTTTCCGGTGAAACGGTGATCCCTGCCGGAGATAACGGCGTAGATCTTCCATTGACGGTAGCGGACGATCAGGTGATTGAAAGTGCCGAAACCGTGATGGTTGGCGTGACCGGTGGCAGCAGCACCAGCTTTACCTTCACCGGCGGCAGCAGCGCAACGCTGGACATTGCGGATGATGACAATATACCGGAGAACCTGGCTGTCAGCATCCGAAAAACAGCCGACGGTGCGGAACCGGGTACAGACGGCGGCTTCACCGTGAGTCTGCCGGCAGGCGTCACGGTGGCTGAAGATATTACGGTGGATTACACCATCTCGGGTACAGCCACCAGCGGCGACGATTATACCGCACTTGCGGGTGCTGTGATTATTCCAGCGGAACAGAACAGCGTGAGCATTCCCGTTACGGTAACCAACGATAACATCCTTGAAGTACCGGAAACGGTAATAGTGACCCTTACTGGCGGTGCCAGCGACAACTTCAGTTTCACTGCCATCGGCAATGCGGCAGTAAATATTGCCGACGATGAAAGTGCTGATCCGGCGAACCTGGTGCTTGCCATCAGCAAGGATGCGGATGCCGCGGAAGCGGGTACAGACGGTGGCTTCACGATTAGCCTGCCCTCAGGCATCACCGTATCTGAAGATATTACGGTAACTTATTCCATCAGCGGTACTGCTGCTGAAGGAACGGATTACACAGCCCTTACCGGCACGGCGGTGATTCCTGCGGGTCAGGGCGCTGTCAGCATACCGGTGGAAGTAAGGGATGACCAGCTCATTGAACAGACGGAAACGGTGATCGTTACGCTCACCGGCGGCAGCAGTGACAACTTTACGTTCACAGGTACGGGCGGCGCAACGGTAGAAATCGCAGACGATGAAAGCGCTGATCCGGCTAATAGGGTACTCACCGTTACGAATGATGGAGATGCGGCTGAGCCCACCAGTAATGGAGGCTTCACGATCAGCCTGCCCGCAGGTATAGCTGTATCCGAAGATGTTACCGTAGTTTATGCCATCAGCGGTACAGCTGCGGCGGGCGATGATTACATCGCAATCACCGGTGCGATTACGATTCCTGCAGGTCAAAACCGTGTGACCGTTCCGGTAACCGTTACCGACGATCAGGTAATCGAGGCAATGGAAACCGTGGTGATGACCCTAGTAGGGGGCAGCAGTAAGAACTTCACCTTCATCGGTACAGGCAGCACCACAGTGGACATCGCAGACGATGAAGGTGCGGTACCGGCGAACCTCGAATTATCCATAGGCAAGGCAGCCGACGGCGCCGAACCGGGCACGGATGGTGGCTTCACGATTAGCCTGCCCGCAGGTATAGCTGTATCCGAAGATGTTACCGTAGTTTATGCCATCAGCGGTACAGCTGCGGCGGGCGATGATTACATCGCAATCACCAGTGCGATTACGATTCCTGCAGGTCAAAACCGTGTAGCCGTTCCGGTAACCGTTACGGACGACCAGGTGATTGAGGTAACGGAAACCTTGGTGATCACCTTGGCGGGCGGCAGCAGTGCCAGCTTCACCTTCACGGGCGAGGGCAGTGCGACAGTGGACATCACAGATGATGAAAGCGCTGATCCGGCGAACCTGAAACTTGTCATCAGCAAGGATGCGGACGCTGTGGAAGCGGGCACGAACGGCGGTTTCACTATCAGCCTGCCCGCGGGCATAACCGTATCCGAAGACGTAACGGTAACCTATACCGTGGACGGCACGGCCATGGCGGGCGATGACTACGCCGCTCTTACGGGCACGGCGGTAATCCCGGCGGACCGGAACGGTGTTGCCATTCCGGTAGCGGTTGTGGACGATCAGGTGATCGAACCGACGGAAACGGTCATCGCTACGCTCGCAGGCGGCAGCAGTGTAAGCTTCGCCTTCACGGGTGCCGACAGTGCAACGGTAGATATTACAGATGATGAAAGCGCTGATCCGGCGAACCTGGTGCTTGCCATCAGCAAGGATGCGGACGCCGCGGAAGGGGGTACGGACGGCGGCTTCACGATCAGCCTGCCCGCAGGCATTACCGTATCTGAAGATATTACGGTAACTTATTCCATCGGCGGTACTGCTGCTGAGGGAACGGATTACACGGCCCTTACCGGCACTGTGGTGATTCCTGCGGGTCAGGGGGCTGTCAGCATACCGGTGGAAGTAAGGGATGACCAGCTCATTGAACAGACGGAAACGGTGATCGTTACGCTCACCGGCGGCAGCAGTGACAACTTTACGTTCACAGGTACGGGCAGCGCAACGGTAGATATCGCAGACGATGAAAGCGCTGATCCGGCTAACAGGATACTCACCGTTACGAATGATGGAGATGCGGCTGAGCCCACCGGTAATGGTGGCTTCACGATTAGCCTGCCCGCAGGTATAGCTGTATCCGAAGATGTTACCGTAGTTTATGCCATCAGCGGTACAACTGCGGCGGGCGATGATTACATCGCAATCACCGGTGCGATTACGATTCCTGCAGGTCAAAACCGTGTAGCCGTTCCGGTAACCGTTACGGACGATCAGGTGATTGAGGCAACGGAAACCGTGATGATCACCCTGGCGGGCGGCAGCAGTGCCAACTTCACCTTCACGGGTACAGGCAGCGCCACAGTGAACATCACAGACGACGAGAGCACGGTGCCGGCGAACCTGGAGCTTACCATTAATAAAACGGCGGATGCTGCTGAACCGGGCACGGACGGCGGCTTTACCATCAGCCTGCCTACAGGCATAACCGCGTCCGAAGGTGTGACGGTAACCTATACCATCGGCGGTACCGCTACGGTAGGTGATGACTATGCAGCCCTTAGCGGCACAGCGGTGATTAAGACAGGTGACAATAGTGTTATGGTGCGGGTAACCATCCTGGATGATGACTTATCGGAGCCTGTTGAAACGGTGATTGTAACCCTCTCGGAAGCCTCTGCCCTCGATATTCCCGTTACCATAGGCACGTCAAACAGCGCAACAATTGATATTGCGGACGATGATGAACGCATTCCGGACCTGGCGGTCACCATATCGGTGGACAACGCATTGCCGATGGCCGGAGAGCGGGTGGTGTTCACGATTGGGGTGACCAACCTGGGGCCTGATGACGCTACGGGTGTTGAGATGCTGGATAAACTGCCGAGCGGTTATGCATTCGTGTCAGCCGAAATACCGGCGGGCAGCTATGACGGGGAATCCGGTGTCTGGGCGGTCGGCAACCTTGCTGTCGGCGAAAGCCGTACGCTGCGGATCACGGCCGTGGTGAATGGCGAAGGCGATTACGTGAACCGGGCGGAAGTGCGGGGTAACGAGGATGACCCAGATGCGGATAACAATGAAAGCGAAGCATCGGTATCGCCGGTCCATCCGCCGCGGACGGTTGCCGATGCGGGGACGGGGTACGCGAACAAAGCGATCGTGATTCCGGTGCTAGCCAACGACGCGCCGGGCACTCATCCGCTGGACGCGGGATCCGTTGAGATCGTCACCCGGCCGCAACGCGGCACGGTGAGCATCAGCACGGACGGGACGGTGACCTACACCTCCGGGCGGGGATATGTGGGCGGGGACCAGTTTAGCTACCGCGTAAAAGACAGCGAAGGCAACTGGAGCGAACCGGCCGAGGTGAGCGTCACGGTGGCAGCCAACCCGCTGCGGATACCGAATATCTTCACCCCGAACGGTGACGGGCAGAACGACCGTTTCGAGATCGAGGGTATTGAAGGGTTCGACAAGGCCGAGGTGGTGGTTTTCAACCGCTGGGGCAACGAGATCTACCGCCACAACGACTACGACAATACCTGGGACGGGGCGGCTATCCCGGACGGCACGTATTATTACATGCTGACGCTGCACAACGGCAGCATGCGGCAGGTGGAGAAGGGCTGGATAGTGCTGAAGAAGCGGTAAGGGAAAAAGGTGAAAGGATTCGGTTTAATCAAAACAATGCAGATGAGATACATAAAGGTAATCATATGGATACTGGCGGCAGGCGCGCCCTTTGCACTGCGCGGGCAGCAGAACATCCAGTTCACGCAGTACATATTCAATTCGATGAGCATCAACCCGGGGTATGCGGGCTACAAGGAGGAGTGGTTCGGGCAGCTGGGGCTGCGCAGCCAGTGGGTCGGGCTTGACGGTGCCCCGCAGACGGGTCTGCTGTCGGTGGACGGCATCCTGGATCCGGTAAGCAAAAGGCACGGCCTGGGGGTGCAGCTGACCACGGACCGTCTGGGCCCTCAGTCGGCCAGTTCGGCATATGTGAACTACGCGTTCCGGCTGCGGCTGGATGACGAGGACACGCGGCGGCTGGGCTTTGGGCTGGGTGCAGGGGTGACGCAGTACGGGCTGGATGGGGCGCTGCTGGATCCGGTGAACGCGGGGGACCCGGCTGTGCCGCCGGACCGGATCAACAGTTTCGTTCCGGATATCCGCTTCGGAATCTATTACTACCGGCCGGCCTGGTATGCGGGTATCTCGGTGATGGACCTGCTCTCGGGCGACCAGAGCAACAACATCTTCCGTTGGGACAACACGACTACGGACAACATCCGGCGCAGACGCCACATCTATCTGATGGGCGGTGCGCTGGTCAACCTGGGCAAGGGGACGCGTCTGCGGCCGAGTCTGCTTATTAAGGAGGATTTCAGGGGCCCGACGAGCCTGGACGTGAACGCGATGTTCGTATTCGGGGACCGTTTCTGGATCGGCGGGGGGTGGCGCACGGGGGTGACAGTTTTCCGGAAGGACTACGAGCGTGTTACGGGCAGCGCGCTGAGCAAGCAGAACTCGGTTTCGGCGATAGCGCAGCTGTACGTGACGCCGCAGCTGCGGGTGGGTTATTCGTATGATTACATTCTAAGCCGGCTGAGCAGTGTTCAGAACGGGTCGCATGAAATCACATTGGGCATCACCTTCGGCCGGAAAGACCGGCGGCTGCTAAGCCCGAGGTTTTTCTAGGGATTTTTGGCACGGCACATCATGTTATTTGAAAGACTGGCCCTGTTTATAGAGGACGCAAAAGACCTCCGTTACATCCGCGGCAGCCACCGGATGGAAATCTGGAAGGCCAATCGGGAGGAGTTGCCCGTTGTGGTATCGTATATCAATAACAGCCGTTACGTCATCTCCTCAGCGAATCTGATCTATGAGGCGGTGGATGTGGAGCGGGCATACCGTTACATTATGCGTTTTTTTTAAGTGGACATGTCAATGAATATAGGTTAGGACCTGCGAAGGTACCTGACAACAACGAGCAAACGAGTTATGAAGAATAAACTACAAGGAACAGGCATTCGGTTTTTTTCGGTTATACTTCCGGCGGCATTCCTGCTGCTGTCGGTTTCCGCGGTGTACGGCCAGGAGCAGCCGGGCCTTCTGGACCGTGCGGAACAGGCGTTCCGTAAATATGAATACGCCAACGCGGCGGCGCTGTACGTGAAATTGGCGGATAGCAGAAAGCCGCGGGTGGCCGACCTGGAGCGATTGGCCTACTGTTACATGCAGATGACGGACTACGAATCGGCGGAGAACTGGTATGCGCGCGTGGCGGCCATGGAAGGGAGCAGTCCGGAGAACCTACTGCGGTACGGGGAGGTGCTGAAGATGAACGGGAAGTATGCCGGGGCGAAGGCCCAATTTGAAGCGTACGCTGCTGCGATCGAAGACGGGAAAAGGGTTTCGGTACAGCTTGCGGGCTGCGATTCGGCACTGGTATGGATGGCTGATCCCACGGTTCACAGGCTGCGCAACGAGGGTGTGAACACCTCGCTGGCTGAGTTTTCGGTTTTCCCGGCAGGCGATAAGGTATACTATGCGGGCGAGCCCGACGCGCATATGCGTGGCGTGTCCACCTACGGTTGGACGGGCAACCCGTTCCTGCGGGTGTACACGGCGGACCGCGGGGCGGACAACGGGCTTTCAAATGCGGTAATGGCGGCCACGGGCATCAACAATGGGCCGTACCATACCGGTCCGGTGGCTTCCTCCACAGACGGCACAGCGCTGTACGTGACCCGCACGTATGCGGGAAAGGACGGCGAGATCACGCGGGAGGAGCGGCGGAGATACCGGACCAGCAACCTGGAGCTGTATATCCATACGCGCGACGGGAACGGCGGCTGGCAGGCCGAACCCTTCGCCTACAATAATGCAGGGGAATATTCGGTTGGACATGCCGCCTTGGGCGGGGACGGAAGCATCCTGTACTTCGTAAGCGATATGCCCGGCGGCCGGGGCGGCACGGACATCTGGTACAGCCAGAGGCGGGCAGACGGCAGCTGGGGTGCACCGGAGAATGCGGGCGCCGTCATCAACAGCGCAGGCGATGAGCTGTTCCCGAACATCGGCCCGGACGGCACGCTTTATTATTCGAGCGACGGGTTCGCGGGCATGGGCGGGCTGGATGTGTTCGAGGCCACGGGCAGCGGGCAGCAGTGGAGTGCGCCGCGGAACCTTCGCTACCCGGTGAATTCGCCGGGGGACGACTTTGCTTACATCACAACCTACGAAGGGGATGAAGGTATCGCAGGCTATCTGTCCTCGAACCGCAGGGGAGGGAAGGGCAGCGACGACATCTATTCCTTTACCTACGAGAAGCCGCGGATCGTCATCATCCTGCAGGGTACGGCTTCGGATAAAAACACAAAGGACCGGCTGGCTGATGTCTCAGTGACGCTGTATGACGGCAGCCGCGAGATCGTGGCGAAGAAGCGCACGGACGGCAGCGGGACGTTTGAGTTCGTGCTGGAGGGGGACAGGCAATATACGGTATTGGGGCAGAAGGAGAAGTACCACGGCGATTCGGCCAGGGTAAGCACGGCGGGCATCACAAAATCGGATACGCTGGAGGTGGCTTTGCTGCTTGAACCCATATTCGAGGTGGGCAGGACCTTCGAGCTGGAGAACATCTATTACGATTTCGACAAGCACAACATCCGCCCGGACGCTGCGGCGGTGCTGGATGAGCTGGTGCGCACGCTTCGCGATAACCCGACGCTGCGGATCGAGCTTTCGAGCCATACGGACAGCCGGGGCAGCGATGCCTACAACATGGCCCTTTCGCAGCGTCGAGCGCAGTCTGCGGTTGACTACCTGGTGAGCCGGGGTATTGCGCGTGAGCGGATGGTGGCGAGGGGCTACGGGGAGACACGGCTGGTGAACGGCTGCGGCAACGGCGTGCCGTGCACCCGGGAGGACCACCAGGCCAACAGGCGCACCGAGGTGACTGTGCTGGAGTATTAATTGGCCCGCTTCACGACGCCGTATACGCGGCCGAGCGCAATTCCGTGAAAGTGACATCGAGCGATGCCGACGGTATTACCGTGGAGAGTAAGTCCGGGGGTTGGCTTCGGAGCTCGGTGCATACTCCAACGGTACTCGTTCTGGTCTCGGACGTACCTCGGTGCGGCGCGGTGCGTTGGAGTGCAATACGGGTATGCATTCAGTAAGCATGCTGCTCCGAAGCGGGTACAGAGAGGGGTACCGGCATATCCCTGGCAACGCGTGTGCCTAAGTCCACCGGAACTGTAACACTTCCTGTGGTCACGTAACGTCTGCCGCGCCGCCGCTGCTAACCGGTTGGAATTTCCATCAAAATAAAAATAAGATTGGTGATAATTGTTTTGGTTATCAGTTAATTATGGTTTTTATTTCTTTTGTTGTCGACAAACGCTTTTTTTATACGGATATAACGTATCTTTATTCGCAGATACTTATAGGACAATTTACTGTGCATAATTCTACCGTTTTACATGCCATTACACGTTATTATTGCCGATGAGCATGGTGCTGTTCGACTTGGTTTGAAATACATGATCCATGAGTGGATGCCTGAGTCACAGGTTTCTTACGCTAAAGATATACCTGAACTCACAGCTCTTTTAGATGCAGCATCTCCCGATGTAATCGTACTGGATATTAATCTGCCCGGAGGGAATAATTTCCAAGTGGTTAAGCAATTAAAAAAGAAGCGTCCGCATACCCGGGTGCTGATCTTTTCTGCATACAATGAAATGTTGTATGCATTCCGCTGTATAGACGCCGGCGCTGATGGTTATTTGCAGAAGGACGGCGATGAAGACGATTTCCGAGAGGCTATGAACACGGTTTGCAGAGGACGAAAATACTTAGGCCCTAAAATGCGTGATTACCTACTCGAACGTCGGTCGGGCAATGTACAGCAGTGGAAAAACCCCTTAGCCGCGTTGTCTGATCGGGAAACGGAGGTTTGCCAGCTTTTGGTAGCGGGAAAGGGCGTCAGCGAAATTGCGAACGACTTAGATCTTCATACATCTACCGTGGGTACCTACAAAAGCAATATTTACGCAAAATTGGCGGTACAAAATCTATCGGAATTGATTGACAAGGTCAGGATATACGCCGTGGCGGGAGCCTAATCGTTATGGCCAATAATCGTTTACCTTGTAAGTCGCGGGATTGCTGAAGACCGGATGATAGCCGAAGGCTATGGCGAGACACGGCTAGTCAACGACTGCGGCAACGGAGTACCCTGCTCGCGCGAAAAACATCAAGCTAATCAGCGCACGGAAGTGACGGTACTGGAATATTAATTGCAAAAGGGGTTCAACGGTACGTATCGTATCTTTAAGGTTTGATAAATACCGGTGAACCCGTTAATAAGATCGTACCTGTTACGCTGGTCTGCTTATTTTTCCAATCAAATTGCTCAGCTGTTTTAAGGGAAAACGAAGTTGGAAAACTATACTCGGCCGACGCGGTTTCGGAAGCACCGGTGGTTTTAGCCCATAATACATAGACGTAATCGTCATCATCCGCTGAATAAAAAGCACCACCGTCGATGTTCGCAGGTAATTGCAGTTTACCTGTTTCAGCCGGATCATATAGGCGGGTGCCCAACAACGTGCTCACCGTGCGCCACGCGGTACCACCAGGCGTTATGGTTGCCTGATAAGGCCCGGAAGACAATCGTTGGTAGAAACCCATGGCGTGATAAGGATCGCTGGCCTCGGCAAGGGGCTTACTTTCGGCAGTGCTGTAGATGTAGAGCCCACTGATACCGGCCTTTTGCGCGGCGACTGCGGCCTTGATCAAAAAATTGCGCTGTATATCATCCCCTCCAGCGTAGCCGCCGATGGTTTTACGTGGGATGTTGGTTTCGGTAACAATAAACGCTTTCTTCGGATGGGTAGTTCCGTCATAGGCATAGCGATCCAACACCGCTTGGAAGTCATTTTTGTGATTGATTACGGCTTTAGCCGCTGCGTCTGAGTTTGGGTTGTCTCCCAAGTAATACATCGGATATACATGGTAGCTTAAACAATCGAACCACTCGCCACCTTTCTTTGGGTAGTCGGCACTGGTCTTTCCACCCTCCGGATTGTCGGTATTACGCAGTATGGCATCCAGAAAACTGGGATAACCTAAACCGCCCACGCAAACCAGGCCATCGCTATCCAGTTGCCTGACGATTTCATGGGTAATCCGGAGCATCCGCACATAGGATTGGATAGGTGCAGCGAAATTGCGCAGGTCACAGGGATTGGGGTCTGATTTCGTCCAGGTTTGGGTGGCCCGCCAGTTGCTGGTATAGTCGGGTTCATTCCAGACCTCCCAATATTTCACATAAGGGCCATAGGTTTTTACGACGTTGTAAACGTAGTTCGCATAATAGTTGTCGGCATTCACCGTTCCGGACGAAGTCCATATGGGCTCATACAAGTTGGCGAAGGTCTTCGATTGCACGCCCTCACAGTATTTAGTTTGGTCGCGGTGCGCATCATCAGGGCCGTTGAGGAAAATGGTGTGGTCTTTTCCGCCCAGCTGCTGGTACTTTTTAAAAGCACCGAGCCGGATATCATAACCCCATCGTTTTACAAAATGATCATACATCGCGGGACGGAGACTATTTACCCCCACTCCGTCGATATCCTTTTCGGAATTGCCGATCAATAGCTCTGCCAACTGCACGTCAGTCCAGCCGGAGTAATATCCCATGTTAGAGCCATATAAAAATGGGGCGCCTAAATCTGCTGGTGACGCATTCTCATCGACCAGCGAAGCCATACGTGCCTTTTCCTTTGAGCATGCGCCCAAAAACGCTAAAAGAACCAATAAAGGAAGTAAATGAACGCTACGGAGTAGGTGCAATCGTTTAATCATAGTGACAGATGTAAATAAATGTTTTCCAAGGTGACAGTAAACGGCGAAGTTTCTGAAGTCGAACCGCTTATGCCAAAATTTGTACCAAACTTAACTATTATAGGTGATTCATCCAAATTTCCTTTTAAGATGGAGAATGTATGCGTAAATCAGCCATGCCGTAAAATTTTACTGGGATTTTTTGACGCAATTTGGGGTGCTTTGACTACATGATTAGGCGCTATTGGATGGGAAGCCAAACAAAGTCAATGCGCGGAACTGGAATTTTCATCCAGCCTTCCAGGTGCTCGTAGGTTTTTTCCAGGTATGCCAGTAAGCGCATCACCTAGATCTTGCCGTGCCTTTTGAGCCAATCCAAGCATCTTAGCCACAATTTCCGGGTAGTCCGCGGCCACATTGGTTGTCTCGCTGATGTCTTGGGAAAGGCAATAGAGCTCTGGTGTCTTTACTTTAGTCATTTCGTATTTAATGGGAATACCATCATCGCGGTATCCCTGCCCGGCTTTAAGGGTTCGGTAGGTGTGGGGTAGGTATAGTTTCCAATCGCCCATTAGGACTGCTTGCAGTTCATTCTGATTATAATAGATGTAAAAAGCCTCATGTGGCGTTGTAGCGCCGTCCTCCATGCGGATAAGCGGCCAAATGTCCATGCCGTCTATGGGATGCTCAGGTAGTTTCCCGCCGGTCAGACGGGCGATGGTGGGTAGCAGATCGATAGTCATTGCCGGTTCAGTTTGCGTTTTACCAGCTGGGAGCTGGCCCGGCCAGCGCATAATGCACGGTACCCGGATCCCACCTTCCCACGATGTACCCTTGCCTTCTCGCAATGGCAGTGCTTCTCCAGAGTGCCCGCTATACGAAAGCCAGGGTCCGTTGTCAGAGGTAAAAATGACCAATGTGCGATCGTCCAATCCGTACTTTCGGAGTGCATCCAGGATTTCCCCCACGGACCAGTCGATTTCCATGATAACATCACCGTATAATCCTCTTTCGGACTTACCCTTGAATTTATCCGAAACAAATAGGGGTACGTGAGGCATGCTATGCGCCACGTAAAGGAAAAATGGGTTTTCCTTGTTTCGTTCGATAAAGTTGACCGCCCGCTCTGTATACCAAGTGGTCAGCATATGCTGATCTTCTACCGTATCAATAACGGTCTCATTTTCATACAAGGGTAGTGGCGGGTAATAATTCTTGTTCTCGGGATGATGGGGCCACATATCGTTGGAGTAGGGGAGGCCGAAAAACTCGTCGAATCCCTGCCTAGTCGGAAGGAAGGGTCGATGATGGCCTAAATGCCATTTACCAATCGCAGCGGTACGGTAGCCGAGGGAGCCGACTACTTCGGCAATCGTAGTTTCATTCGGATTGAGACCATGCGTCGCAGTATGATCCAACGCGCCATGGATACCCACCCGATTGGGATAGCTTCCCGTCAGCAATGCCGCACGCGAGGCCGAACAGACCGCTTGAGCGACGTGGAAATTGGTGAATGTAACCCCTTCAGCGGCCATTTGATCCAAACGGGGTGTACGGATATCTGGAGAGCCAAAAACGCCCACGTCCTGGTAGCCCTGATCGTCGGTAAAGATGATAATGATATTCGGTACTCTCTCACGACGTTGCTCTTGCGCTTGGGAAGTTTCCGGTAGTAAACACGATGCGACTAAGAGGAGGCAAAGCAAGGATTGTGTAACCATGCGGTAGCTAGTTTAATGATATTCCAAGATCATATCCGCTAATATAATAAATATTTTCATCGGAAATACCGACTATTTCCACCCTCCTCCTAACGCCCTATAAAGCGCAACCTTTGCATTCAATTGTTCCTGTTTTATACTCACCAAATCCAGTTCGCTATTCAGCGCATTGCTTTGGGCGGTAATGACCTCCAAATAAGTTGCTTCGCCACTCTTAAAAAGCAGATTGGCATTTTTAACGCCGAGCTGCGCCGTTGTCACCCGTTCCTCACCGATGGCATATTGCTCGTTGAGTTTTTCGATCATTACAAGGGCGTTGGTCACCTCATGCACGGCATCCATTACCGTTTGCTGAAAGCTGATTTCGGCCTTATCGCGTTCCAATTTTGCGATTTCATGTTGCGTTTTTAGCCGCCGTCCGGCAAAGATGGGTTGGGTGACGCCGCTGATAATCCCGCCAAATAAGGCTCCGGGAATGTTGAACCAATTTTGGGGAAGCATTGCGTTGATGCCTCCCGAAGCTTCTATCGTAAGGGAAGGGTACCGATATGCTTGCGCAACGCCCACCTCGGCATTGGCTGCTCGTAATGCGAGTTCGGCTTCGCGAACATCGGGCCGGTTGACCAGCAACTGCAGGGGTACACCTGCATCGTACGCACCCTGCATACGCCAATCCATCAAAGCGGATGAGCGATATACGCTGTCTGGCATGCGCCCGGTTAATGCCCTCAGGGAGTTCTCCTGGATCGCAATTTCCTGTTCCAACTGCGGAATAAGGGAGGCAGCGACCAGCATTTGCGACTGGGTTTGCTGGATAGCCAGGGAGCTGACTTCGCCTGCATCCCTTTGCAGCTTGACGATCTGGAGGGTACTGTCGTTGAGTTTAAGATTGCGTTGCGCAACTTCCAGTTGTGCATCCAGCATAAGCAGGTTATAATACCCCTCGGCAATGGCTGCTACGAGGCTGGTTTGGATGGCTTTTCGGGCTTCAAACGTTTGCAGGTACTCAGCCAACGCGCTTTCTTTCTGTCGACGTAGCTTCCCCCAGATGTCCAACTCCCAACTCAGGCCGATCGACGATGCATATTGCGATTGGTACATGAACAGATTCTCCGGTGGAGATCCTTCCCCTTCCTGATCATACCAACCCGAAGAGGGGGAGCCGTAGAAATCGCGGGATCGCCACTGATGATTCGTTCCTCCCAGTTGAGCTTCGATTTCCGGTAAGAAAGCTGCTCGCGATTGCCGCAACGATTGATTGGCTATTTCGATGTTCTTCAGTGCCGTTTGCATATCGTAGTTGTTGACGATGGCGCTATCGATTAGCATCGTTAGCATGCTATCGGTGAAAAAGTCATTCCACGGAATGTCTGCAATGGTAGTGGAGTCTGTGGTCTGGTTGCTTCCTCTAAAGGTATCGGTTAAAGGGAGTGCCGGGCGCACGTAGTCCTTTCCCATTTTGCAGGCAGAGAGCAAAAAGCAGCCGAAAATAAGGGCTAATCCAGTATGTCGAATGATGGCCTTCATGATTAATCTTCCTCCTTTGTGGTTAATTTGGTTTTTACCCGTTCATCCAGGTGTTTGAACATCACATACAATACGGGAATAATGAATACGCCGAGCGTAACCCCGATTAGCATGCCTCCGGCGGCTCCAAAGCTGATGGAATGGTTACCCTGTGCGGAAGGTCCTACTGTCCACATAAGTGGAATCAATCCGGCTACAAATGCAAGGGAAGTCATCAAAATCGGACGAAGCCGCATACGCGCACCTTCAATAGCCGATTCATAGATACTCAACCCTGCCTGGCGTTGCTGGACCGCAAATTCCACAATGAGAATGGCGTTTTTAGCCAATAGCCCGATGAGCATAATAAGTCCCACCTGAACATAGATGTTGTTTTCCAGTCCGACCAGATTAATAATAGCGTATACGCCGATCAACCCTACGGGAACCGAGAGCATTACCGCCAACGGTAAGATGTAACTTTCGTATTGCGCAGCCAGCAGAAAGTAGACGAAGATGATGCTCAGTGCAAAAATCAATAGGGTTTCATTGCCCGATTGGCTTTCTTCCAGACTCATCCCGGTCCACTCATAACTGTAGTTGCCAGGCAGGTAAGCCGCAGCCGTTTCTTCCATAGCCCGCATGGCCTCGCCGGTACTGTGTCCTTCCGACGGAATGGCATTGATGGCAATGGCGTTATACAGATTATAGCGGTTTACGATTTCAGGCCCCATTACCTTCCGGAGTTTCACAATTGTATTTACCGGTACCATCTCACCGCTGGTATTGCGGACAAAGATGGATTTGAACGATTCGGGTTCAGCACGGAATTCAAAATCCGCTTGCATATAAAGACGGTATTGCCGTCCGAAACGGTTGAAATCGCTTACCATGACGCGTCCGTAATACCCTTGTATGGTCCGCATCATCTCATTGATGCTCACCCCCAGTGCCTTCGCTTTTACAGGATCCACCTCCAAAAGGTATTGGGGAAAATTCGCATTGAATGTGGTGTAGGCAGACGCGATTTCCGGTCGTTTCTCCAATTCGCGCATGAAGGTGTCTGCTACCATGCCAAAATCCCACATCGAACCACCCATGCGGTCCTGCAACACAAATTCAAGACCGGAAAAGTCGCCAAACCCCTGAATAGTGGGGCGCGGAAATACGCTGAATGATGCTTCGGTGATTTGGGCTAAATCGTTGCGTATCGTGTCCATGATGGCATTGATGTTGCGAATCTCGCCCCGTTCTTTTGCAGGTTTGAGATTGATATATCCGACCGCAAATGCGGAACTCGCGCTTGCATCAATGGCATTATATCCCGAGACGGTCGTCATGCCTTCAATAGCTTCCCTTTTTCTCAGGATACTGTCTGCTTTGGAAAGGGCATCCGTGGTTCGGGCCAATGACGCGCCGGGCGGCATAGAAAGTGAGTACGTGATGAAGCTATCATCTTCCGCGGGAATGAAACTTGATGGCGTGCGGTTCATCAGCCATATGCCTACGGCAGTGACAAAAGCCAGCCCGCCGATGGCTAACCATTTACGTGCAATGAGAAAGCGGAGTGAACCGATATATTGGTTGGTCACGGTAGCAAATCCGGTATTGAATGCACTGAAAAACCTGGACTTAAACCCCTTGAAGCCGCGTTCTTTTTTTATGCTGGCATCAGCCACGGCATCGGCAGCGGTTGTAGGCGTGGGATGCGCATCGGACCTTCTAAGTAACAAGGCGCAAAGGGCAGGAGTCAGCGTAAGCGCATTCAGCGCGGAAATGAGGATGGCGGTAGCCAGGGTATAGGCGAATTGCTGGAAAAATACACCCGATGGCCCTCCCATGAAGCCGACGGGGAAAAAGACCGCGGCCATAACCAAGGTGATGGAGACAATGGCCCGCGTGATTTCACTCATCGTAGAAAGGGTTGCTTTCCTCGGACCGAGGGTTGTTGAGTGCATTTTTTGGTGGACGGCCTCCACAACGACAATGGCGTCGTCAACCACGATACCAATGGCCAACACAAGGGCAAACATGGTCAGTACGTTGATAGAAAATCCGAACAGTTGAAGGAAAAAGAAGGTGCCAACCAGCGAAACCGGAATGGCAATGGCAGGAATGAGTGTAGATCGGAAATCTTGGAGAAAAATGAATACGATGATAAATACCAGGATAAACGCTTCGAAAATAGTGTGCTGCACTTGGCTAATGGACTCATCGATCTGATCGCGTACACTATACGATATTTCATGTTGGATGCCATCGGGAAAATCCTTGGAGAGCCGCTCCAACACGTCGCGTATCTGGATGTCTATTTCCCTTGCATTGGAACCACTGGTCTGAAGAATGTTCAGCGTAAGTCCGGGATAGCCGTTTACTTTGTTGTCGCTTCCCAGATTAGTGGCCCCGAGTTCGACCCGGGCGATGTCTTTCAGGTAAAGGACAGAACCATCTTCATTGGTTTTGATGACAATCTGTTCGAATTCCTCGGGCTTCGTAAACCGGCCCTGGTGGCGTAGAATGGTTTCAAAAGCTTCATCGGAGGTTTCTCCGAATTTTCCCGGAGCAATCTCGAAATTCTGGTCCCGGATTGCCGCCCGGACATCTTGGGGCACCAAGCCATATACCGCCATCTTTTCGGGGTTTAACCAAGTGCGTATGGAATAATCACGAGCCCCGACGCGCCGCACTTCGCCCACACCCTCCACGCGCGCAAGCTCACGCATTAGGTTGATCTGGGCATAAGCTTGCAAGAACGTTTCGTCATAGAGGGAATCTGCACGGTTGCTAAAGATGTTGATGGTCATAATGATTCCGCTCTGTCGGGGTTCTACGGTGATGCCCGATTCGATGACTTCTGCGGGAATACGGGCATTGGCCTTGGAGACGCGTGTCTGTACGTTTACGGAGGCCTGGTTCGGGTCCGTACCCGTTTTAAAAAAAACGGTGATATTTCCGGACCCGGAATTGGTAGCCGATGATCGGATGTAGGTCATGTTTGGCACGCCGTTGATCGCTTCTTCGATGGGCAGCAGTACCGCCCCCGCTACCGTCTCCGCATTGGCACCTGGATAAGAAGTGGAAACGGTGACGCTTGGCGGCGCAATTTCCGGGAATCGCGTAATGGGTAGTTGCCACATGGATACCAATCCGAGAATCACCAGCAATGTCGAAATGACGGTGGCTAATACGGGTCTATTAATGAATGTCTTTAGCATTACAACATTTTTTGAACGCGTGCCAAAGCGGTATCGCGACCGCCAGTGGCCTATGCGTTATGCAAATAAAATAGAGAAAGAAATTATTCGGCGGATACCGAAGGAACATTTAAGGGCTTGATTTCCATTCCATCGGTGAGTTTGTCAAGGCCGGATAGCACGATCCGGTCGCCTGGTTTGACGCCACTCTGCACAATATACTGCTTCCCGCTCTTCCCGGCTACTTCAATAGCTTGTTGCTTGACCCGGTTATCGGGTTGGAGCGTGTATACAAAAATTTTATCCTGCAATTCGGTGGTAGCTACCTGAGGTACAGTGAGTGCACCGGTTTGGCGTTCTTCCATTTTCAACGTACCGGTGTTTCCCGAGCGAAGCACGTGGTCTTTGTTAGGAAATGTGGCCCGCAGGCTGATGGCTCCGGTGGTGCGGTTTACCTGTCCATTGATGGCATCCACCACCCCCTTTTCCGGGTAGACGCTGCCATCGGCCATAACCAACGATACATTTGGAATCAGCTGCGCAGTGTCGTTGGTGCCGGTTGAGGTAGAATCCGGTTTACCATATTTTTTCCGGAAATAGAGGAAATCCGATTCACTCATCGCAAAGTACACATAGACTTCACTGATGTCGGAAAGTTCGGTTAATGGGTCGCTGCTGCTTACTAGGTTGCCGACTCGTTTGGGAATACGTCCGATAAAGCCACTTACCGGGGCCTTGATCGTAGTAAATTCCAGATTAATGCGAGCACTTGCCACAGCGGCAGAGGCTTGGGCGAGCGATGCTTTGGCCACATCATAATCAGACATGGCTGTCCGCAGCCTCACATCTGAAATCACGTCGTTGTCTACCAGCGGCTTCAATCGGTCTACTTCCAGCTTGGCATTTTCCAGTTTAGCCTTTTCCACATTTTCGTTAGCGATGGCATTATTTAGTTGCTCCTGATAGGGCTGCGGATTGATCTTGAAGAGTTTTTGCCCTTCGTTTACAAATGCGCCTTCATCAACATATATTTCTTCCAAAATCCCCTCAACCTGGGGACGTATTTCCACATTCACTTTCCCTTCTATCGTGCCCAGGTAGTCTTTTACCGTGGTAGCAGTTGCGGTATCCAGGTGTTGCACAGGTAAAGCGATTGCGTTATTTTCTGCGTCATTTGTTTTTGATGATCCGGTTGTGCAGCTAAAAATGATAAATAATGATAAGACTAGTAATCCAATGATTATGAGTGTTTTGATGTTTAATTTAATCGAAATGTTCATGTTTCTACGATTTTTTGTCTTAGTGCCTATTTTCTTGTTTGTTCCGTTGCGTATGGACCGTAGTTTTTATGCCATACCGGCTACTGGATAGGGGGTCAGATAGCGTGCCAAACATTTCCTGCCAAAACGTGTTATGATTCCAAATGGATTTGGTTTACACCCTACACAAAGAACAGATTCCTATCATTGCAACTGCCATCCATCAAGGCCATAGGTTAGCGGTCCCTCTGATGGACTATATGCATCTACAGGAACATGAGCGCTTTCGTGAAGAAGATCCCTATACAGGTTATATGGCGAACCTGCCCGTCAGCAGAGTCCTTGTAGAAACTTCCAGGTTTCAGGTTGATCTCAACCGTAGGCGGGAGCTGGCGGTATACCGTAAGCCGGAAGATGCGTGGGGATTGACAGTATGGCGCCCCAGTTTGCCCGAATTGATGGTCGAACGGCTTTTGCAGGGATATGATCGATTTTATCGGGATATCGACCAATTGTTGCAATGGACCCTCGCCTTGTTCGGCAAATTTGTGGTGCTGGACATCCATAGTTACAACCATCGACGCCTGCATCCTGACAAACCGGCGAATACCGGTGAAAATCCGGAAATTAATATTGGAACCGCCCATAATCATGAGAAATGGAAGCCGCTGGGCCATTGTCTGACTAGTTTTCTGGCGCATCATCGCTTTGAAGGCCGGCTTCTGGACGTACGTGAAAATGTCAAATTCAAAGGGGGTGGTTTTTCAGAATGGATTAACCGCAATTATGGCGAATATGGCTGTGTGTTTTCGCTGGAATTTAAGAAAACGTTTATGGACGAATGGACGGGCTGGGTGGATATACAGCATTTGAATTACATTCAAACGATGCTGGCGGGGTGTGTTCCGTTCTTGATGCACATGCTTGACATACCCGCTAAAACTTCGATCTTTCATGGACATTAAGGATAAGAAATATATCCAGCGGATTCTTGATAAGCTGAAAAATGGCAAGCCTTTGTTTATGAGTTTGCCCTGTGGGGGCGAGCTCCGTATCGAAAGGGCGCTTCCCTATTTGTTGGTGTATCGCGTCCCGCCGGACGGAGCCGATACCTTTACATCGACCCTTGGGAAAACGGAGTCGGCATATTTGGTAGCGCCAGACACGGCGGAATGTCCCATAAATCCGGTTATCCAGGCGATAGCCGGGGCCATGGCCGATACGTTCGGCGGGTTCATGCTTTTGGAGGTCTGGTTATCCAACCGGGTGGATTCCCCGACGTTCAGCATTCACATCAGTCAGAAAAGTGCGTTGCCGATAGCCGAAAAATTGCAGTCCGAATTACAGCGGATTCACCTCACCCAGGTACCGGGCGTACACACCGTACTGGAAAAAGATAAAAAGATGCCTTCACCGCCGTATTACACCGCGTTGTTCAGTGCGGAAGGAGCACGGAAGAACGAGATTATTCTACTCGGATTGGAAATCAGGCCGGTTTACATCAATCAACAGACCGGAGCGCCTTATCCGTTGTTTCTGCGCGAGCTTCGCGAATATTTCGGAAAGGCGTTGCGTAAAAGCTTTTTCGAATTTGTGCGGATGAAAACCTCGTATAGTGCGGCACATTTCGAGATGCTGGGGACCACAGAACTGCATAAGTCCGTATGGGAAATTGATGAAAAGCTTGCGGAATACAGCAATCAATTTGATTTTTTGCTATTGGTCACACCGATCAATGCACTGGAAGCCTGGGAGGTTTTTTCACAGCGGAAATACCGGAAAAATCCTACATTCCATTACCGCCCCATGCCGATAGACCCCGAACTCATCAAGCGGAAATTATATAATCTGCCGATAGAAGATATTTCAGACCCAACCATGGCATACCTTTTCCGAGATAAACGTAAGGAAATCGATCGGATGCTGAACATGTTGAGCGAGCGGGAGAAGCCAGATTTCCTATACAGCAGTCAGCAGGTTTTCGGTAACGTGGAAGAAAATTTGCTTGAGACGGCCCGCGCCATATTGGTCGCATCTGAGCCGCAAAAGGCGCCCAGAGAAAGTGAAATGCTGGACGCGAATGCCTTTGCGGAGTTGGCCAAAATCGAATTGGAATACTTGAAACAGCAATATAGCCGGGTGTCTACGGCTGTGCGTGTTCGGGACGACGTGGAAGGGGTTATGGTTTCCCGCGGAACGCTTAACATCAGCAGCCGGTATCGTATATCGAAGGAGCGGGCGTTCTCCCTCTTGCAGCACGAGGTAGGTACGCACGTGGCTACGTATTATAATGGCATGGCCCAACCCTTTAAACTCTTCTATGTGGGCGTGCCCGGCTATGAACAATTGCAGGAGGGCCTCGCGGTATTAAGCGAGTATATGACAGGCGGATTGACCAACCAACGGATGCGCATTTTAGCGGCGCGGGTATTGGCCGTTCACAATATGCTTGCCGGCAATCCATTTACCGACACGTTTGATTTGTTGGTAGATAAATACCGTTTTAATCCTGAAACTGCCTTTTACATTGCGATGCGGGTTTATCGAGGGGGAGGACTGACGAAAGATTCGGTATACCTTAAGGGCTTGCTGAATGTTATCGAGTACGTGAAGCAGGGTAATGACATTACCCAGTTGCTTGTGGGCAAAATAAGGCAGGATTATCTCCCCATTATCCAAGAACTTATGCATCGACAGCTCTTGAAACCTTCACCGTTACACCCAAAATACCTCAATAAGCCCTATGTCTCGAAGATTGAGGAGATAAAAAAGGGGGGTAGTGTATTTAAAATGATAAACTAAAAATATATGACCATCACATTCATCGTCAATCAAGTAAGAAAAGAATTGGCAGGCTATACCACAACGGCATTGGCCCTGGAAGCTCACCGGCGCGGACATACGGTATATTACGCAGGAGTTGGTGACCTGGTTTACCTATCGGATGGTCGGGTTGGTGCACATGCGCGCCGGGTGCCTGACCGTGAATTCCGATCACGGCACACCTTTTTGGAAGCGTTGATAGCCGAGGAAAAGCAGCTGACCAATTCAAAAAACTGGGATGTGATGTGGCTGCGTAACGACCCTGCGGCAGATCTGGAGAAAAGACCCTGGGCGCAAGATGCAGGTGTGCTGTTCGGCCAGCTTGCGCAACAACAGGGAGTATTGGTGCTCAATAACCCAGATGGTCTGATAAAAGCGTCAAATAAAATGTATTTGCAGTATTTTCCGGAGTCGGTGCGGCCACAAACGGTCATTACGCGAAATATGGCAGACGTCGAGGCCTTTTATCGTGATCAACGTCATCGAATCATTCTTAAACCCTTGAAGGGATCCGGTGGGAAGAATGTATTTCTCATCGATAAAAAAGACGATAAAAATCGAAAGCAAATTGTCGAAGCCATTTGTCGGGACGGGTTCGCGATTGCGCAGGAATACTTGCCCGCTGCAAAGAAAGGTGATACCCGTTTGTTTTTAATGGATGGGGAAGCCTTGTTCAAAGAAGGAAAAGTAGCGGCGATCAAACGTGTGCAACAGGCCGGCGAAATCCGGAGTAATATCCATCAGGGGGCAACAGCAAAAAAGGCCGTCATGAATAACGAAATAAAACGCATTGTCGCGACGGTAGGTCCGTTGCTTAGACAAGATGGGATTTTTTTGGCTGGATTGGATATTGTTGGAGACAAACTAATGGAAATCAATGTGTTTAGTCCCGGAGGACTGATTCATGCCAGTGAGTTTCACCAAGTGGATTTTATGGATGAGGTTATCTCTGCGGTCGAAAAGAAGGTAGAAAATACCAAGTAAAATGCGTACGTTTGGTCATACGTTTGTTACGCATGATCGGTATTGTGCAGACACTCCACCAAATCGGGGTTTTTATTTACCAATGGTATTGGGTACCGCTATTGTTGGTATATGTTGCCATCATTGTAACCATCCTGATCGAAAACCGCAATCCTACCAAAACCATTGCATGGATCATGGTGATTGTTTTTATTCCGGTTATCGGGATTGTAATTTATTATTTTTTTGGTCAAAAATTCAAAAAAATCAAGGTATTTCGTGTACAAAATCGAGAAAAGCATATCCGGCTACTGCGTGTATGGGATCGCCTTAGCCCGATAATGGATGACAACCTCGTAGTGCTAAGGCAATCCATTGGACCGCTCAGTAGGGTATTTACGTTCTTGAAAAATCAACGGATTGCGCCACCCTCACTGCACAACAGCGTGGAACTTTTGATCAATGGCGAACGGAAGTTTCCCGAATTGTTCCAAGCAGTCCGCGAGGCAGTTCATCATATCCATTTGGAATACTATATTTTTGATCCCGACGACATTGGCCTTGCGCTGATCGCTTTGCTGGAAAAAAAGGCCGCCGCGGGGGTGACCGTTCGGATCATTGCAGATGCATTCGGATCGCCCAAACTGAGAGGTCAACGAAGGCGTTTTATGAACGCGGGAATCCAGTTTATATCGTTCATGCCCGTTACATTTACCTCCCTGGCGAATGGCAATTACCGAAATCACCGTAAAATAGCAATTATTGACGGACGGACTGCGTTCGTAGGCGGTATCAATATCAGTGATCGGTATGTAAATAGCGGTCGGTATCCGCTGTATTGGCGTGATACGGCTGTAAAAATTCAAGGCGATGCAGTAAACGTACTCCAGACACATTTTTGGATGAACTGGCATCTGGCCGAAGGACAGCCTTTTAACCTTCGAGATGGGTATTTTCATACGACGCCTGTGAGTCCCCTAGGCAGTGCGGCCGTAAGCTTTGCCTTCAGCGACCCCGGTTCCAACGCCCCCTATAATATGGAGGCTATGCTGATCGGCATAGCGGAGGCAGAACATACCGTAAGAATTTGTACGCCCTACTTTATTCCTAGTGAAGAGGTAAGTACCGCACTTCAGCTGGCGGCTGCAGCGGGTGTAAAAGTTGAGTTAATGTTGCCTGCTCAGTCCGATTCGTTTCTCGTGCAGCATGCCTCATTTTCCTTTCTGAAGCCGTTGTTGGAACGCGGTGTGACGGTGTATTTGTATGAAAAGGGTTTTATACATGCAAAAACGCTTTGCATCGATGGCCGGCTGGCCTACGTCGGTACGGTCAATTTGGATATCCGTAGCTTCTATATCAATTTTGAAGTCAGCGCGATTATCGATGATGCCGACTTGTGTGCGCAATTGGACGAACAGTTTGAAACGGATAAATTGGATAGTACACCTTTAACCCGTGAGGTTTGGATGCGGCGGCCCCGGTGGAAACGTGGGGTGGATTCCCTGTGCCGGCTCTTGACCCCTTTGCTCTAAATGTTAAAATTGACCCGAATTTTGGCATAAACCTCCAAAAAGAATATCTTAGCCACTTATTGCACTAAGTACTGATTTGAATGAACCGTATCGTTAAGCTAATCTGTTATTCTCTTATCATCTGTTGTCCATCTATCGAATCGTTTGCTCAGCAAGATAGCGTCTCTGTGAATACGTTGGTTGAAAAAACGCAGAAACTACTGGAGGCGTATCCCATCGAGAAGGTGCACCTGCATTTTGACAAACCCTATTATGCCGTGGGCGACACGCTATGGTTCAAAACCTACCTTACCAGCAATATGTATAATTATGACTTGAGTAAGGTGGTTTACGTGGAAGTGATGAATGGTAAAGATTCGCTGATGCAGACTATGCGGATTCCGTTGACTAACAACGTAGGTGAAGGCCATTTGGTACTCGATCAGGAATGGTATAGTCAGGGTAATTACCGGTTTCGGGCGTATACGAAGTGGATGGTGAATTTCGATCCGGCCTATTTTTTTAATAAGATTATCCCTATAGGGGATGTGCTCAATAATGCGCTTCACTATAACGTTACGTTCAATGACGTGGGTAAAGGTAAAAGCGCCCGGACACAGGCGGTTATCCAATTTAAGGATCGGGAGGGAAAGCCGTTGGGCAACCGGAAGCTGAACTGGTCGGCTCAGGCCGGATGGGAACCCATTGACGATGGAAAAGGGCAAACCGATGCCGTGGGCAATGTAGTGATCAACATCAACGGTAAGGATAGGGAGCAGCTTAGGAAAGGAAATCTCTATGTTTCGCTTGAATCGGGTAGCGCTGCCCCGCCGATGTTGGGGACCTTTTCGCTTCAGTCGGCGCTTTGGGATGGGGATGTGCAGTTTTTTCCGGAAGGTGGAGATCTCATTGCCGGGCTTTCAAAAAAAGTGGCCTTCAAGGCAATCGGAAGCGATGGCCGCGGGCTATCGGTTAAGGGAAGCGTTGTGAACCAGAAAGGGACCGAAGTGGCCACACTCTCGGATGTACATAAGGGAATGGGATACGTCACTTTCATACCAGAAATAGGGGATGCCTATACCGCCAATATCACGTTTGAAAATGGTGAAAGCCGCAGTTTCCCGTTACCTCCCGTTGTCGAACAGGGAATCAGTGTCACGGTTGTGAAATCGGACACGTCTGAACTTCAATTAGCGATCGTAGCCAACGACCGGTTTTTCGCGGCAAATAAGGGCAAAGCGTTTTACCTGATCGCGCAAGCAAACGGGATACTTTGTTACGCAGCTCAAGCCGCATTGCGCAATAATGCGGTGGTGGTAAACCTTCCTAAAGACCGTTTTCCGACCGGTATTGCTCAGTTAACACTTTTTACATCCGCAGGCAAGCCGGTCAGCGAACGTTTGGTCTTCGTCGAAAATATTAAACCGCTATCGATCACGGTTAGCAGTGATCAAAAGGAATATACCACTAAGCAATTGGTCAAATTAGGCATAAAAGTCGTTAACAACGACACGCTGACCGCCGGTAATTATTCGGTGGCCGTGGTAGACGAATCCAAAGTCCCTTATGATGAAAATAAGGAGACAACCATACTGAGCAACTTATTACTTACTTCCGATCTGAAAGGGTATGTGGAAGAGCCCAACTATTATTTCAATCAGCCGGATGATCAAAAGAAAGAAGCATTGGATGTTCTCCTGCTCACTCAGGGATATCGCCGGTTTTCCTATGCAGAGATTTTGGCCGACCGCTATCCGGAAGTACATTTTTTCCCCGAGCAGGGCATTGAGATTTCCGGTGTATTGAGATTGAATAATGGAAAGCCGGTGGTCAACGGCGGATTATTGTTGTCCATTCCGGACCGAAGTTTCCGTAAGGATACGTATACCGATGAAAATGGGCGCTTTGTATTCAAAGATTTGGTGTTTACCGATTCATCGCGTGTAACGATCAATGCCCGGGGCAACGACAATTATCGCGACATGGTCATTAATGTAGACCCAACGCGGTATCCAGGAATCGACACGACGTTCTACCGTGCGGACAACGTGTTAAATATAGACAATATGCTTGCGCCTTATTTGACCAATAGCCGCAATGAGTACCGGACGTCCATATTGCTGGAAGAGGTGGAAGTGACCGCATCGTCGCGACCAAGCTTTTCACATAAAGATTACCCGGCGATTTCGGGATTGGGTATGGCCGATCATCAAATCAGTGCCGATCGGCTGAAGGGGTGCAACAACCTCATTATGTGCCTGCAAACTGCGCTTACCGGTATCACCTATGACAGTCAAAGTCAACTCTTTTACATTACCCGTGATTACAATGCGGGCGGACGGATTCCCGTGCAGTTTTTTGTAAATGGTATGGCTATGGACGTGCCCTCACTCAACGGTATTATGCCCACGGAGGTTGAAGGGATTGAAATCTTTCTGCGTGATGAGTTGGGCACCGTAAGCCGGATGTATCAAAATAATGGTGTCGTATCAATTTATACAACCAAAAAGCAGGAAAAAGGACCGCGGATGTCGTTGAGTCAAATCGAAGCTTTGTTGCCAAAGAGCAACATCGTTGACCTTACACCGCTGGGATACGTAGAAGAGCGTAAATTTTACACACCCAAATACGACACGCCCGAACGCCGTGCGGTGAGCGATATCCGGACCACGGTATATTGGAATCCTCAGGTGAAGGCAGGTGACGACGGCACCGCACAGTTGGATTTCTATAATGCGGATGGGACCGGCAGTTATCGCGTGGTCGTGGAAGGAATGGATGCTACGGGAAACATCGGTCGCGCCGTATACCGGTATACCGTGAAGCAATGATTCAATAAGAAATACTATGCGGAAAATCATCCATATCGACATGGATGCATTTTATGCTTCGGTAGAACAGCGGGATTTCCCCGAGTATCGCGGCATTCCACTGGTGGTAGGAGGCCCGCCCAACAGTAGGGGAGTCGTGGCGACAGCCAGTTACGAAGCCCGTGACTATGGGGTCCGTTCGGCAATGCCCTGCAGTAGGGCGGCTAAATTGTGTCCCCAGGCGGTGTTCGTGCCCCCAAGGTTTGATGCCTACAAAGCAGTATCCGCTAAGATCCGCGAAATCTTTCGCCGGTATACGGATATAATAGAACCCCTTTCGCTGGATGAGGCCTATTTGGATGTAACAACTGATAAACAACACATTGGTTCGGCCATTGAGATTGCAAAGCGGATCAAAGAAGCGATCCGTTCGGAACTTAGCTTAACGGCGTCGGCAGGCATTTCCGTCAATAAATTCGTGGCTAAAATTGCATCGGATATGCAAAAGCCGGATGGGCTCACATTTATCGGGCCTTCCCGCATCGAGCGGTTCATGGAAAATCTCCCCGTCGAAAAGTTCTTTGGGGTAGGCAAAGTGACGGCAGCGAAAATGAAGCAAATGCAGCTGTTTACCGGTGCCGACCTCAAGCGACTATCGGAGGCCGATTTGCTGCGGTTATTCGGAAAAAGTGGTCGCTTTTACTACCAAATCGTCCGGGGAGTCGATGATCGCCCTGTGCAGCCCGATCGGGAGCTGAAATCAATTGCCGTTGAAGATACGTTTAGTGAAGATCTGCACAGAGTAACCGATATGGAAGACGAACTGAAAAAAATTGCCGCTAAATTGACCGGGCGGATGCAAAGCCGCAAGCTGAAAGGACGGACCATCACGCTGAAAATCCGGTTTGCCGATTTTCGGTTGGTAACCCGAAGCCACTCCCTGCCGTATTATACCGACGCGATCGACGATATTTTTGCGACGGCCCATCAATCCCTTCAGTCGGTGATGACACCGGATACTATGCCCATCCGGTTATTAGGCATATCGGTTAGCAATTTTGATCACATTAATCTCGCTTCCAATCAGCTTACCTTGTTCTGATCGGATGAGAGTTCGATGGGTTCGTCCTCTACTTCCTCTTCTTTCAATACGACTTTCACCGCATACGAAGAGGGCCACACGCCTCTTCCGTATCGAAGCGCATAAACCTTGGTGAATTCGGCACCGAAGTAGAGAATGGACGCCGAATAATACACCCAAAGCAGCAGGATAATAATCGCGCCGGCGGCTCCGTAAGCAGAAGCCGGAGCACTGTATTGCATGTAAAGTGAAATGAGGTATCTGCCCAGCATAAAAAGCGCAGCGGTGAAAAGGGCGCCGCCGGTGACATCCCGTAGGCGCATGCGCGCATCTGGCAAGACCCGGAAGATGATAGCAAATAGGAACGTGATAACGACAAACGTAAGTCCGATGTTAACCCATTCTACCACGTAGACCGAGATTTCCGGGAAAAAGTACGTAATCTGCGAACTGAGTGCTACGATAATTCCGTTGGCGATCAGCGAGACGATTAGCAAAAAGCCAAGCCCCAAGACCATGGAAAACGAGATAGCACGGTTCAACAGCATTTTCAACCATCCTTTCTTGGGTTTCGGTCGCACACCCCATATCCGATTCAGGGAGTCCTGTATTTCCATAAAGATTGTCGTGGAACCGATTACCAATGTGCCGATTCCAATCGCGATCCCGATGCCCGATTTGTTGGATAGACTGATATTCTGGATAATCTGTTGGATCTGGGCCGCGGTATCTGGCCCGAAGATATTCGCAAATTCTTCAAAAACCTCCGATTGTGCATCCTGCTCTCCGGCCAGAATTTCGCCATAAAAAAAGCCGACCAGCCAAATGACGATCAAAAGGAGAGGAGCGATGGAAAATATCGTGTAGTAAGCGAGCGACGCGCTCATCTTCATAGCATTGTCTTTTGAGAATTCGGAAAATGTGTTACTCAGCAACTGAAAGATTTCCCGGTAGAATGACTTTTTAAAAAGTTTCATACATAGTAAACCAGAAACGGATGCGGATGTTTACTCTTGATAAATATCTTCGATTTCCTTTTCGTAGCGCTGCAGGATGACTTTCCGTTTCAAGCTAAGCTTCGGTGTAAGCTCTCCGGCATCGATTGTCCAATCCTTTGCCAGCAGGGCAAATTTTTTTACTTGTTCCCAGTGTCCGAAGCCCTGATTAAGTCGATTGATTTCACGCTCATACTTATCGATGACTGCTGGTTTTTGAATAACGGATTCCCTGGAATCAAAGGGAATGCCCTTGATCTTGCACCAGTTCTCCAGGACGTCGAAGGCGGGGACGATCAACGCTCCGGGGAACTTCCGGTTCTCACCTACGACCATCACTTGGGCGATGAAGGTTGACTCCATATACTTATTTTCAAGCGCCTGAGGCGCCACGTATTTGCCACCTGCTGTCTTGAACATTTCCTTTTTCCGGTCCGTAATGCGTAAAAAACCCTCTGCGTCCAGCTCGCCGATATCTCCGGTATGAAAATATCCGTCACTATCAATCGCTTCCGCGGTAGCGGCATCGTTTTTATAATAGCCGATGGAAATGCTTGGGCCCTTGCAGAGTATTTCGCCATCGGATGCAATCTTCACATCCACATGCTTCAAGACCTTACCCACGGTTCCGAACTTAACGCCGTCTTTTTCCAGGCTATTGACCGCAATGACGGGTGAAGTTTCCGTGAGGCCGTACCCTTCCAACACTGGTATGCCTGCCGCCCAGAACACCCTCGACAAGCGGGGTTGCAAGGCTGCACCCCCGGAAACAATGAGTTTGATATTTCCGCCGAGCGCTGCCTGCCATTTGGCAAATACGAGTTTTCGTGCCACGGCCAGACGCAGGTTGAACCAGGCGCTGTTTTTTTCCGGCTCCTTGTTGCTAAGACCCAAATTGAGTGCCCAGAAAAAAATGTGCCGTTTGATTCCAGCGAGTTCTTTTCCTTTGGACACAATGCGATCGTATACTTTTTCCAAAACGCGCGGAACGGTCGTAAATCCGTCGGGCTTTACATCGTTAATATCGGCCACGATAGTGTCCAAGCTTTCGGCGTAATGGATTTCTACGCCCTTAGCAAAATATAGGTATACGACCATCCGTTCAAAGATGTGGCATAGCGGCAGAAAGCTGAGCGCTTTTCGAAAGTAGTCGGGCAACAGGTGATAGCAATCGTGTACATTGGTAATCACATTTTTATGAGACAGGTAGACGCCTTTTGGTTTACCGGTTGTACCCGACGTATAGATGAGTGTGAGTAGATCATCCTCATGCACCGCGTTGCGGTAAGGTGTTAAATCCGTGTCGCTTGTTTTGCCCTCATCTACCAACTGCTGCCACGACGGTAGTCCATTTACGAGATCAAATGTATAGATCGGGATGATCAGATTATGGGATTGCAGCGCAGCTTCGATCTTTTCGTGTAACTCTGCGTTACTTACAAAAATGAGCTTAACGGCAGCATCGTCAATGATAAAAGAAAGGTCTTGTGCCGAAAGGGTCGGGTAAAGCGGTACCACGGCTGCGCCAAGCTGGTTAATGGCAAAATCACAGAAATTCCACTCTGGCCGGTTGGCAGACATCAGGGCAATTTTGTCGCCCTTTTGTATGCCTTTCGCGATCAAGCCCTTGCTCAGGTTGTTTACCAGCGATATAAACGTATCCGTAGCATAGTTTGTCCATGTCCCCTGTGCTTTCCCTGCCACCATGACCGGTTTAGCGTAGTGGGCCTCGTAGTTTGTCAGAATGTCAAAAATGCGGGTTGCCGATGTCATATCTTGCTGTTTGGTCTATAATCTATTTCCTGCTTTTACCGGAGCGCATTTAAAGATAGGAATTATTTAGCATTTGCAAAACCGTTAAACCGTGAATTGCCAAACCGTAACCTAGCAACTTAACCACTTAACAAATATTGGCATTTGTTTTGCGCGGAAAGGGCATGGAAAGAAATCGCATAGCCGCATTTATCGTTGTTTTTTTTGTAGGAATCGTTGCGTGGCAAGGAGCCGTGGCGCAGGAAAGTAGCACGTATACACGTGGCATTGGAGGGCGTTTTGGAGTAGCTAATGGTATTACGTACAAGCATTTTATTAATGACAACCACGCGATCGACGGCATCCTGAATTTTCAGGGAAATCGAAGTTTTACTATTGTCAAATTGCTGGGCCTTTACGAAATTCACCAACCCATCAATTTTATCGACGTGGAAGGGCTCCGTTGGTACTACGGATTCGGCGGGGGCTTGGGATCTTATCGTTACAAAGATACCGATGAAAGCGGGATGGCATGGAGTTTTGATGGCGCAATAGGCTTGGATTATAAGATCCCAGCTGCACCGATTAACTTATCATTGGATTGGAAACCAACCATGGAGCTGACGCCTGAATCAGGTGTGCGATTCGACGGTATCGGCTTATCGATACGATTTGTGTTTTGATAATTACGGAACCGATAACCAGATTTTGCCCAGACGCTGCTGTTCCGGTGTTGCGTCAACCAAGGGAATGATGGAAAATGACCCGCGGTTATCTTTCATAAGCGTTACGCTGAGTTCACGTATCCTCCCATCCCTGGCGATCAGTACCTGAAGCATATCGCCAATAGCCGCGGTCTGCAATACCCGGTTCAGTTCTTTACCGTGGACGTCTAATCGTTCGCCGTTGATAGCGATGATCTCATCTCGTACGTTAATGCCGTCATTCCAGGCACTGCTACTTCGGCTTACCGCGGTAACGACAACTCGACCATCAACGATGGAAGTGGAAATCCCTAAGTCAGGTAACTCTCGTCCGTCATTATAGTCGATTACTTCGTAACCTACGGCGTTTAGATAGCGGTTATAATCCAATGATCCGGTTGTATGGGCCGCCTCGAAGATATCGGCGACAGATGTTCCCGCAACTTGTTCGATCAGTGTTTGGAATTCGTGCTCTTCAAAGCCTCGTTTTTTATCGACGTAAAACGTCTGATAGGCGGCTTTCAAGACGTCATCCAGCCGCTTTTCACCATTGGTGGCGGCAAGTATCTTGAGGTCGAGCATCATCGCAAGCAAAGCCCCTTTGTTGTAATAGGAGATGCTTGTATTTGCTGAATTTTCATCCGGGCGATAATATTTGATCCATGCATCGAAACTGGCAGAGGCCGCGGATTGTATTTGATTTCCCGCACGGTTCTCGATCGTGTTGATATCATTGCTCAACGCCTGTAAATAATTGTTTTCGTTTAGGAAGCCACAGCGACGGAGTAATAAATTGTCGAAATATGCTGTGAAACCTTCCATGATCCATAAGGCAGTTGTGTAATTTTCCGCTTCGTAGTCAAATGGACCAAGTTCGAGTGGCCGCAATCGCTTGACATGCCATAGGTGGAAATACTCGTGTGCCACGAGTCCGAGAAACCCAATATACGACCGCTCGTTTTGGTAGCCATTGCGGGTAGCTCCCAATACCGTTGAGTTGAGATGTTCCAAACCACCTCCGCCCGACTGATAATTGTGCACAATGAACACATAGCGTTTATTCGGATTCACGCCAAAAATCTGGGTCGCACGTTCCACGATAGCTGCGCAATCTTCCTTGAGTCGAGCCTTGTCGTAATTGCCTCCGCCTACCATGGCAATTTCGTGCAGTACGCCGGCGGCCTCAAATGTAAAGATGTCCTGGTTGCCTATTTCTATAGGCGAGTCGAATAGAATGTCGAAATTGGCGGCGTGGTACGTTCCGGGCCTTCCCTCAACCGGCGTTAATCCAGTGGAGATTTTAGACCAGGAGGAATGGGGCAGAATCGTTACTTCCGTAGGAAGGTCGAGCAAGCCGTCTATGTATAGAAACGTGCCTGCCGGCGATAGAAAGGCATGGCTGTCATCGATAAAATTAGTCCGTACCGACACCTCAAAGCCATAAACACGGTATTGGACCGTCAGGCTACGTTTTTTTTTCGAGTCGATCCGCCAGGTGTTTTTGTTAAGTTTCTTCGTCGCCAGGGAAGCCCCTTGCTCGTCAAACGCCTCTAAACCTTCCACATTTTTTGCATACTCACGCACCAAATATGAACCTGGAGTCCAAACCGGCATTTTAACGTCGATGAAATCACGCTGGAAGTTCTCAATTTTCATCGTGATTTCTACATAATGGGCCTGGGGTTCCTTGAAGGAAACTTCGAAATGGATGCGCGGTTGAGAGGCGGCAAACGTGGAAGACACTGCGGTTGTCATCAGTAAAAGTAAGTTGGTGCGAATTTTTTTCATAGTCATAGTCCAATCTAGCTCAGTTTTCCCTTATCATGAGCGTCGCGGTAGCCTGTGCAGTGGGCATGATTACCAGGTCATTGATATTAACGTGTTTCGGGCGCGAAACGGCAAACCATGCTGCCTCCGCAACGTCGTCGGCGACCAAGGGTTCGAGATTTTGGTATACAGCAGCCGCCCGATCTTTGTCGCCTTTAAAGCGAACAACGGAGAACTCTGTTTCCACCATGCCAGGGTGGATGGCCGTCACACGGATGTGTTTATCCAGTAAATCTATGCGCATGCCCTTAGTCAACGCATCTACGGCGTGCTTGGTGGCACAGTAAACATTTCCGTTGGGATACACTTCCTTGCCGGCAATGGAACCGATATTGATGATGTGGCCTTCGTTACGTGCAGCCATGATCGGAGCCACCGCACGTGTCACATATAATAGGCCCTTTATATTGGTGTCAATCATCCGATCCCAATCGCCGATATCACCCTCATGGATCGGATCAAGTCCTTGGCTAAGACCTGCGTTGTTAATCAGCACATCCACCTGCTGCCATCCGCTTGGAAGGTTGCTGAAGGTCGAGAATACTTCATCCGCATCGCGTACATCAAGGGCGAGAAGGTGGGTGTTGATCCCATACGAACTCATCAATTGGTCCGAAAGCTCCGTGAGGCGATCGATACGTCTGGCTGCCAGCAGAAGATCATATCCCTCCCGGGCAAACACCGAAGCACATGCCGCGCCGATACCCGCACTGGCACCTGTAATGAAAGCTTTTTTTTGAGACATGAGATGTTGTGTTTTTATTCGAAAAACAAGCTGACTTGAAAGTTTCGCAATGTCAGCCGGTCAATCGGACGATTATACATATTATATTCACTCCTGTCAAGAAGATTACCTACGCTTTGCACCCACCTGACTTCCGGCGACATCTTGAAGAAATCAAAGTATAGATCAAACCCGATGCCGGCTTCATAAGAGAAATAGCCGGGTTTGGTCTTCAGCAGTTTTTCAGCCGGAGAGAAGCTTGCGTCATCGTATCGTTTGCCCGAAACTACGTTGATCGAGTACTTGCCTCCTCCGATCAAATAGCCGCGGTAATTGCCCTTGCGGTCCGATTTAAACTTGATAAGTAACGGCAGGTCGATGTAGGAAGCACGGATTAGTCTTTCGGTGACCTCGGTGGAAATTGAATACTTGTAATTTACCACTTTATTGGAAAAAACAAGTGAGGGAGTAAATCGTAAATTGGCATTTTCAGTAAGTTTTATGTCAGCCAATAATCCCAAGCCTACACCGTGATAGAACGGAGAGGAAACCCCCAAGAGGGAGACCGTATCTGCTGCAGAAGCCATGGGATTGGGTGTCTGCCAATCCGGTTTCAGCGTGATTTTATAGTCGGCATTGATGTAGTGGAAGCTAAACCCGAAATGCAGCGGTTCGTCGTCTACACCACCGCCCCACCGCTGAAACTTTTGCTGCGCATAGGCAGAAGACGCCATCAGCAACAGTAATAAGCCCATAGCGAACCGTACCGATATCGGGTAGACAACGTTCATTTAGTGCCGATATAGAGAGTACAGATACCGAACGTTTGCGGACGGTATTCCGTTTGACTGAAACCCACTTGGCGGAGGATATCAGTAAATCGGCGCCCATCTGGAAACTGCGCAACCGATTCGGGCAGGTAGCGGTAGGCACGATCGTCTTTTGAAAACAGTTTACCGATGCGGGGCGTGACGTGGTTGAAATAAAAATGATAAAGCTGCTTCACAGGAAATCCCTTTGGTTTTGAAAATTCGAGGATGACTGCTCTTCCACCGGGCTTCAGTACCCGGCAGATATCAGCCAGACCTCTTTCCAGGTTTTCGAAATTGCGCACACCAAAGCCTACCGTTACCGCATCAAACGTGCCGGTGGCGAAGGGAAGGTTTTCTGAGTCGCCCAATGCGACTTCAAAGCGATCACCGAGGCCTTTTTTAGCTATTTTTTCCTTGGCGACATCCAGCATGCCCTGGGAGATGTCAACGCCGATAATTTTTTGCGGACGCAATATTCGAAGGGCTTCCAACGCAAAATCGCCGGTGCCCGTCGCAACATCCAATAGAAACTGCGGTTGGGCCGTTTTCAGTGTGTGGATAGCTTTCTTTCGCCAGATGATATCGATGCCTAATGATAGGAAATGGTTAAGAAAATCGTAGGTGCCCGAGATATTGTCGAACATGTCGGCTACCTGTTGCTTCTTGTCGGTGTTGTCGTTGTAAGGCTTTACTGTTTCGGATGTTGCCATGGAAGGCAAATTTACGTGAAGTTTTTCGGAAACACTATACTGAGGCCATTCTATTTTCATGCTTTTTGCAGTCTGGGATCGTCTCTTGTTGTTAAGTAATTGTTAAGGATTGATGCGCTATGATTTGATAATCAATCGCTATCGTATCCAGCGGTCTGCATGTTCATTTTTATTGTGTGTTTTTGTTCCGCAATTTTGTATATTAACACTTTGTAAAGTTGTTAACAGTTGTTCAACGATTTGTGATTCAGGACCAATTTTGTTTTGTTAACATTTTTTGCACACGCTGTGTTGAAAACGTATCTTGCTAATTATGCCTATTTCAGGCGGAAAGGATTTGTGGAAAATGTATTGTGAAAAGGTTGTTCAGAACTTGTCTATATGTGCCTATCAAAAATACCTACATTTGCTCTGCTGGTTTTCGAAGCAGCAGCCGGTGATAAGCCGTGGTTTCAATTCTACCTACATTAGTTAATGATAGTATAACATATGACCAACGAGAATGAATATGCTTCCAGCCAAGCCGGTAATTCTTCCCGGGGTACATTCGCAGAGCGGCGTACGCGGTTGAATAATTTGGTGAGCGGATTGGGAAAACTGCCGCCTCAGGCAGTGGATCTCGAAGAGGCGGTATTAGGGGCGCTTATGCTGGAGAAAAATGCACTCAGTGAGGTCATTGACATTCTCAAGCCTGAAACGTTTTACGTTGAAGCTCACCAGAAAATTTTCGAGGCGATCTATAACCTCTTCCAGAAAACTTCGCCAATTGATTTGCTCACCGTGACTGCTGAATTGCGTAAGATGGGCGCATTGGAGATTGTGGGAGGCGCCTATTACATTACACAGTTGACCGACCGGGTGGTGTCAGCGGCTAATATCGAGTATCATGCGCGTATTATTTCACAGAAATACATCCAGCGCGAGCTTATTAAAGTATCCACGGAGATCATCAACAATGCATACGAAGACACGACAGATATCTTCGATTTGATGGATCATGCGGAAAAGAGTCTGTTCGATATTGCACAGAATAATTTGAGGCGGGATACCCGGAAAATGGATGATATTATGCGGGAGGCTGTGGAAGCATTGGAAACACTTCGTGACCGGACCGACGGCCTCACTGGCGTTCCTTCTGGGTTTACGGAACTTGATCGGATGACCTCAGGCTGGCAGCCCTCAGACCTCGTAATTATTGCGGCCCGTCCGGCGATGGGTAAAACCGCTTTTGTGCTAAGCTGTGCGCGCAATGCTGCAGTGGATCATAACAAACCCGTGGCCGTATTTTCCCTTGAAATGTCGTCCGTGCAACTGGTGAACCGTCTCATTGCTGGCGAAACGGAAATCGAACAGGAGAAATTGCGGAAAGGCAATCTGGCAGACCATGAGTGGACACAGCTTCATTCCCGCATCGGACGGCTTACGCAAGCACCATTGCTGATTGATGATACGCCTGCACTTAATATCTTTGAATTCCGTGCCAAGTGCCGCAGGCTAAAAGCCCAATACGACATTCAAATGGTTATTGTGGACTACCTGCAATTGATGCACGGCAAAAATGATGGCAAGGGGGGGAACCGTGAACAGGAAATTGGCAGCATCTCCCGTTCATTGAAGTCTGTCGCAAAGGAACTGAACATTCCGGTTTTGGCACTTTCCCAATTGAGCCGTGCGGTAGAAAGCCGTCCGGGTGGAAGCAAACGCCCCATGTTGTCGGATTTGCGTGAATCCGGTTCCATTGAGCAGGACGCCGATATGGTGCTGTTCTTGTACCGACCGGAATATTATGGGCTGACCGAAGATGAAGCCGGGCGCCCGACGGCCGGTGTCGGTGAAGTAATTATCGCGAAGCACAGGAATGGGGAAACCGGCACAGTACAGCTCAAATTTGTGGGTAAGTACGTGAAATTCGCAGACTTGGAAGACGATTTTTCCTTCGGTGGCGATGGTTTGCCGGATTCAGGTTCATTTGCATCGGGCATGTCCCCGTCCAATTCGTTTGATGCACCCGGTAGCATTATCCGTCAATCGCGGATGAATGATATGAACGATGATTCGCCTTTTTAGCCCATAATTTTGTACCTTTACGCCTCAATCAGAAACGATAGAAGAGGAATAGGATTTTGGATTATTTAGCAGGTTTAAACCCATCTCAGCGGGCCGCAGTGGAGCAAACTGAGGGGCCGGTGATGATTGTGGCCGGAGCAGGTTCTGGTAAGACACGTGTAATAACTTATCGAGTGGCTCACTTGGTGCGGCGGGGAGTTGATCCGTTTAATATTTTGGTGCTCACATTTACCAACAAGGCTGCCAAGGAAATGCGTGAACGCATTATGAAGGTAGTGGGCGATGAGGCCAAGAATATATGGATGGGCACGTTCCACTCCGTGTTTGCGAAGATACTGCGAGTGGAGGCGGAACACATCGGGTACCCGCGGAATTTCACCATCTATGATACGGATGATAGCAAAAGTCTCATACGCAGTATCCTCAAAGAGATGCAGTTGGATGACAAACTGTACAATGCAAACTTTGTTTACAACCGGATATCATCTGCCAAGAACAACTTGATTTCGGCGCAGGAATACAGTAGCAATGAGCAGATACAGGCGGAAGATTTTTCCAACGGACGAGGACAACTCGGGCAGATTTATCTTGCCTATACGCAACGGTGCTATAAAGCGGGTGCGATGGATTTTGACGATCTCTTATTCAAAACCAATGTGTTGTTCCGGGAATATCCCGATGTGCTGCATAAATACCAGCACAAGTTCAAATACTTGATGGTAGACGAGTATCAAGATACCAACTTTTCTCAGTATCTGATTGTTCGCAAGTTGGCCGCTATCAACGAAAATATCTGTGTAGTAGGCGACGATGCACAGAGCATTTATGCTTTCCGCGGTGCGAACATCCAAAATATCCTTAACTTCGAGAAAGACTATCCCGATCTGAAGGTATTCAAGCTGGAACAGAACTACCGATCTACGCAGAATATTGTAAATGCAGCTAACAGCATCATTGCCAATAACAAGAATCAGCTGAAAAAGCATGTGTTTTCAGAGAATGAAACGGGAGAAAAAATCAAGGTATGCCGGGCATTCAGCGATAACGAAGAAGGTAAGATTGTCGCAGAATCCATAGCTCAGGAGCGGGCACTCAAAGGGTGGAAGTATCACGATTTTGCCATCCTATACCGTACCAATGCGCAGTCGCGGGCCATGGAAGAAGCGCTTCGTAAAATCAACATCCCCTACAAGATTTACGGAGGAACTTCTTTTTACCAGCGCAAAGAAATCAAAGATCTGATAGCGTATTTCAGGTTGACATTCAACCCCAATGATGAGGAGGCAATCAAACGGGTGATCAACTACCCTCGCAGGGGGATCGGGGATACGACGATAGACCGAATTTTGATTGCCGCGGATCAGCATCAACTCACCCTTTGGGAAGTCATCAGCCAAGCCTCTACCTATCTCGATGGCAGAAGTGCCGGTGCGGTCGGTACGTTTGCCACCATGATACAAGGTTTTCAGGTAGTTGCAAAGGGGCATTCGGCATTCGATGCTGCGATGCACATTGCGCAACATTCGGGGATTCTTAAAGACCTGTATGAGGACAAATCCGTGGAGGGGCTAAGCCGCTATGAGAATATCCAGGAACTGCTCAACGGTATCAAGGAGTTCAGCGAACGAGAAGATATAGAAGAAAAGGGACTTGACGTGTTTATGCAGGACGTTGCCCTACTTACCAATGATGATAACGATAAGGATCCCAATGCCGATACCGTGTCGCTCATGACCATCCATTCTTCGAAAGGGTTGGAGTTTCCACATGTATTCATCGTCGGATTGGAAGAAAATCTGTTTCCTTCACAATTGTCGCTTAACTCACGCAGTGAATTGGAAGAAGAGCGACGTCTCTTTTATGTTGCGGTTACCCGTGCCGAGAAAAAGCTGACATTGAGTTACGCTACGTCGCGGTACCGATGGGGCACGTTAAATAATTGCGAACCCAGCCGTTTCCTCGATGAGTTGAATCCTACGTATCTCGAATTGGATTTCAAGCCCCGCGTGGTACCCGAAAGTATGGCTTCCTTTGCTGACGAACGCCAGGCTTGGGGGCAGCGGGATGTGTTTACGAAACCCAAGCCCAAAACGCCACCGAAAACCACAGCAATGCTACCTAAAGCACATACTCCCACTGCGGGATTTGCGCCCTCGGATACCAGCAATTTGCAGGTAGGTATGGAGGTGGAGCACGAGCGGTTTGGTTTTGGAAAGGTAATCAATCTGGAGGGCGGAAAAAATGAGGTAAAAGCAACTATTTTCTTCCAAGAATTGGGACAGAAGCAATTGTTGCTTAAATTTGCCAAATTAAGGATTGTGGGGTGAGCGTAAACGGATAGATAAAAGTTATGGAAATGAATTTTGATTATAATAGCACACGGCCAAAGTTAATTTTGGCGGAATACGGCCGGAATGTACAGAATATGGTGGACTACATCTGTGCATTACCGACCAAGGAAGAGCGCAACCGCCATGCCCAAGTCGTGATCGACATGATGGGGTTCCTCAATCCGCACCTTCGAGACGTGGCCGATTTCAAGCATAAACTCTGGGATCACCTCCATATCATATCGGACTTTAAGATTGATGTAGATTCGCCGTATCCTATTCCGGATCAGAATGCCATCCACCCTAAACCCGAATTGCTGGACTATCCACAGCACCGGATCCGGTACAAACACTACGGGCATACCATTGAAAAAATGATCGACCGCGCGCGGAAAATTGCAGATCCGGAAAAGAAAAAGAGCATGACACAGGCCATCGCTAATTTTATGAAAATGGCCTATGTGACCTGGAATAAGGATACCGTGGAAGATGATTTGATCATTGCTGATCTTCGCGAGTTATCCAATGGTGAGCTGCAACTGGCGCCCGATGTAAGTTTAACCAAACTTGACTTCAAAACCCCTCCTCCAGGCAGCCGGACCAAAGGCGGAGCGCCCCAGCAGAACAACAACGGAAAAAATAAAAAACCCCAAAAGAAAAAGAAAAAGCATTGAATGCATTCGAAATACATGGGGGTAAGCCGTTAGCCGGCGAGATTATTCCCCAGGGTGCGAAAAACGAGGCCTTGCAGATTCTGTCAGCCGTTCTCTTGACCGAGGAAGCCGTAACCGTAAGTAACGTTCCGGATATCAAAGATGTCAATAAATTGATCGAACTGCTTGGCGACTTGGGCGTAGAAATAAATCGCCTGAGCCAGGATACGTACGTATTTCGGGCGAAAGATATCAATCTGGAATATTTCAAATCCGAAGCGTTCAAAAGCAAAGGTAGCGGTTTACGGGGGTCAATCATGATTGTGGGGCCGCTATTGGCACGGTTTGGGAAAGCAGCTATCCCGAAACCAGGAGGTGATAAAATCGGTCGGCGGAGATTGGATACACATTTTCTCGGTTTTGAAAAATTGGGTGCGCGTTTCCATTACGATGCTGACGCCCACTTCTTCAATGTTGATGCTACCGATTTGACGGGCACTTACATTTTGATGGACGAAGCGTCGGTAACCGGTACAGCCAATATTGTGATGGCAGCCGTATTGGCGAAAGGGACTACTACAATCTATAATGCGGCATGCGAACCCTATCTGCAGCAACTGTGTAAGATGCTGAACCGGATGGGAGCCAAAATTGCGGGTATTGGTTCTAATTTGTTGACCATCGAAGGGGTGGATCGTTTGGGGGGAACCGAGCATCGCATGCTACCTGATATGATTGAGATCGGTTCGTTCATTGGCCTTGCAGCAATGACCGAGTCGGAAATCACCATCAAAGACGTACATTTTCATGAACTTGGCATTATTCCTACCGTGTTTTCAAAGCTGGGAATCCAGTTTGAGTTGAGAGGCGACGATATCTACATACCTCACCAGAAAAGTTATGAGATCGATACTTTTATCGATGGCTCGATTCTGACGGTCGCCGATGCTCCTTGGCCAGGCTTTACGCCCGATTTACTGAGCATCGTACTCGTAGTTGCCACACAAGCCAAGGGTAACGTGTTGATCCATCAGAAAATGTTTGAAAGCCGGTTGTTTTTTGTGGATAAACTGATTGATATGGGCGCACAGATTATTCTCTGTGACCCCCACAGGGCTACGGTAATTGGACTTAACAAGGCTTTTAAGTTGCGTGGCATCCAAATGACTTCTCCGGATATCCGGGCTGGAGTATCTCTCCTTATTGCGGCGCTTTCGGCGCAGGGGAAATCTGTCATTCACAACATCGAACAAATCGAACGGGGGTATCAGGATATTGAAAAGCGATTGCAGGCGATAGGGGCCAATATCCGCCGAATCGATTCGAATCCGACTGCGCATTAAAACAATTTCGCCGGTTAATTGTTATTTTGCCGTAGCCGTAGGAAATGATAACCGTTTATATTCAAATAATGTCTAACCATCTATTACTTAATCATTCAAATTCATGGAAAAATTGTTTTTATCCGTAGCAGCAGGGGCGTTGATATTGAGCTCATGTGTAAGCAATCCCGAAGGAAAAAAAGCGGAAACCACAGACAGTGTGGAAACCACGGCAAATGTTGGAGCAGGCAATGCCTTGCCGGTAGATACCAGCGCATCTGAGCTGGCTTGGACCGGACGTAAAGTGAGCGGTCAACATCACGGTACTGTCAAAATTAAATCGGGTTCCCTGACGGTAAATAACGGGCAACTCACCGGTGGTAATTTCGTGGTTGACCTGACCACGATCACCAATCATGACCTGGATGGGGAATACAAAGGAAAATTGGAAGGTCATTTGAAGTCGGCCGACTTTTTCGACGTGGAAAATCATCCGGAAGCTACTTTTGAAATTACCGGAGTGGAACCGGGGGCGGAAGCCGGTGTTGTTAAGGTTTCCGGCAACTTAACCATCCGTGGCGTAAGCAAGAATATTACGTTTGACGCCCATGTGCAGGAGGCTACGGATACATCGGTCAAAGCGACGGCCGATTTCAACATCGCCCGTGAAGATTGGGGCGTGAATTATGCCGGACAGGCCGACGATTTGATCAGCAAGGAGATCAATCTGAAGGTGACATTGGTTGCGGGAGCCTAAGGGTATTCCAGCAATTTATACAACGATATGGATAAACCCCGTAGCTTTGCTCGGGGTTTTTTGATGTCGCTAGAATTTCCAATGGCGCAGTGAAGAAATTGGGTCAGCCGATTAGTATTCGGAGATTGCGTTGATGATATCGTATTGGGTGATGATGGCGATTTTCCCGTGTTCGTCTTCGACCAATACTGCCTGATTGTCTTTATGAATGAGCGAAGATATCTTGTCGATCGAGGTGCGTAAATCTACGAATGGAAAAGGTTGAGTGCAGATTTCCTCCACGCGGGCCGATTTTAGGGTAGGGTTCTCTAACAGGGCATGTAGAATGTCCGCTTCGGTCACTTTGCCAATAACCATTCCCTGCTGGGTCACGGGTATCTGTGAAATGTTAAGCGCTTTCATCAGGTTAAACGTTTCGATAACCGACTGTTCAACGTCGGCGGTGACGATAGGTACATCGCCGCGTTTTTTAAGAATAGATTGCGCCGTTAGTTTTTCGTCTCTGAGGAAGCCACGCTCACGGAGCCAATCTTCATTATACATTTTACCCATATACCGTGACCCGTGGTCGTGCAGAATGATGACAACTACGGAATTTTCGTCCAGTTTTTCGCGCAACTGGAGAAGTCCCGCAACTGCCGCGCCAGCAGAATTGCCAGCGAAAATCCCTTCTTTGCGTGCGAGCTCCCGCGTCATTAAGGCAGCGTCTTTATCGGTTACTTTCTCGAACAGGTCAATTACTTCAAAATTCACATTTTTTGGGAGGAAATCTTCTCCTATACCCTCCGTGATGTACGGATAGATTTCGCTTTTGTCAAATAAACCTGTTTCTTTATATTTCTTGAAGACCGATCCATACGAATCGATTCCCCAGATCTGTATGCGGGGGTTCTTTTCCTTCAGATACCGACCTACGCCACTGATGGTACCGCCAGTGCCTACCCCTGCAACCAAGTGGGTAATCCGCCCTTCGGTTTGCTCCCATATTTCAGGTGCGGTCTGTTCGTAGTGTGCCTGCGTGTTCGATAAGTTATCGTACTGATTGGCTTTCCATGAGTTGGGAATTTCTCGCTCCAGACGGCTCGAAACCGAATAGTAGGAGCGAGGATCTTCTGGATCCACGTTGGTAGGGCAGACGATAACCTGGGCGCCGAAGGCACGTAATGCATCAATTTTTTCCTTCGATTGCTTGTCTGTGGTAGTAAATATGCAGGTATACCCTTTGATAACTGCTGCGATCGCCAGCCCCATACCGGTATTACCGGATGTGCCCTCGATAATGGTGCCTCCCGGTTTAAGTAGGCCAGCTTTTTCCGCGTCTTCAATCATCTTTACCGCCATGCGGTCCTTAATGGAATTACCTGGGTTTGTGGTCTCCACTTTTACCAACACCGTACCTTTGACATCTCGGGTGATGTTGTTGAGCTTAACCAATGGTGTATTACCGATGGTTTCCAGTATGTTGTTGTACCACATTGCAGAACGATTAAAATTTCAGGTGCTTCACGGTAAGCCCATTGTTGATGAGCTGTCGCAACGATTCGATTCCGATGGTGAGGTGTGTTTCCACGAATTCGGCGGTTACGCTCGAATCGCTCTCTACCGTTTTTACACCTTCAGGTATCATGGGTTGGTCCGAAACAAGCAACAGTGCGCCAGTGGGAATCTTGTTGGCAAACCCTACGGAAAATATCGTGGCTGTTTCCATATCCACCAGCATGGCCCGAATGCTCTTGAGATACCGCTTGAAGGCCTTATCATGTTCCCATACCCGCCGATTGGTCGTATAGACGGTTCCGGTCCAATAATCCAGCGAATGATCTCGTATGGTTGTGGAGATAGCCTTCTGCAGGGCAAACGCTGGAAGGGCCGGAACCTCGGGTGGAAAATAGTCGTTGGATGTTCCCTCGCCCCGGATTGCGGCAATCGGCAGTACGAGATCACCGATCTTATTTTTTTTCTTAAGCCCGCCTGCTTTGCCAAGAAACAACACTGCCTTCGGGGCAATTGCGGACAGCAGATCCATGATTGTTGCGGCCATCGGACTGCCCATCCCGAAATTAATGATGGTAATTCCTTCAGCCGTCACGCTCTGCATGGGTTTATCCAGACCCATGATAGGAGCATTGTCGTGCATCTCGGAAAAAAGCCTCACATAGTTGGAGAAATTGGTCAACAAAATGTATTCTCCGAATTGGTCCAGAGGGCGGCTTGTATACCGTGGTAACCAGTTGTTTACAATATCTTCCTTGGATTTTAAGCCCGGTTTGATCGGGCTTTGCACCGGTGTTACTTTTTTTGCAGCCATGGCGAGGCCCTCTTGTTACGCCGCTTTCAGCTTTTTCAAATCGGATTTCTCAAATTTGTGTTTCGCATATTCCAGCGATATATAGAACTCCTTTTGCTCATTTTTGTTTTTGGAAGACGGTATTTCAAACATAGCATCCAGCATGATCGCTTCGCAAATGGAACGTAATCCGCGAGCTCCCAGCTTGAATTCATCGGCCTTGTCGACGATAAACTCAAAAACATCCTCGTCAAATTTGAGCGTCACGCCTTCGTAATCAAATAGCTTCTTATACTGCTTAACGAGGGCATTTCTCGGCTCCGTGAGAATGTTAAGCAACGTTTTTTTATCCAGTGGGTTTAGGTAAGTCAATACCGGCAATCTACCTATCAATTCAGGAATTAAGCCATAATTCTTTAAGTCCTGTGGAGTAATGTATTTATAGAGATTATTGACGTCGATGTCGGCATCTTCCTTGTTTACCTTGTATCCGATAGTCTGAGTACGTAGCCGGTTAGCTATCTTCTTCTGAATGCCATCAAATGCGCCGCCGCACATGAATAGAATATTATTCGTATTTACCGCAATCATTTTTTGATCCGGATGTTTGCGGCCGCCTTGTGGCGGCACGTTTACGACGGTGCCTTCCAAGATTTTGAGTAGCGCCTGCTGCACCCCCTCACCGGAAACGTCACGGGTGATAGAGGGATTATCGCTTTTCCGGGCAATCTTGTCGATTTCGTCGATATAGATGATTCCTCGTTCAGCGGCAGCCACATCATAATCCGCCGCCTGAAGCAATCGCGTTAAAATACTCTCCACATCTTCACCCACGTAACCGGCTTCTGTCAACACGGTGGCGTCGCAAATGCAAAACGGTACGTTCAGGATTTTTGCGATGGTCTTCGCCAACAGGGTTTTTCCTGTGCCTGTTTCACCCACCATGATGATGTTCGATTTTTCAATCTCGACCTCATCCTTGTCGACCTTTTGATTGAGTCGCTTATAGTGATTGTATACTGATACGGCCATAACCTTTTTTGCGTCGTCCTGACCAATTACATATTGGTCAAGATGCTCCTTGATTTCGATCGGTCGTATGAGTTTCAGCGTTGTTTGCAGTGCCTTGCTTTTGCGCAGGTTCATCTCTTCGGTCAAGATCTCACTGGCCTGCGTGATGCAGCGATCACAAATGTGAGCACCATCGCCCGCTATTAGCATCAATGCATCCTGTTTCCGTATTCCGCAAAATGAACAAGTCACTTCTTTCATGTTTTTTGCCATTTTATTTTTCCTTTTTGGAGCCTAGCACTTCATCTACCATGCCGTGTTCTTTGGCTTCCGAAGACGTCATCCAGTAGTCGCGATCCGACGACTTTTCCACCCAATCATAGGGTTTGCCTGAATGGTGCGAGATAATTTCGTACAATTCCTTTTTCAATTTCAGCATTTCGCGTAGATTGATTTCCATATCCGATGCCACACCCTGCGCACCTCCTGAAGGTTGATGTATCATTACGCGTGAGTGCGTCAATGCTGCCCGTTTTCCTTTGGCTCCGGCGCAAAGAAGAACGGCTCCCATGGAGGCCGCCATGCCTGTGCAGATCGTGGCCACGTCGGGCGTGATGTACTGCATTGTGTCGTAAATACCTAAGCCAGCATACACACTTCCGCCTGGGGAATTAATGTAGATCTGGATATCGCGATGGGCATCTGCAGACTGAAGGAAGAGCAGCTGTGCCTGGATGATGTTGGCGACCTGATCCGTGACCGCGTCGCCAAGGAAGATTATCCGGTCCATCATAAGACGAGAAAATACGTCCATTTGCGCCACGTTTAGTTGGCGCTCTTCGATGATATACGGCGTAAGCGAAGTTGGCATTTTCTGTTCCACGCGGGAAATAAAGTTGTCGACATGCTGGCTTCCGATCCGGTGGTGTTTGATCGCATATTTTCTGAATTCCTTTTTATCGATACTCATGTTTTTCTGATTAATTCCGCTAATATATGTGATTTTGTTCAAATTTTTACTTAGAGGGACGGTATTAATCGTTGCGGCAAACATCGGGCCATGGACATCAAATGGATGTGTACTGTCAAAATGCCTTATCGCTTGCTGTCAGCATGTCTGGTTTCAATACGGAGAAGCCGCTTTGTTATTACAGGAATCATGAGTGCCCTGCGGTGTCTAATCAAACTTCCTGTTTAAGGCGTCGGAAAATCGGGTAGATCCGGAAGAAATTCGAAGGAGTTTCGATCGAAATTAATGCGGCAATAGTAGTGCTGCAGGCCGTTACTTACCAGTAGATACGGAATTCGGTGTACGGTGTTATACCGGGCGATTTGCTCAAAAGTCGACTGGGTGATTTTTACCGAGGGTGCCTTAAATTCAGCCAACAAAATTTTGTTCCCTCCGGTATCGAAAATTACCAGATCACTCCTGCGGGGCATGGTGTTGACCTTTAACCCGCCTTCGATTTTGATGAGCGATTTCGGATAGCGCTTCGTGTGGATGAGGTGTTGTACCCAATGTTGCCGTACCCATTCTTCGGGCGTCAATACAAGCTGCTTTTTGCGCAATTCGTCAAATATATACCACCGGGTGCCGTCCTGTTGGATCTTGGCAGCATACGGCGGCAAATTAAGCGGTATTGGCGTAAACATCTTGCAAACTTAGGGAAGTTACGGATAAAACTTAAAATAATGTTTAACTTGGCGGCGTGAAAAAGAATTCACGCAAAGCGCGCCAAGTTTTTGACAAATATCGCGAAATAAGCTGTCAACAACATTGTGACGAGTTAGTGCACATCGCGGCTTTGCGAACTTTGCAAGAAGCCGTAGCGTCTTCATAACCTTTGCTAGAAAATGGATGCTCATAAGATCATTTCCGATATTAAAAGTAAGAAACTGCTTCCTGTGTATCTGTTGCACGGGGAAGAGCCGTATTTTATCGATCAGATCAGCGATTACATAGAGGAGCACGTCTTGGAGGAGGCTCAAAAAGGGTTCGACCAAACCGTTTTGTATGGCAAAGATACGGATTTTATAACCATAGTGAATGCAGCGAAGCGGTATCCAATGCTGGGTAATCACCAGGTCATTCTCGTCAAGGAAGCACAGAACCTAAAGTGGAAAGGGGACGATGACGTGTTGCTGGCCTACTTGGAGAATCCGATGAAGAGTACCGTGTTGGTGCTTGCCTATAAACATGGAAAATTCGATAAGCGGAAAAAGATTTACAAAGTAGCGGAAAAAGTCGGGGTGGTTCTCGAGTCGGCCAAGCTCTACGACGATAAGGTCGCTCCTTGGATCGGTACATTTACAAAAGACCGGGGATGGCAAATACACCCGCAGGCTGCCGCCATGATGGCGGAATACCTCGGGAATGACCTCTCAAAAGTAGTGAATGAGCTGGAAAAACTGATGCTTAACGTGCCTAAGGAACGAGAGATTTCAGTGCAGGACATCGAGCGAAACGTCGGCATCAGCAAAGATTTCAATGTCTTTGAATTGAACACCGCCTTAGCCAAACGGGATGTAACGAAAGCATTTCAAATTGTATCGTATTTTGCCGCTAATCCACGTAGCAATCCGATACAGGTAATATTGGGAGCGATGGCCGGTTATTTTACAAAAATATTGAAATATCATTACCTCCCTGACAAGTCGCCCCAAGTGGTGGCCAAGGAGCTAGGCGTTCATCCGTTTTTCACCCGGGAATACGATTTGGCCGCACGCAGCTATAACCGCCGCAAAACCTTTGACGTTATTGCGCATCTTCGTGAGTTCGATTTGAAGTCGAAGGGTCTGAACGCAACCCATGTCGAACAGGGTGATTTACTTAAGGAACTGGTATATAAAATTCTCTATTAATTTTCCATTGACCAATGAACAGGTATTTGTTTGCACTAACGGGTTTGATCCTTTGTTTTTGTCTTTCCGTACAGGCCCAGCGGCGTGGGACTTATACGGTTTTGCAGGCAGGAGGGATGTTTGGCTTGTCTACCACAAGTGAGCAATCGGCAATGCACGGCTATCAGTTCCAATTTGCATTTGGCCGCAATTTTTACGACCGGATGTTTTTGGGATTGGGAATCGGTAACGACGTATACCGTGGCCGCTCTATACTGGTTGACGGCAGCCGTTCCACGCGGCGGATCAGTACATTGCCCATATTTGTTGATTTCAGGGCACCGTTCGCCCGAATATCGCCCCTTGGTACGTTTGGGGCGGTGGCCGACGCTGGGTATGCTCCGAGCATAGGGGCCGATTATTTTAAGGGATTTATGGGCAAAGCCGGTTTCACCTATTCACATTTGCTGATAGACGGCTCTGACCTTCAATTCAGCGCCGGTTACGGGTTTCAACAGTTTGATTCACGCTTCTCCGAGCGTGCCTTTAACCAGCACAGTGCATTCATTACGGTAGGACTGTTTGTCCATTGATATCATAATGTAACGTTTTCAGAGTGCCTGATCCGTAGTTTCCTGCGGCGTTTTGCATCGACGGTTACCCCTTTGAAACACCAATCTTTCGCGTATTTAATCGTTCCTGCTTCGGTGGCTTCGATATAGACATTTTCAATAAAAAAATTCTGCAAAGGGCTCTCTTTTAGTCCTTCTGCATAGAAGGCTCGCTTCGTATTTCTTGCCATGACGTGGGAAATGGAAACATTCCGGAAAACAGGAATGCCACGGTCTTTCGGACGTACCGGCTCGAGTATGGTCACCCAATGATCCGGCACGTCACGATTGGCGTACGCCTTTGGTAGAGAGGCGTAGCTATAGGATGGGTACCAGTTGGCGGTGATCTCGATGGCGATCTCAACGCTGTCCATGGTGATGTGTTCAAAATGTATATCTTCGACCGCACCGCCTCGGGTGGTCGCGGATTTAAAACGGATGCCGCTCCGCGTGCCCAACGCTTGTAAGTTACGGGCGAGGACATGCCGTATGCTGCCGGATGTTTCACTTCCGAAAGTGATCAGTCCGGCCCCATTACGGGAAATGCAGTTTTGTACCACTACATATTCAGTCGGCCGGTTGACGCGAAGCCCATCCCAATCCCTGCCTGCTTTGATGCAAAAATTATCGTCGTTGCAATCGATGTCCGCATTCTGGACTAATATCCATGAGGAGGAATCAATATCAATGCCGTCGGTGCTTGGGCCGTGTCCGTCAATGTTATTTCGCACCCTGATACCATCAATGGTAACGTAAGATGAGTACAGGATATGCAACGTCCAGAATCCAGCTCTTTTGAACGTCACATCTTTTATCAGGATATCCCAGCATCCGTCAACCAATAGCGTCCGTGGTCGTTTCGCATCGTAGTCAACAATCCAGCGCAACTTTTTACGGTCGTATTCTTCCCGCAGTGCCCAATAAGCATCCCAAAAGGGCTTCCCCTGGCCATCGATAACGCCACTGCCGGTTACAGCTGAGTTTTTTTGATGAAGAACATTGATCAGTGCCGACGGCCACATCATTTCCACACCCGCCACACGCGTCCGTATTTCCGGATAATCGACCAAATTCTGGCTCCCCAACAATTCGACGCCTTCGCCCACGTGCAATTCCACATTGCTTTTCAGATAAAGAGATCCGGTAAGGTATTTCCCCCTATTAAACACCACTTTTCCGCCACCCTTTGCGGCACAACTGTCTATGGCAGCTTGAATGGCAACCGTATTTAAGGTAGTTCCATCGGAAACGGCTCCATAATCTGCGACGTTAAACAACTGATCCGGAATATCCAGCTTGCGTATTCCTACATAAGCCGTCCATTCCGGTTCCTTGGCAGATATACCCATTGCCCAGGTGCCCAACAAAAAAAAAGATAAGAAGATCCGGAAGAAAAAACTCATTGATTCCGCGATTGGTTCTTCTGCAAGTATAGGCATTGCCCGACGATAAACCAAGTGCCTTCTGCTTCAGCCTAGCACAGAGGCCCCGTTAGTACTTTATCTGATACGTATGGGACTCAAGGAGCCCGTTACGCATACATGGCTTCCCGTTGTTCCTTCACGGCCTCACTATGGATGTAGTCATCGTAACTCATCAGTTTATCGATGATGCCATTAGGTGTCAACTCAATGATGCGGTTGGCAACCGTTTGGGTAAGTTCGTGGTCGCGCGAGGTGAAGAGGATGCTTCCACGGAAATCCACCATGCCGTTGTTGAGTGCCGTAATGGATTCCAAATCCAAATGGTTGGTAGGCTCATCAAACAATAGCATGTTGGCCTGTTGCAGCATCATCCGTGAAAACATGCACCGCATTTTTTCTCCACCGGATAGCACGGAGCATTTCTTGAGTACCTCTTCGCCCGAGAAAAGCATTTTGCCGAGGAATCCGCGAATAAACTGCTCGTCTTTATCCGAGGCTGAATATTCCCGAAGCCAGTCGATCAGATTTTCATTCTTGCCTTCAAAATAGGGACTATTGTCCATCGGAATATCGGCTATACTAATCGTGACACCCCATTTAAAACTGCCGGTATGGTCGGTGTCACGGCCGGTTAGGATGTCGTAGAAAGCCGTAGTGGCCAAGCTGTTCTGTGAAAGAATGGCTATTTTGTCGCCCTTATTCACCATGAAATTGACGTCGTTGAAGAGTGCGTCTCCACCGATTACCTTACCCAATTTTTCGACCTGTAAGATCTGATCGCCGGCTTCCCGTGCCATGGTGTTGAACATGATGGCGGGATATTTTCGGTTGGACGGTTTGATTTCTTCCAGATTGATTTTTTCCAGCGCTTTTTTACGGCTGGTGGCTTGTTTGGATTTAGAGGCGTTGGCGCTGAAACGACGGATGAACTCCTGAAGCTCCTTTACCTTGTCCTCCATTTTTTTGTTTTGGTCGGCGCGTTGCTTCAACGCCAATTGGCTGGATTCATACCAGAAGGTGTAATTACCGGTATATATGGTCATCTTGCCAAAATCAATATCTACGACGTGTGTACAGACGGCGTCGAGGAAGTGGCGGTCGTGCGACACGACCAATACGATCGCTTCATATCCGGCAAGAAAATCCTCCAGCCAAGCAATCGTGTTGATGTCGAGGTCGTTCGTCGGCTCGTCCAGGAGCAAAATATCCGGATTGCCGAAAAGTGCTTGAGCTAATAGTACACGAACCTTTTGGTTCCCGTCCAGTTCCTTTACAAATTTATAATGAAGACCTTCCCCGATGCCCAGATTGCTGAGCAATGTAGCGGCATCGCTTTCGGCATTCCAACCATCCATTTCAGCAAACTTGGCTTCTAATTCGCCTGCCCGTTCGCCATCGGCGTCCGAAAAATCTTCCTTGGCATAGATGGCATCCTTCTCCTTCATGATGTCATAAAGTTCTTTATGCCCCATCATCACCGTTTCGATAACGGAGAATTCATCGAAGGCATAGTGATCCTGTTTTAATACAGCCATGCGCTCGCCAGGGGTGAAGCTTACTGACCCGGTGGTAGGATCTACATCGCCTGAGATGATTTTCAGGAACGTAGATTTGCCGGCACCGTTGGCACCTATGATGCCGTAACAGTTGCCCGGCGTGAATTTAAGGTTGACGTCTTCGAACAATACCCGCTTTCCATAGCGGAGTGACAGGTTGGATACATTAATCATGGGTGCAAAGGTACGGTTTAAAAAGGGAAATCCGATACCTGCTCCAGCTTACCGCGAGATCAGTTCGGTATCCAACACGATATTTTCGAAGTCGTATACAGGATATCGGCTTTCGATGAGCTGAATAAGCATTTCCATGGCGACCTGGCCCATGTTGAAGGCAGGTTGGCGGATGCAGGTGAAATCCGCTTGCAGTAGATCTAGTACATCGGAATTGGAAAAGCCCGCTACAGCCGGATGTTGGTCTTTTGGGGCTAGCTTGTTGTAACCTGATAGGCATCCCATGCTCAATCGGTCGCTGGCGACAAAAACAGCGTCTGGTTTTTCCTCCAAGCTCAGGAAATAACCAACTGCATCTTCTACTTCTTTTTGTATCCTACCACCGTGATGGCAATAACGGATGAGCGTTTCATCGAGCGGAATGCCGTTTTCTTTCAGTGCGGTTTCATAGCCTTCAAGTCGTTCGCACGTAATTGATAAATGTGGAGCATTGGCCAAGTGCGCAATACGCTGGAAGCCCCGATCGATCAGCGATAACGTAGCCTTGCGGGCGCCTTCACGGTTGTTGGATGTGACGGTGTGCGTTTCAAAGGCGTCGATAACGCGATCGAAAAAGACGATAGGTAAACCCTGGTCATGTAAATTTATTATGTGCGAAAAATCCTTGGTTTCTGCCGACATCGATATCAATAACCCGTCTATTGCGCGGTTCGCCAAATGTTGGATATTGACCACTTCGCGCTCATAAGCATCGTGGCTTTGTGAAATAATAACGTGATAGCCCTTGCCATAAGCTACCGATTCGATGCCGTCTATGGCATGTGAGAAAAAGCTGTTGGCCACCTCGCATACCACGACACCAATGGAATAGCTTCTGCCTTGGCGCAGACTGGATGCCATTGGATTGCGGCGGTAATGGTGCTTTTCGGCATATGCTAACACCCGTCTTTTGGTCTCTTCGTTGATTTCGTAACTGTCGCTGAGCGCCCGGGAAACCGTGGAGGGTGACAATTCCAAGGCGTGGGCGATGTCTTTTATCGTGATGGGTTTGAACACGGTTACTGCTAAGTTTACATTAAACTACGGATTATACAAAACTACGGAAAAAGGAATGTTTTTGCCAGATATCCTTGCACTTCGTGCATAATATTGTTGGCTGTTCAATTTCTCGTTGCCAGGAGCGCGGTATTCATCCCGAAGGGACGCCCACCACCGGACATCCAGGTTAACACGTTCGTAAGGAAGCTAAAAAGGCGTTCAAAGACGGTCAATAGCGGTTTGCTCCGAAAGGCAATGTGGTTTCGGTATCGATTGCGTAGATTTAAATGTTGGGAAGAATGGATATTTGGTCTGTACGCCCTATTATTGTAAATCGTTGTAAATTGCTCGGATACACAGGCATTTCAGGAGATAAGGTGTCAGATTATGGAGAGCAAAATGAATGTATACGGAGACGTTCAGTTAAGACGTTAGTATCGCTATAGTCACCATTATAAAAATAAATAAAGATGAAATCAACAAATTCACGCCGAGAGTTTATCAAACAGGCTTCGATAGGAGCCGGCACCGTCGGACTAACCGCAATGGGATTCAGTGCCAAAAGTTATGCAAAGATTATCGGAGCTAACGACCGGGTGCGGGTAGGCATCGTTGGATTTTCCAACCGATTCAGAGGTTCGCTTTTCCCTTGCTTCATGGATCACGCAAAAGCCCAGAATTTTGAATTTGTGGCAGTTTCGGATCTGTGGAACCGCCGCCGTGACGAAGCGTATGCATATGCGAAAGAAAAAGCAGGTATCGAACTTACGAAATACCGGAACAACGACGAACTGTTTCCCCGTACCGATGTAGATGCCGTGATTATCAGTACGGCGGATTTCCAGCATGCGCTGATTGCGGCCGATGCTGTGCGGAGTGGAAAGGACGTGTATGTCGAAAAGCCGCTTGCCGAAACGTTAGAAGACGCTAAGATCGTAAGAAAAGCCGTGGAGGAAACCGGAAAAATACTACAGGTGGGGTCGCAGAGACGCAGTGCACCCAATTACATCGCTGCGAACGAATACATCCGGTCTGGCAAATTCGGCGATATTAAAATGGTGGAAATGACCTGGAACGTAAATCAGCCCGGCCGCTGGCGCCTGCCGCAGTTAACCAAAGAAATCCGCGAAAAGGATACCGATTGGAACCGTTTTCTGATGAACCGCCCAAAAGTAGCTTGGAATCCGCGTTATTACCTCGAATATCGGTTGTTTTGGCCTTATTCATCGGGAATCTTCGGTCAGTGGATGGCGCATCAAATCGATACCGTACACTGGTTTACAGACCTGCCACATCCGCGTAGCGTGGTCGCCAATGGAGGTGTGTATCTGTGGAACGATGGTCGTACCAATCCCGATACGCTGACGGCCGTGATGGATTACGGGCCGGCTGACGATCCAAGTAAAGGATTCCAGGTGTTGTATTCTTCAAGGTTTACCAACTCGGCCGGTGGTGTGAAAGAACTGTACTTTTCGAACGCCGGTTCCCTGAATCTGGATACCAATGAAGTGACTTCTGAAGGTGGGTTAACCAGACGGATGGCAGAAGATATGGGTATGAAGGAAAATTTGCTCGAACCATTTACCCTGGCAAACGCAGCGAAAATCGAAACATCCGCCAACACGGGTAGCGATCCGATGACTTCCTTGCACATGTTGAACTGGATGGAGTGCGTGCGGAATCGGAAAAAGCCTAATGCCGACGTTGTGGCCGGATATAATCACTCGGTGGCTAATATCATGGGGCATACAGCGTACGAAACGGGCAAGCGCGTTACGTTCGATGATGAAAAACAAGAAGTGGTGGTTTCTTAGCTTGGATAAGTAATGAAGACAGCAACTTATTTAATGAGTGCGTTGATCGTGTCCGCAGCCTTTGTTGGCTGTGGACGCCTACAGTCGGGACAGTCAAAATCAAGCCAGCCGCAAGACGGGCAGGTCGATCGATTTTCCTTCGTGGAGCATCCCGAGCGCAACAGCATCGATATATTGCTCGACGGGCAACCTTACACCGCGTATTGTTATGCCGATAGCTTGAAGAAACCCGTATTGTTTCCCCTGCGTACAAAAGGAGGGCATTTTATTACAAGGGGATGGCCGGTACAACCCCGGGCAAACGAACGGACCGACCATCCGCATCATATCGGATTGTGGTTCAACTATGGCGACGTCAATGGGCTCGACTTTTGGAACAACTCCACGTCCATCCCAACCGAAAAACGAATGGGCTATGGAAGTATTCACCATGCGGCAGTCAATCGCACAGAGAGCAACGGAAACAGCGGTGTGCTTGATGTTACTAAATACTGGCTAGGGCCACAGGGAGACAGTCTTTTGAAGGAAGATACCCGATATGTTTTCCATGTGGAAGCGGATAGCAGTACTTCTATTGAACTGGATATTAAGTTGACGGCGTTGAAAGATGTATCTTTCAAAGATAATAAAGAGGGGGTGCTGGGAATACGTTTGGCCCGTGAACTTGAACATCCGTCTGACCAGCCAGCTAAATTTACCGATGCCAACGGAATTGTCACAGAAGTAACTCAGGCCAATAACGATGGCGTTACAGGGCATTATGTGAGTAGCGAGGGGGCCGAGGGCGACGACGTGTGGGGAACCCGTGGAAAATGGGTGAGCCTTAATGGAACCATCAAAGGGGAAGACGTGTCGCTCGTCATTCTTGACCATTCCGGAAATCCCGGATATCCCACCTACTGGCATGCCCGCGGCTACGGACTGTTCGCGGCCAATCCATTGGGACAGAAGGAGCTCAGTGGGGGGAAAGATGTACTGAATTTTAAACTGGATAACGGTGCGTCCACCCGTTTTAGGTACAAGGTCTTGATCCATGCCGGAAACAAATTGGATGCTGCCGCCATCAACGATCGGTTTAGGGAATTCAGCGGCCAACAATAAGGTTTGCGTTCCTGTTAGGATAATATTGCAGTGGCAGGGATGATCATGCACTTGCCTGTATTGATTATTTCACCTAATTATTTTTAAATGAATTTACTGAACAGGCAATTAATCAAAGAAAACTCCTTTCCAGACTACCCGGAAAAAGTACTCCAGTTTGGGACAGGGGTATTGCTTCGTGGGTTACCGGATTATTTTATTGAGCAGGCAAATCGAGCTGGATTATTTGGTGGGAGTATCGTGGTGGTGAAATCGACTGATAAAGGAAATACGGATCAATTCGATCGGCAGGATAACCTATATACGCTTCACATCAAAGGACTTGAAAAAGGCAGGGATGTACAGGATGTGTTGCTGATTGCTGCGATCAGTCGGGTCGTCTCCGCAACTAGTGATTGGACGACCATTTTAGACAGTGTTAAGAATCCGGAAGTAGAAATTGTCATTTCCAATACCACTGAGGTGGGAATTATGCTAGATGAGCGGGATAATCCCCTTGCTTCGCCTCCCGTGTCTTTTCCCGGAAAGTTGACCGCGGTCTTGTTCGAGCGGTTCCGCGTGTTTAACGGAGCGGAAGACAAGGGAATGGTCATCCTTCCCACCGAACTGATTGATAAAAATGGGGAGGTGCTGCGCGGCATTGTCATCGCTTTAGCGGAACGCCATCAACTAGGAAGTGATTTTATTAATTGGGTGGAAAATTGCAATCATTTCTGCAATACCCTGGTCGACCGGATTGTACCAGGCGCGTTGGGTGCACCCGAACAGAGACAAGCCGAGGATGAATTGGGCTACAGAGACGAATTAGCCATTATGGCTGAGCCATTTTGCCTTTGGGCCATCGAGTCGTCCCATCCGCGTGTGTCGGAAGTACTTTCGTTTGCACGCGTCGACAAACGAGTTGTAATAACCTCCGATATTCAAAAGTTTAAAGAGCTTAAATTGCGCTTGCTCAATGGAAGTCACACATTTGCATGTGGATTGGCCATACTCGCGGGGTTTGATACGGTAAAGACGGCTATGGCCGATCCCGTGTTTTCAGCGTATGTAAAGCATGTGATGCACAGTGAAATCATTCCCGCATTGGCGAATGTTGGCATAGACGAGGAAGAAGCATCGGAATTCGCGAACCACGTGATTGATCGGTTCGGTAACCCTTATCTCCAGCATCAATGGCAGAGTATCAGTACAAATTACACATCAAAAATGCGGATGCGAAATTTGCCGACGATTGCTCGTTATATGCAACGATATGGCAAGGTGCCACCTTACATGGCATTGGGGTTTGCAGGTTATTTAAAGTTTATGCAGGCTGCAGAAGGCGAAGAATTGTTCGCGACGTGGGAAGCCGATTTACGGGCATACACTGGGTTTTGGGATGCCGTGAAACAGAACATAACTCAATTGGAAACACGCCCCCTGTTGGACGTGATCAATCAATTGAATGGAAACGAGAAGGCTAGGTAATGGAAAATCGTGTATTGAAGATTCACCCAAGTGATAATGTATTGGTTGCGTTACAGGATCTGAAGGCGGGTGAAAGCATCGGTTATGGTGGCGAAACTTACGTGCTGGTAGAAGATATTGACGCAAAGCATAAATTTTTTACGGAAGATCTGATTACAGGCAGTGCCGTTATTATGTACGGTGTCATGGTGGGACGTGTACTGCATGATGTGAAAGCCGGGCAATGGATGAATACCCGTAACCTAAGACATGCCACGGAACCCTATGCATACCGGCCATACTCGTACGCCTGGGAAGCACCGGAAGTTTCCAAGTTTGAAAGCCGGTCGTTCATGGGCTACCATCGCAGCGACGGACGGGTAGGAACCGCCAATTATTGGTTATTCATCCCCACGGTGTTTTGCGAGAACCGTAACCTGGATGTGATCCGGGAGGCAATGCACAACGAACTCGGTTATGCCGTTACAGACAAGTACCGTGCTAAAACACATATACTGCGCGAATTGTACGAGCGGGGTGAAGACGTGACTTCGGCCGACCTGGCGGTAAGGGAATCTGTTGTGCCGGTAGATCGGCTATTCAAGAACGTGGATGGCATCAAGTTCCTTAATCATCAGGGAGGATGTGGCGGTATCCGGCAGGATGCAGCTGTATTGAGTAAATTGCTGGCGGCTTATGCCGACCATCCCAATGTAGTCGGCGTTACCGTGCTCAGTCTTGGCTGCCAAAATCTGCAGGTGCGCGATTTCCTGGACGACCTATACGCGTTGAGTCCGAAATTTGATAAACCTCTGCTGATTTTTGAGCAACAGCAGTCGCAAAGTGAAGAGCAACTGATTACCGACGCCATCCAGCAAACCTTTGTTGGTCTCATCGAAGCGAATAAATGCGTGCGTAGACCGGCGTCCCTGAGCAAACTGACCATCGGCGTCAAATGTGGTGGGAGTGACGGGTTCAGCGGTATATCGGCCAATCCGGCCGTAGGGCATTGCGCGGATCTGCTGGTGGCCCTTGGTGGGACGGTTTTACTTGCCGAGTTTCCAGAATTGTGCGGTGCGGAGCAGAATTTGATCGATCGGACGATCAATGAAGCAGCTGCTCACAAATTCATTCAGTTGATGAAGGACTACAGCGAAGCCGCCGATCGAGTTGGATCGGGCTTCCACATGAATCCTTCGCCGGGAAATATACGCGATGGACTAATCACGGATGCGATCAAGAGCAACGGGGCTGCAAAAAAGGGGGGAACATCACCGGTTGTTGATGTGTTGGACTATACTGAACGGGCCACAAAACCTGGATTGAATTTGGTCTGCACCCCTGGAAACGATGTAGAAGCTACCACGGGCAAAGCGGCAAGCGGCGCAACACTCATCCTGTTTACCACGGGACTCGGTACGCCTACCGGCAATCCGGTTTGTCCGGTCATCAAGGTGGCAACCAACAGCGTCCTTTCGAAGCGCATGGCCGACATCATTGACATTGATTGCGGTCCGATTATAGCGGGAACGCGAACCATCCAACAGATGGGCGAAGATATATTGGAGTATTGTATACGCGCGGCTTCCGGCGAAGTCGTGCCAAAAGCGGTACAGCTTAATCAAGACGATTTTATTCCTTGGAAGCGGGGCGTATCTTTATAAAAAGCGAAATACGACATGAAGAAATTTTTGGATGAGCAATTTCTGCTGAATACAGATACCGCTCAGATTTTATACCACGGGTATGCGGCAAACATGCCCATTATCGATTATCATTGCCACCTTCCGCCGCAACAAATAGCCGAGAATACGCGTTTTGACAATATCACGCAAGTGTGGCTCAATGGCGATCATTACAAATGGCGTGCAATGCGCACAAATGGCGTCGATGAACATTACATTACAGGAGCGGCATCCGACCGTGAGAAATTTCGCAAATGGGCGGAAACAGTTCCTTATACCATGCGAAATCCACTGTATCACTGGACGCATTTGGAGCTGCAGCGTTATTTTGGTATATCCGAATTGCTGAACAAGGATACGGCTGACCGTATATTTGACGAAACACAGGAAAAGCTCCGGTCGCCGGAGTACCGTGTGCGCGGATTGTTGGAACGCATGAATGTGAAGATCATTTGTACGACGGATGACCCAATAGATACGCTTGACTTTCATCGACAACTGCGTGAAGAAGCCTTTGAAATCCCGGTCTTTCCAGCGTTTCGACCAGATGCGGGGATGAACCTCAGTGATCTGGAAAAATTTAAAGCGTACGTCACCGCTTTGGAAAAAGTATCGGATCGTTCTATCTCGGATTTGGACGATTATTTACATGCGCTCAAATCCCGACACGACTTTTTTGCATCGATGGGGTGCTGTGTGTCCGACCATGGATTGGAGGAGATTTATGTTGAAGCCTATACCGATGAGGAAATCGGACGCATCTTTGAAAAGGCCTTGGCAGGGCAAGCGGTTTCCGATTTGGAACACCGGAAATTCAAATCCGCCCTGTTGTTCCTATTTGCGCAATGGGACGCCGAAAAGAATTGGGTACAGCAATATCACTTGGGCGCTTTGCGTAACAATAATTCGAGAATGATGGCGAAATTGGGACCCGACACCGGCTGGGACTCCATTGGCGATTTCAGGCATGGGAAAGCACTCTCTCTATTCCTCGACAGGCTCGATCGCGGCAATCAATTGACCAAAACCATCCTGTACAACCTGAACCCTGCCGATAATGAATTGATGGCGACAATGATCGGAAATTTCAACGATGGGTCGGTGCCTGGCAAAATTCAGTTTGGATCGGGCTGGTGGTTCCTCGATCAAAAGGATGGGATGGTCCGTCAGATCAACGCCTTATCTAATATGGGACTGCTAAGCCGCTTTGTGGGCATGTTAACGGATTCCCGAAGTTTCCTTTCTTTCCCCCGGCATGAATATTTCCGGAGGTTACTATGCGATTTATTCGGAACGGAAATTGAAAATGGCGAGCTGCCCAACGACTTGCCATGGATCGGGCAGGTGATTCAGGATATTTGCTATCACAATGCAAATCGGTATTTTGGCTGGGATAGATTGTCGCGGTGATAGCGAAAACGATTTCGAAGAAAATCGGCAATAAACCGGGTCATTTCAGCAAGTCTTGTTATATTTGGCTGGCGTAAACGTTTACGCCGTATAAATCTAATCATTAAAACTTATATGATGACTTCTAGCCAACGAGCCAGTAAATACAGATGGACGATTTGCTATTTGCTTTTTTTTGCTACCACGATTAATTATTTGGATAGACAGGTGCTTTCGTTGACGTGGAAGGATTTTATCGTTCCGGAGTTTCATTGGACAAATAATGATTATGGAAATATAGCCGCTATCTTTTCGTTGGTGTATGCGATCGGGATGCTGTTTGCAGGACGGTTCGTGGATTGGTTGGATACCAAAAAAGGGTTTATGTGGGCGATCGGTATCTGGTCCGTGGGTGCTTGTTTGCATGCCTATTGCGGGATTGCTACGGCGGGTGTTCTCACAGGCAATTGGTTTGTCGGTTTTGAACAGGCAAAGGAGCTGCTTGGCACGGTTGGCGATGTGGGGAGCATCGTTTCGGTGAGTGTGTCCCTGTTTATTGTTGCGCGGATTGTATTGGCACTTGGTGAATCGGGCAATTTTCCGGCAGCCATTAAGGCAACGGCAGAATTTTTTCCTAAAAAAGACCGCGGATTTGCGACCAGTATTTTTAATGCAGGGTCAACGGTAGGGGCACTGGCCGCACCGGTGACCGTTCCTTTCATTGCGGAGGCTTACGGTTGGGAAGCATCGTTTCTTATTATTGGCGCATTGGGATTCGTCTGGATGGGCTTTTGGCTTTTTATGTACAAAAAGCCGCATGAGCACCCCAAAGTCAATGCCGCTGAGCTGGCTTATATTCAGCAAGATGACGTGGAAAGGCAGCCGTCAACAGAGACAGATCAACTTCATGTACGTAGAAAAATGTCTTTCTTGCAGGCATTTGGCTACCGGCAGACCTGGGCGTTTGCGGTTGGCAAATTCATGACGGACGGCGTTTGGTGGTTTTTCCTGTTTTGGACGCCCGCATACCTTAGTTCTGTCTATAATTTGGATTCTACCGAAAGCGCGCTGCACATCTTTGTACTCTATGCACTCACATTGCTCTCGATAATAGGGGGATGGTTGCCTACCTATTTTGTGGATAAGAAAGGAATGAATGCGTATTCCGGCCGTATGAAATCGATGCTGATCTTTGCATTTTTTCCGTTGTTGACACTGCTTGCCCAGCCTCTGGGGCATATCTCCGTATGGATTCCGATATTGATCATCGGTATAGCCGCCGCCGCGCACCAAGCGTGGTCTGCGAATATTTTTTCGACAATCGGCGACATGTTTCCACGGTCAAGCGTTGCAACCATTACCGGAATTGGAGGAATGGCAGGGGGCGTGGGTTCATTCTTTATCAACAAAGGATCGGGTATGCTTTTCGATCATGCGGCCAACACAAATATGAAATTCATGGGCTTCACCGGCATCGAATCGGGATACTTTATTATTTTCTCCATCTGCTCGGTTTCCTATTTGATCGGTTGGGTGATCATGAAATCGCTGGTGCCACATTATGCGCCGATAACGGATATCGACTGATGAAGTAAACCGTTCGATTTTTTGCTGCCGGCATCGATTTTTTTAAATAAGGTTAGGACGGGTATAAAACGACAAAGCCACCCAAGCGGTGGCTTTGTCTATATGATAACGTCTGTTTCAGGAATTTACCAACGGCTCTTTTCCCTACGTTTCCCTCCCGAAAAGTCACGGAAACCGCTGCCGTTTTCACGCTTGCGGCGGCCACCGGTATAATCCGATGACCCGTTGCGGAACGATCGGCTGCGTTTTTCTCCGCCGCGGCTGTCCCCTCGTCCTTCTCCGGCATTTTCCACGCGTACACTGCGCCCATTGAATTCAGCATTTTGAAAACCACTGAATACTTTGTCGACCGAGGCATTTTCAACTTCGAAAAATGTATAGACGCCTTTTAAGTCGATTTTGCCAATGGCTTTACCGCTGATCCGCGTCGTGTTGCAAATGTATCCCAGTATGTCGCCGCGGGTGAAGTCATCTACAGAGCCGAGATTGATGAACAAACGGGTGTAATCCGATTTATAGCCATCGCGGCCAAAGCGCTCAGTCTTACCTTTGCGATCCAAGCTGCGTCCTTCATTGGCGTCTACATTCAGATCCGGTGCATTTTGGTAATACTCCAAAAAGCGGTTGAATTCAAGCGAAGCAAATCGTTTAATGATTTCTTCCTTACTCAAATCCGCAAAGCTCTCCAGGATTTTTGGTAAATACGGATCGATGTGATCATCATTTACCGAAACCTGCTGCACCTTGTTGATCATCGCAAACAACTGGCTTTCTACCACTGTTTCACCCCTTGGTACATCCATCTTGACAAAGGACTTACCAATGACTTTTTCAATCTGGCGTATCTTGCCTAATTCTTTGAGGTTCACCAATGAAAGTGAAATGCCCGTTTTGCCGGCCCGCGCAGTACGGCCGCTCCGGTGTGTGTAGTTTTCAATTTCGTCCGGCAGCGAGTAGTTGATCACGTGAGTGACGTCGTTTACATCGATACCCCGGGCTGCAACGTCGGTAGCTATCAATAATTGCAGACTACGTTCGCGATAGCGTTTCATTACTTTGTCGCGCTGCTGCTGCGACAGGTCGCCATGAAGCGAATCGGCATTATAGCCATCTTTGATCAATGCTTCGGCAATTTCCTGGGTTTCAACCTTAGTCCGGCAGAATACGATACCGAAAATTTCGGGATTTGAATCGACGATGCGTTTGAAAGCCGCATACTTATCCCGCGCCCGGATTACATAGTAGTGGTGTTCAATGTTGACGTTTCCACTGTTTTTGGTACCTACGGTCAGTTCATACGGATCGGTCATGTAATTTTTCGCAATCCGCCGTACTTCGGCAGGCATGGTGGCTGAGAATAGCCAGGTTTTTTTCTCGTCCGGAGTGGTGGACAGGATATTGTTGATGTCCTCCTGAAAGCCCATGTTGAGCATTTCGTCAGCTTCATCCAATACAACATACCTTACATTAGAGAAATCGATGGCATTGCGGCCGATGATGTCTAACATGCGGCCCGGAGTGGCCACGACAATCTGCACGCCTCGACGGATCTGCCGCAACTGGTCGCTGATACTTGCGCCACCGTAAACGGCGACCACATGTACATTCGGAATGTTCTTGGCAAATTTTTCGATGTCCTTGGAAATCTGCAGGCACAGCTCACGGGTGGGGCATAAAACCAGCGCCTGTGGGTGCTTCTGCGAAAAATCCAACAATTCTAACAATGGCAAGCCAAACGCTGCGGTTTTGCCGGTGCCTGTTTGGGCTAATCCGACAAAATCGTTGCTGCCTGTCAAAAGTACGGGAACGGCTTGTTCCTGAATGGGAGTGGGTTTCTCGAAACCTAACTCGTTGATGGCATTAACAATATCATGACGGATCCCCAGTTCAATAAATGGGTTCATGAATATTATGTATACAATAGGCACTATTGCCTAAGGCGGTGCAAAGGTACGGTTAATTTATTGAAATTCAAAGTGAAAAGTGAAGAGCGAAAATAGCGAAGGGGCGGCACGTGAAGTATCCCAACGGAAAAAGGCCGATCTGTATTGTCAGATCGGCCTTTTTCAGCTTTATTTATGATGTTAATATAACGTGAACTCTACCCGCCGGTTTTGTTGGCGGCCTGCTGCAGTGTTATTGCTGGCAATCGGCTGAGTAGGTCCATAGCCAGTGGCTTCAATACGCGATGGATTAGCGCCTTTGCTAACCAAATATGCTTTTACGGCCTCGGCCCGTTCTTTCGAAAGGCGCATGTTGGTTTGCATGGAACCTGTATTGTCCGTGTGGCCGGCCAATTTAAGACTGAAATTCTTTTCGATTAGCAACGCGGCAACCTTATTAAGACTGGGATGTGAAGTCGCACGGATGGTAGCCTTCCCAAGGTCAAATTCCAGATTCTGAATGGCCTCGTCTACAACCCTCCGATCCTCATCGGTTACGGTTATTTGTTGAACAACGGGTGCTTTTGGCTCGGGTAAGGGGCATCCTGATCCATCCACTTTGGTTTTTTCAGGTGTATCCGGACATTTGTCGTATCGGTTTGCTACGCCATCGCCGTCGTCATCTGCAAGGTCGGCGTAAAGGCGTTCCAGTTGTGCGGTGAGTTTTTCGTTTTCCGCTTTCTGGGCGTCAAACGCTGCTTTCTGAGCAACCAATTCGTCGTATTGTTCGGTATACTCTTTTTGCATGGCCGACACAGGGTTGCTGTTGGCAAGGGATGGTTTTGTCCGGTCGCCAAGAGTAAATTCTACGCCTAAATGTGCGTAAGAGAAAATATCTTTCGAGCCGCCGCTGCTGGCACCATCAAAATTTGCCGACTGGACCAGGTTGAGCCGGTAGCCTAAATCGATGGCAAAATCGTTGGTTACGGCAAATTTCAGTCCGACGCCACCGGGAATAAAAAGCTCGGTGGTTTGATCATATTCGTTGGTCACCCCGTTTAGTTTGGACGAGGGCTCAAATCCAAGGGCTCCGATACCCGCGTTCAAATAAGGTTTGATTAAGCCTTGATGATGCCGCCAATTAATATTGGCTAACGTGATGTGTGCAGATAGGGCGGCCGACCAGGGCAATTTGGTTTCAAACGAATTGTCATTGCGCTCATACGATCCGGACACTTTCCCTCCCAGGTATTCGGCTTGAATGCCAAAGCCGGGTAAAATTTGTCTTTTTACGTAAAAGCCGTAACCGAAATTATTCTCCACTTGATCAAATTTACGGCGTAAACCGATCAGGTTAGACTGATTCAAGAGACCACCGTGCACACCGATGGACCACGTCCGGTACTCGGTTTCCGGAGCGAACGGTTTTACCTCATTGACGGTAGGGGTTTGGGCAATTAATTGGGTTGCGGTAAGAATGCTCACAGTTGCAAGCGATACGGATTTGGTAAGATTCATGTTCATACGTAGTAATTCTGTTGATGTATTTTTTTCATCAACCAAGCAATTAGCGAGCCATTCTTTACCAATAATCCGTTACGGATTCTATCATTTTAATTAGGATGGACATAGATTTATTTTAGTATTTGTTAAGGCTTCAGCCAACAGCTGCCATTACGGCATTGTCCGTTTGAAGCGTGAAGTCCTCAAAATTGTATATACACGCTATTTTGCCTAGATTTGCACAAAAAGATTAACACATCCGTTTCAATGACTAGTAGGGAAATCCGTGAAGCCTTTCTGGCTTTTTTTGAAAGTAAAAATCACCATATCGTACCATCTGCTCCGGTAGTTGTCAAGAACGACCCGACCTTGATGTTTACCAACGCGGGAATGAACCAATTTAAAGATATCTTTTTGGGAGAAGCTCGGGCGAATTATTCCCGCGTAGCCGATACCCAGCGCTGTCTGCGCGTGTCGGGTAAACACAACGACCTTGAAGAAGTGGGGATCGACACCTATCACCATACGTTGTTCGAAATGTTGGGAAATTGGAGCTTTGGCGATTATTTCAAGAAAGAGGCGATCCTATGGAGTTGGGAGCTGCTTACCGAAGTGTATAAATTGGACAAAGATAGGTTGTATGTAACCATTTTTGAAGGCGATGAAACGGAGGGCCTGTCCAAAGACAATGAAGCGTATACCTATTGGAGTGAAATTATTGCCTCCGACCGCATTCTGTTAGGCAACAAGAAAGATAATTTTTGGGAAATGGGGGACACCGGGCCATGTGGTCCTTGTTCGGAAATCCATGTGGATTGCCGCACGGATGCAGAGCGGAATGCAGTGGATGGAAGGACGCTTGTCAACGCAGATCATCCACAGGTGATCGAAATCTGGAATCTGGTATTTATGCAGTTCAACCGCCAAAAGGATGGTTCACTCCACCCATTGCCGGCGAAACATGTAGATACAGGAATGGGGTTCGAACGATTGGTGCGCGTAATCCAACAGAAAGCCTCCAATTACGATACTGACGTATTCCAGCCTATTATCGATTACATTGCCCGAAAAGCGAACATACCTTATGGGAGCGATGAAAAGGCGGATATTGCCATGCGGGTGCTGGCAGACCATATCCGCGCCATTAGTTTTACGATAGCCGACGGACAATTGCCATCGAATAACCGGGCAGGATATGTGATACGGCGCATCTTGAGGCGTGCTGTGCGTTACGCTTATACGTTTCTCCATTTCAAAGAACCGTTCCTGCATGAGTTGGTACCGCTTTTGGCGCAACAGTTTGAGGGCGTGTTTGACGAATTAGCTTCCCAACAGGATTTTGTGCAGAAAGTGGTGCTGGAAGAAGAGCAGTCTTTTCTGCGTACATTGGTTACCGGCGTTCAACGTTTTGAAAGCTATGCGAGGGAAAAGCAGGCCGTAACAGGTGATTTTGCCTTTGAATTGTATGACACGTTTGGCTTTCCCATAGATCTGACAGATCTGTTAGCCAGGGAAAAAGGATTGAAAGTGGATATGCAGGGATTCCAACAGGCGTTGGCCGAACAAAGGGATCGCTCGAGGGCTGCTACTGCTATCGATACCGATGACTGGGTGGTGCTACGGGAAAGTGAGGCAACGGATTTTGTGGGGTATGATCAGATGGAAAGTGAAACCGAAATACTCAAGTACCGGAAAGTCACTACCAAGGGAAAAGAACAATACCAATTGGTATTAGCTGTTACTCCTTTTTACGCGGAAGGAGGTGGCCAAGTTGGAGACACCGGCGTACTGGTTTCGCGCCAGACGAATGAAAAAATAATCGTTACAGACACCAAGAAGGAAAACGGGCTCATCGTTCACTATGTCCAATCGTTGCCCAAACAATTGCAAGGAACCTTTATGGCAGCGGTCGACATTGAAAAGCGACGCGAAACCGAGAATAACCATTCAGCAACGCACCTGCTTCATGCCGCGCTTAAACAAGTGCTCGGAAGCCATGTGAACCAGAAAGGGTCGCTCGTTAATGCCGAATACCTCCGATTTGACTTTTCACATTTTGCCAAGGTTACCGACGAGGAACTTTTACAGATCGAGCGTATTGTGAATGGCAAAATACGGGAAAATATCCCTTTGAAGGAAGAACGGGACGTACCTTTCCAACAAGCTGTTGATGCCGGAGTGACCGCATTGTTCGGAGAAAAATATGGCGACCACGTCCGGGTGATTACTTTCGACGGTCGTTTTTCCAAGGAATTATGCGGTGGTACACATGTGCAGGCAACGGGGCAGATTGGTTTCTTTAAAATCGTTGCTGAAAGTGCGGTGGCTGCAGGAGTAAGGCGTGTAGAGGCCATCACCGGGGGTGTGGCAGAGCGCTTTATCGAAGAGCAGGCAAAGACCGTCAATGCATTCAGGGAACTGCTTAATAATCCGAAGGATGCGTTATCGGCATTGAACCGTCTGCTTGAAGAAAATAACGCCTTGCGGAAAGAGGTCGAACGCGCGGTAACGGACAAAGCACTGCAATTGAAAAGGGAGCTGGCCGCAAAGGCAGAGGATATTAATGGCGTTACTTTTATTGCCGGGCGGGTTAAGCTCCCCAATGCAGAAGCGGTCAAAACGCTGGCGTATGCGCTAAAAGGTGAAATTGAAAACTTGTTTTTAGTATTGGGGGCTGAAATCAACGGGAAGCCGTCGCTTACGGTGGTCATCTCAGATAATTTAATTAACGAGAAGAGCTGGAACGCCGGTGCCATTGTGCGGGAACTAGCCAAGGACATTCAGGGTGGAGGTGGTGGTCAGCCTTTTTATGCGACTGCAGGAGGTAAGGATCTTGAAGGCTTGCCCCACGCGTTGGCCAAAGCGAAGGATTGGGTATTGTCGTAGCATGGGGGAAGCTGCGTAAGCTATGGATCAGAAAAAAAAGACACGTTAAAAATGAATAGAATTTTCATAATAGGGATTTTGGTGTTCGTGCTCGCGGCCTGTGCCAATGACGAACAGTTCACGATTGAAGGGAAGGTTGCCAATGCGGGGAATGTACGTACTGTGTCTTTATATGAAGGAGATCGGAAGTTGGATTCGGTCTTTTTGAATGAGCAGGGTGAATTCGTGTTGCGGAGAGCGGCGTCCCACCCAAGGTTACTCACGTTGCAAGCGGGCAATCACAAGTATCACTTAATATTGCAAAACGGAGATCGTCTTACTTTCCGCACCGATCTCATGTCAGAAGGGAATACTTACGAAATTTCCGGTTCGCCGCTGTCGGAAAAAATACAGCGTTTTGCCGGTACTATTGCTGAAAAAGAACGGTTTGAAGCGCAATTGGAAACGTCGTTTGCAAGTCAAGCTGCGGGATTGGACGATGCAGCGCTTATGGACCTGCGGCAACAGTTCATGCAGAAATACCGTCAGCACATGCAGGCATATACAGAGGCAACTACGCAGTTTGCGAATGAACACGACGACCTTGCTGGCTTTTTTGCCATGAGTACATTGGATAAGGAGCTAGCGGAGTCGGAGCTGATTGCCTACGCTGATCGGATTTCCGGTAGGTGGGATGATAATGTGCAGGTTAGGCAGTTTGTGGAAGAAATGGCGCGATTGAAGCGATTGGCGATTGGGCAGCCGGCACCCGATTTTGAGTCGCTTACGCCGGATAATCGGCAGGTCAAGTTGTCTGATTTTCGGGGGAAGTATACCTTGGTCGACTTCTGGGCATCCTGGTGTGTGCCCTGCCGTCAGGAAAATCCGAATATCGTGGCGCAGTATCATGCCTACAAGGACAAAGGATTTACGGTGCTGGGCGTCTCGCTCGATGATAACCCAGGAGCTTGGATGCGGGCCATTAAAGACGATGGCTTGGAATGGACGCAGGTTTCCGATTTACAGCAGTGGGGAAGCGAAGTGGTAGGCTTATATCGGATACAGGCTATCCCTACTTCGTATTTGCTTGATCCGCAGGGAAAGATTATTGCCAAAAACCTACGGGGTTCCGAATTGCCAGCTTTTTTAAAGAAAACGTTGGATTAGTGCATAGTTTGTGTTAATGGCGTGTGTTGTTTAACGATTTGTTAATGCTGGTTTAACGGTGATTTGTCAATAAGTACATACTTTAGCAAAAAAAACACGATGAGCACTGCAAAACAAAAGATCCTGGTAGTAGACGACGAACCTGATATCGTGGAGCTGATTGCGTATAACCTCAAGCGGGAGGGCTATCAGGTACATACTGCGTTCAACGGTCAGGAAGCTGTAACGACCGCTAAAAAAATCATGCCGGATCTAATCATCCTCGATGTGATGATGCCCAAAATGGACGGGATCGAAGCTTGCCGTATCATGCGAGCTATGCCGGAATTCAAAAGCACGTTCATGGTGTTTCTTACCGCTCGCAGTGAAGAGTATTCGGAGATTGCCGGATTCAATGTCGGCGCAGATGACTACATAGCGAAACCCATCAAACCACGCGCATTGCTGAGCCGTATCAATGCAATCTTACGGCGGAATGCACCGATGGATGAGCTTCCAAATGAAAAATTGGAAATTTCCGACCTCGTAATCGATCGGGAAGCTTTTTTGGTGTTTAAGAACGGCGAAAAGATCGTGCTTGCCAAGAAGGAATTTGAATTACTCTACTTGCTGGCCTCCAAGCCGGGCAAAGTATACACCCGGGAGGTAATCTTAAAGAATATTTGGGAAGACTCAGTGGTTGTTACCAATCGGACCATTGATGTACATATTCGTAAACTACGTGAAAAAATCGGCGAAAACTATGTTTCTACGGTAAAGGGCGTGGGATATAAGTTTGAAGCCTAAATTACAAACGCCTCATATTCGGGCTTATGGAGGTTACAGCCAGCGGCTTCTGCCGCTTGGTTCGCTTCGTCCAGAAACCGGCCGCTACTGATCAGACGCTGAAGTTTTTTGATATCATTGGCGAAAATGCGATCACGGTCTGCGAACGGAACTTTCTCCCTAACCAGGGCGTGACACGCTTCTAACACCTCTGAAGATCTGCGGGGACGGCGGAAATCCAGCGCTTGTGCGGCATACAGCAATTCAATGGCGAGGATGTATTCGAGATTGTCAATCACTTTATTTAGTTTACGAGCGCCTATCGCGCCCATTGAAACATGATCCTCTTGTCCCAAAGAAGTCGGAATGCTGTCAGCACTAGCAGGGAAGCATAGTGTTTTATTTTCGGATACCAACGCAGCCGCAGTATATTGAGGTACCATAAACCCCGAATGGAGACCGGCGTCGGGGATCAACAGTTTGGGAAGACCATAACGTCCTTCAATGATAAGGTAGCTTCTGCGGTCGGAAATGTTCCCCAATTCCGCTGCCGCGATGGTCGCATAATCAATCGCAAGGGCTAAAGGTTGGCCATGGAAATTGCCGCCGCTTACCGCCTCATGTGGCCCTAACACGATGGGATTGTCGGTGACTGAATTGATTTCGATTTCTGTAAGTTCCTTGAGATGGAGCCAGGCTGTACGTGAAGCACCGTGTACCTGAGGCATACACCGTAATGAATACGGATCTTGCACACGACCGCAGTCTGGATGGGAGTTGGCAATTTCGGATGTATGAAGCAATTCCCAGAGACGGCTGGCAACCAGTTGGTTGCCCCGGAAAGGGCGAATTTCATGCAGACGGCTGTCAAAGGGCTTATAAGATCCCATCAGTCCTTCCAGTGACAGGGCTCCGATCAAATCGGCTACTTCCAAGGCATTGTGCATCCGCTGTAAGGCATGTGCAGCGTAGGCCGCAATGAATTGCGTTCCGTTGATCAGTGCCAATCCTTCTTTCGGTCCCAGTTGCAAGGGCGACATTCCATACGCCTTTAAGGCAACTTCAGCGGGCAAAATGCCTCCTCGGTAATAAACTTCGCCCATTCCGATGAGTGGAAGGAATAAGTGGGAGAGTGGGGCTAGATCACCCGACGCGCCGACGGATCCCTGTGACGGCACCACAGGAATAATATTTTGCTCGGCCATCCAGATAATACGCTCCAATGTGCGCAATTGCACGCCGGAATATCCCTGCGCCAATGCATGGGCTTTCATGATCATCATGGTCTTCGCAACGGGAGCCGGAATGGAGTCACCGACACCCGCGGCATGACTTTGCAGTAGGTTGTGTTGGAGGAGCGTAGTGTCTTCCGCAGAAATGATGGTATCGCATAAAGGACCGAATCCGGTATTGATGCCATAGACCACGTCGCTATGGGACACCATTTCTTTTACAAATGCGGCTGATCGATCCACTTTATGCCTCGCTTTGGCGGAAAGTGTTCCGTGGAGTCGCCCATGCGTGAGCGCTAAAACCGACTTTACGGTAAGTCTGTCAGTACCATATCGAAAATTCTTCATGATAGCGCAACAAGTGATTCGGCAATTCGCTAGCGTAACGTTAGATTACATATGTGCTAGCACAATGATCGGAACTATTCCCTAATTACGCAATAGAAATATGAATTTTTAACTTTACCCCTGTATGTCTATATTCCGGTTTAAACAATTTGCGGTCGATCAGACCGAAAGTGCCATGAAGGTCAATACCGATGGCGTATTGCTGGGTGCTACGGCTTCCATGGCCAATCCCTTGCGCATTCTCGATATCGGTACGGGTACAGGTGTGATCGCATTGATGCTGGCGCAACGGTTTCCCAATGCGACGGTGGAGGCCATCGAAGTGGATGGTCGTTCGGCGAAGTTGGCCGGTGAGAATTTCGCGAGGTCTGTATTTTCGACAAGGGTTTCTGTTCAAGCGGTTGCATTGGCTGATTTTCAACCGGGGGAGGCTTTCGATCTCATCGTTTCCAATCCGCCCTTTTTTCTGCATGCCCTTAAAAACCGTGATCATCGAAAGCAGGTATCCAGGCATACGGATGTATCGTTTTATTCCCAAATGCTAGAGCGGGCAGACAGGTGGCTTACCGAGAGGGGAAGCCTACAGCTTGTCGCTCCCATTGCGTTGGCTGATTGGATTCAGCAACGGGCTATCGGCGAATTTGGAATGGTGGTGCAAGGGCAACGGGATATCAGGTCTTTTGCGTACGACCCACCGATCCGTCGCATTTTTGCCATTGGCAGGACCCCTTTAGTGAGTCCGGGATGGGAAGGTGACTTGGTAATTTACAAAAATAAAGGTGTCTATAGTGACGCTTACCGGTCTTTACTGAAAGACTTTTTTCTGGCATTTTAGGAATCCCTATATTCGCCCTTGTATGATCAGGATCGGATTGCTTTCGGATACCCACGGTTACCTCGATGAGGCGATATTTCAGCATTTTGAGTCATGTGACGAAATCTGGCATGCGGGTGATTTTGGTGATATCGCCGTGGCGGATACCTTGGCAGCTTTTCGGCCCTTGAGGGGAGTTTACGGAAATATCGATGGCAAAGATATCCGTGCCGTTTTTCCGGAACACCTGCGCTTTAATTGTGAAGAAGTGGATGTCTGGATGACGCATATCGGTGGTTATCCCAATCGTTACAGTCCCCAGGTACGGAAGGACATCCAGCTAAACCCGCCCCGACTTTTCATTTGTGGCCATTCGCATATTCTCAAAGTCATGTACGATCAAAAGTTACAATGCCTTCATCTGAATCCCGGCGCGGCGGGGAAACAGGGCTGGCATAAGGTCCGCACGCTTTTACGTTTTAGCATAAACAATAAACGTATCGAAAATCTTGAGGTCATAGAATTAAGGGGTGTTTGATATTATTATTACACTAAGTTTTCTTTATCTTCTTGTTTTAGTGCTGTATTTGGCTATTTTTGTCCGGTATTAAAAAAGGTGAAATACACTAACTGGATGAAGGTATATGACAAAAGTGACTACGCTGGGGCAATTCATTATCGAGAAGCAAGCTGATTTTCCGTATGCAAAGGGTGAATTATCAAGGCTTTTGCGTGATATCGGCATTGCGGCAAAAATCGTGAACCGGGAGGTTAACAAAGCCGGGCTTGTTGATATATTGGGAGACAACGGCACGACCAATATTCAGGGGGAGGGCCAGAAGAAGCTTGACGTTTATGCGGATGAGCAGTTTATATCTGCGTTGCGCAGCGGTGGCGAATGCTGCGTTGTGGCCTCGGAAGAACACGATGATTGTATTTTTATCGACTCGCATATCTCAAAAAATGCGAAGTACATCGTCTGTATTGATCCATTGGATGGCTCCTCCAACATTGATGTCAATGTCTCTGTGGGCACCATCTTTTCTATTTATAGGCGTACTGATCCGGCCGCGCCGATCCGACCGGAGGAAGTCCTTCAACCGGGAACGCAGCAGGTAGCAGCGGGGTATGTGATTTATGGTTCTTCGACTATGTTGGTTTATACCACAGGTAAAGGCGTGAATGGATTTACGCTCGACCCATCCATAGGTGAATTTTGCCTTTCTCATCCCAATATGCGGATGCCGCTTGATGGCACAATCTATTCGATCAACGAAGGTAATTACGTGAAATTTCCGCAGGGCGTAAAAGATTACATCAAGTATTGCCAGGTAGAGGATGCCGAGACCCGTCGGCCGTTTACCTCGCGGTATATCGGGTCAATGGTAGCCGATGTACACCGTAATCTGATCAAGGGCGGTGTATTTTTATATCCCACCACGTCTTCTCATCCGCAAGGTAAATTACGACTGATGTACGAATGCAACCCATTGGCTTTCATCGTGGAACAGGCTGGCGGGAAAGCCACCGATGGGTATCGGCGGATCCTGGATATTCAACCTCAATACCTTCACGAGCGAACGCCAATTTTTATCGGCAGTACGGCAATGGTAGAAAAAGTAGAGAAATTTATTCAGCTAAAGGCTGTCGCGAACCTCCAATAGAAAAGCTTTTAAACGCTGGAGCGAGTCAATGACCCGTTGGTTTTCGCGCGCTTCGCTTTTATTGTCTCGCAGGTAGTCTCGCGCCCCTTGCAACGTATACCCCTTGTCTTTGACCAAATTGAAGATGATTTTCAGATTGGCAATGTCATCCGGCGTAAACAGCCGGTTTCCTTTCTTGTTCTTCTTAGGCTGAAGGATATCAAATTCGCGTTCATAAAAACGTATCTGGGACGCATTGACACCGAACATGGTGGTTACTTCGCCCATCGTATAGTAGAGTTTGTTTATTTCACGCTCTTTGTAAGGCATATCATGAACAGGATTGAGTTACCTTGCTTTGCAAAGATACAATTACCGTTGAAATATCCTAGCCTATCAATCGAACGACTGATTTTCCTGGGACGCCGCTTCCAGGATGGCTACGTATTCGGTGGGCGTCAGATCATTGTAGATGAAATTTATGGGATTTACCGGCTCGTTATTTTTGTGCACTTCGTAATGGACGTGCGGGCCCGTGGAGATCCCGGTATTGCCGACGTATCCGATCAAGTCGCCCCGTTTTACCTGTTGGCCTACCCGAACCGCAAACCTGCTCATGTGGCCGTAAAGCGTCTTGTAGCTGTATCCGTGATTGATGATTATTCGCCGTCCATACCCGCCGTCCGTGCCCGCCGCTTCTATCTTTCCATTTCCGGTCGCATAAATAGGCGTGCCGACGGGTGCTGCAAAGTCGATACCCGCGTGCATTTTCCGGATCTTATAAACCGGATGTATCCGTGTGCCGAAACCCGAGACACCCGCATGGCCCTTCCGGCTGTCAACAGGCTGGATGGCTGGAATGCTGGCCATCATTTCAGCTTTGGACTTGGCCAATTCCGTCAGCTCGTCGTACGATTTCGATTGCACATACAATGCTTTGGTGATGTAATCAAGCTTTTTGGCGGTTTCAATCATCAAATCTGAATTGCTGAAATGTTCGAGATTTTTATACCGGTTGACACCGCCAAACCCCGCTTTGCGGATATCGGAATCTATGGGATCGGCTTCAAAGATGACCCGGTAAATATGATCATCGCGTTGTTGCATGCCTTCCAGTGCGGCATCGATTTGTTTCATCCGTTCCTGCATCAGGTTATATTGAAGCGCCATCTGATCCATTTCTCGCTGCAATTGTTTTTCTTTTGGCGAGTCAAAAAAAGTAAAGCCTATGTAAAACAGGAAAATGGCACATGCAAAGGAGCTGGTGAGGAAACCGATAACGCGGAGAGCCCACGTTTTGGTGCTTGTTTTTATCTTCTCATACTTCAGTGTATGCGAGTTGTAATGGTACTTTGCTTTCGCCATTAGCGCTCCATTTGATTGCTCTCAGTTAATGGTCTGACTGACTTGATGCCAAGATAGCCAACAAGTTGGAGCCAAACTTAGGTAAAGTTGTTGAAAAAATCAACAGGTAGACAAGCTAGCTGACCAGGGACAGAAACAGGGCTACTTTCTGTTTGAGCTGGCGTCGGTCGACAATAAAGTCGAGAAAGCCATGTTCCAGCAGAAATTCGGACGTTTGAAACCCTTTAGGCAAATCCTTTTTGATGGTCTCTTTGATGACGCGCGGGCCGGCAAAGCCGATGAGTGCTCCGGGCTCGGCAATGTTGATGTCCCCAAGCATGGCGTAGGAAGCTGTCACACCGCCCGTAGTGGGATCTGTCAATAAACAAATATAAGGGAGCTTAGCCTCGTTGAGCAGCGCAAGTTTAGCCGATGTTTTCGCCATCTGCATAAGCGAAAATGCTGCTTCCATCATACGGGCACCTCCAGACTTTGATATGAGCATGAAAGGGGTCCGATGTTGCAGGCAGTAATCGATGGAACGGGCAATTTTTTCACCCACTACGGATCCCATGGACCCACCGATAAATGTGAAATCCATGCAAGCCAGTACCAGATCACGCCCCTCTATCTTGCCATGGGCGCAACGAATGGCATCGTTCAATCCGGTTTTCGCATAGCTTTCTTCCAGGCGTTCCGTATACCTTTTGGTGTCTTCAAAATGCAGCGGGTCTCCAGACCTTAGATTAGGGAATAACTCAGAGAACTGATTGTCATCGAAGAGAATGGAAAAATAAGCCGCCGATCCAATGCGGAGGTGATAACCGCAATATTGACATACATACTTATTTTCTATCTGCTCAATGTTAAGCAAGGGCTTTTTGCAGGAAGGACATTTATTCCACAGACCATCGGGTGCTTCCTTTTTATGTTCCGTAGCCGTACTGATGCCGGCTTTTTCACGTCTAAACCAACTCATGCAAATTGTTGTTATGGGATGCGAAGTTAGCTAAAGTTGCGGGGATATGCAAGTAATGCCAGATTAGTCTAACCCTCGTTTCCGCATCAAGTGGATAGGGTTGGGGTCTTGGCCCCGGAACCGGCGATACAGCTCGGCAGGCTTTTCTGTGCCACCTTTCTCCAGGATGTTCTCACGGAAGGAGGCGGCGCTAGCGGAGTCATAGAGTCCGTTTTCCTTAAAGACAGCGAACGCATCGGCATCCAGTACTTCAGCCCAGATGTAGCTATAATAGCCGGCAGAATAACCTCCGCTAAAGATATGCTGAAAATACGTGCTGCTATGCCGTGGGATAATTTCCGCTATTAATCCCGCGCGAGTCATCGATGTTTTTTCAAATACTTGAGCAGATACTGTAATTGGTTCGGTGATGGTATGGTAGTCATAATCCAGTATAGACGATGCTAAGTATTCCACAGTGGCAAATCCCTGTCCAAACGTACCGGCATTTTCGAGTTTAGCAATCAATTCGTCCGGAATAGGTTCGCCGGTCTCATAATGCCTGGCGTATTTCTTCAGCACCGCCGGGTCTTCGGCCCAGTTTTCCATGATCTGTGAGGGGAGTTCTACGAAATCACGCGATACAGCGGTGCCGGCAAGACTGCGGTAGGTCACGTTGGATAGCAGGCCATGCAATGCGTGGCCGAACTCATGAAATAACGTATTGGCCTCATCAAAGGTAAGCAAAGCAGGCTGGCCGCCTACCGGTGGAGTGAAATTACATACGTTCACAATCACCGGAGCTATCCGTTGGCCATCGACCGTGTACTGCGCGCGGAGAGAATTCATCCAAGCGCCCGAGCGTTTGGATTCGCGTGGGAAGTAGTCTACATAGAATATCCCAACATGGCTTCCGTCGGCTTCCCGTACTTCGTATGTTTCCACTTCGGGGCGGTAAATGGGTAGATCTTCCAATTTTCTGAATGAGAGGCCATACAGCTTGTTGGCCACTTCAAACGCGCCTTGGCGGACGGCTTCCAGGCTAAAATAGGGCCGTAGCTCTTCCTCACTCAGAGAGAAACGTTCACGCCGTATCTTTTCCGCGTAATAATGCCAGTCATACGGCGCTGTTTGGAAAGACCCGCCTGAGGCTTCGATGGTTTTTTGGATGTCGTACGCCTCTTCCTTTGCTTTTTTGATTGCCGGAGCCCACAGGTCGTCCAGGAGTTTTTTTACGTTGACCGGATTCTCGGCCATGGCCTCTTCCAGCACATAATGTGCATGTGTGGGGTAGCCTAGTAGGTTGGCTTTCTGTAAACGGAGGTTCGCGATTCTGATTAAAATATCACTGTTGTCGTGTTCACCGCTACCTGCGCGGTTCTTGTAGGCTTCCCATATTTTCCGGCGGAGCTCACGGTTGTCTGCATATTGTAGGAACGGCATCACGCTGGCGTTAGACAGTGTAAAGACCCACTTGCCGTCGTGTCCCTTTGCCTCAGCGGTTTCCGCAGCGGCAGCTTTCAGGTTTTCGGGAAGTCCGGAAAGGTCTTCTTCCTTATCAACGACCAATTCATAGGCATTGACAGCAGCTAACACATTCTGCCCGAATTGCGTAGTCAATTCTGCTAATTGGGCATTGATGTTGCGTAGGGTGGCCTTATCTTTGTCGGTCAAATTGGCGCCGTTGCGAACAAAGTTCCTGTATGTGCGTTCCAACAACATAGCCGCTTCACTACTCAACTCCAGGTCTTCACGTGTGTTCCAAACCGCCTTCACACGCTCGAAAAGCTGGGCGTTGAGGGTAATGTTATCTCGATGAGCAGCCAGTATAGGCGCGATTTCTTTGTCCAGCGCCTGCAATGTTGGATTGGTGGTGGAAGAATTGAGATTTGAAAAAACATACGACACGCGTGTGAGTAGTTTTCCGGCGTTTTCCAGCGCGACAATCGTGTTATCAAAGGTAGGCGGTTCGGCCAGGTTCGCAATGGAATCTACCTCCGCGGCATGCTGTTGAATTGCCTTTTCGAATGCTGGTTTGAAATGATCATTTTTAATGCGGTCAAAAGGGGGAACCCCAAACGGCGTGTCATAAGAAGCGAAAAACGGATTATCGGTCGCGATGCGGTGATTCTCGAAAGAAACGAGTGAGATGGCCGAAGCCGTCAATAACAGTAAAAAACAGTTACGATTCATGCGGTGCTTAACTTTTGGTGTGCGCGCCAAAGTTAACCAAAAGTTTACGGTTGGACAACTCGGTGGTATTTGTAATCACATCGTTGCCTTGTCGAGTACAGGCCATAAAAAAATGGGCAAGCTCCTTTTATCGCACCGCTACAACCCAATACCCTTGCTGCGTTCCCACCCTGGGGGATTCTTGGGGAGCTGGTCGTAAAAGACTTACCCATGGTGCAAATATAAGGAATATTGGCGAAAATTCAATAGAAATGATGCTTGTTTTTTAATCGGTTGGTTTACAGTGGTGTTAGGAAATCCGATATACCTTACCGGGCATGACCGCAATGGCGCCCTTAATTTCCATTTCAAGCAGGGTAATGGCCAATTTACTTTGTGTCCATTGCAATTGCCGTGCAAGTTCATCAATGGCAATCTGTCCGGCCGCGTGAATGGCGTCATATACCTGTTGTTCGGTTTTGCCCAAAGAAATTTGAAGTGGAAGCTGCTTGGGGTGCTGATTTTTTTCGTCAATTTCCCAGTTCATGAGGTATGCCAGATCTTTCGCATGGGTAATCAGGTGCGCACGGTTGGTTTTAATTAAATAATTGCACCCCGACGAAAATTCCTGATGCAGGTTGCCGGGAAATGCGCATACATCACGGTTGTAGGTGTTAGCGATTTCCGCGGTAATGAGCGCACCTCCTCTGATGGCAGCCTCAACGACAATGGTCACGTCGGCCAGTCCAGCGATGATACGGTTACGCATCGGAAAATTTTGCTTGTCGGGAACAGTGCCGGAAGAAAATTCCGTAAGCAGTCCACCCTGGTCCAGCATCCGTGCAGCCATTTCCCGGTTAGCGGATGGATAGATCCGGTCAAGACCGTGTCCGAGAACGCCGACGGTCGGCAGGCCGCACGTAAGGGCGTTCCGATGGGCATGGCTATCGATACCATAGGCTAATCCGCTGATTATGCTGACGCCGTAGGGCTGAAGGTCTCTAATAAATTCGCTGCAGATCGATTTACCATACGACGTGGCATTTCGTGTGCCGACAATACTGATGGTACGTGGCGTATTGAGGTCTGCGTTTCCTTTGTAATAAAGTAGCAGCGGTGCATCCGGACATTGAGCTAAGCGTTTCGGGTATTGGCTTTCGCGCCAGAAAAGCGTTTGGATGCGATGCTTTTCAATGAAATGGAGTTCGTTTTCCGCCTCGTGGAAGATACGTGCTTCCAAGATTGCCGCAGCCAATCGGTTACCGATCCCCGGTATCGTCAGGAGTTCTTTCCTGGATGCGGCAAATATGGCTTCGGCGTCGGGGAAATGATTCAGTAAATGGCGGGCGATGACAGGACCCACGCCGTTTATTTTTGTCAATGCGATTTGATGAAGTAGGCTCATAGGTAATGCGAATGTATAAAAAATATCTTAAAATTGCTATATTGTGTTCATCTCATAACGAATGGATCAATGGCTCAAGAACAACAATCCGAAGTGTGGATGCGGGGACCGATACGCGGCGTCCCTGCCTTATTGCAGCCGGTGGCGCACGCCCTGTTGCAAGCAAAGGAAGAAGTGACCTTGTATATGGCTGATTTCGATGACCGTTACCTATGGCAGAGGCCCGGTGGGGTGGCGGCCGTAGGTTTCCATTTGAAGCACATGGCCGGTGTGATCGATCGCTTGTTTACCTATGCCGAAGATCGGCCCTTGTCGGAAGCCCAGTTTGCTTACCTACGCGCAGAGGGAGAGGCGGTGCCGGAAAGCCGAGGCGCGGCGTTAGTTTCCGCTTTTGCTGAACGCGTGGATTGGGCCATCAGACAACTTCAGCGGACGGATGAAAGCCAACTGACCCATGCTCGGTATCTAGGTAGAAAACGCATACCCACTACCTTGATAGGATTGCTGTTTCACGCTGCTGAACATACCCAACGGCATGTCGGCCAACTCTTGGTAACGGTCAGATTATTGGTGGAACGTGGCTAACGCGGCTAAAGGGATTGATCCCAGCAAATTCGCTAAACCGGAATGTACACGAGGTGCTTGGTATCAAAAAAGTCTTCCGCAAAATAATCAGATAGGGCATGTACTTCCGCTCGAAGTCGTGCCTCCCGTATTTCTTCCCGGAGGTCGCCGCCTTTGAGGTATAGGATACCGTTGGGGATGGCATTCTTGTCTTTTTTGAGGAATTTGTTGCGTACCCACGGGTAGAAATCAACCAACCGGGTGACGGCGCGCGATACGACAAAGTCAAACCTTTCGTCAAGCTGTTCTGCACGGATGTGGTCGGCCTCTACATTTTTCAGGCCGATTGCCGTAGCCACTTCCCGCACGACCTTGATTTTCTTACCGATGGAGTCGACCAGCCGGAATTGTACTTCGGGAAATAGAATGGCCAGCGGAATCCCCGGGAAGCCCCCTCCCGTACCCACATCCAGCACGTGCGTACACGGAGTAAAATTGATGAATTTGGCAATCCCGAGTGAATGAAGTACATGATGAAGGTACAGGCTATGGATATCTTTGCGGGAAACGACATTGATTTGTGCGTTCCAATGCGCGTACAGATCGCCTAGTTCTGCAAATTGTCCCCGTTGTATTTCGGAAAGTTTCGGAAAATACCGGTAAATGATCTCAACGTCCGGATTGAACATAGTTTCGTCTTCTAACCTCGCAATACCTGTTTTCTATCCCGTTTATTTCCACGTTACTTCTTTCTTAAACAATGCTGCGAAGCCGTTAAGGCAAATATAACTGTAATAAGCGATATCTAGCAACGGCAGCCCCCATATCAATCCTTTCACCTGTAATTTCTTCATCGCAGGATAGTAGATAAAAAGTTGCAGCAGCAGCCGGATAAGGTACATGCCCACCACAACATACCAATATTGAGGATATGCGGCGACGGTGACGATGGCAAACAGATAGAAAAGAAAGGCACTGATCAGTTGCAAAGCCAACATCCGCCGATGGGCGGGCCTATAGGCCTTGGATGCACCGGCATGCCGGGTTTTTTGCCGGGCATACGCCGAAAACGTAGTCTTGGGTTCGCTCCATACATGTGCTTCGGGATGGATACAGATGACGGTATTGTGTGGGGTCGCGTTCTGGTTTACGAACAGATCGTCGTCGCCTGATGCGATGTGCATATGGGCGGCAAACCCCTTTCCCCTGAAGAATAAGCTTTTGGTATACGCAAGATTGCGCCCCACCCCCATATAAGCGTTTCCCCGTAGTGCATAGGAAAGGTAGCTTAGGGCGGTGTGGAATGTTTCGAAGCGAATCAGGGCGTTGAGCAATCCGGATTTTTTTATATAGGGAGAATAGCCAAGCACAATTTCCTCCCCACCGCTGAAGGAGCTGCCGATATGCCGGAGCCACTGCTCGGATTGGGGGATGCAATCCGCATCGGTAAATACGAGATGCTCGTATTGGGCGGCCTTAATGCCCAGCGTAACGGCAAACTTCTTGCCATGCTTCAGGCGTACATGCTCGGCGATTTCGACCACCTTTAAATTAGGATGTTGTGCGCAAAGGTCTCTCAGTAACCATTTGGTGTCGTCTTCCGAAAAGTCGTTTACCAGGATGACTTCAAATGTGTGATAATCCTGCCCGAGGATGTGAGGCAAGTGCAGCCGCAGATTTTCCTCCTCATTGCGGGCGCAGATAATGACCGACAGGGGAGGGAGAGGAGATTTCTCTAATATGGGTGGAATTTTATAAAAGGCCAACTTGCTGTATACCGACAGGAGAAAATATACCTGCACAATGAGTAGCAATCCGCAGGTTCCCGATAATAGGAAGAATGCAATTGCGGTTATTTGGCTGAAGACGTCCATATACGCTGCCAAAGATAGCAGGTTAATTTGGAAACAAAAAAAGAGACTGCCGAAAGTAATTCAGGCAGTCTCTTGATAACGTAAGTGCTTAAAAAATAGTTAGTAACCGGGATTCTGCACCAAAGCCGGTTCCACCTTTAGGACCAATTCATGGAACGGCCACAGGTAATTATACGGCTTGAATGTACGGTCTTCAATGTGAAGTGTCTGCAGTTCGCCGTTGACTTCACGCGTATGGCCCAATGCAGGCTGATTCAATACCTCGTCGGCAATTCCCCACCGGATGATATCGTCATAACGTACACCTTCGCCCGCGAGTTCAAGGCGGCGTTCGTTGCGAATCAACTCGATCCACTGGTCCTGCGTATAAGTACTATATGTTGGCAGTGTCACATCCGCAAATGCCATATCCAGTCCGGCACGCTGCCGCACTTGGTTGATGCAGCTTTTGGCGAGCTCGTCGATATCGTTGAGCATGATCTTCGCCTCGGCGTAGGTTAGCAACACTTCTGCATAGCGCAGCAGACCGTACGTAAGGTTGCCGTTTCGGAAAGCGTCGGCTTCGGAAACGAATTTCCGGAACCAATAGCCCGATTTACTCGCTCGCTGGTTTTGGTAATACATGGGGTTCCCCGGCGAGTAAATATCGATCTGTTCACCATAGAAAACATCCCCATGCCCCATGATGCTTGCTTCGTAGCGGGGATCCCGATTCAACTTTGGGTTCAATTCATATTCCCGCTTCGTGTGCAGTGGGCAGTCGGCGATGGGCCGACCCTGTTTGGTCCAATATGCGTCAACCAGGCTCTTCAACGGTACATTGTAAGATTCGCCACGACCGGTACGGAAATGTGGTCCGAGATCCCGGAACGAGTTAGTCACATTGGAACCGACGGATTCGAGGTTTTGATGAATGATAAACTCATTGTTGTTATCGTGTCCTTCATATTGGAATAGATCCCGGTAACTGTGGTATAACGCATATTTGCCGCTATCCATGATCTCCTGAGCAAGGCGTGCTGCAAGTTCCCAGCGTCCGTTGTACAACGCATAACGCATCACCAAGGCTTTGAAAGAATAGCGGTTGAACATGTACTTGTCGGTAGTATATTCATCCGGCGGCAGCCGGTTGGCGATATCGTCCGACATCTGGAACAACTGATTTAAAATGTCTTCCTTCGGCGTGGGCGGTACCTTAGCCTCCTCTATGGTGGCCGGCTTTAAAAGAAAAGGAATGTTGCCCCAGCGGGAGACCATTTCAAAATAATGCCAGACCCGAAGTCCCTCCAGGATGGCTTTGTATCGCTGCCGGATCGACTCATCCTCTACATAGGGTACATGGATGTTGGCGAGGTAGGTGTTAATCCGGCCGACGTGCTTCATCTGGAGTGTATAATAGTACTCGAATGCACGGGTATTGCTGTTCATTGTGCCGTTGCCGATGCGGAGGTGGTAATCCTCGTCCGATCGTGCGTAGGCATTGTCACTCCGTCCATCCCTCATGTAGAACAGCAGTTTCCGGTTGTCGCGTGGCGTGAAGTAGTCCAGGTACGAACTGTACGTTACGCGCTGCAGGTCTGCCTCCGTATTGAAAAACTCTTCAAACGTGGTGGCAGTGGGATCGCGTTTATCCAGGAATTTCTCACACCCGCTAAACCCGATCGACAGTAAGGGTATCAGATATAAAATTCGTTTTTTCATCACTTTTCTGCTTTCGTTTACAATATTGTCGCTTTGATTCCTATGCTGTAGCTCGCCATGCGAGGATAAGCACCATTTCCGGTAAACCGGTCATCTCGTTCGGGTTCAAGCCCTTCCCATTTGGTAAATGTGAGTGCGTCCTGCGCATTCAAATAAAAGCGAACATTCCGGATGCTGCCGCCGATATTTGGAATGGTATAGCCGATCTGGATGGTTTTTACCCGGAAATAGGCAGCGTTGCTTAACCACACGTCGCTTAGCATGGCATTGGAGCTGGCTCCTGTCCAAACGCGCGGAAAGCGGCTGTTCGGATTGTCAGGTGTCCAGCGGTTGTCCATATATTCCTGGCGGGGTGTTCCCATGCTGTTGTTTGTGCCGTCCATCAATACGGGATATCCTTCCATGCCCCGGAGGCGCTGGGTACGTTTACCGACACCCTGCCCAAGTAAGCTGAAATCCCAGCGCTTATAGCGCAGATCCACATTGACCGAATAATTCATGTGAGGGAAAGGGTCGCCCAGGTCAACGCGGTCAAGTTCGTTGATGATGCCATCGCCGTTCTGGTCAACATACCGGATGTCGCCCGGCAGGGTATTCGGCAGTTTGGCCGTCGTAGCATCCACTTCTTCCTGGGTCTGGAAGTAGCCGTTGCTCCGATAGCCGTAATAGTTGTCTATGGCGATACCGCGGTACCAGATTTTGTCTTCGTTGTCCTTAAAGACCAGCGAGTCACCGTTGGAGTAGCCAGCTTTAAGCACCCGGTTCCGGTTATCGAACAGCATTCCGCCCACGGTATAGGAGACGTTACCCACCTGATCGCTCCAACGGGCCGACAGCTCCCAGCCCTTGTTTTCCACTTCACCGATGTTGACTGAAGATTCCAGTATATTGGCTCCCGTCAGTGGCGGGATGGGAAAACTTTTATAGATCAGATCGTAAGAATGCTTTCTGTATAACTCGGCCGTAATGCTTAGCCTGTTGTTTAGCGCAGCTAAGTCCATACCGATGTTCCATTGCTTTTGTTTTTCCCAGCTGAACTCCGGATTGGGGACACGCATGACCCATCCCCAGTTATTTACCACTTCTTGCCAGAGATAAGGATCGACGTTTTCATTGCCGATCAAGCCATATGAAAAGCGAAATTTCAGGTTGCTGATTGCGCCGCTTTCGCGTAATCCAGCCATGAAATTTTCGTTGTGGGCGTTCCACGCCAATGCACCCGATGGAAAGAAGCCCCATCGGTGTCCGGGTGCAAACTTGCTGCTTCCGTCGGAACGGGCGGTCAATTCTAGCAGGTAACGGTTATCGAATGCATAGTTCAATTTTCCGAAAAACGAAGCTTTGTTGATTTCCCGGTAATCGGTAAAATTATAAGTCATTACCTCCGTTCCCGCGATCAGGTAAAGTTTGTCTTGGTCTTTACGGAGCGATTGCTCATAATTGATATTCGCGCGTGCCGTCAGTTGGCTTTCGCTGATACCCTGCTCTGCACCTACGCTGTTTGCCCATATTTCGGTGGGTTTACCATTTCCGTCGTAAAAGCGGAACGTCTCGCGTTTCTGCTTCCAGGCCGATTTATTGATCATGTATGAAACATTCCCATCCAATGAGAAGTTTTGGGTGATAAAGTATCGTGGACGCAGGTTGATGGTGCTTCGGTCATGCACGTTGTTGCGGATACCACCGCGATTGATCGACGCGACGGGGTTGAGGTTGTTGTGCAAGATGTAATGGTCTTCGAGGTCGCTATCATAAAAAATCTGTTGCGTAGGGTTCATCTTCCAGGCATTTTCATACAATCCGTTCCCGTTCGTATTCGCCATCAAACGATCCACTTGCAATCGGTGCGCATAGAAATCTGCAAGTAATACGAATTTGTCGGCCATGTTGATGTTCGTATTAAACCGCGCACTGAATTTTTCTGACCCTTCTCCTTTATTCAGTCCATTGTCGGTGAGATACCCAAGCATGAGGTTGAACGCACCTACGCCACCTCCGCCCGAGATGCTTGCCGTAGTATTGTGTGCATTTGCCCTGCGTTGCATGATGGCATCGAGCCAATCAGTTTCGGGCCATGCTCCGCTTTCGGCATCGGCGATATCCTGGTCCGTGAAGATCAACGATTGTCCCTGCGCACCGCGTGCCTCGTTATTCAGCCGCATGTAATCGGCCGCATTCACGAAATTAGGCATCGCTACCGGATTATTCATAGCTGTCCACGAGTGCAGGTCGACCTTGAACTGTCCGGTCTGGCCGCGTTTCGTCTCAATGATGACCACGCCATTGGCGCCACGAGAACCATACAGCGAAGCGGAAGCAGCGTCCTTCAGCACACTAATACTTTTGATTTGGTTAGGATCGATGTCGGTCAGCGATTGTTCCATGCCGTCTACAATCACCAAAGGCGCTTGGCTCTGTAAGGTGCTGATACCCCGGATGGAAATCGTGCCCGGTACTTCGCCCGGTAAATTGCTCCCCTGTAGCATGGTTACACCGGGAAGCGTACCACTGAATGCTTCCTCAAGTTTGGAGATCGGACGGTTGGTCACGCGCTCCATATCGATTTCAGCTACCGACGAAGCAACGTGCTGCCGCTCGATCGTGCTGTAGCCGGTTACAACCACTTCATCCAAGCCCTGCATCTCTTGCTGAAGCACTACGTCGATCGTAGCCCGGTTCTGGGTAATCTCCTCCACGGTTTGAAAACCCATCAGACTAAAAATCAATGTGGATTCTCCGTTGACGGAAATCTGGTAATGTCCTTTGTTATCTGTGATCGCGCCGACGGTGGATCCCTTTACCAATACATTCACGGAAGAAAGGGGTGAGCCTTCAATATCCCTCACCGTTCCCTGAATGATACGTTCTTGTACCGTTTCACGGGCTTTGATGGTGATCTGCTTGCCGGAAATGACGTAATCAAGGTCTTCTTTAGCCAGTACCTTTTTTAGTATGCGCTGTATATTTTCATTGCGGGCAGATACACTCACGGTTTTGTGGGCGACCAATTTGTCCTGATAGAAAAATACGTAATCGCTTTGCTCCTGGATTTCCTTGAATAATTCGGTTAATGGACCCTTTTCGATAGCAACGCTAATATGCTGCGAGTAGGTTTCGGCATACACAGAAACCATACCTACGCATAATAGAAAAGTGGTTATCTTAAACATTAGTACTGTTTTTTGAAACAAGCTGTAGCCTTGCCCTCCCTGCTTTGGAAAGGGTTGCCAAGCATAAAGAATTTTCATAGTTTTGTTAAAATCGTTAAATAAAATCAGTCAGTTAATTAACGAACCAAGAGGGTAGGTGTGCCAGCATCTACCCTTGGTTTACCTTTCGTTACTTTATAATCATTTGGGTAATGTTACCTCCTTCGTATAATAATCCTCCTTTCTTCCTGTTGGATGTTGTATTTAAGCGGGTCATATAATGTATTCAACAGATTGGCAAGTGGCTGGGTCAGGTCAAGGACGCCCGAGAACGTTTCACCGGTGAGCACGTCATTTTCGCCGGTGATCTGGGTGTTGTAAATACGTTCTAGCCGTACGCGGAGCTCGGCCAAGGTGGTGCTTTTCAGTACCAATTGTTTTCGCGTCCAGGAGACGTATTCGTCCGTGTCCTCTTGTTTGACTTGCAGCGTTCGATCTTCTCTTTGCCATACGGCCCGGCTACCGGGTTCCAATATTCGATCTTCGAAATTGCCGTCACCCAATCCCTTCAGTGCGATTTTTCCGTTCAGGAGAACCGCAGCTGTAAACGGATCGTCGCGGTAGGAACTGACGTTGAAAGCGGTCCCCAGCACCGTAACCAGCATATCCGCAGTATAAACATAGAATGGCCGACGAGCATCGTGTTTGATGTCGAAATATCCCTCGCCAGTCAGATAAACCGTTCTTTGATCCTCGTCAAAGACCTCAGGAAATGTCAGCTGCGAGCCGGCATTCAGCCATACTTTAGATCCATCTGGAAAAACCACTTCGGTTCGCTTCCCGTAGGGTACGGTGAGCGTGCTGAAAGCACTGTCTTTACCGGAATCACCATTGGTCCGGGCAAGTGCCGAAATATGGACGACGTCGTCATCCGTAAGTGTCAGTGTCCGGTTTCCGGGGGTATTCAGTTTGATGTCGCCCGTATCCAGCGGCAGATTGTGGATATTCTGTGCGGCAATGGCAATGGCCGGCTGGTCGTCGTCCGATTTACCCACCCACAATGAAATTGCCAAAACGGCCAGGGCGCAGGCCGCCACCGAGCCTCCGATCCATCGCACAAGCCGTTCAGACTTACTGGGTTGCGTACTTGCTTCAATTCGTTTCCAAAGCGCTTCTTTTTCGGAGCGACTCAACGAGACGGATTTCACCTGTCCGAATGATTCTAGAATGGCCGTTGCTAGCTTTTTGGTCGGTCCCGCGGGTTTACCGCTGAGGCCGCGTTTCGGATCCTCTCCGCCGAGGATGTCTTCAACATTTTTATCCATCAGGTTTATAACATGCTTTGGGATATAGAGAAAAAAAATCACGTCTTATAGACATGTTTTTTAAAAAAAATAAAATTATTGGGAATTCGGTTGGCTAACGACGGAGTATGGGGCTGGGTAGCAGCAGGATCGTGAACAGCTGAGTGGATATCCGCGTTTCCTCAAGCTTCTCGCGCAGCGTTTTTATGGCTCGGTATACCGCCGTACGGCATGACGCCACAGAGACCTCCATGATATCTGCTACTTCGTCGTAGTCCAGTTCGCAGGTAAAACGCAGATAGAGTGCCTCCTGCTGCCTGTTAGGTAGTTTGTTTACTTCGTCAGCGACTCTGCTCATCAATTCAGCTTCTTCTTCGTTGCGTATGGTGGTTTGCTCGGTATCCCATTCGATCAAAAATGGCTGTTCATCATTTAATAGGGGATGTAACCCGGTATACTGTTGCTGTTTCTTGCCCGCTGCCGTAATTTTCCGTCGCAAGGAACGATACAGGTAGGCTGTTACGTGTACTTCCGGGTTCAGCCGAAGCCGATAACGATGCAAATCTACAAACAGGTCGTGAATCAGGTCTTTCACCAAGTCCACGTCCCCGCAGTATCGACAACCGAACGTAAACAGCCGGTCGGCATAGTAATTATACAGCATGCGAAATGCATGTGCTTCGCCGGCAACAAAATCCCTCCAGTAGCTATTTTCAATCAAACCAGCCATATACACTGAGCTAATCCTCCTCCGCATTGCAAATATCCGCAACCTAGTGTTACCTTTTTGTTAAATCGATGTGTGTGCGGGAATGTGCAGCGCACTGAACAACTGAGTGTTCTTAATCTTTCAAAGTTAACCATTCGGGTATAAAAATCAACCCCTCTTTATAAACTATTCTGTCGCCGGCTGATCATTAGTCTAAATTTCGCTATTTTTGCGCAACATGAAATTCACCCTTCAGGCAACAGATAGACAGTCCAAGGCGCGTGCCGGAGTAATGGAAACGGCCCATGGCACCATCGAGACACCCATTTTTATGCCTGTAGGCACGGCGGGTACCGTAAAGGCGGTGCATCAACATGAATTGGTTCACGACATCGGTGCACAGATTATTCTCGGCAACACCTACCACCTGTATTTACGGCCGGGACTGGATATACTGAGTCGTGCAGGTGGGCTCCACCGATTCAACGGGTGGAATAAACCCATTTTGACCGATAGCGGAGGCTATCAGGTGTATTCACTTACTGAAGTACGGAAAATCAAGGAGGAAGGGGTGACTTTCCGATCTCATATCGATGGCTCCAAACATCTTTTTACGCCTGAAAACGTGATGGACACACAGCGGATTATCGGGGCAGACATCGTTATGGCCTTCGACGAATGTACGCCGTATCCCTGCGATTATCTCTATGCCAAGCGGTCGCTTGATATGACCCATCGTTGGTTGAAACGGTGCTGCGATCGATTTGACCAGACACAGCCCTTGTACGGTTACGAACAGACGTTGTTCCCGATTGTCCAAGGGTCGGTGTACCGGGATCTGAGGGAATGGTCGGCAGAGACCATTTCGGCTTTTGGACGTGACGGAAATGCCATCGGCGGACTGTCGGTGGGCGAGCCGGCGGAGGAAATGTACGCGATGACCGAAGTGGTATGTAATATCCTACCTGCTGAAAAGCCACGGTATCTGATGGGGGTCGGCACGCCGGTGAATCTCTTGGAAAATATCGCGTTGGGTATCGATATGTTTGACTGCGTAATGCCTACGCGAAATGCACGCAATGGCATGTTGTTTACCCGGCAGGGCATCATCAACATCAAAAATAAAAAATGGGAGGCGGATTTTACGCCCATTGACCCGGAAAGTGATTTACTCGCCGATCGGGTATATACAAAAGCGTATTTAAGGCATCTTATCCGATCGCAGGAAATTCTTGGCGCGCAGATTGCCTCATTGCACAACCTGCACTTTTACCTCTGGTTGGTGGGAGAGGCGCGCAAGCATATTGTGGCGGGCGATTTTTCTGAATGGAAAAGTAAAATGGTGGCACAATTGGACGAAAGGTTATAGGCATGAAGTGGCTGAAATCCTCGTTTACGATTATCGACTGGTATATCATCCGGAAGTACCTAAGTACGTTCGTGTTTACCATGGCCATTTTTACGGTGGTTGCGGTGGTGTTCGACGTTTCCGAGCGACTGGATGATTTCATGAAGCATAAGGCACCTCTTTCGAAGATCGTGTTTGAGTATTATGCAGGATTTGTGCCATTTTACTTAAATATGCTCTCGCCGCTTATCAATTTTATTGCAGTTATTTTTTTTACTGCGAAAATGGCCGATCAAACCGAAATCGTACCAATTCTGAGTGGTGGAATGAGTTTTAATCGGTTTATACGGCCGTATATGGTTGCAGCCACCTTTATTTTCGTACTGAATTTTGCATTCAGCGTTTACATCATTCCCCGTACCAATAAGCTAAAGGTGGGATTTGAAAGGGTCTATGTAAAGCCCGTGGAGAATAACAACAAAAGCTCTACGCACATGCAGATTGACGAAGACAGTTATGTGTACATCGATAATTTCGATAACAACCGCAAGGTAGGATACAACTTTGTGCTCGAAAAGTTTGCTGAAGGGGAGATGACGGAGAAGCTGATGGCCGATCGCATTACGTGGGATTCGATCAAAAATAATTGGCGGATCGAAAATTACACGATCCGCGTAATCGATTCGCTGAATGAGAAAATGATCAAAGGAACCAGCATGGATACGCTGTTGGACATGTCACCGGGCGATTTTGAAGTCTACGACAATATATTCACCGCGATGAAGATGACTGAACTAAACGAGCGCATCGAAAAGGAAAAGACCAGGGGGACCGGTATGATGACGGATCTGTTGCTTGAAAAATATAAACGATTTGTGACCCCCCTGGCTGCCTATGTGCTCACCTTGATGGGAGTCGCATTGTCGTCGAAAAAAGTACGCGGCGGGATCGGGCTTAGTCTGGGAATCGGGATCGGATTGAGTTTCACCTACATTGTATTTATTCAGTTTTCGACCATGTTTTCCCTGAAAGGGGGGCTTCCTCCGATTATTGCCGTTTTTATTCCCAATGTTATTTTCGGGTTGCTGGCATTTTATCTGTTACATAAAGCGCCGAAATAAATCAGGGCGGACCCAAGACGCCCACAGCGCCGGAAACAAGGTCAAAATCTTTGTTGTTTGTTCCATATGCATTGTTCTGGCTCATTCGAACGTCAGTTGTCTAACTGAAAAGCAGTCATCACCCGAAAATAGCAAATAACAGGTTTTGTCATCCGGGGCCATCCATTTGGTAGGGATGGAAGCGGTTTCTCCGGGACCCATGTCCCAATCCCGTCCATAGTATACGGTTTTCCAGGGACCCCATGGATCGGGCGATTCAAATATCCCCAATCCGCCTTTGAAGCGAAGGTCGGTATGCGGTCCGGAAGCCAGTTGAATAGTTTGGCACCACAGATATTTTTTCAGCCCCTTGTGGTAAGTGATTCCCGATCGGTAACATTTGCCGGGATTGGTAAATATGGGTTTTCGCTTGCGGATCTCCTCGGACCATTTCGGGCGATTGGCTTTATCATAACCGGCAAAATATTCATACTTCTGCCAATCCCGCAGATGATTTTTCGGAACCCTGGCCAATACGAAGTGATCACTGTTTTTATAAGCACTCGCATCGTCGTGGGAATATACGTAAACGTATTCGTCCCTTGCTCCCGTGTAATTTTTTCCATAGTTCAAAAACGTCGGCGCACCGAAGCTGACATCAAATCTCCAATCGGATTGTTCCCAGGTTAAGCCGCGATCATTTGACCACATCAGACTCGAACTTTGTGGATTCCGGACTAGCATATAAAGTATTCCGTCGACCATAAGCATACCGCTGGCCTTAACGCCGTGTTTGCCATCGCCTACTCTTTCTCCTGTGGGGGAATGTAAGTTCACTCCGGTTATGGAGGGAGGGACTCCGCTTACTTTGGCCAGTCCGAGGCTAAATCGGATAGTGGTGTAAGGAAAAAAGCCGTTCCCATCGCCATAAGCTGTGTACAGGTTGTCGTCATCGGCCCACGTCGCTGGCCAGTTATCTCCGCCTTTCGCCAGCCGTAGCACGGAATCCCGAGGGGCGAATTTAACAGACAGGTTGCTTTGGGGATACGGTGGTTCTTCGAGGGCATCCATAAGGGGATTGAGTAAATATTTTTCGCCCCCCAGCCAAAAGCCTTCTCCTTCTGATGGGTTATATAGGTTTTCTCCCATTCGTATGACGACCATATTCAGGCTGGGTATCACCACCAACAGTTGGTTGCCCGCGCCGGCACCGGCAAAGGCATCTCGGGGAACTCCTTTCCAAACCCCATCAAAATTACTGTACCAACCGGCTGTAGTAGCGGGTGTGGGGTCGGTAGAGGGTTGGGCAAAGCGGTATTGCCGTAATGGATTACCTGATTAATGATGGACGAATCGATGATTTGCCTATCCTGCCAATGGCCTTTGTGGAGCATGAGTAGGCCTATACGCGCGATGGCCTTTGCGGTAAACTCCCCACCTCCCCAACTGGGCACCAGTTTCAGTCCGTCTACCTCGTAGGTTTTGCCGTAACCGATGGTATATTCGCGATCATCTATCCCGATAGGTTCAAATACGCGACGCTTTAGATACGTACGTATATCGCGATATTCTGAATCTTTCAGAGATGCGGTAACGCCATAGGTAAGCATAGCGATGCCCGGATTGCTGTATGCATACTTCCCACCAGGAGTTGAGACCAGCGGGACGCTATCCCGAGAAATCGAAAAAGGGTCGGGTTCATTTCTCCAAAATTGTCCTTTCCAGCCGGGGAGATCCGAATAGTTGGCTCCGACCCCTTCCGCATCCATCAGTCCCGCGGTATGAGTTGCCAGTTGCCGGATCGTAATTTTTGATTTTTCATAATTGTCTTTCCAGGAGGAGATGTAGCGGCAGGCTGGTTGGTCGAGCGTCAGGTATCCATCATCCAGTGCTGCAGCCAGTGACATTCCGCCGACCAGTGCTTTTGCCAGCGAAGCCGTGTAATGCCTCCGGGTAGAATCTTCCCAACCTTTGGCAAACCATTCATAAACGATTTTATCATTTTTAATAATCACGAGCTTTTTCGTCCCTTTTTCGGCTAGCCCAAGGCGCATACTTTCCAATTTACCCGATGACATGCCTTGGCTTTCCGGACTGGCATATTCCCATCGGAAGGGAGTGGGTGTCTCTACCCTTCTGGGCGTACCGGTTTGCCGACAGGATAGGGAAAGAAAGGATGCGTAGAGTATAAATAGAAGCGTCGTGGGTATATTCATGGTATCGTATCTGATATGCTCTGTAAGTAGTACAGGCGGGGGGCGGGTAGGGGGTAAAAGAAAATGAAAAATGTCTGATGTGATCGGAAATTCGCTAATTTTGCCGAATATTTTACCAGAGTATCCGCCGCGTAAACTTACCGACGTAGTACGATATCACATGGAAAATCCCGCGAGCGGCCGTAACTTACTTATCCTGCATCTCACCGTTGTGGTATGGGGGTTCACGGGGATACTGGGCAACCTCATTTCCATTCCGGCCATTCACCTGGTATGGTACCGCGTAGGAATAGCCTTCGTATCGTTGGCTATTTATTTTGCCATCAAACGGCGGTCTTTTTCGGTGAACAGACGGGATTTCCTATCCTTCTTTGTTACGGGGGGATTGGTGGGACTACATTGGTTGCTTTTTTTCGAATCCATCAAAGCATCTACTGTATCGGTTACGCTGGTCTGTTTGTCATCGGTTACGCTGTTCACGGCGCTCGTAGAACCGTTGTTTTATAAGCGGCGGACGTCAAAGTTGGAAGTACTTGTCGGCTTATTGATCATTGTGGGCATTTACTTGGTTTTTAAATTTGAAAGCCAGTATATCAAAGGCATACTCTTCGGTTTAGCTGCTGCATTGGCCGCGGCATTTTTCGGCACTATTAATTCCTTATTGATCAAGCGGAGCGGCGCTACCCTCATCAGCCTTTACGAGATGGCGGGCGCTTGGGTGCTGCTTTCGTTGTTTATGCTGGTATCGGGTAAATTTGATGAAGGTATGAACGCTACGGCGACCGATTGGGTGTATCTTTTGCTGCTGGGTACGATATGCACGTCGGGAGCGTATGTAGCGGCCGTGTCGGTCATGAAAGAGATCAGTGCATTCCGCGTGGCACTGGCCAGCAACCTGGAGCCAATTTATGGGATTTTATTGGCGTGGTTGTTTTTTGGGCATCAGGAAAAAATGAGCGCTGGCTTTTATGCCGGCGCAGTTATCATCCTGGGGGCAGTATTTCTGTTTCCCGTGCTCCGTTATCGCTCAAAAAGCCGTATCCGTTAATTAGCATGGGCTGAGACCTGGGATTTATTCGTTAGTGTCGGCGTAAGAGCGATTCCGTTTTCACCGCTGGTTTAGACCCTGGATCGCAGATTTGACGTGTTTGCCGGGATAAAACAGGGCGTCTACGGAAGATGTTGGCGGCTGTTACGTCGTGGCCCAAAGTTCCATAGAATTGCAGGAAGTACCGGCGGAATTGGCGGCGTTGGCGAAAAAGCATAAGTAATTACTTTCCATGCAGAAAGTAATTACTTATCATCAAAATGATTGACTATGCAGATAACCGCCTAGATGGGCGGTTTGATAGGTTGTCGGTACTATGCGTAATCAAAGACGGCATCTTTGCTTTCCAGTTCCGAATATCCCATTAGGTATTCGTCAACTTTGCGCGCACATTCGCGTCCTTCGGAGATGGCCCATACCACCAGCGACTGCCCGCGGCGCATGTCGCCTGCGGCGAAAACCCGCGTGGTGGATGTTTGGTATTCGCCTTCCTTCGCCTGGACATTGCCCCGGCCGTCCAGTTCCACGCCCAATTGCTGCAGGAGTCCGTCGTGCTGGGGATGTAAGAAGCCCATGGCCAACAAAGCAAGCTCGCAGGGAATCTCGCGTTCGGAGCCAGCTATTTCGGTAAATTTTACTGGGCGACCCAATGGATCAAGTTCCCATTCCAGGTCGACAACACGGGCGGCTTTTAGGTTGCCGTTGCCATCACCGATAAACTCCTTTGTACTGATGCTCCAATGGCGATCGCATCCTTCTTCGTGCGATGTGGTGGTTTTGAGTAACATGGGGTAGGTAGGCCATGGCATGGCCTCCGTACGCCCTTGGGGCGGTTGTGGCATCAGCTCAAATTGGGTCACGGATTTTGCGCCATGGCGGTTTGACGTGCCTACACAATCTGAACCGGTATCTCCGCCGCCGATAACCAATACGTTTTTTCCCGTGGCAAGAATGTCGGTTTCTTCAAAGGCTGAGTTGCCTACTCGTTTGTTTTGCTGCTTTAGAAATTCCATGGCGAAGTGAACACCGTTCAGTTCCCTGCCTGGAATATTGAGGTTTCGGGGAATCGTGGATCCACCTGCGAGCACCACCGCATCGTAGGCTTGCAGTTCACTTGCCGGCACATTGTTACCCACCTCCGCGTTACAGCGGAAAACGACACCCTCGTCTTCCATCACCTTGATCCGACGGTCTATTACCCACTTTTCCAGTTTAAAATCAGGGATGCCATAACGGAGCAGCCCGCCTGGTTTGTCGTCCCGTTCGTATACCGTAACCTCGTGACCGACCCGGATCAGCTGGGCTGCAGCGGCCAGACCGGCTGGACCACTGCCTACGACAGCTACCCGTTTTCCCGTTTTTAGATGCGTGGGCTTGGCCTTGACATAATCCCGCTTGTAGGCAATTTCGATGATGTGCTTTTCAATTTCTTCAATCGCTACCGGGGATCGATTAATGCCTAATACACACGCTGATTCGCAGGGAGCGGGGCATATACGCCCCGTAAATTCAGGAAAGTTGTTGGTAGATACCAATATCCGGTATGCTTCTTCCCATTTTCCATCGTAAACAGCGTCGTTAAATTCGGGAATCACATTGCCTAGGGGGCATCCCGAATGGCAGAACGGAATTCCGCAGTTCATGCACCGGGCTGCCTGCCTGTTCAATTCCTCTTCGCTATATGGTTGCACAAACTCGTTGTACGTTTTTTTCCGGTTCGCCACGGAATCCTTCTTGGGGAGGGTCCGATCAAATTCTTTAAATCCGGTTGGTTTTCCCATCTTATTTTTAGTCTTTTGTCTTTAGTCTTTGTTCCTAAAATCCGCGCGCCCTATTATGCTTCTACTAATTTTGAACGCAGCACGTTTTTGTACTCTCTTGGGAATACTTTAATGAAGCATCCTTTTTCGCTTTTCCAATTCTGAAGGATGGCGGTAGCCCGTTTGCTGCCGGTCAGGTGGATGTGCCGTTTAAGCAAGGCAATGATCGCGGTTTCATCTTCTGCTTCGAGTGGATCGAGGTCGACCATTTCCATGTTGCAGTTGTCCCGGAACGTTCCTTCCAAGTCATATACCCATGCGATACCACCGCTCATTCCAGCCGCGAAGTTACGTCCCGTAGCGCCCAGGATCAGCGCCCGCCCGCCCGTCATATACTCGCATCCGTGGTCGCCAACGCCTTCCACCACAGCCGTAGCTCCGGAATTGCGCACCGCAAACCGCTCTCCGGCTTGCCCGCATACAAACAGATGGCCGGAGGTAGCGCCGTATAAGGCCACGTTACCGATGATAATGTTTTCGTGGGGTGTAAGCGGGCTATTCTGCGCGGGGTAGATAGCCAGCTGCGCACCGGATAGACCCTTGCCCACGTAGTCATTGGCTTCGCCCTCCAGCTCAAAAGAAAGTCCCTTCGCAGCAAATGCGCCGAAACTTTGCCCCGCTGAACCGGTGAATTTATAGTTAATGGTATTGTCTGGAAGACCTTCGCCACCGTATATCTTGGATACTTCGTTGGAGAGCAACGTACCGATGGTACGATCGGTGTTTTTGACATTGAACGCACCGAAAACGGGCGTTTTGCTGTCCAGTGCCTTGCGTGCCTGGGTTACCAAGCCCCAATCCAGGATCATATCCAGCCCGTGGTCCTGCTGCTCGGTTTGATAAAGAGTATCGCCCGTGCGGCTGTGAGCCACATGAAGGATGCCCGAAAGATCCAATTTGTTGACTTTCCAGTGGTCTACACTTTCACGCTTTTTCAGGAACTGCGCACGGCCCACCATTTCATTGATCGTACGGAATCCGAGTTCGGCCATTACTTCGCGCAACTCTTCGGCAAGGAATTTGAAGAGGTTAACAATATCCTCCGGCTTGCCCGTAAACAGCTTGCGAAGCTCCGGATCTTGGGTGGCAACGCCCACGGGACAGGTGTTCAGATGGCATTTTCGCATCATGATGCATCCACCGGCTACCAGCGCCGCAGTGGCCACGCCCCATTCTTCTGCTCCCAGTAAGGTTGCGATCGCTATGTCACGCCCGGTTTTTAGCTGGCCGTCGGTTTGTAGCACCACACGGCTGCGCAACCCATTTCTAACCAAGGTTTGGTGTGATTCCGCTAAGCCCAATTCCCAGGGAAGCCCGGCATGTTTGATTGAGCTGATGGGGGATGCGCCGGTTCCGCCGTCGTACCCCGCAATGAGAATCACGTCTGCATGGGCTTTTGCGACACCCGCAGCAATGGTACCCACACCGGCTTTCGATACGAGTTTTACGTTGATGCGTGCCTCACGGTTTGCGTTTTTTAGATCGAAGATCAGCTGGGCCAAATCTTCGATGGAATAAATATCGTGGTGGGGGGGAGGGGAGATCAGTCCCACACCCGGTGTCGAATGCCGCACCCTGGCAATCCAGTCGTCAACTTTATGCCCCGGCAGCTGTCCGCCTTCACCCGGTTTTGCGCCCTGCGCCATCTTGATCTGCAGCTCATCGGCTTGCGTCAGGTAGTTGGACGTTACTCCGAAACGTCCGGAAGCCACCTGTTTGATAGCTGAACGCATGGAATCCCCGTTTGGCAGCGGTTTGTAGCGCATCTCATCTTCACCTCCTTCTCCGGTGTTGCTCTTGCCACCGATCCGGTTCATAGCAATGGCTAACGTGCTGTGGGCCTCGTGTGAGATGGAGCCGAACGACATGGCTCCCGTAGCAAAGCGTTTCATAATGGCTTCAGCCGGCTCCACTTCGTCCAGGGGAACGGGCGTGCGGTGTCTTGCAAAATCAAGGAGTCCACGGAGGGTATACATGCGCTCCTTTTGGTTGTTGATGAGCGCCGCATATTTCTTATACGTTTCGTAGTCACCCGTGCGGCATGCCTGTTGAAGCAGGTGAACCGTCTGCGGATTAAACAAGTGTGCTTCACCCCGTCTTTTCCACTGATAGATGCCTCCTTCAGGAAGTAGATCTTTCGCGTTACGGGAACTGGTAAACCCGCGGTGATGCTTGCTCAATACTTCGCGCGCGATGTCGTCCAGGTCCAATCCACCAATCCGGGAGACTGCACCACAGAAATAGGTGTCAACGACGCTTTTATGGATGCCAAGTACTTCAAAGATCTGCGCGCCGTGATAGGACTGCAGTGTCGAAATACCCATCTTTGAAAAGATTTTAAGCAGTCCGCCGCATACCGCCTTGACATAATTCTTGGCCAGTTGGGGCCAGGTGAGGTCGGTATCCAGGATTTTTTGTTCTTTCAGTGTGCGGATAGAGGCCAACGCCATATAGGGATTGATGGCAGTGGCTCCAAACGCCAATAAGCAGGCGAAGTGATGTACTTCCCATACGTCGCCGCCTTCAACGACCAGGCCCACTGCACCACGGTGTCCCGTTTTGATGAGGTGGTGGTGAACGGCTGATACCGCTAACAATGACGGGATTGCCGCGTGTTGCGAATCAATGGCCCGGTCGGAGAGGATAATCACCTCAAATCCGTCCTTCACGGCATCTTCTGCATAGCGGCACAGACGGGCCAATCCTTCTTCGAGGGCCCCTGGCTTGCCGTTGGCGTTGAAATAGCACTGCAGCGTTTTAGCCTGGAAAATTCCGGTATCAATGCTGCGAAGCTTTTCAAGTTCCCGGCTCGTTAATATAGGATGTTCCAAAGCCACGCAGTGGCAATGCATTTTGTTTTCGTCCAAAATGTTTCCCGCATTCCCGATAAAGGTCGCCAAGCTCATTACCAGGCGTTCGCGGATCGGGTCAATGGGGGGGTTGGTTACCTGGGCGAAGAACTGCTTGAAATAACTTGACAGGTGCTGGGGGTGGTTTGAAAGTACGGCAAGCGGGACGTCTGTTCCCATGGAACCGACGGGTTCTTTTCCATCCAGCGCCATCGGGGTAAGGATGCCTTCGATGTCTTCGCGGGAATAGCCGAATATCTGTTGGTATTTGAATACGGACTCTTTTGAGAGGTAAGTAAACGTGACGCGCGGCTCGGCGAGCTCTTCCATACGGATTTTATATTGGTTAAGCCAATCGCCATAGGGTTGCTTCGTAATTAATTCACCCTTTACCTGTTCGTCGGATAAGATCTCGCCTTTTTCCATGTCGATCAGGAAGATCTTGCCTGGCTGCTGCCGGCCTTTCCTGATGATAATGCTCTCATCGATCGGGAGCGCACCGGCTTCCGAAGCCACGATCACCCGGTCGTCCGAAGTCACAGCAAACCGAAGGGGCCGCAACCCATTCCGGTCGAGCATCGCGCCGATGGTGGTGCCATCGGTAAAGCAGAGCGCTGCGGGTCCGTCCCAGGGTTCCATTAGCGTCGCGTGGTATTCATAAAACGCCTTTTTCAGTGGATCCATTTGCGTGTTGCCATCCCAGGCTTCGGGAACCATCATCAGCATCACATGTGCGATGCTGCGGCCGCTGTGAAGAAGTAATTCAGCGACGTTATCCAAGCAGGCTGAATCCGATTGATGTCCATCCACAACCGGCAGGAGAATTTGAAGTTCCTCCTCCGTGAAATAGGGCGAAGATAATGAACGCAAGCCGGCGTAGAACCAGTTCAGGTTGCCGGTCAGGGTATTGATTTCGCCGTTATGGGCCAGCATACGGAATGGCTGCGCCAACTGCCATGACGGAAACGTATTTGTAGAAAAACGGGAGTGGACCAAACCGAAAGCAGATACCACCCGTTCATCCGAAAGATCGGGGTAATAGGTAGCTACCTGATAGGTAGTCAACTGCCCTTTATAAACAATGACTTTGCAGGATAGGGATGCGATATAGAGATCTTCGGTAAGTTCGGAGGTTTCCCGTACCTTTTTAGTGATCAGCCGCCGCAGTACGAATAGTTTCCGTTCAAATTCTTTGGTATCGGTCACGCCGGAGGGACGGGAAACAAAAAACTGCACAATTTCAGGCTCCACGCTCAATGCCGTGCTTCCGATGCCGTCGGGATTAACCGGCACACGCCGAAATCCCAGAAAATCCATACCTCGTTCCTCGGTGGCTTGTTGAATGATTTCTCGGCAAATGCGGTTGGCCTCCGCATTTTTGGGTAAAAATGCCATGCCGGTGCCGTAGTATCCCGGTTCGTTCAGTTGGATGTCCAATGCAATACACTCTTCCCAGAGGAATTCATGCGGCAACTGAATCATAATACCGGCGCCATCGCCGCTTTCAGGATCGCAACCGCAAGCGCCCCGGTGCTCCATGTTTTCGAGCATGGTCAGCGCATCCCGTACTTGTTGATGGGTTTTGTTGCCCTTTAAGTTGGCAATAAATCCTACGCCACATGCATCGTGCTCAAACTCAGAATGGTATAGCCCTTCCTGTTGTCTCAATATATCAGTCATTCTATTTAGTTAGCTGTATTCAATTTGCTAAATTAGTAAATAAATCGGTTATAATTAAATTATTTTCAAATTTTTATTTCATTTGTTGATAATTAGCTATTATTTATATTAATTTTTGATAATATGTTAAAGAAAGGCGTGTTATTTTGCCGACTTTGCAATAATCTATTTGGGTGGGTAAGCAAGCTTTCCTATTGCGCATCAAGCAAATTTGCCTAAGTTTGCGGGATGATTACCTATCAAATTAAAGGGGACCACATTGCGCTAATCCAATTGCTCAAGGTACTTAACTGGGTGGAACATGGCGGTGCGGCGCAGGCGGCTGTATCTGCGGGATTGGTGCGATACAACGGCCAAATCGATTGCCGGAAACGGTTGAAGGTGCGGCCCGGAGATGTTGTCGAATTTAATGGGAATAAGGTACAAATACAATCTTAAAATGAAGAATCGATGGGTAATTCCGGCGCTTATCGCGCTTTGTGCTTGCTCGGGAAATAAAGAAGGGGAAAATAAACCCTATGTGTTGGCTATCACTGTAGAAGCCTACGAACGGAAGGGGTCAGATGCAGTGATCGAAAAATTAGAAACGGATACCGTTGCGGTTTCATCAGCATTGGCGGCCTATTCCAAAGGTATCCAGAAATATGCGGCGGTACTTATGCATATCCAGCAGTTTCCGGATTCGATTAAAGATGTGGCCGGTATAACCATACGGGATGAACAAGGCAACAACGTTGTTCCAACGATCCCGCAGGCTCAACGGGATAGTGTAATTATGAATTTTATCCAGTTTGCAAGACGGTCCGATATTCCCTATTACGAGCGGGTAAAGGATTTCGAATTGAAATTAATGACGGCAAGATAAGCATGAACCCACACAAACTACCGAGCATCGGCTACGATGTTATTTTTGACGATACATTAACGGAACTACACCGATTTATACAACAGCACACCTATTCAAAGATACTCATACTCACGGACCGGAATACCTGCATTCACTGCCTGCCCGTATTGCAAGAGGCGATGCCAGGGTTTGATGGGTACGATGTCATCGAGGTGGATCCAGGGGAGGAAAACAAAAATATCGATTTTTGCGTCGGAATCTGGAAAATGATGCTGGACTTCGGCGCGGACCGCCAGAGCTTGTTGATCAATCTGGGCGGAGGCGTAATTACGGATATGGGAGGATTCACCGCTTCAACATTCAAACGGGGAATCGATTTCGTCCAGGTGCCGACTACACTGTTATCGCAGGTGGATGCCTCCGTAGGGGGCAAGACCGGTGTAGACATGGACCATGTTAAGAATATTATCGGGACGTTTGCACAGCCGAAAGCCGTATTCATCGCATCGACTTTCCTACGGACATTGAACCAACGGCAGCTTGTTTCGGGGTTTGCCGAAATTATCAAGCACGGCCTGATTGCGGACCGATCCTTTTATGAAGCGATCAAAGGGCTGGATGCCACGGCCATCTCCCTTGAGCACATCAGGCATTCGGTAGCGATCAAAAACAACGTAGTAACTCAGGATCCGCTGGAAAAAGGATTGCGTAAGATATTGAACTTTGGCCATACCATTGGTCATGCGCTGGAAGGGCATTCACTGGCAAATGACCGTAATCCGTTACTGCACGGCGAAGCCATTGCGGCAGGAATGATTTGTGAGGCGTACCTGGCACACCGGTTGAACGGATTATCCGAAGATGCGCTTGACGATATTATTCAGACATTCCGTCGGCATTTTCCTGACTATTCATATGACCGGGAAATTTACGAAGCGTTGTTGGCACTCATGAAAAATGATAAGAAAAATGCCGGTCATCGAATCGGCTTTTCCTTGCTAAGCACCATTGGACAATGCGACATCGACGTGTTTGTGGAGGAAGACGTGATTGTCGAAAGCCTCGACTTTTACCGGAACCTGATCGGCTCCGGACGATAAATCAGGAAGTTTGACCTAAAAAGTCAGTAATCAGCCGGGCTGTTCGCTCGGATGCACCCGGTTCTCCCATTTTTTGACGGAGGCTCTCGTAATCATCCAATACCTGTTGCCTGTGGGCCTTTTTGTTGAGTAAATGGTCCAGCTCGTCAGCGACTGCTTCCAGCGTGCAGTCTTTTTGGATAAGTTCCTTTACGGCGAGCTTGTCAAGGATAAGATTGACGAGCGAGATAAACTTAACCCGGATGACCAAACGACCAATGGCAATGGATAGCGGGTTGGCTTTGTACACGACCACTTGCGGTGTATTTAGTAAAGCCGCTTCCAACGTTGCGGTGCCGCTGGCAACAACGGCTGCTTCCGCATGCTTCAGCAGGTCATACGTTGCGTTAAAAAGTACCGGCAACTCGGCACCGCCCATAAGCCGGTTATAATACTGCGCATCGAAATTGGGAGCACCTGCAACTACGCAGTGATGTGCGGGAAACCGGAAAGCCAGCTCACTCATCATTGGGAGCAGTTTGCTGATTTCCATGTGCCGGCTTCCGGGAAGCAGCGCGATTATGGGCTTGCCTGTCAAATGATTTTCTTCGATGAATTGTTTATTATCGGTATGCTCCGCGATGGCGTCCAACAGCGGATTTCCCACGTAATCGACATCCATGCCCCATTTCTTGTAAAACTCCACCTCAAAGGGCAGAATGCAGAATAGCCGATCTACGACACGTTTGATTTTCAATACGCGTTTCTGGTTCCAAGCCCATACTTTCGGGGAGATGTAATAGCATACGTTGATGCCAGCTTTTTTGGCATAGGACGCTATTTTTAGATTGAATCCGGGAAAATCAATGAGAACAAGCGCATCGGGAGCATAGGCGGCGATATCCGCTTTCACGAGCCGCAGATTTTTGGCAATGGTATTTAGATTGGCGAGCACTTCCACGAACCCCATGAATGCCATCTGTGCCACGTGGATAGTGGCGGTTTTGCCAGCTGCCTGTTGCATCCGGTCGCCGCCGACCAGCCGGAAATCGGCTTCCGTATCCAGTTTTTTCAGGGAACGGATCAGGTTAGCGCCATGCAGGTCGCCCGATGTTTCTCCGGCTATGAGGTAATATTTCATTTTTTCACTGCCCGCTGCTTTATCAGGCCCAGCAATCGGTAATTGATTGTTGATTCAAATTAACGAATTTTTAACGTCATATACCTAACTCAATCTGGAAAGTGGCCCCCCAATTATTTCCATCGTAATCCGTTCGGTAAACCCCATCCTGAGTTTGATAGTGCGCATTCAACTGCAATTTGAGGCGATGTGCGCGGAAATATTTGGTTAATCCCAGCTCAACAACTTCCGTTTGGTTCTCAAATGCCCGGATATCCTGATGGGGTTTGATCCAGGTATACCGTCCGGCAAGTTCGTAACCCGCATTTCGGTTGAGTACGTACGAAAGCTGCTGGTTTACACCCTGTCCCTTGAAGGTGTAGGCGACTTCGCCCTCTTCATCGGTGCTAAATGGATCGTCGGCTCCGCGTTTCATGTATTCGACCTGATATGCCCATCCACGATATTTAAAGATGGCATCGTAGAAAGAGGTTTTGAGGGTGAGTGGTGTGGTAATAAATACACCGGTCTGTCCGCCGGTACGTGTTGTCTGGTCATTAAGGCTGTATCCGCCCCCGATAGACAGTTTAGGGCTTTCCTCGTATTCGAGATCGCCCTCGTAATAGTCCCCTTCGTTGGTAAATGCACCCAGTGGCAGAATCTCGGCGCGGCCCGTATAGGCCAATCCGTCGTCAGTTATATTGGCTACACGCCCTTCGCCCGTGCTGATAGCTGCCTTAAGGTGGAGCGGTATATCGCCGATTTTAGGCGAATAGTAGGCTTTAATTCCGAAATCACGGTCAACGTTGAATGTCGCGTTGACCAGTGAACGTTCGGCAAACTGCAATTCACCCGAGGAGTTCACACGCTGGCGGTTACCCGGCAGCTTGTTTTGTCCGAAAGCAACGTAGAAATTATCGGTAAAGTTATAAAAAATGACCGCATCCCGCACGATATTCGGGACGTCGGTATCGTCGTAGTCCTGGTCGCCCCGCGTAAAACCGAGCTGTATGGAGTAGGATAATTTGGGGTTGTAAATGTATCCGTCCATGCGCAGCCGCAATCTTCGGATCCGTGCTTCCAAAGATTCCGCGCCCAGATCCGTACCGCTAAGCGACGTGTATTTCAGGCGGCTTTGCATCCGGAACCGGAAATTGATGTAAAAGGTTGAATCGTCGCCGGTGTATTGGATGCCCTTGAAATTTTCGATGGTGGGGCGATCATCGCGTTGACGCTGACCGAACAGGGAATTTGGAGAAATCAGACCGATATAAATAGCAAAAAATGTCAGCAGGCGATACTTCATGTTCGTAATGGATTTTATGGAGAGTTAAACCTTTCGGGGATTGCATGTGGCTCCTGTTGGCTCAGGCAGTGCCAACTACCCAAGCCCCATATGATATCCGTACTATCGATACCTACCACCCTGCGGTCGGGAAAACACGAAGCCAGGATATCCAGTGCTTTCTGGTCATTCTGCTCATCGCGGTACGTGGGAACAACGACGGCGTGATTAGCAATATAGAAGTTGGCATACGAAGCGGGGAGCCGTTGCCCGTCATATACCACAGGCGTCGGCATGGGCAACTCGACGATATTCAGCTGCTTGCCATTTTCCAGCCGCATCCCCCGAAGCAATTTTAAATTATCCTGCAAAATGGCATAATTCTCATCCGTGCGGTTTGTCTCGACGACCGTAACCACGGTGTCTTCGTTCACAAAGCGCGTGATGTCATCGATATGTCCATCGGTGTCGTCGCCTACAATACCATCGCCTAACCAGAGAACCTGTGACACACCGTAGTAATCAAAAAGAAAAGTTTCGATTTCTTCCTGGTTTAGATGCGGATTACGATTTTGGTTCAGTAGGCATGCCGTCGTGGTAAGTACGGTGCCCCTTCCATTGAAATCGACCGAGCCGCCTTCCATCACAATGCCCGGATGGATGACAGGCAAATCCAACGCTTCGGCTACCAGCGAGGGGATAACATCGTCCTGTGCATAAGGCGGATATTTATTTCCCCATGCATTGTATCCCCAATCCACCACCAGCTTCTGGATATCGGCATCGGGGTTGATCAGAAAGGCCGGGCCGTGATCGCGGCACCAAGCGTCGTCTGTGGGATGGTGATAGAACGAGATCTTAGCTAAATCTACTCCCGCTTCAATCAAGTGGGTAGAGGCAATTGCTTGCATCTCCGCGTTGGCTACATTAATGCATACCTGCTCGCCAGCCGATACTTCTTTGATAAATTGGCAATAGGGACGATATATCGCTGCGATTTTGCCCGGCCAGCTGGCTTCCTTATGGGGCCAGCTTAACCAAGTGGCCCGGTGCGGGTGCCACTCCGCAGGGAAATAATAACCGAGCGCTTTGGGGGTTGGAGAAGTCATTTAGACAAAGAAATGTAAGGTTTTTGGAAAGAACTGGGAAAACACTGACCGCTATTCGTCAATAAACCGTTTGGTAATTGGCTGATAGCTATCAATCCGCCGATCGCGCAGGAAAGGCCAGTGTTTCCGGATATAGTCCGACTGGGATAGATCCACGTCGGTGACTTCGGTTTCTTCCGCATCGTGGGAGGCCAGGTATAGCAGCCGGCCCTGGGCGTTTGTGATAAAGCTTCCGCCCCAGAATTTCATCGCGCCGTTCTGTTCAAACCCTACGCGGTTTACGCTGACTACGGGTACGCCGTTGGCTACCGAATGGCTGCGTTGGATGGTTTGCCAAGCATTGTATTGATCCTGATTGGTCTCTTCATCCTGATCCGTGGCCCAGCCGATAGCGGTCGGGAAAAATAGAATTTCGGCCCCCATCAATGCGGTGATCCGCGCGGCTTCCGGATACCACTGATCCCAGCAAATCAACACCCCAATGGTAGCATACTGTGTTTTAAAAACTTTATACCCGAGGTCTCCGGGGGTGAAGTAGAATTTTTCGTAATAAGCCGGATCGTCAGGAATGTGCATTTTCCGGTATTTTCCGAGGTACGCACCGTCGGCATCGATAACGGCGGTCGTATTGTGATACAAACCTTGCGTACGCTTTTCAAATAAGGAAGCAACGATTACCACGCCCAATTCGGCCGCAACGGCCTGCAACGTTTCCGTTGACGGCCCGGGAATAGGCTCCGCTAACTCAAAATTGTCGTAGTCTTCGACGTCGCAAAAATAGAGCGACGTAAACAGTTCCTGCAGACAGATGATTTGCGCGCCTTTGGCGGCAGCTACACGGATTTGATTGACCGCTTTTGCCAAGTTGGTGGCTTTGTCAGCCACGCAGCTCATTTGTACCGTCCCTATTTTCACGTTGGTCATGATGCTATCGTATTAATGAGGGCACAAAGATACGAAAAAGCACGTCAATACTTCAGTTCGTATGCCGCAACTTCGTTTTTCAGAAATGTGGGGACGATCACCAGATTTTTGTCCGGCACGAAACCGATATCTGCTGTATTGGATTTTTCCGCCTGTGTGTCCAATAGAACCGTCGTTTCGTTGCCACGGATAAAGAAGATCTCACCATGCCACCGGCTGGCGACAAACGTACTGTCGTTAAGTATCACTAATCCGTCGCCACCGGTCACTTCCGTATTGATCGTTTCTTGGGTATACTGCCCATCGTTGCTGAATTTCTTTAGGCCTTCACCGTCCAATGCATACAGATGCCCCTCGTAGCATTCCAACCCGTTGACATTCGGACTCGTTGACGAAATGGCTGTGTAGCTACCGTCGGCGGCCATGCGGTAAATTTTACCCGCTCGGGTATCCGAGAAATACAGCTGCTGTCCGTCCGTGGCGAGATCGTTCAAAAAGACCGCGCTATCCACGGGTACGCTTTTTTCAATTGACGCAGAAGCAACATCAATGATTTTTATTTCATCAATGTCCGTGACGTAAAGTTTTCCATTAAGGAGGGCCATGCCTTTCGGCGCGTGCAGATTCCCTTCCACCCATTTGAGGTTGCGAACGGTGCCATCTGTATTAATAACGGATATAAATCCATCGTTATCTTTTTCTCCCGCTTTGGTGTTTCCGTTGGAAGCATAAATAACATCGGCCGCCGGATCGTATAACGTTGATTCCGAACCGGTAAACGTTGTGTCGGTTTTCCAGGAAAGTGACAGTTCGGGCGACACCGGGGTTTCGGTAGCCTCTTGGTTGTTGGGTTGCGTGCCGGTACATCCCAGTAATACCGATGCCACGGCAGTAAAAAGAAACGAAGTTTTCATCATAATTTGTTTATTCATTATCTGTATGTTTTAAAGGCATTCATGCTGCCTTCGACGGTTTTAACGGCAATGAGCTAGAGATCGCTGCAATACGATCATTAAAGCTGCTTTCGCAACCGTGCGACGGGTATGCCCATCGCTTCCCTGTATTTCGCCACCGTACGGCGCGCGATGGTGTACCCCTTTTCTTTCAATATTTCCGTCAATTTTTCATCAGCCAACGGCTTCCGTTTATTTTCTGTAGAAATACATTCTTCCAATATCTTCTTTACTTCCTTATTGGACACTTCCTCGCCGGTATCGGTTTGGATTGCTTCCGAAAAGAAAGACTTCAACAGGAACGTTCCGAATTCCGTTTGCACATATTTGGAATTGGCTACCCGTGACACCGTTGAAATATCCATATCGATGCGATCGGCAATGTCCTTGAGGATCATCGGCTTCAGTTTCCTTTCATCAGCGGTCAGGAAATACTCATATTGGTAATTCATGATGGCATTCATGGTTTTGAGTAGTGTCTGCTGCCGTTGTTTGATGGCGTCAATGAACCATTTTGCCGAATCAAGTTTTTGCTTGACAAACTGCACGGCCTCCTTCATCTTCTTGTCTTTTTGTGCGGCCTTGTCATAGTGGTCAAACATTTCCTGATAGGAGCGGCTTACGCGAAGCTCCGGAGCGTTACGCGCATTCAGGGTGAGGTGCAAAACCCCATCGTTGTTGGTGATGTGGAAATCAGGGATGATGTGCAATTGTTTCCCTGCTACCGCACCTGAATCTCCTGGTTTAGGGTTAAGCTTTAAGATTTCATTGACGATTTCTTTCAGCTCGTCAGAATTGATGTTGAGCGAGCGTTCCAGTTTATCGTAATGTTTCTTGGTAAATTCTTCGAGATGATCTTCCACCACCGCCATCGCCTTTTTGATGATCGGATTGTCTTGATCCTTTTTTCGGAGTTGGATAAGCAGGCATTCCTGCAGGTTACGGGCGCCGATACCCGGTGGGTCAAACTCCTGGATGACTTTGAGCATCTCTTCAACTTCGGATTCTTCCGCGATGACGTTTTGTGAAAATGCGAGGTCGTCAATGAGCGATGATATAGGGCGCCTTAAATAACCATCGTCATCCAGGCTGCCGATGATTTGCTGGCCGATCAGGAAATCTCTGTCGGATAAAGCAAGCAGATCCAGTTGTTGCTGAAGGTTTTCAAAAAATGAGTTTTGGATGGCTATGGGAATTTCCTTGCGGTCGTCTTCGTCATCGCCGTTGCTGTTTTGGCCACCACCGTAGTCATTTATATCATCCGCCTGGAGATAATCATCCACATTGAATTCATCCGGATCAGTCGTTTGATCGTCCTCGTTGAAGCTCTCATCGGGGTCTTTATCGGGATATTCTTCCGTAGGCTCGTTCATATTGGCCAGGCTTATATCCTCCAGGGCAGGATTTTCTTCCAGTTCTTCCTTAATGCGAGTATCCAGTGAAACCGTAGGCACCTGCAGCAATTTGATAAACTGAATTTGCTGAGGTGATAATTTTTGTAATAACTTCTGTTGTAAAGTCTGTTTTAGCATAATCAAATTACTTCACAAACATACAGAAAATACCCGAAACCTGCATGCGCCGCCGCTCAAAAGGAGGGAGGTCCGGGCTCCATTTTCACGCAAAATACACAAAGTTTCTGACGCAATGAGCACCGAGCTGATTTTACGTGTTTTTGCAATAAAGTCAAGCGCTTTGTATTCTTTGTGTGAACGCCGCAATTGGCCTTTTGCAAACACTCAAAAACAACGATAGCCCACCGCGTCTAACACGGGTGGGCTATCATCAGTTGTGTGCTGTTTCTTCTTATAACTGTTTGACCAATTTGTCGGTCAATACGGATTTCGGTACCGCACCGATTTGCTTATCGACAATTTGACCATTTTTGAAGAAAAGCAATGCGGGGATATTTCGGATGCCATATTTTACCGATATGTCAGGATTATGGTCTACATTGACCTTGCCTACCACCGCCTTGCCATCGTATTCTTTGGCCAATTCTTCAACAATGGGGCCTACCATGCGGCAAGGGCCGCACCATTCAGCCCAAAAATCGACCAATACAGGTTTGTCTGATTGTAATACAACTTCATCGAAGTTGCTGTCTGTGATTTCTAATGCCATGATGTTAGTTAGTTATGCTGCGGCTTCCAGCAATCAACTGTCGGCCATCAGCTTATTTTACGCTAATTATTGATTTTACTCGTTACTTACCCACTACTCCACTTTCCCATTTCCCACTCGCACAAAGATAACTATCAAAATCATTGCCACGGCATACATCCGGACAATCTGACATTAATTTAACTTGTAATTGACACCATTCAACTCCATAAGTGCCTCTATAAAATCATTACTTGGGCTGATTTTCAATCCTTTGGAGGGCATCTCGACACTGATTTCGGAGTCAAAATCACGAATGGCAAATTTCAATTGACAGGTCGTGTTCTCGTGTTGTTCGATATTTGTGTGGACCAGGTGCTGGATACGGCTGACAAAACCGTCATTTAGTTCATGCAGCGGCACTTGTATGGTTAGGCATTTGGCCAGTTTGTCGCGAAGATCCGATAGGAGCTGCATTCCTTTGACTTCAAAGCCCCAGTTTCCTGGTTGCCGAAAGCGTTCCTGGATGATTCCCTTCACCTGTATAAAATAGCCTTCATTAAGGTATCCCTTCATTTTTACGTAATCCTCGCCGAATAAGGCGATTTCGTAAGAGTCTGAATAATCCTCGAAGACCATTACGCCAAACGGTTTTCCGTTTTTGGTGATCCGGTGGCTTGCCGAGGTGACCATGCCGCCGATCGTCAATTCCCGATTCTTGATCTTATTGAATTCCATGCGCAGTTCTTCGTCCACTTCGGACTCTTTCATTTTGTCGATCAGTGAGAGCAATCGCACGGGATGCTGGCAGAAATGACTGATTTCAAATCGGTAGTTGTCTAACGGGTGACTTGTCAAATAGATGCCGATAACGTCTTTTTCGTATTTCAGCTTCTCGATAAGTCCCCACTCCGCACAAAAAGGGAGGGTAGGTTCCGGAATCTCAACGCTGCTGCCTCCGCCAAAAAGGCTCACCTGGGCCGAATTCTCATTCTCCTTGTATTTGACTCCATATTTCAAGGCTTTTTCCAGCGTTGACCCCCCGTCACCATCCACATGGAAATATTGAGCACGGTGCGTGCCTGCAAAGCAGTCGAATCCACCTGCATACGCCAGGCTTTCAAACGCTTTCTTGTTGGCAGCCCGCAAATCAATGCGCCGGGCTAGGTCAAAGATGGATTTATAAGCACTGTCTTTCCGGCTTTGCACAATGGTGTCCACGGCTCCTGCACCTACCCCCTTTACCGCGCCCATGCCAAAGCGGATCGCACCTTTATCATTTACGGTGAATTTGTAATAGGATTCATTTACATCCGGACCCAGCACTTGCAGTCCCATGCGTTTGCATTCTTCCATAAAGAAGGTGACCTGCTTGATGTCATTCATGTTGTTGGAGAGCACCGCCGCCATGTATTCTGCAGGATAATGTGCTTTTAAGTATGCGGTCTGGTAGGCTACCCATGCATAGCAGGTGGAATGTGATTTGTTGAATGCATAGCTCGCAAACGCTTCCCAGTCTTTCCATATTTTTTCCAGGACTTTCGACGGATGTCCATTGGTGGCGGCCTGTTCAATGAACTTGGCTTTCATTTTGTCCAATACGTCGCGTTGCTTCTTGCCCATGGCCTTACGCAGCACATCGGCCTCGCCTTTTGTGAAATTTGCCAGTTTTTGGGAAAGAAGCATCACCTGTTCCTGATACACCGAAATGCCGTAGGTTTCCTTGAGATATTCTTCACACGCGTCGAGGTCGTAGGTAATCGGTTCCAAGCCATGCTTCCGGCGGATAAAGCTGGGGATGTATTCCATGGGCCCGGGCCGGTACAACGCATTCATTGCGATGAGGTCGCCAAAAACCGTAGGCTTGAGCTCCTTCATGTATTTTTGCATGCCAGGCGATTCGTACTGGAAAATGCCGATGGTTTCACCGCGCTGAAACAGCTCGTAGGTCTTCTGGTCATCAATTGGAAATTTGTCCGGATCGAGGTCAATGTCGTGGCGTTGCTTGACGATACTCACGGTGTCCTTGATGAGTGTTAGGGTTTTAAGCCCCAGAAAGTCCATCTTCAGCAAACCAGCGCTTTCCACTACGGAGTTGTCGAACTGGGTTACATACAGGTCGGAATCCTTCGCCGTAGCCACCGGAACAAAGTTGGTGATGTCATCGGGCGTAATAATAACCCCACAGGCATGGATACCTGTGTTACGGAGCGATCCTTCGAGCACCTGCGCTTGTTTAATGGTTTCGGCTTCAAGTCCGCCTCCCTGCGCGATGGATACCAACTGCTGCACATTTTCCAGCTCCTCCGAGCGAAGCGCACTTTTCAGTGCCTGGGCATCCATATGGAAGATCTTGTTAAGCTTCAGGTTCGGGATGAGTTTCGCAATCTTGTCGGCTTCAAATAGGGGAAGGTCCAATACTCTGGCTGTATCCCGGATGGATGATTTGGCGGCCATCGTTCCATAGGTAATGATTTGGGCTACCTGGTTGGCACCATATTTTTTGATGACGTAATCCATGACCCGGCCGCGTCCTTCGTCGTCGAAGTCGATATCAATATCGGGCATGGATATCCGGTCGGGGTTGAGGAACCGTTCGAACAGGAGGTCGTACGCAATGGGATCGATATTCGTGATCCCCAGGCAGTATGCAACGGCCGATCCGGCGGCAGATCCGCGGCCCGGACCTACCGATACGCCCATATTCCGCGCGGCTGCGATGAAATCCTGTACAATGAGGAAATAGCCGGGGTATCCGGTACGTTCGATGGTGGCCAGTTCAAAATCCAACCGCTCACGTATTGCGGGTGTGATCTCCGGGTAGCGTCCTTCTGCGCCTCGATAGGTAAGGTGCCGGAGGTACTTGTTTTCACCTCGTTTGCCCCCGTCTAGCTTGTCTTCCTCCACCTGGAATTCTTCCGGTATTTCAAACTTAGGCAGCAAGACATCGCGGTAGAGCGAATAGGGTTCAATCTTGTCGATGATTTCCTGAATATTCAGGATGGCATCGGGAAGGTCGGCAAAAGCCTTTTTCATTTCCTCGCCCGATTTAAAATAATACTCATTATTCGGAAGTCCGAAGCGGAAGCCGCGTCCGCGCCCTTTCGGAGTCGCCAGTTTCTCACCGTCTTTTACGCACAGGAGGATGTCGTGTGCGTGAGCATCGGTTTTGTTAATGTAGTACGTGTTGTTGGTTGCGACTATTTTTACCTGATGTTTTTCGGCCAACGCAACGAGACTTTGATTGATCCGGTCTTCGTCTTCCTGCCCATGCCGCATGAGCTCGATATAGAAATCCTTACCAAAGGTATCCTTCCACCATAGCAGGGCTTCCTCCGCTTGGTTTTCGCCCATGTTGAGAAGTTTATTGGGGATTTCGCCGTATAAGTTGCCCGAGAGTACGATGACATCTTCCTTGTATTGTTCGATAATTGATCGGTCGATACGAGGGACGTAATAAAACCCTTTGGTATAGGCGATGGACGACATTTTAGCCAGGTTGTGATAGCCATTTTTATTTTTCGCTAAAAAGACAACCTGATAACCGTTGTCTTTGCGTGATTTGTCCGTATGGTCGTCGCAGACGTAGAACTCGCACCCTACAATGGGTTTAATAATCACTTCCGTCGGAGTTTCGCCTTTTTCAATGGCAGCCTTATTTTTTGCTTCAGCGGCTTTATTATGGTTCAGTACGTTGCTCACAAAGTGGAAGGCTCCCATCATATTGCCGTGGTCGGTAATGGCTACAGCAGGCATCCGATGGGCTGCCGCTGCTTTCACCAAATCGCCTACAGATATCGTGGATTGGAGAACGGAAAATTGGGTGTGGTTGTGCAGGTGAACGAAATCCACCTTTGCCATATCGCGCCGATTGGCTTCGAGGTCCTGCACGGGTGTTGCAGTCTGTTGTTGCAGGCGCTTCCGGATTTCATCCGAGGCCGCTTTCAGATTGATGTGTGTCAACCCGACAGGCTGGATGGGTTCGGGGTTACACGTGCGAAATTCTACAAAGTATCCCGTATCTACCTGTAAATCGGTGGGTGTGAACGTCTCCCGCTTGATGAGTTCGAGGAAACAACGCGCGGTCGCTTCTACGTCGGCGGTAGCGTTATGTGCTTCGGCAAAGGGAATCCCGAAAAGGTACTGATGCAGTTCGGTGAGGTTAGGCAGCTTGTACTTGCCGCCACGTCCGCCCGGAAGCTGAAGTAGCTCTGCGGTAATCTCGGTACACGTATCCAGTACGGATAGTTGAGTTAATGGGGTATCCACGCCATACCGATGAAACTCACACCCCATGATGTTGATATCAAAACCGATGTTCTGGCCTACCACGAATTTTGCTTGGGCCAATGCTGTGTTGAATTTTTCGAGTACGTCGGTTAGTGGCACACCCCGTTCTGTGGCTAGCTCGGTGGAGATGCCATGGATACGTTCTGCGTCAAAGGGGATGTTAAACCCATCCGGTTTAATCAAGTAGTCTTGATGATCGATCAGGTTGCCCATCGAATCGTGTAATTGCCACGCTATTTGGATGCATCGTGGCCAATTGTCAGTATCGGAAATAGGAGCATCCCAACGTTTGGGAAGACCGGTTGTTTCGGTGTCAAAAATCAAATACATCGCTTACCTCAAAAATTACCCTGGGAAGTAATTAACCCCAACAAACTTACGGATTTTTATAAGCAAAGCCTAACGATGTCATAAACTCGGAGGTGATCAAGATGCCAATTGGTTGGATTGATATGACTTAGGTTTTCCACATCGTATGGGAGTTGATTGTGGTTGTTTGTTGGTGTATTAAATGTGTTATTGTGGGTGCTTTTTGCAAATTATGTGATTTTTTACTGATTTACTTGGATTTTTGTTTGTCATTTGTTGATTATATAGCGTTTTTTATGGTATTTTGTTAATAAATATGGTTATTAATTTCATTTTTTATAAAAAATATCTAAAATTATTTACCATTTTGTTATATTAATAATTACTTTAGCGCCAAAATATAAAGTTTAATCAAATGTATTCAAAGAAATCTACTATTCCGTTTGTTTTTCTGTTGATTGTAACGCTGTTTGCGCTTTTTTTTCCGGGGTTGCCTGCTGAAGGCGACAACGCGTACGACACAGCGGATATCGCCTGGATGCTAACTTCCACTGCGTTGGTTTTAATCATGACGCCCGGACTGGCCTTCTTTTATGGAGGTATGGTCAAAAAGAAGAACGTAATTTCGACAATGTTGCAAAGTTTTATCTGCATGGCTGTAGTTGCGGTAATTTGGGTGGTATTCGGTTTTAGTTTGGTTTTTGGAGAATCGATCGGCGGGTTTATCGGTAACCCGGCTACCTATTTTATGTTTGATGGCGTTATCGGCGGCCCTAATTGGCCGGGCGCGCCGACCATCCCGTTTGTCTTGTTTGCGATGTATCAACTGAAATTTGCCATTATCACACCCGCGTTGATCACCGGTGCATTCGCTGAGCGGATCCGATTCACTTCCTATGTGTTGTTTCTTTGCTTGTTCTTTATCTTTATTTACGCGCCGCTTGCACACGCTACCTGGCATCCAGATGGGTTATTAGCGGGCATGGGGGTACTCGATTTTGCCGGCGGTACCGTTGTACACATGTCGGCGGGCGTCACGGCATTGGCCTCGGCATTATACCTTAAGCAGGGCAATTCGAACGGTGGACATGATCCGGCCCGGATTTCTTATGTAATTTTGGGAACCGGATTTCTGTGGTTTGGTTGGTTTGGGTTTAACGCGGGATCGGCATTCGGTGCGAATGAACTGGCGGCCACCGCGTTGGCTACCACCAGTACGGCATCGGGAGCTGCGGCGCTGGCCTGGATTTTTTTCGATGCCGCACGGGGCAAGAAGCCCACGGCCATGGGGGTATGTATCGGAGTGGTGGTCGGTTTGGTTGCGATAACACCCGCCGCGGGATTTGTAACTGTTCCCCATTCGCTCGTTATCGGCGTTATCGCTTCCCTCATCAGCAGACTCGTTGTCGAGTGGCGTACCCGCTCGCGCGTAGATGATACGTTGGATGTTTTTCCAAGCCATGGCGTAGGGGGGATGGTCGGAATGGTGCTGACCGGAGTATTTGCTACGAAGACTATCAATGGGGTGGTTACGACAGATGGCCTCTTCTTCGGCCAGACCGGACTGTTTACAGCGCACATCGTCGGATTGATCGGTGCGGTTGTTTTTACGCTTATTATGGCCTTCGTCATTCTCAAGGTCACCGATTCTATTACCAAGCTTCGGGTGTCTCCGGAAGACGAGGAGATGGGGCTCGACATCAGTCAGCACGGCGAGAGACTTTGATTCTTGTATCGGTATCGAGATCCCTACAAAGCCGCAAGTCGCTTGGAAAAGTTCACTTCGCGGCTTTGCGATTTTGCGAGGGATCGTTAAGTCAGCTGTAAAGCTCGCCGATTTTTCTTATTTTCGGAACCAGAAATGAAGATTACACATACCGAAATTTACCGTTTCAGCATCCGCATGGAGCCGTTTGTTATCGCCACGGGAACCATGGATTATGCACAGAATACGTTCATTCGCATTTATACCGACGAAGGTATCTACGGCGTGGGCGAATGCTCCGCTTTTCCGATGATTGTTGGCGAGACGCAGGATACCTGCCTGGTTCTCGCCCGTGATTTTGCGCGACTTTGGAAAGGCCAAAATCCTTTGGCCTTGTCTGAGAGACTTGCTGAACTTGATGCCTTTGTTGCCGGAAATTCAACGGTTAAGAGTGCTTTCGATATAGCGTTGCATGATCTGGCGGCCAAAGCTGAGGGACTTCCGCTATTTGCGTATCTGGGGGGAACACCGAAGCCCATTACCACCGACATTACCATCGGTATTGGGTCGCCGGAAGAGATGGCGGCAAAGGCGGTAGCCTTTAGGACGCGGGGTGCCAAAGTCCTAAAAGTGAAACTGGGTAAGACCCCCGATGCTGATATAGCTCGCATCAAAGCCATACGGGACGCCATCGGCTCCGAGATAACCATCCGCGTTGATGCCAACCAGGGGTGGATCTACAACGATGCGGTCTGTGCCTTGCAAGGATTAGAGGCTTTCGATATCCAGTTTTGCGAACAACCTATACCCAGCTACGACGACCACCTGCTGCCCGAACTGCGAAAAAAGACAACCATCCCGCTCATGGCCGACGAAAGTTGTTACAACCACCGGGATGCATTGCGATTAGCGATGCAGGGAGGTTGTGACTACATCAATATTAAATTCTCGAAGTCCGGTGGTATCGCAGAGGCGTTGCGCATCCACGAAGTTACAGCAAACCAGAACCTTCCCTGCATGATCGGCGGAATGTTGGAAACCCGCGTTGCACTTTCGGCAGCGGTGCATTTTGCGTACGCGGCACCCAATGTTCGGTTTTTTGATCTGGACACGTGTCTAATCGGTCATCTGGAGGATCCGGTGGTAAATGGTGTCTACTATAACGGATATGATATCTTGGCGCCCGAATTGCCCGGCATCGGAGCCGACGTGGATGATACCTTTCTCCGCATGTGCGAACATTGGACGGTATAAATCCGATGATTTCAGCCGCAGGGCCAACTTCGTACTTCCAACTTCGTACGAAAACCCTACCTTTGTAGACAAAACAAGTTACAACGGAGCAATGAACAAAACAAGAGGTCCAATATCTCAATTTATTGAAAGAAACTACCTGCATTTCAATGCAGCGGCATTGGTAGACGCAGCCAAGGGGTACGAAACTCATTTGGATGCCGGTGGAAAGATGCTGATTTCATTAGCCGGAGCGATGAGCACGGCCGAACTGGGGATTTCACTGGCTGAAATGATCCGCCAGGATAAAGTGGCTATCATTAGCTGTACCGGAGCAAACCTCGAGGAAGATGTGATGAATCTTGTCGCCCACTCACATTATAAGCGTGTGCCCAATTATCGCGATCTCAGTCCGCAGGAGGAATGGGACTTGTTGGAAAATCATTACAACCGCGTTACAGATACCTGTATCCCTGAGGAAGAGGCGTTCCGGCGCCTGCAGGCCCATCTCGTGAAAGTATGGCGAGGGGCTGAAGAACGGGGCGAACGGTATTTTCCGCATGAATTTTTGTATCAAGTGGTGCGGTCGGGCGAATTAGCGCAGTATTACGAAATAGATCCGAAGAACTCTTGGATATTGGCGGCTGCAGAAAAAAATATTCCGATTGTGGTTCCCGGATGGGAAGACTCCACTACGGGTAACATTTTTGCCTCGTACGTGATTAAAGGCGAGCTACGTGCTTCAACCGTAAAAAGCGGCATTGAATACATGGTATATCTGACCGAATGGTATCGCGCCAATTCGGGAGGAAAAGGTGTGGGATTCTTCCAAATAGGCGGTGGAATCGCCGGAGACTTTCCCATTTGCGTTGTACCCATGATGTATCAGGACCTGGAGTGGCACGATGTGCCTTTCTGGTCATACTTCTGCCAGATTTCGGATTCAACAACCTCTTACGGATCCTATTCGGGCGCAGTGCCCAACGAGAAAATCACATGGGGAAAATTAGATATCGATACGCCCAAATATATCGTTGAGTCCGATGCTACCATCGTAGCCCCACTGATATTCGCTTGGGTGTTGGGACAGTAAAACCAAAAACAACAATCGTATCATTCAGTCGTAAATCAAGCGGATGAAGAGTCTTTCCTTGCATACAACGGATCCCCTGGCGCTACGGTATCTGATGACAGAAACCATCTTCGGCATGGACGAACCAACGGTTCCCGGTGTTGCGCCCCGGTTTTCTTATTACGGCGGGAATAAACGAAACTATTTATTTTTAACCCACGAAACGCGATACGAGTGGATGTCGGAGTCTGCACTGGAGGCATTTGCTAAAACCCTGGCGGCACTGAAATTGTCGGTGGATGACGTGGCGGTGCTGAATGTCGGAAAGCTACCGGCGGTTCCGGTGAAATCCGATTTGATCGCTTTTTTTAGTCCGAAGGTAGTGGTCACGTTAGGGGCGGCATTGCCTTGGGACGCGACCGATGGCTTAACGGTTTTCGAAGCCCATTCGTTTGACGAGATGTTGGTGGATGCCGAAAAGAAGCGGTTGTTCTGGGCCACTATAAAAACATTGCTGGTATGATGGAGTTAGTTTTCGCAACCAATAACCTTCACAAATTGGAAGAAGTACAGGCGGTCGTCGGTGATCAGTTTCGTATCTTAACATTGGCCGATATCGGTTGTGCTGACGAAATTCCGGAAACCGGCGATACATTCGAGGCGAACGCCTCCCAAAAAAGCGGTTATCTGTACGATAAATATCAACGTGATTGTTTTTCGGATGATTCCGGGCTTGAGGTGATCGCGCTGAACAACGAGCCCGGCGTGTATTCGGCACGTTATTCCGGAACGCGGGATATGGAAAAGAACATCGATTTGCTGTTGCAGCGACTGGGTGATCACACGGATCGGCGGGCTCGGTTCCGGACGGTTATATCGCTGCGCGTTGGCGGGGCGGAATATTTCTTTGAGGGGACCGTGGAAGGTGACATCGGCTTCGAACGGGCAGGCGGCGGCGGGTTTGGATACGATCCATTGTTTACACCTCGCGGACGTAGCCAGACGTTTGCGCAGATGAGCGCGGCCGAGAAAAACGCTATTAGCCATCGTTCTATTGCGGTGTCTAAACTCGCTGAGTTTTTGAAAACCACTTATTAAATCAATTGACTTGAAGGCATAAGCCGCCAAAGATCGGCGTTAGCACAATCGTTTTAGCTATTTCTTTTGTTTCGATGTCAATAAAAATTATATATTTGGCCTCTGATAGCGGCTGGATGACCTGTTCATCAGCTATTAAACTAAGCAATAACTATTTATAAGCCATAGAAGATGACTTCTTATCAAATCAAAGAAAACCCCCAGGTATACGACGCGGTAGTGGTAGGTTCGGGAGCCGGCGGTGGTATGGCCGGCTACATTTTGGCCAATGCGGGTTTAAAAGTGCTGATGTTGGAAGCGGGGCCTTTTTTTGACCCCGCTAAGGATACGATGCAATTACGGTGGCCGTGGGAATCTCCCCGGCGGGGCGCAAGCACCGTCCGTCCGTTTGGTGATTTTGATGCAGCCTATGGAGGCTGGGAACTGGACGGCGAGCCTTACACACGTGCCGGAGGAACGGAATTCGAGTGGTTCCGTGCGCGGATGTTGGGAGGCCGAACAAACCACTGGGGCCGTATTTCCTTAAGGATGGGCCCTGATGATTTTAAACCGAAAGATGGGATAACCGATCCCTGGCCGATCAGTTACGATGAATTGAAGCCCTATTACGACCGTGTAGACCGCATGATCGGGATCTATGGAACGGTGGAAGGTATTCATAACGAGCCAGATGGCATCTTTTTAAAACCACCGAAGCCACGGCTGAACGAGTTGTATATCCGCCGTGGTGCGGAAAAGGCAGGCGTACCGGTAATCGCGGGGCGGGGCTCGGTGCTTACCGAGGCGTTGCCGGGCGTGGAGGGCCGCGGTACGTGCTTCTACTGCGGCCAATGCGGCAGGGCATGCAGGGTATACGGCGATTTTTCCTCGTCTTCATGCCTGGTGATACCGGCGATCAAGACAGGCAACCTGACCGTGATTGACAACGCGATGGTAAGGGAGGTGCTGACGGACAGCGAAGGGCTCGCTACCGGGGTGTCTTACGTAAATACAAAAGATCTTCAGGAATATACGGTTCGGGGTAAGACGGTTATTTTAGGGGCAAGTGCCTGCGAGAGCGCACGGTTACTGCTAAATTCCCGGTCGGCCGCCCATCCCGGAGGGCTGGGCAACAGCAGCGGTTTGGTAGGGCGCTATCTCCATGATTCTACAGGTGCCAGTGCCGGAGGTTTTCTGCCGCAGCTGCTGGACCGGAAGCGGTACAACGAGGACGGCGTAGGCAGCGTCCATATTTACTCACCTTGGTGGGGGGACAATAGCAAGCTGAGCTTCCCACGAGGCTATCACATTGAGTATGGGGGTGGAATGCATATGCCTTCATATGGATTTATGGACTGGGTACCGAATGTGAACCATCTGGTTCCGACTAAATCGGGACAGCAGCGCGAACAAGGCGGCTACGGCGTGTCGCTGAAGGAGGATTACCGCAGATTTTATGGGGCAAGTGTGGGGATGGCAGGTCGCGGAACAGCCTTGGCCCGTTACGATAACTATTGCGAGATCGACCCTTCACGGGTGGATAAATATGGAATTCCCGTACTTAGATTCCATTATAAATGGGCAAATGAAGAAGTAGAACAAGCCAAGCATATGCAGGAGACCTTCCGGGAAATCCTGCACGAGATGGGAGCCATCGTGCCCTCACCTATGCCGGGACCGGAGTCCAAGTATGGGCTGGAAGCTCCCGGAAAAATTATCCACGAGGGAGGGACTACCCGGATGGGCGACGATCCGAAAAAATCGGTATTGAACAAATGGAGCCAAGCGCACGACTGCCGCAACCTGTTTGTGGTGGATGCCGGTCCGTTTGTGCAACAGGGAGACAAGAACCTCACCTGGACGATCCTGGCGTTATCAATGCGGACTGCGGATCACATCCTGGAACAACGCAATAAACTGAATATCTAACAAACAAGCGGTTATCAGACAATCACAATGAATAGAAGAGATTCACTCAAGGCTTTGGGTCTGGCGGCAGCGGGGGGCGCGTTGCTACTGGACGGATGCAGACCAGAAGCCAAAACGGGCAATGGAACGGCAACCGATGTAGAAAAGCTCCCCGGTGTACAGGACTGGGAACACGCACGTAACGGAAAACTGGCAGGCGAGAAATTCTTCAGCGATCACGAACTTGCTACCATCGGGGTACTCGCCGATATCATTATACCCGCCGACGATATTTCAGGAAGTGCGACAGATGCGGGTGTACCGGCATTCATCGAGTTTATGGTCAAGGATATTCCTGCCTATCAGACGCCGATGCGCGGTGGGTTAAAATGGCTGAATGTGCAAAGCCAACGGCGTTTTGGCCAAACATTCGCCGAATGTGAAAAATCGCAGCAACTGGAGTTGGTAGACGAGATCGCTTACCCGGCTAAAGCAAAGCCAGGAATGGGACAGGGCGTAGCCTTTTTCAGCTTGATGCGGAATTTGACTGCGTCAGGTTTTTTTACTAGCGAAATTGGCGTAAAGGATATTGGCTACGTGGGTAACCGGCCGGGAGTGTGGGACGGCGTTCCACAGGATGTGCTCCAGGCCCATGGCTTTAAAGACGCCTGGGGTTAGCGGACATACTACGCGGCGGCCATTTGCCGGCAAGCTTCGCCACATCGTCGACACGCCTCGGCGCATGCCCGGCAATGGTCCATTTGTTTGGAAGTGCCCACATTTAGTGAATATGCCATCCAAGCTTACGGATCTACCTTGCAGGCGGCATTCATCCCAAAACGTTCATTTTCTTTCATGAAAAGCGAGGCGCTCGGAATTCCCACGCGAGTTTAGTGTCACTGATTTGCAGTGCGCAGGATACAAAAAAGGCTTGCGCTTTGCGAACTAAATCTTCTTTACGGAGTTGGCTTGCAGGCCTTTAGGCCCTTTGGATACCATGAACTCCACGCGATCGTCTTCCGCAATCGGTTCGGTAAGGTCATTAATATGTACAAATATGCGTTCCCCGCTTTGCGCATCGGAAATAAAGCCGTATCCTTTCGAATCGTTGAAGTAGGCGACACGGCCTTTGCGTACTCCTGAATCGTCGTCGATATCTTCCAGTTTCGGCGTACTGATCCGGATTTCATCCGGAGATACCGGTTTAAGTCTAGTGGGATCTGGCGGTGTCGTCGTAATGTTGCCGTTTTCATCCACATACGCAAGCATTTCATCCAAACTTTTTCCTTTGCTGGATGCAGCAGCTTGCCGCCTTTCTTCACGGCGTTGCTCTTTTTCTTTCTGTTTCTGTAGTTTTTTCTTTGCGTTTTCTTTTTTGTTGAATGTTTCTTGTGATCTTCCCATTGATAAATTTTAAATTAAACAGTAATGTTGGTAACAACTAACGAGCATATTCGACGATTTGCTAACGAGTAAGCAGGCAAAAACGAAAGGTGAGAAGTGCTACTCTATACAAAGGTAACAAATGAAAACCGGATGGCGAAATTCACCGGAACGAAACTCCTATCTTTATCCCCCAAAAGGGAAAGGCATGGGTAAAATAAAACGCAAGAAGGTACTGATTATTGGTGCCAGTTCGGGTATCGGGCGTGCATTGGCCGCGTTATGGGCCGCTGAAGGCCATCTGGTAGGCATCACTGGGCGTAGGGAAGACCTCCTTCGCGAGTTAACAGATACATGCCCTGAGCGATATCGGTTCCGATCTTTTGATGTGACGGACACCAAAAACGCCGTGGCAAACCTGGAAGCTTTAGCCGCTTCAATGGGCGGATTGGACATCGTGGTAATCAGCGCGGGGGGCGGAGATGTCAATCGTTCACTCGACTTTGAGATTGAGCACGGCATGATTGCACTGAACGTGGATGCTTTTACCTGTCTTGCCGATTGGGCGTTTAACTTTTTCGCAAAACAGGGGTATGGCCAATTGGCCGCCATCACTTCGGTAGCGGGTATGCGGGGCAGTCGACAGGCACCGGCATATAGCGCTACCAAGGCATACCAGATTATCTACCTGCAGGGGTTACGGCAAAAAGCCTATAAGGAACATAACGGAATTGTCGTTACCGATATTTGCCCTGGTTTCGTCGATACCCCGGCTGCCAAATCGCCCGTGCGATTCTGGGTATCGCCGGTGACCAAAGCCGCTGAACAAATCTACCGCGGGTTGTGCCGCGGCCGGAAAGTTATTTACGTCACGGGGCGCTGGCGTATCGTCGCCTGGCTCTACCGATGGCTGCCCAACTGGTTGCACGAACGGATGTAAAATGCGGCACCGGATCTGGACGGCGGAATGAGGTTGCATCGCTGGGAACATCAGGCGGATCGGAGGTGGCCGATGAGTCCGTCTCGACTTCAGGGGGTTGCCTACTAGGTGCACCGGTTGTGTCGGCAGGGGCTTCTGTAGGGGTATCTGCTGGCTGCCTGCGGCGCGTAAGCAGATCTTCTTTGGACGTCGGGCGGTCGCCCGGCTTCCATACGAACCCTTCCAATATTTCGTCTTCCTGGGCGACCAGGTGTATGGGATATGCCCGGCCATCAATGCTCCGGATCGGGATAAAATGGGTGATTTGGTTACTGTCGACCAATATTTTGATGCGGCTGCTACGGTTGTGGTACATATGGGTGTAGGTTTTCTGCTCCTCATCGACGACGTAATAGAGGCTTTCAGCATTTCCATCGATAAACATCCGTTCCAGTGTATTGTCACTGAAAAATCCCGTGATCCGCCTGCCTTTAATCTGATTGTACTTGGTCGAATCCAATTGGGTGTTTACCATAAATGCATTGCTCACCAACAGCATGTTATCCAGCTGTTCATTACGGATTTGCATGTATATGGTATCTGCGGTCATCTGTGAACCTTGGGCCCAGATCATGGGCCTGCCGAAGAATCGCATCATGGAATCCGGATACCCATAGTATACCGAATCGGCCACGGCTTGTAGGTCCGACTTAAATAGCCTTACATTATAGTATGCCTTGACGATACGGGTTCGGGCCGTATCACTGGCAAGTGAATCCATCGTTATTGTATCGGCGGGAGGACGAGCGATGGCCGCTGCGGCACCGGCCATGAGGCTGTCTGCTTCGCCACCGGTAGGTATCCGGGATTGTGCGCGCAGTATGCTGTCTGCCGCAAGATTGCGGGCCAGTACATCGTGAGTAGCCTCCGGCCGCAGCGGTACCGCCTCAACCCGTTTGATGTGGGTTTTAAGTAACGCTGAATCGGTCGGAGAGGCGACTTCGGATGGTATGGAATCGACGTTTGTCACGCTGTCCGGTGCGGTCTTGCTGCTGTCTCGCGGAACCGCTGGAACATCGTCCGGTGAATCCGGCCGGCTGCTGAGAGAGTCCGCGGGAGGCCCCGATAAACTATCCGGCGGAAACGTTGCACCATCAAAGCCTTCGCCGTAATCTTGGTCTTCGTATTCATCAAGTGCGCCACCTTCGCGATCGAGCTCGAAGATTTTGGGAACATAATCCTTTAACGGGATAACCCGGGAAAACAGCGTGTCGGCCGTCATGTAGATTGTGTCGACCGCAGGTCGATCGGCAACGGGCCGTTTCAGGCTATCCCCGGAAAGCAATGCACGATTCAGGGTATCGGTGGAAACGCTGTCTGGCGGTGAGGCCAGGCTGTCGGCTGCCGAGTTGCCGGTAGCGGTGCTATCGTTGCGTGTGACCGTCATGACCAGCGGATTTCGGGTCATGGTAATGGATTCATCGCCCCGTTGGTAAAGACCCATACCCCCATAGGCAAAAAACTGGTCGGCTGTATCGATGAATACGACATTTTCTACAGCGCGTCCGCTGCCTGTTTGCCCGTTATAAAATAGGCTGTCACCACGGAGGAACCGGCTTCCAGACGTATACAGGTTGTTACGGTCGAACCATGCCTGTTCCGTTTCTGTATTGTATTCGCCCCGTTCGGTGTAAAGGTTTTCGCCATCATTGCCCTTAATGTTGGTAGGGCCATAAAAATACGTGATTTTCGTCGCCGAATTGTACCGCATGGTGTCGGTATATATTTTTACATCTGGCGTGCGCACCACTACATCGTACCTGAAATAGGCGTCCTTGGTGTGATCAAAATACGTGGCGTTCCGGCTGGTGATGGTATCCGTGGTATTCTGAATCCGCCCGCCGCCGGTATAGGTGCCGACACCATTCTTCATGTTATAGGTGAGGTAGTTGGTGGTGAGTACGGAATTCCCATCTACCATGCGCACGTTGTTGGTGAGTGTGGCGAGTTGGGTCTCTGCCACGTAGTGGAGTTTATCGGCGAAAATAACCGTACCGTTGGGCTGGGTGATAATCACTTTGCCAAAAGCATCGAAGTATTGCTTTTTCTCTTCGTCACTATAAACGTAACCGCTGTCTGCCGACAGCGTAGAGCCGTGGTGCTCGTAAACCGGACGATAATTCATCATGTTACCGGTGGAAGCGTTAAGGCGGCTGTGCGACGAAGAAATGAGCCTCAATTCGTCCCGCTGCTGCCCATACAGGAGGGAGGAAATAAACACCGAAAGGTATATGAATAGGAGGCTTTTCTTCACAGGAGCAAACTTAGATAAAATGCGCTTTATATGGATGAATTTTTTGTTGGATAACACGTACCTTTGGCCATATGAGCATAATGGAGCGATTCATCCGGTATCTTCATGAGCAAGCACTGTGCCAGCCGCACGAGCGTTTGTTATTGGCCGTGAGTGGCGGAAAGGATTCGGTCATGATGACGAGGCTGTTTGCTGAGTCTGGCTATTCCGTTGGGATTGCGCATTGTAACTTCGGGTTGAGGGGCGCTGCCTCGGATGCCGACGAAGCCCTTGTGTATCAGCTGGCAAAATCGTTGGATGTGCCCTTTTATGTTACCCGTTTCAATACCGCGTCGCATGCTCGTAGGCAGGGAATCTCCATCCAAATGGCTGCCCGCGAATTACGGTACGCGTGGTTCGAGACCATACGTGTATCGCAGGGTTACGATTATATTGCGGTAGCTCAACACCGAAATGACCACGTGGAAACGCTGATGCTTAATCTCGTACGGGGTACCGGATTGGCCGGCTTGCGGGGTATACAGCCCAGACGCGGGCGTATAATCCGTCCGCTGCTCTTCCTCAACGCCGATGAAATCGAGAAGTACGTGCAGCAACATAAGCTGGAATACCGGGACGATGCGTCCAATTTTTCCACGAAATATGCCCGCAACAAGATCCGCATGGAGGTCATCCCCAAGCTGAAAGAACTCAACCCCTACCTGGAGGTGACGCTGGCCAAGAATATGGCCCACTTTTCCGATGCTTACACAGTAATACAACACTATATAGCACGACTGAGAGCCCAACTTTTTCATGAGCAGAACAAAGGGGAATGGCACATCCCTGTTGACGGTTTGGTCACGTTAGATCCACAACAATTCCTGCTATATGAACTGTTTAAACCGTTCGGGTTTACCGAAGCGGTATTAGGCGATTTGGCTAGCAGCCTGAACAGTATCCCGGGTAGGCAATTTACGTCACCTTCACATGTATTGTTTATGGACCGTGGCGAATTGGTGCTCACCTCAATGAAGGCTATAAAAGAAGCGACTGTTTTAATGGAAAAAATAGAAAGCCGTGTGCAATGGGGAGGATTTCGCTTTGAATCTCACCTGTCGTCGGATGCAGATATCAACGTAGATGCCAAAACCGCGCAATTCGATGCGGATAAAATCGTATTCCCGTTGACAATCCGCGGCTGGATGGAAGGAGACACGTTCCGACCCTTGGGGATGAAAGGGAATAAGAAATTAAGCGATCTATTCGTTTCCCTAAAAATCCCGGTTTACCGCAAGCATTCCGTACCGGTGGTGATAAACGGTAATGGTGACATCCTCTGGGTGGTTCCGCATCGGATGGATGATCGTTATAAAATTACGGGCAAAACGAAAAAAGTGCTTACCTTAGCATGTTTTTAGGCCTATGGGAGAAAAACCGATATACATTGAAAACCAATATCTAGGGCGTGATCGCGGTTGGGTGAGTGTGCGACTGGTATTGGCGTTATTTTGCTTTGTCGCCTATTACATCAATATCGAACGGGAAAGTGAGAGCCAATTATTCCTGTTGGTCGGAAGTGCAATCATATTTGTCTCTATCGTAATGATGTACATGCTTCAATACCGGATTACGGTAGAGCAGGGAAACGTCAAGTTAAGCGGTTTATGGACGACGCGCTTGGTTAAGATTGATTTGAATAGCATTATTAAGGTTGAATGTAAACCCTATAGTAAGTTTTTTATTAATAACCCGGTATACAATCTGCACCAAAAGGGGCGGATTAAATTTTATGCAGGGGGGAAAGACGCCGTATGGTTGACTGACCGGGATGGGTTGGTGTACATCATCGGAACACAGCGACAGGTAGAATTCCAACAGGCCATCCTAAAAGCCAAGGGTAGGTCGGATGGAGGCTCCACGAAATAACCGGGGTAAAACGGATTGTCAGCCGACCGTTAAAGTTGGCAAAAAAAAGGTTACAAGCAATTTGCTTATCCTTTTTTTATGTATGTTTGTGTACGTATGGGATTACTGAAGTTTTTATTTATAGCAATCACCGTCTTATGGTTGGTGCGTCTAATCTTCCGGCTTGTCCTCCCTTGGGCAATGCGTAAGATGGCTCAAAAAGTAATGGGCGACGCACAGCAGCAATACCAACACCGGAATGCGCCCTATAATAATGGCCGTCCACGTCAGCCGGATGGTAAAATACGCATCGATTATGTCCCGCCACAAAACCAGACCAAAGGGGCGAAGAAGGCAGGGGAGTTTGTAGAGTTTGAAGAAATCAAGTCGTCTGCCGAATAGCCAGCAAAAACCTTACCTTTGCAGGTATGTGGCTGAGAAAATTATCGGTTCTTAATTTCAAAAATTATACGGAGGCCACGCTCAATTTTGCTCCGGAGGTAATTGCATTTACGGGTGATAACGGTGCGGGAAAAACCAACCTGCTGGATGCCATTCATTATCTTTCGCTGTGTAAAAGTTATTTTAATCCGGTAGATTCCCAGCAGATCAAGCAAGGGGAAGACTGGTTTATGGTGCAGGGAGAATTTGACAGAGACGGCCAGACTGATCTCGTTGCCTGCAGCCTGAAACGTAACCAGAAAAAGCAATTCAAAAGAAACAAGAAGGAATATTCCCGGCTCGCCGACCACATTGGCCATTTTCCGCTGGTGATGATTTCACCTAATGATTCGACGATTGTAACCGATGGGAGTGAGGAGCGCCGTCGCTTCATCGACAACGTAATCTCACAGACCGACCTTCATTACCTCGATCGGCTTATCGCCTATAACCGCTGCCTCGTGCAACGAAATAGCCTGTTGAAACAGTCGGCCCGGGGTGGGGGGCTGGACAAAGGGCTGATGGAGGTGCTGGATACCCAGCTGGTGGAAACAGGCGTTCCCATTTTTGAAAAACGGCAATCTTTCATGGAGGCATTCATTCCTGAGTTTAACAGGCATTACCTCTTTCTGACGGAAACCGCCGAACAGGTGTCGCTGGCCTATGAATCCCAACTGACTAACGAGAATTTTGCCGAGCTGCTAAGGACACACCTGGATCGGGATAGAGCGTTGGAACGCACCACCGTAGGCATCCACAAAGACGACTTGCAATTTTCCATCCACCATGACATGCCTCTTAAGAAGTTTGGATCCCAGGGGCAGCAAAAATCTTTTCTGATTGCACTTAAACTGGCACAATATAGTTTCCTGCATCAGCAAAAAGGATTCAAACCCTTGTTGTTGCTGGATGACATCTTTGATAAATTGGATGAGAATCGTACGCGCAAACTGATGCAGATGGTATCTGCTGATGACTTTGGACAGATATTTCTCACGGATACGGATGCCGTCCGGATAAATCGTATCTTTGAAGAAATAAACCGAAGGGTGCAGGTGTTTAGTATCAATCGTGGCACCGTAAGCTAATTTGAACATGGGCAGCAGGGGAAATGATATCACGATTAAAGAGGCGATCGAAAAGATGCTCGACGTATACAAGTTACGGCGTAAGTTTGACGAAACCGCATTGATATCCGCTTGGCCACAATTGATGGGAAACGCAATTGCCAACCGCACCAAGCAGCTCTATATCCGTGACAAAAAGCTGTTTGTCAAAGTGGAATCGTCGGTCATCAAGCACGAGTTATTATTGATGCGCTCTCAGATTATCGGGCGTATGAACGAACACGTTGGACAGGTGGTTATTGAAGAGTTGGTGATACTGTGAATTAGCCGGGTGCTAAGCACAGGACCGCCTAGGCATTCATATGGCATCTGCGCCCGATACGCACGTCTTCCGCACCCGTTATGTACCTCGCAGAGGCCGGCCGACACGTTCATAGGTGGCTTATTTCGCGCGGCTTTATAGGGACCGGTTTTTTGGGCTTACCGGCTGAACCAAAAAGGCTGCCTCGTATATGCTACGAGACAGCCTTTCTTATCTTATCGTGATTCTTGGGATTACTTTGACGGGGTAGCCGCTGGAGTTGTGGATGTGATGCCCAACTTCGTTTTTACATCGGCCGTCAGGTCGTCGCCCCCTGCAAAATAAGGGATGGCCGAGTTGGCAATGTCAAATACATACGCATATCCCTTTTCTTTGGCAACGCTTTGCACAGCGGTATTCGCTTTCTGGAATATCGGTGCGAACAGCTCTTCCTGCTTGGTCTGAAGTTCCTGCTGGGCAACTTGTTGTACTTCTTGGATCCGACGTTGAATTTCCTGCAGTTCCGTGCCCAGTTTCTGTAATTGGGCATCTATCGAATCTTTATTGGCTTCGCTACGGTTACGTTGCAGATTTTGAGCTTCGGTAAGTTTTTTATCATGCTCGGTTCCCATTTGTTGCAATTCGCCTTCCTTGGTCTTTTGAAGGTTTTCAAATTCCGTTTGAGCAGTTTTGAATTCCGGCATGGCTTGAATGATGTCATTCGAATTGACATGGCCGATTTTCTGCTGCGCGCTAACGAGTTCGGTTGATAAAAACAGCACCGCAACCATCCCTACACCTTTTAACAAATTTTTCATGCTATTCATTTTGATTTTTCTTGTTTGTGGGGGCAGTCCCATACCCCATACTTGTGAATTATACAGTTTTTATTCGTAAGCTAATAGTTCCTAGATTAAAGCAGCGCAATGATACAAAATGAATCAATTTTCTGCAAGTGACGGATCGGGTTTGTATCCCAATCGCGTGATGACATCATTGCTTTTGTCCAGCCTCGGGTTGGCATAGAGAAAAGTAACCTCACTGCCCTTGTCAAGGATGATATCTAAACTTTGGTCGGTCGCAATCGCCTGGATGGCTTGTGCCACCCGGTCTTGGATGGGTTTAACCAGTTTAACACGTTCGTTAAAAAGATCGCCCTCGAACCCGAACTTCTGGCGTTGGAATTCTTTGGCCTCACGTTCTTTGAGTACAATTTCGTCTTCCCGTTTCCGGCGCATCTCTTCACTAAGCAGTACCTGGTCTTCTTGATAAGACTTATAGAGTTTTTCAATTTCCGCAAAACGGTTATCCACCTCTTCCTGCCATTGTACCGACAAAGCGTCAAGCTGCTTTTGGGCGGCCAGGTATTCGGGAATATGTTTTAAGACGTATTCGGTATCCACATAGGCAAACCGTTGGGCAAATGTAGCGGATGACATCATCACCATTAGTATCACAACGCCTATTAACTTTTTCTTAGTCATAATTGAAAATTTAGCATATACCACGAAAGTGCAAAAGTAATTCCATTTTTTTAATAATGTTGTTAATTATTGTTAATCTTTTAGGGTTTATAGAAATTGGACGAATTGTAACTGGATGAGTGGATTCTGCGTTTGACATGCCGTTCCTAGAGCAAACTCCAAAGTCAAGCAGAAAAATCTAGTATAAGAAGTCAACTTGGAATTGCACAAACCTCTTCCAGTTTTTGTGGCTTCTACGCCGACTTCGGATATTAAATAGTAAGTTTTTTGTAATTGTTAATTGTATATTGTATTTTCACGCTATCTATCAAACAATTATTTACTTATAAATTCACTCACTATGAAAAATCCACGTAGTTTTATTGGACAGTTTGGTTTTTTACCAGCGCTTGTTTTGTTTCTAATTTCCTGTAATAAGGAGGCTGTGAATCCGTCGCTTAAAGAGTCCAACCATTTTATTGCAAAAGAGGGCCGGTTAGTTTTTGATAACTTAAATCAATTTTTGTCTATTTCTGATTCGTTAAGTTTGTTAACCGAGGATGAGTATGTTTCTTTTTTGAACAGATTTCCTGACTTTAATTCTTACAAGCGGGCTTTTTGGACAAGAGAGGAAGAAATATCTAAGGCAGGAACTAAAAAAGAGATGATAAGTATGATAAATAGTAGTAAAAGCATACTGGTTCTTACGTCTGATTCTTCAATTAATGAAATTTTTGGCTCACCAACTATGAGTTATGCTGTCGATGTGAGAGGGCAGGTTGTTATAGGCGACTCTGTTGGCTTTTTGTCTTCCGATAATTTTATAATGTTGCACAAAGATGATGTTGAAAAATATGATGATGTCGCCTCATTATCAAAGAGAGGACTTGATTCAAAGTTTGCAAGAATTTTGAATTTCTATAAAATGCCATCTGAGGACATTGCGAGTGACGGAGACATGCCAACAGTCTCTAAATTGGGAACAGTAGTTAATCAAGACCTTAGTATCCCCTATGCTAACCTGGGAAATAACCACGTATTACCAGTACCTGAGTATGGAACCATCACTTTTTATGAAAGAACATTAAATAATGGCTCTCGAAGAATAAATGTGAGATTTTATATGGGTAGTGTTAGCTCTTTTCAATATCAGGTTATGTTAACGACAAAAACTCAGAAAAGGACTTTAGGAGTTTGGTTTTCTGACAAAACTAAGCACCATTTTGATCTTCGAAATGTAACGACTGGCCAACCCGACGGTTATGTTTATCGAGAGGATGTGAATACGGTGAATTGGATTTTTGGTATAGTTACACAATTTTCCTTTCCACCCCATGCGTTTGGCGTACAAGCGAAAATTTGGTCAGATACAGTGCCAGAATCTTTAGGGTTAAACGGATTAACTCAAGGTTAATCAACGGATGATCAATAGAGCGCACTAATCTAGATAGAGGGTTAGTGCGCTTCTTTTATGCATAATTTGATATGAAAGGATTTCTATCACTGTGAATTGGTCGTAAGGTAAATAGCACTTCGAAAGTCTACTTTTATACTATCTTATTTCCATCTATTCAGATTTATTGAAACCCTCCCATTTGTTGCATGATGCTAAACGTGAAGTTCTGCCTCCATTGGTTAGAAGGTACTCCGGGTATGGGATCGAACGCATGCCCATAATCTATACCTAACAATCCGAAGATCGGCAGGAAGATACGAGCCCCAACGCCCACAGAACGACGTACCTTGAAAGGATTGAAATCACGGAAGTTATTCCAGGTATTACCACCCTCTGCAAAAGCTAACACAAACACGGTAGCTTGGTCATTTAACATGACCGGGTGCCGCAGTTCCAGTTGATACTTGTTATAATACGGGCTGCCAGAATTAGAATAACGATTAATATTGCTCGGATCCGTGCCATCAGGAATTACCATCCCGTTTGCATATCCACGCATAGCAATGATCTCTGATCCTTGGAGGAAGTCAAAGCCCATCATGCCGTCCCCGCCCAGTTTGAACCGTTCAAACGGAGATTGGCCCGTGACGCTGTTATAGGTGCCTAGAAATCCAAATTGTGCTTGTGCCTTTAATACGAGCTTACCCGCAATCCTGGTGAACCACTGTGAATCAAATTTCCATTTATGATATTCTATCCACTTGTATCGTACCTCGTTAGGTGCAGTAGGATAATTGATGTTATTAAATGACGAATAGGGAGGGGTCACCTGGATGGTGAGCCGTATGTGCGATCCCGACGTCGGATAGATCGGCGCATCAACCGAATTACGACTGATCTCCTGCGTAAGGTTAATATTAAAAGATGTCCCGTTGTCGAAAAGGAAGTAATTTCCGTAATTTTGGAGTTTGTATTGATTAAAGGCTAAAGAGTAATTTAATTGAAAATAGTTGTCTGGCCATTGTAAACGCTTACCAACACTTACCGTGACACCATTCATCCAGATTCGATTTAATTTATCATCAGAAACAATTTGTCTACCGGTCAAATAATCAAAACCTCCATAGGACGAAGACGATGTATACGCACTTACTCCGAAATAAATCGGCTTCTTGCCACCCAACCACGGTTCAGAGAACGAGAAGCTATAGGATTGGTACCGCTTACCGCTGGTCTGTCCGCGGAGGCTCAGCTTCTGGCCATCGCCCCTCGGCAGCGGTTTCCAAGCACTCTTATCGAAAAGATTACGGGTCGAGAAGTTATTGAAGGAAAGCCCCAGTGTACCGATGACCTGCCCCGCACCAAATCCTCCGGAAAGTTCGACTTGGTCGGACGGTTTTTCTACTACGTTGTATTCGATGTCTACGGTTCCCTCCGAATGGTTGAGGTTGGTAGGTACTGGGTTCGTTTTCTGCTCGTCAAAATTGCCGAGCTGTGCGATTTCCCGCGTGCTCCGCATTAAAAGTTCTTTCGAGAATTTCTGTCCTGGCTTCGTGTAAATGGAACGCAGCAATACCCGGTCATTAGTCACATCGTTGCCCTTCAAGATGATATTGTTTACCGTAAACTGGGCACCTTCGTAGATACGCAGGTCCAAATCGATGGTGTCGTTATAAATCTTCGTCTGCACCGGATCCACCGTAAACGTCAGGTAACCGTCGTTGAGGTAAAGGGAAGACACATCATCGCTGTTGCGGGTTGGTCCCATCAGCTTGGTGTTCAGCTTTTCCTCGCTGAACACTTCACCCTTCTGGATACCCAGGATGACGTTCAGCAACGAGTCGGAGTATTTGGCATTTCCCTGCCAAGTGATATTGCCAAAATAGTATTTTGATCCTTCGTATAAGTCGATATCGACGATGACGTTGCGGTTGTTGTACTTGTAAAATGTGTCCCGCAGGATTTCGGCATCCCGATACCCACGCTCGTGCATTTTGGCAATCAGTTTTTCTTTGGCTTCTTTGTATTTATCTTCCTTGAATTTGCCCGGCCCGGTAATCCGCCACCAGGTACGCTGCCTGACGCCCTTGAAAAATTTGCGGAGCTGGTGTTGAGAAAAATCTTCGTTGCCGGTGAAATTGATGCGGTGTGCGCGTACTTTCCGGTTCTTATCTACGTTAACAACCAGAATCTGGTTGTTAACCTGGGCAGAATCTTTTACCGGTGCCATCGTGATCTCGGGATACAGATATCCCTTTTCACTCAAGTAACGGGTAATGGTATTTCGCGTGGTATTCATCAGGTTCTCGTTGACAATTTTACCCGTATTTTCATTGAGTTTTTTGCGTACCTCCTCGGTTTGGGTTTTATTGAGGCCTTCGATGTCGATTCGGGTAAGGCGCGGACGTTCCACTACGTGGATATTGAAGAAGATGGAATCCCCTTTTATGGCATCGGCGTAGAGTTCTACTTCATCAAATAGACCCTGGGACATGAGATTTTTCACCACGCTCGAGGTTGCATCGCTGGGAACCTCAATGCGTGACCCCACAACCAATTTGGAAATGGTAATGAGCACATCGTTGTCAAGGTATTCCGTGCCGCTGACCGTCACCCCCCCGATGATGTAATTCTGGGGATTGAGGTAACTGAATTCGTCTGAATCATCCACTGGTATCCCGCGTTGTTGGGCGAGGGACGCCCCCGCCGTTAATAGGGTAATGAGTACAAAAAAGAGTGTCCGCTTCATCTATCTAATTTATCGCCGCTAAAGTACGTCAAACAGTTGTTAATTTTTGTTAAAAGGTTATTTTGCCAATTGCTCGCTTGTTAATCCGAATCGGCGCTCGCGTCGCTGATAGGCGAGGATAGCCTCAAATAAGTCGGTCCGTCTGAATTCCGGCCACATTTTATCGGTAAAATATAATTCGGCATACGCCAATTGCCACAGGAGGTAATTGCTGATCCGCTGCTCGCCGCTGGTACGGATCATGAGCTCAGGATCGGGCATATCATGGGTTTCAAGGCACTGGGCAAATCTGCTCTCATCGATCTCATCGGGAAGGAGCCGGCCCTGTGCGACCTCCCGGGCGAGCTTGCGAGCCGCCTCCGTGATTTCCCAGCGGGCGCTATAACTTAGGGCGAGTGTCAGCGTACAGTTCCCGTTGCCGGATGTTTTTTCGATGGCTTCAAATAATCGATCATGGCATCTGGTGGGTAGCTTATCGAGGCTGCCTATGGCGTTGAGCTTCACGCCGTTATCCATAAGGGTTTTTGTTTCCTTATTGATTGTGTTCACCAAAAGTTCCATGAGTGCAGATACTTCCAGTTTCGGCCGGTTCCAGTTTTCTGTGGAAAAGGCATAAAGCGTGAGGTATTTAACGCCGATTTCTACCGCTCCTTCAACCGTATCTCGAACCGCTGCCACACCGCTTTGGTGACCAAACACGCGCAATTTGCCCCGCTCTTTCGCCCATCGGCCATTGCCGTCCATAATGATGGCAATGTGTTGGGGCAGCCGGGCTTTATCTATCGTTTCCTTGATATCCATCGAAGAATTTTGTGCAAAGTTAACAGAAAAAATTTATCGCCACTCCGGGCATCCTCCTTTAAAGATCGTGTAGGAAAGCGTGACCCCTACCGTCATAAATGAATCGTAGGGTCGGCCGTCGCCGCGTTGCGAGCCCGGAACGACCGAAGCCGCATCCCGGTAGGCTAAGTAACGCCAGTCGCTTACGGGCAAATCGACCGGCAGGGGAGGAGGCGACACCGGGTAGTTCCCGCTGACATCGTCAAGGTAGTCTGTGAAGGTCAACCGATAGGCCAACTCGATACCGATTGACCACGACCCCCGCAGGTTATACTTGAAGCCCGCTCCAAACGGGAGGGAGATCGCGAATTTTTCGTAAGGCGAGGGATTGTCGTTTGCATCGTACTCCGTTTGGACGGAACGTAGGTTTACCTTTTGCGGAGTTTCGCCGGCGACATAGGGACGGTACCATTTCGGTTCGAATTGTATGCCCCCGATTCCTCCAAAAATATAAGGCGTATAGACAATCCTTCCACGCTGGGGCAGCCATTTAAAGAAATTAAAATCGACCAGCAACGCCGCTTCTTTCACCGGGCCAAAGAAGCCGAGGTTGCGTTCTCGCCGTTGTTCGAAACGGGAATTTCCGTCGTATGCAAATAAATTGGCTTGGGCTACGTTGGCGCGCAAACCCCACGTATGATTGAAATTGTACTTCACAAACGCTCCTGCCGCCCAATCGTTGAACGCCAGTGGATTTTCCGGATTCAGGTCGCCCATATACCCCGAAGCCCCGCCCTGTAAGCCCAATTCCCACTCCTGCGCGTGGGTATTCGTGAATTGGAAAACGATGATTAACGTCAGAAGTCCTCGAAGCACCTTATGGGTTGTCTATAATACAAAGGGGTAAAGATAGCTATTTTCGTTTACGTGTAAAGACCTCCGTGTAAATCGGCGGTGCAGGCGTTCCATCCCCGCGTTGTGTTCCATCAATAATTCCGGGCATCGAGCCCCCAGAGCAATTTGTTGCGTAGATTTGAAAAATAACGATAATCTTTTAGCCGTAAAAGGTTTACTTGGTAGTGGGCTCGGCTGATCTTAAGGCGGATATCCGTGGAAACGGAGGTCGTCTGCGAATCGCACGACAGCAAAAACTTGCCGCTTCGGCTTTCGATTTCCAGATCCAACTCCATGTCGTCCGAAATAACAACCGGCCTCACATTAAGGTTATGCGGCGAAATGGGCGTGATGACGAAATTGCCGCTGCCGGGCACAATAATGGGACCGCCACAGCTTAATGAATAGGCGGTGGATCCGGTAGGTGTTGCGACGATAATCCCATCCGCCCAGTAGGCGTTCAATAGTTCACCATTCAAATACGCATTAACCGTAATCATTGCTGAGCTGTCGCTCTTGAACAGGGTAATATCATTTAGTGCAAACGGATTGCCGCTAAAGAGTGTCATCTGCTCGGATCGTACGGTTAACAAGGTCCGCTTCTGGATGTTATATTCACCCCGGAAAATCGCTTCCATCGCAGGGTCGATCGCGTCTTTGTTGATATCTGCCAGAAAGCCGAGCCTGCCGAAATTGACGCCCGCCACCGGAATGCCCGAATCGCCCACGATGGCCACGGCAGCGAGCATGGTACCATCACCGCCCAGACTTAACATAAATCCGATGTCATCCGGCAGCTCACTGCGATTAGCATAACTGTTAAGTTCTTCCGAAAAGGCAACCTGCTGCCGCAGAAACTGTCGGAAATCTTCATAGATCCACAGTTCTGCATCTTTCGCAATCAATAAATCAAATAAGTGCTGCACATAGGGAATGACCGAGGGCTGAAATTCCCGTCCGTAGACCGCTATCTTCATAGTATTACATGTTGATATAGTTCATCAATTGCTCATAGCGGTCGCGCGAGTTGTCGCGGCTATTTTCGTCGTTGTAGGTAGCCTTGACCGTATAATCATGACGTAAAAACGAAGATACGATGGATGAAATATTCGATTTATTGATTTTAATTGTGACCTCCAACCGGGAGGAATCTGAAAAAGTTTGTACATAGGAGTTCAGGATCTGTGCGTTGTCAGACTCAACAATATGGGCAATGTGTGAAAGCGCATTGTCACGGTATCCCATTTCCAGCACAATAATGCCGCCCGGCTGATGAAGGGACATCGTTTGACTCAATGTGTTGACTAATTCCAATGGGGTAACGGCTCCCAGGTAAGCATGCTGTTCGTCGACCACTGCCAGCAGATCAAGTTGGTAAATCTGAAAAAAAAGCATGGCGTCAAAAATATGCTGGGTTCCGTAGATGTGGATTTGTTGATATACAACATCAGCGTATTCAAGGGATTGGTCGGCATTTACAAGACCTGCCAGGGATTCATAAGTCACCGATCCGAGGAACAGGTTATTTTTCACCACGGGCAGTTGGGTCAACCGCAGGTCAACCATCCTGTCGAGCGTATAGCGGACGCTATCCGTCGGATTGATTGCGTAAATGTCGTCGATGATGACCTGACCGATATTCATGACTGCTCTCCAAGCTCTTTTTATATTAAACGAATAAAATGCGCGATCGTTTAATCTATTCAAATTTTTGTGTTGCCCCCAACTTCACTTCGCTTGTCAAAATTAGTCGGTTTTGTTGATAACCGCGACTATTTTGCTTTTTTTTTCGCACATTGGTCAATTTTTGAAGTAATTAAACAAAGGAATGACAATACGCGAACTTTTACTACTTTTGGCTGCTGATCGCCTAACAGGGCACAGCAGGTTATAAAAAGGCGGATTATTGCACAGGCTAATTTTGGAAGACAAGGATAAATATATCATTATTCGGGAAGTAATTCGTAAGAAAAATCCGCAACTTCTCCGGTGGATGCCCCGCTTTCTGTTGCGCTATATCGAGCGGGTCGTGCATGAAGAGGATATCAATCAGGTAATGGCCAACATCGGACACCTGCACGGACTGGATTTTGTCGACGGGTTGATCGGTGAGCTAGGGGTCATTGTCGAGCTTCGGGGCGAAGAAAATATCCCGGGGTCGGGGGGCGTGATTTTTGCCTCTAACCATCCATTAGGCGGCTTGGACGGAATAGCGTTTATGCATGCACTGGGCAAATATCGACGGGATATTAAATTCATAGTTAACGATATTTTATTGAATATCAAAAATTTGGAACCCTTGTTTGTCGGGGTGAATAAGCACGGTACACAAGGCCGGAGAGGAATGGAGCAAATTGAAGAGGCGTATGCCCAGGATCATGCGCTGTTGGTATTTCCTGCCGGCCTGGTATCCCGCAAACGCCACGGCAAGATCGAAGACCTGGAATGGAAAAAAAGCTTCATCAGCAAGGCAAAAAAATATGGGAAAGACATTGTACCCGTTTATATCGACGGAAGAAATTCCCGTTTTTTTTATAACTTCGCCCGTTTCAGGGAATTTATTGGTATCAAACCGAACATCGAAATGTTTTATCTTCCGGATGAAATGTTTGCACAGAGAAACAAAAAAGTGACCATATGTATAGGAAAACCAATTTCTTATACTTATTTTGACGCCTCCAAAAGTGAAAAGGAGTGGGCTGGGCATATGAAACAATTGGTTTATAACTTAGCTCCTGAAAACTAACTATATGCAAGAAATAATAGCACCTGTTGACCGCAGTTTCATAAAAAGGGAGCTTACTCAAGAGGCGTTTGTCAGGTATACCAACAATGGGAACAACGAAATTTACCTGGTCAACCACCATAATGCTCCTTATACGGTAAGGGAAATCGGACGATTGAGGGAACTGACTTTTCGGGCGGCCGGAGGTGGTACGGGATTGGACGTGGATTTGGACGAAAACGATACGTGCGAGGATGCCTATGATCAGCTAATCGCTTGGAACCCGGAAGATGAGGAAATTATCGCCGGCTACCGATTAATCAAGTGTAAGGATGTGGGTACTAACGGTCATGGAGAGATTAATTTGTCAACGGCGCATTACTTTCATTTCTCACCCAAATTCATTGCTGACTATTTGCCGTATACGATTGAGTTAGGCCGTTCTTTTGTGCAACCTAAATATCAACCGGGAAAAGATAATCGGAAAGGCTTGTTCTCACTCGATAATCTGTGGGATGGGCTGGGCGCCGTGGTGAAGCTCAATCCCGACGTCAAATACCTGTTTGGCAAAGTGACGATGTATCCCCATTATAACCGGGAAGCCAGAGATCTGTTAATTTACTTCATGCACCACTATTTTCCCGATAGTGAGGGGCTGGTTTGGCCGATCAAGCCGCTGGGCTATTTTACGGATGCCTCGAATTTCCACCAACTGTTTGACGGCTTGGAGTATAAAGAAGGCTATAAGATACTCAATGGGCGGATTCGGGCATTGGGAGAAAACATACCGCCGTTGATCAATACCTATATGAACCTCTCTTCTACCATGAAAACGTTCGGTACCGCCCAGAATAATGAGTTCGGTACGGTGGAAGAAACAGGAATCATGATCACGATAGACGATATCTTCGAAAGTAAAAAGGAGCGACATATTTCTACCTATGAACGCGATAAAGAAATCGGAAGCCGAAAAGTAATTTAGGAGGCCGGTCAGCTATCAGCCGTTCGGTTAAAAGCGGCCGGTAGCTGAATCCGATGGTTAACTTCCGGCTAGTAAGGCTTTGGCGATTTCGGAGATGGTTTTGCCATCCGCTTTTCCGGCCAGTCTCTGGTTTGCAAGCCCCATGACCTTGCCCATTTCTTTGGGGCCCGTCGCGCCCGTTTCGGAAATGAGTTGCCTTACGACGCTTTCAATTTCTTCACGGCTGAGCTGCTTTGGCAAAAAACTCTCGATTACCGCCAGTTCCTCCATTTCAATCTGATAAAGGTCATCCCGGTTCTGCTGCTGATAGATCTCAGCTGATTCCTTTCGCTGTTTAGCCAGCTTTTGCAGCACTTTAACCTCTGTATCTTCGGAAAGCGCCTCTGTGGGTCCCTTTTCGGCTTTCGCTAGCAGCAAGGCTGCTTTGATCGCGCGTAAGCCGCGAAGCCGGGCCTGATCCTTGGCCAACATAGCTGCTTTGATGTCCTGGTCTATTTTTTCCTGTAACGCCATTGTCTTTCGTGTTTACTTGCTGTCGTAGAGTTGCGATGTCAAAGATAGTAATTTAAGTCAGGTGATCGCAGCCATTTACGCTATTAAGGTAAAACGATTCGGGCTTATCTATATTTTGGGATTTTTTGAGATATTTTTCGTACTTTTGGCATCAAATGTTATTCGTATGGCAACTGCATTAGAAAAGACACCTCCGAGAAAAACCGACAACAACGCAAATCAAACCCATTATTACGTAACATTAGCCATCGCTGTAGCCATCGGTTTGGCTGGTACCTTCCTGAGATTCTTACAAGACTCAGCATTGTTATCTGCCATTTCCAACATCCTGCTTGCCATCGGTTGGTTCATTGTATTCCGTGTCGTATTTCGGATCATGAAGTAACAGCAGCTGAAGGCCAGTTAGCTGTTTATGTAGTTTTCTAACTGATTGATGGTTTGCTGTTGGTCTTCAATGATGTACTTCACCAGATCACCGATTGAAAGCATGCCGATAACCAAGCCGTTTTCCACGACCGGCAGGTGTCGGAAATGACGGGTGGTCATCAGTTTCATGCAATAATCGATGGCTTCATCCGGCGTAATGGTATGCGGATTCTGGGTCATTACTTCGTGCAAGGGGGTATCTTTGGACGATTTTCCCTGTAGGATAATTTTGCGTGCATAATCCCTTTCGGTAAAAATGCCTTGGAGCAGGCCGTTCTCGATAATTAGCAAAGCACTGATATTTTTCTCCATCATAATCTTAAGTGCTTCCAATACCGAAACCTCTCGTGTCGCCGAGTAGACGACCGAGGGTTTGTTGCTGAGAATGTGTTTGACGGTTTTCATGTTATTGCTTAATTTATGTTTACTATCAATAACTATCGATGGGGCCCATTAACCCAGGACAAAAGACTCAGCCTGCCATCCCGGCCGGCCAGGCATGCCAAGGAATGCGGGATAAGACCAAGATTAGCCCGATAACGTAAAATATCAATACACTTGCATTTTGCTTTTTAGACGGAGAAAGTTTTTTGGCCCTTGAATAGCCGACGGTAATCAGCACAATGGCGACCAGCATCGTAAGGGGGTGCTCGAGAAAATACAGACGGGCAATGCCGTCCTTCATAGCGGCGGACGACGCATTGTTGATTCCATAAGGTGACACAAAATAGGCGATGAGCCCGACCACAAATTGCACGTGTGCGCATATGAGTCCCAAAAGCGCCATCTTCCGGTTGTATCCTTTGTTTTGCAGGTACGCAAAAAGCGCATACAGAATCGAAATGATTAGTCCAGCCAATAATACATAAGCCAATGTTGAATGTAGGTGTTTAATCCCGGTGTACATAGTTTTTTAGTTGTTTGTTGTTAGCGAAACTCACACATCCGACGGTGGTGCATTGGTTAGCACTACGACGAATGGCGTGTTAAATTTACGGAATTAATTGGATATTCCAGTACGGTTACTTCGGCGATCGGACTGAAAAGGTAAATGCGTTGTGTCTGCAGCTCTACACAGCGATACCGCTTCCGGATCTTTTCCTTTCTTTGAAAAACTCGGCCATTTTTCAGTGTGAAGATGGTGTTCTCAGGCAATTTCTCAACCGTTTGTGCGCCATTTTTTTGAATGTCGTGTTGTTTCAACACACGGAAAAGACTTAAGTCCGTACAGCTGGACGCCGCTGGATTATTCATGTAATGGACTAAAGCAGTTTCGACGTCGTCTGGAAAAATGCCGTTCCGGATAAACGGTTCCATAAGGTGTCTAAAATTGGCCTTCCATTCTTTCCCGTGCGGCTTTACTTTATTTTTATAGCTATTCCACGTCTTCAGATGTGCAAATTCGTGGATGGTCGTAATCAGGAATGCATACGGATTCAGGTTGTGGTTCACCGATATACGATGCCCATGTTTGCCGTAGGGTGGCCTGTAGTCACCAAACTTCGAAGATCTATGCTTGCTAATCCGAAAAAGACATCCGCTATTGACGATCCACTGCGAGATGATCGGTGCCGCGGATACGGGCATGTATTTGCTCAGTTGAACGCTATAATCCGGCATGTTCCTCGGTTTTTTCGACTCCTTTTCCCTTTTTTAACGGAATGTACTTAGTTACCTGATCGTTGGCAAGGCTTGTCGAGGATGAGCCGCGTAGGGTTTCTAATGACCGCTCTTGCCAGCAATGTATTCACTGGTCGCTGTTTTGGTATTTTCTTCCTAATCGGTTAAGGATGTAATATCCGATAACGCCCGAAAGGGCAGAAGCCACCAAAATGGCAAATTTCGCCTCCGTCTGATGATGTGGATCGGAAAAGGAAAGCAGCGCGATGAAAATTGACATGGTGAAACCAATTCCACCCATCAATCCTATGGAAAGTATCTGCGTCCAACGGGTGTTTTTGGGAAGTTCACTTATTCGAAGTTTTACAGCAATCCAGGAAAATAACGTAATCCCGAGCGGTTTGCCCACAAACAATCCGGCAATGATGCCTAGTCCAAGCGGACTGGCGAGACCTTCTATCATTCCGCTTTCGAATCGGATATTCGTATTCGCGAGCGCAAACAAGGGCATGATGACAAAATTAACAGGTGTGCTTACCGCATGTTCAACTTGCTGAATGGGAGAGGGGCCGCCTTTTTTTCCCTTGATTGGGATGGCAAACGCCGTAAGTACACCGGCAATCGTTGCATGAATACCTGAGTGGTGAATAAAATACCAAATAAATACACCGGGGATGAGGTAAAACCAAACCGATTTAACTCCCATCCGGTTAATGAATGTCAACAGCAGAAAGATGCCCAAGGCGTACAGCAGGTAATTGGCTGCCAAATCGGTGGTGTAAAAAATAGCAATGACCAAGATTGCTCCCAGATCATCCACGATTGCCAGCGCCGTCAGGAAAACTTTAAGGGCAACGGGCACGCGCTTTCCCAATATAGATAAAATGCCGATCGCAAATGCAATGTCGGTAGCCATCGGGATGCCCCAGCCGTGTTCTGTCTCGGTTCCCGCGTTGCATATCAGATAGATGCCGGCGGGCAGTAACATCCCCCCCAGTGCAGCAAAGAAAGGAAGCGATGCCTTCCTCGCCGATGAAAGCTGGCCATGCGCCAGTTCCTGCTTGATCTCAATGCCGACCATCAGGAAAAAGACGGCCATTAATCCGTCGTTTATCCAATGGAGGACGCTGTATTTTAGGTGGACAGAACTCGATTCAAAACCGACTTTATGTGCTAACAGCGATTCAAAATCGGAGGCTAATGGTGAATTGGCAATGAGGAGGGAAATGACCAGAAAAAGCAATAGCGTAATGCCACTTGCCGAATCGGCCTCGAAAAACTGTTTTATTTGTTTACGCATTGGAAAACCGGACTTGTAGAAGCCACTAATTTATAAAAAAAGAGACAAATCTCCCTTACCTTCGCGGACAATTTCGAAATCTCCGGAGGTTGTGTCTACGATGGTCGAAGCAATATTCCCGCCATACCCGCCATCAATGACCAGGTCAACGTCATCGCGATACTTTTCATGAATAAGTTCCGGGTCGGTCGAATATTCGACGATTTCGTCGTCATCATGAATGGATGCCGATACAATCGGATTCCCCAGCTCTCTCACGATTTCGCGGGCGATGTTATTGTCAGGGACGCGGATACCGACCGTTTTTTTCTTTGAGCTTAATAGCTTGGGAACCTGCCCGCTGGCATTGAAGATAAACGTAAACGGACCGGGCAGCGCCTTTTTCAACAGCCTGAACGTAGCGGTATCAAAGGGCTTGGTATACTGGGCAATACCGGTAAGGTCGTCGCAAATAAATGAGAGATTGGCTTTGTCGGGCTTTATCCCCCGGATCGCGCACACCTGCTCAATCGCGCGGTGGTTGTTGATGTCACATCCCAAGCCGTAAACAGTATCGGTGGGATAGATAATCAAGCCGCCCTTGCGTAGCACCTCCGCCACCTGTTGGATGGCTTTCGGATTCGGATTCTCTTCGTAAATGCGTAATAACATGGTATACCCTTCTATCAACCATCAGAATTCCGCATTGTTTGGCGTACGAGGGAACGGAATAACATCGCGTATATTGGTCATGCCGGTGACAAACAACACCAAGCGTTCAAATCCGACACCAAATCCCGAATGCGGAGCTGTGCCGAAACGCCGTGTGTCCAAAAACCAGTCCATCTCTTCGGCGGGAACACCCATCTCCTCCATGCGTGCTACCAGTTTATCATATCGTTCCTCACGTTGTGAGCCACCAACCATTTCACCGATGCCGGGAAACAGGATGTCCATGGCGGCGACCGTCAATCTACCTTGGTCATCCGGTTCATTTAACCGCATATAAAAGGATTTAATGTCTGCCGGATAATCGATGAGAATAACAGGCTTTTTGAAGTGTTTTTCCACAAGATAGCGTTCGTGCTCCGACTGGAGATCAGCTCCCCAACCCGTTATCGGGTATTTGAATTGCTTCTTTTGATTGGGTTTGCTTTGACGCAATATCTCAATGGCCTCGGTATAAGTGAGCCGCTCAAATCGGCTGTCCAGGCAGAAATGGAGCTTGGAAACCAAATCCATTTCAGATCGTTCGTTTTGGGGCTTGCTCTTTTCCTCTTCAGCCAGCCGGTTTTTGAGGAATTCGATTTCGTCCGGGCAATGATCGAGCGCAAACCGGATCACATATTTTAGAAGTTCTTCGGCAAGATCCATGTTGTCTTCCAGCTCATAGAATGCCATTTCAGGCTCAATCATCCAAAATTCAGCCAGATGGCGTGTCGTATTGGAATTTTCCGCGCGGAATGTGGGGCCGAACGTGTAGATGTTGCCCAAGGCCATAGCGGCCAGTTCACCTTCAAGCTGCCCTGAAACGGTCAGGTTGGTAGACTTTCCGAAAAAATCTTCCGTATAATCCACCGTACCGTCCGGTTTCCGGGGTGTGCCGTCAAAGTCAAGGGTCGTTACTTTGAACATCTCACCGGCTCCCTCAGCGTCCGATCCGGTGATGATGGGGGTATGTATGTAAACAAACCCACGTTCAAAAAAGAACTGATGAATGGCAAATGACAAGGCGTTACGCACCTTGAATACCGCGTTGAATGTATTGGTGCGAAAACGAAGGTGGGCGATTTCACGCAGGAATTCGAGGCTGTGTTTTTTGGGTTGTAAGGGGAATTTTTCGGGATCGCTATCACCGAGTATTTCCAGTGATTCGACCTTGATCTCCACCCGTTGGCCCTTGCCCAACGATTCGATCAATGGGCCCGAAACGCTTACCGCCGCACCAGTGGTGATCCGTTTCAGCAGACTTTCATCCGTATTGGCGAAATCGACCACTGCTTGAATATTGCCTAGCGTCGAGCCATCGTTGATGGCAATAAATTGATTGTTCCGGAATGTTTTAACCCATCCTTTTACGGTCACCTGATGTCCGTATTCCGTTGCGTTCAATAAATCTTTTATGCGTGTATGTTTCATATACTCTGATTAGCTGTAGTCGTCGGGTGCTGCCAAAACCAAAAAAACCTCCAACGAAACTGGAGGTTTTGCTGAATAAATTAGAACCTTACCTCACGATGTCAAAATTACGATAGGACTTTGGTCACCAGGTCCGCAGCCTCTTTAAGTTGAATCGCAGAATACACTTCTAGTCCGGATTCGTCGATCAGCCGTTTGGCCTCTTCGGCATTCGTGCCCTGGAGGCGAACGATGATGGGTACCGGAATATTACCGATTTCCTGATAAGCGTCGATTACACCCTGGGCTACACGGTCACAACGTACAATGCCTCCGAAAATATTGATCAAGATGGCTTTTACGTTCGGATCCTTCAAAATGATGTTAAACCCGGCCTTGACCGTCTGGGCATTAGCCGTGCCGCCTACGTCGAGGAAGTTCGCAGGTTCTCCGCCGGCTAATTTGATAATGTCCATCGTGGCCATTGCCAATCCCGCACCGTTTACCATACAACCCACATTTCCGTCGAGTTTTACGTAATTAAGATTGGATTCGCCCGCCTCAACCTCAGTGGGGTCTTCTTCGGTCACATCACGCATTGCGGCGTAATCAGGATGGCGAAACAGGCCGTTTTCATCCAGATTTACTTTGGCATCTACCGCAAGTATCTTGTCGTCAGAGGTCTTCAATACCGGATTGATTTCAAACAGCGAAGAATCCGTGGCGTCATATGCTTTATATAGGGAAGCAACGAATTTGGTCATATCTTTGAACGCCGCACCGCTCAGCCCGAGGTTAAACGCAATTTTACGTGCCTGGAAGCCTTGCAGACCTACTTTTGGATCAACTTCCTCCTTGAAAATAAGGTGCGGTGTTTTCTCGGCCACTTCTTCAATGTCCATGCCGCCTTCGGTCGAATACATAATGATGTTCCGGCCACGGCCACGATCCAGCAGCACACTCATGTAAAACTCTTTGGTTTCATTTTCGCCGGGGTAATAGACATCCTGCGCAATCAATACTTTGTTTACCTTTTTGCCTTCAGGGCCGGTTTGCGGAGTTACCAATTGCATACCAATGATGTCCGTTGCCCGTTGTTTCACCTCGTCAAGATTTTTGGCTAGCTTCACGCCGCCGCCTTTACCACGGCCTCCGGCATGGATTTGGGCTTTAACCACCACCCAATCCGAGTTGTAGTCTTCCTTCAACTTTTTGGCTGCTTCCACAGCTTCCTCGGGCGTTTCAGCGACAATGCCTTCCTGCACCCGTACGCCGAAACTCTTTAGTATCTGCTTGCCTTGATATTCGTGAATGTTCATTTGCGAAAAATTTGGCGTAAAAGTAGGGTTTTAATCGGGAATGGTCAAGGGAAACCTCCAAAAAATACCTACCTTCGCAGCATGCTGCAAGCAACTGGCATTTACAAGTCATACGGCGTATTACCCATTCTGAAAGGGGTGGATTTCCATGTTTCAAAAGGTGAAATTGTCAGTCTGGTCGGTGCGTCGGGTGCAGGCAAAAGCACCCTGCTGCATATTGTCGGAACGTTGGATCGACCCGACCGCGGTACAGTGGTCATAAACGGGACGAATGTAGGGTCACTCCATACCAGGCAATTGAGCATGTTTCGGAATGAACACATCGGGTTCGTTTTTCAGTTCCACCACCTGCTTCCCGAATTTACCGCACTGGAAAACGTGTGCATTCCGGCCTTTATCAGAAAGGACAGTCGAAAAAAAGCGGAACATCGTGCAATGGAATTACTGGAGCTATTGGGCGTAAGTCAGCGTGCAGGCCACAAGCCCGGAGAATTGTCGGGCGGTGAACAACAACGGGTAGCGGTGGCACGGGCCCTGGTAAACCATCCATCGATTGTTCTTGCCGATGAACCCTCCGGTAACCTGGACTCGGAAAATGCCGCTTCCTTGCACCGGCTGTTTGTCGATCTGCGGAACCAGTTGAATCAGACATTTGTGGTTGTGACGCACAATGAAGAACTGGCCAATATAGCCGATCGTATTGTCCATATTAAAGACGGATTGATCGAACCGGTGAATCGCCATGAAACATAACGTTTTAATCACACAAGGCATGCGCCCGTTTGCCCATCGGGTGGCGAAAAAGCTCTCTGCTGTATGTATTCCGCTGTTTGGATCTGCAGAGGAAATACCATATGTGCTAATAAACGGAGGTAATTTCACGACAATTCCCCCTGCAAATGCCCCTGCGTTTATACACGAAGTGCTTAAGATATGTTTGGACCGCGAGATTTCTGCGGTGATTCCCTTAGGCGCCCAGGAACTCTATCCGATGGCAGAGGCCCGTCAGCTTTTTTCCGAATATGGCGTCGATATATGGGTGCCTCCGGCGACGGTGCTGGCGGGGTTACCCGTCTTCGAGAACCCGCCCAGGGAACTGCCGTTGACCATATTATCCGGGGGACGGGTCATCGCAGGGGGGAATGTGGGTCAGCAGTTTGAGAGCTTATCAGGGGTTTTTACGTCGTCCGACTCGGGGGAGGAATGGGCGTTGTGTTGCATTGCTGATTAACCCATGAAGCGATCTCAACAATGCCGCTGAAAAATAAACACCATATCGTTAAACCATTCTGTTAATTGCAATTCCAATCGGTATATGCCCAACATGACTGTCGCTGCCGAGAAAAAGGCGCTTGTTTTCGGACTTGATGATGTACTTTTCCCTAAAAAGGATTACGTATTGCAGGTGTATTATGTATTTGCCCATTTGCTCGAATACACGGAAACCGTGCCGCCTGCTAAAGACCTGATCGGGTTCCTGAAATCGGCATATACAATCCACGGAGAACAGGGGCTTTTTAAACGAGCGGCGGAAGTATTCGGTATTGACGGTAAATACCAAGTGCATTTCGACCGTTTGCATCTTTCTGCAAAGCTGCCATTGAAGTTATTGCTTTATAAGTCTGTCAAGGATATGATGCAGGCGGCACATGAAGACGGCAAGCGCATCTTTATATTAACGGGAGGCAATCCCGCCATGCAATTAAATAAATTGCAACATATGGAATGGGAAGGGCTTGACCGGTTTGTCAAAGTATATTTTGAGGAAGAACTGATCAGTCAGCAAAAGGAACCGCTGGCTCATCTGTTGGCAGAAAATGGCTTGGAAGCGCGGGACGTGCTGCATGTGCATGCTTCCGATGATCGGTCGGCAGGGACGGTAGGCGTGGATAGACTCGATATAAAGCAAATTTTGACGGACCTCACGTTGGACGCCGATCCATGAAGCCCGGCTTCCGTGGGAAGGAATGAATTACAGAAAACGAATAAGCGCGATCGATGAAAGCAATGTCGTTTAGAATTTTGATAGGGATGTTGACCTTTTCGGTACTCAGTTGTACGGAGGATACGGTCATGCCTGAACTTAAGCGCCCGGAATTGGCGGATACCGATGAAGACTTGTTAAAAGATTCCGTTTACGTGTATACATACGGGTTTTATCTTTGGCAGGAGGATTTGCCCGATTGGTTTGCGGATGTAAGGGGAAATACCCGTCGCTTCAATTCTGCGGATGCCGTGTTAGCGTCGCTGAAAACATACGCGAGAGACGCCGATGGGGAAGCTTTGGACCGATTCAGCTTTATAGATCGCTGGGGGACCGTTAATGCCGAAATCCAACAGGGACTCGCCGGCAGTTTCGGCCTTGAATTCCGTTACAACAACGATACGGATCTCTATGTGAAAAAAGTAGATGTGGGATCCCCTGCTGATCGGGCCGGCGTAAAGCGTGGATGGCAGGTGCTGCGTATCAATGGAAGAACGGACTTATCGCTGGCATCGCTCGAAGCGGATAATCTCGATTTTCTTTTCACGGCACTGGACGGCGGGAGCATTGATCTGTCGCTTAAGAAACCCGACGGAGATGAGATTTCACTTCGTTTGACCCGGAGTGACTACCAGTTGCAGCCCATATTGGCCAGACGGATCTATACGGTGGGCAATAAAAAGGTTGGTTATTTTGCTTTTGATATCTTTATCTCTACACTCAATGATCGCGGTAACCCAACCTATGTGAAGAGCCAGTTGGATCAATTAATCACGCAATTTGAAGAAGCGGGTGTTGAGGAAATGATCGTGGATCTTCGCTACAACGGAGGCGGAGCTGTCGTGACCGCCGAATACCTGTCCAACCTTTTGGCGCCGTCGTCGGTCGCCAACGGATTGATGTATACAAACAAAGTAAATTCCGGGCTGGATAACTTTTTGCGGTCGCACGGTGCGCGCATCGACTTCTCTGCTGTACATTTTCAGAAGCCGAATGTGCTCGATCTCAAACGCATCTATTTTCTGGTAACCGAGGGGACGGCATCCGCCAGTGAGTTGTTAATTAACAACCTGACTCCCTATATAGACGTAAAGTTAATCGGTGAACACCGCACTTATGGAAAGCCGGTAGGATTCTTCAACTGGAATATTCTGGGCGTTGATCTGTATGCAGTTTCGTTCCAGACATTCAATGCGGTTGGGCAGGGTGATTACTTTACAGGCATGGCGGTAGATAAGTTGGTCTACGATGATCTCACGAAAGATTTTGGCGATGCTGAAGAAGAAATGATCGCAGAAGCATTGCATTATGCAGGCAATGGGAGATTTTCGCCCGACGGAGCCGATCTCCGGGCAAGTACGATGGCAAGTCGGACCGGATCGAACATCCGGCCCGTGAATACGGCCCTGGATCGCCGGGGAATCAAAGGGATGTATCGTTTTTGACGATACAACTTTGGGCGATAATTCGTATCTTGCACTACCATGAAGGAAGGAAAACCTGCAACCATCAAGGAAATCGCTAAACGGCTGAAGATTTCACCTTCGACCGTTTCGAGGGCATTGAATGACCATCCGAGTATCGGGTTGGTCACGACAATGCGCGTGAAGAAAGTTGCTGCCGAATTGAACTATGAACCCAATCAAACAGCGATTTTTTTTAAACAACGCAAGACGTTTACGGTAGGGGTTGTGCTCCCCAGCCTATCCGAACCTTTTTTCTCTGCTGCCATCAGCGAAATCGAGAATGTCGCCAGCGCCCGGAACTATACAGTGATCATGGGCCAATCACTGGACGATGCTGACCGTGAAATGCGCATACTCCAAACACTGAAAACCCACCGGGTGGACGGTGTATTGATGTCAATCAGCAAAAATACACGAAGCTATCCTTTCATCGAATTGATGGAGAGTGCCGGCATTCCCGTCGTATTCTTCGATTGTGTGCCGGATCTGGAACACATACATAAGGTATATTGCGATTTGGAAACCGGTATGCTGGAGGCTATCGATCGGTTTGCTTCCTGTGGGCACCGTGCGATTTCACTGATTAACGGTCCGGCATTCCTGCCGGCCAGTATGGAGCGTGAAAAGGCATATAAAAAAGGTTTGGCCGAACATGATATCTCGTTTAAAGAAGAATATGTGGTCAACACAGATTTAACAACTGAAGGCAACGAAGCGGCTGTTTTGCAGCTCTTGGCATTGCCGGATCGACCGTCGGCCGTGATTTCATTCAACGACTATGTGGCATTGGACGTAATGAAGGCCGTACGTAAGCGCGGAATAGCGCTCAATCAAGATATCCATTTTATAAGTTACGCCAATTACCCCCTCTGGAAATACATGGAGAATCCGCCTTTGGCATCCATTGAACAATTTCCCGGAGACCAGGGCAGGAAAGCTGCCGAGTTGCTCTTTAAACTAATGGACAGTGCTGAACGACCTGAGCCTACGCGAATTATCTTCCATTCGCGATTAGTCAATCCCGGATAGTTTACGCTTTTTCCTTGGGGCGTCTGGCTAGGTTGTTTTGCAATCTATGAGTAAAGGATGGGCAATGATTTCGGCCACTGCCCATCCTCGCAGCTTTTACAAATGAATCACCTCACCGTACGCATCGGCGGCGGCTTCCATAATGGCTTCGCTCATCGTTGGGTGCGGATGCACGGATTTGATGATTTCGTGTCCGGTGGTTTCCAATTTCCGGGCTACCACTACTTCAGCAATCATCTCCGTAACGTTTGAGCCAATCATATGGGCGCCCAGGAATTCTCCGTATTTTGCGTCGAAGATCACTTTGACAAACCCATCCTTTGCGCCTGCAGCACTTGCTTTTCCGGATGCAGAAAAGGGGAATTTGCCTACTTTAACTTCGTATCCGGCTTCTTTCGCAGCCTTTTCGGTGTACCCTACGGAAGCAATCTCAGGTGAGCAGTAGGTACATCCCGGAATGTTATTGTAGTTGATAGGCAAGACGTCCATGCCCTTGATTTTTTCTACACAGGTAATACCCTCTGCAGACGCAACATGCGCCAAGGCCTGGCCTTTCACAATATCGCCGATCGCATAGATGCCGTCCACATTGGTTTTATAAAAATCATCAACCACTACACGACCTTTTTCAGTTTTCACACCTACCTCCTCTAAACCGAGTCCTTCAATGTTCGGCGTGATGCCAACTGCTGAAAGCACAGTCTCCGCTTCGATCGTTTCAGTGCCCTTGGATGTTTTGATCTGTACTTTGCTGAGTGTACCGGACGTATCCACAGCCTGGACTTCCGCGCCGGTGAGAATATTGATGCCTGCTTTTTTAAGGCTACGCTCCAGCTGTTTGGAAATTTCCTCGTCTTCAACCGGTACAATCCGGTCCAGGTATTCCACAATCGTAACTTTGGTGCCAATGGCGTTATAAAAATAGGCAAATTCAACGCCGATGGCTCCCGATCCGACTACAACCAATGATTCGGGCTGTTTTTCTAAATTCATGGCTTGGCGATAACCGATGATCCGTTTACCGTCCTGTTTCAGGTTGGGGAGCTCGCGTGATCGGGCGCCCGTGGCTAAGATCGTATGCTTTGCCTGATATTCTTTGGTGGCACCGTCCGCATCTTGTACGGCTACTGTACCGCCTTTTTTGATGCGGGCGGTACCCATGATGACATCGATCTTGTTCTTTTTCATGAGAAACTGGATGCCTTTGCTCATGCCCTCAGCTACCCCACGGCTGCGCTTGATGATGGCACCGAAATCGGCCTCACCACCGCTCACCTTGATGCCATAGTCTTCGGCATGGTTTAGGTATTCAAACACTTGTGCACTTTTAAGCAACGCCTTTGTGGGTATACATCCCCAGTTGAGGCAGATGCCGCCTAAGGATTCCCGCTCCACAATAGCGGTCTTAAAACCAAGTTGGGATGCCCTGATGGCCGCAACATAACCGCCCGGTCCGCTCCCGATTACAATGATGTCGTAGTTCATATATTATTCTGTTTCCTGAGATTGATTCCTATTTCTGATGACAGATCAAAATTCCAGTGGCTACAAACTTACGTTTTTTTTGGAAAGTCCGAAAGTCTCCCCGCCGGAAAGTCCGAAGGTACGGGCTAACCGTCACATTTTGGTCAAACCCGACCGGGACAGGCGTTAACTAGTAGATTATTGTCTATTTTGCGGCAATTTATTGTCATGAGCACGAATACAAAAGTTTTGCATTGGTTCCGGAATATTGCCCTGGTTGAGGGGATATCAATGGTTGTTCTGGTTACGTTTTCGGTCTTGAAGCGTACCACTGATTTTGAATGGGCTACGTTAGGAGTCAAATATGTCGGCTGGGCGCATGGCATCCTCTTTATTGCCTACGTCTATCTGCTGTGGCTGTGTGCAGACCGATATAAATGGAAGTTGGGTCGTGTGGCAATATTTTTCCTTGCTTCGCTTCTTCCTTTTGCCCCGTTTTTTGTCGAACGGAAATTACGGGAAGAAGCGCATTCCTAAGGCCGGTCGCCGGCGTAAGCGTACGTGATTTCGGTTTTTCCGTGTGGAGACGGGTTGCCTTCCGGATCGAGGTTGACAAACACCAGTTTGTCTATCGTTAATATGCTTTTGCGCGTAATTTTATTCCGTACCTGGCAAGTAAGCGTAATGGAAGTGCGGCCAAAATGCGTAGCTGTGATGCCCAGCTCGATGATGTCGCCCTGTTTGGCCGAACTTACAAAGTTGATTTCAGAAATAAACTTGGTAACGATATGAGGGTTGCCCAACTGTACGATCGCATAGATTACAGCCTCTTCGTCAATCCACCGGAGTAAGGTGCCCCCAAACAGCGTTCCGTTGGGATTGAGGTCTTCGGGCTTTACCCACTTACGCGTGTGGAAATTCATCTGTCTCCTGTTACATGTGGATGGCCCGGTTGGCCGTTGCTGCCAGCGAGGCCTCCCTGAATGCTTCCGTAAACGTAGGGTGTGCATGACAAATCCGTGCAATGTCTTCAGCGGACGCACGGTATTCCATGGCTACGGTGGCTTCGGCAATCATGTCTGCCGCCCTCGGGCCGATCATGTGTACACCCAATACCTCATCTGTTTCGGTATCGGCCAAAACTTTGACAAATCCATCGGTATCGCCGCTGGCCTTTGCACGGCCGCTGGCCTTGAATGGGAACGAACCGGTTTTGTAAGCACGTCCTTCTGCTTTCAGCTGCTCTTCGGTTTTACCAACGCTTGCCACTTCAGGCCAGGTATATACGACACCAGGAATCAGGTTGTAGTCAATATGGGGCTTCTGCCCGGCAATGCGCTCTGCCACGAATACACCTTCGTCTTCGGCCTTGTGGGCAAGCATTGCGCCCCTGATCACATCGCCAATCGCATAGATGCCCGGTACGGATGTTTCCAGATGCTCATTTACCGGCACTTTTTTGCCGCGCTCTTCCAATTTGATACCAATATTTTCTAGCCCCAATCCTTCCGTATAGGCTGTACGACCCACCGCCACGATGCAATAATCCCCTTCCCATTGGGCGGGCTGCCCCTTCGGGTCTTCGGCCGTGATGGTCACCTTTTTCCCCTTGACCGATCCTCCGGTTACCTTATGGCCAAGGTAAAACTCCATACCCAGTGTTTTTTTCAAAACCCGTTGCAATTCTTTGCCAAGGCCACCGTCCATCGTGGGCAGGATGGATTTTTCATATTCCACAACAGATACTTTTGCACCCAGCCGCGCATAAACAGAGCCCAGTTCCAAACCGATTACGCCTCCGCCGATAACGATAAGGTGTTTAGGTACCTCGGTCAGTGTGAGTGCTTCGGTAGAAGTGATCATCCGTTTTTTATCAATCGGAAGAAAAGGCAACGCGGTAGGTTTGGATCCCGTGGCTATGATCACATGCTTGCTCGTTAGCTGTTCAGTTTTTCCGTCATTCTTTGTTACCTTGACCGTGTTCTTATCGATGAATGAGCCGACCCCGGTAATGCTATCAATCTTATTCTTTTTGAAAAGAAATTCGATGCCAGCCACATTCTGAGCGATCACGTCGTCTTTGCGGGCAATCATCTGTTTCATATCGACCTTGAGATTGCTCACATTGATGCCATGGTTGCCAAAATGGTGTGCAGCGTTGTGATAATGCTCAGAAGAGTCTAAGAGCGCTTTGGAAGGAATGCAGCCTACGTTAAGGCAGGTGCCGCCGAAAGTGCTGTATTTCTCAATGACAGCTGTTTTTAAGCCCAATTGCGCACAGCGTATAGCGGCCACATATCCTCCGGGTCCGCTACCGATTACAATGACGTCGTATTGCATGTGATGATGTTAGTCTACTCGATGGCTCAAAGGTACGCATTATTACCTTTGGGCGGTACTGCAAAAACAAAAAAGACAGCCGTCTGACTGTCTTTTCGTAAATTGTTGAATCGTGCTTTTATTCCGCTACGATCTTACCCTGCATTACACCATAGTGACCTGGAAAGCTGCAAACAAAAGGATAAACACCTTTTCCGTCCAGCGTAAATTCGATTGTGTCGGTTTCACCCGGTCCTAATAACTTCGTGTGTGCTATGATCGATGATCCAAACGTAACAGGAATGTATTCCGTGTCGACAGCTTTGATGGCCTCACCGCCAAAAGCAGGAAGATCGGTGCCCGGCGTAAGGATAACCACGTTATGTCCCATGGATTCCTTCGGCATCTCGCCTACGTTTTTCAAGACAAGTTTTACAGGTTGACCGGCTTTCACCCGGAAAAGTTTTTTGTCAAATTGCATCAGGTCGTTTGCCTGTAAAGCCAGTTCGTTGCTTACGGCTACCGTATCCAGCCCAGGGATATCCGCCGCAGGCGCCTGTTCTGTGGTAGTGGTTGTTTCTGTTGATTCAGTAGTGGATTCTTCCTTTGTCTGGTTGCCACCACAGGCGGCGAAAAAAACGGCTCCCGCTACAAGGGGCATCAAAAATAATCGCTTCATTTCAATAGCTATTTGTTTGCGCCCCAAAGGTAGTCGAAATTGAAAATGTAAAAAAGCGCAATTATCACCGAAGTGTAATTTTGTTGTTACTTTTCGCTCGGGGTCTTCGTATGGGTCAATGTTTTGATGATCTGGTATAGCGATACCGGATCGAACGGCTTACCAACCACAGCATCCGCACCGGCCGCATAGGCCGCCTGCTGCTCACGCTGCAACACCGAAGCGGAAATCGAAATAATCGGAATTTGTCTGATCGATTCCCGGGGATCATTCCGGATGATTCGGATCGCTTCGAATCCGCTCATCACGGGCATATGCGCATCCATGAGGATCAGACTGTATGAGATGGTTTCCACCTTTTCCAGGGCTTCTTTTCCGTTTTTTACGGTATCCACGGTGATTCCCCAGGTGTTAAGCATATGGGTAACCATAAAGCTGTTCAATTCGTTGTCCTCGGCAAGAAGAATATGAACATCGGTAAGCGGAGGTAAATCGGTATACTGTTTTTTGGCCGATTTTGGGGTTGCCTCGGAAGACTCTTCATCAAACCAGCACTGGAAGATGAATTCACTGCCACTGCCCAATTCGCTATAGGCATGAATTTGGCCTTGATGAAGATTGACCAGTCGTTTTACAATCGCCAACCCGAGTCCGGTGCCGCCAAAACGTTTGGTAATACCTTCTTCGCCTTGTTCAAATGACTGAAAAATTTTATCGATGGCATTACTGGCGATGCCAATACCGGTGTCTTTTATAGAAAATTGGAGATGCACCCGCTGTTTCGATCGCTTGAGCAATTTGGTTTCAAGCGTCACGCTGCCTTTTTCCGTGAATTTGATGCCATTCGAAATCAGGTTGCTCAATATTTGTGTCAACCGGAGTGAATCAGCAAGAATCTGCTTTGGCAGATTCTCGTCATTGACTACCTGGAAAGTGATGCCTTTTTGCTCGGCTTTATAGGCAAATAGATTGGTAAGTTCTTTGATGATGTTGGCCAGTGACGTCTTTGCATAATCCAACCGCATTTTTCCCGAATCAATTTTCGAGAGATCTAAAATGTCATTGATAATAAGCAACAGCTGCTGGGAGGCGTTTTCCAGGTAATCCAACCATTCCGATTGTTCTTCGTTGAGCGGGGAATTCCGAAGCATCGTCGTAATCCCTGTGATGCCGTTGATGGGAGTCCGTATTTCATGACTCATGTTGGCCAGAAAATTCTCTTTTGACTTACGAGCCAGGTCGGCCTCCTTTTTTGCCTTGACCAGCTCCAGGTGCGATCGTTCAAGTTCCTCGTTTTTTCGTTTCAGTTCCCGTTGGATATGCACCTGCTGCATAAAAGATTTGACTTTGGCAATCGTGATGTCCGGATTGAGCGGTTTATACAGGTAATCGATGGCGCCGCTGTGTAACCCTTTGAGCAGAAATTTGTCTTCCTTGGAAATAGCAGTAACCATGATGACCATGATTTGCCAGGTCTTTGGATTGCTTTGCAGCAGGGAGACAAATTCAAAGCCATTGATCTCCGGCATTTGCACATCCACCAGCGCGATGGCCACATCCTGATTCCAGCAATAGCGGAGCGCTTCGTTAGGCGAGGTGCTGCCCCAGATTTCCAGGTTATCGATATCGGCCAATAAGGCTTTTAAGCTGAGCACATTTTCCTCTTTGTCATCTACGATGACTAGCTTTAATTTCTCCATGACTGGTCTCCTCCCAAAATATAGTTGGCCAACTGTTGACTGAATGTGACAAGTTCTTCGTTAGTAAGGATCAGATCGGCTGCTCCGAGGTTTATCGCAGCTTCGGGCATGGTTCTGATTTCTGCCTGCTCCGGATGCTGTACAATGCAAAGCCCCGCCGCATGTTGCACCGCACGCATCCCTTGAGCTCCGTCCTGATTTGCCCCCGATAACAATACCGCGAGCGTACCGGGGCCGTAGATGTCGGCAGCACTTTGCATGGTTACGTCAATGGATGGGCGGCAAAAATTTACGGGTTCAGAGGTATCCAGCGAAATGCTGCGATCGGGTTCCACCAATAAATGGTATCCCGCAGGGGCAAAATAAGCGGTCCCTGGGCGGATCTGTTCTTTTTCTTCGGCTACCTTAATGGTAATGTGAGATTTAGCCATAATGCTTTCTTCAATATGGGTTTCATACCGGGCATTCCGATGGATAACCACCAACACCCCGACCGGTAGATCTGTCGGTAACGCCTTGAGCATGTTAAACAATACCTTGAATCCACCAGCAGAACATGCTAGAATCAACACTTCAGCCATTTGAAGTTTGCCGGTGACGTATGACGATAACTTAAGCAATTTTCTGGTAAATGTTTTGTTTTTTATTCACAAGCCGGAACCGTTCCTTTAGCCGGTCCGAACGAAGAACCTCTTTCGATCCAAGACAAAGAAAGCCAAACAAAGCTAAACTTTCATATAATAAATTAAACACGCGTTCCTGCAATTCTGCGTTAAAATAAATCAGTACATTACGGCAGGTGATGAGTTGAAATTCGTTGAACACCCCATCGGAAACCAGGTTGTGGATGGAGAACAAGATGTTTTTACGTAAATCATGATGAATGGTTGCCGCATCGTATTTCGCCGTATAATACTCCGAAAGTGATTCCTCCGATCCGGTCTGTAGGTAGTTGTCCGAGTAGGCTTTCATCTTTCGCAGGTCGAAGATTGCGCTTTTGGCTTTTTCGAGTACTTTCGAATTGATATCGGTTCCATAAATAAATGACCGTTCATAGAGCCCCTGCTTTTTAAGCAAAATTGCGATCGAATATACCTCTTCGCCCGTTGAACAGCCTGCACTCCATACCTTAATGTGAGGAAAAGTAGCCAAATAGGGAAAAACCTCCTCTCGCAATGCGACGTAGAAGGCGGGGTCGCGGAACATCTCGGTGACATTGACGGTTACTTCGATGAGAAATCTGCTGAAAAACCCCGAGGTATTGATCAAGTTGTCTTTCAACGCTGCAAAATCGAGCCGATACAAGTCCATGATTCTTGAAACCCGCCTTTTGAGCGAAGCTCGTGAATAGCCGTTCAGATCAAAGCCATGGACGTGGTTTACCAACTCAATTAATTCTTCCAGGTGTTCAAACGATAGGCTCATTCTGTTCTTCTATTAGCTGATCCACACACGTATCAGTGAAAGTAATTTGTTTATGTCCACCGGTTTGGCAATGTAATCATTGGCCCCCGCATCGAGTGCCAGTTGGCGGTCGCCCTGCATCGCTTTTGCGGTCAGTGCGATAATGGGAAGCTTCGCAAACTTTTTGTCGGCGCGGATCTTTGCTATCGCTTCGTAGCCATCCATCTCCGGCATCATGATGTCCATTAAAACCAGATCAACATCGGGTTTACGTTGAAGAATCGCTAAGGCCTCGACGCCGTTGTTCGCCGTTTCTACGATCATCTGGTTAGATTCGAAAACCGTACTCAGCGCGAAAATATTACGCATATCATCGTCGGCCAATAGAATGCACTTGCCCTCCAAAACATGATCTAGTGACAAACCGGTTACTCCGGAGCGGTTAAAAGGCGGGAACGAATGCGGGGCGGGGACATCGTTTTTTATGCGGTTTATGAAGAGATTTACCTCGTCCAGGATGCGGTTATTGGATTTATCCGACTTAAGAACCAGGGTTTTTGTATGGTGAAGAATCCGGCTGGTCATTTCCGGATTGAGCTCCATGGCGGTATTGATGATTACCGGGGTGTCGGTATGTTCGGGAATGCTTTTGATTTCATCCAGTAAATCTGTCCCTGGTTTGTCCGGAAGGTTGAGATCCAGAATAATGCAATCGAAATGTGTATTCGATTGCAAATATTGAAGGGCTTCCTTGCCCGTGAAAGCTTGTTTTACGTCCACGCCGCTTTCTGTCAAGCGCGACTTAAGGCTGTCACTCTGGATTTTTTGGTCTTCGACAACCAATACCTTTTTAAGCGGAGATTCAATAACTTTGTTCAGGTGCCCGAATACTTCATCCAAGGACTTCTTGTTGACCGGCTTTTTAAGAAAGCCCACAGCGGACTCCTCGATTTGGCGCTTATCCGGGCGATCTGCAGACATGAGATGCACCGGAATATTTCTCGTGCGCGAGTCGCTCTTTAATTTTTTCAGTACCGTCCATCCATCCATTACGGGAAGCCTGATGTCCAAAATAACCGCGTCGGGTACATGCTCAAAGGCCATCTGCAAACCGATGTCACCTTGGTAAGCAACCAGGGTATCAAAGCCCCGTTCCCGGGCATATCCATCCAATATTTCGGCGAAGTTACGGTCGTCTTCGATAATCAGAAGGCGTTTGATACCTCCCGCGGCGGTTGCCGGCGGCGGAGGTGTCTGTTTAACCGGTTTTTCTTCACGGGGCGCCGCTGTCGGCTGCGGATGATCTTCGGTTGTTGCGCGAGCGTCGATTTTTTCGGCAAGTTGAAGGGGAAGGATCAATGTGAACGAGCTTCCCACGCCTTCTTGGCTGGAGACCCGGATTTCGCCACCCAGCATGGCAGCCAATTCGCGGCAAATTGAGAGCCCAAGTCCGGTGCCTCCGAATTTACGGTTCGTTGAACCATCTGCTTGCTTAAAAGCGTCGAATATCAATTGCTGTTTATCCGGCGGGATTCCAATGCCATTGTCTTTTACCGTCATTGCCAGGGTGTCGTCAGAAGCCTGGGAAATCAGCAGTTCCACGCGTCCCTGTTCTTTGGTAAACTTAAAGGCATTGGAAAGCAGGTTTTTCAAGATCTGTCGCAGGCGCTGTTCATCCGTTCGGATGGAAGCCGGTAGATTTTCGTCAACCGTAATCCGGAAATCAATCGCTTTGCTATCGGCAATTCCATTAAACAACTCCAATAAGTCCTGGGCAATAGGAGATATGGGTGTATCTTCAATGACTAACTCCATATTTCCGGATTCGATTTTCGATAGATCAAGGATATTATTGATCAAGTGCAGCAAATCTGTCCCTGCATTGTGGATAACGGACGCATATTTTACCTGATCGGGTAGGAGGTTACCGGACTTATTGTCTTCCAATAATTTGGCGAGTATAAGAATGCTATTGAGAGGCGTCCGTAATTCATGACTCATATTCGCCAGAAATTCCGATTTATATTTGTCCGACTGTTCAAGTTCATTCGCTTTCATGGCAATCGAATGCCGGGCTTGTTCAATGGAGAAATTGCGCTCCTCCAATAATCTGGCCTTCTCTTCAAGTTCGAGGTTGGCGTGCTTCAGTTCCTCTTGTTGGACCCGCAGTTCTTCTTCAGACGCTTCCAACTGATGGGTTTTATGGACGAGCTCGTCGTTCGTCGTCCGGAGTTCCTCTTGTTGCGCTTCAAGTTCTTCCGCCTGCTGCTGCGTTTCTTCATAGAGCAGCGAGAGCGTGGCATGGTCAATGGCTACCTTGGTGGCAATGGCCAGGCTGATTGCCGCCCGTTCCAGAAATTGCAATACCGTATCGTCAATTTTGCGAAAGAATCCGACTTCTAGTATGCCGATGGTTTCGGTCTCGTAAACGAGTGGCTGGATAACAAGGTATTCGGGTTTGGCCTCACCCAACGAAGAGGTAACTGTTAGGTAGTTTTCCGGCAGATCCGAAAGCACAAGCTGCTTTTGCGAAGCGATGCATTCGCCAGCGAGACCACGGTTTTTTTCGATATGGGGCCGCAGGTTCGGTGCTTCCACGGCATATAGCCCCGCCTGCACGAATAAGTTCTCATTTGCCGTGCTTTTCAGGTACATAATGCCGATCTTGGCGTTCAGGTACCGGCAAATTGTTTGGATGGCATTCGTAGCGATTTCCCATTCATTAAGTCCACCGCGGGTGTTTTCATCAAGCATTGCCAATCCGTTCAATGTCCAATTGTGTACCTCCCTTTCCTTTGAAAGCTTAGCCAGGTCGGTATTGGATTTCCGGATGAGCAGTTCCGTTTTTTTTTGGTGTTCGAAGGTTTTAGTCACATAAACAAGCAACCACCAAATAACCGGAAACGCCAGGATTGCGGTGATAAAAAAAGTGATTTTGATGGTATCAAGTATTCGGTGTGAAATGTCGATTTGCTCGAATAGATGCAATAGATAAAAAAGACTGGCTAATAATATGACTATTAACAGAGAAAAGCCGATATATATATGTGCCTTAAATGTCAGTTTTTTCATCTAATAAAATTTGCTTTTTAGCGGTGATGAAGCCTGCATGAGCTATTATTCGTGTTCTTTTTTAGCGGTAGCCCGTGCAGGTTTCACTCAAAAAAAATGATTGAATTTAGTATTTGTTTCCACCAGATCACCGAGCCAGCCTCACTACGTTTATCGTTATCACGTTTGCGCCGTTATGAAGCTCGCGCCGCTTAGGACTCACGTGGATTTCATCCTACCGAACCCCTGAATCCCATCGCTAATTAAACATTTTTTCCTCCTTTTGCAAAAATAAAATGGCGTGACCTCGTGCTGGTCTTTTTAAAGAATAGCTTTTAAAGAATAGGATGTCTCTCAAACGGCTTAGTGCGATCAAACAGGTATCGATACGTGTGATGTGTTTTATAAATCGTGCCGCCAACGTACCTTGCCACATTCATCATCTTCGGATTGAAATCCCCGATCCAATTCATCTGCAGTTCCTCGTACTTTGACTGAGTTGGATCTTGCAATACCTTAGTAGCAGCTATAACAATGGCTGCTTCAAGCCCTTTACGTTGATGTTCGGGAACAACGCCAAATACAATACCAAACATGGTTTTGCAACGACGGCGCCATCGATTCCAGAGAAAGCGTATTTTTCCCGGTAACGTCAATTTTCCGTTGGTGTATTTAACGATCAATTGGTTCACGTCGGGGATATTGACCCAAAAACCCACCGGCCGGCCGTGGTAATACGCAAACCAGATAATTTTCGGATCAATGATGGGTTTCATGCTTTGTATCAATTTTTGTGCACTTTCAGCGCTCATCGGGCTCACCCCTTCGTGCCTTGCCCAAGCATCGTTATAAACGGCTCGGAAATCTTCCGCGGCTTTTCCGAGCTGCTTGCGATCTATATGGCTTAAGGTGTATCCCGTATCCTTCAAGGCATTCAAGGCTTTTTCGCCCACCCTGCTGGAAAGGGGTGTAGCGATCACCCGTCGGTAAGTAAATTGCTTGAAATACACTTGAAAACCATATCGTTCAAAAAGTTGCTGATAATAGGGTGGATTGTAATTGCAGCAATAACAAGGCGGGTGGAAGCCCTCCACGAGTAATCCCCACCAGCGTTCGCGGTTTCCGAAGTTAATGGGTCCGTCCATGGCCTGGATGCCGTGCGACGCCAGCCAAGCCTTGGCGGTATCAAACAGCAGGTCCGCCGCTTTTTGGTCATTGATGCATTCGAAAAACCCACATCCTCCTGTCCACAATTCAGCATCATTGGTCCGCTCTTCGAAAAATGCGGCAATGCGCCCAATAGGCGTGCCGGATTCATCCAACAATAGCCATCGGGCGCAGTCTCCGCGCTGGAAGCGAGGGTTTCTCTCCGGATCGAAGACGGCTTGTACGTCCACGTCAAGCGGTCGGATGTAATTGGGGTCGCCGTCGTAAAGCGGGACGGCCATGGTTACAAACAGTCGATCTAACGCCCCTCCGGACACAGGTACAATTTTCATAAACGATTTGTATTCAACATTCGAAACGCGCTAAAAATAACAGTTTAACACGGCTTAAACAATAGTAGCTGCTGGAAGATAGGACACGGTGTTCCGATGCAACGTATCGGTTATTACGGCGTCTTATATACAAACGGTTTAACACATAAAAGGAACACAATGAAAAGAGAATTATCAGTATTGTGCTGGTTGGCACTATTGCCGGTTATTTGCATGGGATGGATCCATGTGGGTACGAATTCGTCGTTTCGCGACGATGTGCGTGATGTACGCGACTTTCATGCGCTTGCCAGTGCCGGCAGCATCAACGTGGAAGTGCGTTTCGGTGACCGCGAATCCGTAAGGCTGGTGGGCGATGCGGCGGCGATCGCCGAAGTTGAGACCCTTGTAGAAAAAGGTACGTTAAAAATCCAGTTTAAGAAGAATGCGCAGAGATCTGGATTGAACCGGGGCAAGGTTACGGCTTACGTCACAGCCAAGAAACTTGATGCGTTGGCACTATCCGGTTCGGGAGCTATTACGGTTGTCGGCACTGCGTCCGGCGATGAAATGAATGCGTCGTTAAGTGGTTCGGGAAAGCTTACCTTTGAACCCGATGTTGAGGTGTGCAACGTTAGCATCAGCGGCTCAGGCAGGATTGCAGCGGCAGGCCAAGCGAAAGAGATCAACGTATCCCTAAGCGGTTCCGGCCGGTTTGAGGGGGGCGAGCTAAAAAGCCAATCTGCCAACCTGAAGATCGCGGGGTCGGGGACGATTACGGTCCATGCGGATAAACAATTGGACGCGTTCATCAGCGGATCGGGCAACATACATTACAGTGGAAATGCACAAACCAATGTACAAACATCTGGTTCGGGCAGGATACATCGACTTTGATTGCGTCCGGGGGTGAGAGGACGCAGCGAAAAATATAAGACTTTTGGATAGCCGCCAAAAAGTCGTATCTTTAAAAGCTGATAACAGTATCTTAAACGTAATAGACCTTATGGACCCCAATTTCACCCCAATCTTAATGATCGTCGGAGCCATTGTAGCATTTTTTATTTTGCTTTATTTGCTTCCCGTAAACCTTTGGTTCACTGCACAGCTATCCGGTGTCCGTGTCAACCTGTTGAATTTGCTGCTGATGCGCTTGCGGAAAGTGTCGCCTGCATTGGTCACCAACGCAATGATTACGTCCACCAAAGCTGGACTGAACATCACATCCAATGAGATTGAGACGCACTATCTCGCGGGAGGCAATGTAAACAATGTGATCAAGGCTTTGATATCAGCCGATAAAGCGAATATTCCCTTAGATTTTAAGTTGGCTACAGCCATCGATCTGGCAGGCCGGGATGTTTTCGATGCCGTGCAGTTATCGGTTAATCCCCGCGTTATCAACACGCCGCCTGTCGCCGCCGTCGCTAAGGACGGTATTCAGCTCATTGCGAAAGCAAGAGTAACGGTACGGGCAAATATCAATCAGCTCGTAGGCGGAGCAGGCGAGGAGACCATCCTGGCGCGCGTGGGAGAAGGTATCGTTACAACCATTGGTTCGGCAATCAATCATAAAGAAGTATTGGAAAACCCCGATCGTATTTCAAAAACCGTCCTGGCAAAGGGACTGGACAGTGGTACGGCATTCGAAATTTTGTCAATTGACATCGCGGATATCGACATCGGTGAAAACGTGGGCGCAAAATTGCAAACGGATCAAGCGGAGGCCGACCTCAAGGTTGCTAACGCACGTGCGGAAGAGCGAAGGGCAATGGCGGTGGCATCCGAACAGGAAATGCGTGCGAAAGCACAGGAAGCACGAGCTAAGGTAATTGAGGCCGAGGCACAGGTCCCCTTAGCGATGGCGGAGGCATTCCGCAATGGTAATCTGGGTGTAATGGATTATTACCGGATGCAAAATATTCAAGCGGATACCGACATGCGGGGCTCGATCGCAAAACCGGGCGGCAATTCCGATAAAGGTGAAAAGAATCGATAAAACAAAACCCCGGTGATGGGCACCGGGGTTTGTTACTAACCAATTATAAACCTAAATTATGAAAAGACAATCCAAATCCCCGGTATTATTCGGGTTTATTTTCTGATGCAAAAATAACATCAATTTCTTATTTTTCAATGAAGCTTTTGTTAATAAATTGTCAAAAGAACATCCTTGCATCTGCCGCCAAACAACCGGCTTACTAGGTAATTATCAAAGCCCGTGCCAAACCAGAAACACGCCATTTGACGGCACAAGTGTGTCGGGGAAAACGTATACTGAGACCGATTTATTGAACAGGCTGTCCCCCAATAATCGCCGCCGTTGGCGCTTCCAAAATGGAGATTTTTACTATGTTTGGCTGATATAAATACGTAAGCATGTTTTTTGATAAATTTAAACGGGTAAAAGCCTTTGTCTTTGATGTGGATGGTGTGCTTTCCGACGGGAATATATTGGTTACGGAACAGGGCGATCAGCTACGGTCATTTAATATCAAAGATGGCTATGCGATGCAACTGGCGGTAAAAAAGGGGTACCCCATGGCAGTCATAACCGGCGGGCGGTCCGTTGGGGTTAAAAAGAGAATGGAAGGATTAGGCATCACGGATGTATTTCTGGCAGTTAGTGACAAAAGTGCAGTGTTCCATAAATGGTTATCCGACCGCCAGTTAACCGCCGCGGATACGCTATACATGGGTGACGATATTCCCGATTTGGCTAATCTGAAAATAGTAGGCCTACCCACTTGCCCCGCGGACGCGGTGGAGGAGATTAAAGCGGTCGCGTTCTACGTGTCCGGTTGCCAAGGTGGACAGGGGGCGGTGCGCGACGTGATTGAAAAAGTAATGAAACTACAGGGAACCTGGCGTGAGGACCCCGAAGTTCCGAGTATCTGAAAAAAACCTGTGAGGTAATCGATAGACAATGCGTATAATTCTCGCTTCCCAATCGCCCAGACGGAAAGAATTACTCTCGTTAATGGGCATTCCGTTTACCGTGGTCGCTCGTGAGGTTGACGAATCCTTTCCAGAGGAACTGAACCCGACAGCGGCAGTACGTCACATTGCCGAAAAGAAAGCCCGTGTTTTTATGGGCGAGTTTGTCGATGCATTGGTAATCACAGCCGATACGGTCGTAACCATAGACGGCCAAATACTCGGCAAGCCGAAAGATGAGTCGCACGCGCGTGAAATGCTGACCCGCTTGTCCGGTAGGCAGCATGAAGTGATCACGGCAATAGCGTTACTGCAGGGCGGGCAAATTGAGATATTTCACGAAACCACGGAAGTGCATTTCAGGGTTTTATCGGCCAGTGAGATCGATTATTATATCCAACATTACAAGCCCTTTGATAAGGCAGGCGCTTATGGCATCCAAGAGTGGATAGGTATCGTGGCCATTGAAAAAATAGTTGGTTCCTACACCAACGTGGTGGGGCTGCCCACGGCGAAACTTAACGAGGTGCTACGTGCACGCTTTTGAAAAAAGAACAACCCCTCACTTAATCCCAAACCGAATCCCGGCATAGAACATTCTACCTGTTATTGGTCCCCAAAGCAACGAGGAATCGAAATATTCGCTAAAGGGCTGGTCGGCTGCCACAATCGGATTCTGTTGAAAAAAATCAGTAAGATTTTCGCCGCCGACGTAGAGGTCAATGGGTCGGGCCTTGCCGATGGTTTTGCTGATCTGGGCATTCATGGTAACATATGAACGCGAAAAGTCAGGCATCCGGTAGGCTGCCGGATTAGCTTCCGTCGAAGGCAGCCGTTTCTGGCCGGTAATGTTAAGGGTATAGTCAAAATGCCAGCCGCCGCTATGGGTTGCGTATCCCAGGTTGAGGAAACCCCGGTGACGTGCAACCAAAGGTCGTTGCAACAGCGTATTGCCATAGGTAGTTTTTACATCAAAAAACCGATAGGCCATCCGTGCTTCTAGATGCGGTAAAGGCATCAGGCGCAATTCGGCTTGCAAGCTATTGGAATACGATCGGCCGTCGAGATTATAGAAGGTCAGTTCGCGTGGGTTTTCATAGTCGATCACGACCTGGTTGATAAAATGGTTTCTGAAAAATTCGGCGCTGAAGGAGGCTTCCCTATGGAACAACCGAAACGACTGGTCAAAGCTGATTCCGGTATTCCAGGCGATTTCAGGCTTCAAACCATATGCGTTTTCATGCTGATCCGCAGTTACGATACGTACCACCCGTGAACTGGCTAATGCGGCCGTATTTTCCGCAAAGATGTTGGCCGTACGCTGTCCACGGCCACTGCTGATGCGAAAAGTCGTACCGGCCATCGGCTGGTAACGCACGTGCGCACGCGGCGTGGCAAACCAACCGTACAGGTTGTTATAGTCGCCCCGGATGCCCAACACCACGTCGAATTTATCGGACGGGCCATACGTGTATTCTAAAAAGCCGCCCGGAACGAACTCAGTGCGAGCAAACTGTTGCTTGATATATTGTTCGTTATAGCGGTCATATTGCATACTCAGGCCCGCACGATATTTGTGTACGACTGTACCGATCAGGTCTTGATAAATCAAGTTGGCATACCCATTCTGCTGTTTAGCGTCATACGTACGTATGCCGAAATAAGAACGTTGGTTGTACGAAGTTCCGGAGAGCTGTAACCCAATGCTGCGATGGGTTTGCTGTGGAAATACATAACCGATTTTGGCAAATGCCTCATAGCGCTCGATATCGAATCCCAACCCATACCGGTTTTCAGTCAGCTTATCCGTTGCAGGGTTGAAGTCAACCTGTCCGCCCGTACGGTCGTCACTAAGGAACTTAACGCCAAACTGAAGCATAAAACCATTTCCATCTTCATACTTCCATCGGCTGACACCCGAAAAGAGGTTGCCAACCGGAATGTCACGGAAACCATTTTTACTGAAATTCATGTTTTTGTTATACATGAAGTTGTCATGCAGAAGCAAGCCGCCCGTCCACCGCTCATTAAACCGGTGAGATAGATTGAGATTGACGTCCGATCTTCCCATGTTATTGGTATAGGCGTTGAAAAATAGCCGTTCGGACGTTTCTGGTTTTTTTAATTCTACGTTGATCTGTCCAGCGATGTTTTCGAAGCCGTTTACTACCGAGCCGATGCCTTTGCCAATCTGGATGGACTCAATCCACGTTCCGGATATGCTGTTAAGTCCCAAAGGTGTGGCCAATCCCCGCGGACCAGGCAGGTTTTCGACGGTTAATTGTGTGTAAATGCCACTTAGACCGAGCATCTGGATCTGTTTGCTGCCGGTCACTGCGTCGCTGCTTACCACGTCTACAGATGCATTGGTTTCAAAACTTTCGCTGAGGTCGCAGCAAGCAGCCTTGAATAATTCCTGGCCGGTCAATACCTCCAGCCGCGTTGGGCTGAGTGCCGAAATGTAATTGGAACGCCGTCTTGCCGATACCGTTACTTCGGCTAGTACCTGGTCTTTGGCCGTGACCACGACGACTTCATGGGGGTCGGTGATGGTCAGTGTATCGGCTTGGTGGCCCGCATAGGAAATAACGAGCAGCTTGAAGGATTCCGGATGATCGATCTTGAATACCCCGGAGGCGTCGGTCTGGGCATGTGTGGCGGGGTCTTCTACCCAATGTACATTGGCCGATTCAACGGGAGTGAGCTCTCCACGGTTATTTTCCTGCATTACGACGCCCGTTATCACGTGACTGTCGTGATCGTGCCCGGTGACTTTGTGCACATTCGACTCGTCTCGATAGTGGCAGCAGACGGGTAGCTTTTTGTATGCGTCGGCATCCGCCGTACGCCCTTCGACGTCATGTCCCGCCGCAAGGATACGTGCCTTGGCGGCCTCCACGTCGAATATCGGATCAAACGAAAGGGTAAGCGACTGCGTGCCCGAATCCCAAGATGCGCTTTCCAGGCCGTCTGCTTTGGCCGCCTTTTCTATCCGGGACTTGCACATGCCGCATACGCCCGCAACTTCGAAGGAGATGCTGCCTTCGTTCATCGCAGCCGGGGCGTCTCCATTGCCTTGTTCCATGCGGGTGTACTGGCAGCATGCGGGCAACGCGTTGTACGCGTCGTCATTTGCATGCAATTCATCCACGTCGTGGCCCGCCGCAGCGATGCTTTTTTTTAACGCCGTTGCGCTGGTGGTTTGCGGGTTGAATGTCAGTCGGAGCTGCTGAGTCGCGGCATCCCATGTGGCGGTCGCGGCGCCTGCATTTTTCGCGGTTTTTTCAATACGGGCTTTGCACATATCGCAGTTGCCCGCCACAGCAAAGGTAATATCATGCTGTTCCTGTGCCGTGGTTAATAGCGACGCGGGGAGGAGCAAAAATAATATAAGGTACGCTTTAAAGAGATAAGTCATGTTGTGTTAATTTGTTTACTGATAGGAATGTCAAACAGATCCGGTGCAATTGCACCCGTGTCCCAACGACCGAAGCAGCTTAGACTTGGCCCGATTGGGGGAAATCAACAATCAGTAATCAAATGCGGTAGGTGCAGTGCTGTATGAATAATGGGACGGCAACGTTTGGCGGGCCGGCATCCGACGTTTGGATCACGGGGGTATCCAATGGTAGGTCAGCCATATAAGCCAGCGTGAAGACTAATAGCTCCAGCGGATAAATCTTTGTTGATTTTTTGTCGGCAGTGGGGAGATGCTCCTCGGTGGTTTTCTTGGCTTCTACCTTTACGTCCTGGCAATGCCCGCTTTTTGCCAGATTGTTCGTGCAACCATCGTCGCGATCGTCGGTACAGCAGGTAGGGTTGTCTTTCTCCTGTTTGTGCTCCGTTACGCAAAACGAGCAATCTGAATGGGCAGGTTTTTCGGGCGCTTGCTGCATTGCCAGCTTTTGGATCTCCCCGCAGCAATAATGCAAATGTACGCTTGCCCCCGTTGCCGAGAGTGTGTAAATAAACGTAAGTAATATGACGAATATTTTTGCCACGATGGTACAAAGGTACGGAAACCTGCCAAGATTCCAAGGAGCAGCCTCATTTCCCAAGTTTTTCCCGTTTTAGCTCGTTATTTTGTATCATACATTTAATTAAATAGCCATGAAAAAGTTACTGATCGGATTTACGGTTGTATTGTTATTGACAAGCTTTTCGGCGATGGCGCAGAACGCCCCCCGGGGAGTTCCTGCTGTCGTATTGAATGCATTCCAGCAGCAGTTTCCGAAAGCGCGGCAGGCCGAGTGGGAGCGTCGTAACGACGGGACCTTTGAGGTTGAATTTAACGTTGGTTTGGTGGGACGGGATCAAAAAGCGTTTATCAGTCCCGACGGAAAAGTATTGAAACATGAAGAGGAGCTGTCTTCTTCCTCGCTGCCCGAAGACGTCAAAAAGCAGATCAAGGCCGAATTCGCCGGATATCGGGTCGATGAAGTGAAGAAAATCACCGAAGGCGGAAAAGTCGTATATGCCGTTGATCTGGAAAGCCGTTCCGGCGATTTAAAAGTGCATTTTGATCCGGCAGGAAAAATCTTGAAAGAACGGATGGACTAATGTCCATCCTTATTCCCTCAATTGACGAATGAACGCAGGAATCTGTTCCTGGTAGTTGGGATCGTTCAGCAGCCGAACGAAGGCACTTCCCACAATGGCACCATCCGCGTAGTCCGTGGCACGCATGAAGGTATCCCGATTGGAAATGCCAAAGCCGACGACAACGGGGTTTTTCAGCTTCATGTTCCGTATGCGTGAAAAATACGCAGCGGTATCTTCAGACACCGAAAGGTTTTTCCCGGTTGTGGCCGACGATGACAACAGATAAATAAAACTGGTGGACAACTCGTCGATTTTTCGGATGCGTTCTTCCGATGTCTGCGGTGTAACCAGAAAAATGTTGCTTACGCCATTCGCTTTGAATACGTCGTGATAACGTTCTTCATATTCATACATCGGCAGGTCCGGGATAATGGCCCCATCTATTCCGACAGCGCGGCACGATTGGCAGAATTTTTCCACACCGTATTGCAGTACCGGATTGACATATCCCATCAGCAGTACAGGAACGCTGATGTGCTTGCGTAATTCAGTAAGCTGTTCAAAGAGCACGGGTAAAGTCATGCCGTTTCGCAGCGCAACTTCAGAACTGTGCTGGATAACCGGACCATCCGCCACGGGATCGGAATAAGGAAACCCGATTTCGAGAAAATCTGCACCCGATTTTTCCAACGTTTCTGCGATTTCCAGGGTGCTAGCTATCGTTGGGTAACCTGCTGTGTAATAAATGGATAGTATGCGTTTGTCGCCTTTGTTGGCGAATAATTCATTGATTCTATTCATCGCTAAAAGCCAAAATACTTCATGTAATTGTCCAAGTCTTTATCGCCCCTGCCGGAAAGGCAAATCACGATATTTTCATCGCCCTTGAAGGTCATTTTTTCCAATTGCGCCAATGCGTGGGCACTTTCGATAGCCGGGATAATGCCTTCGAGCCGGGTAAGCATAAGGCCTGCCTGCATGGCTTCGGCGTCGGTGGCATTGGCATACGTAGCACGCCCTGATTTATACAGCCAAGCATGCTGAGGGCCGATGCCGGGGTAGTCCAATCCGGCGGAGATGGAATACGGTTCCACCACCTGTCCGTCGTCGGTCTGCATCAGAATGGAACGACTGCCATGCAGTACCCCTTCCCGTCCCAAAATGGTCGTAGCTGCAGACTCGCCCGAATGCACCCCTTTCCCCGCAGCTTCCACTGCAATTAATTTCACCGACGGTTCATCCAAAAAGTGATAGAACATGCCGGCCGCATTACTGCCACCGCCCACGCAAGCCAGGACATAATCGGGTGTTTCCCTACCCGTTTTTTCCAGTAGTTGCTTTCTGGTTTCGGCAGAAATAACCGATTGGAACCGGGCAACCATGTCCGGATAGGGGTGGGGGCCTACCACCGATCCGATGATGTAGTGCGTGTCCACCGGATTGTTTATCCAATCGCGAAGTGCCTCGTTGGTGGCATCTTTAAGCGTTTTGCTGCCTGACTCGGCCGCAATTACTTCGGCTCCCATCATCTTCATGCGCGCTACGTTCGGGGCTTGCCGCTCAATATCAACGGCTCCCATGTAAACCACGCACTGAAGTCCCTTCAGCGCACATACCGTCGCGGTGGCAACGCCATGCTGACCCGCCCCGGTTTCGGCGATAATGCGCCGTTTGCCCAGTCGCTCCGCCAGCAGGATTTGTCCAATGGTATTATTTATTTTATGTGCGCCCGTGTGGTTAAGATCTTCCCGTTTCAGGAAAATAGTGGCGCCGTAACGCTCCGAAAGCCGCTTGGCCGGATAGAGTGGAGAAGGACGTCCGACATAATCGGTGAGCAATTGGTCGAACTCCTGCATGAACCCTTCACTCTGGATGATTTCCAGGTATTGCTGGCGCAATTCCTCTACGTTGGGATAAAGCATTTCAGGGATATATGCGCCACCGAAATCGCCATAGTAGCCCCTTTCATTTACATGGTATTTACTCATCGTTGATGGTCTTGATTGTCCGTAATGTTTGTTTTAATAGTTTAATGTCTTTGATGCCGGGTACCGTTTCGAACTTCGAGTTGAGATCCAGTGCATGCAGGCGATTGTCGCCTATTTTCAATGCTTCGTGGATATTTTCAGCATCAAGGCCACCGCTTAAGAAAAAAGGCTTATCCGAAGTATAGCCCGCTAACAGTCTCCAGTCGAAACGCACGCCGGTGCCACCATGCTGTTTGCTGCGGGTGTCAAATAAAAAATAATCCACAGCGTCCTCATACCCGCGCAGCCGTGCCCAGTCAAATTGCTCATCAATGCCGAGGGCTTTGATGACGGTGACGCCCGTTGTCCGTAATCTCGCGCAATATGCCGGATCTTCGTTTCCATGCAGTTGCACAGCCTGAAAGCCGTAGCCCTTTGTCAAGGATGTCACCTGCTGCTCGTCGGCATTGACAAACACACCGGTCTTATCTGCTCCGGTTAACCGGGCTACCCAGGCGGAATCTAACGATCCTACGAAGCGTTTGGAGGCCGGGTAAAAGATAAAGCCAATGTAATCCGGTTGCAAGGCTAATACATCCCGTATGTTTTCGGGATCCCGCAAGCCGCATATTTTTATTTTTAGTTTCATGAAATTACACGCATTCCACTAGTTTTTTGAAACTTCCCAGTGCTTTCTTGCCGAGTAGCGAAGCCTCCGCTTCGTAATAGCAATCACCGAAGCTTTTTTCCGGATGGATGGTTTGTATGGCGATGGCCGCATTGGCAAGAACCACGTTGTTCTGTTCCATAGTGCCGTTCCCCTGGATTACGGACATAAATATTCCTGCGGCCTCTTCGATGGTATCACCACCGTGTATGCTCTCGGGAGACAGCGGAGAGAAACCCAGCTGATCAATGCTGTAGAAGCTTTCGCCCCGGTTACTGATGGTTTTGAAATCGCCCGTCAACGACACCTCATCATAACCGTCCAACGCATGTAGAATCGTATATTGTTTATCCGTCTGTTGGTATAAATAGCCGTAAAGACGGGCCAGTTCAAGGCTGAACACACCGACGGATTGGTATTTCGGATTGGTGGGGTTGACCAACGGACCAATCATGTTAAAGAACGTCTTTACTCCTAATTCCCTGCGGATGGGCGCTACGGTTTTCATGGCCGGATGAAACAGCGGCGCGTGCAGAAAGCAGATGTTTGCATGTTCGAGTTGACGGCTGATGAGGTCTTTGTCATTCGTGAATCGATACCCCAAGTACTCCATCACGTTGGATGATCCACATCCGGACGAAACCCCGTAATTACCATGTTTAGCGACGTGATAGCCTGCTCCGGCCACGATGAAGGAAGCCAGCGTGGAAATGTTGAAGGTGTTTTTGCCATCACCTCCGGTGCCGCATAGGTCGATTAACTTATAGCCGGGAAAATCAAGCTGTAGGCAGAGGTCATACATTGCATCCCGAAACCCTTCTAATTCTTCTACGCGGATGCTCCGCATCCCATAAGCCGTCATAAATGCCGCAATCTGCGAATTATTGTACTTTCCCGAAGCAATGTGAGTCAATATCTCGTATGCTTCACTTTTCGTGAACGTTTTAAATTCAAATAAATGTGCTAATATTCGTTTCATTACCTCCGAAAAATGCCATAAAAAAAGCCTGCCGGTAAATGGGCAAGCCGCTATACATTTCAGTAACTATTACTTACAGTAGGAGGTTGCCACAGCATCAACGGCTATGCCACCACCAAGTAATATGTTCTGTTTGAAAATTCATTTGCTCGTCGCAAATATGCACTTTTGTTTTGAAAGATGCAAGGGCTTGCGTATTTAAATTAGTGGTTGTAACCGGTAGGCTTCAATTTACAGAATAAAAATAGGAGATTTGCGCGTATGCATTCCTTCTTAGATATCCATACCCATCGCGAGGAAGCGGATCCGGATGTCCGATCGATTTACAATGTACACATTGACACTGCGGGTATGGATGTTGAGATGCCGCCTTCCGATGGCGGATTATCAATGGGGTTGCATCCTTGGTTTTTGACGGAGGCGAACAAGGATATGCAGTTCCGGTTACTTGCGCAACATGCCGGTGACGACGTTGTGAAACTTATCGGTGAATGTGGATTTGATAGGTTGCGGGGTCCGGCTATGCCGTTGCAGCGGGCGGTCTTCGAACAACAGGTTCAATTGGCGTTAACGTGGGGGAAACCGGTTCTTATCCACTGTGTAAGGGCTTTCGATGAATTGGCGTCGTTTGGTAAGCGCTACGCTCATAACATCCCGATGGTCATACACGGGTTTAATAAATCGCCTGAGCAGGCAAAGCAGCTGACTAACCAGGGTTTTTTCCTTTCTTTCGGGGCGGCGATATTGAATGAGGCAAGCGGGGCGGCGGCGACCTTACGGAAAATAGATTGCCCTTTCTTTCTGGAAACCGACGATGCAATCGTCGATATCCGCACCGTTTATGAACAGGCAGCTTTTTTACGCAATGTCACACAGGAAGTGTTGAAAGATACTATTTTTGCGAGCTGGAAAACGATTCAACTGATTTAAATGGCAGATATCAATTGGCTGTCGCGGTCGGCATTGCTGGTAGGTGACGAAGGGATCAAGTTACTTCAACAAAAACATGTATTGGTAGTCGGACTTGGTGGGGTAGGGTCATTTGCTGCGGAGTTCATCTGCCGGGCAGGAGTGGGAGAGATGACCATTGTTGACGGCGATGTTGTCGATCCCAGCAACCGCAATCGCCAACTGCCTGCCTTAGCTACCAACCACGGCGAAAGCAAAGCGCGTATTATGAAGGAGCGTCTGCTCGCCATCAACCCCGATTTGAAGCTGCATGTCGTGGAGGAGTTTCTCACACCGCAGAAATGCCGTGAAATTCTGAGTAAGCGCTACGACTATGTCATGGACTGCATCGATAGCATCACACCGAAGGTAACCTTGCTTTCGGCCGCGTTGAATGCCGGAATGCCCATTGTGAGTTCGATGGGAGCGGGAGGTAAGCTTGATCCGACCCTGATACGGGTTACCTGGCTGCCCGAAACGTATCAGTGTGTATTTGCGCAGTATGTACGCAAGCGACTGAAAAAACTCGCCAATGCAAGTACGGTGAAAGCCGTGTTTTCCATTGAAGAGGTGAGGCGGGATTCGCTGGTCATGACGGATGGCAATAATTTCAAGCGCTCGGCGTATGGTACCATTTCCTATTTACCCGCTGCCTTTGGTGGGGTCTGTGCCTCGGTGGTCATACGCGATTTATTGGATATCCCGGTGGAGTTGGTAGACCGCCCCAAGCGTATACAGAAGAAACGGTTGAAAAAGAAGGCGGTTTCTCTTCCTCGCGTGGCAGGATGACATCGGCGTATCGGATAACCCCGCGCTGATTGGCTGTATGCTGTTTAAAAGTGCAACAATACGTTCATGTGCGAAGTGGCGCATGCGGTTTTCCATAACTGGTGTTGGGGGTATTCCGGAAAGGCTGATGCGAAAACAACACCGCCCCGGACTTTTCTGTGCGGGGCGGTTAAGCTTCAGTATTCATCTTCGTTGAAAAAGAAGTCGTCCTTGGTGGGATAATCGGGCCAAATCTCTTCTATATTTTCATAGGGCTCACCATCGTCTTCCAACGCTTGTAAGTTTTCAATCACTTCCACGGGAGCACCAGAACGGATTGCGTAGTCGATAAGCTCGTCTTTCGTCGCCGGCCAAGGTGCATCTTCCAAATGTGAGGCTAACTCTAATGTCCAATACATAACCTATCAATTTAAGTTCAATTTTGCGCAAAAATATAATATTTCTATTATGATTTTTAAATTTTTTGTCAATATTTTTTATGCGGGGTTTAAGGGGTTGACTGATAGTTTCTTATGGTTGATGGTGGTCGTATTTTTTACAAAAAAATGGCTTTTTTGCGATTCCGGAACCGCCTAATAAAGCCTGTTTGACGCATCGTTTTTACGCTTGGATTTTGTCAGATATTTTCAAAGTCCGTGCCTTTTTCGCGGAGTGCGGCCAATCGGGGGGACACGCTTTTCACGTCCTTATTGGGGTAGTCATCTTCAATGAGACCGTCCCGCATACGTACGATCCGGTGGGCATGTTGGGCAATATCTTCTTCGTGTGTGACCAAGATAATGGTATTGCCGCGGGAATGTATTTCCTCCAGCAAACCCATAATTTCGATGGAAGTTTTGGTGTCCAGGTTGCCGGTAGGCTCGTCGGCCAAAATGATCGAGGGATTATTGATAAGCGCGCGAGCTACCGCAACACGTTGGCGTTGTCCCCCCGAAAGTTCATTCGGCTTGTGGTCAATACGATTTCCCAGTCCAACGCTTTCAAGTGCCTTTTGTGCCATTTCCTCGCGGCTTTTTTTACTATACCCCGCGTAAATCAGTGGCAAAGCTACGTTGTCCAGCGAAGTCGACCGAGGCAACAGGTTAAAGGTTTGGAACACAAAGCCGATCTCTTTATTGCGCACTTCGGCAAGTTCGTCGTCGCTCATGTCGCTTACGTTGATGCCATTTAAAATGTAATCACCCCGTGTGGGCGTGTCCAAGCAACCGAGTATGTTCATCAATGTGGACTTTCCCGAGCCCGATGGCCCCATCAGGGCAACAAATTCACCCTTGTTGATTTCAAGGCTCACTGATTTCAAAGCATGAATGGTTTCGGCACCGATCACATATTTTCGTCCAATATCCGTAATTTGAATCAGGGGTTGCGACATAGCACTTTTTTTGTGTAAGACGTACCAAAGTGGGTAAAGTTACAAACCACCGGTCTTGTTCCAATGTTTTTTTATCAGACGATGCACGTCATCGCGTAGCTGATCGGCTTGTTCCAATTGTAGACCGGTGGTAACAATCGGCGTTAGCACTTCTACTTCGAGGATTCCAGGCCTGCTGCCCAGCGTTTTGGCATCATCCCAGAAAATCTTCCAGGCATTGTGTATGACGACGGGTATAATGGATACCTGGGTTTCGATAGCGAGTTTAAACGGCCCGTTTTTGAAGTCATATAAACGGGGGGGAAATTCCTCTCCGATATGTCCTTCCGGAAAGATGACCATACTACGGCCCGCTCGGAGGTTATCATCCGCACGTTTAAAGGCTTTGAAGGCGGAAATCCGGCTCTGCCGGTTCAGGGGTATGTCAATGGTTTTAAAAAACATTCCCGTGACGGGGTTATTGAGCAGTTCGATTTTTCCCATGAATGAGAAATCGGAAGGGCATAACAGGACCATGGCGGTAATATCCAGGTTCGACGTATGATTGGCACAGATGACATAGGGTTTTGACCAATCAATGGGTGTTTCATACCTGAATCGGTAAAAGACGCCAACAAGTGTTGAACTCAGAAACCCGATGATCCGCCGGCATCGTGCAATCCGGTGGAAGTTCCGTTCAGGGTCTTTCGCAAAAAAGGCCAGGAGCGGATAAAAAAGTATAAAGAAAAATAAAACAGATGCCAAATACAGGCATCTGTGTGTTTTTCTTACTAATCGGGTCATCGTTTCAATCCGTTTGCTAGCTCAGCTCCGCAAAATATTTGTGGAACAGCGGAATGGTTTCAATTCCTTTCAAGTAATTGGCGATGTCGTACTTTTCGTTGGGCGAATGGAGATTGTCGCTGTCCAGGCCAAACCCCATAAGGACGGTTTTTAGTCCCAGTTCGTTTTCAAAAAGCGAAACGATGGGAATGCTTCCGCCACCTCGGGTTGGAATCGGCTTTTTGCCGAACGCTTCTTCAATGGCTTTTTCGGCTGCCCGGTAAGCCACGCTGTCAGTCGGGGTAACCGCGGGCTGACCGCCGTGATGAGGCGTAACTTTTACCGTAACGTACTCGGGTGCCAGGCTTTCGAAGTGTTTCGTGAAAAGCGCCGTAATTTTGTCCGGATCCTGATTCGGTACCAGACGCATGGAAATCTTGGCATTCGCTTTAGAGGGCAATACGGTTTTGGCACCTTTGCCGGTGTATCCGCCCCAGATGCCATTTAATTCCAGGGTAGGGCGGATGCCTGTCCGCTCGATCGTGGTGTAGCCGCTTTCGCCCCAGAGGGCTTTGATTCCCAGGTCGGCTTTGTATTCAGCTTCATTGAAGGGCGCAGCATTCAATGATTCGCGTTCCTGTTCACTGAGTTCGACCACATCGTCGTAAAAGCCCGGAATCGTTATGCGGTTATTTTGGTCATGCAACGAGGCGATGAGTTGAGCCAGGACGGTGACCGGATTGGCTACGGCCCCTCCGTATACGCCCGAGTGCAGGTCGCGATTGGGGCCTATGACTTCTACTTCCACATACGATAACCCCCGCAGACCCGTCTCCAGCGAGGGGGTGTCCAAGCTGATCATGGCCGTGTCGGAGATCAGAACGACATCGGCAGCCAGTCGTTCTTTGTTGGCTTTCACGAATATGCCCAGATTGTCGGAACCTACTTCTTCCTCGCCTTCGATCATGAATTTAACGTTGCAGGCCAGCGTATCGGTGGCCTGCATTAATTCGAACGCCTTGACGTGCATGTAAAATTGTCCCTTGTCGTCGCATGCGCCACGGGCAAATATTTTACCGTCGCGCACAGTCGGCTCGAAAGGCGGGGTTTCCCATAGGTCCAGCGGATCCGGTGGTTGCACGTCATAATGTCCATATACCAATACGGTTGGCTTGTCCGGGGCAATGATTTTTTCCCCGTACACGATGGGATGTCCGGCAGTCGCACAAATTTCTACATTTTCTGCACCGGCGTCTCTTAGTTTCTGCGCCACGTATGCTGCAGTACGGCGTACATCGTCACTGTAGGCAGGATCGGCACTTACCGAGGGAAAACGAAGCAATTCAAATAACTCGTCCAAAAAACGTTGTTGGTTTGCTTCTACATATGCTTTGATTGTCTTCATTTGCTAAGGTCTTTGCCGCAAACTTAGCTAATTTGCCAAAGAAAGGCAAATCAGCGATCTCTCGCCTGCCTTTGGAAATAAGGTGCGAACCCACGAGCCAGGCCAAGTTTCATAAGTCTTGCAACAAAGAGCACATATTTGCGTCATAGAGTTGGTTTTTGAAAAATCCGTATGCGATTTGCTTTTTTACGTAGATATCGTAATTTTACGAACTATTCATAGTTTGGTTAAATACATGTGAAATAAATGTTAAAAATTGTTAAGTATCAATATATTATTTTTAAACTAAATAGTTAGTTCTATATTTGCAATTGGTTATGTTGCGGGCAATGGCATGGCGTTGGCAGAAGAGAGGAGCCGGAGCGTTACCCATAATAATTATAGCTTAAAACTCGATAATGAAAAAAATGCTCGTTGCGCTGGCGCTGGTTTTTCCATGCTGGCTTTCCGCTCTGGCCCAGGAAAAGGGGTATACGGTTAAAGGCTCGGTAATCGATACCGCCTCCAGTATTAAGCTCGCCAAGGCTTCGGTGGTCCTGGTGCATGCGAAAGACTCCATGTTATACCGGTTTACGCGGACCGACGAGTCTGGTAATTTTCTTATGGCTGGGTTGGATACAGGGGAGTATACCTTGTTTGCCACCTTTCCCGAATACGCCGATTACGTGCAGCATTTTACCTTAGATAGTTCATCTACCGTGCTGGATTTCGGTAACCTGGGGCTGGTACTGCGATCGAAATTGTTAGAAGAAGTGCTGGTAAACCGGCGACAGGCCATTACCATCCGGGGCGATACGACGGAATACGATGCAGCGAGTTTCAACATCGAGCCCAACTCGAAAGTAGAAGACCTGCTTAAGCAGCTGCCGGGCATTCAGGTGGATCAGGACGGAAAAATCACCGCTCAGGGACAAACGGTAAATAAGGTGCTTGTGGACGGAGAGGAGTTTTTCGGAGACGATCCCACGTTGGTCACGCGTAATCTTCGGGGTGATATGATCGATAAGGTACAGCTGTATGACAAACGCAGCGATCAGGCCGAATTTACGGGTGTAGACGATGGCGAGCGCTCAAAAACGATCAATCTCAAGCTGAAAGAAGACCAGAAAAAAGGATATTTCGGTAAGGTGGATGCCGGTGCAGGCACGAATGACATGTATCAGGGACAAGCCATGTACAACCGATTCAATAACAAACAGCGGTTTTCGGTCTTTGGCACCGTCGGTAATACGGGCCGCACCGGATTAAGCTGGCAGGATGCAGACCGCTATTCGCCTTCCGGCTCAGTGACGATGATGGACGGAGGGGGCATTATGATCTCGTCAACCGGAGGTCAGGATGATATTGAATCGTGGGGCGGTCGCTACGATGGGCGGGGTATTCCGTCGGCACTTAATGGCGGCGCCTACTATAGCAATAAATGGAACGAAGGCAAGCAGTCTATAAACGGTAACTATAAAATCGGCGAGCTCAGCGTAAAGGGTTCCAGCAACACCATCAATGAAAATAACCTACCCAATGGGCGTATCAATACCGTGTCCGACCAGACTTTTGATAGGCGGATATTCCGGCAGCGGGGCGGGGCGATCTTTGAAACCCAGTTTGACACAACGTCGACATTGAAAGTGACCGTAAGTGGTACCTTAAAGAACGGAGAAACGGCAGAATTTAACCGGTCGACGGGTACGGATGGCGATGGCGGAATGCTTAATGAGTCGGCGCGCCGTACAACCAACGATACCAAAGGGCAAGACGCGTACCTGACGGCGCTTTGGACCAAGAAGTTGCGCAAACAAGGCCGGACGTTGTCGTGGGAGGTCAATGAGACCATCAATCAGAGCCGCGCCGATGGATTTCTCTATGCAGAAAACTCGTTTTATGCAGGCGGCGTAGTTGACAGCACCTCGTTGGTGGACCAGATGAAAGTGAACGATAGCAAAAGCTCTGTGTTCAATTCAAACATAACCTATTCAGAGCCGTTTACCAAAACACTTTCGATGGTCGTGAATTATCGGCTTTCGGCAAATAACGGAACGTCGTTGAGGCAATCGTTCAATCAGGCCGGTGAGGGAAATTATACAGATTTGGATTCTGTTTATAGTAACGATTTTAAGTTAAATCAGCTTTCCAACCAATTGGGTGCAATCTTGAATTTCACGAAGGGGAAATCCACGCTCAATGTAGGCACACGGGTGAGCCGTGTACAGTTCGATCAGATCGACCGGTATTCGGACAACCGATTTGAGCGGAATTTCACTAATCACAACCCGCAGTTGACCTATCAATACCGGTTTTCGCAGCAGAAATCGTTTCGTTTCTCTTACAACGGAAACAATACCCAGCCCACCATCAACCAGATACAACCGGTGCGGGTAAACGACGACCCCCTGAATATCGTTTTGGGTAACCCGGACCTGAAACCTTCGTTTACCAATCGGATTAACCTGAGTTACAATTCATTTAAGGTGATTGGTAATCAATATCTTTATTTCTCCGGTAGTCTCTCCAACACCAACAACCCCATTGTCAGTAACGTGACGACTGACTCTGTCGGGAGGAGCACGTTCCAATACGCCAACTTGAGCGACAAATCACCCGTAAACTATTATTTTTATTCAGGCTTCAGTAAAAAGATCAAAAAATTGAATCTCGATGTCGGCGGCGGATTGAATGCAAACGGCAACACCTATTACAACCTAACGAACAGCGAATTGAACCGGACGCAGAATTCAACGTATTCGGTTGATGCCAACATCCGGCAGTATGTCCAGAAAAAGTATAATTTCTATCTCAATTTCGGTCCTACTTATACGTACAGTAAGGCATCGCTGCAACAACGGGGCGACAACAGCGGGTGGGGGTTGAACGGTCATTATTCCTTTAACATTTACCTGCCTTTGAAATTCGAAATCACGTCGCAAGGTAGGTATACATACACCGCTCCCACAGAATCATTTGATTACGTTTTTGAGCAATTTATTGTAGATGCATCTGTCAGCAAGAAATTCCTGAAAGATGAAACACTCCGTTTTTCCGTCGGCGTGAACGACCTTTTTAATCAGAACAGGGGTTTCAGCCGGTATGCCAATAACAATATGTTTACACAAAATAGTTACACCACGATTACCCGCTATTTGATGTTCTCGCTGACGTGGGATTTCAGCAAGATGGGCGGCGTATCCGTACAAAATTAGCACTCATGAAAATAAAGATTTTCCTTCCGTTAGCGTGCTTGTTAGGCATCATGCTGGTTACCCAATCGCTGCAGGCACAGTATGCGCGTTTTGTAGAGAGCGGTGTGGTAACGTTTGAGAAACGGGTAAATATGTATGCCAAAATCCAAAGCCGGTTTGGTAAGAATAGGAGTTCCTTTATGGAACAGGCGTTTGAACAATATAAGCGGACCCAACCCCAGTTTAAAACGTTCAAATATAACCTGGCTTTTGATGGCAGCCGAACCCGCTTTTGGCCGTTAGATGACCAGACAGCCCCATCCGGTGGTTTTTTTGGTGACGATCCTTCCATAGACATGGGGAATACCATCGTTACCGATTTGCTCGCGGGGCAAAGTATCGGTCAGAAAAGCATTTATGAGCAGACCTATCTGATAACGGACAGTACCCGCCGCATCCAGTGGCGCATCACCAACGAAACGCGTGAAATAGCCGGTTTTGAATGCCGTAGAGCGAATGCCTTGGTACTCGACTCCATTTACGTGGTGGCGTTTTATACCGACCGGATTCCCGTAACCGGAGGGCCGGAATCCTTCACGGGATTGCCGGGTATGATCCTCGGTGTCGCGCTTCCGTATGAGAATACGACCTATTTTGCTACGGCGGTGGACGACCGCCCCGTGTCGGCCAAAGAACTCGAAGCGCCCAAAAAAGGAAAGGCAGTCAACTACCGCGAACTGCGCACTGAACTGGAGGCCAGCCTGAAAAATTGGGGAGAATATGCACATCCCATTTTTAAGGCAATGATGCTATAGGGCTGGGGCTTATGCTCCGTAGGTGTTTGGTCTGCTGCAAAGCAAGCCTTGGAGACGCAAGCAAAGCGCAGCGGATCCCAGCTTGCGAGCAGCAGACCAAAACACTAGCAGCGGTTAGTACCCCGTCTAACGTTGGATATGCTTAAGCAGCCTAGCGGCGCGGAGCGTTGCAGCTGCGATGCCTATCCAACGTGATCCACACGTATCCCTTCCAATCTGTCCACGGTCTTTTTTTTACGTATATTTCTTTAGCTTTGCACGTCACGACAACTTGCCAGCCAATTGCTATAGAAAATGAAGAGACTTTTATTCATCATACTTTCCATATTGGGGTCCTGCACATTTTCCTTTTCAGGTAGCCGGGGAACCGAAATAGATTCGTTACTCCGGATGTTGGATAAAACCATTGAAAAACGCGCGATTTATACCTCGGAAAAGGAACAAAAAATTGAAGGAATCAAGCGCTTGCTGAAGCGTGAACATTCTCAGGAAAAGCGCTTTCAGTTGAATAATACGCTGATAGCCGAATATCAGTCGTTCATATGCGATTCCGCATTGGGTTACATCGACCGGAATATCCAGTTGGCAAATAGCCTGAACAACCGGGAATTGATGGATGAGAGCAAACTAAGGTTGGCGTTCGTCTTATCGATATCGGGCCTGTTTACCCAGGCGTCCGAAGTATTCGATTCCATTGAATACGGGTCGTTGCCCCATCATCTGAAGGTGTTTTACTGCTGGGGTTACATCCGATACAACGAAAACCTGATAAAATATACCGATCATCCGAAGTACGAAACGGTACACATACAGGAAATTGCGCGGTGCAGGGATACGTTAATGCGTCTCCTTGGCGAGGGCACGGATACATACCTGAAGGAAAAGTCGTTCAAGTTGAAGGCAGAAGGAGCCTTCGAAGCCTCAGCCGAAATCCAGACGGAATTATTCAAGAAAGAGCAGGTGGATTCCCACGGCTATGCGATGGCTGCGATGGGGCTGTCGATGATTCACAAAGAACTCGGAAATCAATCATTGCAGGAAAAATATCTGCTGCTGGCAGCCCTGACGGATGTGAGGCTTGCCGTGAAGGAAAACGAATCCTTATTGACCTTGGCGATCTATTTATATGAGCAGGGAGACGTAAATCGGGCCTACAACTATATCCAGGCAGCCCTTGATGACGCAAATTTTTATAACTCGCGTTTCAGGAATGCGGTAATTGCACGCACACAGCCTAAAATTGAAGCCTTGTACCTCACCAAGATCGAACAGCAACGACGAAACCTGAGGTCATATGCGCTGGCAATCAGTGTTTTTCTGGTGGTCTTAGTCATTACGCTATACTTCCTTTACAAACAAATAAAGACCGTATCGAGAGCAAGGCGGAATTTGAATACAATGAATGGGCAATTGATATCCGCTAACCAGCGGCTGGATGAGGCTAACCTGATACGCGAACGATATATCGGCTATTACATCAACCAATGTGCGGTATACCTCGACAAGCTGGACGAGTTCCGGAAAACCGTAAACCGGAAAATTAAAGCCGGACAACTGGACGAATTACAGAAGCTGAGTGTGTCGACCGCAACGCTCGAAAAGGATGCACAGGAATTGTATACGGACTTCGACAGCACCTTTCTGGAAGTATACCCGAACTTCGTGGAAGAATTTAATGCATTACTCAGGGAGGACGAGCGGTATGTGCTTAAGAAGGATCACCTGAATACGGAACTTCGCATATTTGCATTGATCCGATTGGGTATAACAGATGTCAATCAAATCGCCACGTTTCTGAGGTATTCCATACAGACCATCTATAACTACAAGAGCAAAGTGAAAGGAAAAGCAGCCGTCGACATCGACCACTTTGAAGAAAAAGTGAAAAAAATCGGCATATTCCCGGTCCGATAACTTCTCGTGCATTTACCAATTGCTGCCTATTCGTGATTTATAACTGATTCATTTGAAGGTTTTTATGAATTTTTAAAATAAAAATCAGTTACCAAGACACCTACTTGTCGATTCAAGAGGGCATCCCGGTATATAAATTTGCCAGCAATAAGAAAACAGGTAAAACTGGATTCTCGCTAACGCTTAACCTTGTTAGATTATAAACTTTAAAACGATAGGCTTCGCTATGAACAATCGCTTTTTCCTAATCGCTTGGCTGTATTTGCTTGTACCACTTTTGTGCTTGCACGGAAGGACGGTCCGCGCCCAGGAAATCACCCCATTCAAAAATAATGACCGGGTTGTGTTTTTAGGGAACAGCATCACAGACGGCGGGCATTACCATTCGTTTATATGGCTCTATTACATGACGCGGTTCCCGGAAATGAATCTGTCGGTACAAAATGCCGGTATCGGTGGGGATCGGGTCGTGGAAATGGTCAAACGCCTGGACGGAGATGTCTTCAGTAAACACCCGACAGTGCTTATCACCACGTTCGGCATGAATGACTCCGGTTATTTTGAGTACAACGGTTCCGAGCCCGATAAGTTTGCAGACGAAAAGGTGAAGGAGTCCTACGACGCATACCAGGAAATGGAAAAACGGTACAAGCAACTTACCGGTACGCGGATCGTGTTGATGGGGAGTTCGCCTTATGACGAAGCGGCTGTGATTGAAGGCAATACACCCTTTAGGGGAAAAAACGCCGCAATGCTCCGCATTGTGGATTTCCAGAGGGCATCGGCCCAATCGAACCAGTGGGAATTTTTTGACCTGAATCAGCCGATGACACGCATCAACGAACAGATTCAACAGGAGGATTCGACGTTTACCCTCTGCGGCAACGACCGTATCCATCCCGACAATGACGGACATATGGTGATGGCTTACCTGTTTCTGAAAGCACAGGGGTTTGCGGGAAACAAGGTTGCTGAAATGTCCATTGATGCCGCCAACCGGAAGGTGGTCTCGGCAGTTAACTGCCGTTTGTCGGACGTCAAAAAAACGGAAAAGGGTATTTCCTTTGCCTACAAGGCAAATTCATTGCCTTACCCATTGGATACCGTTCCCAGGGGGTGGGGCAGTAAAAAAAGTCAATACGACGCACTGCGGGCCATTCCCTTCATGGAGGAAATGAATCAGGAGCGCTTGGTCGTGAAAGGATTGAAAGGGCACCATAAGCTGCTTATCGATGAAGAGGAAATCGGTGTATGGTCTGCGGAAAATTTCGCCCAGGGCATAAACCTGGCGGCATTGACGCATACACCGCAATACCAGCAAGCACTGGGCGTCATGTATTTAAACGAAGAGCGATGGGAGATCGAACGTAGATTCAGGGATTACGCCTGGGTACAATACAATTTTTTCCAGCCCAGGGGATTGCTGAATGCCAATAATCGGCAAGCTATCCGTGTTATGGATGAGCACGTACCAACCGACGGCTGGTTGAGAGCAAAGCGAGATCTGTACGCGAAGGCCATGTTGTCCGAAGTCCGGCAGGCTTGGCAGGATCAAATGGATCAATTGGTAACGGCCATTCGGGAGGCCGGTACGCCTAAGACGAGAAAAATCACGCTTGTAGCCGTTCAATAATAGAGTAAGAAAAGTTAAATCAATTCATGGTAGGTAAGAAAGTAGGCTATTGCCTAGGGATCGTGTTTTTTTTATTGGGTGCTTGTACGGAAAATAAGCAGGTGGAACATGTTTCGGTATTGGATTATGTGAATCCGTTTATCGGTGCCAGCACCAGTACGGGAGCGGCCGGTGTATACCACGGATTGGGAAAGACTTTTCCGGGGGCGACGACCCCCTACGGCATGGTACAGGTCAGTCCTAACACGATAACGGGGGGAGATAACAGCCCTGGATACAGTTATGAGCATAAAACCATCGAGGGATTCGCGTTTACACAAATGAGTGGAGTCGGCTGGTTTGGCGATCTGGGTAATTTTCTGGTGATGCCGACAACGGGTAAGCTGAAGACGATTGCCGGAAAGGAAGATGGAAGTATCCAGGGATACCGCTCATCTTATCATAAAGATTCAGAGATCGCCAAGCCGGGGTACTATGCCGTAGAATTAACGGATTATCGCATTCGTGTGGAAACAACCGCAGCTCCGCACAGCGGGATGATCCGGTTTACGTTTCCGGAGAATAAGCAATCCCGGATACAGATCGATCTCGCCCGGCGCGTGGGAGGTACAGCTATACAGCAGTATGTCCGTAAGGCGGACGACCATACGATACAAGGGTGGATGAAATGCACCCCGGAAGGCGGGGGATGGGGAGATGGAGAAGGAAAAGCGGACTATACGGTCTATTTTTATGCACGTTTCAGCAAGCCGTTGGATAACTACGGTTTCTGGAGTGCGGATATCCCGGAAGGATGGCCCCGTAAGCGGGATGATGTAGTAAGTGAACGGTACCTCCGCCGCGTGGAAGAAGCCGAAATTATCAAAGGACAATCTGAATTGGAAGGAAAACACCTCGGCTTTTTCTCCGATTTCGAAACACACGAAAATGAGGAGGTTACGCTGCAGGTAGGTATTTCGTTTGTCGATATGGAGGGTGCGGTCAAAAATTTTAAAAGTGAACTCGAAGGGAAGGATTTTGACCAGGTGCACGCGGAAGCCAGGGAACTATGGATCAAATCATTATCGAGTATCGACGTGAAAGGCGGAACGGATGACCAGAAGACGATATTCTATACGGCGCTTTACCACACGATGATCGACCCACGGACCTATACAGATGTCGACGGGCGTTTCGTCGGAGGAGACAAAGAAATACATGAACGTGGAAGCTATACACGGCGGACCATTTTCAGCGGATGGGATGTATTCCGCAGCCAGTTCCCGTTACAGACCCTCATCAATCCGCGATTGGTCAGCGATCAGCTGAATTCGTTGATTTCACTTGCCGATGAATCGGGGCGGGGATATTTCGAGCGTTGGGAGCTGATGAATGCCTATTCCGGATGTATGATCGGAAACCCCGCGCTGTCGGTGCTCGCGGATGCATATGTAAAAGGTATCCGGGATTATGACGTAGAAAAAGCCTACCAATATGCGGTCAATACATCAAAGTTATTCGGCAATGATCGGTTGGGCTATACCGGTCCCCCGTTTAGCATTTCCAATACCTTGGAATATGCCTACACGGATTGGTGTATTTCGCAACTCGCCAACGGATTGGGCAAAAAGGATGATGCACAGCTTTTTCTCGAAAAGGGGCAGGCATACCGAAATATTTTCGACTCCGAAAAGGGATGGTTCCGGCCGCGAATGGACGATGGCTCCTGGGAAGAATGGCCAGACAGTGCCCGGACGAAAGAGTGGTACGGGAGTATCGAGTCCAATCCGTACCAACAGGGTTGGTTTGTTCCACACGATATTCCCGGCATGATTGAATTAATGGGCGGGCGCGATGCCGTGCTGAAAGACCTGACCCAGTTTTTTGAGAAAACACCTGAACATATGCTGTGGAACGATTATTATAACCATGCCAATGAACCGGTGCACCTCGTCCCGTTTCTCTTTAACCACCTGGATGCGCCCTGGATGACGCAAAAGTGGACGCGCCATATCTGTGAAAAAGCCTATAAAAATTCGGTGGAAGGGATCGTAGGAAACGAAGATGTCGGGCAGATGTCGGCCTGGTACGTGCTGGCAGCGGCCGGAATACACCCGTCGTGTCCCGGAAATACGCGCTACGAAATAACCAGTCCGCTTTTTAGCGAAGTGGAGGTTGCACTGGATCCACACTATTTCAAAGGGAAATCTTTCAAAATAAAGGCTCATGACAATTCGCCGAAAAACGGCTACATACAAAAGGCATTGTTGAACGGGCAACCTTATGAAAAGTGCTACATCGATTTTCAGGATATCGTTGCCGGAGGGACACTCGAATTGTTCATGGGGCCTCAGCCCAACAAAAATTGGGGAAGAACCGCAGGTAGCTAAAACTGGAAGGATTTGAAAATGAAACCTGCCATGTCAGCGCCTGACACAGAAGGCGATGAAAATGCAGGTTCCATGAGGCGGTTAACAAACAAATTATTTTCGAATGAAAANGAAATATCAACTGATCAGGAAGCTATTAGCCAGTTTGGCCATCGTTTGGTTTGTCCTCTCCCGTTCATATGCGCAGGAGCGCGATTTGGTGAAGTATGTGAACACGTTGCAAGGAACCGATTCGGAATGGTCGTTGTCTTACGGAAATACCTACCCCACTGTGGGGTTACCCTTTGGCGTACATTTCTTTTCTGCCCAAACCGGCAAAAACGGAGATGGCTGGAAATACCAATACAAAGCCAATACCATCCGGGGATTCCAGCAGGTACACCAGTGCAGCCCTTGGATGAACGATTATGCGGTTTTTTCGCTGATGCCAGGTATCGGAAACCTGGTGGTCAACGAAGATGCGCGCGCATTGGCTTTCAGCCATGATCGTGAGGTTGCTAAGCCGCATTACTATGCCGTCAAATTTGATAACGGCATACACACGGAAATAAGCCCTGTTGAAAGGGGAGCACATATGCGATTCACCTTCCCTGGAAAACAAAAGGCTTATCTGGTGCTGGACGGGTTTATCAAGGATAGCGAGGTAACGATCATTCCGGAGGAGCGCAAGATCGTTGGCTTTGTCAACAACGGACGTTTTGTTCCCGGAAATTTCAGGAATTATTTCGTTCTTGTCTTCGACCGGGACTTCAAAAGTTTCGGCACGTGGGAAAACACAAAGGACCACGTAAAAGCGGGTAATCGGCACGACGGCGGAAAAGGCGTCGGGGCCTACTTGGAATTTGCCCCCGGCGCAACCGTCGAAGTAAAGGTAGCCTCCTCGTATATCGATCCTGAACAGGCCGAGCTGACCCTGAAACAGGAACTGGGCGACGCCAAAAAATTTGAAACGACAAAAAATAAGGCTTTTAACGTTTGGAATACCCTGCTGAACCGAATCGTGGTAGAAGGCGGAACGGAAGAAGAAAAAGCCACGTTCTATTCATGCCTGTTTCGCGCCAATCTTTTTTCGCGGAAATTCTACGAACTGGATGCAAACGGCAATCCCCGATACTATAGCCCCTACGACGGCAAAATCTATTCGGGCTATATGTATACGGACAACGGCTTTTGGGACACCTTCCGGGCACAGTTTCCGTTAAGCAACATCCTGCATCCGGAAATGCAGGGCAGGTACATGCAATCGCTGCTGGATGCGCAGCAACAGGCCGGCTTTTTTCCTACCTGGTCCAACCCGGGAATGTCGGGTGTCATGATCGGCAACCACGCGATATCGTTACTCGCCGATGCCTGGGCAAAAGGAATCCGCACGTTCAATCCCGACAGCGCTTTGCAGGCGTATTATCACGAAGTGACCAACAAAGGCTTTTGGGGTGGCTCCAATGGGCGAGAAGGGTGGAAGGATTACTTTACCAAAGGATACATCCCCTATGGTGAAATTCATGAGAGCACGGCCAAGACACTGGAGTATGCGTACGACGATTTCTGCGGCTATCAGCTGGCAAAGGCGGTTGGCAATGATTTTTACCAACAGGTGTTTGCACGGCAGATGTACAATTACAAAAATGTGTTCGACCCTGCCGTGAACTTCGTGCGGGGAAGGCAGCCGGATGGCAAATGGCTGCCGGATTTCGACCCCGTTGAGTGGGGTGGCCCGTTCACTGAAGCAAATGCGTGGCAATATACGTGGTCGGTATTGCACGACATAAACGGCCTGATACATCTCATTGGCGGCGAAGACCGGTTCAATGCGAAACTTGATTCTTTTTTCACGATGGATCAGCGGATCGAGTACGGGTCCTACGGGAAGGAAATTCACGAAATGCGGGAGATGTTACTGGCAAAAATGGGGCAGTATGCGCATGGAAACCAGCCGACGCAACACGTTCCGTATCTCTACACCTTCAGCGGGCAACCCTGGAAGTCACAGAAGCAGGTCCGGATGGTGATGTCAAAGCTATACAATGCTACCGAAAAGGGATATCCGGGCGACGAAGACCAGGGCCAGATGTCGTCATGGTACGTACTAAGCGCGCTGGGAATCTACAGTGTTTGCCCGGGAACCGACGAATACGTGATTGGCAGTCCGATTTTCGAAAAAGCCACGATCACCCTGGAAAATGGAAAGCGCTTTACCATCCGGGCAATCAACAACGGTCCGGAGCAGGTCTATATCCAGTCGGCGCGCCTGAACGGGCAGCTGTATGACAAGAATTACATCACGTATTCGGACATTATCAACGGAGGCGATATCGAGTTTGTAATGGGCGATGCGCCAAACTTTGAACGCGGGACCGGCAGCGAATCCAGACCGTTTTCATTAAGTCCGTTACCGATAAAGGAAGGTTCCGTACGTTAAATCGATTGAAAAGACCATTAAAAGACCATTAATAGTACCCTAGGTTATAGATTAAGTTATGAAGAAGAGGTATTTAATTTTCGCAATGCTAATTGCGCTTATCGGTGCGTCATGCAGCAAACAAGGTTTCCTGGACCAGACGCAATCGACCGATCTGAATGAAAAGGTCGTGTTTTCAGACAGCGCCTACACCATCAATTTCCTTTCAGGCATGTATGCGGATATCGGTTTTGCTACCTGGCCGAAGCGATTCGGCGGCGGTGGACTGGATGCATGCACGGATGAGGCGGAAGGCACCGGTTTGGGAAGCATCAATACATTTATCCAGTTTGCCACCGGTACGGTCAACTCAAATATGATCACGAAAGATGCCTGGACCACGGCGTACACGAACATCCGAAGGGCCAACATCATGCTCAAAAATCTGCCGAACGCAAAATTCGGGGCCGATATCAAAGTGAGGGTTCAGGCCGAAACCCGATTTTTGAGGGCGTATTACTATTTTATTCTCCTGGAGCATTATGGGGGAGTACCGTTAATGGGCGATAGTGTTTACCGGAAAGACGACCATGTTCCTGCCGCACGCAACACGTTTGAAGAGTGTGTGGAGTACATCGTAGCTGAATGTGACGCCGCCGCAGAAGATCTGCCCTGGATGCATGTCGGCGAAAATTACGGACGCATTAGCAAAGCGGCCTGTTATGGGCTGAAATCCCGCCTGCTGCTGTATGCCGCCAGTCCGCTGTTTAACGGCGGGTCGATCGCAACGGACGAGCGTTTGCGTTCGGTTGTCGGCTATCCCGACGTCAACCCATCGCGGTGGGAGCGGGCAGAGGAAGCCGCGGCGCAGGTGATTAACGGGTCGGGCGGGCAGTATCATTTGCACGTGGACAACGACCCCGAGCCGGGCTATGGATTCTACGAAGTGTTCCAGCTGCGGAAAAATTCCGAATACCTCCTGGCCCGGATGCAGGCTTCAAACAGCGACCTGGAAGGTATCTGGAATCCGCCAACTTTTGGGGTTTCAAGCCCCGGTGCGCGTCCATACCTGGAAATGGCGAATGCCTTCGGAATGAAAAATGGTTTGCCCATCGACGATCCGGCATCGGGATATGACCCCGAACAGCCTTATAAAGACCGGGACCCAAGGTTTGCCAATACGATTACGCGGGATCAGTCGCTGGTTTTTCACCGGGATGGATTGGCAAGGCGCCCGGTTAATATTTATGTCGATAAAACCGATCCTAATAACATTACCTCCGGTCAGGATGCCGTCTACAAAGGAACACCGACGGGATATTATACATACAAGATGCTCAACCGGGATGTGGCAGCAGATTGGTTCAATACCTATACGCCGCGGTGCTTTCCCATCATCCGGTACGCGGAAATTCTGCTGAATTATGCCGAAGCACGTAACGAACGGCTTGCCTCGCCCGACCAGGAGGTGTACCAAGCGGTGGAAGCCATCCGCGAGCGGGCAGGCCTGTCGCCCTATCAACTGCGGGCCGGACTGACCCAGGCCGAAATGCGGGAAATCATCCGGAACGAGCGGCGAAAGGAACTGGCTTTTGAAGGGCACCGGTTTTTTGATGTCAGACGCTGGAAGATCGCTGAGGTGGTTGAGAGTGCGCAATTGCACGGCACGGAACCGGTACGAACGTCTTCCGGCACCGCTTATCATACCATCAATGTGCGGAAGCGCGTTTTTGATCCACGCATGTATTTATGGCCCATTCCACAGTCGGAAGTGGCCAAATCAACCGATTTAATTCAAAATCCGGGCTATTGATGGATCTGATTAAATCATTCACATGAGTTTCATTCCCGATAAAAAAAATAACGTATTCTAATGAAAATCAATTTCGTAGTATCTGTAGCCCTGTTGTTTTTGGGGTTGACGGGACTTTCGTCCTGTGAGGACGAAGTTTCAAAGATGGCGACAGCCGAAACGGAGAAAGACATTATCGGTGGTTGGAAAGTGGTCCAACTCACAAGAAACGGCGAAGATCTGAGCGAGCGCCTGGACCTGTCGGGCTACCGCATTGAATTTAACTCAGATGGAACCTACACGTTGGCCGATCAGCTTCCCTTTATTGCCGATGCTCCCGGTACGTACAAACTAAGTGACCCGCAATATCCATTTGCACTGATTCTGACGCCCGAAGGCGTTCAGGAAGACGTAGTGGCGAGATTTCAGTTTCCGGTGGTTCAAGGCAAGCGGCAATTGAGCTTATCCTTCAGCCTGGGATGTGAAAGCAATACCTATCAATTTAATTTTGAACGCGAAAACCAAAACTGATGAAAAAGGCAACCCGTACATTATTATATATTTACCTGGCCGTCGGCCTTTTCGTGACCCTATTCCTGGTGCATTGCGGACTGACGGCCCTGACCGTGACCGTACCTGAACAGGCGACGGTAAATGAACGCGTAACCTTCGTAATGCACAGCGGTGCAGAGCCCCGGATCGAGGAACCGGGAACCTATACGACACAGTTGCTTGCCGGTATCATGGTTCCGAAAAGTTGGAATGCCAGAGAAAATGCGGTGTTAACCTTTACCAGCCCGAAGGGAAATGGCGTCATGCGCATGATTCCGGACGCAGAAATAGAACCGGTATCGGGTCTGAGCTGGCATCAGGCAGCAAAAAAAATGTTCGGGATCGGCCCGAATCTGGTGGACGACTTTGAGTGGATCGTTTACCGGAGTACCCAATCTTATACGTTCCGCAACAATGAAGATATCGGTTTCGATGTGAAGGTGGAATGTAACGTCGGGGCAGAAAACATGCTGGTCCGATTGGGCTTTTACGTTGGCTCTTCCATCGAAAACCTCCGCCCGGAAGATACAGACTATAAAAAAGTTGCGTTTTCGCAGGTATTTGAAGTTACCGGTGGGGAGGGTGACTTGATTGACTTTGTCAATCCGCAGTTGGCCACCGTGCAACCTGTCAGGACGCTGGATAACGATATCATTACGCTGACATTTGATGCCGGGGTAACTCACACCGTATTGGATAACCAGGAAGATGTCTATGTAACCATCCGATGCTTTGATGAAGACGGATTGCTTATCGACGAAATTAATGAGCAGACCGATAAAACCCGGCTCAGAAGCATAGGGGGCAAAAAGTTCTTGCTGGATTTTTGGCCGAGGGGATATTTTAACGTGGAAAGGGACCAGCGGATCGCCCGTCTTGAATACTTCTATACGGATGCCAGCGGTACCCTGCGCGTCGGATATGGCAATACCGAAGAGCCTTTTAGCTATACATTTCGTTGTCAGTAAGCGGACCGTTTAGCAATTGAAAAGTTACATACTAACCAAACTAGCTTGGAAATGTTGAGTCACTATATAAAAATCAGTGCAACCGGTTTACTCCTGCTGCTTGCGGCAGACCAGGTTGCACATGCAGGATTGAATAAATCAGGTGTAAGGTGCTGTGCGCTTGGTCAAATGGAGAAGAGCAGCCCCGTCAGCGTAGTTGATGAATATGGCAAACCGTTGCCGGGTGTGAAAATCTATTCATTGCAGGGGGAACTGCTGGGCGAGACCGATGAACAGGGTGTGGTCGATGTCGCGGTGACCGGGCCGGATATGCGTATAGTACTGAAGCATCCGGCTTACTACACAAAAGCGTTGACGATTGAGACAACCACCGTCGTGGCCATGGTCCCGAATTACCTGCAGGAGCCCGCAACGGTTGACGTGCTGCATGATAGACGGGATCGGAACTCGGTTATCGGATCCGTCGCGGTGGTGTATAACAGCCAGCTTAAGTCAACACCCACGCCTTTGTACCTGAACGCCCTTACAGGCAGGCTTCCCGGATTGTACACACAGGAAACCAGCGGATTCCGGTCGGCACGTACCGCTCCGATTACCGCGAATGATTTGGCAGGTTCGCTGCCCACGGACGCTACCAAGTACAGCACCAGCCTGAGCGACAATGCAGAGGTGGCTTTTCAGTTGCGGGGGCAAAATCCGGTGGTGTTAATCGACGGAGTCCAACGGGAAATTTATTCGATCGATCCGGAAAGCATCGAATCGGTTACCGTCGCCAAAGATGCGCTGTCAGCTATGCTCTTGGGACAACGAAGCTCCCGGGGTGTGCTGCAGATTACGACCAGGAAAGGGAAGCCGGGGCCTCCGCGCATTTCATTTACCGCACAAACCGGCGTACAGAATGCGCTGAAACTCCCCGAGCCGTTGAGTGCTCATCAATATGCCTACCTGTATAACGAGGCCTTGTTGAATGTCGGACGGGCACCGGTGTATGCGCAGGAAGATTTTGACGCGTTTAAGAGTGGAAGCTCTCCGCTTTTTTATCCCGATGTGAATTGGTACGAGACGGTGTTGAATAAGAATAATCCCATAACCAAATATAACCTTGGGGTAAACGGCGGGACAAAGACCGCGCGATACGCCTTGTCGTTAAGTTACCTGAACCAAGAGGGAATGTTCCAGTCGTCCGATCAGTTTGACTACGAAACCAATTTAAAGCAGCAAAGATACCTGATCAATAGTTCCATCGATGTCGATGTGACGAGTGATCTCACCATCGGGCTTCAACTGTTTGGTCGGATTCAGGAGGGGCGGCAGCCCGGGGCTGGCGTAGGAAGCATACTCAATGCGCTACATGCCACACCGAATAATGCCTATCCGATTTTTAACGACGACGGCAGTTACGGGGGGGCGTCCGAATATACCACCAACCTCTTTCAACAGGTTACGGGATCGGGCTACCGCTTGGATAATACCCGCGACGTAATGGCAAACCTCGATTTCAATTACCGGTTTGACCGATGGCTGCCGGGACTATATGCCAAGGGTAAATTCAACGTTTCATCGACCTCGTCCAGCCTGGTTGACCGGAGCCGTCAGCAACCGGTGTACGACGTCCGTTACAATGAACAGGGGGAACTCGTATACGTACGGTACGGCAATATAGCGGATCAGCCCAACTCGTTTGCCACGACATCGACGGCAAATTTCGTCTACTACCAGGGAAGTGTCGGATACGATACCCCTACTGAGGGCGATCACCAGATCGGGGCGCGGGTTTTCATGGATCAACAGACCGCAAATTATCAGTTTGATCTGCCCGCGATCCATACCAATGTGGCGGCTACCGCAAATTACGCCTACCGGAAGAAATACTTTGCCGAGTTGGCAGCCAATTACTCCGGATTCAATCGCTTTCAGCCGGGAAAAAAATTCGGACTGTTTTACGCCGTAGGCTTGGCATGGGACATGGCCCAAGAGGCTTTCCTGGCGGGCCAATCCGAGTGGCTGACGGAATTGAAACTGCGGGCCACCTATGGTAAAACCGGCAACACGAACGAAGGTGCATTGGGTTATTACAGCTGGCGGCCCTCCTTCGGCCAGGACGGTATTAACGGATATAACGTAGGTTCGGAATATTCGTTTGTCAGCAGTTTGGTGGAGAAAGGCCTCGCCAATGTCGATGCTACCTGGGAAAAAGGACATAAGTTCAATGTGGGATTGGATCTGTCGCTGTGGAATTCCCTTAGCCTATCCGCCGAATACTACCGGGATACGTATTACGATCTGTTGCAGCAACGGGGATCCACCATTGAGTTGATCGGAATCGGCTATCCGAACGAAAACATAGGCAAGAATCGGTATGAAGGTCAGGAGGTTGCGATCACGTATCAGAACCGGGTGGGGGACTTCCATTATTTTATTGCAGCCAATGCCTCGCGGATGCGCACCGAGGTCGTATATATGAACGAAGTTTTCCAGAAGTATCCTTGGAACCGCCGTACCGGAATGCCGGTAGGACAGACGTTCGGTTACCTTGCCGACGGATTGATAAGAACTCAGGCGGAAGCCGACGCCGCCCCGCTTCTTGGCGGAAATGAAGTGCATCCCGGAGACGTCAAATTGGTTGACCTGAACAACGATGGCGTCATCAATATTTACGACCAGACGGCGATCGGTAATACGAAACCTTTATTGTATTTTGGAACTACCGTCGGGTTCAATTTCAAGGGACTTGATTTTAGCGTCCTGCTACAGGGAGTTGCCAACCGCACGTATCAGCAAACGGATTACGCCTTCGGAAGCAGTGGGGAACGCCAGGGATACACCTACCTGTTGGGACGATGGACACCGGAGACCGCCGAAACGGCAACGTATCCGCGCCTGACGATCGGCGCGGATCCGACCAATACCCCGTATCTCAATACCTCCAGCTATTGGACACGGTCGGGCGAATACCTGCGGATACGGAATGTCGACCTGGGCTACACGTTTCCCTTCCACTTGAGCCGGAAGATACGGGTCTCGGCCCTCCGTATTTTTGCCAATGCGCAGAACCTGTTTACCCTTACGCCGTATGACCGGCTGGATCCCGAGATCAGCGGCGATACCGCTTATCCCATCCAGCGCGTGATCAGTTTGGGGGTGAATGTCAAATTATAAACCTGAAATCAGTTAACGATATGAACTACATACATGTGAAATGGTTTGTTTTCGTCGGACTCGCAACGTCCGTTTTTGCCTGCAAGAGCGACCTCGAGGTTGAGCCCATTGAATTACAAACCTTGTACCAGGTATTTGATAAAAACGACTCCGCGGGGGTCGAGGCCAACCGGTTTTTGTTAGACTGCTATCGTTTCCTGCCTGAAACGGGAAACCGCGTAGGGGGAGACTTTCTGGACGCCGCTACGGATGATGCGGTCTCTTCAAACCCTACCAACACGTCGGTGCAGCAATTGGCGATGGGAGCGTATACGTCCGACAATTATCAGGATAATCGGTGGGCCTCGTGGTACCAGGGCATCCGTCGCACAAGCATTTTTATTGCGAATATCGATCGGGTACCCTTGAAGGGGAAGCTGGCCAACGGAACTTCATTCAATCGGGTGTGGAAAGCGGAAGCCCGGTTTCTGAGAGCGTTATTTTATTTTGAACTGGTTAAGCGCCATGGTGGCGTGCCTTTGCTTGGTAACAAGGTGTATCAATTGAATGACAATATCGAGCTGCCACGCCGGGATTTCGGAGAATGCGTGGAGTTTATCGTGAGCGAATGCGACGCCATTACGGATAGCCTGCGGACCGATCCGTTTAACCTTGCTTTTTACGAACGGCCGACCAAAGCGGCGGCACTGGCGCTCAAAGCACGGGTGCTGTTATACGCGGCCAGCCCGTTGTTCAACGGCGGAAATATCGATCCGCAAAGTTCCCTTACGGGTTATACCGACTTTTCTGCCGACCGGTGGGAAGCGGCGGAAAATGCAGCACGGGAAATCTTGGAAATGAATCTGTTCGCACTCGAACCGGAGTTTAAAGACGTTTTCATAACCCGGAACCACGAGCGTATATTTTCAAAGCAGGGCGGAAACAATACCAGTATCGAAAATAATAACGGGCCCGTCGGGTATTCGTCCGGCGTCAATAACGGCCGGACAAGCCCTACGCAGGAGCTAGTAGATGCTTTCGGTATGGCAAACGGGTTGCCCATCGACGATCCGAACTCGGGATACAACGAAAACGATCCCTATGTAAACCGGGATGAGCGTTTTTATGCCACGATCTTTTACAACGGCGCTCCTTGGCTGGGCCGCCCGGTGGAAACGTTCGAAGGGGGTGCCGATAAGCCGGGAGGGACGAAGCAGCAGACGAAAACCAGCTATTACCTGCGGAAATTTATGGGGAATTTTGAATCGGCCGTCAATTATAGCAACGTAAACCACGATCATATCCTCTTCCGTTATGCAGAAGTACTGCTCAATTTTGCCGAAGCGCGGAATGAACGGTTGACTGCGCCCGATCAAGAGGTGTATAACGCCGTCGAGCAAATCAGGGAACGTGCCGGATTGGCACCGTTCCAGCTTTCGGCCGGACTCAGCCAATCGCAGATGCGTGACATCATCCGGAACGAACGCCGCAAGGAACTCGCTTTTGAAGAACACCGGTTTTATGACGTAAGGCGATGGAAGCTGGCCGAGCAGGAGTTCAATAAAGAGTTGTCGGCAATGACCATCTACAAGACGGGTACGGGAATCATCCGGCAGCAGACACCGGTACTAAAAATGAAGTTTGAAGAGCGGATGTATTTGGCACCGATCCCGTTTAGTGAGGTCATCAAAAATCCGCAAATGATACAAAATCCGGGTTGGTAATCAAATCGCTAATTTCTAGTCGAAAGAAACAATGAAGAGAAGTATATATCTTTTACTGGTCATGATCGCAGCACCCGTTTTGCTTGTTGCCCAAACGGTGGTGTCAGGTGTCGTGAAAAATACCGAAGGGCCACTGGCAGGGGTGACTATTTTGGAGAAAGGTGGCAGCAACGTAGCCCAGTCTGATCAGAATGGCCGGTTCCGCATTTCCCTGAGCCGGGGTCGGAATGTATTGGTGTTCAGCAGTGTGGGATACACCACACAGGAGCGGTCGATTGAAGGGGAGGGAGAATTGGAAGTAATCCTCCAGTCCAATGTGCAGGATATCAACGAGGTGGTCGTCGTAGGATACGGAACGACGAAGAAACTGACCAGTACCGGCGCGCTGAGTTCAATTAAAGGGGCGGATATCCGGCAAATTCCCACCGCCAATGTGCAAAATACATTGGCAGGCAGGTTGCCCGGGTTTGTATCGGTTCAACGATCCGGACAACCGGGCCGGGACGCTTCGGATTTTTATATCCGTGGCGTCAGTTCGCTGAATCCGGACGGGAACCAGCCCTTGATTATTGTAGATGACATTGAATATACGTATGAGCAACTGTCACAGATCAATGTAAATGAAATTGAGAGCATCTCCATCCTCAAAGATGCATCAACTACCGCGGTATTTGGTATTAAGGGGGCAAACGGGGTATTGGTGGTGAAAACCCGCCGCGGTCAGTCCGGGAGGCCAAAGATCAACGTCCGCTTGGAATCCGGTGCGCAAAGCCCGGTAACCCGGCTGAAATTCCTGGACGCTTATGAAAGTGCGCTGCTCTGGAACGAGGCGATCGCCAACACGGAGGGGGATAACACCAACCAACCTTTCAGTTCAGAAGCGCTGGAACATTTCCGGTTGGGGGACGCTCCATATGCCTATCCGGATATCAATTGGTATGAACGGATATTTAAACCCATGAGCTTTCAACGGAACAGCAATGTGGATGTAACCGGGGGTAGTGAAAGCATCAAATATTTTATTTCCGGCGGAGCGTTTTCCCAGGATGGTAATCTCTACGATTTTGAAAATCACGGTGATCAGGTGAATAACAACTACTATTACCGGCGGTTCAACCTCCGGTCCAATCTTGATGTTCAGGCTACCAAAAGCCTGCAGTTACGACTGGATTTCCGGGCAAACTTCAATCGGATCAATGCGCCAAGAGCAGGAAATATCGTGGGTGAAGTCTTTAATTTCAATAAAATACGACCCTGGTCAGCACCGTTTCTTAACCCGGATGGATCGTATGCGTACGCCGGTGATACGCAGGATCTGTCGCCTACGATCAATGCCCGGCTGGCAACAGCTGGATACAGGCTGGACCGGCGGAACGACCTGAATATCCTGTTCGGAGGAACGCAGGATCTGGATGCAATCACGGAAGGGCTTTCGTTTTCAGCCCGCGTGGCGTACGCAAGTGTTGAATCCAATGGACGGGAACAGGCAAGGGATAATTTGCCCGTATATAAGTATTTCCCGGAAACAGACTCCTACCAGCTCAAAGGAGGGGCGCCATACGTTTTGAGCCCCTACACGCTCCGGGCATATCAGGGCGACTATAACAGCCGGGTAAATGTACAGGCCAATTTCAATTATGTCAGGTCGTTCGGCGAACATCAGATCAACACCCTATTGCTTTATAACCGGGAGTCTTACAGTACAAAAGGCGACAGACAGTCTAATTGGATCCCACAGAATTTTCAGGGATTTACGTTCCGGACCGGCTACAACTACAACGAGAAATACCTCGTGGATGTCACGGCTGCGTATAACGGATCCGACCGTTTTCAGGCCGACAAACGGTACGGCTTTTTTCCCGCCATATCGGTCGGATATAACCTGGCGAAGGAATCTTTCATGATGAATAGGTTCGATTTCATCGATTTACTTAAGCTGCGTGCCTCCTACGGGGTGGTAGGGTCTGATAAGGTAGCCGGTGATCGCTATTTATACCAGCAGGTTTATAACACAGGCGGTGGTTATTCGTTCGGAGAGACCCATCAAGGTGTCGGTACGATTTACGAAGGCAACCTGGGCAACAGCAACGTAACCTGGGAAAAGCAGAATTCATTTGATGTTGGTCTGGATGTGAGCGTTCTGAAGAATCGGTTCTCGCTCGTGGTTGATTATTTCCATAACATCCGCTATGACCAATTGGTAACCTCCCAATCCTTGCCGCTAAATATCGGCGTAGGGGTATCGCCCACCAACATCGCGCGCGTCCGGAACCGGGGGGTCGAGTTTGAACTGAATTACAACGACCACATCGGGGCGTTTAATTACAACGTCAAAGGCGTGTTGACTTATTTCAAGAATAAGATACTCTTTCAGGATGAACCTGCACCGGCCTTTCCGTGGCTACGGTTAACCGGGCATCAGGTAAACCAACCCATGGGATATCTGTTTGACGGTTTTTATACCGAAGAGAACCTGGCCGAAAGTGCAAAACCGGCAGGTGGCTATGAAGTGCAACCGGGGGATTTGCGTTATAAGGACTTGAACGGTGACGGTGTGATCGATGATTTCGACCGGACCGCAATCGGTAGACCGGATATACCCAACACCAGCTTTGGGCTGACGTTGGGCGGGAGTTACAAAGGTTTTAGTTTCAATATTCTGTTGCAGGGTACTACCGGATATAGCTTTAGCGTCCAAGGAAGCGGAATCGAGCCTTTTCAGAGTCAGTTTCAACCCATACATCAGCAGCGGTGGACGCCTGAAAGCGTTTCGACCGCTCGTTTCCCCCGGTTGACAACAAATCCGACGACCATCAATAGCCCGTCGTCCTACCTGTCTGATTTCTGGCTGATTGATGCTACCTACCTCCGGTTGAAAACCGTTGAACTGGGCTACCAACTGCCCGATCGTTGGCTGCCGTTCAAGATGAACAACGCACGGGTTTACTTGAGTGGCTATAACCTGCTGACGTGGACGAATTATTCGCTGTACCAACAGGATCCGGAAGTTACTTCCAATACGGCCGGAGATGCCTATCAAAATCAACGGGTAGTCAATTTAGGTATTCAAATCGGGCTTTGATGAAACCGTGAAATATACTGACCAAATTAAACTAAAAGCCATGAAACGCGCAATTTTCAGTATGATACTAGGGTTTGTCCTGGTTACCTCATGCGATAAACAATTTGAAATGCCACCCCATCCGGGTAGAATGATCAAGGATTTCGTGCTGGAAAGCGGCCAGCATGGGGCGGCGACCATCTATAGAGAAGGCGACGTATTCAAAATACTGGTGCGGGTGGATTCCGAAGCCGATCTGACAAACATTACGCCGATTATTACCATTTCGGACCAAGCAACCATCAGTCCCGAATCCGGTAAACCGATTGATGTATCGGCCACGAAAAAAATCACCTATACGGTCACCTCGGCATCCGGACTACGTCGCCAGTGGGAGGTTGAATTCAAAGTGTATGAGTCCGGTATCACCGACTACGACACATACAGCATCGCGACGTCAACGGGTTTGGTGTTGCAAACCGCAGGGGATAGGAACTTTAACGAGAAGTATTGGCAGAATGCCACCATGACGGTGGCTGCCGCCGAAGCGACCACGGCAGAGAACCTCCAGCGGTGGCAGGAGTGGGATCTCATCTATCATAGCACGGAAAATGAGATCCGCTATTATCAGCTCCGTAATCTCAACAGCGGGATGTTCCTCCAGGCAGCGGACGCCGGTTCGCCGGTTACACAAAATCCGGAACTGAAGACCAATGCCGACCTTCAGCTCTGGCAGATCGAGGAGTCTACGGAAACTGGGCAATACGAGATTGCTAATAAGGCCAATGGGCTTTATCTGACCCTGAGCGGTCTTGGAGCGGCGAACCTGACGGTGGTAAGTGCCGAAAAGCAAGGAAGCGAACGCCAACGGTGGATCCTCACCAAGCTTCCCAAAGACAGTTACCGGGATGGCGATGTGACCCAGTTTTTTGCCCGGACCACCGGATCGGTAGCGTTCGATCAAGGTACCAGCATCCCGCTTTCAGACGGGCGGGTATTGTGGGTCACCCAGGATGCCTGGTATGAAGGAAATCTTACCGCCAACGGCCGGCTTTACGGTGACCGCTTCATATCTTACACCAATTCCATCATCATTCAGTCTACCATGGACAACTGGGACCCCAGGTCACCGATGATGACCAGGCAGGGAGCCAGTCACAACATAGGTAACATCTGTCCCATTCCGGAAGGTGCAGGCAGAAATTGGGTCGGCCCCGGAGTCGAATTGGGCGATTACGTGTATATTCATGGCGGGGAAGGCAACGGACTCGAAGATACCGACCAAGCCATTTACAAACTGAAAAAGGAATCCGGCAACGAATGGAACCAGGTAGAAAGGTTGGCCATACCGGGCATGACCGGTCAGCTGGCTATCGGCTACAAGGACGGTATGGTGAAGGCCAGTGACGGGTATGTGTATGTCTACGGGGAACGCGCAAAGCCGGAAACGTTTGGGTACAATACCCTTTTGTATGTGGCGCGATTCCCCCAAGATTCCCCGACGGATTGGACATTTTGGGATGGAACTGCGTGGGCTTCGATGCCATCCACTGCCTCGGCGGCGGTAGTCGACGAAGGAAACGGAACGAACAACTTCGCTTATTTAAATGGAAAGTATCTCCATTTGACCATGGATCAGGGCTTCTATTGCGGTATTCCTTCGGTCAATATGTATATATCCACGTCCACCAGTCCGACAGGGCCTTTTACGGAACCCAAGCTCGTGTACAGTTTTACGGAATACTACAAAGGATACAACGCGCGGGTTTACACGCCGATCATCCACACGGCGTCTCAGAACGATAAAAATGAGTTGCTGCTTACCTATAGCATTAATTTCGGCGCCTGCGCAGAAAATAACGAAGGCAGTGTAAAGGAAAGTGACGGCAACCTTGATCCCTATTTTTATCGGGTCAAGGGTGTCCGTGTACCGTATGAAATGCTAGGTTTATAGGTGAGACCATGAAATTGAATCGATTAAAAGCCCTGATTGGTTGCTGCCTTTTGTTCTCTATCCGTAGCTTTGCTGCGCCGGTTGACAGTTTGCACCTATCCGACGTCCTGCAAAGCCATATGGTTATTCAGCAAAACCAACCCTTCAAGGTCTGGGGAGAAGCCAAACCGGGCAGGAAAGTCGTCATCCATGCAGATTGGCTCACGGTCCCGACGGAAGTTTATGCGGATGCAAATGGCAATTTCATGGGGATCATTCCCGTGCCAAAGGCAGAAAAGGGTAACTTTACGGCGCACCGTATTGATGTCACGGCGGGCGATGAGCAAGTGGAATTGAGCAACCTCTTGATCGGCGACGTTTGGATATGCAGTGGCCAATCCAACATGCAGTTTTCCGTCAAGGAGATGACGGGTGCAGAACAAGTCATTTCCGGGGCTGATCAATCACATATCCGGCTATTGAATGTGGCGCTTAATTTCAGCGAAACGCCATTGGAAAATTTCAAGGGCAACTGGCAGGTCTGCTCCCCCGAGTCGGTTTCGGGATTTAGCGCAGTGGGGTATTCGTTTGGTAAAAAGTTATCCGACAATCTCAACATTCCCATTGGGTTGATTTTTACCGGAATTGGTGCCTCGAGTGTTCAGGCATATATTCCGAAAGCGGATCTGGCGGCCGACACGATGCTCAACCGGGTGTATTTGCAGCCCTACCTGGCGGACCCGAAATCGAAGGAACCGGTAGATGGGGGCTTCTCTTTTGAAAAGGTCATGCGGCCGTATCTTTTATACAATGCCATGATTCATCCGCTGGTCAATCTGTCCATCAAAGGAGTTGTCTGGTATCAGGGTGAAGCCAACCACCTGGAAAGGGAAAGTTACGTGCGGGCGACACAGACGATGATCAACAGCTGGCGACGGGACTTTTCACAGGACCAGTTACCCTTTTATTATGTGCAGATTGCGCCATTTTTCCATGATCGTGAAGATCCGGCGCTGGCATTTGACGCCTATTTCAGGGAGGCACAGGAAAAAATAGCCGACCTCAATAATACCTATATGGTCAGCACGATGGACGTTGGCGACGCGAAGGACTTGCATCCAAAAAACAAAAAGTCCGTTGGCGAGCGGCTGGCTGCCGTTGCGCTTAACAGAGCGTATAACCAGTTGGATGTCGTGTATCAAGGGCCGCTTGTGGACAACGTGGAATGTGCGGGGCGCAAGGCTTATGTTTCCTTCAAGGTCGAAACGCTGGGAGCCGGCCTTCAAACGAATGACGGGCAACCGCCTCGATTTTTCTATGTGGCCGGGGCGGACCGGGTTTTCTATCCCGCGGAAGCGCGCATCGACGGCAGCCGTATTGTGGTGGAAAGCCGTAAAGTAGCCGATATCGCCGCCGTGCGGTACGCCTTTTTTAACTATCCGGTAACGAATCTGGAAAATAAAGAAGGCTTTCCGGCCCTTCCTTTCCGGACCGATACGTGGGAAGAAAAAATGAAGTAGATGAATCCGATGAAGAAACAATCGTTAGTAATACTCCTTTTTTGCGGGCTGCTGAACATCCGATTTTCGGCGATGGCGCAGGAAGCTTATTTCATAGATGGCTACCATGGAGGCGTCTATGGGCATTACCCGCTGGGGCAGACCGATTTTATTACGAAAATGCTGAAAAAGCATCCCGAGTGGGACATTAACCTGGAAGTCGAGCCTGAAACATGGGATGCGGTGAAATTGCGTGATCCGGCGGCTTACGAAGCATTCAAACAGCTATTTGAAGACCAGTCGGTCAGCACCGGGCGGATTGAATATGTCAATCCCACCTATGCGCAGAGTTATCTTTTCGCCACCTCCGGTGAAAGCAACATCCGCCAATTCTCCTACGGCATGGAGTTGCTCCGGAAACATTTTCCGTCGGCCGTATTTACCACTTATTCGGCCGAGGAACCTTGTTTTACCAGTTCGCTTCCCTATATCCTGAAATCGTTCGGATTCAAATACGCGTCCACCAAGAACCCCAACACCATGTGGGGCGGTTATACCCGGGCATTCGGGGGCGAGTTGGTCAACTGGATCGGTCCCGACGGTACCGCCATCCCTACGGTGCCCCGTTACGCCATCGAAGACCTTCAGCCGGGTTCGACGTGGCAAAGCATCGCCTGGTTTAACAGCAAGGAGTATATCCGGAAATCGTTTGATGCGGGTATCCAACATCCGGTGGGGATGACCATTCAGGATGCTGCCTGGAGCCACGGATGGGCAAAGGGGCCATGGCTCGGGCAGGATACCTCCCAATTTTATACCCCTACCCGGTATACAACCTGGCGCAACTACATTGCCAACTATTCCATCGGAACGCCCGATGAAGATTGGCACTTCTCCCAGGAAGATGTCTTGACCAGCCTGGTGTGGGGTAGTGAAGTGATGAATACGCTGGCGCAGGAGGTCAGAGGGGCGGAAAACAAGATTGTACAGGCGGAAAAAATGGCGGCGTTTGCTTCGCTCGTGAAAAACACGCCCTGGCCGAAAAGGCTTGTAGACGAAGGGTGGATTAAACTACTGCTTTCGCAGCATCACGATTGCTGGATTGTCCCCTACAACAATCTCCAGGGCGGGCGTACCTGGGCCGATCACGTAACCGAGTGGACGGGAGTGACCCGCCAGAATAGCCACGTGGTTATTGATCGAGCGCTGAAAGCCCTGAATGGAAAAAGCGGACAAAATGCGGTTCGGTTGTTCAACACCCTGGCGGTCGACCGGGACGAAATAGCCCGTGTCAAAGTGCCTTCGAATTGGGTTCGTTCCACTTGGGAGGTCGTCGATCGGCAGGGCAAGGCGCATCCCGCACAGCTGGTCAAAGAAGATGGCATCACCTGGATGTTGTTCCGTGCACAGGTTCCCTCTTTTGGCTATTCCACCTACACCGTCCGCGAGGGAAAAGCGGCCGCCAGCGATGCGCTATCGTATCGTCAGGAAAAGGGTAAATACGTGCTCGAAAGCGATCTATACCGACTCGTTATCAATCCGGAAAAAGGCGGTGTGATTGAAAGCCTGGTTGCCAAAAAGCTCAACAACAAAGAATATGTAGACGCTACCAGCAACTGGCGCTTCAACGAACTCAAAGGGTATTTCGGCGAACAGTCAACCTTTGTATCCAGCGCCGACCAGCCTGCCAGCATACGGGTGGTGGAACATGGGCCGTTGATGCTTCAACTGGCAATCGATGGGATGATCGGCGAACACCCCTTTACCCAAACCATCCGGCTACAGCAAAACGAAGAAAAAATAGACATGGGCGTATTTATCGATTGGCAGCGCAATGAGGCCATCGGAGAAGCTGGCATTCCATTCACTGCCGAAAACCCGAGGAAAGCATTTTATGACGATCGCTATAAACTGCTGGTCTGTTTTCCGGCAGCCATCAGCGATCAGCAAATCTACAAGGATGCGCCTTTCGATGTGACTAAAAGCCAATTGGAAAATACGTATTTCAACCGGTGGGACGAGATCAAGCACAACATTTTGTTAAACTGGGTGGATCTCGGAAGCAACGGTAAAGACCCTAGTTTGGCCCTTTTTACCGACCATACCACCAGTTACGTGCACGGTAGCGATCATCCGTTGGCGCTTACCCTGCAATATTCGGGTAGGGGGCTATGGGGCCGGGATTATACCATCACGGGTCCCACAGAGATCTCCTACAGTTTGCTGCCGCATGCCGGTAAATGGGACGACGACCGGATCTGGACCCGAAGTGAACGCACAAACGAGCCGCTGGTAGCTGCCTTGGTCGACGCTGGGGCCGAGGACGTAACGCAGCAATCGTATTTTTCCATCGAAGACCATGCGTATGAGTTGGTATCCATGGAAATGAAAGGAGCAGACCTCTACATCCGGCTCTTCAATGCCCAAAGCGATCAAACCGAGCGGCAGATCACATTTGGCGGAAAGGCGGATACGATAGAATGGGTAGAGTTAAGCGGTGAGGTTTCCGGGCAAGCGCAATATAGGACCGCAGAAAACCATGCAACGGCCATCACGGCCCGTATTCCCCGCTTCGGTATCCGGACCCTCAGGCTCAGCAACGTGAAAATGGAATGATTCGCTTATGTTCCCGTTGATCTCATCGGTGTTCAATTATGTATTCGGCACGGATTTCTCCTGGCCGATACCCACTTTTGGATTTTTCGTAACGCTATCGTTTATACTTTCCTATTGGGTATTCCATAGCGAGTTTGGTCGTAAGGAACGGGAAGGCCTGATCAACGCCTTTGAAGAACGGGTAGACATGGGGGGGATGCGTGCCAACGTTTTCATCGGTTTAGGTTATGGGCTGCTTGGCTTTTTGATCGGATTTAAAGGCGGCGGAATATTTCTGGAATATGATTCGTTCCGCAGTAATCCGCTTCACTGGCTGTTGTCAGGTCGCGGCAGCTGGGTTGCCGGTGTGGCGTTATCGGTGTTGTCGGTTCTTTTCTTATTGCTTATGCAACGGAAATTACTCCTCGAGCCCCGCCGGGAGGCAACACGTATGGTGAGCCCCAAGAAGCTGTTGCCCGCCATGCTGCTGTGGGCAGGGTTGACGGGTTTTTTGGGCGCGAGAATCTTCCATGTATTTGAGGATGGTCAGCTTTTCCGGGCGCAGACCTTTATGGAACTATGGGAATCAGGTGGACTGACGTTCTGGGGTGGACTGTTTTTCGGCGCAGCGAGTTATTTCTATATCGGTATCCGGAAGGGAATGGATTGGAAGCACTTGGCGGATATCGGCTCGTTGGGAATGTTGATGGCCTATGGTGTGGGCCGTATCGGGTGCCACCTCTCCGGCGACGGGGACTGGGGCATCGTGAATAACTACGAAAAACCCGTTGAATGGCTACCGCAATGGGCATGGTCGTTCCGGTTTCCACATAACGTGCTCAATCAGGGAGAATACATACCCGGTTGTTCGGGTAAGTACTGCTCCATACTGCCTCATGGCGTATTTCCGACTTCATTGTATGAAGCCGCCGCCATACTGCTCGTCTTTGGTGTGTTGTGGTGTATACGGAAATACATCAAGGTTCCCGGAATGGTGTTCACTATTTACTTGTTTGTCGTCGGTATTGAGCGGTTTCTGATTGAATTTATACGCGTCAACTACAAATTCAATGTAGGGGGTATTGCGTTGTCAGAAGCACAGTTAATCAGCCTCGGGCTTCTGTTATTAGCGGCGTTCGTTGCGGGGTACCTGTTCATGAAAAACGGAGCCAAACGGCGTTTGCTCAAGTGATTACCGAGTCTCTCACAGACAAAGTCTCGCACACCACAGAGTCCCGTACACCGGCACGCGTATGGCAAGCCCCCGATCAAGGCCCGATGTACCCCACGTACACACTCTTACTGTATTGCTTTTTGCTGGTGCTGTGCAGGAAAAGGTATGCATGAAACGGTGCGGTCTGCAGCTGCGGGGGTAGGTCCACTTTGATATACCCTTCCGTGCGGGTACAGGTGACCGGGTTGCGGCCGGCGACACCTGCGTCCGGACTGTACGCTACCAGCACAACCTCATCCGCAGCTTTTGCCAGTGGGTTCTCTTCACTGGAGAAATAGATTTCAAGCGCTTCCGGCCCGAGTACCACGTCCTGTATATCCACAGACGGAAGCATTCCCATGCTGATTGCCACCCGGTCGGGCACGATCCGCTGATCGGGATACTGACCCTCGATAGCATCTTGTATCAGCTTCTTGAGCGCCTGGCCAAAAGCCTTGCTTTTGTTGCCCTTGCCGTAGCCCAGCCAGGTTTCGGCGATGATGGAACGCAGCGGGTTGAGGAACGCCATCGCCAGACGCAGCCGCTGCTGCACGGCTAGTTTGCCATACGATTTCTCCTTCACCTTCGGTTTGCTCTTGTCGTAGAAAAAATCCATGGTTTTTTGAGTTAGATTTCGGCGTCTGTCAACGGGAGGTATTCGGTACGGGACACCTGTTTTTTCCTGCTATCGGCAAAGAACAGCCACACATGTAGCTCGTTTCCCCTTACCGCTTCGTCAAAAGAGATGAACGCCTCTCCTTCATGCCGCAGGGCGGTTTGCCAAAGAAGCAAATCTAATGAAACGCTGTAGGCGATGGCATAGCCCACATCGTCCATAGCACCACCCACGCCATAGGTCTTGGAGTTCCATACGACTTTGACTCCTTCGTGGGTCAATATGGCCTTTTCCGCCCCTGCGGTGTACAGCGATCCGTGGCTAAATTTCAGCGCCGGGTAGTTGAGCGTGACCTGGTCGCCCTCCTCCACGAACGCATGGTCATAATTGTAGCTGAAGGCGGCGTTTTTCGCGGTGGCCCGGCTGGTAAGACTACGGAAGCCGATATCAAGCACCGGAGTGATCTTCATAAAAAACTGGTTGAGTAGCTTGAACTTCTGATGCTGTACGGCTTGCTTCTCCGAAGGCTTGAGCTTGTTGCGCTTGACTTTATGCATCCCCTTCATGTAAGGGATTTTTCGCCAGCTGCTGCCAATCACGCTACCTACTTTGCCTTTGAATGGACCATTTATACCTTCTTTAAAAGTTGCCATATTGCTTATCAATTGGTTATCAATCCGTTTCCAAGAACAAGTTTAAAAAATTCCGATAGGTGTTCCAAAATATATTACCATAAAATTTATATGATTTACTTATAACCCTTATAATTTTAATATCTATAATATAGTTATTGAGGTCTTTTAATTGACAAAAACACGGTAAAAAGACGATGAAAAGACAGTAAAAAGACTATAGGTTATAATTGTATAACCTAATTTTTATAAATTTTCAACCATTTTACTCCTAAAGCACTCTTTATCACTTTTTCCCGGCTTTTCGGAAGCCTGTCGTAAATCCTCCAAATCTGCTCCGTAGGTGTCAAAAAGGGGAAACTCAGGGATGTTTAGGAAGGTAACGGACATTTTTTAGTTTTGCCGGTATGACGATTCGAGAAATAGCTGATATCCCAGGGCTCAATATGGAGGAGCTACGGCTAAAAGGTTTTAAGGTTCACGAGCTATCGGAAACTCCCGATGTACCGGTCAGGGCGGGAAGGCGTGACTTTTATAAGATGGGCCTGGTAAACGGCGACATGACGATCGACTATGGGGGGCAACTGCTTGAAATTAAAGGAACGGTGCTCTTTTTTGTAAACCCCCGAGTGCCGCACTCCATTATCCGCCGTGTTAACAAGACGAGCGGTTATGCCTGTATTTTTACGGAGAATTTTATCGATAGCCGTGAATTACAGGACTCACCGCTTTTTAGCGCCGGCCATAATCCGGTCGTAGCGCTCAATAAGGAGCAGGCCGTTTTTATTGCGGATATCTATAGAAAAATGTTGTCCGTATATACTGGCGATTATCCTTACAAGGCGAGCCTGATCAGAAATTGCATCGGGCTCATTATTCATGAGGCTTTAAGGATACAGCCATCGCAAACCGCTTTGGCGTATCGAACCGCTGCTACCAGAATATATCATTTATTTGTGGACCTGTTAGAAAGGCAGTTTCCCATTGAACAGCGTAATGAAATACTTCCGTTGAGGACGGCTCGGGATTTCGCCGCCAGTCTTTCTGTGCACGTCAATTATTTAAACCGCGCGGTAAAGCAGGTAACAGGGAGGCCGACGTCGATGCATATCGCAGCACGCATCATCGCTGAGGCAAAAGCGCTGCTGCAACATACAGACTGGAGCGTAGCGGATATAGCATATGCACTGGGTTTCGAATATCCTGCGTATTTCAACAATTATTTTAAACGAATCACTGGCACCACCCCGAATTCATTCCGTAAAGTTTGAAAGTCATAATTATTGGTTTGATTTTGAAGTTTCGTCTTATGATGTCCCGCGTAACTTTGCCTTATCAAACAAATAGAGAATACGATGAAAATTTTAGTAACCGGGGCCACCGGAAAAGTAGGCAGCCGATTTGTGCCACGTTTATTGAGTAAAGGGTATGATGTTTCCATCCTTGTAAGAGATGCCTCCAAAGCGTCGGAGTTCGCCAAACTCGGCGCGAGAATATTTACAGGCGATTTATACGACACAAGCTCTCTGCTGCCTGCCCTGAAAGGAATTGACACAGTAGTGCATCTAGCCGCTCTTTTCCGGACTTTTACCGATGATGAAGGTATCGTTAAAACCAATCGAGAGGGAACAAAGGGGTTGGCCGAGGCCGCATTGGCCGCAGGCGTAACGAGATTTGTCTTTACCAGTACTAGTAACGTATATGGATCGGGATATCGTCGGCCCGCCAGGGAAGATGAAAAAGTAGATGTCGACGATCCGAGGGCATATTCTTCGAGCAAGATTGCAGCAGAACAAGAATTACTGTCGCTGCATCGAAGCAAAGGCTTCGACGTGCGCATCTTACGTCTGGCTTTCGTATACGGGGACAAAGATCCTCATATTGCCGAGATCATTCCGTTGTTAAAACGTCTAAAGCGCCATTCGGGTTCGAGAATGCATATGGTACATCACTTGGATGTTGAGCAGGCTTTGTTGCTTTTACTAAACATGCACGGTCTGGATGGCGAAATATTCAACGTCGCGGATGATGCACCCATCACTCTGTACGAATTGGCAGACTCATTTGGAAGGGCCGCCGATACGTTTGACGCGGAAGAAACGCCATTTAAGGATCCTTTTGAAGGTGTATTGGACGTCTCTAAGCTAAGGAAGAGAACTGGCTTCAGGCCTTTGGTACCAAGCTATTATGTAGCTCGTGATCTTGATATTTTATAGAAGCTGGCGTTCAGTGAGGGGCTTTCTTTAAAAAGCTGTTATCGTCCAGTTCGCCGGTAGGCCATGAAATCCACTTCCAATAATTTTTTGAGCGTTGCCTGCGTCCATTGAGTAGGGAGGATCCGAAGCAGCGTGTTGCGAACACCGATCATCAACGGATGTGTATATTGTGCAGCGCGTCCGATTTTCCAGGACGTATCGGTAATATATTTCGTTCGTTTTAATCGCCTTATCTCGAAATTTTTGAAGGCCGTCTCAATCGAGCTGTTCTGTTTAATCTCTTGGTTCAGCACGGCGACATCTTCGAGGGCTTGGCAGGCTCCCTGGCCCATATTTGGAGTAGTAGCATGCGCCGCATCACCGATCAGCAATATATTGTCGTAAGCGAAGCGGGTTAGCGGTTTGATGTCGACGATGTCGTTCCAAAGCAGGTCTTCGTCGCTCGTATTGGATAAGATTTCCGGGATGGGGTAGTGATAGTCGCGGAAATTCTGCAACAAGTCGGTCACTGAATATTTTTTGTATTTGTTGCTGTTTTGAGGAGCGTTGATGCAAGCATACCAGTAAATGCGGTCATGAATTAAGGGTGTCATACCAAACCTGCCTTTGGGACCCCATGTTTCCGAACCATGCTGCAAGCCGATGTTACCATTGGCGATCGTAGCCCGCCAGCAGGTATAGCCCGCATATCGGGGCTTGGCTTCGGGAATTAGTTGTTGCCGGGCTATGGATCGGACACCGTCCGCCACGATGAGGTAACGGCAACGGTAAGACGTGCCGTCTTCAAACGACAGCGAAACCGTATCGGCGATTTTTTCAAATCGCTTTAGCCGCTTGCCGAGAAGAATCCGTTCGGAAGGAAGCTTCGACAACAAATAGCTGTGTAAGTCGGCACGGTGGACCGTGAAATTTTTCTGATTGTACCTCGAACTCAGACGTTGGGTGTCGGGAGCGATTAGGGTGCGGCCTTTGTGATCCAAAATGGCGTAAGTTTCCGTGTAATAACCAATCTGTTCGATTTCCTCGCGAAGGCCGAGGTAATCAAATGCCTGCATTGCGTTTGCCGCTAAACCGAAACCAGCACCGATGCCTTTCAGTACCGCGGCTTGTTCGAAAACAAGAAAATCCTTTTTTAAATCCAAAAGGGCAATTGCGGCGGACAGGCCTGCCACCCCACCTCCGATGATTGCGTATTCACAGTCGAATTTCATGTTTCTTGCTGAGACCGTCACCAAAAATACACAAATGGGTCGGATTCAGAAGCTATTTATTTTGGCACGATGATTGATGGTTGTATATGCAACTATATTAAAAATGGATAATAACATAATTGAAACAAAAACATTTTATGATTTCCTGACGGGGAAGGCCTATACGGCATTATCCCGGCGCCTGCAGAAAAATCTTCGCGGTGCAGGTCTTGACATCACGAGTGAACAGTGGAGTATTTTGTACGCGCTATGGGAAGAGGAGGGACTTACACAGCAGGAGTTGGCGCAGCGGACATTTCGGGAGAAGACCGCAATTACCCGATTGATAGACAATTTAGTACGTAGCGATCTGGTGATTCGGGTTGCAGATAAAGGTGATAGACGCACCAATCTGATTTACCTGACCAAAGTCGGAAGGCAATTAAAAACGGTGTGTATGGAGCAGGCCAACCAAACGCTGAACGAGGCACTAGCCGGGGTAGACACCCCCCATATACACATTGCAAAAGATACATTGAAAAAAGTTTACGAGAACTTGAAATAAGTTATTTAAAAAATGGAAGTTAATTTAAAATAGTTGTATATACAACCATGTCTAATATGTGTACGATGAATAAGCGAATCTATCCGGTGTTATGCTGGATGTTTCCCATGTGGATGTTGGTGCCATTGGCCGGTTTCGGCCAGGAGGCACCTACGCTTGCGCAGTTGGCCGAGCGTGCTATCGAAAAAAGTCATTCACTAGCGAATGCCGAGCTGGATATCCAATCTGAACGGGAAACACGCAAGGGGATCCGAGAGACCTACTTGCCGCGTGTGGAAGCAAATGGAAAATTTGCACACGTAAATGCCGATGTATTGGTGGATCTTCCCACCACCACGCTCCCTTTGTTGAATATGCCGTTGTTTGATGGCAATGAACGGTTTCAATCCGCGGGCAATTTATGGACGTCGGATATCACGGCTTCGGCCGTGCTATTTAGCGGTACCAAGGTTCCGAAATTGGGCAAGGCGCTCGACCAGAAAATAAGGGCACAGGAGATTATGCTGGAAAAACGCAAGCAGGAAATCATGGACCAGGTAAGTACTGCGTATGATCAGCTCGCGTTGCTCCGCCAAGTACAAGGCGTGTTGGAGGAAAGCCAAAAACGGCTCGATATCGAGAAGAAGACCGCAGAGAAGGCGTTTGGATACGGTCTTATTACCTCCTACGAGCTGAACAAATTGGATGTTGCCGAGGCGACTTTCGTAGCGAAAAAGCAGGAGTATGAGGGAAAACGCAGATTGCTTCTCCAGCAGTTGCATCAGCTTACCGATGTTCCAGTGGATTCATTGGCATTGATCGCGCACACCCTTCAGCCTTACTCGCTCGCGGCCACATCCGAGGGCATCGCCAATCGGCCGGAGGTTGCCGCCTTGGATGCAGCCATCGAGGCAAACCGATACAAACTGCAGGCAGAACGAGCCCATTGGGTACCTCAGGTACAGGCCTTGGCCCGCGTCGGCTATTATGGCCTTACCAACGGGTCGCTAAAAACGCCGTACACGCTTCCGGTAAGTGGCCAATCAGTCCAGCTGGGTATCGATCGCTTGCAGGCCTTCCCGAGTTATATGGTCGGTGTTGGCTTCCGGTGGAACCTGTTTGACGGGATGCAGGGAAGGCGGGCGGTGAACAAGGCGAAAATAGAGGTTAGGAAAGCCGAGAATGAGCGGCAGGAGGCAGAGGAACTCCTTAATTTGAATCTCATTAAGGCGCAAACGGAGTACGAGCTGGCCAATAAGCAGTTGACAACGGGCCAAACCCGCTTGAATACGGCAAAAAATGCCCTTAACATCGCGCAGAAGGAATCCCGAGTCGGATTGATCAAGCCTGCGGAACGCATCGCCGCGGAAACCGATTACCAACAGGCTGCATTGGATTACTACCAGACGGTTTTCAATCAGCGCCGGGCTGCGTACCAGCTGCTGATCGCCACCGGAAATTTAACGCTTGAAAAACTAAACTAATAACTTGATAAAATTTACCGATCATGAATAGGAATATAGTAACCATGATGCTTTTTGCGGCTACCCTGTCGGCTTGTAGCACGACGGTGGAAAAGGGTGTTGAAGGCAAGATCAAAAGAGAGGCCATTACGGTAACGACGAAGGTGCCCGGACGAGTGGCAGAATTGTTGGTTTCCGAAGGCGACCGGGTCAGGCGGGGGGATACCCTTGCAGTCCTGGACATTCCCGAAGTGGACGCAAAAATTGCACAGGCACAGGGTGCCGTACGGGCCGCCTCGGCCCAATATGAGATGGCCGAACGTGGTGCCACGGCCAATCAACTGAAGCAATTGCAAGCCAAGCACGATGCGCTGAAGGAACAATATGAATTTGCACGCAAGTCATTTAGCCGTGTGGAGGCCATGTTCGCCGATTCACTGATTTCTCCGCAGCGCTACGATGAGGCGATGGCCAAGTTTCAAGGCGCACGTGCGCAATACGATGCCGCGGTGGCTGAACTCGCAGAGGCCAAATCCGGCGTACGCATTGAGAACAGACAGATGGCGCTGGGGCAGCAAGAACGGGCCGCCGGTGCCCTTCGCGAGGCTGAGGTGGCATCCGGTGAGCGCTATATTCTTGCGCCGGCCGACATGACCATTGAAACCATATCCCTGCATGCCGGCGAACTTGCTACACCCGGTTATAGCATTTTCAACGGATACCTGCCGCAAACCACGTGGTTCCGGTTTACACTGCCGGAGAGCCAGGTAGGCAAGGTTCAGCCGGGCCAGCAAATCCGGATCGTTGTACCGTACCTTGATAAAACCATCGAAGCAAAAGTTGCGGCGATCAAGCAGCTGGCAAAATATGCCGATGTTTCTACGGCGTATCCGGATTACCAACTGGAGGAGGCTGTCTATGAAATCAAGGTTCGGCCTGTACAGCCGGACGAAGCCGAAGCTTTTCTCAATAACGCGACCGTAATCTTAAACTATTGATCATGCGCACGTTCATCCAACTAGTCAAACGTGAGTTTCAGCTTTTCTGGGCAAACTCCGTACTGCGACTGCTGTTCATCGGGGCGCCGATCCTGTACGGCGTGTTGTTTGGGTTTGTGTATCAGAAAGGTAAGGTGACCGACCTGAACATCCTCGTGGTAGACCAGGACAATACACCGCTGAGCAATCGGCTGATCGACATGCTCAATGACAATGAGGTTCTCCACGTTGTGCAGGTCAAGCCTGAGCGACTGGATCTAAAGCAGGACCTGATCCGGCTGGACGGACAGGCGATTGTCGTCATCCCCGATCGTTTTGAAGCGGATGTGCTCCAGAATCGCTCGCCGGAACTCAATGTCCAGATTAATCTGGCGAATATCCTTACGGCCAACTACGCGTCGCGGTCCATTCAATTGGTACTGGGTTCGTTGAATGCCGGATTGGAAATGGAGGCCCTCCGTAAGCGGGGTACGCCGGATTATGCGGTCGCCGAGAAATACCAAGCGTTCAGCACGAACTACGTGCGTTTGTATAACCGCTCGTCCAATTACATGAGTTTTCTGTGGCCGGGCATGCTTGCTACGATTGTCCAGCAGGTGCTGCTATTGGCATTGGCCCTAAGTTTTGCACAGGAATACGAACGCGGTACGTTCAAGTCAGAGTTGCTGGCGCAAACGCGTTCACCTCTCAAGGCGATTTTAGTTAAATGTATGCCTTATTGGCTGATGATGATCCCGATAGGTTTGTTCTTCTGGGGACTGCAACAATACTTCCATGTACCGTTGATCCCGCATCAACCGGGTCCCAGTTTATTGTTGTTTATGCTCTTCATCGCGGCGTCCTCGTTTATGGGGATCTTGGTGAGTATATTGATACCCAGCCAGCTAAAGGCCACCGAAGTCTTGATGGTAGTGGCTACCCCGAGCTTTGTCCTCAGCGGATTCACCTGGCCACTGAGTCAGATGCCCGGCTGGGTCTCCGTGGTCGCAGATGTCATTCCCCTCACGCATTTTCTCGGCGGATACCGCATCCTGCTCATGCAGGAGGGATGGATGGGCGCGATCCACCCGCAACTGCTTGCACTGACGGTATTGACGGTTGTGTTTGGATTGTTGAGCTATGTGGCTCTGGCGTTGAAAATAAGACGCGTTTCCCGGAAAGGCCAGCCGTCTTCTTAAGACCTGGGGGCACTTTTTATTTTTGGAAGGTGCCGACCAACCAATCGGGGAAAATACCCAGCAGCAATACCGCTAAGACGGTCAGCGTCGCTATCAAAACGAGGTAGGACTGAGTGGGTCTGATATCGATAGATTCCTCCGATTTCCGAAGAAATGCATTCAGGGGTACTTTGAAATAGTAAAAGAGGGAAATAACGGTCGTGAGTGCCCCGACGATAAGCAGAATAATCATGCCCGGGTTGCCGGTCAGTTGCCAGTTGCCAAAAACCGACGTAAAGACCAGCAGCTTGGCGACAAATCCTGCAGTGGGAGGTAACCCGGTAAGGGAAACCAGCAGGACGACGAAGCCAACGAAAGTGACGGGCATTACCTTTCCCAACCCATGATACTCACGTACATCGGTGGCGCCGGTGCATACTTCCACGTGGTCGACCAACATGAATACCCCCATATTCATTAACGCGTATATGGATAGGTAAAACAGGAGAACGGCATAATCTCCCGCAGAATAGGCCAGCACCGCCATCATGAGAAAGCCCGTGTGGCCGATGGATGAGTAAGCCATCATCCGTTTTACGTCGGTTTGACGCAATGCGGCCAGATTGCCCAGCAGCATGGTAACGACGGCCGATACCAGTATCAGCGTATGCAGGTATTGATAGGCCATACTTTCCACCGGCCAAGCGTATAGGATCCGCGCAAGCAACGCGATGCCGGCGATCTTTGGAGCGGTAGAAAGAAAGGCAGTCACCGGTGTAGGCGCACCTTGGTACACGTCGGGCGTCCAGAAATGGAAAGGCACGAATGAAAGTTTGAATCCAATACCCGTAAAGACCAGCAGCAATGCCATTGCGATAAGTACGGGTGCCGTGCCGGTTAGTCCCTGAATATGAGCAACGGATGTAAAGTCCAGATTGCCCGTGAATCCATACAGAAAGGAGAGGCCGTATAGCATCACGGCAGCACAAACCGATCCAAAAAGTACATACTTCATGGAGGCTTCTGTCTGTCGCCCATCCTTGGCGAGATAACCAACCATGAGGTACGATCCGATGGACACCATTTCGATGGCGACGAACACCATGAGCCAATTGGTAGCCATGGCCATCAGGTTCAGCCCGATGTGAACCGCGAGCAGGATGCTGTACAGATCGGCCGTTTTTTTCGGATGTGTGCTGAAGCCTGGGTTTGCCTGTACAAACAGAACGAATAGGAAACAGACAGCCGCGGTAAGGACGCGGGTATATCGGCCGAAGGCATCTGCGTCAAGCATCCCGAATAGCAGATCCGCTGCTGTGGGCATTGACAATTGCAATAGGCTATATCCCCCCGCCAATAGAATACCCACAGCGGTGACGACAAATGTACCGTGCTTCCACCGCTTGTCCAGGAACAATCCGGTGCCAATGCTACCAAGAAACGTAATCGCCAGTACCATTTCGGGCAGCAACATCGGCAATCCTGCGAGGATATGATCCAGTTTATCGCTTATATCGGGTAGTAGTTGGGGCATTGTCAATTCTCAACTTTCAGTTCTCAACTTCAATTAGTAACCACCAACTCCACCAGTGCCAATACCGATGCATTGATCTTGTCGAATGCCAGTGCCGGAAATATGCCCAGGGCCAGTGCCAATCCAAGCATCGGCAACATAATGAGGGTCTCGCGCGGAGATGCGTCGGTGAGCGCCTTTGTCCATTCTTCGCCCCCTTTTAGGCGCGTTTGACCAAAAAACATGCGTTGCAATGTCCACAGGAAATAAGCGGCGCTCAAGAGGATACCCAGCGAACCGGCAATAGCCATCCAGCGGGGGAGGATGCCATTTACGCTTTCGGCGTTGAAGGCGCCTATGATGACGAATGCTTCGCCAATGAATGCCGAAAAACCGGGTAGGCCAAGCGATGCAAAAAACGTAATGGCAACAAAGACGGTAAACCGGGGCATTATACTCGCCAGTCCCCGGAAGTGATAGATGTTGCGGTCGTGTACGCGGTCATACAGCATGCCGACCAGGAAAAACAGCGCGGCAGAGAGAAAGCCGTGGCTGATCATCTGGAACATCGCTCCGGCCGTTCCCTCCGTAGTGAGCGAAGCCATACCAAGCAACACGAACCCCATGTGGGATACCGATGAATAGGCAATCATGCGTTTCAGGTCGCGTTGGGCAAGTGCCACCAATGCGCCATAAATGATTGATACCACGCCGATGAGCCCCAGCCACCATGCAGATTGTTGGGCTGCGTCTGGAAATATACTGAAACAGATGCGCAATATGCCATAGCCCCCCACTTTGAGCAGAATGCCCGCCAGTATGATGGAAATGGGCGTGGGAGCTTCCACGTGCGCATCGGGCAACCACGTATGCAGCGGTACAATAGGTACCTTGATGGCGAAGGCAACGAACAACACGATAAAGCCCAGCAAACGGGCGGAAATGCCGACCAGCTCATGATTGGCAGCGAACGAGAAAATCGCGTCCGGTGCGTAGTTTGCCGGATTCATCATGTACAACATGTTGAATGTGTGAGCGCCCGTTTCTGGATTGGTCACCGAGAAATAGAGGCCTACAATGACAAGGAGCATGAACACCGATCCGAATAACGTGTAGAGAAAGAACTTGATGGCCGCGTATTCGCGCCGTGCACCGCCCCAAATGCCGATCAGGAAATACAACGGCAGCAGCATCAACTCATAAAAGATGTAAAACAGGAAGAAATCCAGGGCACCAAAAACGCCCATGACTGCCATATCGAGGATCATCAACAGGATAAAATAACCTTTGACGCTTTTCTGGATGTTCCAGGAGGCACCGACAGCAATGATCATGACCAGTGCCGTCAAAAACAGAAAAGGCATGGAAAGTCCGTCGACGCCGACAAAATAATCGACTTCCAGTTGTCCGAGACTACCAAGATCCAGGCGTATCCAGGGCGTACGGTCGACGAACTGATATAGGCGTTCATCGGTAATTCCAGCCCCTTTGGGGTGGAAGAGGTAGTACATACCCCCACTCAATATCAGCTGTAGTATTCCAGTGAACAGTGCAACATATTTATAGATGGCCTTTTTCCCGGCGGGAATGAAAGCCATTAAGAGCGCGGCCGCCAACGGTATGAAAATAAGTAGGGTCAATAGGTGCGGGTTCATAGGAGAACGACGATATGATAAAGCAGGATTACCAAAATTAGCAAAAATAACGTAGTAAAGTAATGTTGCACGCGCCCGGTTTGAAGACGCCGGAATACGTTGCCGAGCCCCCATGCAAGCTTTCCGACCAGTCGCACAAGGCCATCTACGAGGCGTTGGTCTATCCACGCAGCCGTCGTAGCAAAGGAGCGGCCCAGTGCAGCAAGGCCGTTCACCGCACGGTCGACGATGTAGTGATCCGCCCATAGCAATAGACGTGACAGCCGGAGGATGGGGCGGACCACGGTGGCATCATACAACGTGTCCAGATAGCCCTGGTTTTGGGATAACCGGTAAAACAGGCCGGTAGTCTTCAAGGGATATCTTCCATTGACGTACCAATGCCACGCAACGGTCGCGGCGATACACGTTGCCGAGGCGGTCAGCAGCGGAATGACGAGATGCAGCATCCGGAGTGGCGGCAACGTAGAGACCGTAGTGGTCAATCCCTGCATCAGCCACACATGACCGTCGTTCAAGGGATGGATTGAAAATAACGGGAAAAGTGAGCATCCCGCTAAAAAAAGCATGGGTACGAGCATCTTGGCAGGAGCTTCGTGAGGTCGAAGGGTACCGTTAGCCGAGGTCACGGAAAAAGAGCCAAAGAAGACCTTTGCCAGGAGCCGTAGAATGTAGAAGCTGGTCAGCATGCTTACCAGGGCCAGTACATAGGGAATGAGTTTGGCGGCCCCGGGTTGGAGTGCTGCCCATTCAAACGAATGGACGATCAGCGCATCTTTGGAAAGGTAGCCGCTGGTAAAAGGAAACCCGGCGAGTGCCAGCGAGGCGATAAGCATCGCAGCAAACGTAAGGGGCATATGCTTACGCAATCCGCCCATATTGCGGATATCCTGAGGGTCGATGGCCAGTCCATGTGTTTCCTTGATGTGCTGCATCTCGTGAATAACCGCACCGGCGCATAGAAACAACAAGCATTTGAAGAATGCGTGCGTGGAAAGGTGAAACAGCGCAACCGGATACATGCCGATACCGATGCCGACCATCATGAAGCCCAATTGCGAGATGGTGGAAAAAGCCAGTATTTTTTTAATGTCAAATTGCGTCAAGGCGAAATAGGCTGCCACCAATGCCGTTATAGCACCCGTCGCGGCGATCACCAGCAGGACCGTCTCGTTGAACACCGGAAAAATGCGGGCAAGCAAAAACACGCCTGCGGCTACCATGGTAGCGGCATGGATGAGGGAGGACACCGATGTCGGTCCTTCCATGGCATCCGGCAGCCATACGTGAAGCGGAAATTGCGCGGATTTGGCCATCGCGCCAAGGAAAAACGCCAGCCCGGCCACGGTAAGCCAGGGTGCCGGTAGCGTTTCCGGAGCGGCAACGAGTGCCTGGGTATCCAAGGTGCCGAGGTGACTATACGTAAGGGCGATGCCAATGAGAAAGCCGAGATCCCCGATCCGATTGACAATAAAGGCTTTTTTATTGGCCTGTACGGCGGCATCTTTGGTAAACCAAAAACCGATGAGCAGATAGGAGGCAAATCCCACAAGCTCCCAGCAGACATACATCAGCAGCAGGTTGTCGGCAACTACCAATCCCAGCATGGCAAAGCAAAAAAGACTCAAGTACGTCCAATAGCGGTGAATGCCCGGATCTCCCTTCATGTAGGCGGCCGAGTAGATGTGTACGGGCAGCGCAATCAGGCACACCAGTACAAGCATCAACACCGCCATGTTGTCGAGCATCAGTCCTACGTGGAATTCTTGGGAACCGACGGTGAACCAGTTCCATTGCACGTGAATGGGCTCCTGGTTCCATACCTGGCTGAAGGCATACCCCGCCGCTAACAGGCTTAGTGAAATCGCGGAAATAGCAATCGCCCCGTTTCCGGCTTTTTTGCCGAGTGCCGCGGACAAGAGGAATCCCAGAAATGGCAATAGCACCGCGGATAGGGCGGCCAGTAGCGGATATGTGAGTGCGGTTGCAGGCAAAATCAATCCTTTAAGTTTTTAATGTCTTCCGGATTTACCGATTTATGGAATTTATACACATTGAGAATAATAGCCAACGCCACGGCTACGGCTGCGGCTGCCAATACAATCGCAAACAGGGCAAACACCTGTCCACCGTATAGCGTTTTATCATACCGGCCGAACGCAACCAGATTCAAAATTGACGCATTGATCATCAGCTCAATGCCCACCAACACCAAAATAGCGTTGCGCCGGGCCAATACCGCATACAGGCCTGCTGCAAACAAGCAAGCGCCTACGATCAGGAAATGAGCAAGCGGGATCACGGCTTAGCCTCCTTCCTTGTAAGGTGAGCGGCGCCGATCAATGCCGCCATCAGCAGAACCGAGACAATTTCGAAAGGCAACAAGTATCGGGTCATAAGCTGTACACCGATGTGCTGTATTGTCTGATCCGTCGGCGTAATGACCGTATCCTTTTCACGGGAGGCTGAAATCCATGAAGGCTCTTCCGCTCCCAGCTGAAGGGAAGTGTAGATCAGGACGGCAAGAAATGAAGCTGCAATGACGGCGGACTGCCACGCAGGCAAGGCAAAGAAATGGGAAACCCCTACTTGCAGATCCTTGAGTAATTCTTTATTGGAGAGCATGAAGGCGAAGAGCATCAGTACCAATACGCCCCCCACATACACTAAGATCTGCGTGATTGCCACAAAGTCGGCCAACGCAAATACATACAATCCTGCGACCGAAAAAAGGACAATGAAAAACAAAAACAACGATCGGGCTATATTGCGTATACTCACCAGCAGCCATGCAGACGCAATCGCAACCGTGGCAAAACCATAAAACAGGAGTGCGGTCATGCTCATCAGCTCCTTTTGGCCGCCTCCTTTTCGGCCTGGAATTTGGTCCATTCACGCTTTTTCTCTTCGATTTCGGTCGGCGTCATCTCGGCAAACGAATAAGTCAGTTCGGCCAAGTTGGTCATACTGCGGTCGTATTGATCCGTCATGGTGATGCATTCGGTGGGGCATACGACGGTGCATAAACCGCAGTACATGCATTTGGCCATATCGATATCAAATTTTGCGGCATATAGACGTTTTACGCTTCCATCGGAGGTTTTGCCGATCACATCGGTCGCTTTGATCGAGTCGATGGTGATGCAATCCACGGGACAAGCCTTTGCACACAGGTCACAGACGATGCAATCGTCGATTTCCACATCCAGCTGATAGCGTGCTACCTCGGGAATAGGCATCTTTTCCCTCGGAAATTGTACCGTGGTAACCCCCTGTTGCTTATCAAAGTAATCGCTTTTGCGCACGTCAAGCACTTCACGCGAACGGCGTGCGCCAAAAAGGTGAGCGAGTGTGATCGCTAGTCCTTTCGCTGCGGTAATGAAGGCTTGTAACGCTATTTTAAACATTTTTTTTTCGGCTATCAGCAGTCAGCTATTAACTATCGTAACTATCAGTAGTCGGCCGCTAACGTTGTGCTTTATTTCTAGTTTTTTTGTTCATTACTTTCTTGTTGCCCTGCTCCCTGGTTCCCTTGCTCCCTAGTTTCCTCACACCATTACCCATACCCGCCAAATCCCTGAAATGGCCATGCATAGGAAAGCCAACGGCGTGAGCACCTTCCAGCACAGCGCCATTAACTGATCGGCCCGGAGTCGGGGAAGCGTCCAGCGGATCCACATCTGTACGCCTACCACCAGCAGCGTCTTCGAAAGCGTCCAAAAAACGCCCCATACCCATCCGGTAGTCCACGTAGCAAGTTTAATCGCACCCATATTGGGTAGCGGGCTATTCCAACCGCCGAGGAATACCACCACGCCAATCATGGCCACCAGGAACATCATGGCGTATTCCGCGAGGAAGACGAAGGCAAATCGGAGCCCTCCGTATTCGGTATGGAAACCTCCCACCAATTCGGATTCAGCTTCGGGGATGTCAAACGGAGCCCGGTTGCATTCTGCGAGCGAGGCAATGAAAAAAATCACATAGGCAACCAGTAGATGCGGAGCCTGGAATACATGCCAGGCGAAAAAGCCGCCAATGCTGGATACGTCCCAAACTCCCAGAAACAATAACGTGTTTTCCGACAGGATTCCCTGATTCACAACCATCTCCTGCATTTGCAACGTTTGGGTGATCATAACGGCTGAGATGAGCGCTAAGCCGGAAGGAATTTCGTAAGAAACAATCTGTGCTACCGCCCGCATGGATCCCAGGAGGGAGAACTTGTTGTTTGAACCCCAGCCTGCCATCAATAGCCCAATGGCATCGACGGAGATAATGGCGATAACATAAAAGAGTCCCAGATTCAGGGACGATGGAGCCAGTTCGGGTGCCCAGGGCATGACAACGAACCCCAAGAATACCGCTATGAATATGAGGACGGGTGCAACGACGAACAGAATCCTGTCGGCCGCGGCGGGCGTGATAAATTCCTTTTGGATAAGCTTGAGGATATCGGCCAGGGTCTGCAGCGTACCGTGCTTGCCGGTTTCCATCGGGCCGAGCCGGTCCTGGACAAATCCGGCTATCTTCCGTTCACTGTATACCGCAAACAACGTGAAACCGGCAATGAACCCAAACAGCGCAATACCAATACCGATATATGTAATGTAAAAGGCCAATTTGTCCTATGCTAAAATATCGTGCAAACATAAGGATTTGGCGGGATAATATATAGTAAGTTGATAGATTATTCGCGCAGGGTCCTGTTTTTATAGGTGCTCATGAATGCTCCGCAGTTATTCGCGAGTTCTTGTTTTCAAAGGAGCTCATGAATGCTCCGCAGTTATTCGCGCAAGCCGCATGGATTCGCCATCCGGCTTGCCTTTTTCTTGATTAACGTTGGTTAAGCGGCACGTAATCCCGTTGGGTGCTGCCGGTATAAATTTGCCGCGGGCGTCCGATCGGCTCTTTGTTGGCCTTCATTTCCTTCCATTGGGCTATCCAGCCGGGTAATCTGCCCAGGGCAAAGAGTACGGTAAACATGTCAGTCGGGAATCCCAATGCCCGGTAAATGATGCCGGAATAAAAGTCTACGTTCGGATACAGTTTCCGGTCTACGAAATATTGATCTTTCAGTGCCGCTTCCTCTAATTCTTTCGCAATGTCCAGCACCGGATCGTTAATGCCCAGTCTTTCCAGCACTTCGTCACAGGCCTGTTTAATGATTTTAGCACGCGGATCAAAATTCTTATATACACGGTGTCCGAAGCCCATCAAACGGAACGGATCGTTTTTGTCTTTGGCTTTGGCCAGCCATTTGGCACTGTCGCCGCCATCGTTTTTGATGTTCTCAAGCATCTCGATAACCGCCTGGTTGGCGCCGCCATGCAACGGCCCCCAAAGGGCGGAAATACCGGCAGATATGGAGGCGTATAGATTTGCGTTCGAAGACCCTACGATGCGCACCGTGGAAGTGGAGCAGTTCTGCTCGTGATCCGCATGCAGAATCAGAAGTTTGTGCATGGCACTGACAACCGATTTGTCGATGGTAATATCTTCGGTAATTTGGCCGAACGTCATGTTCAGGAAGTTATGCACATAGTTGAGCTCATTGCGCGGATAAATAACGGGATGACCCAATGACTTCTTATAAATCCATGAAACAATGGTAGGCATCTTTGCCAATAACTTCATGATGGTGAGGTTTTCGTCTTCCTCACTGGGATTCGGGTCGAGTGATTCGGGATAAAACGCAGACAAGGCTCCTACCAGGCAGGATAACTGACCCATCGGATGCGACTTCGACGGAAAGCCATCGAAAAATTTCTTCATGTCTTCATGGATCAGCGTGTGCCGGCTGATTTTGGTGCGGAAATCCGCGAGTGTGGCGGCCGACGGCAATTCACCATAGATAAGTAAATACGCCACTTCCAAAAATGTCGATTGTTCAGCTAATTGTTCAATGGGGTACCCCCGGTAACGCAAGATGCCTTTCTCACCATCCAAAAAAGTGATTTCGCTTTTCGTTGCGCCGGTATTCTTATATCCCGGGTCTACCGTAACCGCACCGGATAAATCTCTCAGTTTAGAGATGTCAATGCCTTGTTCGTTTTCAGTACCCGTGATAACGGGTAAATCGTAAGAGTTGCCGTTTATTGATATCGAAGCTGTTTCTGACATAATTTTTTTGGATGAATTGCAAATGTAATGAAATTGGGAAAAAATAAAAGCGTTTGAACAGATTATTGATGCCTTTTTTACGTAAAGTTAATGTGGGGCAGGTCGGGTTGTTTGCCAGGGTTGCAATGTTAAATGAGAAAAAATGCAAATAAATTTGCTTTATTACGAAATTTTCGTATCTTTACGATATTAACGTATTTCTGATGGAAAAGCTAACACAACAGGAAGAGGAGGCCATGCAATTAATATGGCGCAACCGGGGCGGTTTTATCAAAGAATTGCTGGATATCATGCCGGAGGAAAAGGTTCCTTATACGACCCTTGCTTCGACCATTAAGAATCTACAACGCAAAGGTTATGTAAAGGCCGTGAAATATGCCAATGCGTATCGATATGAAGCGATGGTTGATGAAGAGGAGTATAAGAAGTCGTTTATGAGTGGTTTTGTGAGTGAATACTTCAAGAATTCCTATAAAGAATTAGTCAGCTTCTTTGCGAAAGAGGAGAAAATCAGTGCGGATGAACTGGATGAAATTATCCGGATGATTAAAGACCACAAAAATAACTAGTTATGCCCGATCTGATCGTATACCTGTTGAAGGCCAACCTATCGGTTATTCTGTTTTATCTGGGATACCGGTTTTTGTTGCGCAAACTGACTTTTTATAGTCTCAATCGATTTTACCTTTTGTTTTCCTTGGTTTTTTCCTTCACGTATCCGCTCGTAGACATCGACACGTGGCTGGAAGTATCCGAACGTGGGCTGCCCGCTGAAGTAATTTATGTGGTGCCGGATTGGCAACACGTTCCGGTGGACACCTTTGATTGGTGGATATGGGCGATGGGGTTGATCGGAATAGGCAGCTGTTGGTTTGCAGTGAGGCTGGCGGTCCGGTTGTTAAGCCTGTGGCGTATCCATCGGCAATCGCAGCCTTCGGTATGGCATTGGTTCCGATACCGTCAGGTGTTCGGTGACATTTTGCCGTTTTCCTTCTGGCAGCATATTTATGTAAATGTGCATAACCATGAGCCGCGGGATTTGAAGGAAATTTTTAAGCACGAACAGGTTCACGTGGATGGCCTGCACACGTTTGATGTATTGCTGGCCGAAATAGGCAGTGTATTGTCCTGGTTTAATCCGGCATTATGGTGGATGCGCGCTGCCGTCCGTGAAAACCTGGAATTTCTCACTGATCGAAAAGTGCTATTGAGTGGGGTGGATAGGGAAGTGTACCAATACAGCTTACTGGCCATAGGGCAGCGGTCAGGCCGGCATGCTGATATCGGTAATGGTTTTAATTTTAAAAGTTTAAAACGACGTATCATGATGATGAACAGACAAAGATCGTCCCGGTTACAACTGGGTAAGTATGTATTGGCGATGCCTGTAATCGCCGCATTTGTGCTGGTGTTTACGGTGAGTAAGGCGTATGAGGATGATGTACCAGGTTCGGTTGCAGATCCTATCACTACGAATGGGGCCGGGAAGGATTCAACCGGCCGAGAAAAAAGCGAAATTGTTTTTGTGGATGTCCAACCGCTACCACAAGACTCGACGAAAGAAAAGCTCACAAAAATCCGTGTAACCGGGCGGACGGATACCACGCAACCTAAGCCCCTTCTTATACTTGATGGTAAGGAGCTGCCCTATAGCAAACTAAACAACATTAATCCGAAAGATATTGAGAGTATTTCGGTTTTGAAAGACCAGGCTTCTAAAACGTTATATGGTAGTCGAGGTGCAAATGGGGTGATGCTGATCACGACGAAAAAGGAAGGGGAAAAAGGAAAAGCTCAGACACTGTCGAATGAAGGGGAATCCCAGCGATCGGCAATCACTACCATTACCGACGATCACACGATTTCCATAACGGCGGATACGATTCGGTTGACCGATTCAGCCGCGTCTTACGAAGCAAAAGGGAATGTCAGAGGCAGTGCCTGGCCAGGTAAAAACGATAAAGGAATATTATACGTGGTTGATGGCAAAGAAATTAGCGCTGAAGAATTTAAAAAGATACCACCCCCAGACATTCATTCTGTAGACGTTTGGAAAGGGAAACAAGCCGAGGAAAAATACGGGGAAAAAGGGAAGAACGGAGTCGTTGAAATCACCTTGAAGCAAAAGTAGGGAAAGGTGAATTAGTAACTGTGAATTAATAACTGGTTGCAGTGCGCAACGATTTTCTTTAGGTTCGGGGTGTGTCGGAAAAGTCGCTGGTTTCCAAAACTCCTTGAGTGTGATCTGAGGGCTGGAACCTTTGGTATAGCTGGGGTTTGTTGATACGCGGCAATTTGTTTAAGTTTGTGATATCATTGCGATTATAGCATACGAAACGTAATTAGGCTCGCTTGGTGACCTACTGGATATGCCCGCTTCGATAGAACCCGACCCGAACCAATGTAGCGCAGGAAGAAAAGCCGGAGGAATTTCTTTCGTGCAAGCAGGACTTTCTTCTTTCTTTCGCCAGCCGATAGCGAGCAATTTTATTTTTTAGTAACTTTGGGGTAGTATCATTAAATATGTAGATATGGAAATCACAATAAAAATAGATAAGCGGAGCAAGCAGGCAAAGGTGTTTTACGAATACCTTAAAACACTTCCTTTTGTTGAGCTTGAAGAACCTCGTTACAATAACGATACTGAAAAGGCGATAAAAGAGGCTAAATCGGGCAAGGCGACTAAAACCACGCTTGAAGATTTTAGAAAAGAACTTTACTCGTAATGTATCAGCTTGAACAGACAGGAAAGTTTAAAAAAGATATTAAACTCGCAAAAAAGCGAGGCTTGGATATGCGACTTCTCGATGAAGTTGTGACCCATTTGGTTGAAAGCGGTACACTTCCACCCAAAAACAAACCGCACAAATTGACGGGCATTTACAAAGGATTCTGGGAGTGCCATATCCAGCCCGATTGGCTGTTGGTTTGGGAACAGGACAACACCATAAGGCTCATCACGCTAATAAGAACAGGTACACACAGCGACTTATTTTAAGCACTCACTATTTTTCTTGAAGGAACAGCCTAAGAATCATTGGCTTTTTCCATACTGCAAGCAATAATCTTCGGGCCTCAACATCCTGGCATAGCTTTGCTGCCGGATGATCCAGGTATTCGGTCAGCTATCCAATCGGGAAAGTCGAGCGATCGGCCGACGGGACAGTTCATGACGTCAATTTTTTGGATGTCATAGCGACTGAGGTCGGTTTCCATGCATTTACGTATTAAACAGATTCATCGTTCTTTCTATGCCGATGTGGATGAAGCTATGGACAAGCTCTACCGAACGGTTGATGAGTTGGGGTAACTCCATGAGTTCGTCATCGTCGAAGCCACTTAATACGTAATCTACCTGCCTGCCTTTGGGAAAGTTATCTCCCACGCCGAATCGCAACCGCGGATAGGCTTGTCCGCCGCATAACGCTTCGATGCTCTTCAATCCATTGTGGCCCGCACTGCTGCCCTTTGCCCGAAGCCGGAGTTTTCCAAATGGCAGGGCAATTTCGTCAACAATTACCAGGATGTTCTCCAACGGTATTTTGAGTTCATGCATCCAGTAATTGACGGCTTTACCACTCAGATTCATATACGTGGTCGGTTTAATGACGTGTACGTGGTTGCCCCGATAGCTGTACTCGGTATAATAGGCATACCGCAAGGTGGAAAACGTTGCGCCGGCCTGTTTGGCCAGCTCATCGGCTACCATGAAGCCGATGTTATGACGGGTATCCGCATATTCTGCTCCGATGTTGCCAAGGCCTACGATTAACTGCTTTTTTGCCATTTGGTGCGAAGTTATTCATTGGATGGATATAAACAAAAAGCACCAACCGATAGGGCTGATGCTTTTCGCCTGTGCGTCATAGATGCGCAGTATAAAGTTACTTTTTCTTATCGGCTTTAGCGGCTTCTTGTTCAGCCTGACGCAGCGCGCGGGACATGATTACAGACACGATGGTGTCGTCCGCATTATTGAGCACTTTCGCATTTCCCAGTTGAATGCTGCCCACCTGTACCGATTTGCCTACTTCAAGGGTTTCGAGGCTTACTTCGATGTATTGCGGCAAATCTTTGGGAAGTGCCTTTACCCGGAGGGAGCGAAGCTTCTGGATCAACTTACCACCGACCTTCACACCGGGAGACGCACCCGTTAGTTTGATCGGGATGTTCAATGCAACTTCCTTTTTGTCGTTTAACTCGAGGAAGTCCACGTGGCGCACCTGATCCGTAAGCGGATGGTATTGTGCGTCCTGAAGGATGGCCTGGTGTTTTTTGCCATCGATATCCAGGTCGATGAAATGAACATCCGGTGTGTAAATCGCCGGCTTCAAATCAGTTGCGGATACGGCAAAGTGGTATTGTTCTTTACCACCGTAGAGCACTGCGGGTACCTTACCCTCGTAGCGCAGCTCTTTCGCATCTCGTTTCCCTACGTTCTTTCTTAAAGAACCGCTAATAGCAATTGATTTCATGGAATGATTTTTTAAAAAATTAAGGCCGCAAAGGTAGCGTAAAAAAACGGGATTTCCTAATCTACCTTGAAAAGATTGCTGATGGAGCCGTGCTCGTTGACATTCTTTATCGCGTTGGCAAACAAATCGGCCGTTGAAAGCACCCGGATTTTCTCACTCTCGTGTTTGACAGGGATGGTGTCCGTTACAATCAGTTCGGTCAGTGCCGAATTTTCGACGGTCTCATACGCCTTTCCCGATAATACCGGATGCGTACATACTGCCCTGACGCTGGTGGCACCGTTTTCCATAATGAGCGATGCGGCTTTCGAAAGTGTGCCTGCCGTATCACAGATGTCGTCGATAAGAACGATGTCTTGTCCTTCGACATCACCGATAATCGACATGGACTCAATTTCGTTGGCACGTTTACGCTGCTTGTCGCAGATCACGACTTCGGCGTTGAAGTATTTTGCGAACGTGCGCGCCCGGTAGGATCCGCCCATATCCGGGGAAGCAATGGTAAGGTTCGGGAGATTGAGCGATTTAATATGCGGTACAAAGATCACTGAAGCGTCCAAATGGTCGACGGGAATATCGAAGAAACCCTGGATTTGCGCGGCGTGGAGGTCCATCGTCATGATGCGGTGCGCGCCGGCGGCCGTGATCAGGTTGGCAATCATTTTGGCGCCGATAGCTACCCGGGGTTTGTCCTTACGGTCCTGCCGGGCGAAGCCGAAGTAAGGAACCACCGCGGTAATGTAGTGTGCCGAGGCACGTTTGGCGGCGTCAATCATCAGCAGCAGCTCAAACAAGTTATCTGTCGGTTGGTTGGTGGATTGAATCAGAAATACGTCGCATCCACGGACAGATTCGTTGTAGAATGGTTGGATTTCACCGTCGCTGAAGTGCGAAACGGTCATTTCACCGAGGTCTCTGCCATAAGAATGCGCGATCTTTTTAGATAATTCGGTGGAGCCGGAGCCGGAAAACAGCTTTACCGGATTGAATTGCAAGGGCATTGTTTCGTTGTCGTTTTGTGGGTTTGCAATGGATTGGGATCTTGTGATATTTTAACGTTAATATACGTTAAAAAATTACGGATTGCCAATAAGACAATCCGTAATTTTTTTGTTGCCCGACCAGGATTCGAACCTAGACAAACAGAACCAAAATCTGTCGTACTACCATTATACTATCGGGCAATCTGACTTTATATTTTGCCACCCTTCCGAATGGGACTGCAAATATAGGGGGATCTAACAATTATTGCAAAAATATTTTATTTTTTACTGGAAGAGTCGATTTATCAGAGGATTCCTTATTTTCGGGGCGTGATTTTACGATAAACCATACGTGTAATACTTTTATGAATTACAATAAAATCAATAATAGCATAGGCTGGTTGTGCGGATTGATAGCCACGGCGGTATATATCTCAACGTTGGAACGAACTACGAGTTTCTGGGATACCGGGGAGTTTATTGCTTCGGCCTATAAGATGCAGATTGTCCACCAGCCGGGTGCTCCTCTGTTTCTCATGTTGCAGAATGTTTTTTCCAACCTCGCGTTCGGAAACCCTGAACGCATCGCCTTTTGGATGAACGTGGGATCGGCGCTGTCGAGCGGATTGACCATTGTATTTTTGTACTGGAGTATTACAGCATTGGCTAGAAAAGTGATATGGAAACCGGGTACGGAACTTACCAAGGCAGGACTGATACAGATTATGGGGGCGGGTGCCGTGGGAGCGCTGGCTTACACGTTTTCGGATACCTTCTGGTTTTCAGCCGTGGAGTCCGAAGTTTATGCCATGTCTTCACTTTGCACGGCGGTGGTGTTTTGGGCTATCCTGAAATGGGAGGCGCATGCCGACGAGGCCGGCGCCGATAGATGGCTGCTTTTTATCGCTTACATCATGGGACTTTCCATCGGTGTGCACCTGCTTAACCTATTGGCGATACCTGCAATTGCCCTGGTCATTTATTTCCGCCGTACCGAGAAGGCGACCAGTGGCGGAGCTGTGAAAGCGCTGCTGATCAGTTTGGTCGTGGTAGCTGTGGTGCTTTGGGGGATTATTCAATACCTCATTAAATTTGCCGCAAATTTCGATCTGTTTTTTGTCAATACGCTCGGCATGGGTTTTGGTTCGGGTGTACTGGTTTTTGCGCTGCTGCTGGTTGGCGGTACTGCCTATGGGATCTGGTATTCCATTCAAAAGGCAAAGCCCTTACTCAATATCATCCTGTTATCGTTTGCCTTTATCGTATTCGGTTATAGCTCATTTGCGATGATCCTGATCCGCGCAAAGGCAAACCCAACGCTTAATAACAGTGATCCGGACAATGCGTTTGCCTTTCTGAGCTATCTGAACCGTGAGCAATATGGGGATAATCCGCTTTTCAAAGGGCCTTACTTTGATTCCCGGCCCATCGACGTTACCTATGGAAGCAGCATCTATCGGAAGGGAACAGAAAAATATGAGATCGCCGGTCGTAATTTTGATTATGAATACGACCGGGAAACGGTGTTTCCGCGTATTTATAGTAACCGCGAACCCTCGCATCAGCAATACTACCGTAGCTACCTGAACCTTGGCGAAAATGAGCAGCCTACGTTCGGTGATAACCTTCGCTTTTTCTTTAGCTATCAGGTGGGGCATATGTACGGCAGGTACTTTTTATGGAATTTTGTAGGCCGGCAGAACGATCAGCAGGGCCATGGAGACCTGACTACCGGTAATTGGGTCAGCGGCCTCAAATTCATTGACCAATGGCATGTGGGCGGCCAGGACGCGTTGCCGGAGTCCCAATTGACGGATCCTTCGTATAACCGATTCTATTTCCTGCCGCTCATTTTAGGGTTGATCGGCGCGTTTTGGCATTTCAAACGCCGGCAGCGGGATGCGGGTGTCGTGGGACTTTTATTTTTTATGACCGGACTGGCAATTGTGCTCTACCTCAATCAGACACCGCTGCAGCCCCGTGAACGGGATTATGCCTATGCAGGTTCCTTCTATGCTTTTGCCATCTGGATTGGACTCGGCGTGGTGGGGATCACCGACTGGCTGAGCAAGAAGGTCAACGTGCGGACCGCAGGTTGGATTGCAACCGTCATCGGACTGCTGGCAGGGCCGATTATCCTGGCCAAAGACGGATGGGACGACCACGACCGTTCCGAGAAATTCCTGGCCCGCGACATCGCTAAGAATTACCTGGAATCCTGTGCTCCGAATGCCATTCTCTTTACCTATGGGGATAACGACACGTATCCACTGTGGTATGTACAGGAGGTTGAAAATGTGAGGCCGGATATCCGGATTGTAAACCTGAGCTTGCTTAGCGCCGATTGGTATGTGCGCCAGATGAAAGATCAAGTGAACGAAGCTGCGCCGTTGCCCATTACCATTCCGGATGAAAAATATGTGAAAGGCGTGCGAGACGTTATCTACTATCAGGACGCCAAAATTCCGGGGTCGGTCGAGTTGAAAAATATCGTGGCATTGATGCTGTCGGACAATCCGAACGATAAACGCCAGGTACAAAGTGAGCAACCGGAGAACTTCTTGCCCACGAAAAATTTGCAGCTTACCATTAACCGGGAAGACGTGATGAAACACAATGTGGTTCCCCAGGCGTGGCAGGACAGCATTACCAATGTCATGCAATGGACGTATAACCGGAATTATGTATCGCGGGCTGAATTGGCCATTATGGATATCCTGGTGAACAACAATTGGGAGCGGCCGATTTATTTTGCAACGACCGTCCCAAGTGATAACTTTATGGGATTGGATAAGTACCTGGTATCCGAAGGGTTTGCATTGCGACTTATGCCGATTAACGTGAAACAAAACACTTCCCAGGGACTGGTGAACGCCGACGCGATTTATGACCATGCACTTAACAAGTATGTCTGGGGTAATATCCGCAATTCGCCGTACCTGGATCCGGAATCCTATCGGATGGTGAGCTTGATCCTGAATAACGTCTACTCGGCACCCGCCGAGGCGTTGATTGCCGAAGGTAAAAAGGAAGAGGCGAAAAAGTTACTCAACAATGCGCTGGAATATATGCCGGAGCGTATTTACCGCATCATGGATGCGTATGGCTATTCGTTTCTTACGGAAAACCTGTATGCGGTAGGGGAGACGGATAAGGCCAATGCGTTGGTTGAACGAAACGTCAAATACTTGGACGAACAGCTTCGTTACTTCGCGGCGATTGCCGAGACAAAACCCAACCTGGAAATGCAGAACATCCAGTACAGCATGTTTACGCTGAATCGGTTCGCAGAGGCGGCAAAGGAACACGGTCAAACCGACTTAGCCGCACGCGTCGAGAAGACGTTTGGCCAATACGAGGCCAAGTTCTTCGGCGGAGCGCCCGCTAATTGATTGCCACAAAGCTGGCCGGCGTGTTAAAAAATGTTAAATCCGGGGTTGGTGGATTCGCCTGATCGGTTTATCGCTTATTTTTAGGCGATTATAACGAATGGCTCACGAACCCCGGAAACTATGAACTACGCTAAAATCAACAACCTTATCGGATGGTTGTGTGCATTGATTGCTACCACAACGTACGTGTTGACGATGGAGCCGACCACGAGTTGGTGGGATCCCGGTGAATTTATTGCTGCCGCGCACCGGATGCAGATTGTGCACCAGCCGGGCGCTCCCTTGTTTCTGATGCTTCAGAACGTGTTTTCAAACCTGTCGTTCGGCAATCCGGAGCGTATCGCCTATTGGATGAACATGGGATCGGTGGTCTCCAGCGGATTGACCGTCCTGTTTTTATTCTGGACGATCACGGCGCTGGTCCGCAAGGTCGTCGGAAAGGCGGGCGAGGTAACCACCGGCATGGAAATGTTGCAGATTATGGGCGCGGGTGCTGTCGGCGCCCTGGCTTACGCATTTTCAGACACCTTTTGGTTTTCCGCTGTTGAGTCCGAAGTATACGCGATGTCGGCCCTATGCACGGCGGTGGTTTTCTGGGCGATCCTGAAATGGGAAGTCCGAGCCGATGAACCGGGCGGGAACCGTTGGCTGGTATTTATTGCCTATATCATGGGATTGTCCATCGGTGTACACTTACTCAATCTCTTAACCATACCGGCACTTGCGCTGGTGATTTATTTTCGCCGGACGCATAAAGCAACCGTCAGCGGGACTGCCAAGGCACTGTTGATCGGGTGCGCTATACTCGCGGTCATTCTTTGGGGGGTGATCCAATACCTCGTCAAATTTGCGGCTTATACCGATTTGTTTTTTGTGAATACGCTGGGAATGGGGTTCGGTACGGGCGCGGCATTTTTTGCGGTCGCCCTCATAGGCGGCATCGCCTATGGTGTGTGGTATTCCATCCGTAGGGCCAAGCATGTCCTTAATCTCGCATTGCTGTGCCTGGGATTCGTGATTTTCGGATACGGATCGTTTGCTATGGTGCTGATCCGCGCAAAAGCCAACCCGTCGCTCAACAACAGCCAACCCGATGATGCATTTTCTTTCCTTTGGTATCTCAACCGGGGTCAGTTTGGCAGCGAGCCTTTGTTGACGGGGCCGTATTTCGATTCCCAGCTGACCGACGTCAAAAAAGGGGATACGGAATACCGAAAAGGAACGGATCGATATGAAGTTTCCGGCAGCGATGTTCAACCGGTATATGACCGGACAGCTCTTTTTCCGCGCATATACAGCAATCGGGATAATCACGCGTTCGGTTACCGTGCTTGGCTGGGCTTGGGCGAGCATGAGCGGCCTGAATTTGCGGATAATCTGAAATTCTTGAGCACATACCAGCTGAACCATATGTATTGGCGGTATTTCATGTGGAATTTTGCGGGTAGGCAGAACGATGTGGAGGCCCGTTTTGATAGTCACACCGAGGGCAATTGGATCAGTGGAATCACACCCGTCGATCAGTGGCGGCTCGGCGGTGAAGATGCCTTGCCGGAGGCTGCAAGGGAGGATCCGTCGCGAAACACGTATTATTTCCTTCCGCTCGTCTTAGGACTGATCGGCCTCTTCTGGCAAGCACGCCGGAATGGCAGAGACTCCGCGGTCGTCGGGTTGTTATTTTTCTTCACAGGGCTGGCCATTGTATTGTACCTCAATCAAACTCCCCTGCAGCCGCGTGAACGGGATTATGCGTATGCGGGTTCGTTTTATGCATTTGCCATCTGGATTGGTATGGGGGTGATGGGGCTTTCGGACCTATTACGCAAGCGACTTCATCTACGCGTCGCGGTTCCCGTAGCAACCGCGTTCGCCTTCATCGCGGTTCCTATCCTGCTGAGCGTTCAAAATTGGGACGATCACGACCGGTCCGATCGCTTTATGGCGCGGGATATGGCTCGGAATTACCTGGAATCCTGTGCACCCAATGCGATACTCTTTACCTACATCGATAACGACACGTTTCCCCTGTGGTACCTGCAGGAAGTGGAAGGTGTCCGGACCGATGTCCGGGTAGTCAATTTGAGTCTGTTGGGGATGGATTGGGCGGTCCGGCAGCTGAAATTCCCGGTTAACGATGCTCCGGCATTGCCCGTTACCATGGAAGACCATCAATTCGCCAAAGGTACGCGCGATTACCTGTATTACCACGACTACGGCATCCGGGATTCAATCGAATTGGAGAAAATTCTGGCGCTTCTGCTTTCTGATAATCCTGCTGATCAACTGGAATACTCGGACAATTCCCGCCGGAACTTCTTGCCTACCAAGAACTTTAAACTGACGGTCGACAAGCACCAGGTGATGGCGAATAACGTGGTGCCGGAAAAGTGGCAGGAACGGATCGTAGACACGATGGAGTGGACCTATCATCAAAATGGCGTGACGCTGGCGGGATTGACGCTGATGGACGTGCTGGTTCACAACCAGTGGAAGCGCCCGATCTATTTTGCCTTTACCGTTCCGGAAAGCGAGCGGCTTGGACTTGATAATTACCTCGTATCGGAAGGATTTGCGCTGCGGCTGATGCCGGTCAATGCCCAGGGTGATCCGGAAGTTCGCGAGCGGTTGGTCAATACCGATGCTTCGTATGACGGGATTATGCACAGATTTGCCTGGGGAAACATGAACCAAACGACCTATCTCGATCCGACTTCCCGCGCGACGATCGGCGAAACGATCAAGATTTTTTCGGATACTGCCGAGATGCTGATTGCAGAAGGCAATATCGATGCGGCAAAAAAAATCGTAAACCGGGCTACCGAGGTATTGCCAACGAAAATCCACCAAGCGGATATCGCTGCGCGTTATCCGGTATTGGTTGATCAATTGTATGCGCTTGGCGAGACCGAAAAAGCGCATACCTGGGTGGATCGGAACGTCCGGTTTTTGGAGGAACAGATGGCGTACTATGCCGCCATCGCCGAAACCAAGTCCTTAACGCAAACCGAGGCGATGGCAATCCGCACGAATTTGTACACCTTGCAGCAATTTTCCGACTCCGCCGAAGCTCATGGCCAAACCGCACAATACAGGCAACTGCAAACGGTATTTGACAAGTACCGGAAACTGTTTTTCGAAGGATGATGGCAAGGGGCCTACCGATCCCGGAGGGCGCAGCCCGCGCACTCCGATGGAGGTACATATGAGGTACACAACAGGTACATAACGGGTACGGAATAGGCGCATATAGAATAAAATATATAAGCTAAGAAAACTGCGGAGGCGATGAGAGGAGATAGGATGCTGTCTGACAGGTTGTGACGACGGAAAAATATCGTCCAGTGTCGGCATAAGTCAAAAAAATATAGTAGGTTTGTGGCCGTATTCCAGCTTGATAAAAAGCAGAATGCGGGCTCCATGAAGCCCTAAAAGGCGGCTAAATTTGGAATGAAACCACCGTGTCAGTGCTTCGTGCAAAAGCAATGACCATGCAGGTTCCATCAGGCCTTATGAAGAAGGATATTTTCGAATGAAGCGATCTATATTATTGGAAGGTCAAAAGTTCCAGATTACCATCCAGCGGCTTTGCCACCAGTTGATTGAGAATCATCTTGATTTTTCTGATTCGGTTATAATCGGGATTCAACCACGGGGAATCTACCTGGGAAGACGGATCGTGGAGGAACTTAAGCAAATCCCCGGATTGCCTGAGATAGCGTACGGAGAGTTGGACATTACCTTTTTCCGGGATGATTTCAGGAGGAAGGACAGCGGCCCGCTCGTGCCAAGCAGCACCCACATCGATTTTATCGTCGAAGGAAAAAAGGTGATTCTTATGGACGATGTCCTGTGGACAGGGAGGACGATCCGCGCAGCGATGGATGCGTTGCAGGCGTTCGGCCGTCCGGCCAAGATTGAATTACTGGTGTTGGTGGACCGCCGTTTTTCGCGGCAATTGCCCATCGAGCCGGACTATATAGGCATACAGGTCGATTCGATCGATTCGCAGAAGGTCACCGTCAGTTGGAAGGAAGTGGACGCATACGACCGGATTACGCTATTGACAGAAGAATTCCAGTAAATATCATCGTTTTTGATTGTGCATTAATCAGCAAATGACAGCAACGACCAGGCAAATCAGCACCCGCCATCTTTTGGGAATCAAAGATCTCAACGAGGACGATATCCAACTCATTTTTGATACGGCGGATAACTTTAAGGATGTGCTCAACCGCCCGATAAAAAAAGTTCCGTCACTACGGGATATCACGATAGCCAACGTGTTTTTTGAGAATTCAACGCGCACACGGTTGTCGTTTGAGCTGGCGGAAAAACGGCTCTCTGCGGATATTATCAATTTTGCTGCGTCATCGTCGTCGGTAAGCAAGGGCGAAACGCTCATCGACACCGTGAATAACATCCTGGCGATGAAGGTAGATATGATCGTGATGCGACATCCGTATCCGGGAGCGGGGGTTTTTCTGAGTAAACATGTGAAAGCGCAGATTGTGAATGCGGGTGATGGCGCTCACGAACATCCCACGCAGGCTTTGCTGGACGCTTTTTCAATCCGGGAACGCTATGGCGATGTGTCCGGCAAGAAAGTCGCCATCATCGGAGATATTTTGCACTCACGCGTAGCGCTTTCCAATATTCTTTGCCTGCGTAAGCTGGGGGCCGAGGTGATGGTGTGCGGACCGACCACATTGATTCCTAAACATATCCAATCTCTTGGGGTAAAGGTAGAATACGATTTAATGACGGCTTTGAGATGGTGTGACGTCGCCAACATGCTTCGCATCCAATTGGAACGGCAGGACATCGCCTATTTCCCGTCCCTCCGGGAATACTCCATGCTGTATGGATTGAATAAACAGTTGCTCGATTCGCTCGATAGAGAAATCACGATCATGCATCCCGGTCCCATAAACCGGGGGGTAGAAATCACCAGCGATGTGGCCGATAGCCAACATTCCATTATCCTTGACCAAGTAGAAAATGGTGTGGCTATCCGGATGGCGGTATTGTATCTGCTTGCAGGGATACGCGGGTAGACGCGTTATTAACAATTGTGGACAACTTTTGAGGAAAACTTTTCAGTTTCCCCCTAAATTAGCAGGTTAAATTGGGTAGGGTGTATTTTATGGCCCCAACTTTGCGTGGAATAGAGGAGTAAAAATAGAATTAATTTGACGGCATGTTTAATCGGATTTATCAGTTAGGTATTACATTTGGTTTGATGGTATCGGCTGCCATGGCACAACAAAGCGCATGGCAGGAAGTCAATCAGGCATATAAAACGGGAATGGAATTGTATGAAAAAGGAAAGTATGCCGCTGCCGCCAAGTTTTTCGACAAAGTAGAGGACATCCGGATCAAATCTACCTTACAACAGGATGAGCACACCGAGCTGTCGTTGCTTAAGGAAAATGCGCGTTTTTACCAAGCCGTTTGCGCATTGGAACTCGAAGAGTCCGATGCAGAGGATCAATTCCTTCGGTATATTAAGGATTATCCGGCCAGCGCAAACTCAAAAGCGGCCTACTTCCAGGTGGGGCGTTCGTATTTTGCCAAAAAGGACTATGCGCAGGCACTCGAATGGTTTGATAAGTTGGATAGCCGCAACCTCGCCGGTCGGGAAAATCGCGAATTCCGGTATAAAAAGGGGTATTCCTACTTTATGACGGATGACTATGCTTCGGCTAAACCGCTTTTCGAGCAGTTGAAGGACGAGGGAGGTGTCTACCAGGAGGCTTCCATATATTACTACGCATACCTCTGCTATCTCGACCGCGAATTTAAAACAGCGCTGGCTGAATTTGAAAAACTGAAGGGATCCAAGACGTACGAGGCGACGTATCCGTATTACATCACGGCATTGTATTACCTGGATAACCGATATGACGACGTATTGGCTTACGCCCTGCCGATTCTGGAGAATACCAAGCAGGCGCATGAAACGGACATGTTTCGCATCATAGCGGCTACCTATTTTGCAAAAAACGATTTCGAAAAGGCCCAGGAATACTATGATAAGTTTCAAGCGGCTGATCAGGGAAAGACCCAAAACAATCAAGACAGTTATCAGATCGGCTACATCGCCTATAAAAACGGGGACTACGAAACAGCCATTGCCGAATTGCAGAAATTGGAAGAACCCGATGCGTATTACCAAAGCGCCATGATTGCATTGGGTGATGCGTTTTTGAAAACGGGCGACAAGCAAAGTGCGCGAAATGCATTCTTTAAGGCTTCCAAGCTGGACTTCGATGCTTCTTTGAAAGAGGAGGGGCTGTTCAATTACGCAAAACTTTCTTCGGAGCTGGAATTCCACCAGGTGGCCTTGGAGGCCGTCAAAGAATATTTGGATACGTATCCGAACAACAAGCGGATGGAGGAGGCACAGACCCTGTATGCGGAAACCTTGCTGGGTACAAGCAATTACCGCGCAGCTGTCGATATTTTGGAAAAACTTAAAAATCGGGGACCGGAAGCGGACGCGGCGTATCAGAAAGTTACGTATTACCGCGGACTGGAATTTTATAATGAACGGGCTTTCGAAAATGCCATTTCGTTGTTTATGCGTTCGGAGAAATTTCCCATCGATCCGCGGCTTTCGGCATTGGCTACGTATTGGAAAGCAGAGGCGATGTATGAAGTGCGGAAGTATGGGGAGGCGGTACAGAATTTTTCGCGGTTCCTTCGCATGCCCGGTGCCCGTGATACCGAGGTATACAGTTATGCAAACTACGCATTGGCGTATGCCGCATTCCGCAATGATAGTTTCAATACATCGGCTAATTATTTCGAACGTTTTCTTTCCACCGGGGGAAATGCGATTGAGCCAAACGTTCGCAATGACGCCATCGCCCGCTTGGGGGATTCGTATTTTTCAATGCGCAATTACAGCCGCGCAATGCAATATTACGACCGGTTGATAAATAGCAAGGCCTCAAGTCAGGATTATGCGCTTTTCCAGCGGGGGATCATCCAAGGGCTGCAGGGAGATAACAATGCGAAACTCGCTACCTTACGCTCGGTCATCGAGCGGTTCCCCAATTCGAATTATGCCGACGATGTAGCCTTCGAAATTCCCTATACCTATTTTACCATGGGCGATTACGAGACAGCAATTGCGGGTCTCCAGCAAATGATTGAAAAATATCCGCGCAGTAGCTATGCACCACGGGCGTTGATGACCATCGGTCTGGTACAATATAACAAAGACGATACGGAAGGAGCGATGGCTACGTTCCGGAAGGTCGTGGAAGAGCACTCCACCACGGATGAGGCCAGACAGGCCTTGCGATCCATTGAAAACATTTATCTGGACCGTGGAGATGCGTCGGGATACATTAATTATGCCACCAGTACCAACATCGGGGATCTCAGCAACGCTGAGCAGGATAACCTTGCATTTCAGGCAGCGCAGACGTTGTTTGCCCGGGGCGAATACCAGGCGGCGGTGGAAGCCATCAATGCGTATTTTGACAAGTTCCCTAAGCCCATTCAGGAGAAGCACGCACGTTACATCCGCGGTGTGAGCCTTTATCGAACCGGGCACCCCAAAGAGGCGTTGCACGATCTAAACATCATTCTTAACGATTGGACCAGTCCCTATACGGAAAACTCCCTGCTCACGGCCGCCGAACTTTATCTGGGGCTGAAGCAGTACAACGAAGCCATTGTGCACCTTAAGAAACTGGAGCTGACGTCGGAGTACAAAGCCAACTACGGTTACGCGGTAAACAACCTGATGGTCTGCTACTATGAAATCGGGGATATGGAGCAAGTTCAGAAATACGCTGAATTGATTAAAAAGTACGACCGTTCCTCCGAAGAGGATATCGCAAAAGCACACCTGTATAGCGCCCGCGTGATGCTTAGGAGAGGAGAAGTGGAGCCGGCAATGAAGGAGCTGAATCTGGCGGCTTTAAAAAGCCAGACGGTAGTCGGAGCCGAAGCACGCTACCGCGTAGGTCAGCTGCAATATGAGGCCAAAGAATACGACAAAGCCATCGAGTCGGCCTTCGAGGTAATCAATAACATGGCTTCGCATGACTATTGGGTGGCGAAAAGCTTTATATTGCTTGCCGACGCGTATGCAGGCAAGGGGGATGACTTTCAGGCCAAGAGCACGTTGGAAAGTATCATTGAAAACTACGAAGGCGAGGATGATATTATTCCATCGGCGAAGGAACGGCTGGATAAGCTCAACAATAAGGGATAGGAGTTAAACGAGCGATGATAACGCAAGGATCGATCGGCTACAAATACTTGCTTACCGGGGCTTTTTCGACTTTACTCGCAGTGGGTTATGCGCAGGAAGAAGAACAGGTGGGACTGGAGCAGCAAGAACAGCAACGGCCAATAGAACGGCAGGGAAAGGAGGAGCCCGTCACGATTGATTCGATCGATGTGGTGCGCGACTACCGGCCGATGTTGGCGGATGCCGTAAAGATTCGCCGGAGTCCGGATATGCGTATCGACCGACAGACACTTGAGACCGAGCTAAGCCGGATCGCCGCCACCACCTATTTTGCGAAGAACGAATTCAAGAAACCTTATTACGGCAGGTTGCGGGAACGGCATTCCGGAGCAACACCGAACAATATCAATAATTACCGCATCGGTTATCTGGCCTACGAGAATGGTGAATACGAAAGGGCGACTACCTTTTTCGAGGACCTGGAGACCTCGGATGCTTTTTACCAGGGCTCGATGATTGCTTTGGGCAATATTTTTCTGAAAGCCGGCGATAAGCAACGTGCACGGAATGCATTTGTCAAAGCCTCCGAAATGGAATTCGACCAGTTCCTGAAAGTGGATGGACTGTTTAATTACGCCAAACTTCTATATGAACTGGACTCTGCCGAGACTGCCCTGGCCGTTGCACGGAGATATGTTCAGGAACACAAGAAAATCGCTCCGGACGCAGGAAAGACAGAAAGTCCCGAAACACTGTTGGCCGAAATCCTGTTAGGTACGAGCAATTTCGAGGCGGCGGTAAATATGCTGGAGTCATTCCGCACCCGGGATGCGGAAGCTGACAGGACTTACCAAAAGGTGGCGTATTACCGCGGACTGGAATTCTATAACGAACGGGCATTTGAAAACAGCATTTCGTTATTTATGCGATCGGAGGAATTTCCCATTGATCCGCGGATAGCCGCACTGGCCACCTATTGGAAGGGGGAGGCGATGTATGAAGTGAGGAAATACGGCGAGGCTGTACAGGCGTTTTCCCGGTTTCTCCGGATGCCTGCTGCCCCGGAAACCGATGTGTACAACTATGCGAACTACGCGCTGGCGTATGCGGCTTTTCGTAACAACAGTTTCCCTACGGCCGCCCATCATTTCGAAGTATTTTTGTCTACCGATGGGCGTTCGATGGAAGAGAATGTGCGAAACGATGTCATCGCGCGTTTGGGTGATTCGTATTTATCCATGCGCGACTACGGCCGAGCCAACCAATATTATGATCGGCTGATCGAGAGCAAGGCGCCCAATCAGGACTATGCGCTATTCCAGCGGGGGATCATCCAGGGATTGGAAGGCGACAATAACACGAAACTCAGTACGCTGCGCTCGGTAGTCGAGCAATTCCCGAATTCAAACTATGCCGACGACGTCGCCTTTGAAATCCCGTACACGTATTTCATGATGGGCGACTACGATACGGCGATTGAGGGGCTTCAGGCAATGATCGAGAAATATCCGCGCAGTAGCTATGCCCCACGGGCACTTATGACGATCGGCCTGGTACAATACAACAAGGAAGAAAACGAAGCGGCCATGGCAACCTTCAGGCGGGTAGTGGAAGAACATTCCACCACCGATGAGGCCCGCCAGGCGCTGCGCTCGATCGAAAACATGTACCTGGATAGCGGCGACGCATCGGGATATATCAACTACGCAACGAACTCGAACCTTGGCGACCTGAGCAAGGCGGAACAGGATAACCTGTCCTTCCAGGCGGCCCATACGCTGTTTGCCCGTGGACAATACCAGGCGGCAGTAGAAGCCATCAATGCGTATTTTGATAAGTTTCCCAAGCCCATCCAAGAGAAACATGCACGGTACATCCGCGGGGTGAGCTTGTACCGTACGGGCCACCCCGAAGAGGCACTGCACGACCTGAATATCATTCTGAATGATTGGACCAGTCAATATACCGAAAATACGTTGCTTGCGGTGGCGGATCTGTACCTTGGACTGGAACGCTATAATGAGGCAATCGTGCACCTCAAGGAATTAGAGCTTACCTCCGAATACAAAGCTAGTTATGGTTATGCCGTAAATAACCTCATGGTCTGCTACTATGAAATCGGCGACATGGAGCAAGTACTCAAATATGCCAAACTGATCAAGGCGTATGACCGTTCGGCTGACGAAGACATTGCCAAAGCTCACCTGTATACGGGCCGCGTACTGCTGCAGGAGGGTAAGTCGGCGGAAGCGGCCAAAGAGATGAACCTTGCTGCGTTGAAAAGCCAGACGGTGACGGGCGCAGAGGCGCAGTACAACGTTGCACAGCTGCAATATAAAGCCAAGAGCTATGACAAGGCAATCGAAAGTGCTTTTGATGTGATCAACAACCGGTCGTCGTACGACTACTGGTTGGCCAAAAGTTTCATCGTACTGGCCGATGCGTATGCCGGCAAGGGAGATGCTTTCCAGGCAAAAAGTACCTTGGAAAGTATCATTGAAAACTACAAGGAGGAAGACGATATCATTCCGTCTGCCAGGAAACGTTTACAGAAGTTGAATAAGGAATAATAGGAATTTTAACAGCTTATGATCTTTCATAAAACCATGCATAAAGGATATTTGCTTACAGGGGTGTTTTCGTGCTTGTTGATAGCGGGGTATGCGCAGGAGCAGGAACAGCGACCGGAACGGACCGATGAAAAACCCGCTACGATTGATTCCATTGACATCGTACGTGATTACCGGCCTATTCTCGCCGATGCAGTCAAGATACGGCAGAGCCCGGATATGAGCAATAAACGGCAGTACCAGCCGAAACTGACCTACAATATTCTGGATAAAAAGCTGGATATCAATACCGGAACAAAGCGGCTGACGATTCAGGAAATGCCGTTTACACGTACCCAAACACCGTCAAATAATTATGCGAAAATTGGGGCAGGAAATTTAGGAACGCTGTTAGGCGAAGTTTATCTGAGCTCCGATTACTGGGTGGATACGCGCGTGGGTGGATATGTGAAGCACCTGAATCAGCAGGGTACGATCGATGCGCAGAAGTTCTCGTCACAACAGATCGGGGTATTCGGCCGGACCATACTGGGGCCGATCACACTGGATGGGGAAGTGGGGTATAACCGGTACGGGACAAGATTCTATGGCACCGTGGAAGATGAGGAAGGAGGAAGTTTGAATCTCGATCCCTCCAAACAGACTTTTAACGATATTTATTTTACGGGAGAGCTGACCAGCAACTACGATGAGCAGGAAACGGACGTGCTCAGCTATTCGTTGAAGGCCGATGCATATGGGTACAGCAACGCACAGGCCACCAAGGAGAACTCATTTGCGCTAGGCGGTTACGTGAATAAGCAAATCGGTGTATTTAATGTCGGCGCGAACATTTCCGGGGATTTTACATCGGTGAAGGATGCCTCGTACAGCTTTGCCAACAACATTGCGAAGATCAATCCGTATATCCGGTTTCAGGGGCCGAATTACAACATTACGCTCGGAGCAAAATTCGTAGCCGAGTTTGGCGACTCGTCGCGCACCAATATCTTCCCCTCGGCGGAGATCGATTTTGCGCTGATTCCTGAGTTTGCCCACCTTTTCGGAGGGATCAATGGCGACGTTAACCGAACATCGGTGAAGGAATTGACCAGGGAGAATCCGTGGTTGGCAGCCCTGGGAACGTCCAACTACATCCGGAACTCGGTCGATCGCATGTATATTTTCGGCGGTATCAAAGGGAACGCCGGGGCAACGTTCGGTTATAAGGTGAAGGCATTTTATCGGCGTATCGAAAATATGCCCTTTTATGCGATCGCTCCCGGCGCTCCATATGCATTTAATTTGATTTATGAAGACGGCGACAACGCCAGTACGATCATTGGCTTGGAAGGTGAAATTAATGTCCGGGTCTCGGAAGTTGTGACATTGGGAGGAAAATTGAATTTCAACGAGTTTGACCTTCAGCAACAGGAGGAGGCATGGTATACACCAAAGATGCGGCTGTCAGCAAACGCCCGTTTCAACATCAGCGACAAACTGTACATTGACGGCGAGCTGCTGTTCCAAGGTCAGACCTACGGACTGGTTCAGGATCCGACAATTAACTTATCTGGCTACGCATCCACCGAATTGGGCGAAAGTGGAGCTCGTAAAACCACGATCCCTTCGTTTGCTGACCTGAGTGCCGGTGCGGAGTATCGTGCCACCGATCGGATTGGTGTCTATGTTCGGCTTAATAACATGCTGGGGACGAATTATGAGCGTTATCTCTTTTATCCACGGCTGGGGCTGAACGTAATCGGCGGTGTTAATTTTTCATTCTGATAAATTTGTGTCCGGGGGATGGATTAAAGTGTAATTTTGCAGGCGTCAGGTAAGTTGGGAAATATGAATTTGGGTTTGTGTATAGCGAATTTGTTGCGGCGGTACCCAGCGGTGGAGGTGCCGGGTATCGGCGTGTTTACAATCACACGCATGCCGGCATCGTATGATAAGGAGCGGTCGGTATTGCTTCCCCCTGCGAGCTATATTGAATTAACCGACCGGTCTGCCGATTTTTTTTCGATAGTAACGTACTTGCGGGCGCAGGCCGGAGTAGACGAGGCTGCGGCGAAGGATATGCTTGAACAAGCTGTCAGAGAGATAAAGGATGCGATCAGCCGTCAAGGCCAAGCGCTGTTGGATGGTGTGGGGTATCTGGTGGCTGACGGTGCATCGCTCGTGTTCAAACCGTTTGCCACCGGGGGTGTGGGGGCACGGCCGGTGAAAGTTCCGCGCGGGGAACCCAAAGAAACCGCTCCCGTGGTCAATGAGCCGGAGTTGGTCAAAGAGCCGGAGTTGGCCAATGAAGAGAACGGGGCTGTCGGGTCGGCGGAAGAGGCCACACCCGGGGAGATCGCGGATAACAGGGAGGAAGTCCTCCCATCTCAGCGGAAAAATAATGCCATGCGGTGGGGTATTGCTGCGGCATTGGTATTGCTGGTATCGGCGGCAGGCATCGCATGGTATTATACGTCTGGATCGTTTGAAAGAAAAGAGACAGCGCAGCTTTTGGAACCAAAAGAAACTGTTCTTCCCGCTGATTCCGCAGTCGATTCCGCGGTCGATTCCGTTGCGATCGCCCAAGTGGACGCCGAAGCCGCGGATAGCCTGCGTGCCGATACATCGGCAGCGGTAGTACCAGAACCGGTAAAGCCTGCTGTAACCTACGAGATAATTGTGGGTTCTTTTGCGACGATGGCGCAAGCACGGAAATATGTGGCTGACATGAAGGCCAAGGGTTACGATTTGCGGGCCCTGGACAGCCGTATGCCCGGTAATCGTAAGAAGATAAGCTGGGGATCGTATGCAACGGAAGAGGAAGCCTATCGGGAACTGGCCAGGGTGCAGAAGAATTTTGAGCCGGGCGCATGGATTGCCAAAGTAGAAAATGATTGAAGGACATAGGTTAAAAAAAACAGATCGATAAAACAATAACAGGAAACACATCACATTCATTATGTCATTATTACAACAAGACACCATTTATCCGCTGGATTCATTAGCGGGCGCAGCGCAGCAGAGTGTAGAACTTGCGAACGAAAAGATAAGCCTGATCGACCTGTTATTCAAGGCAGGTTGGATAATGATTCCCTTGGCGTTGCTGCTTTTTGCCACACTTGTGATATTTGTCGAGCGGTATCTGACGATCCGGAAGGCGTCCAAATACGATCCGAGTCTAATGTCCCACGTGAAGCAGAGTGTGCTTTCAGGCAGGCTGGATTCGGCATTGTCGGTTTGCCGGGCTAGCAACAGCGCATTGGGGCGCATGCTGGAAAAGGGACTGTTGCGCATAGGACGTCCTATTAAAGACATCGAAGGGGCTATCGAAAATGTCGGAAAGCTGGAGGTTGCCCGATTGGAAAAGAATCTTAACCTGTTAAGTATTATATCCACCATTGCGCCCATGCTTGGTTTTATTGGAACCATCTTTGGGGTTATTATTATTTTCCGCGATGTGGAAGCCGCCGGGGGTATTGACATCGCCAGTGTGTCTGGGGGATTGTATGTAAAGATGATCGCCTCCGCAACCGGACTTACGATCGGTATCCTGGCGTTTGCGGGATATCATACGTTGAATACCATGCTTGAGCGATTGATCCTCCGGATTGAAACCGACGCGATTGAGTTTGTTGATTTGTTGGATGAACCCGGTTCGTAAAAACTTGCATACGCGATGAATTTAAGAGCGAGACGAAATCGATCGGAAGTCCGGGTTTTCACGGACTCTTTGAACGACATCATGTTTTTCCTCATGCTGTTTTTCCTGTTGGCATCGGCGGTTTCCAATCCGCAGGTGGTGAAACTGCTGTTACCCCGTTCCAGCGCCGGCGAACAGTCTGTGGCCAAGAAAACGGTCACGGTATCCGTAACGCAGGATCTGAAATACTACTTGGATAAACAGGAGATACCGTATGAAAACCTGCAGAATGCCATCCAGGCATATGTGCAGCCGGGAGAGGAATTGACAATTATGCTTTATGCGGATAGCACCGTGCCCATCCAAAACGTGATTTCGGTGATGGATGTTGCAAACAAGCTGAAAATTCGGCTGGTCTTGGCTACGGAGCCATTGAAAGAGTAGTAACTTGCGTATATCACGCAGGTTAACTAAGTTTGTTTATGGAATGCGCATGTCGAATGCATCAAAAGGTTAACATGCAAATGCAGTATTGATACGATGAGTTATTATCGAATACAGGAAGATAACAATTTCCCCAAGGCACTGTGGATTTCCTCAGCGATTATGGGTGGATTGTTGCTCCTCAGTTTTGTGATCATGATCGGGTCGGCTTTTCCGGAAATCGGTACGGGGGGCATCATTGTCAACTATGGTACGTCTCCGGTAGGTATGGGCGACGATTATATGACGGTAGACGAAGCGTCGATGGATCCCAACGCGAATAACGTACGGCCTGACAAGATCGACCCGCGGCAGGAAACCCAGGAAACCCCTTCTCAACAGGTTACGGAGCGTAGCGTCGCGACCCAGGATTTGGAAGATGCGCCTGCGGTAGTGGCCAGCGAGCCGAAAAAGGCCAACGCCGAGGAGGCAACGGTTGAAAAGAAAGATAGCAAGCCTGCGGTAAATCCGAATGCGTTGTATTCCGGAAAGCGCAACAATGCTTCCGGAAGGGGTGATGGTACGGGCACAGAGGGCGGTAATCAGGGGAGTAACCAGGGCGATCCGCTTTCTCCTGACTATGGAGAAGGAGGCTCGGGAAATGGCGATATTGGGCTTTCCATTCAAAATCGCGGTTGGGCGGTGCCACCGGATATCGAGGACAACGGACAGCAAGCCGGTGTGGTGATGGTAGAGGTACGCGTCGCCCGCGATGGCCGGATTACGTTTGCGCGGGTCAGCTTGCGCGGAACAACGCTGACTGATAAGGCGCTTTGGGATAAATGTGAACGTGCCGTACGCGCTGCTCGATTTAATGAAATCGAACGGGCGCCAAGGGAGCAGCGTGGATTAATTCCCTTCCGATTTAAACTGAAATAACGGGATCCGTTTGCTTAATCAACCATGAACTACGAGGAAGCCGTTGATTACCTCTATGCGCGTTTGCCCATGTTTACGCGCGACGGGGCGTCCGCATTCAAGAAAGACCTGACGAATACCCGTCAACTCTGCCAGGCCCTGGGGAATCCACAGGAGCAGTTCCGTTCCGTCCACATTGCGGGTACGAACGGAAAGGGATCGACTTCTCACATGTTGGCGGCGATTTTGCAGGCGGCGGGTTATCGGACCGGATTGTACACCTCACCCCATTTATTGGATTTCCGGGAGCGGATACGCATTGATGGAGTTCCCATTCCCCAATCGTCTGTAACCGACTTTGTCAACCAGCACCGGTTGCTGATTGAGACCGTTCAGCCGTCATTTTTCGAGGTAACCGTCGCGATGGCGTTTGACCATTTTGCCCGGGAACAGGTAGACATCGCCGTCATAGAAACCGGATTGGGTGGCAGGCTGGATTCGACGAATGTCATCACTCCGCTGCTATCTGTGATTACCAATATCGGGTATGACCATACCCATATGCTGGGCAATACGCTGCCGGAAATCGCAGGTGAGAAGGCGGGTATTATTAAACCCGGCGTGCCGGTCGTGGTGGGAGAGTGGCAGCCGGAAGTTTCGGGCGTCTTCGAGCGGATTGCGGCGGACCGGAACAGTCCACTGACCTTTGCCTCACAGGAATGGCAGGTACAGATCTCGGGAAGGGACGAGGAGTACCAATACCTGGAGGCAAATCGCCGAAGTGAATCCCGTCGCATCACCTACGGCCTGGATCTGCGGGGAGGGTATCAAGCGAAGAACCTCCCAGCGGTTCTGACGGCGGTAGCCGCGTTGCGCTCGAAGGGTTTTTCGATCGGAGATGCACAGGTGAAGGAAGCGTTGAAGCAGGTACAGCGGGTTACCGGCCTGATGGGAAGGTGGCAAACGCTCGCGAGAGCCCCGTTGATTATCTGTGATACCGGCCATAACGTGGATGGATGGCATGAAGTGCTGGCAAACATTGCGGTAACCCCTCACGCCGGGCTTCATATGGTCATCGGCGTAATGCGGGACAAAGATCTGGATAGGATGCTTCCCTTGCTGCCCGGAAATGCCCGCTATTATTTCTGTGAAGTAGCCATGCCCCGCGCCCTGCCGGCAGATGAGTTGCGTATGGCAGGAGCAAGATACGGGCTGAACGGAGAGGCAAGTGGCCGTGTGTCGGAGGCGATAGCGGCCGCGCGGCAGCATGCCGCCGCAGACGATCTTATTTTTATCGGCGGCAGCACGTTTGTCGTGGCCGACGCGTTGCTGGCCCTTGGTATTACATCACCTTGATGAAAGTCACCTAGATGGTCAGCTCCCCCCGGATATTCTGTTCGGCCCAATAGGCAACGTCCTCTTGTTGCGGAAACTCTCCCTGCAAATACATCAGTTTGGTGACGGCCGCCTCGAACGTCATGTCGTATCCGCTGAGCACTCCCATTTCTTTCAGATACCTACTGGTTTCATAGCGTCCGAGTTCGACGCTTCCGACTTTGCATTGGGAGATGTTCAGAATGTTCTTTCCGTTCCGGATCGCTTCGTTGATAAGGTCGAGGAACCAGCCGGCTGTCGTTGTATTGCCAGAGCCGAAGGTTTCCATAATGACCGAGCGCGCCTGGGACTCCAGCACGGCCCGGACAATCTGCGGACTGATACCGGGGTACAGCTTAAGCACGGAAACGGAATTGTCTAATTTTGTGTGCAGGATGAATTCCTTGTCGCTGTTGTCGAGCAGGGCATCCTTGTTGTATTTAAGGTGTACGCCGGCTTCGACCAGCACCGGATAGTTGGGCGACCGGAAGGCTTCAAATTTCGCGGAGTTATATTTGAATGATCGGTTTCCGCGAAACAGTTTGTTGTCGAAAAAAATACATACCTCATGAATGAGGGACTTGCCCTTTTTTTTGGCGGATGCAAGTTCGAGGGCGGTGATCAGATTTTCCCGGGCATCGGTACGTATTTCGCCGATGGGAAGCTGTGAGCCCGACAGGATCACGGGTTTTTGCAATCCTTCCAGCATGAAACTCAGTGCCGAAGCCGAAAAAGCCATCGTATCTGAACCATGGAGGATGACAAACCCGTCGTAGTCGTCGTAATTTTCCTTAATGAGCGTAGCCATTTCGACCCATATAGCGGGTTGCATGTTGGAGGAGTCGATAATCGGTGTGAATGAATGTACGCTAAGGTTATAATTGAGCCGTCCTAATTCCGGAATATTTTTGGCAATAAGGTCAAAATCAAAGGGCACAAACGTATCGGTTTGTTCGTCTTTAACCATTCCAATGGTTCCCCCAGTGTAAATCACAAAGATATTATTCATTCAACAATGTATTTATATAGGTCCTTATCGGAGCCTGCGGCCTGTCCGCCTTAAAGGCGTCGCCAGCCGATGTATGTAGTTAAATCCGAAATATCTGCAGCGCATTTTGGGTGGTCGTCGCAGCGACAGTTTCCAGGGACACCTGCTGTAAATCTGCGATTTTCTGTGCGATGTGTATCAAGTAGCTGCTTTCGTTTTTTTTGCCGCGATGGGGAGCCGGTGCCAGGTAGGGGGCATCGGTTTCCAATACGATGTGCCTTAGGTCGATTTCTGCTACCACGGCATCAAGACCGGCATTTTTATAGGTGACCACCCCGCCGATGCCCAGACTAAGCCCCAATTCAATCACTTGTTTTGCTTGTTGGTTGTTCCCGGTGAAACAGTGCAGAACACCCCGCAACCGGCCGTCCTGCACTTCATCGAGCAACTCAAAGAGTTCGTCGAATGCATTCCGGCAATGGATGGACACGGGAAGGTCCAACACCTTTGCCCAGGTGCTTTGTATACGGAATGCTTCCCGTTGAAGGGCAAGGGTGGTTTTATCCCAATAGAGATCCAGTCCGATTTCGCCGATGCCGTATACCTTATGGTCTGCAATCGCTCTTTCAATGGCGGCCAGTTCGTCAAGATAGTTTGTCTGTACTTCACATGGATGCAACCCCATCATGGGATAGCAGTGACCGGGATAGGCAGCCGCGGTACCTAACACTTTCGGAATGGACTCCCTGTTGACGTTCGGAAAAAAGAGATGCTGGATGTCATTGGCAAAACAGCGCTGCATCTGCAGGTCCAATTCCGGCGTGCCAAACAAATAGTATTGGTGCGTATGTGTGTCGGTCAATATCATCGTTATTTTTTCGGCGTGCTGCAAACTTAGCCAACTTGCCCTTGAAATCCAACTAAAACAAGAACGCCTTCCGATGGGAAGGCGTTCGATCGCGATTATTTTGCGGTGTCCTGCGCGGTGGTGTCCGTAGCCACCGGTTTGAGGACATCAATGAGTTCGATGTCGAATACCAGGGGGGCAAACGGCGGAATTACTCCGCGGCCGTCGCCACGCTCGCCATATCCCAGTTGGGAAGGAATGATGAGCTTCGCTTTACTGCCTTTCGGCAACAATAGCAAACCTTCGTCCCAACCCGGAATCACCTGGCGTACGCCGATGACAAATTTGGCAGGCTCATATGGACGCATCGGATTGAATATTTTTTTGTTTTTTTCCGCTACTTCTTTGATGGATGTATCAAAGACATCTCCATTAGCCACGAGCGCTCCGGTGTAATTTACTTTAACGGTATCGCCGGCTACGGGTTTTTCGCCCGTGCCTTCTTCAGTAATGATGTATTGCAATCCGGAAGCGGTTTTTAAAGGCTCCAGGTTGTTCTTTTTGATGTAATCGTTGATTTTGCCTTCTTCAGAAGCTTTCAACTTCTGGATTTCTCCATCGAAGTACGCATTTACCTCTGCATACAGGGCACTATCGGTCAGTTCGCCTTTTTTGAAGTGTTTGTTTACCTTTACGTTGAACGTCACGTAATGGTCGGCAAAATCTGGTTTCGGTTGCATGGTTTTGGCAGCCATGGTATCCAGATTCAGCTTGAATACAGCACTGTCGCCCTCTCCCAGCATCTTGAACATAGAGTTGTAATCACCGGGATATAAGCCCGGCAGGGAGTCGGCAGCGATGTTGATAATTTGGGGAAGTCCGATATCATACGTACTGGAAAGGAGGGAATCCCGATCCGTAGTTACGGTCATATTAACGGAAAGCAGATCACCCGTCTGGGCTTTCGGCTGCCCATTATCCTTTACAATCTTGTATTGTAAGCCCCCTTCGCCTGTCTTGAACTGCTGGCAGGCACCGGCAAGCACAAGGGTTGCAAGGCCTAAACTAAAAATGGATTTCTTCATTTTTCTAGTAATTAATTATGTGTTAAAAGTGTTTTATATTCCGATAAAATAGACTTGAATTTGTTTACCACGTCCGGCAGCGGCTCGTTCGAGTTTCCCCCTGCGGCATTGCGATGCCCGCCGCCGTTAAAATAGCGCTTGCAGATCTCGTTGCAAGGGAAATCGCCGATGGAGCGGAGTGATAGTTTAACCTGTTCGGTACGGTCGACAATCAATGCAGCGAGTTTCATTCCACTGATCGCCAACGCATAATTGACCAGCCCTTCGGTGTCGCCGGTAGTGATCTGAAACCGGTTGAGATCCTGGCGGGAGATGCTGAATAACGCCGTTCGGTATTCATGCAGCACTTCCAGCCTGTTTAGCAGGCAGAATCCCAGAAATTTCATGCGATTTTCGGTGTAACTATTGTATACCAGCTCGTGGATTTCCCAGTTTTTGGCGCCCAGTGTGATGAGGTCTGCCGCGATTTCATGTACACGGGGGGTAGTCGTCTGAAAACGGAAAGAGCCGGTGTCGGTCATTAGGCCCGTATATAGGCAGGTGGCGATTTCGGGTGTAAGGGAGGAGTGATCAACCATTACGTCCACGATAAAGTCGTAGACCAGCTGCGCGGTTGCCGCCGCCTGGCTGTCCCAATGCCGGTAGTCATCAAAACCTTCCGGTTCCAGATGGTGATCAATCATGATTTTGATGCCTTTGGCGTTTCTTACGGCATCTTCCATGGCATGAATCCTGGGTAAGCCGTTAAAATCCAGGCAAAAGATCAGGTCAGCCTCATCAATTAACACATCGGCAGCTGCTTTGTCTTCCGTATAAATCCGTACACGCTCCCTTCCGGGCATCCAATCAAGAAAGGTGGGGAAATCGGAAGGTACGATGACATGCACGAAGTGGTTTTTGGCTTGCAACCAATGGTATATCGCCAATGATGACCCCAATGCGTCCCCGTCGGGTTTATGGTGGGTGGTGACAACAATGTGCTTCGGTTTGGTCAGTTCCTCCTTAAGCGCTTCCGGTGTAAACATTCAACTGCTAAAAGTGTGCAAACCTACTACAAAAAATCCGATTACCGAATTTTTGTGTGTCGAAATCTCAAATTTTTCGGTCCGGATTTGTTTTTGCCCTGGCGGTTAAAAAAACGGATGTCTTTCGCCGATTACCGCAAAAAAGATGGCGATTTTTTTTTGAAATTTGCGGTAAGAATTTTTACTGACTAAACGATAAACTATGTTACGGAGCCAGGGCTGGTTTGGCCGAAAAGGAAAAGATGGGTTCATCTATCGGGCGTGGATGAAAAACCAAGGAATCCCAGACGACGAATTCCGGGGGAAACCCGTCATCGGCATCTGTAATACCTGGTCGGAGCTCACCCCCTGTAACGCTCATTTCAGGGAGCTGGCAGAATCGGTGAAACGGGGCGTATGGGAGGCTGGCGGTTTCCCGGTCGAATTTCCGGTGATGTCGTTGGGTGAAACGCTTATGAAGCCTACGGCCATGCTGTTCCGGAACCTGGCCAGCATGGATGTGGAGGAGTCCATCCGCGCCAACCCCGTAGACGGGGTTGTGTTATTATGCGGGTGCGATAAAACAACTCCCTCGTTGGTCATGGGAGCCTGTAGCGTAGACCTTCCGACCGTTGTGGTATCGGGCGGGCCGATGTTGACGGGTAAATATAACGGGCGCGACATCGGGACGAGCGATTTGTGGAGGTTTTCGGAGGATTCACGTCGCGGGATTATGACCGAAGAAGAATTGAACCTTGCCGAGGCGGGTATGTGCCGGAGCCGCGGGCATTGTGCGGTGATGGGCACGGCTTCTTCCATGGCTTGCATGGTGGAATCGTTGGGATTGTCATTGCCCGGCAATGCGGCGATACCGGCGGCTGATGCCAACCGGAAGGTACTTGCCCAACTATCGGGGAGGCGGATTGTAGAGATGGTTCGCGAGGACGTAAAGCTATCGGATATACTCACCCGGCCGGCATTTGAAAATGCCATCCGGGTAAATGCTGCCATCAGCGGATCGACCAATTTTGTCATCCATTTGTTGGCCATTGCGGGCCGGATCGGTGTGCCCCTTTCAATCGAAGACTTTGATCGGTATTCGCGGGACATTCCGTTGGTTGCCAATATTCAACCTTCCGGAACGTATTTTATGGAAGACATGTATTATGCCGGGGGGTTACCCGCGGTTATGCATGCCATACGTGAGCACCTACACATGGATTGCCTGACGGCGAATGGCCGGACGGTAGGCGAAAACATCGCGGGAAGGCGGAGTCTGAACACCACGGTTATCGCCGATATGGAACAGCCCTTTAACGAAATAGCCGGTGTCGTGGTGTTGAAGGGAAACCTCTGCGAATCCGGTGCTGTGCTTAAGCCTTCCGCTGCCAGTCCCGCATTGATGCAGCATACCGGTCGGGCGGTTGTGTTCGAAGACATAGAAGATTACAAGCATAAAATAGACGACCCGGATCTGGACGTAGACGAAACCTGTGTGCTCGTGTTGAAAAACGTCGGGCCGAAGGGATATCCCGGGATGCCGGAAGTTGGTAACATGGGGCTTCCGGCAAAGTTGCTGGAAAAGGGAATTACCGATATGATTCGTATTTCCGATGGCCGTATGAGCGGAACAGGTTTTGGTACGGTTGTGCTGCATGTTTCTCCGGAAGCCGCAGAAGGGGGAACGTTGGCGCTGGTGGAAGATGGAGATCTGATCCGGCTGGATGTGCCGAACCGCAGTCTGGACCTGTTGGTCGATGCAGCCGAGTTGGCGCGGAGAAAAAGCCACTTCGTGGATGCCGCAAATCGGTTCACACGGGGATACGCGAAGCTGTATGTCGATCACGTTGAACAGGCTCACCTGGGAGCGGATTTCGATTTCCTGAAGGGAAAATCGGGGAGTGATGTGTCCCGCGACTCTCACTGAGACCGGGGACACGCATCAACCGATCGTTCGCTAAGTGGATGGCGTAAAACGGTAGCGGGATTTATATTTGGCGGGGCTCAGCCCGGTATGATCTTTAAATAGCTTGTGGAAATGCGCCAGTGAATCGTAGCCGCAGTGAAAAGCTACCTCCTTTACGGAAGCGTCGCCCTGTAAAAACAGCTCTTTTGCCCGTTCCATGCGTAGCTCCGTTAGGAACGTCGAAAAGTTCCGTTTCATCCGCTGTTTAAAGTACCTGCTAAAGCTTGGCTCGGTCATACAGGTCAAGGCGGCTACCTCTTGGAGGTAAATGGGCCTGTCGAGGTTTTCTTTTACAAAATTGATGGCGATTATCAACTTATCCTCGCCGGATGAACCGGTTCGGATGGGCGCGTGTGGCAGGATGTATCCTTTGTCGCTGGAAGTGGAAATGAGGTGCATGATCTGCAGTACCCCGTTTACCTTTTCAAATCCCGATGTGGCTGAGAGCGATTTTAACCGCTCAGCAATGACGTTGCGGGTACGGCCGTATATGCGGATGCCCTTGGCTGCCTGCTGCACCATTCCCCGTATCTGGTCAAATTCCTTTAACGAGCCCAGCAACTGGTTGAAAATGGCGGGATTGATGTAGGTAATGATTACCTTGGACTTCAGTGTCGACCCCGGTTCGTAAAATGCCGGGTCGCTCAGCCAGATGTGAGGTACATGGGAGCCGATAAAAACCATATCGCCCGCTTCAAAGGGTTCGACCCGGTTGCCGATAATCCGTTTGCCAAAGCCTTCCTCAACAAATACCAGCTCCATTTCGGGGTGTGCGTGAAAGGACGGCTGGGAATGGAAGGGTGACCAAAGAAAGGATTGTTCACGGGTGTCTATATAAAGCGGTTCGTTGGTAAGCGGGGTAATTTCTGTCCGTAATAGCTTCATGGCTTTTTGGTCATTGCGCAAAGCGAAGTTACGGAAATTATCCTACGATTCAATCGAATAAGCGCAACTGCCCGCCTTTCGGTGGCTTGGCATCACCAAATACCGTTTTGCCGCCGTATTTCCATGCGTTGTCTCTCTCGATTCGCAACAAATCATCCAGGTTATCTTTCGCTGCAAAATCCTGCTCGGCACGGAAAGCCAAATTGCTCAATGATTTGATGGCCTGCTTTTTGTCGCTCATGCCGAGTTTGGATCGCTGGACAGCGTGGGTGAGTACATCGATGGTCTCGTCATATACCTTGGTCAACACCGGAAAGGGATGACCATCCTTGCCGCCGTGCGCAAACGAATACCTAGCCGGATCGTCAAATCTTGCCGGTGTACCGTAGATAAGCTCACTGACCAGGGCCAGCGACTGCAAGGTACGCGCACCCATGCCCTGCAGCAACAGAAGTTCCTCAAAATCGGCAGGCCGCTTTTCGTGCGTCAGCCATAGCATCGCTCCTAATCGTTTGAGGTCAATGTCTTTAGAAGTGACGTGGTGATGACTTGGCATGATCAGCCTGGATGCCTCTGTCAGGACATGCGTAGGTTTTTCCTTACATAGAGTTATCATCGCAGTTTTTGCCGGTTTTGCGTCAGCTGCGGTCATATCGATGATTTTTCCCTGATGGATGCCGCAGATCCCGGCATGAGGCTGTTCGGTGAATGACGTAAATGTTTGAGAGTGCCAATGATATCTTCGGGCGGATGCGTCGGCATCTTTCATTCCTTGCTGTACCACCGTCCACTGCCCATCGTTACTGATGACGAACGCGTGGAGGTACAACTGATAACCGTCCTGAATGGCGGTGTTGTCAACCTTGGCAACTAATTTTGAGGCCCGTATCAATTGCGCGCCGTCCAAACCGTTCCGATCGCTGTAGTTGGATAATTCCTGCGGTGTGCTTTTCGAATGTTTGCCCTTGCCGCCGCAAATGTAAATGCCCAGTTCTTTGGATAAGGGATTGATGGATTTTTTCAACGCACCCAACACGGATGTGGTGATACCCGAAGAATGCCAATCCATCCCCAGCACGCAACCCAGACTTTGAAACCAAAAAGGATCCGCCAACCTTTTTAGGTATTCCTGCTTTCCGAAATCCTGCAGGATACATTCCGTAATCGCCAGTCCCAGCCTTGCCATTCGATCGGCGAGCCAGGCGGGTACGTGGCCATAATGGAGGGGTAAGGTGGCAGTTCCGGATTTTTTCATTATTCGATGTATCGCAGGGTATTCGTTTTGAATTTGATGCGAATATACTAAATATTATAGTTTTTTAAAATTCGTGGCGGGCTTCTTGAAAAGAAGCCGCGACACGGAGCCCGCTGCGGCCACCCGTTTACTCGTCAACTAAAGCCGCCAATGTTTGTTCGATTTGTTGAGCGCTCATATTTAAGTTTAAGCGAGCTTTGTTACCCACGATCCGATGTATGCGTGTGTTTTCGATACGGATGTTTCCGAGCTCGTTGTTGAAACGCAAATATTGGTAGGTGTTTCGTGCGGGGTGGGGCGAGTCTATTTCGAAATAGGGAACGATCGCCGCGTGGCTTCCGCTGTCGCCATGAATGTACATGGCATCACACGAATCGATTTCATTCCGTATGATACTGTTTGCCGAGAGGGTATACCGGGCCTCGCCGATGTATGGGACTTTAACCCTTACCGCGCTTTGGTCGCTTGCCTGTATGGTAAGTTTGTCGATGGAGGAAGCCCCGCCGATCTCAAAAAGGCTACGCGTTGCGGTTACGGTGAGCGAATCGCTCACGGTGTTAGCGAGTCGCACTGTTCCGTTATGTTCGATAGCCAATTGGTTTAATGACGGGGAATATAGGATGATCGTACCGACGGCAAACTTATTCGGATAATTGGTATGGATGATCAACGTATGGTTTTCTATGGAGCTGTGCTGAATAAAATCGCTAGAAAACGGTGCTTTTAGTCCACACTTTTCAGATTGAATCCACCTGATTTCATTGTATTTATCACTGCGATTGTATAAATCGTGGTCTTGGTATACTCTGCGGTTTGGTTGGGAGTTTACAATCAGTATTCGATCAAAGGGCTGGTCAAAGATCTCAGTTTTGTGGCCATACGTATGTGTTTCCAGCGATTTTATACTTTCTGCTAAATTTTGGTCATAATCGTGTTGACTTACATATTTGCCGAAAAGAGTTGATGACAGGAAAGATCCTACAAAGGTAATCAGGGCGATGAGAAGAAAAATATTACTTGTTTTCATGTTGAAACGTGGTGTTGACGAAGGTTTCGTATAAATGCTGTAATTGTTCCATATCGATGTCGAGCAGATAGATTGTTCTGAAAAATGCCGGCAGCTCCTTATCCATGAATTCCTGTCGGCGGATCGCGCGGATTTTATCCTTTGCGTCGTTTGCTACAAAAAAACCTATCCCCCTTTTATTCTGAATGATCTGCTGGTTTTGCAGCAATTCATAGGTCCGGGCTACGGTATTGGGGTTTACCTCCAACACGGCGGCGAGTTCGCGCACGGAGGGGATTTTTTCCGTTGCTGGCCAACGGCCCAACAGGATGTGCTCAAATACGTAGTCGGATATCTGCAGATAGATAGCCTTGTTATCCTTAAAATCCATTTATACCTCCTTTTCTTTTAACCTGAAATAGGTGGCTGCCCAAAGGACGGCAATGAGAATGAAGAGGAGCAGGATGGCGATAAGCTCCGAAAGTCTACCTAAAGCTAAGTCGTTTACTTTTACCTGTCCATTTAGCAACATTTTATCCAACAATCCCCGGATGGATACCAGCGAGGCAACCATCCCTACTACGATAACACCCATTTTGATAAACGGAAATCTCCCGAAATAAATCGAGCCTAGCGTAAATACACTGGTGAGCAGAAAGCCGATGACGGGTAAGATCCCCCTGGATTTACTGTCCAGTACCTGATAGTAATATTTAAAACCAGCTTCGCCATAGCCATAATGGACTTGACTTAATTCGATCTGTTTACTTTGAAAGGTTACATCGCTGTAAATTGCCCGTAATGCCGTAACAAAAACGGTATCTGTAACTAAAAACACCGCGACAAATGTAAAAATGGTCAGCAGACTACCGAATATTAAGCCGCCCAGTAGCTTTTCGGTCGCCGAGACCGGTAGCGTTAATTCCTGTATACCGGTGGCGGGTTTGCTAAGCCGGGTGTAATAATGTCCTGAAAGCAGCGTGATGTAACCGATACCGGATAACGCCAAGATGCTTTCCCGAAACCGAAGCGAAGAAAAGCGAAAGTACGCATAGGCATCCATACCGGTTATGTGATGGCTGCCCTTTTGAAAGAAATGGTCACCAACTATATTAAATAGGTAGAAAAGCGAGATGCAGCCAAAAAGGATAGCCGAGCTGGCTAAATAAACCTTCCGATTTTCTATCCATTGTTTTCGCAGTAGAAGGCCAAAGCGGCGGGTGCTAAATGTGTTGTTCATGATGACGGGTAGCTTGCGTTAATACGTGGGTGATTTGGGAGCCTTTGACTAAGGCTGCTTTAAAAAACAGTTCGATATCAATGCGGGTTTCTTCGGCTTGGGTGTTGGGCAGTATCGCGTGGACGCCCGTAAGTGTCTGTTCGGCATAGAGCATATCATCAGTCATTGCCGCCGCCGATTTAAAAGCGAAGCTTTGGCAGATTTGCTCAATCGATGCAGTCAGCACAACGCGCTGATTACCGAGGATAATCAATTCGTCGATCAGGTTATCCAGGTCACGTACCTGATGCGTAGATATGATAAAGCATCGGTCTTCCGAAAGCGCGGTGGCCATGATTTTCCGGAACTGCGATTTTGACGGGATGTCCAGCCCGTTTGTGGGTTCGTCCATGAGGAGGAGGCGCGTTTTGGTGGCAAGACCGAACGCGATAAATACTTTCTTTTTCTGGCCGTAAGAAAGTTGTTCGAGCTGTACGTCGCTGCCGATGTCAAAATCTGCGAGCAATTGATCAAACAGCACGCGGTCAAAATCGCGATAAAAGGGGGTGTAGGTATCCAGATACCTCGATAAGCGTACCGGCGGCAGCGTAAACTCCTCGGGAATAACGAATACCTGAGACAGGAATTCCGGAGTTCGTGCTGCGGGTTGATAGCCCATAACGCTGATGTCTCCATACTGCGGAAAAACCAACCCAGCCAAACTTTTCAGTAAAGTGGATTTGCCGGCTCCGTTTTCTCCCAGTAGGCCATAGATATGTCCGGGCTTGATAGCTAGGTTTACATCGGAAAGTACCGGCCTGCTTCTGTGGTAAGCGTAGGAAATGTTTTGAAGGTGAACCATTGGTGTAGTGTATTAGTTAAATAGTACACTGCAAATATAGGTGTATTTCGATCACTTCCAAATTTTTTGGAAAAAAGAAAATAAAGATTGTCCGGGGTCTAGATCCGGATGCCTAACACCGCTTCGAGTGTTTGGTGTTTGTTTTGTCCTACATAATCACAAAAAATGCATATTTTTGCCGAAATCACAATTTCAGTCGCCCATTAATAAAGCTACATGGCAAGCAAAAGTTTGACTAAGGATATCGAGAAGATAGCGCCATCCACGATGGCGGATGTCGTTGAGACACGACTCCGTGAGTATTTAAAAAGGAAAGCGTTTAAGCCCGGTGACGCGCTTCCGAAAGAACTCGAATTGGCTGAGGCGTTGGATGTAAGCCGGAATGTAGTGCGCGAGGCACTCAGCAGATTACGGATGTTAGGCATGATCGAATCGAAGAAAAAACGGGGGATGGTTTTAGCGGAACCCGATATTCTTGGTGGATTCGAACGGGTAATGGATCCGCTTATTTTAGATCAGAAGACCCTCAAAGATCTGTTCGAGCTGCGGCTTGTGTTAGAGATGGGACTGGCGGACATACTCTATGCACGGATGACGGATAAAGACTTAAAAGAGCTTGAGCAAATTGTGAATAAAGAGGTAAACAAGGTACAGCAGCCTTTTAAGGTGAAATATGAAATTGCTTTCCATGGTAAACTCTACCAAATGACCGGTAATGATACGTTTATGCGGTTTCAAAACATGTTGCTGCCGGTGTTCGAGTATGTAGTCAGCGAGGAAGCCAAAATAAACGGAGCAGCCAAGGTGGGCAAAATCACCCATAGGGATTTGCTTGAGTTGCTAAAAAAAGGCGGGCCAGAGGATTTCCGGCAGGGTATGAAGGAACATTTAAGCCCGCATTTTGAGCGGGTGATGAAGTAATCCCGAAGCTTCATTTACAAGTAACAGGCAGTCTAACTCATTCTTTCCGGACTTCTAGCGGCGGCAAAAGCGATTTTTTTGCTGGAAATATTTGGAAGTATACCCGCAAAGCGATTATATTTGTCAATATGTTCTACATAAAAGAACGCAATAGCCAATTATAGCAGAATGAGATCAATTTTATTGCTTTTGTTGTTGTCGTCGTTTGGGTTGGAGGACCTATCGGCAACGGGCTATCTAAAGGGATTGGAAGGAGAACCAGACAAGCCGAATGTTATTGTTTTCTTAGTAGACGATTTGGGGTACAGCGATGTCGGGTGCTATGGAAGCAGCTATTACGAAACGCCGCATATAGATCGGCTTGCCGAATCCGGCATGCGATTTACCCACGCTTATGCCAGTAGCACACTCTGTTCCCCAACCCGGGCCAGCCTGCTTACCGGAAAAAATCCGGCACGCCTACACATTACGCATGCGATTCCGATCAAAGGTTATAAGCGCATCCATGGGGGACGGGGTACGCCGTTGAAGGATGCCGATTACGTCATGAATCTGCCTTTGGAGGAAGTGACCATTGCCGAGGCATTGAAGAACGCAGGATATGCGACAGCGAGCATCGGAAAATGGCATGTTTGTGATGACCCTGCCTATTATCCCGAATACCAGGGATTCGATGTCAACATCGGGGGGAATGGACATGGACACACGGGCGGGCATTTTTACCCGTATCGTGGTAAATGGAGAATGGCCGAAGGTTACCCCTGGGAAGAGTGGAACACCTTGCCGGATGGAAAAGCAGGAGAATATTTGACAGATCGGCTCACGGCTGAAGCGCTTCGCTTCATAGACCAACATCGCGATAGCCCGTTCTTTATCTATTTGAGTCACTATGCCGTACATACACCGATTCAAGCGAAGAAAAGCATCCAGGCACGTTACGAAACGAAGGAGCCGGATTCGTCGAAAGGCCATGTAAAGCCGGCTTATGCTGCGATGATTGAAAGCGTCGATGCGAGTATGGGGGCGATCCTCGAAAAACTCGAAGAATCGGGCCTGGCGGATAATACCATTGTGATTTTCACATCCGACAACGGCGGATTCGGCAAGCAAACATCTAATTATCCCTTTCGGGGCAACAAGGGGAATTTTTACGAAGGGGGCATCCGCGTGCCGCTGATTATCCGTTGGCCCGGAATCACGACGCGGCCGTCGGTGTCAGATGTACCGGTGATTACGACCGATCTTTATCCCAGTATCCTCAATATGGCAGGATTATCCCTGATGCCTGAACAGCATGTCGACGGTATCAGCTTATTGCCCGTGCTTAAGCGGGAGGGGGTGCAGAATCGGGACGCCCTTTATTGGCATTTCCCGAACTATGTTGGGCCCGGTCATCCGAATGCAGCGGGCCCGGTCAGCGTAATCCGGTATGGCCCGTGGAAACTTATTGAATCGCTGGAAAACGGAAAGGTGGAATTATACGACCTAGCATACGATGTACGGGAAGCCAAAAACCTGGCGCCATCCCAAAGCGGGCTTGTCGATTCACTGAAGCAGATGCTTGCGGTATGGCGGATAGCAGCAGATGTGCAAATGCCTGTAAAAAACCCAGATTATCGGCCGGATTGATGGCTGGATCCATACTGGGTTTTGGCGGGGATGGACGTTATGAAAAAGAAAAAATGATCCGGAATACGAAGAAATCCTACTGGATGTTTTGTCTCATGATGGCGAGTGGTTTTCCACTGTTTGCCCAACATGATCAACCGCGTAAAAACGTACTGTTTTTCTTGGTCGACGACTTGCGGCCCAACCTGGGGTGTTACGGCGACTCACGTGCACACACACCAAATATTGATCGATTGGCGGAGCGTGGCGTGGTGTTTGCTAATGCCTATTGCCAGCAGGCAATCTGCAGTCCATCGCGGACATCCATGCTGACCGGCTTGCGACCGGATGAGACGGGTGTATACAACCTGCAGACCCACTTCAGGGAACTCGCGCCCAACGCCGTGACACTTCCGCAGTCTTTTAAAAATGACGGTTATTTCACCGCAAGTACCGGAAAGATCTTTCACAATTCGAAGCACGCGCTCGATCCGGTTTCATGGACGAAAGTGATCTCGCCTCGAGGCGGTCGTACCTATGTGCTTCCCGAAAATCAAAACAGGAAAGGCAAACAGGGAATTACGGAGGCCGCCGATGTGCCGGACACGGCGTATACCGACGGGAAAATCGCAATGGAGGCAATGCACCTGTTGACCGAAGCCCGGGAAAAAGATACGCCGTTTTTTATTGCAGTGGGCTTTCTGAAGCCGCATGCACCTTTTTGCGCGCCGAAAACCTATTGGGATCTGTATAATCGTTCCGCATTTGGCGTGACGGACAGGAATCGGCCCGTCGGCAGTCCCGATCTCGCATTTCATCAATGGCAGGAACTCAGGGGATATCGGGATGTACCGGATGAAGGCGGCCTATCACCTGAACAAGAGCAAAAAATGATCCACGGTTATTACGCTTGCATAAGTTATGTGGATGCCCAGATCGGCAAGGTGATGGACCACCTGGAGTCGCAGGGACTGGCCGATCAGACCATCGTTGTGCTTTGGGGTGACCACGGTTATCACCTGGGTGAACAGGATTTGTGGTGCAAGTCCACTAATTTTGAGTTAGATGCCCGGGTACCATTGATTATCGCTTCGCCGGAAATGGAAGGGAACGGCAAAATGACAAAAGCCATCGTGGAATCCGTGGACATTTATCCTACGTTGAGCGAGCTGTGCGGTATGGAGCAAAAGCACGAATTGGCCGGTACCAGCCTGACACCGCTGCTGGACGACCCGCTGATGTCGTGGGAATACCCGGCTTTCAGCCAATTTGTGCGGCCTTATCAGGCGGCCATAAATCAAAAGAGTTTACCTGTTTATATGGGATACTCGGTCCGCGTGGCCGGATGGCGCTGTACGTATTGGTATGACATAGAAGGAAAGAACGTGGTCGAGCGTGAATTGTATCGGATGGATCATTCTGATCCGGAACGTGAAAACGTCGCAGGTCGGCCTGCCGTAGCTGCAATAGAAACACGCCTAGCAGATTTAATTGATCAATATCGGCGTAATCAATACCGAAAGCGGAATCGCTAAACGAAAAATAACTTTAATTTGCATGAAATGCTCGAACTTCCTATATTTGTAAATATGTTCTACATAAGAACTAAAGCCAATTATGAATTAATTTATCAACTTAGTTAACTGCCTAAATATGACCAACAAATACATTGCTTTTACGTCATGTCTGCTTTTAATCTATTTGTTCATTTCGTGCTCAACAGAGGACGCGATGCGATTGGATCCGCCGCTTGAAGCGAACATTGACGCTGATCTGCGCGAAATTCAGGTGGGCGATACCGTAACTTTCAAAGATATCTCGACTGGCCTTCCATCGCAGTGGCGTTGGGTTTTTGAGGGCGGGAGCCCCGGGGAAAGCGTGTTGCATAGTCCGGTGATCATCTACGATACGGTTGGAACCTATCCGGTGACCCTGGAAGTACGGCGCGGAGATAAGGTTTCTTCACTTACCATTCCCGACTTTATTAAAGTGGGATATCGGGAGCTGGTTGCGGATTTCACGACCGACACCACCACGGTTAAATTAGGGGATCCCGTGCAGTTCACCGATCTGTCTTCGGGCCTCCCCGAATCGTGGAAATGGGAGTTTGCGGGTGCAAACGGGACGGTTGTTGTTTCGGAGGAACAGCATCCGGAACTCACGTTTTCCAAGGTCGGTGTTTACTCGGCGAAGTTGACAGTGTCCCACCCCGGTGGCACCCATACCGTAACCAAAGAGGCGTACTTGACGGTTTTAAGTGCGAATCCACCCCAGGCCGATTTCACGGCCAGCCATACGGGAATCCCCGCAGGTGGTTCCATTACGTTCGAAAACAAATCCACCGGCGAAGCTACCGGATGGCGATGGACATTCGAAGGCGGAACTCCGGCCACATCCATAGAAAAGAGCCCAACGATCCGGTATAACGAGCCCGGAAGATATCCGGTGGTGTTGGAGGCGTACGACGAGGTTTCTTCGTCGACGGAAACGCAGCAAGGGTATGTATTGGTGGTTCCGGAAAACGGGTTGGTGGCGTATTATCCGATGGATGGATCGGGCGCCGATGCAGGGCCTTCGGCGGTGCATCCGTCCGTGATCGGACAGGTAGCTTTCGAAAGCGAGGGGCGGATCGGCGGGGGTGCAGCTGCACAGTTTGATGGAAACAGCCTGCTTTTGGTGCCGGACCATCCCAACTTCAACTTTGGAACCGATGATTTTACGATCGCATGCTGGTTGAACACAACGAGCACCGACCGGATGATGGTTTGGGCGGAAAGTGGTGCAAATGGAGGGAGAGACAATCAAACGTGGCTACGGTTGGGAGATAACGCGGAACGGCAAATCCGGTTCTGTGTGGAAGACGGCAGCGGCGGCACCATTCAGAACAGCGACCACAGCGTCTCGGATGGCCAATGGCATCACGTGGTGTGCGTAAGGGAAGGAAAAGTTTCGCGCGTTTATGTCGATGGCGTGCTGATCAAAGAAGGAACCGCACCGGCCGTGAAAAACGTCTCCAATAGCCAGCCCTTTAAGATCGGTGCGCAGGAAGGTAGCGGCGGCGGAACGTATAGCAACTATTTTAACGGCATGCTTGATGACTTTTTGGTGTATGGCCGGGCACTGAGTGAGCAGGAGATCCATCACTTGTTCGAATTACAATAATATACCGCAAAAAACAAAATCCGCTAAACGAAAGCTTGCTATGAACAAAAACTATCGTTTCTTTATTCTACTTTCCTGTGTAATCGGACACGTCTTCGCGGCGGACGGCAATCCGTCGTCCATGTCTGTAATACAAACACAGTTGCAGGTTCCGGTACTGATCAACAAAAAGGACAACCCAGTATTGCGAATCAACGTTAAAATGCCCGAGTCAGCCAAGTCGTCCAAGCTTGAATCGATACGGATATCAACTAAGGGAACGACAACTGTTAAGGATATCAAAGCGATCCGAATCTATTACTATGAGCGTGATTCAGCGGCCGGATCTATGAACGATGTGGAAAGGCCTCTTTTTGGCCAATCGACCAAGAGAGGTAAGGAGATCCGTATCCGCGGCGGGCAGCAATTGCATCCCGGCGACAATTTCTTTTGGGTATCTTATGAGGTATCCGGCGAAACGGATCTCGATCACGTTATTTCTGCGGGTTGTGTATCGGTGACTATCGATGGAAAGACGAAGCAGGTTGATGCGATTGCACGGCCTCTGGAGCAGCGCGTGGGGATAGCCGTGAGGCGACATAAACAGGACGGGGTACATACCTCCCGGATTCCGGGTTTAGCGAGAACCAATAAGGGAACCCTATTGGCAATATTTGACGCCCGCTACGAAAGCGGCCGGGATTTGCAGGGCCATATCGATATTGGGCTGCATCGGAGCACCGATCAGGGACAAACCTGGGAACCTTTGCAGATTACGATGGATATGGGGGAGTGGGGCGGCTTGCCACAGAAATTTAACGGCGTGTCCGATGCTTGCATTTTGGTAGACCGGAATTCGAATACGATTTACATTGCCGGCTTGTGGATGCATGGGGTCATTAATGAAGAAGGCAAATGGCTTGCCGGATTGAACGAGCATAGTGATGACTGGAACCATCAATGGCGCAACAAGGCCTCCCAACCGGGGTTTGGCGTGCGTGAAACATCCCAATTCCTGATTGTGAAAAGTACCGACGACGGGAAAAGCTGGAGTGCGCCCATCAACCTGACCCGCCTATGCAAGAAGGAGGAATGGTGGCTTTGGGCACCCGCGCCCGGCAACGGCATTACCTTGTCCGATGGAACCCTGGTGTTTCCGACGCAAGGAAGGGACGAAAAAGGAAGGTCGTTTTCCAACATCACCTACAGCACCGATGGCGGAAATACGTGGAAAACCAGTAATCCCGCCTATTCGGGCACCACGGAGTGTGCCGTCGTGCAACTAACCGATAATCGATTGATGCTGAATATGCGATCCGGCCGGAATAAAGGCCGACTGGGAACCGACAATGGCCGGGCCATTGCGGTAACCGACGATTTGGGCGATTCCTGGACCGAGCATCCGTCGTCTTTCAACGCACTTCCCGAACCGGTCTGTATGGCGAGCCTGTATATGCACACCGATGGCACGGGCAAATCCATGCTGCTGTTTTCCAATCCGAACTCGAAAGAGTTCAGACACAACATGACCCTAAAAATCAGTCACGACGACGGGAATACCTGGCCGGAAGACCAACAGATATTGCTGGATGAGGGCCGCAGCAGGGGCTATTCCTGTCTAACCACGGTGGATGATCGCCATATCGGCATTCTTTACGAAAGCAGTCAGGCGGACATGGTCTTCCAGCGGATTGACATTGGCGAATATCGACTTGACTGAGTAACCGCACTACTGTAACCGATTTACTATACTGATTATGATTACACATCAACGTTTATCTCGTTTGTTTTATGGCATGCTGTCGTGCTTGATGCTGGCCGGATGTGCAAAAAACATAGCCGAATACTATAACCCGCGGAGCACCCTGGATAAGAACATCGTCCAGGTCTTGGAAGCAGACGGCAGGTTTTCCGAGTTTGTAGGCATCATCGACCGGCTGAATCTCCGGACCGTGTTGGGAGAGGCCGCCATCTATACGTGCCTGGCGCCCCTGAATGAACACGTAACGGCTTATTTTTCTCAAAAAGGCTATAGCTCAATGGATGCGGTTCCGGAAGAGGAATTGCGCAGATTCGTTAACTACCATTTCATCAATGGGATGTATTATCAATACGACATCGAGCAGCGGTACACGAACGCCACTACGGCGATTGGAAGGAGCCGGGCTACGCAGTACCGGTCGCGTACCGAAAATAAGGTGCCCGGCAAAGGCGTACGATTCTTTACTCCACCTTTTTTTCAGCTGCAGTCGTCGGATCACGCCGATCTATTCGGTGAGATTGCAAGCCCGGGAGCGTTCATGGTGGAGGGCGCCCGCATATCGGACACCGACCGGGACATCGGTGCCAGTAATGGCGTCATCCATGTGCTGGAAACGCCATTGAACATACTGCCCAGGACCGATGAAGCATTGGCGGCCGATACGGAGACATCGCTGTTCAGCAGCTGGCAGGAGAAACATGTGGCTTACGTACTGGGGGAGAAGGATGAGTTCGGCTGGGTAGATACCACCTTGTATAAAACGTACAGCGTGGGTCGGAACCTGGCTGACGAAAATGTGCAATCGACGTTGCTTGTGCCTACCGACGAAGCGATCCGGACCTATTTTGAACCTTACCTTCCGGAATTAGACAACACCATCGATTCGGTTCCGCAGCGGGTGATGGCATCGCTGATCCGTGCGTCCCAGATCCCGAACCTTTATTTTAAAAGCGACCTCATCAGCAAGGAAGACGGAGGACTCCGTGAAGGCAAGGCCTATGTATACCTGACGCCGGATATTGATCCGGTCATTTCCGGGTCGGTGCTGGCCAGCAATAGTGTGATCTATAAAACGAACACGTTGATCGAGTCGGCCGAGATGAACAGTGTGGAGGGTGGTATATACATGAAGCACAAGACATACAGCCAATGGTATTGGATGTTTGAACGGACGAATCTGAAAGCCGGGTTAACCGATGGTCTGTCTTTTCAGCACCCTAAAAAAACACTGCTCGTCCAGTCGGATGATGTCTGGGGATTTCCGTTGGCATCGGACATGCTTGCAGAAGAACGTGAATACCGATTCCAGCAATGCCGGTCGGGTATTTTGAATCTGGATATACGGGAGGACGGCGGTTTCCGTAAACGTTTTTATGCGACGGACTTCGGCTACGTACTGTATGATGACGGGCGTTTCTACGACCATACCGGTCATTCTGTACAGTTGTTGACCACTGAAGCGGTATGGGAGCGGACGAACGGCGCGATTTTCGAAATCGGTGGGTTCCTGACGCCGTTGGATCCGTTGGATGCGATGCAGAGCAGCTATGCGAAAATTTTGGCAGACCCTGAACTATCGCTGTTTGCGGGCGCTATTGACCGTTCGGGAATGGCCGCCCAGCTGCAATTGACCGGTTTTTTTACGTTCACGATTTTCGCGCCATCAAATGCTGCGATCGAGGCTTCCGGCGTTGATCTCCAAGCCATGGAAGCAGATGAGCTATCCCGATTTGTCAACACGTATATCGTACAGAACCGCTTGATTTTTACCGACGGCGTTTTCAACGGGCAGATAGCCAACAAGAACGGCGACCGGCTGCGGATCGACGGCGCCTGGGATTCCTTTCGCGTCAGCGATGCAGCCGGTAAGACAATTTCCATCGCCGCAGGAAATGCACAGGGCAACAACGGGGTGATTCACAAGATTAACCAACTATTCTAAACCTTTCCATTAAGATATGAACAGAATACGTATCAAACTGACGGCATCGGTCGTACTGCTTTTAGGCTTGCTTAACGGTGCATGGGCACAGGAAGTGCTGCGGGGCAAGGTTTATGCCGAATCCGTGGTTACGCCGCTTTCGGATGTTTCCGTTACCTTGGTCAATGCGAACAACTTGATATTGCGCGGCGGAAAGACAAACGACGATGGGATATTCGAAATAACCCGACACCCTGATGCGGTAAAAATCAGGTTTTCAAATGTTGGGTATCAGTCCCAGGAATTTCGGTTGCAATCGGGGGCAAACCGCACATTTGAGATTGTGCTGGTTTCCGACCACCATGAGCTCGAGGCTGTGGAAATCACTGCGCAGCGGGAACCGAAGGCCGATTTGGGTTTCCTGTCCATAGATCGGCGGGAATTGTCGAGCGCCATTGCCTCCGTAGACCTTACGGGCGTGGAAAATATGCCGGTGGCTTCGGTCGACCAACTGTTGCAGGGGATGGCTCCCGGTCTGCAGGTGGTGGCTGCCAGCGGCGACCCAGGAGCTTCGGCCTCCATCCGCATCCGTGGAATTTCGACCATTTCGGGAATCAATGATCCACTGTGGATCGTAGACGGGTCGGAAGTAATCGGAAGCAATTATCAGGTGGAAAGCATATCGGATTTTGGATTCAGTCCGATCGGCGACCTCGACCCTGCGGATATTGAATCAATCGATATCCTGAAGGATGCCTCGGCCACGGCGCTGTATGGCTCACGCGGGGCAAATGGGGTAATCGTCATCAAAACGAAACGGGGCAAGCGGGGCAAGCCGCAATTGACATTCAATTCACGTTTTACGCTGACCGAAGTGCCAAGGACCATCCCGATGCTGTCGGGTGATGAACAACGCATTTATTACCTGGAAAAATGGACCGGCGGTGCGGACGATGGGACAGCTCATCCGCAGCTGCGGGGAGATTTGCGGCGCGCCGATGCCTGGATATTCAATAATAATACGGACTGGATGGACGCCATCACGCGTACCGGTATTTACCAGCAATACAATACGGCACTGAGCGGCGGCGGCGAACGGATTAACTACTATTGGGGATTGGGGTATACCAACCAGTACGGTACGACCAAGGGAACGGGATACGATCGGTTCAATACCCGGTTCAACCTGAACTATACGGTTTCCGATAAATTGAAGGTTTCCGCCGACCTCACCTATACCAACTCGCTTACGGATAAGCGGGGGCAGAACCATCCGGTAAGTGTCGGTAGCCAGGGTGTGAACCCGATTCTGTTTGCACGTGAGACGCCCGCATATTTTCCTATCTACTCAAAAAATGGGTTGAATTACTTTGTGGACCGGAATGCCGGGGTGTCGGATCACTCGCGGTACAATCCGCTGGCACTCATCGATTATTCCACGTACTTAAGCCGGGCTAATCGGTTCATGGCGTCCACGGCGGTGGATTACCGGATACTCGATAACCTGGAATTCCGCACGCAGCTTTCCGCGGATTTCCGCGAATCGGCCGACGAATATTTTCTCCCGGGGTACGCCACGGATGCACGGCCCGGCGAGGTGCTCTACAACGCAGGGCAGCAAACGGAAGGATATCAGCTCATGATCAATAACAACAACCGGTTGGTATGGTCGGCCGTGCAGCACGAAAAGCACCGGCTTACGTTTACAGGTGTGTTCAACTTGAATATCGACCGGGACAACTCTATGGAAGTGTCCTACTACAATGGCGGTTCGCCGCAATTGCGCGCGGCAGACGCGTCGGCGGTGATCGATGGGGCAAGGGGCAAATTCGGAATCCGGAAATACCTGGGCATGTTCCTGCAGGGACACTACGCACTGAACGACCGGTATTTCCTTACGGTGACAGGTAAGACGGAGGGCGACTCCCGTTACGGCAGCGATAATCCGTATTCCGTGTTTCCGGCAATCGGTGGTGCCTGGGAGATCGCGAAGGAGCCCTTTTTGGCCGATGCGGAATGGATCAATTCGATCAAGCCGCGTTTTGCCTTTGGGATTACCGGCAATCTGCCGAATGTCCTAAACCTGTATGACATCGCCTACAGTACGGGCGTGGGATATATGGGGGAAACGTACATCTATCCATCCAAGTTCGCCAACGACAACATCCGCGAGGAACGCACGACCGAGTACAACATCGGTGTGGACTGGAGTTTGTTCGATAACCGGCTGACCGGTCAGTTTGACTATTATACGCGTACGACCAACGACCTCCTGTTGCAAGAACGTCTCTCAACCACGTTGGGGTATGAAAATCAATACACGAATTTCGGTCAGGTACGCAACAGCGGATTGGAGTTCGGGGTAACGGCGGTAATCCTGAAAGGTAGCGACACGCGGGTCCGCTGGAAGTCATTCTTCAACATTGCGGCGAACCAGAACAAGCTCATGAGCTTACCGAGCCAGTTTGACGAAGATGCGTTTTCGGCCACTGTCAGCGGATTCTCTTCCAAGCTGCAACCGGGCGACGTCATCGGCGGTTTTTATGCGTATCGGGCACTGGGTGTCTATGCGACGGATGCCGACGCGATACTACGTGCGCCCGATGGAAATATCATCTATGAAGCTGACGGTGTTACGCCGAAATACATGCGTTACGGCTCCAATACCGGCCACCAGTTTAAGGGGGGCGACATGATTTTCGACGACATCAACGGCGACGGCATCATCAATCAACTGGATCGGGTACAGATCGGTGATGCGAACCCGTTGTTTTTCGGGGGATGGAACAATACGGTCAACTACAGAAACTGGGCGCTTACTGTCAATTTCCAATACCAATACGGGAATGACGTCATCAACGGTACAAGGATCCAAATGGAGCAGATGCGTTATTCCCATAACCAGTCGCGCTCGTTACTGGCCCGTTGGCGGCGGCAGGGGGATATCACTGACATCCCCCGGGCACTGCCGGACGGCGAATGGAACCGCGTGGCTTCTTCGCGTTGGGTGGAGGATGCGTCTTACCTGCGCCTGAAAACGGTATCGTTAACCTACAATGCCGACCGGGAGTTTACGAACCGTTTGGGATTGGGGATACGCCAGTTGAGCGTATTTGCGACCGGGTATAACCTTTATACCTGGACGAACTACCTCGGTGTGGACCCCGAGGTACCGATTACCGGTGGCGTGCTGTTATTTGGTATCGACATGGCTACGACTTCACCGGCGAGACAGTTTACCATGGGACTGAGGGCAACATTTTAACACGACAATACGAATGATGATGACAGCGAATATAAAATATGGAATCTTAGGGCTGTGCATGGTACTGACCGTCTCCTGCGACCGGATCCTGGAGGTGGACGTGCCGGATAATTTAGTCCATAACGAATTTTGGCAGAACCGGGATCAGGTGTATTCGTCACTGATTGGACTGTACACCTCCCTGCACAATAACCTGAATAGTTACCACGCTTGGGGCGACGTTCGGTCGAGCTTTTATGCCCCCGGTACGGGCGATTCGTTTACCGGCGCTTATGGGCAATTTATGGGACACGACATCTACCCGGATAACGGATTGCTTTCCTGGGCTTCGGTTTACCGTTCCATCACCTGGATCAATTCGTTCATCAAGAATGCGCCGACCGCACTTGAACACGATAATACATTCAGTCCGGCCGAACTCCAATCGATGATGGGGGAAGCTTATGCCCTCCGGGCGTTGAACTATTTTTACCTGGTACGGGCCTTCAAGGAGGTTCCGATTATCAATGAGCCTTACGAGTCGGACAACCAAAAGTTCGATACGTCCCCTTCTTCCGAGGACGAAGTATTGGATTTTATCGAGGCCGATCTTCAGCAGGCACTCAACGATGCGCCGTCTACTTTTGAAGCGGTAAACCATCGCTACGGACGTATTACGAAGAACGCAGTCAGAGCCCTTTGGGCTGATGTGAAGCTCTGGCGTAACGACTACCAGGGATGTATAGACCTCTGTAACCAGCTGGAAGCACAATATGCCAGTGCGCTGGTCAGTCCGCTGTCCTGGTATACCATCTTCAATCCCGGGAATTCCACGGAAAGCATTTTTGAGTTCCAATACGGTCAGTTGGGACCGGCTTCGCCCTTGTATGGTTGGTTCGCGTTGGTCTCGCGAGCCAACGCGGACGGTGAAAAGTACCTAGCCAATGCAACAAACGTCAACATCAACGCGGCCGAAGTACTTTATCCGCCGGTGCTGCCCGGATATGCAAGCTCGGATACCATCCGGCTAAAGGCGTTTTCGTTGGTAAACCCGTCTCCGGTTTCCAACGGTTACGGCGCAGCCATGGAGGTCTATAAGTTTCTTGGGACGGCGCCCTACCAAGTATCTTATCGCCCCGCCAATGCCCGTGATGCCCATTATATCTTCTATCGATATCGGGAGGTATTATTTATGAAGGCCGAGGCCTATGCGATGCTGAACCGGTATACCGAAGCGGAGCAGCAGATCAACATCATTCGCGAACATTGCAACATCCCCGCACTTGCACCCGGCGAGGGCGGCGAGGGAACCGAGTTTATGACCAGGCTGTTGATGGAGCGCGAATACGAGTTGGGCTTTGAAGGGAAAGAGTGGTTTGCCGCGGTGCGGGTGGCCCGCAGGCCGGGATATGAAGGGGTTTTGCGGGAAAAGTCTGCCCTGAACAATTCGATGGGAATATCCTATCAGGTTATCCGCGCGCGGTTGCTCGACCCCGAAAGCTGGTTTCTGCCTTATCATTTGGCGGAGGTAGAGAACAATCCCCAGCTGGATCAGAAACCCTATTATAAAAATAAATAAAGCGCTAAACCATGAAATACGTATATCAATTGTTTGCATTGTGTCTCATCGTGGGCACGCAGGGCTGTGATAAGGAGCTGTCGGGAGCACGGTATGATAGCACCGATCAACTTCAGATTATGGACTACATCGACAGCCGGGAAGACCTGGCTACCTATCGGCAGTTGGTGGATTACGTGGGGCAGCGGAGTTTGCTGAAAACGGCCGGCACCTATACGGTGTTTGTTCCTACCAACGAGGCATTCCAGCGCCTGTTTGCTGAACTTAGGGACGACGGTCAGCCCGTCACCGCCATCGAGGATGCCAGTCCGGAGTTCTGGGTCGCTTATTTCCGGTATCATCTGCTGGATCGGAAAATTAATACCAATGAGTTCACCCATGGTCCGCTGCCTTATCCCACCGTATTCAACGACAAGTACGTCTTGGCCGATATCAGTGATTCGTACCAAGCCATCCGGTTGAATAATACAGCCACCATCACCGAATACAATATCGAACTGAGTAACGGATACGTCAATATTGTGGACGATGTGCTGGCTCCGCCAACGAAGAGCGTCTACGAAGCTTTGGAAGCTTCGGGGAAATACAGCGTCATGCTGGACTTGATGGAAAAACACGGATACGGTAATTACCTTAGGGACAGCACGGTCACCCTGCTGATCGAAAGCGATGTGGCCTTGCAGCGCAGCGGTTTTTCGCTGGAGACCATTGACAATGTGGACGATTGGCTGAAATACCACATCATCCCCGACTCGGGTTATTTTCTTAACCTATTGACCGCACAACGGTTTTATCCACTGTTCCGGGATGAGGCGCTAAGCTTCCAGGTAGATGAATTCGGGCAATATTATGTGAACAACGACTACCGGTTTGACCAGTCGCGGGATTTCGGAATCGATAAAGTTTCCAGCAACGGAATCTACCATACACTGGATACACTGCTGGAGGTTGTCGAGGCACGTCCATCGACCATCCGATTGAATCTCTATCCTCCCGGAAGCCCATATGGTGCACAAAATGTATTTGCGGAGGCGCCTGCACGGATTTTACTGAACACGGGTACACGCAGTTATCACCAGAATCAGGAGTTCCGGATCACACAATTCGATGCGACCCAGGTGGGCGATTTTTTCTGGCTGACGGTACCGGATGTTCCGAAGGGAGATTACCGGATCCGCATTATGCACCGGGGCGGCGGCACGCGGGGAAGGTTCCTCACGATCTATAACGACGAGATCGTAAAGGAGGATATTGTGATGAGTAAGCAGGACGGGGTATTTGAAGAGTGGGATTACCTCATATACAATTATGGCGGTGATATTACCGTGGAAGATCGGGGAGACGTCACGTTGTATTTTGCTTTCGCCGGATTTGGTTCCAATTCAAACCCGGGTTATTGCTGCGATCTCTTGATGGATATGGTGGAGCTGATACCAATAACTAATTGAAGACCTAACAAATGGATATGTCAATGAAATTTTTATACACGAGGTTGGTTGCACTTGCCGTGCTTGCGAACGTGGTAGGATCGGCTTCGGGGCAAACGGGAAGGGACACCGTGGATATGGGCAGATTGCAGGACAGCGTAATCGCTGCTGTGACCCAGGTCCGCATCCCTGTACAAAGCGATGCGGTATCCTTTGCCGAGGCGCTATCGGGAAATGCCAAGATTCAGGTCACGGAATCCGGTGTTGTCGGTTCAGCGCCGCAACTGATGATCAGGGGGATGCATAGCATCCATTTAAATGTCACACCACACGTCTTTGTCGATGGGGTGCCGGTTCGGTATAACCGGGCGCTCCCGTCGTTTCTTTCCGTATTCGAGCCTACGCGATTCAGTTTCGTTAACCCGCACGACATCGGTGCGATCTACGTGGCCAATGGTGGGGAGGAACTCGCAGAAATCGGTGGCCGGGGCGCAAACGGAGCCATTTATATCACGACCGAACGGGGTGAGTTTGGCGGTACGCAAATCGACTTTACGGCAAATTACGGTTTGTCAAACGCAAACTATCGGATAGACCGCATGGGTGCCGACGAGTTTAAGCGTTATCTTTGGGAATTCATGCGTGAGAACGGTGCGTCCGATGCCGAGCTAGCTGCAAATCCGGTATTCGATCCGGCTTTGCCGCAATATGCCTATCATACGGACTGGGTGGATATGATTACGAGGAATGCAGCGTTCAACGACTACCACCTGAAATTGAAAGGGGGCGATGCCGATGCGAACTACCTGTTCAGTGTTGGTTACACCGACAAGGAAGGAACGCTGATCGGTAATGATCTGCAGCGCATCAGCATGCGTTTTAACCTGGATTATCAGCTATCCCAGAAATTTAAAATTACCAATAACTTATCCTATGCCAACACGACGGCGGGTTACCTCGAACAGGGCAGCAACTGGGATGTCCATCCCATTTATGCGGCGGCAACCAAGGCACCTTTCATGGAACGCTATGCCTACACGGATGACCACCAGCCAACCAACTTGCTGGCCGGTGTCGATCTATTGGGAAAAAGCAATCCATGGGCATTGGTAAGCAATATGGCCAACGACAACGAGGAAAACCGGGTGGATGGTTCCATCAGCGCCACGTGGCAGGCCGATGAGCGTACATCGTTGACGTCCGTGATGGCGGTGAATTACTTCAACCTGAAGGAGAAGCAGTACCGGCCTGCGTTGGGCATCGTCAACGATCGCCACCGCATCCGCCAGAACGCACAGCGATCATCCAGTGAGTTTACGCTCCTGTGGAATACCCATCTTGATCGGAGGGGCACGATTGCCGACTGGGCACGGTATACGGGGCGTGCGGGAGCCTGGGTGGAACTGTTTGAGGAGAAAGCCGTCTACGCGCGGAAGATCAATGCCGGTACGGACGATTATGAAACCTTGGAGCAGGGTACGGTTGACAGTGCATCCAATAGTAAGTTCCAATCCAATCTGATGCGGTTCTATCTGAGTGGGGATTTGCGGATTTTGGATCGCGCGACACTTTCGGCCAACGTGAATCTGGAAGGTACTTCCAATTTCGGGCCGCGCGGCCGCTGGAATGTTTACCCAGGCGTCAGTGCCGCGGTGGACCTGCTGCGGCCAAACGGCGTAAACAAAATGCAGTTGCGAGCTTCCTGGGGCCTGAGTGGCAACCACGATGTGCGCGGTTTTTATCATTACAATCTCTATTACCCCGTGGGGTATTTCGGATACGGCGGGGCTTACTTAGGGAACGTTGCCAACGCCGATATCGGTCCCGAAATCACCAATACCGTAGATGGCGGGATATCGGCCACGTTATTCCGAAATCGCGTTACGGTTGACGCGGGCTATTATTACAAGCGGACGCACGATCTCATTACCTCCAAGGCCTTACCTGTCGAAATTGGACTGGGACCTCAATTTGAGAACCGGGGTGTCCTGTATTCGGAGGGGCTGGAGCTCGCTCTGAATGCAAGTCTGCTGCCAGACGCAAGCCGGTTTTCGTGGTCGGTCTTCGGAAACCTTTCTACGCTAAATACGCAGTTGGAATCGCTGGCAAACGGGGAAGTGATCAAGACGTTGGGGAATGTCAACGGCGTAGCGCTGACCGATTATGGGCTTGGTAGTTTTTACGGATACCGCGTCTTGGGTGTATTCGGTTCGGAGGAAGACGTTTACCTGAATAAGGCCGACGGAACAAGCTATCGGCCCGGCGATTACATCATCGAAGATGTAAACGGGGATTCGAAAATTAACGAGCAGGATCGGCAGGTCATCGGGTCGGCATTACCCAAACTCTTCGGCGGGTTCGGAACCACGGTGGGATGGGGGCGCCTTTCGATGAGTGCACAGTTTGCCTATGCTTACGGGCAGGATGTTTACAACAGCTTTAACCAGCGCATGCATCTGATGAGCGATTATTCCAATCAGTCGCCCGCGGTTGCCGGACGCTGGAAATCAGCAATCGAGCCAGGGGATGGGTTGAGCAGGGCGGCCTATGGCGATCCTTCTTTCAATGGTGTCGCATCGGATCGCTGGATAGCCGACGGCGGTTATCTGCGACTGAAGCATGTGACCCTAAGCTATGAAATCGATACCGAGGCTCACCTCCGGTTTCTGCGTGGGGTCAAGCTCTTTGTGACCGGGGAAAATCTACTAACTGTATCAGGTTACAACGGCTTGGATCCGGAAGTGGTTTCCTACAGCGATCCGTTGATGCGGGGGATTGATTTCGGGGCATCGCCTTTGTCCCGTACGTTCGTAATGGGTGTTAAATTGTCGCTTTAACCTTAGATGATTGTTAGCATGAACCCGACATGATTAAAATAATGTTATTCACCTTCGTGCTTATTTCAAAAGGTGTTCATGAATGCTTCGCATTTAAGCACATAGGGCAATGATTATGTTAATCATCAAAGGCTCCATCTGACAACTGAGAAGTAAAAATAAACAGATGAAATCAGTTATGAGAAAATTACTATGGATCGGCCTTATAGCGTTGTGCGGATGCTCCGACTTTTTTGAAGTCAGCCCCTACAACGCCATTGAAGAAGAGGAATTTTACAAGAACCGGGAAGATCTGAACGCCGCCGCTATCGGCATGTATCAGTCCCTGTCTAAAGAAGTGCACAAATTCCTGCTGTGGGGCGACGCCCGTGCGGATATGGTGACAACCGGACAGCCGGAGCCGGATCCTTATGTCAACGAGTTTGTACGGAACAACGTAACGGTGAACAACCCGTATACCGACTACTCGGGTATATACGAGACGATTGCGCGCTGTAACCGGCAACTGGAACGGGTGTACAGCGTCAAGGAGCTGGACGATAAAATCCTTGATCGGGATGCCGGAGCATACTACGGCGAGGCCTTGCTGCTTCGAGCCTATTGCTATTATCTTCTGGCAAGGACTTTTGATCGTTTTCCGATCATTCGCTCTGACTATGCCGAGGAAATCCGTTTTGTGAATGAACAGGGCGACACGGTGTCCCGGTCGACCATGGCCTTGTCCATTCATGAAATCCGGGGGCTGTATCAATTCCCGGAAAATAAGCAGGAAGTGTGGCTGATGATTTACAACGATGTGCTCACGGTTTTGGGAATCCTGCCACTGAACTATCAATGGGATCGCAATAGTCTGCCTGCCCAACAGCGATACGGACGGGTATCCCAGCCGATGGCCGCTACGTTTGCCACGGAACTCGCTTTGTGGCTTGGCGAATACCAATCGGCATCGGCCTTTGCCAATTCCCCCGTGCTGAATAATAATCACGGCCTGGGAACTTCGGGTAACTGGATTAACCAATTTACCGGATCTTTTGCGGCGCAGCATTCGATGTTCCTGGCGGGCTATCAGTATGAAAGGAGCTTTGAGACGAACCGGCTTCAGGAATTTACGTCGCCGATTCCGGGTGATGGAGGGCGATATCATCTCAAGCCGGTTTCGCACGTTATCGATACGATATTTTCTTATGAAGGGCCGGACATCCGGACGGATTTCAGCTTCAAGGTAATCGGCCAGGATACGGTCATTTGGAAATACATCGGTATGGACAACGTGTCGTCCAGGCGCCCGCCCTATCAGAGCAGTGCGAGCTGGCACTTTTACCGTAGCGCGGATGCGTACCTGCTCAAAGCGCTGGCCGACCTGATGTTGAACGATTATTCCTCTGCATTTAATTTTCTCAATATGGTACGGGAAGCAAGGGGGCTGCTGCCGCTGTTACCCGAGGAGACGGACTACACCAACAAGACCCTTATGATGGAGCTGCTTTTCCGGGAACGGGCGAGGGAATTTGCATTCGAAGGGAAGCGCTGGTACGACCTGATGCTTTGGTCGAAATTGTCCGGCGAAAACAAGCTGGCACCGCATGTGGCGTCAAAGTACCCGCCGGAGATGGGGGGACAGGTCAGAGATAAACTGCAGTTTGAACAGAACTGGTACATTCCGGTCGATCCGCTGCTTTGGAAATAAAAAGATGGCTATGAATACGAACGTCAAAAAAGTAACAACCATGGGGATTTCTATCGAAGAAAAATACGCTGTTCAGCGGGCTGCGTCTGTCGGTTTACTGCTGCTATTTTGTGCGATTGCCATGCTGTTTTCGGGATGTTATAAGGAGCAGCATTTCGGTTTTCCGGGTCCGTTTGATGAGGAGCAACAGTTGCCGGACAGCTTGCCTTTCCCTTTTGATCCGAATCGGGAGGCCGGGATATGGTTAATGCGAAACGGTGTGCCTGATCACGAACGGGTATTATTCAAGGGATATACTGATTTTTATCCGGCGGGCGATACGCTGTCGTGGGTGCCTGAATCGCAGGGAATGCGCTTGATTCCACACCGGAATTATTATCCGATTACCAACGCGGACCATTTCGGTGGCAATCCGAACAGCTATCAATTCAATTGGGTACACAGCAAGTATTTTGTGCCGGTGGGCCGTGGAAAGAGTTTTTATATGTATACGAAGCTGACGGTCGGTACGTTTGCGGGGACTGCCCTTGGCTTGGTTCTGGGGAAAAATTGGGAGACCGGACAGGATTTTGTGTTGGGTATGGATGGATTTTCAGCGATCGCGCCGACTTTTTTCGTGAACCTGTACGGAACGACGGTGAACGTGGACCCTAACCAAGGATGGCCTACGGTGAATGAAGTGATTGTGCCGGGCGTTCCCGCGGAAATTGAAGTGGTGATCCACGACAGCTTTTTTTATGTGAAGGTTAACGGGACATTGTGTTTTCAGTTTAAGCTGCCGGGGGAGACATTTTATTTTACCCCGCACATCAGGCCCTGGCGGAATTTTGTCACGGTACACGATTATTATATCGAAAGCATGGACGCCTTTTCGGTGGATTATGCCATGCACGAGCAGGAGCAGGGCTACAACCGTATACAGGCGCCGGCATTGGCACAGGCAGCAAACGGTGATCTTTTGCTCTTCGCTGAAGGGAGGTCAAATCCGCGCTCCGCAATTGAACGCGTAGCGCAGCAGACCATGCCGGCGGGAAACACGGATATCATCCTGCGACGATCTACGTCGCAGGGTACTTCGTGGGAAGCGCCACTTTCGGTGGTTGCCGGGCAAGGATCCGATCAAACATTTGCGTTCCCGCAGGTAGTGGCGTCCAACGACGGTCGGATCATTCTTCATTACAGTTCATTGGCGGGGTACGAAGAGAGCGGAAGATATACATACGATACAGGTCAACAACGTGTTTACCAAGTAATTTCAAGTGATGACGGGCAAACATGGTCTTCGCCGACTGAAATTACGGATTTCCTGAAAACCGATGCGGGGTATTTGAGGAACGGCCCGGGCCACGGCATTCAGCTGGTCTCGGATGCATTTAAGGATCGGTTGGTCATGCCGGTCGCGTACGGCGATCGGCAGGTGCGCGTTGCACTTTCCGACGATGGCGGGCAATCGTGGCGGCTGTCGGAACCTGTATCCGGCAATAACCGCCTTTCCGGTGCGGTCGTAGAGCTTGCTGATTCCCGGTTAATGATGGTGCTTGGACATAACAATACGGCACCCCGGAACAGACTTGTAACCTTCAGTAGCGATGGCGGCGAAACGTGGGCCGCCCCGGAGAACCTCAGTTCAACCGTGGGTACCGGAGATTTCGGGCACATGTTCCATGCAGCACTGGTCCGGTCGGTGGATGGAACTGTGCATTTGATCACGCCCACTAACCGGGAATCCGACACCCAAACCTATAACGGTCCGGCTTACGGGGTCACACCCACCTTGTTTTCGAGCGTAGACGGTGGCCAGTCCTTTGAGCAAGGGGTACCCCTGTTCGACCGACCGACGTACCGCACCTACAGTTCACCGATCGGCGCGATGGACGCCGTGGCATTGAGCGATGGAACTGTGGTCGTTGTGGGTGAAGGCGGCGTGGAAAGCCCCAGGGAAGGGATAGTAGTTTATCGGAAATAAAACGAATACGAGTAGGAAAGGACTAATCGCGGAAACAGAGACAGACGGGTTTTCACCCTTTCGTGCAGACAAGAGTTCGCCGGATTCCTGGTGCCAAGCATCCATGCCAGCGTCATTCGATCGATCACCATCGGTTCAACCCGGCTTGGGTAACGGACAGCGCAGAGTAAGGACGCAATTGTGATTATCGCTATCTTGCACGTTCCGAAAGGCAGTGACAAGCAAAAAGTTGAAATTTGATAAGGTTTAAGTTTATTATGAGAAAGAACATGTTAGGAATGAATTCAGTGGCAATCGTCGTGTGTTTGTTGTGTTTGCTACCTGTTGAACGAGCTACTGCCCAAGAAGGTATAAAAGTGTTTGAACCGAAATCGGGAGCATACTCATCGACGCGGATCCCTGCTTTGGTACTCACCAAAAAGGGGACACTCCTCGCCTTTGCAGCCGGCCGGATTGAAAGCGCGAGCGACTGGGCCGATATGGATCTGCTGGTACGGCGAAGTGAAGATGGGGGGAATACCTGGGGACCGATACAGGTTGTGGCCGAACGTGCGGGCAGTAAGCCGACGGACAATCCAACTCCAATTGTCGGGACCGATGGTACGATACACCTGCTATACCAACGTGATTATGCCTACGCCTACTATACGCGGTCGACCGACGACGGACTCACGTGGTCGCCGGCAGTCAATATTACGCCGACGTTTGATGCATTTAAAGAGGATTACGACTGGAAAGTGCTGGCTCCTGGACCGGGCCACAGTATACAGCTTGAAAACGGCCGCCTGTTGGTTCCTGTTTGGCTTGCCGATTCCGACAAATTGAAACCGCACCGGAGTCACCGGCCTTCACGGATTGCCACCATATACAGCGATGACAACGGAAAAACCTGGCAGCGGGGAGCTCTGGTGCCCGATGCCGAAGGATTTAAAAATCCGAGTGAAACCATGGCTGTGGAGCTTCCCGATGGCCGCGTAATGCTGAGCATTCGAAACGAGTCGGAAAAAAGACGAAAAGGCGTAAGTTACAGTAAGGATGGAATTTCGGATTGGACGACGCCGAGCTATGACGAAGGATTATTCGAACCGATTTGTATGTCCAGCATCCTCGCCACACCCTATAAAGGAACCGATTACCTACTCTTCTTGAATCCAGACAGCGAAAATATCCCCAAGCATCCCCGTCAGAATCTGACGTTGAAAGTAAGTGCGGATAACGGGAAGACCTGGCCCGTGGAACATGTGGTCAATGAAGGAATTTCAGGGTATTCAGACCTTGCCATTGGACCTGATGGCACAATCTATTGCTTGTTTGAAACGAAGCTTAACCCAAAGGATAGCTGGTCGTTGGTATTGAAACGGCTTACGCTGGACAAATTGGTTAAATAATCAATAAGATAATTTTAATAATTATTTGGAACTGTCAAAAAGTATCTCCTATATTTGTTGATATGTTCTACATAAATACCAATTATTCAAAATAAATTAATTGTGCTATGAGGGGTGTTTCATTGTTTATTATGGTCCTTTGCGGCCTGGTATTTTCGAGCCAGAAACTAGCCGCACAGGATCGAAGGGTGACAGGTACCGTCGCTGGGGCTGACGGCAAGCCTTTGCCCGGGGTGACGGTGTCGTTGAAAGATACGGATCTGGAAACGACTACCGACGAGCGGGGTGTTTTTTACATAAACGCACCATCCAACGGGGGAGTCCTTGTTTTTTCGACGATCGGATTTGAAACGAAGGAGGTGACCATTCCGGTGTCGAACGAAGTAACCATTACGTTGGCTGAGGCGAACGAAAGCCTGGATGAGGTCGTAGTGGTGGGATATGGAACCCAATCCCGCCGAACCATCACGTCCGCTATTACAAAAATCGGCGGTGAGGCCTTGCGGGATATTCCCATCAGTACGGTAGGAGAGGGCCTGCGGGGCAAGGTTGCCGGCGCGCGGGTGTATCAATCCAACAACACCCCGGGCGCCGATGCGGTATTCCGGATTCGAGGCGGCTCTTCGATCAATAAATCGAATGATCCACTGGTGTTGGTAGACGGGGTAGAGCGCGCATTCTCCGGTATTAATCCCAATGATGTTGAATCCATTGAGGTGCTGAAAGATGCGGCCTCGACGGCCATCTACGGGTCTCGTGCATCCAACGGGGTCGTCCTGATAACGACCAAGCAGGGATCGGCTTCACAGGCGCCGCGTATTACGTTTGATGCAAGCCTGGCGCACCAACAACCTGAAACGCTGATCGATTTTATGAACGCCAGGGACTATCTAAATACCGTGAGACCGGCCGTGGCGTTGAGTCCAAATCCGCAGTACAACAGTGCTTCTGGATATTCGGCGAGTTCCGGCAACGATGAAAACTCACTCTATTCGACTCGCTACCTGCGGGATGGCGAAGCCGTGCCCGCGGGCTATAGTTCCATGCCGGATCCGCTAGATCCCAGCAAAACACTGATTTATCAGGATAACGATTATCAATCACTCATGTACCGCGACGTGCTCTGGCAAAATTATTACTTGGGCATAGACGGGGGAAATGAATTTCTTCGCTATGCAGCCAGTGGCGGATATACGGATGACGCCGGGGTTGCCTTAGGTACCGGTTATGCGCGTTACAGCGCCCGTGCGAAAGCAGACGTGAAGATATCGGACCGACTGAGTTTGAATACCGCGTTCGACTTTTCGTCGACGAGTTCAAGCCAGTTTGAAAATCAGATGAATGTGATCGCCCGCGGCCTGGCTACGCCGCCGACACAGAAAGTATATTATGCAGATGGTCGCCCAACACCCGGTTACAATGCGACCTCGCCCAATCCGGTTTGGTGGGATTATACCCGCGATGTAGCAAACAAGGATCGTCGGCTTTCCCTGATCGGTGGACTGAACTACCGGATTCTGGATCAGTTGAAGGCCAATGTTCAGATTTCGAGTTATAATCACGTTACGCAATACGATTATTTTGAAAAGGCGCATGAGTTCAGCGGATTGCGGACTACCGAGGCCGAATTCGGTGAGTTGGGAAGAACCAAGCTGGACGCATATCTTTCCTACGATGACACCTTTGGGCGTGCTCATTCCTTGTCTGGGATGGCGGGCTATTCCTATCAGGTGACTGACAACAAGGGGTTTTCAGCCAGTGCTACCGGTGCCAGTTCTGATAAAGTCCCCACGTTGACAGCTGGGCCGAACAAAACCGGTGCCGATAGTAAGTTTGAGAAGGAAGTGCTCATCGGCTATTTCGGACGCCTTTCGTATGACTACCTGAAGAAGTACCTGTTGATGGCCACGTTCCGGGTCGATGGGTCTTCGCTGTTTGCGGCAGAGAACCGCTGGGGCTTTTTTCCGGGGATATCGGGTGGCTGGGTGATTTCAGACGAAAATTTCCTGCAGGACAGCCGTGTCATCAACTACCTGAAGCTACGGGCCAGTTACGGGCAAACCGGTAACAACTCCATCGGGCTGTACGACGCATTGGGCCGGTATGCAACCGATGCGCGGTATAACGGGAATGCGGGTATCGTGCCCACGACCATGCCGAACAGGGACCTGACTTGGGAAACCTCGACGCAACTGGATGTTGGTTTTGATTTCGGTTTTGTCAATAATCGGATCTCGCTGAGTGCAGATTATTTCAATAAGGTCACGGAGGATCTGCTGTTTAGCATGGAACTGCCGAACACATCGGGATTCGATAATGTGCAAACCAACGTCGGCAAGGTGCGCTTCCATGGGTTTGATTTGGAGTTATCATCAAGGAATATCCAGACAGACGCATTTTCCTGGGATTCCAAGCTTACCTGGAGCTTTGTGAAGAATAAGGTGCTTGAATTGCCGGATAACGGGCGCGACCGGAATCGCATCGGAGGGATCACCCTCGAAGATGGAACCGCTTATGGCGGTACAGCCGAAGGCGAGCCCCTGTACCGGTACTATGGCTATGTGGTAGATTACATTTTGCAGAATGCGGAGCAAGCGGCCAATGCGCGCTACGATGAGCGTGCCCGGGGTTTTGACCCGGTAGATGGGCAAAGTGTACGCGGCAGAAAGCTGCCGGGCGACTACGAATGGAAGGATCGGGACGGGGATGGACGGATCACGGCCATGGATCAATTTGAGCTGGGGGTTACCGTGCCGCACACGACCGGAGGGTTGAATAACTCCTTTTCCTATAAGAACTTCAGCCTGAATGTATTTGTGGATTGGGCGTTGGGCCATTCAATTAACCACAACGCGTACATGCGCTATTTTATGAACACGTTCGCTAACAACTATACGATTGTAGATGCGGTAAAGGAAACGTGGAAGCAAGAAGGCGACCAGACGAAATATGCCCGGTTTACGGCCAACGACCCCGATGCGGGCAATTCAAATTTCTCGAGGACCTCCGATGTATTCAACTACAAAGGCGATTACCTGTGTTTGCGGGAAGTAACCCTGCAATACCGCATGCCGGAAAAAATGTTCGGTAAGTTGGGCATCAAAGACTTGACGCTGACGTTGTCCGGAAACAATTTGCACTACTTCTCGGCCGTGCAGGGGACTGGTATTTCGCCCGAAGTGGGGGCGGCCACCACCTATTCCAATGCCAGCGGAAACGCCTATTACAACTATCCGCCGATTAGGAGATTCTCGATTGGGGCCAAAATAACCTTATAAATCACAGCGTCATGAAGAATAGTCGATTTTATTATATCTATATAATGGCTGGCTTGCTAGGACTACAGGCTTGCCACGATAAACTGGATGTAGACCAGAAAAGTGCCATTACGGCGAGCTCCATGTGGGAAGACGAAGGGGATGCCCAGGCAGCCGTTTACGGGGTGTACAACAAGATGCGCTCCGCATTTTCCGATGCCTACATTTTCTGGGGAGAGTACCGTTCCGGTTTATGGGGACCGGGTCTTGCTACCAACGCTACCTATAGCGATCCGTTTACCAACCAGTTGAACGCAACGCACGCCCATGCCAATTGGCAAAATTTGTATACGACCATCAACGATTGCAATCTTATCTTGAAATACGTACCGGACATTCCTTTTGTCAATGAGGCGGACAAGAATAAGGTACTGGCCAATGCCTTGTTCGTCCGTGCATTTTGTTACTACTGGATTGGCCGGGTTTGGGGCGATGCTCCCGTACTGTTGAATGGTTTTGAATCGGGGCAACAAGAGGATTTGTATCCGTCGCGCGATCCGGCTGACCGCGTGTTTGATCAGGTTCGAATGGACCTGGAAACGGCCAACTCGCTGATGCCGGAAGATGTGACGGACCGGGATATGGCGTCAAAGGCAGCGATCAATTTGCTGCAGGCTGACTATTATTTATGGATGGCAAAAGTGCGGGGAGCGGGCACTGCGGTGCTGAACCAAGCAAAGCAGTCGGTTGACGCTGTGTTGAACAACGCGGGCTACGCGTTGATGTCGGACTTTTCTAGCGTATTCAGCAGTGAACTCAACCAGGAAATTGTATTTGCATGGAGCTACGTAATGGATGAATATACCGGCGGCTATCCGGCAGATCACTTGGTGCCTTTGCAGTACATATCGACACAGTATGTCGAAAATCCGATCAAGGTAGGGAGCCATCAGCAATGGATCTTTTTGACGGACGACTACAAAGCATTCCTTTCCGAAAACGAAGACGATCAACGGACCAATGTAAGCTTTCAGACCTTTTTTGATGCGCCAAAAAACGCGACCTTCCAATGGATCAATAAATACGCAGGAAGCTGGGAAAATCAGACGCGCGTTTTTGATGCCGATATTGTGGTCTATCGGTATGCCGATGCATTGCTGATGAGTGCAGAGATTGAAAATGCGTTGGGTAATTCTCCCTTGGCCGTGGAACGGTTGAATGCCATCGCCAAACGGGCTTATGACCGTGAAAACTTTTATTCTTCCGCGCTTTCACCGGCTCAGGTGGATCGGCAGATCTTGAACGAGCGTAAAAAAGAGTTCGTCTCAGAAGGAAAAATATGGTGGGATTTAATCCGTTTCGGCGTTGTGTTTGATGAAGTGCCCAGCCTGGCAGGCCATGAAGACGAAGCGCACATCCTGCTTTGGCCTGTACACAACAATTCCATTAATACGAATCCGAACATCAAGCAAACGCCCGGATATTAATAGCCTATGTGCAGGCTCGGAAACAACATAAAAAGGGGATGGTTAGGAGCCGTGCTTATTGTATGGCCGCTAAGCGATGCGATCGGGGGTAAGCCAACGGATCAGGTTCCTCCTGACCGGTTTAATGTGCTCTTTATTGCGGTAGACGATCTGCGGCCGCAATTGGGATGTTATGGAGATTCCATAGCGATTACGCCCAATATCGATCGATTGGCAGCAAGAGGTATGGTTTTTAACCGGGCGTATTGCCAGCAGGCAGTTTGTGCACCATCCCGGGCTTCGGTATTGACAGGCCGGCGGCCGGACGTTACAAAGGTCTGGGATTTGCAAACGCATTTCAGGGAGGCGCTTCCGGATGCGGTTACTTTACCGCAATATTTCAAAAAGCAGGGATATGAAACCCGGGCCGTCGGTAAGATTTACCACGATCCAAAAGATGCGCAGGACCCTATTTCCTGGTCGGTGCCCGAAGTGCTGTCGGTAACCGACGAAGCAGGCGGTAAATATGTCCTAAGCGAAAACCTCGCTTCAAAACGTTCGTGGAAGGCCGCGGCAACGGAGTGTGCAGAGGTGTCTGACAGCGCCTACGTGGACGGAAAGGTACGCATAGCTGCCGTGGAGGCTATACAGGCAATGAAGGATACCAATTTCTTCTTGGCGGTCGGATTCAGACGGCCCCATCTACCGTTTTCGGCGCCAAAAAAATATTGGGATCTGTATAAAAATGTTGCCATTCCCAAGCCTACCCAGCCCATGCCCCCGACAGATGTTCCGCAGCTTGCTCTGCATGACGGTGCAGAGCTTCGGGGATACACCGACATTCCGGATGTCGGGCCATTATCAGGGGAACTCGTCGAGCAACTGCGCCTGGGCTATTATGCCAGCATCAGTTTTGTCGATGCCCAGATCGGCCATTTGCTGGATGAACTGGAACGGCAGGGATTGCTCGATAAGACGATTATCGTGCTATGGAGCGATCACGGTTTTCACTTGGGCGAACTGGATCTTTGGTGCAAGACAACGAATTTCGAATTGGACACACGCGTGCCGCTGCTGATTTCGGTACCCGGCACGCCCCATCGGGGAAAGCACACGGAAGCCGTTGTCGAGTTAGTCGATATTTACCCGACTTTGGCCGATTTGGCTGGATTACCCGCGCCTCGCGAGGTAGACGGTGTTAGCTTGAAACCCTTGCTGGCCCGGCCGGGCAGGTCGTGGAAAAACAGGGCATTCAGCCAATTTCCGCGCCCTTGGATGTATACGGATACGCCCAACGTGATGGGATACAGTGTGCGGTCGGAAGCGTATCGGTATACGGAATGGCGGAACATCGGTGACGGCGCGGTGATCGCATCGGAACTTTATCGGTATAACGGGATAGGTATTGAAACCGAAAACGTGGTTGCGCAGCCCCGTTATCGAAAGGAATTGCGGAAAATGCGTGCGTTATTAGATTCGATGTGGAAGAAACGGTACTAGCATGCGACATAAATCTTTAACGCAATTCTGGCCGATGCGGACAAATCGAACAGCCCGTTTGAGAACGCTCATGCCGACAGTCTACGCCAATCAGGTAGCGGATATGGAAAAACCGGGTAACGTAAGGCACGCTGAATATGATTCCGCACAAGGTGGTATCACACAAAAAATAAGGTATATGCAACGGAATGTTTCAATAGCCCTAGTTATTTTTTTGCTCATAAGTGCTGGAAACAGCAAGACATACGGCCGTATTGAATTGCCAGCAGTGATGGGCAACGGGATGATTTTGCAGCAGCAGGCAACCGTGCCAATCTGGGGGACTTCGGATGGTACTTCCATAAGGGCTACAACTTCATGGAACGGCAAAGAGTATCATGCCAAGGTAGGTGATAAGGGGAGGTGGCGGCTGATGATCGAGACCCCGAAAGCTGGCGGCCCGTACGAGATTTTTCTAAGTGACGAACGTGATAAAAGGGTGATAACCGACGTGCTGATCGGTGAAGTTTGGCTGGCTTCGGGTCAGTCCAATATGGGAATGCGGGTAGGAAATCCACCTAGAGACACGGTTTTGCATGCCGGTAAGCTGATTGCGGAAGCGGGCAATCCGCTGATCCGCCTATTCCGGGTACCGGTAAAATCCGCGGTCCACCCGCTGGACAACTGTGATGCGGAATGGACGACTCCCGATTCGGCATCGGTAGCAGCGTTCAGTGCGGTTGCTTATCAATATGCCTTGAACTTACAGCGTGAGCTTGGTGTGCCGGTCGGCATTTTGCAATCGGCCTATGGCGGTACCCAAGTGCAGGCATGGATGGACTCAACCACGCTGAACAGTTTTCCCGAATTGGCCGATCAGCCCGTACCCGGGAAAATTACAAAAAATACACCGACCGTGCTATTCAACGCGATGATCAACCCCATTCTGGGATATGGTATCAAAGGCGCGATATGGTATCAGGGAGAGGGAAACCGCGCCACGGCCAATCGCTACGAAGATTGGTTTGTTGGAATGGTAAGCGGATGGCGGCAACGCTGGAATCAAGGAGATTTTCCGTTTTACTATGCACAGATTGCTCCCTATAAATACGACGGAAAGCAACAGTCGGCTTACCTGCGCGAAGCCCAACTGGCAGCCGCAACAAGCCTATCGAATGCCGGCATGGTAGTCACCATGGACGTGGGTTCCGAACAGACGATCCATCCGCCGGATAAGACAACCGTCGCCCGGCGTTTGTCAGACCTCGCTCTCGCGGAAACGTATAAGCAGCAGCGGGGGGAAGTGCAGAGTCCGGTGCTTAAGCGCATCAAGTGGAAAGGTACGAAGGTGCGATTGTATTTTGACCACGTAGCGGATGGATTAACCGATTCAGGACATGGGCTGCATGCGTTTGAGCTGGCGGGCGACGACCGCGTATTCTACCCTGCCGAGGCACGTATTGTAGCAAAGCACATTGTTGAGGTGCGCTGCGAAGAAGTCCCTAATCCGGTGAGTGTACGGTACGCGTTTAAGGATTGGGTACGAGGCGATTTATTTAATTCCGCGGGATTGCCTGCCTCGTCCTTCCGGACGGATAATTGGTAAAAAAGATGAGGGTTTAGCTAAAAAATTCACTTAATTTATATAACTATATACGATGATTAGAATACAGGGTCTTATTGCTGCTACATTTGCGACATTTCATGCAGACGGTTCGCTCAACCTGGATGGGATACCCCCTTTGGTTGAGAAACTGGTAGACGACGGGTTAAAAGGGGTGTTTATCTGTGGCACAAATGGCGAAGGACCGAACCTGACGATTGAAGAACGGATGGCTGTGGCGGAAGCGTATGTTGCATCGGCAAAAGGAAGGTTGTTGGTGTTCGTGCATGTGGGCCACACGTCGATCGCCGAATGCCGTAAACTTGCTGCGCATGCAGCGGAAATCGGAGCAGATGCCATTTCTGCAGTGGCCGCGTTTTATTTCAAACCGGTTAACGTGGCGAATCTGGTAGACAGCATGGCACAGATAGCTGCTGCAGCACCTAACACTCCATTTTATTATTATCACATCCCTGCGTTGACCGGCGTTGGTATGGATATGGTGGATTTTCTCCGCCTCGGGGAGGAAAAAATACCGAATTTGGCAGGTATCAAATATACGGCGGCGACCATCCACGAATACCAGGCATGCTTGAACTTTAAAGATGGCAAATTTGACGTGCTGTTCGGCTATGACGAATTGCTGCTTCCCGCACTTGCTGTAGGAGCAAAGGGGGCAGTCGGCAGTACCTATAATTTTGCGGCTCCGCTATACCTGCGTGTCATGGAACTTTTTGAGCAGGGTGAGTTACACGAAGCGCAACAACAGCAACTGCTGCTTGTCAATATGATCCGGGAGATGGTGAAGTTTTCACCCATACCCGCCCAAAAGGCGATTATGGAAATGATCGGGATGGACCTCGGCCCCTCACGCCTGCCGTTGGTATCACTTTCCGGACAGGACAGGCAATTACTGCAGTCCAGGTTGGAAGCCCTTGGTTTCTTCAATGCCTTGAAGCAGATTAAACCGGTGAACGATCGCGCATGAATCATTTGACACCTGGAAAAAACAGCTGGATAGTTATGATGGCATTGACGATCGGACAGGGCTGCCAGCCCGCCGGATCAGCACGTATTACATGGGAACAAGCCACACAGGTACCGGATGCCGTCGGTTTTGCGGGTGCCTACGCGGGGGTCAGCAACGGACATCTGCTCGTGGCCGGTGGAGCAAATTTCCCCGAAGGGACACGGCCCTGGTCGGGCGGCACGAAGCAATGGAGCGATAAAGTTTTTGCGCTGGCCGAAAAGGACGGGGAGTGGAAGGAAGTTGGCCGTTTGCCGCGGCCGATGGGATATGGCGTATCGGTAACGTGGCAAGACCAAATAATCATTTTGGGAGGCGCCGATCAATCGACGCATTATGCGGACGCCTATTTGCTTCGGTATGAAGCGGGAAAGTTTATCACGGAAAGACTGCCTGATCTGCCTGCACCGAATGCCAACGCCTGCGGGGCCTTGTTGGATGGGGTTCTTTATGTGGCGGGCGGATTGACTCACCCGGCCGATACATCTGCTGCACACACCTTTTGGTCGCTCGATTTGAACCGCCCCCGTACGGAATGGAAATGGTCCGTGCTGGAAAGCTGGCCCGGGCCTTCCCGGATGTTGAGCGTAGCCGGTGTTTTGGACAATGCGTTTTACCTGATGAGTGGCGTGGCGCTGCATGTACCGGAAGGCGATTCGCTGGCCCGTCGCACCTATTTAAACGATGCCTATCGGTATGCGCCGGGACGAGGTTGGGAGCGCATCGCGGATCTACCGCACGCCGTCGCTGCAGCCCCGAGCCCGGGCTTTTCATGCAATGCCGACAAGCTATGGCTATTCGGTGGCGACGACGGTAGTCTTGCCGACCGGAGCAGCGCGCTTCAGGACCGGCACCCGGGCTTCCGCAAAGACATCCTGTCGTATGAAGCAGGATCAGATTCGTGGCAGGCGGTGGGCGAGGTGCTTACGGATAAGCAACCCGACCCGGAGAATCGTCCCAATGCCAGTACTTGGGCGCCAGTAACCACGCCGCTGGTGATTTGGAACGGACAGGTAGTTCTTCCGATGGGCGAGGTGCGCCCGGGTGTCCGTACCAACCGCGTGTTGATGGCTACACTAAATAAACAACAACCATGAAAAAAGCACTGAATACCCAATCCTGGTATCCTTGGGTACTGGTCGGCGTACTGTGGATCGTCGCATTCCTGAACTATCTCGACCGGATTTTATTGACCACCATGCGCGACCCCATTGTAGGCGAGTTCTCACTGACAGACGCCCAGTTCGGTTTGCTTACCTCCGTGTTTCTCTGGTCTTACGGGATATTCAGTCCGTTTGGTGGCTTCCTCGCCGATAAATACAGCCGAAGAAATGTGATCATTTTCAGTGTCGGGGTGTGGTCGCTGGCTACCGTCTGGACCGGCTATGTGTCTTCATTTGAAGAAATGATTGCCGCACGGATCGTGATGGGGATAAGCGAGGCTTTCTACATTCCTGCAGGGCTGGCATTAATTACCGACTACCACCGCGGAAAGACGAGGTCGTTGGCTACCGGACTCCATTTCAGTGGGCTTTATACCGGATTGGCCCTCGGAGGGGTCGGAGGCTATATCGCTGAGCTGTGGGGATGGCGCTACGGATTCCACATCTTCGGGATTTTTGGTTGCGTCTACGCCTTGTTGTTAGTATTCCTCTTGCACGATCGAAAAACCGATGACGTCGTTGTTGCCGATGGCGAGCCAGCAGGTTCGGTAAGGCTGGGAGCGTCCATTCGGTCGTTGTTGAATGAACGTTCTTACCTGGTTTTGTTGGTGTATTTCGTCGTTTTGGGTATCGCCAACTGGCTGATTTATGCGTGGCTTCCTACGTTCCTGAAAGACCGCTTTGCATTGGGACTGGGTGAGGCAGGCATATCGGCTACCTTATACCCCCAAATCGGGTCATTTATCGGCGTGGTGTTAGGCGGGATTTGGGCCGATCGATGGTCCAAGGCGAATCCCCGGGGGCGGATATTGGTGATTGTGCTGGGATTTACCGTAGGCGCACCGGCATTGATCTGGATGTCATGGACGAGTGTCTTTGTCATAGCCATCCTGGTGTTGTTGCTTTTCGGCATTGCCCGGGGGTTTAGCGACGCGAACCTAATGCCGGTCGTAAGGCAGGTTGTCGACAGCCGTTATGCCGCTACCGCATATGGAATTCTGAATTTCCTGAGCACCCTAGCAGGCGGACTGATGGTTTACGTGGGCGGCGCGCTGAAAGACGCCGATATAAAATTGTCGGCTATCTATATTGTCGCCGCAGCACTTCTTTTATCGGGAACATGGGCACTTCTGCTTGTTAAGGTAAAAAGGGAATCGTAACCATGAGTGGGATTGAACAGTTGACGGCGCTGACTTGCCGGGGAAATTGGGGAACGTTGCTGTTGCCTATTAATGCAGACGAATCGATTGATTTCCATAGGTTGTCTGCCGAAATGGATGCATTGATCGCCGCACGGGTAGATGGTATCTATTCCAACGGAACAGCCGGCGAGTTCCACACGCAGACTGAAGCGGAATTTGATCGCGTAAATGAGTTGCTGGCTACGAAGTGCCAAGCCCATAACATGCGATTTCAGATCGGAGCGTCGCATCCCGTTCCGGTAACGATGGTGCAGCGCATCCGGCGCATGAAACACCTGAATCCGGCCGCATATCAGGTTATCCTGCCCGATTGGGTTCGGGTTACGGAGAAGGAGGCCATTGATTTCCTGACGAAAATAGCAGCCGAAGCAAGCCCCATGCCCATTGTATTGTATAACCCACCGCATGCAAAGCACGTGCTGCAACCGGAACAATACCTTGCTTTGGTGGAACGTGTCCCCACACTGATCAGCATCAAATTATTGGATGGCGATGATAACTGGTACAAACGGATGAATCCCGTCGCGGAGAAAGTGGCGGTTTTTGTGCCCGGACATCATCTGGCTACAGGCGTTTCAAAGGGCATTGCCCGGGGTGCTTATTCCAATGTTGCCTGCCTAAACCCGTGGGCGGCACAACGGTGGTGGCAATTGATGCAGGCCGATATGAACGAAGCATTAGCCGTTGAACAGCGTATTCAACAGTTCTTTGCACGCTATATCGTTCCGTTTGCCGAACAGGGATACAGCAATCCCGCATTGGATAAATTGCTGGCTGTTGTGGGCAATTGGGCAGATGTTGGGACACGACTGCGTTGGCCATACCAATGGATATCAACGACGGACGTGTCCCGTATAAGGCGAGCTGCTAAAGAAATGTTACCGAAGTGGTTTCTTGAGACGGGATCCTGAAAGGAAACAAACTGGACCGAATTAATAATTATACCGTTCCACGGAAGCAATCTGGTTACCTTCCTTGGTGAACACCAATACCGGTTGGTAACTGTCGGCTTCGGTTTCGGTAACCTTAAAGAAGCTGAGGATGTGTACCGTGTCGCCTACCTTGGCATGTAATGCTGCGCCGCCATTCATGCAAACTTCGCCGCTGCCGCGTCTGCCGGGAAGCACGTAAGTCATGATGCGACTGCCGTTGATCGCGTTGTTAATATATACCTGTTCGTATTTTTTGATTTGCGCTGCATCCAATAGATCAGCATCTACCGTGATCGACCCATTGTATTCAACGTTTGCCTCGGTTACTTTAACGGTGTGGATTTTTGATTTTAAAATAGTTAACTCCATTTGTTGTTATTGTGTTTTTTTAGTTTGATTGTCATGCGGTCCGGACATAGCTTTCAGCGTGCTCGCACGTCTCCAAAAGAAACGACTGTTCGTGTTGAATCACAACATGCCGCTGATAATGGCAGTCGAACGTAAACCGATACGGCCGGGAAAGGTCTATCCCATCATGGGGCTGACAACGCACCTGATAATCGATCCGGCCATCTATCCCATACTTGACTACCAAGAACGTGCCAGTTTCTGTATCTTGTTCAAGCACGTACCAAGCGCCCTCGCCAATGCCGCCTAACCATTGGGCACTTGCAGGTATGGATGCAGGTCTTGTTGGCTCTGCGGTATTGCCCGGATGGCGGTCGCAGGGGAGTTCCTTTGCTTTGGCCGCCGATACGTTGTGAAGCAGCAAATCGATTTGGAAGTGAAGCGATTGCCAGCGGGTCATCCGCTTGGACGTCAAATTGCCCCGGTGGTAGCAATACACCACCTTATCCGGCGACGCATTCACCACATTGCTCATCGGACTCGGTTTGAGGCTTTCGGGAAATTTTACCCGTCGCTTTGCCGGGTTTCCGGTTGCCCACCCGGCTAGCAGTACCTGGGCAACAAACCGCGAGCAGCTGTTATTGCCTTTGGCGACGGCCCCGTAAGGAATGGGCCCTTGATTCACCAGGTGTTCGGCAAACCGTGCGGCTTTTCCGTAAGAGAGGCTGTTGGCAATGGAAAAGAAAAGCCTGCCGCCTCCATGGGTGGCGTTTTCTTTCTGATGGAGTTCCGTTAGAATTTCCTGTAAATTTTGAAGGGTTCCATGCGCGTCGATCTGTGCACGCGTAGCAAGAGCCAGCCTTGGGTCGGATGCTGCCGACCGTGCCCGCCCACATCCACGCGGCGTGATGTACCGACCGAAATCATAATAATTCAGTAATCCATTTCGATGGTTTACCAATACGATTGCAGCGTGGCCTACCTTAAAGTTCAGGTTTTTTACAATTCCAACTCGTTTCAGGACGGCCATCCACTGTTCATCTCCACGTGCAGTTTGGTCAGGCCAAGCAATAACTAATGCTAAGTCTCGGTATTCTTCCAACGTATCCTCCGTTCACTACTTTTTCATCCAACTTGCGTTTTCATCCGCACGATTTGCCTCTATCTGCAATGAAACCTGCGTCCGACCACTGCTGCCGCAAGTTGATCACAGATTTCACTGGCAGTGAAGTAACCCTTAGAATCTGTAAAGAATTGGGAATTTCGGGTCCTGCTTGAGGAAAGATAAATTTAATCATCATATTGTCATAGAAATTATCATTTTTGTAACCCAGATATTGCTAACGTGATAAAACCGTAACATGAAACATCTTAGAGCAGATATTGGCCGATTGCCTTTTATTTTTATTCTTGTTTTTGCCATCGTTGGCATAAGCTCTTGCAACAAGCGCAGTGGCAAGCCAAGGATATTGGTGTTCAGCAAAACAGCTGGATTCTATCACGAATCCATCCCAGCGGGTAACGAAGCCATACGCAAGCTTGGCGAAGAAAACGGATTTGAGGTAGATACCACCACAAATGCCGCATGGTTTACCGAAGACAGCCTGAAAAATTATTCGGCGGTGGTATTCCTGAGCACGACGGGTGATGTGCTCGACTATCGTCAAGAGGCAGCATTTGAACGGTATATTCAGGCGGGGGGAGGTTTCGTAGGAATCCACGCCGCATCGGACACCGAATACGATTGGGGTTGGTTCGGCCGTTTGGTTGGGGGGTATTTCGAAGGTCATCCCCATCCCCAGGACGCGAGCTTCCATGTACTTGACACCAACCATATGGCGACCAAAGGGCTGCCCGCAACGTTCCGGTATAACGATGAATGGTATAATTTCAAGAAACTTCATCCGGACAACAACGTATTGATCACCATTGATGAAAAAAGCTATGAAGGGGGGAAAAACGGTGAAAATCACCCAATGGTTTGGTACCGTGAATACGATGGGGGCCGTTCATTTTACACCGCATTGGGACATTCTTCGGAGTCTTTCCAGGATCCCCTCCACCTGAAATTGATAGCGGGCGGGATTAAGTATGCAATTGGCAAAAACCAAAAGCTCAACTACGGTAAGGCAAAGACGCAGTTGCCACCTGAGCGGCAGCGTTTTACCAAAACACAGTTGCACCAGGGAGGCCTTTTTGAACCTACTGAAATGGCTATATTGCCAAATTTTGACATCCTGATTGCTCAACGGCGGGGTGAATTGATGTTATATAAGCAGGAAAGCCGCACCGTGGAACAGGTTGGTTTCCTAAACGTATATCACCAATCCGGCGTACCTAACGTGAATGCCGAGGAGGGGTTCATGGGATTGGCCCTTGATCCGGACTATGAAAACAATAAGTTTATTTATGCCTTTTATAGTCCCGTGGATACATCGGTAAATCGATTGTCGCGGTTTGTTTTTGATAACGGCAAACTTGATTTAGCGTCAGAGAAGGTGGTTCTGCAGTTTTACTCGCAGCGGCAGATTTGCTGCCATACAGGCGGTTCCATTGCCTTTGGAGGCAACGGATTACTGTATCTGTCTGCAGGTGACAATACCACGCCTTTCGATCAGCCGGATCCTTCCAAATACAAAAATCACGGATTTGCACCGTTGGACGGGCGACCGGGCTATGAGCAATATGACGCCCGTCGGTCATCAGGCAATACCAATGATTTGCGGGGCAAAATCCTGCGTATAAAAATATTGCCCGATGGCAGTTATGAAATACCGGACGGCAATCTTTTCCCCAAAGGGACCGATAAAACCCGGCCGGAGATATACGTAATGGGTAACCGTAACCCTTACCGGATTTCGGTTGATCAGAAAACCGGCTATCTTTATTGGGGGGAAGTGGGGCCCGATGCAAACAACGATAGTCTGAGCACACGCGGTCCACGGGGTTACGATGAGGTAAACCAAGCGAGGCAAGCGGGGTTTTTCGGGTGGCCGTTATTTGTGGGCAATAACTACGCATACCGTGCCTTTGATTATACAACCGGCCGATCCGGCGAAGCGTTTGATCCTGAACGACCGGAAAACAACTCGCCCAACAACACCGGACTGACGACCCTTCCACCGGCACAACCGGCCTTTATCTGGTATCCCTATGCGGCATCGCCAGATTTCCCGCAGGTAGGTACCGGCGGCCGGAATGCAATGGCGGGCCCCGTTTATTACACCGACAGGTTCCCGGAAGAAACTCGTTATCCGGATTACTACAACGGTAAGTTGATTATCTATGATTGGATCCGGGGATGGATCAAGGCAGTCACCATGCAGGCTAACGGCGATTTTGACAAAATGGAACCTTTTATGGAGGGCGAGTCGTTCGCGAACCCGATTGACATGGAGGTGGGTAAGGACGGCAGGTTGTACATCCTGGAATACGGCAGGGGCTGGTTCGCTAAAAACAAAGATGCAGGTATCGTGCGGATCGACTACCTCTCGGGTAACTTGCCTCCACAGGTAGGCGAAGTGAAGTTGGAGAAGAAAAACGGTTCGGTTCCATTTACCATCCATGCTACCGTAGAAGCTACCGACCATGAAAACGATAAGCTGACTTATACCTGGAAAATCGGGGAGACCATCCAGGAGACAGCGGATCCGTCGATCACGTATACACTGGATCGATCAGGGGAATATCCCGTAAGCGTCACGGTGAGTGATCCATCAGGTAATCGGACCGAATCAAATCCCGCATCGATCTATGCCGGGAATGAGGAGCCGTCTGTTGAAATTATTTTGTCCAATACGACCGGCTTCTACACGCCGGGAGAACGCATTGAATATGAAGTGAAAGTGGATGATCATGGTCGGGAAATCGATCCGGCTAACTTGGTAGTATCGGTGGACTATGTAAAAGGTACGGATCTCGCCGGCGCTTCATTGGGGCACCAGCAGGTATCTGAACTTGTTTTGGGCAGGAGTCTGATGATGGCGTCGGACTGCCAGTCTTGTCACAAAATATCAGAAAAAAGCGTGGGTCCTTCGTTTATGCAGGTAGCCAAAAAATACCAGGGCCAAAAAGATGCTACGTCTTACTTGGTGGATAAAGTTTTGAATGGCGGAAGCGGCGTTTGGGGAGAAGTTGCCATGGCCGCGCATCCGGGCATGAAAGAAGGCGAAGCTAAGCAAATCGTTCAGTGGGTACTGTCGCTCGCAGATGATCAAGCGGCAAAACAGAAATCGCTGCCCGCCAAAGGCGTAATCGTAGCTAAAAAGTCGGATGCAGGTGCTGAAGAAACGGTGCTACGCTTCCACGCCCAATATACAAATACGCCCGGCATGGGAATCCGGCCGTTGCCCGGATCGAAGACGGTGGACTTGAAGTTGGCCCCAAAATCAGCTGACTGACGTTGGCTGATGGGGTATGACCGTTAAGGGTACGGTAGCCGGGGGTCGCCCCAAAAAAAAGGGGTGGGCGGCTCAGACTACTTTGCAAGGAACTCAGTCGTAGCGATAGCAATACAATCTGCGATCATCGTCTTTACCACAAAGCAGGTAGTTGGCTTCATTGCCCACGAGCGGGCCATAGTAGGAAAGTGGACCGCACCCCGTCGGCAAGCTATCGACCGGGCTGTTTTGGGGCGGATATTCATCGATGCCAGCGTTTGCCAAGTTCGCGCGGTTACTCCGAATTTGGAGACGCTTTCCCCGACCATCGAAAGAAAGAATGCGATTGCCTGCTTGTACGTTGATCCGGACGTCGCCGTTGTTCTCATAGGCAGGTGTGGCGCCGCTCTCGGTAGCTCTTTGCGGAAGCTGTAGCGAAAAGCCTGGTAACGGATCCCCCTCGTTGTCGATGCGGTATAACCGCTCGGCGGTGGTGAACAGCAGACTACTGTCGGGAAGCTGGTGTATTTTGCCTATGATGGCACCCGGAAGCTGAGCGTTCCATAATTTTTCCCCGTTTGCCGAAACCGCATACAGAATGTGATACGCATCCTGCACCAATACAAACCGGTGGGCATCGTTCAGCAAAAAGACAGCGGGTTCGTTTGCCGGCTCCGCGTTTAAGTCAAAAGTCCATAAGGGAACGGCATGCTGAGCGGTTGCATCTGCTGCCGACGTATCCACATCGGCAATTTCCCCGCCTTCTTGCCAAAACTGGTCCTTCTTTTCCAGATTCGAGAAATAGACGTACGAGGTGACAACGATGGCAATGAACACAACCGAAGTGATGATAATCAGATTCCTCATTCTTACAAACTTAGTTAAAAAGCCATGCATTCGTGAATATCAATTTAAAAAACGGCTTCTTGCCGGGCCAAACAAGGTTGTTTTCCCTTAGTAGCAGTATCTTGCATATCCACCTAATTATCGTTATGTTTGGCAAAATAATCTGACATAAATTGGCCTTCAATACATCAATTGAAAAATTATCGACGAATGAATAAACGGATTATACTCACCGCTTCCTTTTTTGGCCTGACCGCTGTGGTACTGGGAGCTTTTGGGGCTCACGGTTTGGAAGGCAAAATCAGTGAAGACCACCTGGAGACCTGGGAGACGGCAGTCGATTACCAATTTTACCACACCGTAGCTTTGTTATTTTTAGCTACTTTCTCACGGGCAAAAAACAGCTATATCAGATTTTCCTTTGTTACGTTTACCTTGGGGATTTTGTTGTTTTCCGGGTCCTTGTATCTTTTGAGTACCTATTCAATCACCGATTTCGGGGCGCCGACCATTTTAGGTCCCGTAACCCCGTTGGGGGGATTGTGTTTCATTCTGGGGTGGACGGGCCTATTTATCGCCACCATAAAAAACAAGGGATAGACCTTATTCCGTTTGCCATGCTCGAATTTACGGAAGGTAATGCCGATATGCGTACTACGTTATTCGTAGAGGTGGTGCTACCTTTGGCCCTTTCCAAAACCTACACCTATCGGGTTCCCAACGCGTGGAATGCAAGGGTAGCGGTAGGTAAGCGGGTTATCGTTCAGTTTGGAAAAAACAAAGTCTATTCAGCGGTCATTTATCAGATAACCCATGAAGCGCCCGAACGTTATGAGGCAAAGTATATCTTGGATATCCTGGACGAGAGTCCGGTAGTGGATCGTGCCCAACTTCGTCTTTGGGAGTGGATGTCGGCTTATTATTTGTGTACACTCGGCGAAGTCATGCAGGCGGCTTTGCCTGCCGCTTTAAAACTGGCGAGCGAAACACGGATCATCGCCGCAGATGTAAGTTCGGTGGATAGGTCGTCGCTTAATGACAAAGAGTTCCTGATTTTGGATGCCTTGGAGATCTCGCCGGAATTGAAAGTAAGCGATATCGTTAAATTGCTTGGTCAAAAGACGGTATTTCCTATATTGAAAAGACTGTTCGACAGGGGACTGGTGCTGATTTCGGAGGAGATTGCTCCGAAATACAAGCCCAAATTAAAGACCTTTATTTCGCTGCACGCCGACTATGGCGATGATGTGGGGCGAAAGTTGTTGCTGGAAATGCTTAGCAATGCTCCAAAACAACAAGACGCTGTTTTGGCATACCTCCAATTGAATCGGCGCCTTTCCAGGATAACCAAAGCCGATATCCTGGAAGCCAGTGGATGTGGTTCAGCGAGTATTACTGCCTTGATTAAAAAGGGGATATTTATTGCTGAGGAGCGTGCGGTTAGCCGTCTCGCCGGTGAGGATGTTGAACTCACAGGAGACTTTACGCTCAGTGACGTCCAGTTAAAGGCATTCGACGAAGTCAATGAACGGTTTGCGGCAAAGGATGTGGTGCTCTTGCATGGCGTCACGGCCTCAGGAAAAACGCAGGTATACATCCGCCTTATTGAAGAAGCGGTAGCCCAGGGAAAAAATGTGCTGTACTTACTTCCTGAGATCGCGCTTACTACCCAGATAACCGAGCGCCTACGGCTACATTTCGGTGGTAAATTAGGCGTCTATCATTCGCGGTTTAACGATAACGAGCGTGCGGAAGTCTGGAACAAGGTGCTCAATAACGAGTACCAGGTGATTGTGGGGGCGCGCTCAGCCGTTTTTTTGCCGTTTCGCGCATTGGGGCTCATTGTTGTCGATGAGGAACACGAGACCTCCTATAAACAGTTTGATCCGGCTCCCCGCTATCACGCCCGTGATACCGCCATTTACCTTGGCCATATTCACGGTGCAAAGGTGTTGTTGGGATCGGCAACGCCTGCCGTAGAAAGCTATTATAATGCCCGGGCGGGAAAATATGGGCTGGTTGAATTGAAACAGCGCTTTGGAGAAGCCAAGCTTCCTGATGTTGTGTCCGTGCATATCGGCGAGGAAAACCGGAAGGGCAATATGACTTCCTATTTCAGCAATACGTTGCTCCAGGAAATGGAAAACGCCGTTGCTCAGCGACAACAGGTCATTCTTTTCCAGAACCGGCGCGGGCATACGCCGCTCTTACAATGCAAAACCTGCGGCTATATCGCGAAATGCATTCACTGTGATGTCAGCCTGACCTATCACAAAAGCAGCGGTAAGTTACATTGCCATTATTGCGGATTTTCGGAAGATCCTATACAGGTGTGTCCCGCCTGCGGGTCCACACATATAGAGAGCAAAGGTTTCGGCACTGAAAGGGTGGAGGAGGAGCTGGAAACATTGCTGCCAGAGGCGCGTATCGGTCGCCTGGACTTGGATTCCACGCGGGGGAAACATGGTTTTGATCGGGTATTGAATGCCTTCGATGAGCGCGTTTACGATATTTTGGTAGGCACCCAGATGGTCGCCAAAGGGTTGGATTTCGGAAACGTAAGCATAATCGGTATTATCAATGCCGATGGCTTGATTAACTACCCCGATTTCAGGGCACATGAACGCGCGTTTTCGCTACTGGCCCAGGTCAGCGGAAGGGCGGGCCGCCGGGATAGCAATGGGAAGGTTATCATCCAATCCTATGCACCCCATCACCGCATTATCCAGCAGGTGATCGCCAACGACTACGAAGGCATGTTCATGGCGGAGGTAGCCGAGCGTAAGAATTATGCCTATCCGCCTTTTTTTCGGCTATTCCGGCTGGATGTAAAGCATAAAGAACAACCGATTGCGCACGATGCATCTTACCGATTGGCAACTTCGTTAAGGGAAGCGTTGGGTCATCGGGTGGTAGGACCTGAGGCCCCCTTGGTAGGGCGTGTTCGCAACCATTACATTTTCAGCATCCTGCTTAAGGTGGAGCGCGTGGGCACGAGTGTAAGCAAGGTAAAGGAATTGGTTAAGGCCATCCTGCAACAATTCGAAAGCCACAAGTCCAACCGAGGTGTCCGTGTGCAGGTAGATGTAGATCCCTATTGATTGAGTATACCGAAGCTGTATTGCAGCGTGACGGCTGCCACAGGCCCAAAAAAATACTCCCATCGGTAACGCTTTGTTTGATTGGGCGCACCGGTAAAGGAATGGTCGCTGTAGTTGTTTACTTTCTGGTAGGTATACGCAATGTTAAAATTGGCCTCGGCACTGACGGCTATCCGTGGAACAATGTATAATTTTGCACCGACGAAAGGAGAAAATAACAGGGCATTCTTATTGTCTTCAGCAAATACAGGAGAATTCTCAAATCCTTTGGTGCTGAACTTTTGGACCATAAATCCCAGATCTGCTCCAAAATAGGGCTGAAACCGGGAATAATTCAGATTTTTTTCTGCCCCAACCTTAACCGCTGTGTTTTGCAATTTTCCCGCTACCTTGGGAAAACAGCCCTCGCACTCGTTATCAAACTCGATGTCGTTGTTAAAATGGGCTGCCTGCAGCCGATAACTGATTTGATTGTCGTTTATTTTGAATAATAGGCCATTGAAATAAGAAGTGTGGAAAGGCTGGCCTGAAGGCTGGTTAAGCAACTGTGGAAATTGCTCATAGGCATACGTGCGAACGGCAATCGTATACCAATAATCTGTGTTGAAATGATACCTCTTTTTCTTGGGGACGACGATAGCGGGGTAATCCACCGTATCAATTCTCGTTACCTGTGCGGACAGCTGACCAGCTCCGAAACACAATAAGAGCGTTAAAAGAATATACCTCATCCGCAATAGTCGTATTTGTCTCCTGCGAAAATAGAAATTTTTCACCTAATCTACGTATTTTTGGAGCATAATGGCATATAAGTTTATTGACAATTACCGTGAACGGGGAGCGAGGAAGCAGTTGGTCGAGCTATTAAAACGGCGGGGGATAGAGGACAAAAACGTGCTGGCTGCCATCGGCAAGGTTCCACGGCATTTTTTTTTCGATGAAACTTTCTGGAACCAGGCGTACAAAGACATTGCTTTTCCAATCGGCGATGGACAGACCATTTCTCAGCCTTATACCGTTGCATACCAGACGGAGCTGCTGCATATCCAGCGTGGAGACAAGGTGTTGGAAATAGGGACGGGTTCCGGTTACCAAACCTGTATTTTGCTTGAATTAGGCGCCGACGTGTATACGATCGAACGTCAACGCAGTTTATACGATCGAACCATCCGGGTGCTGCCGTACATGGGGTATAGGCCGCACTTTTTCTTAGGCGACGGTTCCAAGGGGATACCCGAACATGCACCGTATGACAAGATACTGGTCACGGCTGGGGCACCGTTTGTGCCCGATGTTATGCTGAAGCAAATTCGAATAGGGGGTGTGATGGTTATACCGGTTGGAAGCGAAAAAGAGCAGAAAATGGTGACCATTCTTCGTGTTGGGGAGCAGGAATACGAACGGATTGAATTGGATACGTTTCGGTTCGTTCCGTTGGTGGGCGACCAAGCGTGGTAGTAGGGAACAAGTGATAGCGGATGGAAAATATTTTTGATGCATATCATAGGAATATAACGGACAGCCATTCGCAGCTGGCTGGTTTGCGCCGATCCATTAATCGTAATTCGCTGCTGCGCCTTGCTGCGATTATCGGAGGCGGAGCAGCGTTGTTCATGGCTGTGCAGTCGGAGCAGGTGGGATTGGTAACCGGAGTTTTTTTTGCGGTTATCGTGCTGTTCGCTGGATTGGTATGGCGACAGAGCAAGCTAGAAAAACGGAAAGTGGAGCTGGAGAGTTTTCTGGCGGTCAATCAAAATGAAATTGACCTTTTGGAAGGGAAACCTAATCGGTACTCTGACGGTCGGGCATACATGGATAGTCGCCATCCTTACAGTGGTGATCTGGATATATTCGGACCTTCGTCGCTCTTTGCATTGCTTAACCGTGCGGCTACCCCTCAAGCCAATGCCTTATTGGCTGGATGGTTGTCAGCACCGGCGGGTACCGACGATATCAAGGTTCGGCAGCAGGCAGTCGCAGAGTTGGCAGATGACCTGGATTGGTGTCAGAAGTTTCAGTCCCGGTTGTGGTTTAACCTGCATCATCCGATAGATTTTAAGCATCAATTTGCGCAGTTTTTGCGCAATTCTGATACGCCGTTCGGCAACCGGGGCTTGCGGCTGTATGTCAAAGCGGTGCCTTGGCTGATGGCGACGCTTATCATTGCCGCAGGGTTCATTCCGGTGTTTTCGGGAGTCGCTCTGTTCTTCGCCCTTATGCACCTGTTGGCTGCCATTGGATACGGCAGAAAAGTAAACCGGATAGCGGGATTGACCGACCGGGCGGGCCGTCTATTAAGTGAGTTTGCCGCAGCATTTGAATTGATCGAGAATAGAGCATGGCAGAGCGAGCGTGGCAGGGAACTGAGTCTGTCTTTGCGATCGGCCGAGAACCATACACCCGTTTCGGTAATATTCAGGGAATTGGCCACACTGATCGATCGGCTGGATTATCGGTTGAACATGTTGGTGGGGGCCGTACTCAACATGGCGGCCCTTTGGGATTTCAGGCAGGTGTTTGCACTGATTGAGTGGCGTAAAAAGTACGGCACGGACGTTCTCGAGGCGTTTAATGCCGTCGCTGAGTTCGAAGTGTTGGGAAGCTTGGCAGCGTTGCGAAGGAATCACCCCGGATGGGTGTTCCCCCTAATTATGGAAACCGAAACCCCGTTTTTTGCCGCGGAAGCACTTGCACATCCCCTGATTCCGGTGAGAAATGCTGTGCCCAATGACTACCAAATGGACGGCCACCGGATCGCCCTGATTACGGGATCGAATATGGCCGGTAAAAGTACCTTCCTTCGTACAGTCGGAATCAATGCGGTGCTGGCATTCTGCGGGGCACCTATTTGCGGTAAAGAGATGCGGGTGTCCGTTTTCCACTTGATTACCTATATGCGCATTGCTGATTCGCTGAATGAAAGTACTTCTACATTCAAGGCCGAATTGAATCGCATACAAACGGTCCTGAGAACGGTGGAAAGCCAATCGGATACATTTTTTCTTATTGACGAGATGCTGCGAGGAACCAACTCGGTCGACAAATACCGTGGATCCAAAGCCATTATCAAAAAGCTAATCGCTTATCGCGGGGTTGGCATGGTCGCTACACACGACCTTCAGTTGGCGAAATTGGCCGATGAATATGCCGGCGTGGTACATAATTTCCACTTCGATATCCAGGTGCGCAGTGGCGAGATGCTTTTTGATTATAAGCTAAAAGAAGGGGCATGCACGATTTTCAACGCGTCGTTACTTTTAAAAGGAATCGGCGTAGACGTAGACTGAAGTCGTGCTAACCTTTTATTACCCGCGCCAATTCCCGTTTCGTATCCCGCTCTTTTATGGTTTCCCGTTTGTCAAAGTCCTTTTTTCCCTGGGCCAGTGCGATCTCGATTTTGGCAAAGCCCCGGTTACCGATAAAAATACGCAACGGAATAATGGTAAATCCCCGTTCTTCGCTTTTTGTCTTCAATTTTTTGAGTTCCTTTTTGGTCAAGAGCAGCTGCCGGTCCCGTTTCGCCTCATGGTTATAAAACGATCCGTGCGAGTATTCTGCGATGTGCATGTTACGGATATAGAGACCGTCGTCGAAGAACGAACAAAACGAATCGTTGATGTTGGTTTTTCCTTCGCGAATGGATTTGATTTCCGTGCCAAGAAGCCGGATACCTGCCACATACGTGTCGAGTATGTGATATTCGAAGAAGGCCTTTTTATTTTTGATATTGATATCTGAAGAGAATGCCATGATTTTCTTTTTTTGCAGGGAATCAGCTTCGCTGATATGCCCCGGTGTGCAACGCTTATACCGGTTTGCAATAAATGTTCTGCGCTACCTTATCCGAGATATTGACGGTCTTGCCGTCGATATCCAGCGCCATGGAGTGATCGAACGCATATTTCTGTATCACATGGACCTGGCTGTGTATGCTCATACCGATTTCGCTGACGTATTGCAGAAAAGACGGACTGTTATCTTTTACGGCGATAATGATATAGGATTGCTGCTCTGTCGCTTCGGTTAACGTGAGGCGGGCTTCATTGACGTAGTCACCTTCGGCCGTTGGAATGGCGTCTCCATGTGGGTCGAATTGGGGAAATCCCAGGAATCGATCCAGCCGTTCCACCAGTTTGTCAGATTTAATATGTTCCAGTTGTTCCGCAACCTCATGTACCTCATCCCAGCTGAATCCTAATTTATCGAATAGAAAAGTTTCCCAGAGCCGGTGTTTGCGTATAATGGCAACCGCTAGATCGCGTCCGGTATCGGTGAGTGATATTTTTCCGTATTTTTCGTAATTGACAAGCTGTTTCTCCCTGAGTTTCTTGAGCATATCGGTGGCGGTAGCCGGGCGTACATTTAGTCGTCCCGCCAATTGATTGGTGCCAGCTTCGCCGCCACTGCCTTGCTCGCCGGTGATCCGGAGCAGGGCTTTTAAGTAATTTTCCTCGGTATCGGATAGCATAATCACAAACTTAGGCAACTTGCATGGTATATGCAAAATAGAAAAGGCACCTAACAGGTGCCTAAAAGCCATTTTATATTCTGATTGAAAATTACCCTGTTAAACGTTGACACCCAATTCTTCCGCCATTGCCTTGCCGATCTCTGCCGGAGATTCTACCACACGGATGCCGCACTCCCGCATGATTTTCATTTTTGCCGCAGCCGTATCGTCAGCGCCGCCAACAATAGCTCCTGCGTGCCCCATACGACGTCCCGGAGGAGCGGTTTGCCCGGCAATAAAGCCGACAACCGGTTTTGTGCCATGGTCTTTGATCCAACGGGCAGCTTCGGCTTCCATTCCCCCGCCGATTTCCCCGATTACAATGATTCCTTCTGTCTCAGGGTCGTTCATGAGCAATTCGACGGCCTCTTTCGTGGTCGTGCCAATAATCGGATCGCCACCGATGCCAATGGCGGTCGTGATACCCAGCCCGGCTTTTACGGTTTGATCCACCGCTTCGTAAGTAAGCGTTCCTGATTTGGAGACGACACCGACTTTTCCCTTTTTAAAAATGAAACCGGGCATGATGCCAATTTTGGCCTCGTCTGCTGTGATAATGCCTGGGCAGTTCGGCCCGATTAACCGAGATTTTTTATCGCTTAGGTAAGACTTTACCTGAATCATGTCTTTGGTAGGAATTCCTTCCGTAATGCAGACGATGACTTCGATGCCGGCAGCAGCAGCTTCCATGATCGCATCTGCAGCAAATGCAGGGGGGACGAAGATGATGGATACATTGGCGCCGGTCTTTTCGACGGCATCCTGCACCGTATTGAATACCGGGCGATCCAAATGCGTCTGGCCTCCTTTACCGGGGGTTACACCACCAACCACCTGAGTTCCATACTCGATCATCTGTGATGCATGGTAGGTGCCTTCGTTGCCCGTAAAACCTTGTACGATTACTTTGGAATCTTTATTTACTAGTACGCTCATGGTTCTGATTTTTTGCACCGCAAACTTAGGTAAAATTGGGTTTTTTCACAAGTGTTTATTTTTAGCGGTGTTCAAGAGATCGCTTTGCTAGTTTTTCACAAGAGTTTATTTTCAGCGGTGTTCAACCTTCCGAGGTAGCGATGCACAAGGTGTTCAATCTGCTTTGGGAAGGTAGCATTTCGCATAGATATCCCATAGCACAATGCCGATGGATACGGAGATGTTCAAAGAATGTTTGGTGCCGGATTGGGGGATTTCAATGCATGTATCTATAAATTCCATCACCTGGTTGGCCACACCGTGTACTTCGTTTCCGAATATCAATGCGTATTTTTCGGTCTGTGTGGGTATAAACTGCTGGAGTGAGAGGCTCTGCTTGGCTTGCTCGATAGCTATGAGCCGGTATCCGTCTCGTCGGAGTTGCCGTAATGCACCAAGGGTGTCGGACACGTGTTCCCAAGCTACCGAGTGTGTAGCCCCTAACGCGGTTTTTTCAATTTCACGGTGAGGGGGGCGGCCGGTGATTCCACATAAAATGATCCGTTCAACGGCAAATGCATCCGATGTGCGAAAAGCCGAGCCTACATTATGCAGGCTCCGTACATTGTCAAGCACCAACGTAACGGGAAGTTTGGGCTGGGTTTTGAATGTTTCGACAGACGGTCGCCCGAGTTCATCCATGGATAACTTTTGCATGGGGCAAAGATACGCGTTAAAAATATCTCCAATATATTTTGAATATAAAAAAGAACGTGGTATCTTTGCGGACTGAAAAATTGAAGAAAAAATTAGCTAAATAAATGGCAAATCATAAATCAGCACTTAAGAGAATCCGCGCGAACGCTGCGAAGCGCCTGCGGAACCGTTACCAGGCTAAAACGACCCGCAATGCAATTAAAAAATTGAGGGGTACCACGAATCCCGAAGAAGCAAAGACGTTATTGCCGCGGGTGATTTCGATGCTTGATCGCTTGGCCAAGAAGAATGTCATTCACAAAAACAAGGCTTCCAACAACAAATCGAAGTTGACGAAGTACGTAAACAGCTTGTCATAATAATACTACAGATACATTAAAAAAAGCCGCTCTGATCAGTCAGGGCGGCTTTTTTTAATGTACCTGTAACCAGCTAGTTGACTTGTTTCTTCCTCAATTGCCCAAGAACCTGCTGCAATTTTGCAGAGTCTTCCCAATACGGTTCGAGATTCAGCAATTCCACGCGACGGAAATCGATCGGATGGCTTTCACTTTGCAGCGAGATATATCCACTTTTTAGGGGTTTGCCATCCACTTTTATCGCTGGGTCATAGTTTGATACGTTACCTCCACCTATCTGAGGTTTATAATAGGTAAGTACCGTATCACCTTCCAGAATATGATGTACCACCGAGTCGCCTAATACAAGAAACTCGGCAGTTACCCATTGATCGCCATGGTAGGTTTTTGATGAAGAATTGGTGCAATGAGGGGTAAACAGCTCGCCATCTACTTCCATAAATACGTTGGTTCCAGGCGTACATAGGTTGCTGGTGGTCCGTTCATTGGTTCCGTCTCCGCCAAGTAGTTGTCCTTCTATGGATATCGGAAAGTCTTGATCCTTTAACATGGTATTCGGATCCTGGCCATGTAGCATTGCCCCGCTGTTCCGCCAAGCCCACCCTTCACCGCCGGGAGCTTGTTCGTCGACGAAACGGTACTCCACACGCAGCAGATAGGCAGAATACGGTGTGTTGTAATGGATATGGCCATACTGAAAATCGAAATCAGTATAGCCGTCGTAGCGGACCTTGAGTAAGCTATCTTCAACCCGGAAGGTGTTCGCATAATTGTCTCCGACCTCGTGTTTGGCGATTTTTACCGTCCAATCGTTGAGGTCTTTTCCATTGAAGAGCTGGATCCACTCTAACGGAGTGTCGGTTTCCTTGCCCGCATTGGTGCATGCGGTTGTTGATAAAATCATCGCTGAGGCGATAATAAGGGTTGTTTTCATTGATTCTCTAGTTGAATTATCATTCGGTTAGTTTAACGGTCCCAAAGACTTCTGTGTTTTACATATTCGCTTGGTCGTACGCCCACAATTTTCGTAAACGTATTGCTGAATGTGGGTAAACTGCTGTAACCTACTTTCGCTGCCACTTCGTTTATGCTCAATTTATCGTCAAGCAACAGTTTTAACCCTTTTAACATCCGCAAAATAGTAAAATATTGGATAAAAGACATATTAAGTTCTCGTTGGAAAAGCCGGGCGAGCGATCGTTCACTGATACCGAAGCGATCGGCGATTTGTTTGAAACCGATGCTGTCGGAGACGTGCTCGTCCAAGTATTCGACAATCTTTAACAGCCGACTGTCATCCGGATATGGCAACGCCAGTGGCAGTGCACCTTTACTCAGTTCAGGTAGCAGCATTTTGAATGCCTTGGCGATCGCATAACGGCTCTCCTCTTCCGGACGGATGTTTCCATTCCAGCGATTGGTAAACATCATCAGTTCCATCAGCAGGTCGTTAACCGGATAGATGGCGGTTTGTGTGAAAAATGCATCGTCGTATTCGTATACCGGAAAATAGAGATTTCGCATGATCACCTCCGGTGTACTCGGATGGATGCTATGCCGGACGCCTGCGGGGATCCAGATGTAGTGCCTGGCCGGTAGGAAATACGACTGCTGGGGGGTGTTTAGGTAGACGACACCACCTTCGGTGTACAGAAATTGGCCCTTTTTATGTTCGTGCTCCGGTATGAATTTCTCACCCATGACGGCGTGATGGCAGTAAATGGTATCTACATATCGGTCTACCTCCGTAATGTAATAGCGGTTTACGTAATGCTCCATTGTTTCGTAAAGCAGGGAAACGGTATATTCTCCTGAATTGTGGGCTAAAATAATGAAAATATGGTGAATTGTCTAAAATGGATAAATTTGTGACCTAATGTGATAAGATTAAGCCGGCTATAACAACTAATATTGTATTCCAGCTTAGTGGATTAGCTGATGTAAAATTCTTCGCTATGTCGTACGATAGAATCAGGGCAACGCAATTAATTGATAAGGTAACCACTGCTGAGCAGGCCGCACAATTATTTAGCCAGGGCATGGTGGTGGGGTCGAGTGGATTTACCAAAGCTGGCGATAGCAAAGCCGTGCTGGATGCTTTTGCCAAACGGGCGGAAAAGGAGAATTTGCAAATTACCCTCATGACCGGTGCGTCGTTGGGACACGATACAGACGCGAAATTAACCCGGGCCGGTGCCTTGGCAAAGCGAATGCCCTTCCAGGTTGATCGCGTGCTCCGGGATGCAATTAATCGGGGCGAGGTATTATTTGTAGACCAGCACCTCAGCGAAAGCGCCGAACTGCTGCATAACCATTGCCTTCCCCCGGTGGATATTGCGGTGATCGAAGCGGCGTTTATCGAAGCCGACGGCAGTATTGTGCCTACTACTTCTGTAGGGAATTCGGTAACTTTTGCTGCGTTGGCAAAAAAAGTTATTATCGAGATTAATACGCGAGTTCCGGAATCTATTTACGGCTTGCATGATATCTTTCAGCCGGAGAATTATCCCTACCGCAATGTCATCCCGATTGTGGCGCCCGAAAACCGGATTGGCCGTAGGTCTATTCCACTCGATATCAATAAAATCGAGGCCATCGTATTTACCGATATTCAGGATAGTCCGGCTGATATTGCACCACCGGACGCAAAAACCATTGCCATTGCGGGACATTTACTGGAATTTTTTGAAAGCGAGGTGAAAAAAGGCCACCTCACTGATAGACTGCTGCCTTTACAAGCAGGGATTGGCAAAGTTGCCAATGCGGTGTTATCCGGTTTCAAGGATAGTAATTTCTATGACCTTCGCATGTTTTCGGAGGTGTTGCAGGACAGTGCCTTTGATCTGCTAGACAGTGGTAAAATGAGTTTTGCGTCTGCTTCATCTATCACCGTTTCCGCGGCATACTACGACCGGGTGTTCGGTAGCCTTCAAAAATACAAAGACAAGGTTGTATTAAGGCCTCAAAACATTAGCAACACACCCGGCCTCATCCGGCGGCTTGGGGTTATCGCTATTAATACAGCCATCGAATTCGATATCTATGGCAATGTGAATTCCACCCACATCGGCGGTACCAACATTATGAACGGTATCGGTGGCTCGGGCGACTTTGCGCGTAATGCTTACTTAAGTATATTTGTTACCCAGGCTGCCTCTAAGGATAACCGGATATCTCACGTGTTGCCGATGGTCTCCCACGTAGACCATACCGAGCACGATGTCGACATCCTCGTGACAGACATCGGACTGGCAGATCTGCGGGGGCTTGCTCCCCGCGAGCGGGCAGTTCATATTATCCGCAATTGTGTGCATCCCAATTACCGGGAAGCATTGCAGTCTTATTTTGACCGGGCATGCCGGTTGCGCGGCGGACATACGCCGCACATTCTTGAAGAGGCATTTGGTTGGCACACCCGGTTTCGGGAAACGGGAAGCATGGAATGAAGCGATGCGTATATTACACGATTATCTGGAAATAAAACCTGCCGTGGCGGATGCACTCCGAAAGGGTAGACCGGTTGTCGCTCTTGAGTCGACCATTATATCCCATGGTATGCCCTATCCGAGAAATGTTGAGACTGCGCTGCGTGTGGAGCAAATCATCCGGGAAGAAGGTGCGGAACCCGCTACCATAGCGATATGGAACGGAAAATTGAAGGTAGGGCTCGCCGAAGCGGAAATTTTCGAACTTGGCAAGGCATCCGGTGTAGTAAAAGCCTCTCGGCGTGATATTCCGTTTGTATTGGCAAAAAAGGAGCATGGGGCAACGACGGTTGCTGCAACGATGATTATTGCCGCAATGGCAGGAATACGCGTATTCGTGACAGGAGGGATCGGGGGGGTGCACAGGGGGGCTTCTCAAACCTTTGATATATCCGCCGATCTTGAAGAATTAGCCCGGACGGACGTCGCTGTCGTCTGCGCAGGTATTAAGTCAATGCTGGATATCGGACTCACCCTGGAATACCTCGAAACAAAGGGTGTCCCCGTTATTGGCTATCAAACGGATGAACTTCCGGCATTTTATACCCGGAAAAGTGGGTTTAACGTGGATTACCGCGTTGATTCGGTTGATGAACTCGCCAACGCCTTGAAGACGAAGTGGGATTTGGGATTGGCCGGCGGAGTGGTGGTCGCCAATCCGATTCCGGAAAAGGATGCCATGGATTCCGAGCTGATCAACCGGACTATTCTTCAAGCACTTGACGAAATGAATGCACGAGGCATTGCAGGAAAGGAAGCAACCCCCTTTCTGCTCGGTAAAATCAAAGACTTTACCGGCGACGCTAGCCTGATGGCCAATATCCAGTTGGTATATAACAACGCCAAACTGGGCGCCCAGCTGGCCAAAGCACTTGTGGCCGCGTACTGATCATTTGCCCCCTTACTTTTACTTTCTATCTTTGTACAGATTTCTCATACTATGACCCTTACACAATTGGAATATATTATAGCGGTTGACACGTATCGCAGTTTTGTCGCGGCCGCTGAGAAATGTTTTGTGACCCAACCAACGTTGAGTATGCAAATCCAAAAGCTGGAAGAGTCTATCGGCGCGCGTATTTTTGATCGCAGCCGGCAGCCGATTGTCCCAACAGACGTAGGGGTTGAAATTATCAAACAAGCTCGTGTGGTGCTTACAGAAAGCCGGAAAATCAATGAGCTTGTGCAATTGAAAAAGGGTGAATTGGAAGGTGAATTTCGCGTTGGCGTGATTCCCACCATTGCACCGTACTTGTTGCCCAAAGTGCTGGGGAAATTTATGCAGCGATTTCCGAAGTTGCAATTGCAGATTTGGGAATACACCACGGAAATCATTATCCGTGAATTGAAAGCGGGATTGCTGGATTGCGGAATATTATCGACCCCGGTTTACGATGCGGCCTTGGTTGAGCGGCCAATGTTCTATGAGCCATTTGTCGCCTATGTGTCTTCCGAAAGCTCCATGATTGCCAAGAAAGAAGTGACTTCCGACGACGTATTGGGTGATAAACTGTGGCTCCTAACGGAAGGACATTGCATGCGCGGTCAGGTCTTGAACATTTGCCAGCGAAAGCGAAACATGGAGCCTGAAGGCACCTTTGAATACAATACAGGCAGTGTGGAAACGTTGAAACGGATGGTCGATAGCAACGCTGGAACTACCATTCTGCCGGAGTTGAGCATAGAAGATTTCGACGAAGACCAGTTGGCTCGTGTCCGCTACTTCAGGGCACCCGAACCGGTGCGGGAAATCAGTTTGGTGACCACCCATAACTTCTTGAAAAAGGCAGCGATAGATGCACTGGAGAAAGAAATACGGGAATCTGTCCCAAAGCGTTTTAAATCAAGGAAGAAGAAAGATGTAGTGGGATTTGATTGACATGAAAAGGCAGCAACGGCATATCATTCACCGGCTCAACCAATGGCGGATGCAGAAAATCTCTAACCGCAATTTTATGGTGCTGCTAGCTGTTGTGGTAGGGGTGGTGGGCGGACTGGCAGCTGCGGCCCTTAAGGGGCTTACGCATTCCATAGCGGCCTTTTTGCAGGACGACCTGCAATGGCAATATAAAATTTACCTTTATCTGTTTTTTCCGCTTATCGGTATTTTGCTGAGCGTGCTTTACATACGCCGGTTTATCAAAAAGGGGACATTCGAACACGGAATGACGCCTATTATCTATGCAATTTCGCGCAAATCCAGTCGTATTCAGGTTCATAATGTGTATTCGCAAATTATTACGAGTGCACTGACGGTGGGTTTTGGCGGGTCTGCCGGATTGGAGGCGCCGATCGCCTATAGCGGATCTGCTATCGGTGCTAATGTGGGGCGTTTTTTCGGCCTAAATTACCGTGAAGTAACCATGCTCCTGGCCTGCGGAGCCGCTGCGGGCATAGCCGGAGCATTTAATAGTCCCGTAGCCGGAATGATCTTCGCTATCGAGATTCTCCTGCCGGAGTTTTCCATCCCCGCGTTCATCCCCTTGTTGATGGCCGCCGCGACGGCTTCCGTCGTCTCTAAACTGATTTACAGTGAACCGCTCTTTCACTTGGTTACGGATGACTGGGAATTTCAGGCGTTGTTTTTCTACCTCCTGTTAGCCGTTCTGATCGGACTTTTTTCTATTTACTTCGCTAAAGTCAGCGTTTGGGTGAAAAGTGCGTTTGCCAGAATTAAAAACCCTTACCAAAAGGTATGGGTAAGCGGCCTGAGCCTTGGACTGCTGATTTTTTTATTTCCGTCACTCTATGGCGAAGGGTATATAGCCATCCAACAGATTCTTGACGGGCGGACCGATTCCCTGCTGGCAAACAGCATTTTTGCCGACTATCGGCACTTGGGAGGCTTGGTGATGGTATATGCGCTGGTTACGGTATTCGCCAAGTCGCTCGCTTCGCTGATTACACTCAACAGTGGGGGCAACGGCGGCGTGTTCGGGCCGAGCCTGGTGATGGGCGGGCTATTGGGGTTCGCATTTTCCTATGGGATAAACCTCACAGGATTGATCGACTTGAATGTCGCAAATTTTGTAGTCGCCGGTATGGCGGGCGCACTCAGTGGGATTATGCACGCACCTTTGACCGGTATTTTCCTCATTGCAGAGATTACCGGTGGATATGCATTGATGGTGCCCCTGATGCTGGTCACGGCTATTTCCTATCTGATCAACCGAACGATATTGAAGTACTCCATCTATACCAAGGTGCTAGCTGAACAGGGAGATTTGCTTACCCACGAGGATAAGGACCGTACCGTATTGAGCATGATGAAATTGCGCTATGTGTTGGAACGAAACTTTACCATACTCCATCCGGATGAACGGCCCGCGGACCGCCGATATGACATTATCCATACCAAACGTAATATTTTTCCTGTGGTCGATCCGGAAGGTAAGTTACTGGGTATTATTTACAGTGAACGACTTTTTGAAATTTTGCTGGGAGAAAATCCGGAAAAAAAAGATTACACTATGCGCGAGCTGGCTGAAAAGCCCGCGGATATTATACAGATGGATGCCAATATGGAAGCTGTGATGCAGAAAATGAACCGGGAAGATATCTGGATTCTGCCTGTGGTAGACGCTGAAGGTAACTATATGGGATTTGTCTCCAAATCCGCAGTATTCAATAAGTATCGTGCATTGCTGATGCGCCAGGCGACCTATCTCGAATAATCGGGGGGCGGTCAAGGTTAATTGCCAATTGGGCGTCTGCTTGCATTGGCAATTAACCATTCACCTTAACCACCCATCATGACTACAGTTCTTTGATGCGGATGTTACGGTAGGCAACGACATTTCCGTGATCCTGCAGTGCTATTTTTCCCTTGGGATATTTGGCAAAGCCTTCCCAATCTTTAAACTTGCTGGCATTCAGCACCTGTTCCCATTCAGGGGTCCCGATGGTGACATCCGCGGTTTGTACGCCATTTAGCCATAAGGTAATCTGTCCGTTGTTTTTACGAATGCGCGCTTGATTCCATTCGCCGACAGGCTTGGGTTTGGATACTTCCTTACTGCCAATCATGTCATAAAGCGAACCGGCCAGGTGGTTTTCGATTTTGTTGTCGCCCGCATCGATGTTGTCTAAGACCTGCATCTCGATGCCGGTTTGGTAAGTTGCGCTAAATTTAGGGTCTTCGTGGACACCGAAGATAATTCCGCTGTTTCCACCGGACGATATCTGCCATTCCAGTTCAAGCTCGTAATTTTCATATTCGCCATCGGTAACGATATCACCCCGTTGTTCACGAGGCACGTCGGGATTGAAAGTCAACGCGCCGTCTTTGACTGTCCACGCTTGGGATACGGTATCCCGCAGGTATGTGTGCCAACCGTTGGTGGTTTGTCCGTCAAATAAGGATACCCAACCGTCGTTCTCCGAAGCAGTTTCGGTAGCCGTCGTATCCTGTCCCCCGTCCGCTTTTTGGCCGGATCCGCATGCAGCCATGACAGCGGCTGTCAAAGCTACTGATAACGTTTTTTTGAAATTTTTCATGTTTGAATTCTGAGATGTTTGATTTACAAGTTTGTTCGGTTTCAATACTACAAACTTATTTTCAAAAACGCATATTTTGGCGGTTTATTTTTGCGAAAATCGGGAGCATGGTTTTTTTTAAAAGTTTTCTTATTATTGTCAGATATTTAAAACTAACTAATGAATTGATAACCTAAACGTTGACTTAACTACTTAACCTATGTCTGAACTGTTTCGAAAACTGCATATGATCGCCGTATGCTCCCTTATACCCGTGCTATGCGCGGCTCAATCGGCTGAAATACCTGATCGGGAGTTTGAGTTTGGGAAAGTGCCAAAGGAAGAATTTGCCTTAACGGCTTCTGGTGCGGATACAGCCGCGGCAGCGTTGCGGATCTTTGATGTCGGACGATGCGATTTTAAAATTTCCGACACACGGGGATTCACTTACGTGTTCCGGCGCCACGTCAGGTACAAGATTTTAACAAAAAGTGGGTATGATTTGGCCAATTTAGATATTCCGCTATATCGGTCGTCTAATACCGCGAAAGAAAATATCGTATCGATGAGCGCGGCTACTTACAATCTGGAAGCGGGCGAAATTATAGAGAGCAAGTTGGATAAGGATGCCAAGTTTACCGAAGCGTTGGATAAAAATTATACCATCAAGAAATACGCCTTGCCGAACGTAAAAGAGGGATCTATTATCGAGTTCAGGTATACCATCGAGTCAGATTTTATTTTTAATCTGCGTGGCTGGGCATTCCAGAGTGATATCCCAACACTTTGGTCTGAATATAATGTCCGCATTCCGGAGTATTTTCGCTACAAGGTCAACATGACCGGTTATTGGCCGGTTGAGCGCGCCGTCAGCAAAGCGGAGACGGCGAATTACATCCCCGGGCTGGCATCCAAGGCACAGTACACAAAATGGGTCGCGCAAAATGTGCCGGCGTTGAAGGATGAGCCGTTTGTAACCACGTTAAACGATTACCGGTCGAAGATTGACTTCGAATTACAGGGAACTAATTTCCCGAACGAATCCTTTAAGGATTACACCGGTACCTGGCCTAAGATAATCGCCGGCCTGATGGAGGATAAGAACTTTGGACAATATCTAAACAAAAAGGCACACGCAAAGGCATTGCTGGATCGGGCAGATTTATCGATACGTCCGGGATAATGTCAAGTGGGACGATGAATATAGCTTATATACCGAACACCCAAGTCCGAAGACGCTGTTTGAAAAGCGAGTTGGAAATTCGTCCGATATTAACTTAGCACTAATCTGCTTGTTAAAAGCTGCTGGATTCGCGGTTTATCCCGTATTGGTAAGCACCCGTGAAAACGGAATGCACCCGGGTTATCCAGTGATATCCAAGTTTAATAACGTAGTCGTACTCACGGTTGTAGACAGTACTACCTTGCTATTGGATGCATGTGAACCGTTGATGCCTGTAAACATGCTATCCTTCCAGAACCTTTCCCATCAGGGTTTCCTTTTCGACATGGATACATTAGAAGGGCAATGGATATCGACAGAGACGGAGACCCCGGGCGAATCCAGTTATTTTTACAATTTTACACTCGGCGAGGACCATACGCTGACCGGGACTATCCAGGAATCCCACAAAGGTTACAACGGGTTAATGAGACGAACCCAATATCGCTCGAAAGGTACCGAGTCTGAATACCTAAAGGATTATAAAGAAAAGAGAGCAGGGCTTGAGGTCAATCAGTATGAGGCCGTGAACATGGATTCGGTCGAGGACGCACTGGTGGAAAAATTGGATGTTGTGATTCTGGATAATGTGGAAACGGCCGGTAATTTGGTGTATTTCTCGCCATTGCTTTATGAAAGGACAAAAGAAAACCCATTTAAACACGATACGCGTAATTTTCCGGTTGATTTTGGCTTTCCAACAAAGGAATATTTTAAAATTATGTTGAAATTTCCGGATAGTTATGTCGTTGATAAACTTCCAAAGAGTATCCTCTACAAACTTCCTGAAGATCGCGCAAGCTTTAAGATATCTTACCTGTCAGAGGGTAAGGCGTTGTTGGTGACCAGTGTGATTGACTTGAAAAAGGGAGTATATACCGCAGAGGAGTATTTCGAACTAAAGGAATTATTTAAAATTATCGTTGAACGACAAGCGGAGCAGATCGTATTTAAAAAGAACTAAATGGCCAGGAAACTTACATTGCTTTTTCCCTTTATTCTGCTGTCCACCGTCCTAACAAAGGGACAGTCCGACTACGATGCCGATCGCATTCCGGCCGGACTGAAGGAAGACGCCGTTGCCGTTGTCCGGACGGAGGAACAGGCGTTTGATATTAGCAGCGCGACAAAGGCACATCTAACGTATCGCATTGCCATTACGATTTTGAATAAAGCCGGCGATCGCTACGCCGAAATGGCGGAGGTTTATGACCGATTTTCGAACATTTCGGATATCCGCGGAGCATTGTACGATGCTTCGGGAAAAAAAATCAAGGACTACAAGAAAACGGACATTAAGGACCGGAGTTTGATATCTGACTTTTCAATGTATGAAGACAACCGGTTAAAGTACTTCACTTTCTCCCATACTTCTTATCCGTATACGGTTGAGTACAGTTATACCAAAGAATTTAAGGGGTTCCTTTCAATTCCATCGTGGCGACCTGTCCCAACCTTCGGAATTGCCGTGGAACAGTCTACGTATGTCGTCCAATGCCCGACTTCTTATGAACTAAAAAAAATGACAAGCAGTGGGCTTCGGACAGATTCTGCAACGGTGGGGGGCAAAACCCAATATCGATGGACATGCAGCAATGTACCGGCAGTCGTGCACGAACCTTACAGTGTCGGACTGGGTGATCTGGTGCCTTGGGTCTCTGCTTCACCTACGGATTTTGAATACGATGGCACACGTGGAAGTGTAAAGAACTGGAATGAGCTTGGTAAGTGGTTGTATGCGCTTGCCGATGGCGAAAGCGTGCTCAATGGTGCGATAAAAAGTCAGGTAGCGGATCTTCTCAAGGGGGCCACAACGAATCCTGAAAAAATAAAGATTCTGTACGACTATCTTCAACAACATACACGCTACGTAAGCGTACAGCTCGGTATCGGCGGATTTAAACCCGTGAATGCCGATAAAGTTGCACAAGTAAATTACGGCGATTGCAAGGCGCTTTCGAACTTTATGAAGGCCTTGCTTAACGAAGCGGGAATAGCTTCCAATCTGGTGGTTATCGGAAGCGGCATGCCGAGCCTTAATGCCGCCTATGCGAGTTTTGGGCAGGCAAATCACATGATTTTGTGCATTCCCGGGGCTGGAGATACGACCTTCCTCGAATGTACGAGCCAGCACTATCCCATGGGGTTCGTCGGCGGCAGCAATGCCAACCGAACGGCACTGATGGTCGGTGCAGACGGTGGAAAGCTGATCGCTACCCCCCGGTATGGTGCCAGCGATAATTACCTGAAACGTACGGCGGAGGTGAACTTTGATGGTGATCTGGTGGCCAGCGTCAACATTACCACCTCCTATGGCCATGCGCAGTTCGAAGATTACTTAGGGGTGCTTCTGCAAGAGCCCAGCGAACAGCGGAAAAGTATTCAGGAAAATCTGGGAATCCCCGGCATGGAGCTCGTCAATTATTCCTATTTGCAACCCGATCCATCGAGGCCCGAGCTCACGGAAACGATACAGGTGTCCAGCAGGCAGTTGCTCAGCAGGGGTGGGGACCGCGTATTCCTTACCGCTAACCTGTTGAACAGGAGGGAAACGGTGCCGGCTCAGGTTGCAGACAGAAAAACCCATTTCGCAGTCGCGTTCGACTACTTGGATGAAGACGAGATCAGGTATCACTTGCCGGATGGTTATGCCGCGGAGTACTTGCCCGAGGATGTCGAATTGGAATCCGAGTTCGGTACCTATACCGCGAAGTATGTAGTGGAAGCAGGAGACATTGTGTATCGGCGTACACAGGTCATGAACGGTAAACGTTATCCCCCTGAAAAGTATAACGATTTCGTAACCTTTTGTAAGAAGGTTTATCAGTCTGATAAACAGAAGGTTGTGTTGGTGAAATCGCTCTAGGTAATCGGATCGCCAAGAAATCTCTTTTTACCGGCGGTTAATTGGCATAAAGCATGTAATATTGTAGGCATGTCGCTTACTCGATTTTGCAGGTACTGTTTTATCGTTATTACAACACTTGCCGCCTTTCCCTTTTTTGTATTTTGCCAGGCTTCTTATACCATAAGTGGCCACGTTCGTGATGCCGGAACCGGCGAAACGCTTATCGGTGCGAGCATTCGGCTGAAGGGACAACCTGCCATTGGTACGCGAACCAATAATTATGGTTTTTTTTCGCTTAAAATACCCGGAGAGCCTCAGGTATTGGTCATTTCGCATGTAGGGTATCAGGAGCAGGAGATGCCGGTGAACCTGACAGGAGACATAACCGTTGAAATTGATCTCAATAGTGGTGAATTGTTGGAAGAGGTGGTGATTAGTCAATCTTCACATCGGGAAAACGTGCGTAGTCCGCAGATGGGAGTCGCCCGGGTCGACGTGAACGAAATTAAGCATGTACCTGTGTTGATGGGCGAGAAAGACGTACTGAAAACCATTCAGTTGCTGCCAGGAGTTCTTTCCGGCGGCGAGGGTAGCAGTAGTTTCTACGTACGGGGTGGAACCGGCGACCAAAATCTGATTTTATTGGATGAAGCAATGGTGTATAATGCCTCTCATCTTTTTGGCTTTTTCTCCACGTTCAATTCCGATGCAATCAAAGAGGTGAACTTGTATAAAGGCGGGATGCCGGCTCAATATGGCGGAAGGATTGCTTCGGTATTGGATATTACCATGCTGGATGGCAATAAGAAGAGCTTCGGGGCAGAGGGTGGCGTCGGCTTGATTGCGTCGCGCCTGAAAGTGGATGGGCCGATTGTGAAAGACCGGGGATCGTTTATGATCAGTGGACGCCGGACGTATGCCGACCTGTTTCTGAAGCTTTCGAACGACGAAGATGTCAATAATAGCCGGCTTTATTTCTATGACTTGAATGCCAAAGCGAACTACCGATTTGACGAGAAGAATACTGTGTTTCTTTCGGGTTATTTTGGGAGGGATGTGTTGGGGTATGCCAATCTTTTTGGTTTCGATTGGGGCAACGCGACGGGAACTCTCCGCTGGAATCACGTATTGAACAACCGGTTGTTTTCCAACACCACGTTTGTGTATAGCAATTTCAATTACAACGTCAATATCGAAAACGATGACTTCAATTTTGTCATTGCCTCCCGTATACAGAATTACAATTTAAAACAGGACTTTCAGCTTTTTTCATCAAGCAAGAGCACATGGCGTTTTGGCGTAAATCTGCTGCAACAGGGTATTTCGCCGGCAAATATAGACGCCGACGAAAATACGGCGGTAAACAGCTTGCGCTTGGAAGATCGAAAGGGGTTGGAACTGGCTGCCTATCTTTCGCACGAATGGAAGCCAACCGACCGATTGAGCTTGATTTATGGGCTCCGCCTGAATAATTTTCTGCTATTTGGTCCGGGTATGTTCTATACGTACGACGACGACGGGGATGTTGTGGAGGGAACCGAATACCAACGGGGAGACGTGGTACAACGTTATCTGAATCTAGAGCCTCGTTTATCGTTTAGTTACCAGTTGCAGGGAAACAACAGTGTCAAGTTTTCGTACAATCGGAACACGCAGCATCTGCACCAATTGTCCAACTCCACTTCCAGTCTGCCGACGGATGCATGGGTAATGAGCAGTAACAATATCAAGCCTCAAATTGCGGATCAGGCTGCACTGGGTTATTACCAGAATTTTGGCGATGACCGGTATGAATTTTCGGTGGAGTCGTATTATAAATACATGCAAAACCAGATCGACTATCGCAATGGAGCGGATTTGCAGGCGAATGAGCATATTGAAGCCGAACTCCTGTTCGGTACAGGTAGGGCTTACGGTCTGGAGGTATTTTTGAAAAGGCGTGAAGGGCGGTTGAATGGATGGATAAGCTATGCACTATCCCGTAGCGAACGACGGTTTGCAGGTATTAATGAGGGAAACTGGTTTGCCGCACGTCAAGACCGAACGCATGATGCATCGGTTGTCGGCATGTATCAACTGTCGCCGCGGTGGAATTTTTCGGCCACTTTTGTATATAGTACGGGCAATGCAGTGACGTTCCCCAGTGGTAAATACACGGTGGATGGCCGCACCCTTTGGTATTATACCGAACGGAATGGTTACCGAATGCCCGATTACCACAGGCTGGATTTGGGCGCTACCTGGGAAGCGGCGGCATCGAAACGTTTTAAGTCCAGTTGGACATTTGGAATTTACAACGTATACAACCGGAAAAACGCGTTTATCATTGACTTCAGGGAGAAGGAGGGCAATCCGAATGCCACCGAGGCCTATCAAATCGCGTTGTTTGGGATTATCCCGTCGATTACGTGGAATTTTAAGTTTTAACAATGAACAAGTGGAATCCATATAGCTATCTAATCGGGGCGTCCATGCTGCTTCTGGGGATGGGATGTGAGGATGTTATTGACATAGATCTGAAGGATGCCAAGCCTCAACTGGTAATCGTCGGAGAAGTAAGTAACCGACTGGAAGACCAACAGGTGACCATCAGTCGCACCGTTGCCTTCAGTGCCGATAATGCGTTTGATCCGGTATCTGGCGCGGAGGTCACGGTGTCGGATGAAAGCGGCGGGTCATTCGAATTGATTGAGCAGACCCCCGGAAAATACCGTAGCAGGTTCAAGGGAGAAACCGGACACCTGTATGAGCTACGGGTACGCGTCGATGGGCAGGAATTTAAGGCAACTTCGCGTATGCCAAGCTCCGTATTGCCGGATTCGGTTGGGACGGGCGTCCGAAACATCTTCAATGAGGAGCAAAAATTTATTAGCGTCAAATACCAGGACCCGGGTGGTGTGCCGAATTACTATCGCTATTTGTGGAGTGTAAATGGAGCGCCGCTTAAAGTGGTTCGGGTTACAAACGACAAATTTAACGACGGTAAATATGTGAGTGAGGATGTGACCGACTTCGAAACGGACTTGGTTACCGGTGATGTCGTATCCATCTGGATGCAATGCACGGATAAAGCGACGTTCGATTTCTGGAATGTCGTGCAGTCCAACAACCCGGGCACCGCCGCTCCGGCTAACCCGCCTTCCGTTTTTGGCAAAGGAGCTTTGGGATATTTCAGCGCACAGGCCGTCGCGGAGTATATGATAACGGTTCAATAAAAATTGGACCCCTACAGCACCCCAAATTCATACCCCTCAGCCAACCAATGTTCAATGGCGCGTGGCAGCGCATACGTAACACGGGGAATCGCTTTGATGTTATCGTGAAACACAATGATTGATCCGTTTTGCGTATATTTTAATACATTGCTCAGACATTTTTCTGGCGGGAGTTTGAGGTCGAAATCACCGCTGAGGACATCCCACATGATGATACGGTAACGATTGAGTTTGGCGTATTGTGAACGTCTGCCACGACCATACGGAGGACGGAAGAGCGAGGTCCCCGTCAGTTGTTCGCATTGGTCCACGTTTTGCAGGTAAATATCATCCGATGTCTTCCAACCGTTGAGGTGGTTGTAGGTATGGTTGCCGATTTGATGGCCATTTTCCAGAAGCCGATCGAACAAATCAGGATGTTTTTTTATATTTTCGCCCACACAGAAGAACGTAGCCTTGACGCCATAATTATTTAAGGTATTTATGATAAACGGTGTAACATCCGGTATCGGACCGTCGTCAAAGGTGAGAAAAATGCGTTTTTCGGTGCGACTGCGGTGCCATATGAGGGTAGGATAGAGCCATCGCAGAACGAAGGGGACTTTGACAGTATACATGGATATTAATAAAAGAAGGAAGTAAAGATACAATTTTGGAGCCAATGAAAAGAAGTTTCTCATGCCTTACCTGTTTGATAGTGTGTTTATGCAGTATGCTATTATCGCCCAAACAAAGTGCAGCACAAAAATTGGTTCCGATTAAAGTGGCTATTTATCACGCGCTGGACAATAACCTCCAGGTAAAGCAGGCCCGCTTTCAAGCGGCCTTATCAGAAGAAGATTTAAAGCAGGCCAAAAGTCAGTTTTATCCATCGTTAAACGCACAAGTAGGTGGCAACATGCGTTTTGGTAGGTATTTCGATCAATACTCAGGTCAATTGGTGCCCTCGGTAAATACGGCTAACGCAGGGGCTTCCGCGGACGTCCCGATTTTTCAAGGGTTTCAACGTGTCAATCAGATTCTTGCGAATAAGAATCAGCTTGCTGCCGATCAAAGTAACGTCGAGAAAGTTAAAAACGATCTGGTATTATCCGTTGCGACCACCTATCTGGAAGCGTTGACAAATCAGGATCTGTTGACTGCTGCCAACCAGCAATTGAAGCTTTCCCAACAGCAACTGGAAGTTGCTGAGGCAAATTACGAGGTGGGAAACAACACCTTGGCCGATTTATCCCAGGCAAAAAGCCAAGTGGCTACCGATGAATTGAATGTGACCTCTGCCCAAAATGCCTTTGAGTTATCCATGTTGAATTTAAAACAGCTCATGGAAATGGATCCCGCCGAAGATATTGCGTTGGAGAAGCCGGCGATTGCCGACGTCGAGCAGAGCGAAATGCCCTACACAGCCGTCGAAGTTTATCAGCAGGCGTTGAAAGTGCAACCGGATATTGAAGGTGCAACCTTCGCAACGGCAGTAGCCAAAAGCAACATCGACATTGCAAAGGGGAATTATTATCCCACATTGGATTTCGGAGCCGGCTACGGAACCAGTGTATCTTCCGTGGCATCACAGCCGATCGCATTTGATCCAGACGGTCGACCGACTGAATATGGGCGGGTATCGTTCCGTGATCAATTGCGTAATAACGAAAGCCCATACATCGGGTTGACGCTTACCATTCCGATTTTTAACCGGTTTCAGGTCAGAACAGCTGTTAACAAGGCAAAAATTAATTATCAAAACGCCCTGACGAATGAACAGTTGGCTAAAAATAACTTAAATAAGATCGTTAACCAAGCGGTGTTGGATCTGCGCTCTGCCGGCAAACGCTATGCCTCCACGGCGACGGCTTTTGAATCGGCCAAGGATGCCTTTGAAGTTATCAGCCAGCGGTATGAAGTGGGCTTGGCCAATTCCGTTGAGCTTTTTACCGCACAAACGACGATGAATAAGGCTGAGTTTGATCATATTCAGGCCAAATATGATCTGGTGTTCAGAAGCAAAGTGATAGATTTTTACCTGGGCAATGAAATCAATTTCGAAAACTAAGCGATAACAAGCAACAGAGATGGCAAAGAAAAAAAATACACTTAAATACGTGCTGATTGGCGCAGGAATTCTGGTAGTAGGGGTAATCATTGCCAATAAAATGGGGTGGATCGGTCAAGGAGACGTGATCAAAGTGGCTACGGACAAGGCGGAGAAGAAAACGGTAAACGAGCAGGTATCGGCGAGCGGTAAAATTCATCCTGAAGTGGAGGTTAAGTTGAGTTCCGAAGTTTCCGGTGAAATCGTCGAGCTGACGGTGAAAGAGGGGGATGTCGTAACCAAGGGGCAGATACTTTGTCGCATACGCCCGGATATTTTGCAATCCGGTTATGAGCGGGCCGTCGCTTCGTTGAATGCTCAGCGTGCCAGTTTGGCCATGGCCGAGCAGCAGCTGAAGCAGCAGGAAGTGAATTTTGCTAACATCGAAGCCAATTTCAAGCGTAACCAGGAATTGTTCGAACGGAAGGTGATTTCTGTTGCTGAATTTGATCAGATCCGGGCCGACTACGAGAGCGCACGGGCAAATCTGGAAGGTCAACGGCAAAATGTTTTGGCTACACGCTACGGGATCGACCAATCTCAGGCATCCGTAAAAGAGGCAGGTGATAACTTGGCCCGGACTACGATTTATGCGCCGGTGGATGGCGTCGTCTCGTTACTTCAGGTAGAGCTCGGCGAACGCGTAGTGGGAACAGCGCAGATGGCGGGTACCGAAATTATGCGTATTGCAAATATGGAAACCATGGAGGTGGTAGTCGAAGTCAACGAAAATGACATCAACCGGGTAGCGCTCAATAACGAGGCTTCGATTGAAATCGATGCGTTTCAAAACCGGAAATTCAAAGGGATTGTTACGGAGATCGCCAGCTCGTCAACCACAGCAGCAACGACTACAACCACCACGGCCGGAACAGATCAAGTAACCAATTTTAACGTAAAGGTTCGCATTTTGCCGGAGTCGTACGCTGATTTATTGAAAAAAGGGCAACCCAATCCGTCGCCTTTCCGTCCCGGTTTGTCGGCTACGGTGGATATCCATACGCAACAAGATACCGGTTTGTCTGTGCCGATACAGGCGGTCACAACCCGTGAATCAGGGGCTACGGACACGGCTAAGGCTGCCAATGCCGCAGCGGGAACTTCCACTGGCGGAATGCCAAAGATGAAGGAATACGTCTTTGTATACAATGGGGCGACAGTGAAGCAGGTTGAGGTGACCACCGGTATCCAGGATGATACGTATATCCGCATCCTTTCCGGACTTAACGAAGGTGATGAGGTGGTTTCCCGGCCATTCAATGCAGTCAGCAAGTTGTTGAAAGATGGCAGCAAAGTTGAAAAAGTAGACAAAAATAGCTTACTCTAGGGGGTGACTTGCCTGACCGCAGGGTCGAGGTGAAGCCGTACGATTCCGTCACTATCGTGCTGGAGCAGTGCCGTACATTCGATTTCCAATACTTCGGCAATCTGAAAGAGTCTTTCCAACGACATTTTATGGAATCCAAGTTCTAGTTTGCTGTAAGCGTTTTGGGATATACCGATTTTCCGGGCGACGTAGTCTTGGGTATAGTTTCTGAACTCCCGCACACGCCGGATATTATTAGCGACCGATTTTGCTTTGGCGTTAGGTTTCATCAGCGTATAGTTTTATTCCTTTTCTATTGCGTATAAAAATAGAAAGCCGAAGTAAAAGTTATTAGGCATTTCTTGTTTATTTCATTCATGCCGATCGTCCTGCTGCCTGTATTCCTTCCGGTTGTATTGTATTCCTTTGGGTTGTTTGATTTAATAATGCCTTTATATGATTTCAATCGTAAATTGGCGTTATTTGCCGTATTGATACACTGATTTACAAAGTGTGTCGAAGGGGACGCTGAAAACCTTAAATCAGAGTAAGCACAATTTCTAACTTAATTATCTATGAAACTTCAAGAATTAAATGAGCAAGAACTGAAGGAAACCAATGGCGGTTTATTAAGCCTGAACATTGGCGCAAATCAAAATTCGATCGACGTGGATGCTTCTGTGGATCTGGGTTCAGTAAACAATCTGCTCGGCGGCGTATTGGGCAATGGAAGCGGCTTGTTGGGCGGTCTCCTGGGTACCGTGAATGGTTTGTTAGGTGGTTTGCTCGGCAGACTATAATATCATTCAAGCCATCGATTAGTGCAGGTTGCCGATATGGCAACCGTATGATTGACATCGATTGTATAAGGGGGGGATTTGACTACTTAAAATCCCCCCATTTTTTTATTCCATGGATGAAAAGTTCTTTCCGGCTGAGATCGTTAGGTATACGACCGAATACCACTACCAACGGTATAACACGAAGACCGTCGTGATCTATCAAATTTTGCTGGCAATTGTACTGATATCTTTTTTATCGCTTTTTTTTGTCAAGGTAGACGTCAGCGTCAAAGCGCTTGGCATACTAAGAGCGGTTTCTGAGAACCACGCGGTCAAATCCATTATTTCAGGGAGAATAGAAGAAGTTTTCGTGAAAGAGAGTCAGGCTGTGGAAGCCGGGCAGGTGTTGGCTCGGATCAAGGCCGATATGCTGGATCAGGAACGCAACATGCTTTCTACCCAACAGCAGGATTTGCTTAACCAGCTTGCGGATTTGCAAAAGCTGACGGCATTGGCATCGAAGCGGGCATTTTCGGGGCGTCCGCCCCTTGCATCCGCTGTATACAGTCAGCAATTTACGTTTTTCTGGCAGAAAGTAACCAAACTTCAGAACCAATTGGCCTTAGCTAAGCGGAATTTTGAACGTTACAAAACGTTGTATGAAAGCCGGGTTATTTCAGCGGTTGAATATGAGGAAGCACAATTTGTTTATCAGCAGGCGAATACTGACCTGGAATTGTCTTACGACGAACAAGGGGCCGTTTGGCAGCAGGAGTTGAGTGCACTACGGTTAAAAACGGGAGAACTCAGTTCCCGAATAGAACAAGTCGGGGAACAACGTGGCTACTATACGTTGCAATCACCCTCAACCGGGACCGTGCAAGCAATGAAGGGACTCAAAGCTGGTAGTATGGTTAGTGCCAACGAAGTCCTTGCTGAAATTTCGCCAGACTCCGGGATGATCGTGGAGACATACGTTCCGCCTAAGGACATCGGCTATCTGGCGGTTGGTACGCCGGTTAACCTGCAGATAGACGCTTACAATTACAACCAGTGGGGAATGGCTTCGGGTAAAGTGACGTCCATTTCCGCTGATGTTTTCACGGACCGGGGACAACCTTATTTCAAGGTGCGGTGTCAGCTCAATGATGATAAGCTCATGCTGAAAAATGGATACGAGGGAACGTTAAAGAAGGGGATGACCCTACAGGCGAGGTTTTTCGTAACCAAGCGTACACTCTTTCAATTGTTGTATGACAAAGCGGACGACTGGCTGAATCCAAATGTTATTCCTGCCGCTCAGCAGGCTGGCATTCAACTAGGCAGTCATTAATTGGCATAATATGCAATTATTCAATTTCGGTCATCGAAAAAAGCACATACAGGTTAAACAACACGACCTTACCGATTGTGCGGCGGCCTGTTTGGCATCTGTATTGGGCTGGTATAAGAAGGAGGTGCCAATCGCACGGATCCGGCAGTTAGCGGCTACCGATCAAAAAGGGACAACAGCATGGGGGATCATCCAAGCCGCCCGCAGTCTTGAGCTTTCGGCCAAGGGGGTAAGGGGAGGGGTGGACGACTTGCAGGGGCTCCCATTGCCGGCGATCGCGCATGTGGTGGTCAAAGGCCTGTTGCATCACTATGTTGTCATCTATGCAGTCACCGCCAATCGGATCCAATTGATGGATCCGGCGACCGGTAAGTTGGAATGGTTGGAGATTTCGCGATTTAACGAATCGTGGTCGGGCGTGCTGGTCATCTTAAGTCCCCAGGAAGGGTTCAAGACGGGCAGCGAAAAAATGGGGATATTGAGCCGTTTCAACTACCTGTTGCGACCGCATCGTTCGATCTTATTCCAGGTGGTATTGGGGGCGATGATGTTTACCTTGTTAGGACTCTCCACCGCCATCTTTCTTCAAAAGATCGTTGACTACGTCATCCCCGACGGTAACCGAAACCTGTTGAACCTATTGGGAGTGGCAATGATCGCTATTTTGGTGGTAAAGGTGTTGTTGAACCATGCCCAGGTATTGCTGACCATAAAAACCGGGCAGCAAATTGACAGCCGGCTTATCCTCGGCTACTACAAACACTTGCTGAAGCTGCCCCAACACTTCTTTGACAATATGCGTGTCGGCGAAATTATCTCGCGGATGAATGATGCGGTCAAAATCCGGGCGTTTATAAACGAAGCGCTTGTCGGCACTGCGGTAAATGTGTTCATCGTGTTGTTTTCCTTCGGCTTGATGTTTACCTATTACTGGAAACTCGCTTTCGCTATTTTCCTGATCATTCCGGTTTATGGTTTGATTTATTACGTTTCCAACGTTATAAACCGAAAAACGCAACGTAAGCTCATGGAAGATAACGCCGACCTCGAGGCGCAATTGGTGGAATCCATTCAGGCCGCCGGAACGATAAAGCGGTTCGGTTTAGAGGAATTTGCCAACTTGAAAACGGAAACACGTTTTATCCAGCTCTTAAGAAGTGTGTATCGGTCGGCTACCAATAGTTTGTGGATCGCCAATGCGAATCAGTTGGCCACGGGTGGCGTTACCTTATTGCTGTTGTGGCTGGGGACTACCTTTGTGCTGGAAAAAATAATTACTCCCGGAGAATTGCTTTCCTTTTATGCAATCATCGGGTATTTCACCGGGCCTATCGGTACATTAATCGGCATGAATAAAACCGTGCAGGATGCCGTGATCGCCGCCGACCGGCTTTTCGAGGTCATGGATCTGGACCGGGAGGAAGAGACCAATAAAAGCCAGCTCACAGCTGAAATGGTGGGTGATATTGCGTTTGTGGATGTTCATTTCGAGTATGGGTCCCGCACTACGGTTTTCCAAAAACTCAATCTGCATATTCCCAAGGGTAAATTAGTGGCGATCGTAGGGGAAAGTGGATCAGGAAAGACCACATTAATGGCCTTACTTCAGCGTATTTATTCCGTCAGCTCGGGTAAGATTGTTATCGGTGATTATGATATCCGCTATTTGACGAATGACAGTTTGCGCCGGGTGATTGGCGTGGTTCCTCAAGACATCCATCTTTTCTCGGGTAATATTATCGATAATATCGCGCTGGGAGACGCCAATCCGGATATGAGTTCGCTATTGACGTTATGCAAAGAATTGGGGATTTCAGAGTTCATTGAGACGTTGCCTGCCGGGTTCAATACGTACATTGGCGAAAATGGTACTCAGCTTTCGGGGGGGCAGCGGCAGCGGATCGCCATTGCACGGGCGCTATACCGTCGCCCGGAAATTTTGGTGCTTGATGAAGCCACCTCATCTCTCGATTCGATTTCGGAAAATCATATCCAACGTGCCGTCGCCAATTTTAACAGGCAGGGGAAAACCGTCATTCTTATTGCCCATCGGCTAAGTACGGTCATGGGGGCCGACAAGATTATTGTGCTCGATAAAGGCAATGTCGTGGAAGAGGGGGATCACACCAGCCTGATGAATATCAAGGGCTATTATTACAATCTGTGGCAGCAGCAATTCCCGCCGGAATTTGCGTTGCTGAGTAAGCGGCTGCAAAAAAACTAATCTTAATTAAGTTGGACTGATTATAAATAATGTGTATATTCGCCTCCGTTAATTAAAAAATGTTGACCATGGTTTGCCCTTTGGCTAATTTTGAGGAGGTTTACCGGACGGATCACGGTGCAGTGTACCAATGCAGCCGGCAGAATTGCTACTGGCTCGAGTTTGCGGGCGACACAACGGCGTTCAAGGTTAACGACTTTTTTGCCTTTAAGAAAAAGATTGATGCCATCGACATTTCTGCGATGATTATTGATCCCTCACGAACGGCTGATTTTACCATTCTCATGCCTTTCCGCACACCCCGGTGTTTTGTTCTGGACATTAACGATGTATTAAATCTCAGGGAGTTGATGAACGGAGCAAAGTTTATGATCGAGCTAAATAGCGTAGTGAATGCATGCTTAAAAGCCATACCGGTCGGATGTGCTAAATCATAATTTAGACTGAATTTGTATTGTTTTTATTTTGAGTGTTTTACCGCTCATTTTCTGTATTTTTGTATGGAAGGATGAGCGATAATTGCTCATCGATTGAACTTATAAATATACGTATCATGAAAGATCTATTGCGATTAAAGACATCGTTAAACGAAGAGATAGAAAACATATTGAATGCGCAAATTAAGGTTGAAGCACATTCATCCTCTATTTACCTGGCCATGTCATCCTGGTGCGATGATCAAGGGTACGATTTCAGCTCGGATTTCTTTGCTAAGCAGTCAGAGGAAGAGCGGAAGCATATGTTGAAGCTTTTTAACTATGTAAATGACCGGGGCGGCAAAGCCATTTCTCCCGAGATTGTGAACGTTCCTACTGATTTCGAATCATTCCGCAGTGTGTTTGAGCAAATGCTGGAGCAAGAAATGTATGTAACCCAGCAATTTAACAACATCGCTGAAAAATGTATAAAATTAAAGGACTTTGTGACCTTCCAATTTATTCAATGGTTCCTCGAAGAGCAAATCGAAGAAGAATATGTGGCAAGGCGTATCTTGGAAATGTTTGATGTGATCGGCGAAGAAGGTACCGGACGCTGGGAGATCGACAAACACATTCCCAAAGTGAGTTACGAAGGGTAATAAGCCAGCGTAATCTGCGCTTGGTGCGGGCGGTCTTTTGCAAAAGGACTGCCCGTTTTTTTTGCACACATACGGATAATATGCTATCTTTCGTTCCTTATATAAGGAGCAGAAATATCAGTTAGTTAGCTATCCCGACATAAATTTGCCATCGATAACCATCCATAGGCTATTCATTCTTGCATTGCTTTTTGTGTCGTTGCAGGCATTTGCGCAACACCAGCGAAAAGAAATCAGCGGCGTTGTGATTGACACCGCGGGTATGCCTCTGTCGGGCGTCAACGTGCGACTCACCACAATTTTGGATACCGCATTGGTTATTACGGACGGGAAAGGTGCCTACCGGTTTACGAATATTATCGCTCCCGAGTTTCGGCTTACGTTTAGTATGATTGGTTACAAGATATTGGATAAATCCTATCCGTCGGATTTTCCGGGACCAGTCGTGCAGCTACTCCCCACAGTGCTGCCCCCGCAACAGACGTTGCTGAAGGAGATTGTGATCAATCGTGTTCAGCCTATTGTTATCAAGGAAGATACGGTTCAGTATAACATGGAAGCTTTTAACGTGCGACAGAATTCGTTGCTTGAAGAAGCATTAAAATTGCTTCCTAATGTGCAGGTGCGGCGAGATGGGACGGTGATTGCGCACGGCAAGCAGATCAGCAGGGTGCAGGTGGACAGCAAGAATTTTTTCGGAGGAGAAGTGCTAACGGCAACGCGCAATCTGCCCGCCGATTTTATCCAGTCCGTACAGGTAATCGACTATTATGGAGATATGGCGAACAGTACCGGTATCAAGGATTCGGAACCGGAAAAGATCCTCAACATCGTGTTGAAGGAAGATAAAAAACGTATTCTTTTCGGACAGGTGACCGGCGGCGGCGGTACGGTAGACCGTTATATCGGTAGCTTAGGGATTAATAACTTTAACGACGGCCAGGAGTTTTCGGTACTTGGGTCACTCAACAATACCAACACCAGTCTTTTCAGCTATGGTGCACCCACGGGAGCGGGGGTGAGGGAGCGTGGCAATTCGGATCTGACAGGGATGATGGATTCAGAAGATGGTGTAAACACAACCAATTCGGTTGGCTTAAGCTATTCGGATGACCTCTCGGATAAGGTGAGCGTCTACGGAAAATACACTTTTACAAACCGGAAGAACCGTACCCTTGGCAATTCGGTCCTGCAAAGCGTATATGATTCCTATACCATTATCAATCAGGAAAACAAAGAAATTAATACGGATAACATCAATCATTTGATGGCCTGGGATATTGAGGCACAGTTAGATGCACATAATTATTTGAAGATTAGTCCGAACATATCCTACAGCCGAGCGGGATCTGCGCATTTGAGCGAAGACACCATCAAACGGAAAAATATTGTCAGCGAACGTATTTACGAAGCGGAGGAAAATGTGGTTACTCCGAATTTTGATATGGATGTCCTGTATTCAAGAAACTTTCAAAAGCCGGGCCGCAAATTTGTGCTTAATATGCAGGGAAGATATTCACAGCGGGATAAAATTGAAAACATCGACGACTTTTCAGAGAGTACGAATGTAATAACGGGTGATCCGGTGCTGGACGGAGCGTATCGCCTATCACAGAAAGTCGAAAGCGACAATCAAAACCGGGTAGGGAGGGTAAAGGCTTCCTACGTGGAGCCTATTGATAATACCAGCCTCCTCGAAGTGAGCTATGAGTACAATTATACGGCAATAGATAGCCGTCGCAGTGTATGGGACCAACTTGGCAAGCAATCTTTTGTCGACTCACTAAGCTTGGATTATGCGTATTTCTTCGAGAGCAACCGGGTGGGGCTGGTTTACCAGATGGAACAAAGCAAGCGATTCAGGTATACCTTGGGGTTTGCCGTGCAGCCGTTACTTTTACAGGGACAAACCGTCGATATCGATACGATCACCCGGCATCGGAACGTCAATTTGATACCCAGTGCGGGTTTCCGCTTTCGTATCAACGACGAGAGCGAATGGTCTATTGAATATTTGGGCACGAATAATCAGCCCAATTTTTCGCAGATACAGCCTATCCGTGACCTGACCAACTCACAAAACATCATTATTGGAAATGCCGAATTGAAGGCAGAATTCGTCAATCGGATTACCACACGTTTCCGCCAAACCAAATTGGGGAAAAACCGATTTTTCGAAGCACAGCTGGCACTCAATCAGGTCCAGAATAAAATTGTCACAAACCGGACAAATCCGAGCAGTACGGTGCAGGAAACTAGTTTTCGGAATACGTCGGGATATTTTGACGCGCGGGGATATTATATGTACAGCACCGCGGTGTTTAACGATAATTTCCAGCTCAACCTCAATGGTACGACCGACTATGTGAATAACGTGTCTTACATCGATGATGTAAAGAATTTTGGGCGTAACTTTATCTATTCCCAAGCCGTGCAAATGCGCTTCATGATGGAGGACGTTATTGAGACGGAGCTGAATACGAGTTATACATTTAATCGTACCCGCTATTCCCTGCGTCAGGGGTATGGATCGATAAATGGCAATGATGCCAATTCCTTTTTGGTCGGCTTAGCCGGCAAAGGATATCTGTCGGACAATTGGGCATTTGGATTCGATCTCTCGCATCGGTTTAACAGTGGTTATAGTTTTGTCAATGCAAACCCAACGCTGCTTAACGCATATATCGAGTGTACTTTTCTGAATAATAACATGGCATTATTGCGGTTGCAGGGTTTTGACCTATTCAATCAGAATACGGGAATTACGCGGGAAGTACTCGGTACAGATATTTTGGACGTGCGGAACAATCGGCTGGCACGCTACTTCATGCTGTCTCTAAATATCCGTTTGCAACGGTATCCAAAGAAGTCCGGATAACGCCGTTATGCAGCGATAGGAAGCAAACAAACGAAGGAATGAATGCAATAGTGATAACAACCCACGGCGGCATAGAGGGCTTAGCGCTTGCCGACCGACCGAAACCGGTACCCTTTGATAACGAGGTGTTGATTAGGGTACATGCGGCAGGCATCAACCGTCCGGATATTTTTCAGCGCAAAGGTCACTACCCGGCGCCTGCCGGTGTGGTGCCGGATATCCCCGGACTGGAGGTGGCTGGTGTGGTTGAGGTATGTGGCAGTGGAGTAACGCAGTGGAAGCCGGGCGATCGGGTCTGCGCCCTCTTACCCGGTGGCGGATATGCCGAATATGCATCAGCGGTTGCCACGCATTGCCTGCCTATCCCCGATCACCTCAGCTTTGCGGAAGCTGCCGGCCTGCCGGAAGCGCTATTTACGGTCTGGCACAACGTATTCCAGCGTGGTAGACTGCAAGCGGGGGAGGCGTTGTTAGTCCAAGGCGGTAGTGGTGGAATTGGTACGACAGCTATCCAATTAGCGGTGCGGTTTGGTGCTACGGTATACGCTACTGCCGGGTCGGACGAAAAGTGTCGCTTCTGCGAACAACTTGGTGCAATTCGGTGCATTAACTACCGGAAGACAGACTTTGCCGAAGCGTTGTCCGGTATCCCGATCGACGTGGTGTTGGACAGCATCGGTGCGCCTTACTTTGAACGCCATGTGTCGTTATTAACCGAGGAGGGTAGGCTCGTATTTATAAATGCGATGGAGGGGAAATATGCACAGCTGGACGTGATCAAGCTGATGCAGCTTCGGCTTACACTGACCGGCAGTACACTCCGGGCACGTGATGCTGAATTCAAACGTGCGTTGCGAGAATCCATCGCCCAGCATGTATGGCCGCTGGTGGATGCAGGGACCCTCCGACCGGTGATTCATCAAACCTTTCCGTTGGAACAGGCCTCCAAAGCCCATGAATTAATGGAGTCTGGTGATTTTGTGGGTAAGTTGGTGCTTACTATGTAGTATTTATGTTGCTAAACACTTTTAGCATTCCGTTTTTTCATTATTTTTCTCATATTAGCAACCGAGTATAACGTATTATAAACCCCGCAAGCGAATTCGTTGAAATGAGGCAATCATTGATTTTGTTATTTACCCTGGTTACGCAAGCCCTTCAGGCGCAGGATGTAACCCATGTCGAACGTCCACTGGATTATGTAAATGTATTAATGGGTACCCAGTCGGTACATTTATTGTCCAATGGAAATACATACCCCGCTATTGCACGTCCGTGGGGTATGAATTTTTGGTCACCCCAAACGGGAAAAATGGGTGATGGGTGGATGTATACCTATACGGCCGATAAGATCCGCGGATTCAAGCAAACCCACCAGCCATCGCCATGGATGAACGACTACGGCCAGTTTGCCCTTATGCCCATCACGGGGCGGCGGACTTTTGATGAAAACGAACGTGCCAGCTGGTTTTCGCATAAAGCTGAGGTGGCCCAGCCGCATTATTACAGTGTTTACCTTGCCGATTACGACGTAACGACAGAGCTCACCCCAACGCAACGGGCCGCTCGGTTTCGTTTTACCTTTCCCAAAACGGACAGCGCATATGTGGTGGTCGATGCGTTCGATAAGGGTTCATATGTTAAAGTTGTTCCAGGGGAGAATAAAATTGTCGGATATACCACCCGCAACAGCGGCGGCGTGCCGGATAATTTCAAAAACTATTTTGTAATCGTATTCGATCGCCCATTTGCCAATGTGGGCACGTTTGCCGATTCGGTATTGGTGGATGACCGACTGGAGATTCAGGCCGACCACGTGGGGACCATCGTCGGTTTCCAAATTGGCGACCGGGGTGAACAGGTGGAAGCGAAGGTTGCGTCTTCGTTTATTAGCTTAGAGCAGGCCGAGCTGAACCTACGGGAAATCGGGAATAAGGACTTTGAAACGATTAAGCAGGAGGGGGCCGACCAATGGAATGCCGAACTCGGGAAGGTATCCGTAGCGGGCGGTACGATCGATCAGGTACGTACATTTTACTCCTGCCTATACCGGACCATTCTATTCCCCCGCATGTTTTATGAATACGATGCCGATGGCAATGTGATTCACTACAGTCCCTATAATGGAAAGGTGTTGCCCGGCTATATGTTTACCGATACCGGATTCTGGGACACCTTCCGGGCATTGTTCCCCTTCCTCAATCTGGTGTATCCGGAAATGAACCGGCAAATGCAGGAGGGGTTGGTAAACGCCTACAAAGAAGGTGGTTGGCTACCCGAATGGGCAAGCCCTGGATACCGAAATATTATGGTGGGTAACAATTCGGCCTCTGTGGTGGCCGATGCGTATATCAAGGGGCTGCGGGGCTATGACATCGAAAAATTGTATGAAGGCTTATTGAAAGGCGCCAATAACGCCGGACCGATTACCGCGGTGGGCCGCGCGGGTGCGGAGTACTATACGACGCTTGGCTATGTGCCCTATGATGTGAAGATCAATGAGAATGCTGCCCGTACGCTCGAGTACGCCTACGACGACTTCGCGATTTACCAGTTAGCAAAAGCGCTGGGCCGTCCTGCAGATGAAATCGCGTTATATCGCGAACGCAGCTTCAACTACCGGAAACTATTTGATAAAGAGACCGGCTTAATGCGGGGAAAAAATAAAGATGGGAATTTTCAGCGTCCATTTAATCCGTTTAAATGGGGAGATGCGTTTACCGAGGGGAATAGCTGGCATTATTCGTGGTCGGTATTTCAGGATGTGGAAGGATTGGCACAGCTGATGGGCGGCCATGCGGCATTTGTACAGAAACTTGATTCTGTATTTTCGTTGCCGCCGGTATTTGACCATAGTTATTACGGATTCACGATTCATGAAATCCGCGAAATGCAGATTGCCAATATGGGGCAATATGCGCATGGTAACCAGCCCATTCAACACATGATCTATCTGTACAATTATGCCGGTGCACCCTGGAAAGCCCAGCATTGGGTGCGGGAAACGATGGAGCGGATGTATCTGCCTACTCCCGACGGCTACTGCGGTGACGAGGATAATGGACAGACCTCTGCCTGGTATGTGTTTTCTGCCCTGGGATTTTACCCGGTTACACCGGCCACGGATGAATATGTATTGGGAGCCCCCTTGTTTAAAAAGGCAACCATCCACTTAGCGGACGGTAAGACCATCGAAATCCAAGCGCCCAATAACGGTAAGGAAAATCGGTATATCCGATCGGCGAAATTCAACGGTCAGGAGTATGGCAAAAATTACCTCAAGCACAGCGAATTGGTTAAGGGCGCGTTGTTGCAGTTCGATATGGGCGATGAGCCGAATTTGACACGGGGAACGAAGCCCGGCGATTTTCCGTTTTCGTTAAGCCTAAACGAGGAGCGATAAAGCGAAACGTAAATGGTCGGCTACTTCAAATAGGCCCGTTGATAATTTAGTGGACTTTTACCCGTAATCTGTTTGAAATATTTATGGAAACCGGCAAAATTGTGAAAGCCGCTTTCATAGCAGATTTGCTTGACGTTCAAATTGTTTTCGATGAGTAATTTACAAGCATGCCCTACGCGTATTTCGATAAGAAACTGTGAGAAGGTTTTGCCGGTACGCGACTTGAAATAGCGGCAAAACGCATTGCTGCTCATGCCCGCAACTTCAGCCACTTCATCCAGTGCGATCCGTTGCTTGAAGTGCTGAAGGGCGAAATCGTAAATATTATTGATCCGGTCCTTTTCACCGTGCTGAAAATGCGGATTGAATCCAACAGACGATAGCAATTGGGTGGGTTTGGCCTGAGCAATCGCCGTGAGCGCTTCAATCAATAAAACGATCCGTTTGGTGCCTTCTGTGGTGATCAATTCCTCAAGTAGCTTGCTTACGCGCATCCGCGCGATACCCTGCACGGAAATACCTTGCTTGGCTTGTTGTAGCAACAGCTTGATGTGTGTGTTTTCCGGAAGGTTAAGAAAGTCCAAACCCCAGAAGTCTTCATTGAAATGCGCCACCCGTACGTCTGCCGCCTCTTGGTTTGCAGGATCCAAATAGCTGTGATCGAAACTCCAGTAATGCGGTAAGTTGGAACCGATGAGCACGACATCTCCCGATGAGAAATTGCGGATACTATCGCCAATGAATTGGGTGCCCCGGCCTTTTTCAAAATGAATGAGTTCAATCTCACGGTGATAATGCCAACGGTTGTTTGCATAAGGCACGGTGTCCCGCCGGACACTGAAAGAGTGAGCGGGACCGGTACTTACCTTTAGTAATTGTGGTTTCATCCGTAAACTGAATTTTCCTTGAATTCAACCAAAAGAACACAATATTCGATAATTCTTATAAAGATACGCTAATATAACTGAATATATCGCTAATATGCGGGTAACTTTTGAATACTTTGTTTGCTTACTTTGTGGTCTTAACGTTCGAACCAGTTATCGATAAGTACTTATGGCAAAACGACAAATGACGATTCCGGTGATTTTGGTTACTGCTTTGTTTTTCCTGTGGGGATTTGCGCATAACCTGAATCCCATTTTAATTCCTCACCTCAAAAAAGCGTGTCAGTTATCCGACTTCCAATCGGCCTTCATCGACTCGGCCTTTTTTATCGCTTACTTTGCCGTGGCGCTGCCTGCCGGTTATTTCATGAAGCGATTTGGGTACAAACAGGGCATTGTTTTTGGCCTGTTATTGTTCGCGGTAGGTGCCTTCCTGTTTTTTCCTGCGGCCAATACCCGCGAATACGGATTTTTCCTCGGAGCACTGTTTGTCATTGCCAGTGGACTGACATTTCTGGAAACGGCAGCCAATCCCTATATTAATGCGCTTGGCAATCCAGAGACCGCTACCCAACGGTTGAATCTAGCGCAATCATTCAATGGACTGGCGGCTACTTTAGCCCCCTTTATTGGCGGGCAATTCATACTGTCCGGTAAGACGTTAAGTGCGGAAGATCAAGTGAGCATGTCTGCAACTGATCTGGCTGCCTATCTGCAATCGGAGGCCGATGCCGTTAAAATGCCGTATATGGTGATCGGTGTAATCGTGTTGCTGGTGGCCATCCTGGTAAGCCGTACGTCACTGCCTGAAATCAACGAAGAAATGCAAGTGGATAACGGTTCCGCAGGCGGGAAATCACTCTGGCAAAATAGCAATTTTTTGTTTGGTGTGATCGCGTTGTTTCTGTATGTGGGTGCTCAGGTGGGCGTAGTTAGCTTCTTTATCCGCTTTTCGGAACAGGTTGCCGGCGTGCAGGAAAAAGCCGCAGCTAATATGTTGTCCGTTGCGTTATTAGGTTTTATGTTGGGACGCTTTGTCGGCACGTTCCTGATGCGCTATGTTACCCCCGCCAGAATGTTGGCAATCTTCGCATTGCTCAACGTGGTCTTCACCTTGATTTCAGCGGGGGTGGAGGGTACGTTTGCCGTTTATGCCATGGTAGGGGTTACATTTCTGATGTCTATCATGTTTCCCACAATTTTCTCGCTCGCAATCGGCGGGCTGGGGAAAAACACCAAACAGGGATCCTCCATCTTGATCATGGCGATCGTCGGGGGCGCCATCGTTCCGCTGGCCATGGGCCGATTGTCCGATTGGTTTAGCATGCAGAGTGCATATGGTGTGCCTGCTGTTTGTTTTGCAGTTGTATTGCTGTTTGCGCTACGGAATATAAATAGCAAGGTCACGCAGATCGCTGTGGTACCTTAAACGATAAAAATGATAAATATGAAACGATATGCATTAGCGCTGGACTTGCGGGACGATGAGCGGCTGATAGCCGAATACGAGCGTTTGCACCAAGCCGTCGCACCGGAAATTCAGCAATCCATCAAGGCTGCAGGCATAACCCGGATGGATATTTACCGATTCGCCGATCGGATGTTTATGATCATCGAAGCAACGGATGACTTCTCATTCGAGGCCAAGGCCGCTGCCGATGCGGCGGATCCCAAGGTCCAGGAATGGGAGCGGCTTACCTGGAAATACCAAAAGGCCATTCCCGGCGCTAAGCCGGGTGAGAAATGGGTGGTGATGAAAAAAATTTTTGAACTTAACGGTACTGAGCGGAACGATGGATAAACGACTTTTTTTGCAGATTCATCCCAATGATAACGTATTGGTTGCCTTGCAGGATCTCGCTCCCGGCCTCGAAATTGCATTTGAGGGTCGGCATTTTTCGGTGGTGAGCGGGGTGAAGGCGAAGCATAAATTTACGTTGGAGCCTTTGGAGGCCGGTGCTGAGGTGCGGATGTACGGTGTACTGGTCGGCAAAACCCGTTTCTTCCTGCCACAGGGGGAAACCATCACTACCGAAAACGTTTACCACGCCGCAAATCCGTTCACGTTAGGTGAGCGTAAACTGGATTGGAAGCGGCCGGATGTGTCGGCATTTCAGTACCGGACTTTCCTGGGGTATCACCGTACGAATGGAACCGTCGGTACGGCCAATTATTGGTTGGTCATTCCCTTGGTGTTCTGTGAAAATCGCAATGTGCTGGTTATGAAACAGGCATTGGAAGAAAAACTCGGATATAGTAAGCAGTCGCGTGACTACGAACCGGAAGTGGACCGGTTGATCAAGCTGTATCGCGCCGGTGCAACCGTCGAGGATATTTTGAACGCTGATATTGCCGCCGACCGTGAGCAGATCAACGGGAAGCGGCTGTTTGAAAATGTAGATGGGGTTAAATTCCTGAACCATGAAATGGGTTGCGGCGGTACGCGGATCGATTCGGATGCGCTTTGCGGGCTACTTGCAGGGTACATCACGCATCCAAATGTAGCCGGCGCTACCATCCTGAGCTTAGGTTGCCAACATGCGCAGTCTTCCATACTTCGCGAAGAAATTGCCAAAAGAGATCCGAATTTTGACCGCCCGCTCTATATTTTTGAACAACAACTAATGGGCACGGAGACTAACCTGATACAGGAAGCACTGAAACATACGTTTGCGGGACTGATGGAAGCGAACGAGCAAAGACGCGCGCCCGCACCACTGAGTAAGCTGTGTATCGGTTTAGAGTGCGGCGGATCGGACGGTTTTTCAGGTATCTCGGCCAATCCGGCGTTGGGTTATGTGTCTGATATGCTGGTCACATTGGGAGGGGCGGTCATCTTATCGGAGTTTCCAGAGTTGTGTGGCGTCGAACAGGAACTGAGTGACCGGTGCGTGGACGAGACTACGGCTCTGCGATTCATGGAACTTATGAAGACTTATAATGCGAAGGCGGAAGCGGACGGATCGGGCTTTTACGCTAATCCTTCACCAGGCAATATACGCGATGGACTGATTACTGATGCCATTAAATCGGCGGGCGCTGCAAAAAAAGGGGGAACTTCTCCCGTGACTGCCGTGGTGGATTATCCCGGGGTAGCCAATACCCCTGGATTGAACCTGTTATGCACACCGGGCAACGATGTGGAGAGCACGACGGCAGAGGTGGCAGCGGGGGCGAATGTGGTATTGTTTACTACCGGACTGGGTACACCGACAGGCAATCCGATTGCACCGGTGGTCAAATTAGCTACGAATACCGAATTGTTTGAACGGATGCCCGATATCATCGATATCAATTGCGGTGCAATTATCGAAGGTGTAGAAACCATTGAGCAAACGGCACACCGGATACTCGATTTTGTCATCCTGGTAGCCAGCGGAATTGCGCAACCCAAGGCTGTACAACTGGGTCAAGATGACTTTATCCCGTGGAGAAGAGGCGTATCTTTATAGTTGGTCGTTACGATTTATCTTACTAGATTTAGCAAATTTTAACCGATGTCAAATAAAAGATTAACTGGAAAAACCGCCGTCATCACGGGGGGCGGAAGTGGAATAGGACGGGCAATCAGCCTGTTATTTGCTAAAGAAGGAGCGTTCGTACATATCTTGGAATTGAATACGGAAGGTGCCGATACGTTAGTAGCCGAAATTCAGGCCTTTGGTGGTCAGGCGCAAGCCCATGTATGTGATGTGAGCAAGCAGCAATCGGTGTTGGAAGTTGTCGATCGTATTGATTCCATCAATATATTGGTAAACAATGCAGGCATAGCCCATGTCGGCGACGTTGAACACACGAGTGAAACGGATTTCGACCGCATTTATGCGGTCAATGTTAAAGGGGCCTATAATATGCTGTATGCGGTCGTGCCCCGAATGAAAGAGCAGGGCGGAGGCGCCATCCTTAACATGGCATCGATCGCTGCTTTGGTAGGGATTACGGACCGATTTGCGTATTCAACAAGCAAGGGAGCCATTTATGCAATGACCTTATCCATCGCCCGGGATTACCTGCATCAGGGTATCCGGTGTAACAGCATTTCACCCGCTCGCGTACACACGCCTTTTGTGGATGGGTTCATCGCCAAGAATTATCCGGGTAAAGAGGAAGAAATGTTTGAAAAACTGGCTAAAACCCAACCCATCGGCCGCATGGCGCAGCCCGAGGAGATCGCCGCCATGGCCTTATTTCTTTGCTCGGATGAAGCTGGGTTTATTACTGGAAACGATTATCCCGTCGACGGCGGATTTGTTAAGCTGAATAATTAAACTATGAAATTGATCCGATACGGTGATCCCGGCCGTGAAAATATAGGGATACAATTAGCGGGTGTCAACTACGATGTTTCTGCATTCGGAGGTGATTACAATGAGGAATTTTTTGAGAATGACGGACTGGCGAGGCTGGAAGAGTTTGTCAAAGCCAATGACGGCAAACTCGTGGCTATCCCTGAAGGGACACGTTTAGGAAGTCCCATTGCCCGACCTTCGAAAATTCTTTGTATCGGGCTTAATTACCGCGATCATGCGGCAGAAACCGGTGCGGCGATTCCGAACGAGCCGATTATTTTTATGAAATCGACCACCTCGCTGAATGGCCCGTTTGACGACATCGTGATCCCACGAAATTCAACGAAAACCGATTGGGAGGTAGAATTCGGTGTAGTTATCAATAAAAAAGCCAGTTATGTGGATAAAGCGGATGCATTTGACTACGTTGCGGGGTATGTCTTGCATAACGATGTCTCGGAACGCGAATTCCAATTGGAAAGGGGAGGCACGTGGGATAAAGGGAAAGGATGTGATACATTTGCCCCAATAGGCCCTTTTCTAGCTACAAAAGATGAGATTGCCGATATCAACGACGTTCGGCTATGGCTCAAGGTAAACGGCAAGACCTACCAGGACGGTACCACGCGGGATTTGATTTTTGACGTGCCATTTATCATCAGCTACGTAAGTCAGTTTATGACGCTGCTTCCCGGTGATGTCATCTCGACGGGAACACCGGCAGGTGTCGGATTAGGGTTCAGTCCCCCGATTTACCTAAAGCCGGGAGACGTGGTTGAATTGGGCGCTGATGGATTGGGAACCTCGCGCCAAGTCGTAAAGGCATACAACAGCTAAAGAGGTAGCAACTTCGCATGGGACGAATCGACGCGCATCAACACTTTTGGGAATATCATAGGGTACGGGACGCGTGGATAACGGAGGAAATGGCAGCCATTCGGCGGAATTTCCTTCCGGATGATCTGAAATTCGTATTGGATGCCAATGGTGTGTCGGGCTGCGTGGCCGTTCAAACAGATTCATCGGAAGAAGAAACACACTTTCTACTCGAGCTTGCTGCGCAATACACATTTATAAAAGGTGTAGTGGGGTGGGTGGATTTACAAGCGGCGAATGTTGCCGACCGATTGCAGTATTTCAGCCGCTTTCCCAAGCTAAAGGGATTCCGGCACATTGTGCAGGGCGAACAGGATCCCCGATTCCTGTTGCGCCCTGCATTCCTCCACGGAGTCGAATCGTTGGGGAAATTTGGGTATACCTACGATCTACTGATCAAGCCGCATCAATTGGAGGCAGCGATTGAGTTCGTGCGCGCATTACCCTCACAACCGCTGGTGATTGATCACTTGGCTAAACCGTATATTCAAGCGGGAGAAAGGGAACCGTGGGCGACGCAGCTATCAGCCATCGCCCAGTATCCGCATGTGTATTGCAAATTATCGGGTATGGTAACCGAAGCGGATTGGCGCGGTTGGAAACCAATGGACTTCCAGTTTTACATCCGGCATGTACTTCAGGTGTTTGGGCCGAAACGGGTAATGTTTGGATCGGACTGGCCGGTATGCTTGGTTGCTGCAGATTATGAGCAAGTGGCTGAGCTGGTGTCAGAGGCAATTGGTGATTTGACAGAGGATGATCGACAGTCGATCTGGCATCAATGCGCAACCGAGTTTTATGGATTGAATAAGTAATTATGGAGTTACGATTAAAAGACAAAGTAGTGATGGTTACCGGCGGCGCCAAAGGGATCGGCAGGGGAATTGCCATGGCATTGGCAGCTGAAGAAGCCATTCCGGTAATTGTGGGTCGGCGTCAACCCGACAACCTGCGCACGCAACAGGAAATCGAGGCCTCCGGTGGAAAAGCGTATAGCGTCGAAGCTGAACTGACCCGGCCAGATGACTGTGAACGAGCCGTCAGAAAGACCCTGGAAGCGTTTGGGCGCATCGACGGGCTGGTAAACAATGCGGGGGTTAATGACGGGGTGGGGTTGGAAGGTGGAAATTACCAGAAATTTATGGATAGTTTGCATAAGTCACTCGTTCATTATTACCTTATGGCTCATCATGCACTCCCGGCATTGAAGGAAAGCAAGGGGAGTATTGTAAATATCGGCTCAAAAACGGCGGAGACGGGCCAGGGAAATACTTCTGCTTATGCCGCTGCCAACGGTGGACGCAATGCATTGACGCGGGAGTGGGCCGTCGAACTGCGGAAATACGACATTCGTGTTAATGCGGTAATTGTGGCGGAGTGTTATACGCCATTATATGACACCTGGATTAAAACTTTACCCAATCCGGAAGAAACCCTTTCAAAAATCAACCAACGAATCCCACTGGGCAACCGCATGACTACGGCTGAAGAAATAGCGGATATGGTAGTCTTTCTTTTATCCGACCGGTCCAGCCACACAACCGGCCAATTGATCCACGTAGATGGGGGATATGTACATCTGGACCGCGCGATCGATTGAGAACAAACCGCCGGTCTCGTTGATTATTCGATTACTACTCCCATTTTGCTGAACTTCTCGATGCGTTCAGCAACCAATTGGTTTGCCGGCAAGGCTTTTAGGGTAGCGAGGTCAGCAAGCAGCTGTAGCTTAACGGTTTCAGCTATTTCCTTCGGATTATGGTGAGCACCTCCTAACGGCTCGCGGATGATGCCATCGATGAGGCGATTTTTTAACATGTCATCCGCAGTCAATTTCAAGGCTTCGGCTGCCCTTTCTTTGTAGTCCCAGCTTCTCCAGAGAATCGATGAACACGATTCGGGAGATATAACGGAATACCAAGTATGTTCAAGCATATAGACACGGTCGCCTACGCCGATCCCCAAGGCACCGCCGGAAGCACCTTCACCGATGATGATGCAGATAATCGGTACCTTCAATACCGACATCTCCATTAAATTACGGGCAATTGCTTCGCCCTGGCCCCGCTCTTCTGCCTCAATACCCGGATAGGCACCCATTGTATCAATCAGTGTTATCACCGGCTTATTGAATTTTTCCGCCAGTTTCATTAACCGGAGGGCCTTGCGATAGCCCTCAGGATTGGCCATGCCAAAATTGCGGAATTGTCTTTCTTTCGTGTTCTTGCCCTTTTGATGACCGATAATTACGACCGACTGGCCGTCAATGGACGCGAACCCACCGACGATAGCCTTGTCGTCTTTCACGTTTCGATCCCCGTGCAGCTCTATGAAGTCTTCACAGATCTGATTGACATAGTCCAATGTCTGAGGTCTGTCGGGGTGTCTCGACATCTGAACCTTTTGCCAACCAGTCATGTTCGTATAGATTTCATGTTTGGTCTTTTCCAACTTTTCTTGCAACTCAGCCAAAGTAGCGCTCATGTCCACTTTTGTTTTTTCAGCAACCTGACGCACTTTCTCGATCTGCATTTGCAAATCAGCGATTGGCTTCTCGAAATCAAACGTTGTCTCCATATAAGGTTGTTTGCAAAATCAGGGCGCTAAGTTAGGGAATTGTATTGATTATTTAAAAAGCAGATCAGCGGTATCAACTTTCAACTTTCAATTTTACGTTTCGACTTTCAATTCTCCACTAGATGGCTTGGTTTTTGCGAAGGTATATCCGATTTAAAACGATCGACAGAATTCAATCAAGCTTATGATTAGAACGATTACTTTACTCTCCCTGTTTTTTTTAAAAGGTACATCGCTGGTTATAGCCGATACGTATCCCCAAGTTTTGTTCGAAAACAGTATACTAGGTGGCAATTATGCGTATAGCCGGGTGGATTACAGCGCGGATAGCTGGGTGGAAAATGTGGGCGGAAAATTGCCCGTTTCAGATTCCGTATTCTTTACTCCCGGTAACGCCCTATCGCTCAGATATAATTCGGCAACAAACGGTGCCTGGCGCGCGCAGATTCATTACGCGCCTGGTTCGCGTGGCTATCAGCCCCGGGCGGGTTACGTATTGACTTTCAAGATATTTGTGGTTTCCAATACAAGTATCACTTCGTTGCCCCGAATGACGTTGACGCAAAAGGGCCAGGCAAGTAACGTAATGGATCTCAGTAAATACATCCGCGATTTTCAACCGAACATGTGGTTGAATGTACAAGTGCCCTTAAACGATATTGCAGGGGTGGATCCCGGTATGCCTATCGATGGGATACAGTTTCTGCAAGGCGAGGCAGACAATAAAACTCACTGGCTTTATATCGATCAGATAGAGTTTTTGCCGGCCAACCCGCCACGTGTGAAGCTCTCTTCGCCGGCGGTTTTGTCGACCGCAGTGGCGTACGACCGGCACGTGGACTTAACGTGGCAGCTGCCCCTGACGCCAAGCATCCGGTATATAAAGATTTACCGGTCGGAAGACAATGAGCATTTTCATCCCGTAGCGATCCGACCCATTTTTGTGCAAAAATGTACGGATTTTGTACCGTATTCAGATCGTACGTACTATTATAAAATAGCGTGGGTCGACTATGGATACCTGGAATCTCCTTTTTCCAACGTGCTCGAAGCATCGCCTAAAACCGCTAGCGATGAAGCGATGGTGGACTTCATACAAGCTGCGCATCTGAATTATTTTATAGAGCGGACGGAAATCAACAGCGGCATGCACGCGATTCACTTCGGTGTGGATGATGCTACGGTTTCTGTAAAGGAAACCGGATTGAGCATATTGGCGTACCTAGTGGGTGTAGAACGCGGGCTCCTGCCCCGTACAGCTGCAATAGGCAGACTCCAACGGATCGTTGACTTTCTGGGTAAGGTCGACCGATACCATGGCGCATTTCCCGAGAAAATTGACGGCCGCACCGGCGAGGGGATTTTCACAGTCGACACGGTACCCGAAGGGAATCTAACGTCTACCGCATTTTTGATGCAGGGACTGCTCGCGGCGCAGCAGTATTTCGAGGCCGATAGCGGAGAAGCAGACGTACTGACGGCAAAAATTGACACCTTGTGGAATTCGGTCGAATGGGACCGATTTACCATCGAAGGTCAGGAACATATCCTTCTGGACCGATGGTCGCCAACTGTCGGATTCCGGGATGCGTCTCCTCTGGGCGGCTTCGGAGATGATTTTATCTGCTATGTGCTTGCTTTGGCGTCTCCCCAACATGCTCTTCCCGGCAACGCATATACCGCCGGACTAGGATTTCGGAGGGAATTGGCCGATTCGTCTCACGTAATGGAATTGGCTAACAATACATCTTTTGCCGTTAAAGTCGAAGCGACGAACGTAAGTGCTGTACCGGCTTACGTTGAATATCCGTATGCAAAAGATACCACATTGTATAGCCTTCCGGTCACTGTCGGATCTATAGACACGTCGCTGATGGAGGCTTATAAACCTTTCCTGGCATTCGACCCGCGAGCAAAGCGTGATACATTTGCGGATTATTTTGCCAATCACAGGAATCTGACCCAGGCGTATAAACGACGTGATACGGAAAAGGGCTACGGCGGATTTTCGCGGGATATATGGGGTGCAGAATTATCCGTAGATTCGCTGGATACGCTATGTACAATCAATCCCGCAATTCCCTGTGCAAGTTATGCTTATCTTCCACAAGAAGCGGTACAGTCCATGAGAGCGTTTTATGATAAATTTGGACAAGCGCTGTTTACGGAGTATGGATTCCGCCGGGGAATCGGAATCGATAACAACGCCGTGGCTGACACCTATGACGCCGCAAATCAGGCCGCCGTCGTGGTTATGATTGAAAACGGCCGTAGCGGGTTGATCTGGGATTTGTTTTCGCGAAATCCGGGTATACAGAAGGTTGTTGAAAATTATTTTAACATCGAGTAAATTTTTTTATTTTTGGACTTTTCACAGTTAAGCATGAAGCTCTATCCATTCCTTATATCCGCATTGATTGGTTCCGTGACCATCACTTCTTGTAAGAATAAACAAATGGCTGTTAATCCAGGGGCGCAGGTCAGCATCGATGGTACCCAAGATGGTTTAAAACATGTACAACGCGACTTTGAGGATGCGGCAATGACCGACCGGGGGATCACCGTCACCTTTGATTCGGACGTGCTGTTCCCGCTTAATTCATCCTATCTGACGGATCAGGCAAAAAAGGAACTTGATAAATTGGTGGCACTTCTGGATGAGTATCCGGGAGCCTCATTGATTGTGGACGGACATACCGATGCGACCGGTACCGCAGAATATAACCAGTGGCTGTCCGAAAAGCGGGCCGAATCCGTAAAAAAGTACGCGGTTGACAAAGGACTTGGTGAAAACCGGATTACTACATACGGGCATGGGCAAACCAAACCGATAGCTCCCAATAATACCAAAGAGGGCCGGCAGCAAAACCGCCGGGTCGAGGTCACAATCGTGACCGGTAAGAAAGGTAAGAACTAGGTTAAATCAGTACATTCAGCTCCGAGGCTTTGACCGGCTGGCCGTAAAATCTAGTGGTCTTTTCTTCAAAATCAGCCGCATTGTCCGTTGTGAAAAATTGGACATCGCCGCCTTTCGTACACAACCTTTCGATTTCCCCGTGGCGCTTTAGGTAATCTGCCAGACTGTTGGCAACTAATTGTCCCTGGGCCACTACCCGGATGTGAGGAGGCATGAAACGTTTGATGAGTGGAAGAAGCAGGGGATAATGCGTGCATGCGAGTATAACCGTATCGATATCCGGCGATTGCTGCAGGAGTTGCTTGATGTCTTTCTCTACAAAGTAGGCGGCGCCAGCTGAGTCCAGCTCGTTGTTTTCAACCAGCGGAACCCACAGCGGACAGGCATGCTGGTATACCCTGATGTCGGGAAAAAATTTTTGGATTTCAATTGGGTAGGAACCGGACTTTACTGTACCCCGAGTGGCCAAAATCCCGATTTGCCGCGTACGCGTGTAATCACCGATAACTTCTGTCGTAGGGCGGATCACACCCAGTACTTTGCGGAGATCCGCATACAACGGCAGATCGTGCTGCTGGATGGTCCGCAGTGCTTTAGCCGAAGCTGTGTTGCAGGCCAGTACAACGAGGTGACAGTTCATGGCGAAAAGCTTTTCGACACATTCCTTGGTATATGCATAAACGGTTTCAAACGATCGGGTGCCGTAAGGCACCCGTGCATTATCACCCAAATACACGTAATCATATTCGGGTAGTCGGGCAACGATTTCCCGGAATACCGTGAGCCCTCCGTAACCTGAATCAAATATACCTATCGGTCCCATTTCGTACCTCAAATCTCTTTCAGCAAAGATGGCCTTTCTCTGTAAGTTTTCCATAAAAATTCACCAAATAATGTATTTGCCCAGGCAAACCATTTACGTGTAAATTTTTTGGGATCATCTTTATGAAAGGATTCGTGCATGAATCCCGTGTCGCCATGCGTACGTTTCAGCGACCCGATGCAGGCCCGTATCTCATTGTCGTCGGTAGATGTCAGTCCCCTCATGGTAATGGCCATGGGCCAAATCATGTCCCGGCCGATATGAGGCCCTCCGATACCTTCGGCTGCAGAACCTTTGAAGAAAAACGGGTTATTTTCTGATAGGACAAAGGCACGGGTGCGCTGGTATATGGGATCATTGGTGTCCACGGCACCCAGATACGGCAAGGATAAAAGACTTGGGATGTTGGCATCGTCCATGGTGATGAAGCTCCCGAAACCATCTACTTCGTATGCGTAGATACGGCCGTGTGTTGGATGGTCGATAATGCCGTATGTATTGATTGCCGTCTCCACTTCGCTAGCCAATTTAAGCATCTCTTCAGCCAACGCGGATTCATTGGCTACCTCCTTGAGCAACGTAGCCGATTGCCGTAAACTGACCACCGCAAACAGGTTGGAAGGAATCAGAAATGACAGCAGCGTGGCGTCGTCGCTTGGCCGGAAGCCAGAGCAGATCAAACCGACGGGATTAACGGGGTATCCATACCCGTCAACCTGGAGCGTATCCGAACCGCGTGCCGTGGTACGTTCGAAGCGGTAGGGGCCCAGGTTTTCCTTGCGTTGCTGCTCCTTAAACGTTTTGAGGATGTTCCGTTGCGCAGAGACCCATGCGGCGTCAAAAGGAGATTTATCGCCGGTCTCACGCCAATATCCATGAGCCAGACGGATGGTATAACAGAGGGAATCGATTTCCCACTTGCGTTCGTGGATGCCGGGTTTCATGTCAGTATGATCGCTGCCCCATTCCCCCACACGGGTGGGATCGTTGTAAAATGCATTGGCGTAAGGATCGATGTTAATACATTGACTTTGTTTATTGACTAAACCGGCAATAAGCCGTTGCAGCTGGCCATCTTGCTTCATGAAGGGCAAATATGGCCAAACCTGGGCACAGCTGTCGCGGAGCCACATGGCATCAATATCACCGGTGATTACATAGGTATATGGCTTTCCATCCCCTTCTTCCGGAAACACCGTTGTGTCCAACGTGTTTGGAAAACAATTCCCGAATAACCAGCCCAGTTCCCTGTCTTTTACCTGCTGCTTAAATGTTTCGATGGCGCCTTCTATGGCCTCGCTAGAAAAATGCCGCTGATCTTTGGGGACACGGACCACCGGATAGTCCTGGGTGGTGGATGCAAGCGAAAGCTTGCTGGCCCACATACCTGCGCCCAATGCTGCGGTCTGCTGAATGAATGTTCTTCGTTTCATGCGAATTCCTCCCGTTATACTGTTTATTTATCTGGATGCAATATGCAAAAAAAAATGAGATATCCGCACGTGCATATCCGTTTTAGCACGGTGGTTTTGGACGTTTTATGGGTCATTATTTGCTTGGGATCGTTTTAAGGTCCATGAATGGCTCAATTCTTGGTAAGCAATCGTATCTTTGCTGACTGATTTTTTGTACAATGATAAAACGTTTACTTGGGAACTATTTACGGGTAATGGGGATACTGACAGCGCTATGCGGTTGTGTATACAGCGGGAGGGCCCAATCGACTTACCAACCTTATTCCTATCATTTTTACCAAAAATTAAATAGTGTATTATATAATACCGATACGAGGCTTCATACCTCGGTAAAGCCGATGATCGTGGATGATTCCCTCCAACCGAAGTATGATGCGCTGATGCAATTGGGCGTAGCAGAACGGTATTCGTGGGGCGGGCGCAAGCTCTATAACGAACATTTGATCGACATCAAAGAAGATGACTACACATTTTATGCGGACTTCCTTCCGGATTTTCAGGTGGGGCGCGATTTTGCCGGGAATGGGCGCACCACTTGGCTAAATACCAGGGGGGCACAGGCCGGCGTAACCATCGAGGATAAATTTTCACTGTATGTGAATTTCTTTGAAAATCAAGCTGTTTTCCCGCAGTACTTGGATGAGTATATTTTTACCCGTACCGTTACCCCGGGACAGGGGTATGGAAAATCCCTTGAAGACGGAAGAAAAAAGGATTGGATGTACGGATCGGCCGTTTTATCCTATGCCGTTAATACGTACCTTAACGTGACGTTGGCCTATGATAAAAACTTTATAGGCGACGGATACCGGTCCATGCTACTTTCGGATGTTTCGTCGAACTATACCGCTTTAAAGTTAACGGGTAAGTTGGGCAATGTGCAGTATTTAAGTATGTGGACCTACATGCTGGATCCGATGCATCCGCGTTCACTTGATTCCCTCCAACGTGCTGGCGATAATTGGAAATGGGGGGCTTTCCAATACCTGGACTGGAATGTGGATAACCGGTTTTCGGTGGGACTTTTCCAATCGGTGGTCTGGGGGAGCCGAAATGCAGCAGGGCGAAGGGGATTTGATTTCAATTATTTCAACCCCATCATCTTTATGCGACCCATTGAGTTGACAAACACGTCTTCGCCCGATAAAATGCATTTGGGGTTAAATACCAAATACAAAGCGTTGAAAAACCTGACGGTATACGGGCAATTCCTGCTGGGGGAATTTACGGCCAAAGAGTTTTTCGCCGGAAATGGTCATGTCAACAACAAATGGGCGGCGCAGTTCGGCTTCCGGGGGTTCGATGCCTTTGGAATCAAGGACTTGAATTTCCTTGCTGAATATAATACGGCGCGCCCGTATACGTACGCGCATTTTGATCCGGTAAGCAACTACAGCAATTACGGACAACCCTTGGCGCATCCTTGGGGCGCTAATTTCAGGGAACTGGTTGGCATACTGAATTATTCTTACAGCCGGTTTGATTTCTCCTTTCAGGGCACTTGGGGGCAATTTGGTACCGATCCGAATTCGAGCAGCAATTTTGGCGGGGATATTTTCCAACCTTACGGTACGCACCAACGGGTATATGGGAACTACATTGGCCAGGGAGTCGAAAACAATCTGCTGTACGCCGACGGTAGGGTGTCGTATCTGTTCAATCCAAAGTACAACCTACGGATCGAAGCGGGAGCTTTATATCGGAGACATGGCGTCCCCGAGCAAGGTATCCATCATCAGACCGGCATGTTGACACTCGGTCTCCGGGCCTCGTTTCGTAATTTTTACTACGATTTTTAAAAGCTGGTATGCATCTTCGCGATCCGTATGCAATTTTGAAACGAGCAGATTGTTTCCTAAGTTTGCAGGCATATGAGCAACATTGTCATCATCAACGGGCCCAACTTAAACTTGTTGGGGATACGGGAAAAAGGCATCTATGGAGACCGCGATTTCCTGACCTATTTTGAAACACTCCGGCAATCGTATGGGGACGTCATGTTGACGTATTTTCAAAGCAATCACGAAGGGGCGATTATTGACAAAATACACGAGGTAGGGTTTTCAGCGGATGGAATTGTGCTCAACGCAGGAGCGTATACGCATACTTCGCTGGCTATTGCCGATGCCATCGCAGCCGTTACAGCGCCCGTGGTTGAAGTACACATTTCAAATGTATATGCCCGTGAATCGTTCCGCCATCATTCGTACCTTGCTAAGAACTGTAAAGGAGTTATCTGCGGATTTGGGCTGGATGGTTACCGACTGGCCGTGGAGAGCCTGTTAGCAAAATAAACAGACTCAAGGTAGCGCACCCAGCCATCACCGCTGCCATAGGGACGGTGGTCCCGTTGTGAAGATAGCTGACCAATCCCGATGATAAGGCGCCACAAGCCATTTGCAGCCCACCCAGCAATGCTGAAGCACTGCCTGCCAGCTCGCTAAACGGAGCAAGTGCCAACGCAGAGGTATTCGGGAAGACGAACCCCTGCGAGCCGAGGAATAGGAAGATCAGCGCGACCATTACAAAGAGGTTCATGATCCCGGCAATACAGCATGCAGCAAGCACCAATCCGATGGACGATTGGACGATCAACGCTATTCTGGCAACCGACTCACTGCTGTGCGAACTAAGTAAATAGCGGTTCAGCTGACTCGCCGCGATCAGCGCCGACGCGATCAGGGCAAACACCAACCCATACTGCTTTTCATTAAGGCCGTAGAGCGTAATCATGATATAAGGCGATCCAGCTAGGTACGCATACAATCCGGAAGAGGCCAGGCCGCCGGCAAAAGCGTAGGTAAAAAACTGCCGGGTTCTGAATACCCGCCAATAAGATTGGATAATGGGCCGGGGCATGAGGGATAGATTGGAATTGGCACCCTTGCTTTCGGGAAGGAAAAAGATGACCGCCAATAGTATGCAGGTAGTAATTGCAGCCAATACGAGAAATATGCCGTGCCAGTCCCAATGGGCAATTACAAAACTGCCCAGGGTGGGAGCCACAATCGGTGAAACGCCGATGACCAGCATCAGCAGGGAAAAAATCTTCGCGCTTTCCGTTGGACCGTAAAAGTCTCTGACCATTGCTCTTGATGCCACCATACCTCCACAGCTACCCAGTGCTTGGATAAAGCGGTAAGCGATCAGGTGGTCGGCCGAATTGGTCAGCGCGCAACTTAGGGACGTCACAATGTAAATTACCAACCCGACGATTAAGGGGATTTTGCGGCCGAAGCGATCAAGCAGCGGGCCGTATATGATTTGACCGGAAGCGATGCCGACGAAAAAGGACGTAAGTGACAACTGAATATGCGCAACGGTGGTCTGCAGGCTGTGGGCAATCGAATCGAACCCGGGAAGGTACATGTCAATGGAAAAAGGACCAATGGCAGACAATAACCCCAGGATAAGCAAGGTAAAAAAGCCGTGTCTTTGAGAAGATCTCATCAAGATCACAAAATTACGGCTTTGTTCCGGCTTTGGAAAAATTACCTACTTCTTTATCGTTCGAGACGGACGGAATAGAAAATAAACCCCTAAAGCAACAAACGGTATGCTTAATAATTGCCCCATGTTGAACTTCATTCCTTCTTCAAACGCTTCTTGATTTTCTTTGACAAATTCAAGGCCGAATCGTGCGCCGAACAGCAGGATTAAGAAAATACCAAAGATAAACCCGGGCTTCAGAAAACTCTTCCGATGATAGATGGTCCAAAGCAAGATAAAGATAAGCACATAACTGAGGGCTTCATACAGCTGAGCCGGATGCCGCGGAATTTGATCTACTTGTTCGAAAACCACCGCCCAGGGGAGGTCTGAGGGTAAACCGATGATTTCGGAGTTAAAAAAGTTTCCGACACGAACAAATGCGCCGGCCAGCGGAATGACAATAACGAGCCGGTCCGTAATCCAAAGAAAATCGGTTTTGGTCTTTCGGCAAAAGAGGAAGATGCCCGCCAATATACCGATCGCTCCGCCATGACTGGCCAATCCGTGGAAACCCGTAAGTTTGAATTCGCCATTTACATAGGTGAAGGGGAGCAGCATCTCCAACGGGTGATCTTTGTAATAGTCAAACTCGTAAAATAAACAGTGACCGAGGCGCGCTCCCAACAATGTGCCCAGGAAAATATAGATGCTCAGTTGGTCCAGCAACTCCTGTGGTTTATTCTCACGCTTAAATATGCGGAGCATCAACACGTAACTGCTAACAAATGCTAGAAGAAAACACAACGTATAATACCGGAGTTCGAAACTTCCAATACTGAATATTTCCGGGCGAACATTCCAATGGATTGCCGCTAGCAGGGTGTCTATCATGGTTATGATCCGTTTAGGTCGGTAAACTTAGATAAATTTGCTTTTATATCCAATTATAATCGCGTTCAAGATAAAAGCAAATCATAACTTTTGCCCGGCCTTCGCTTTTCGGTCTTTTCGGTTCTGCTGCTTGAGGATGTATTGCTTTTCAACAAATGCGATCACTTCACTGGCAATGTCTTTTTGCGTAGCTTTTTCAATACCTTCCAGCCCCGGAGAGGAATTGACTTCGAGTACTAGTGGTCCACGGTCGGAAGGCAGCATATCCACTCCGCATACCGTTAATCCCAGTTCTTTAGCCGCGCGCACGGCAGTTTCGCGTTCGGCTTTATTGAGTTTGATGATTTCTGCGCTGCCTCCGCGATGCAGGTTGGAGCGAAATTCACCTTCCTTCGCTGTACGCTTCATCGCGCCAACCACCCGTCCGTCCACTACAAATGCACGGATGTCGGTACCCCGTGATTCTTTGATGTATTCCTGGATGAGGATGTTGTTACCCAAACCATAAAAGGCTTCTATAACCGATGAGGCTGCTTTTTTGGTTTCCGCCAGTACAACGCCGATACCCTGTGTGCCCTCGAGTAGTTTGATTACAAGCGGCGGACCTCCCACCATCTTGATCAGATCGTCGACGTCGCGGGTTCTGCGGGCAAATCCCGTGATAGGCATTCCGATTCCTGCTCCAGAGAGAATTTGCATACACCGCAGCTTGTCACGCGATCGTGTAATGGATTGACTGGGATTAGCCGATATGACTCCCATTACTTCGAACTGGCGGACGATGGCCGATCCGTAAAAAGTAACGGAGGCTCCGATTCGCGGAATAACCGCGTCAATGTCGGATAGATCCTGTCCTTTGTAGTGCATGCTGGGTTTACCCTGTTTGATGCCCACATAACATTGGCTATGGTCAATAACGACGCATTCATGTCCACGCATCCGCGCGGCCTCTACCAACCTGCGCGTCGAATAGAGGTTTTTGATGGTTGATAAAACTGCAATCTTCACGTGTACTGAAATAAGTCAATAAGTCCTTGATGGATAGAAACACTTATTTTTTCGAAAGGTTTGCCCGCGAAACATCAACGAGAAATTTTCTGCGGATAAACGACCGTCCCAGTAGAACAGGAAACTCCATCCCTGAGCGATCCCGTAGCGAAAGCTCGATGGTATGGATTTCATTAAATAGCCGGATCGTGGTGTTTATGATATATCGATTTTCCTCCTGTCCGAAAGAATTCCGGATTTTACGCTCGCTATGGAAAGGTAATGTGTAGTGTGTTTGCGGCGATCCGAATCGCTCATCCAATGGGCGAAACTCAACATACTGTTTCCGCCCTTTTTTTACCAGTTGGATGTGGGAGCAATGCAATACCGATGTACGCGCTCCCGTATCCACTTTTGCGGAGATACCGGAGAGGCCTAAATCCGGTAAATCTATCGTTTCCTTCCAACCTATGGTCTTCAGCATGACGTTGGTCAGTGATAGATATACTCACCCAAAGCGGATTTAACGGTTACCTGCTTTGTGCTGGCTGACTCCACGCGGCCAATGACCTGGGCAGCAATACCGCATTGTTCCGAGATCTGGATAATGTCATCGGCAATGGCAGCCGGTACGTATAACTCCATACGGTGGCCCATATTGAATACCTTATACATTTCCTGCCAATCCGTTCCGGATTCTTCCTGGATAAGCCTGAACAGGGGAGGGACATCAAATAGATTGTCTTTGATAACGTGCAGGTTATCGATAAAATGGAGAACTTTGGTTTGCGCGCCGCCACTGCAGTGTACCATGCCATGGATATCGGAGCGATGCCTGTCAAGCACCTGCTTAATGACGGGCGCATACGTCCGTGTAGGCGACAGGACAAGTTTGCCCGCTGTGACTGTTCCGTATCCCGGAATTTCGATTTCGTCGGTCAATCGTTTCGTGCCTGAAAACACCAATTCATCGGGAACCGAAGGATCGTAGCTTTCAGGAAACCGTTCAGCAACTGACCTGTGAAACACGTCATGCCTTGCGGAGGTCAACCCGTTGGATCCCATACCACCGTTGTATTCGCGTTCGTAATCCGCCTGGCCAAAGGAAGCCAGTCCGACGATAACATCGCCCGATTGGATACGATGATTGGAAATGACATCGTCGCGTTTCATGCGGCAGGTAACCGTGCTATCCACAATAACGGTACGCACGAGATCGCCGACATCTGCGGTTTCTCCTCCTGTGGAGTGGATCCCGATGCCAAGATCACGAAGTTCTGCCAATATTTCTTCTGTGCCGTTAATGATCTCTGCAATAACCTCTCCGGGGATAAGGTTTTTATTACGTCCGATCGTCGATGAAAGCAGGATATTATCGGTCGCTCCCACGCACAGAAGATCATCGAGGTTCATGACAATGGCATCCTGAGCGATGCCCCTCCATACCGAAAGATCGCCGGTTTCCCGCCAATAAACATAAGCCAACGACGATTTCGTGCCAGCTCCGTCAGCATGCATAATGTTGCACCATGCCTCATCACCCGTTAGGATATCGGGTATGATTTTACAGAATGCCTTTGGGAATAATCCCTTGTCAAGGTTCTTGATGGCGTTGTGTACGTCTTCCTTGGCAGCGGATACTCCCCGCAGGTTGTATTTAAAATCAGCCATTCCCGCCTTTTACTCTACATGCCTGATTTCTACCCGTCGGTTTTGCGCCCTTCCAGACTCTGAATCATTGGAAGCAATGGGTTTTGTGGCACCGTACCCCTTTACGGTTAGGTTATTTCCATCGATGCCGGAGTTGACCAGATAGAGTTTCACAGCGTTGGCCCTATCGATAGACAACTCCATGTTGTAGGCCGCCGTGCCTTCGACGGACGCATGGCCGTCAATGATGAATTTGGCATCGGGATCTTTTTGCATTTCCCGGCCGATTTGGTCGAGAACGGCGTATGATTCGGTTTTCAGTACCGATGAATCAAATTCGAACTGAATGTTTCTAAAATTATAATTCGGCGGAGACACCGGACTGGGCGTCGATTGTGTAGGTGCGGGGGTTGCCTCTTTTTTCTGGGGTTCGGCTACGACCCGCTCTTCGGGGACGTCTCGTTCAACAACTTCTGCCGAAGGCTGGAGAACAACTTGTTTAGGCTTGCAACCTTGGTAAGAGATGGCTAATGCGCCAATGCATGACATTAATATACAATTACTTACAATTTTCATGTTTAATAACTTTACAGCGGTAAACATAGGAAATATCTGTTAATTTTTCCTATACTTGGCATTTAATAATGTTTCTATGAATACAATGATGGTGCCAACCCTTCGTTTTTTGACCGTATTTTTCGCGATCCCACTGTTACTTGGCGGGGCTGTGGCACAGGAGCGCCTTAAGGTAGCAGTTGCTGGATTGAGCCACGATCACGTACACACGTTGCTGCGCGCTTACCAGGAACGGAGGATAGAGGTCGTAGGAATTGCTGAGGCAAATACCCGATTGGTGGATCGTTACCGAAAAAATTATGAGTTGCCTGATTCCCTGTTTTTTAGTACCGTAGGCGAGATGCTGAACGTCATTCATCCCGATGTGGTGTTAGCCTATAATGCCATTTCCGAACACGTGGATGTCGCCGAGGTTTGCCTGCCCCAGAAGGTGCCACTGATGGTAGAAAAGCCGTTGGCCGTCAACAACGAACAGGCGCGGCGAATTGCGCAGTTGGCCGCGGAACACCGCACTCCCGTATTTACCAATTATGAAACCACCTGGTATGACAGTAACCAAACCCTAAAACAATTGGTGGAAAAGGGAACTATCGGTCCTTTGAAAAAAGTAATGGTGAAAGATGGCCATCAGGGGCCAAAGGAAATCGGATGCAGCGAAGATTTTCTGAATTGGCTTACCGATCCCACGAAAAACGGAGGCGGCGCATTGATTGATTTCGGCTGCTATGGTGCCAATTTGATGACTTGGCTTATGAATGGCGAACGTCCGGTAGCGGTTACCGCCGTGACGAGGCAGCTCAAACCAGCTACCTATCCTCGGGTGGATGATGACGCAACCCTCATTCTGGAATACAAAAACGGCACAACGGGTATTATTCAAGCTTCGTGGGACTGGCCCTATAGCATCAAGGACTTGCAGGTGTACGGTGAAGCCACTTCGCTTCATGCGGTGGACGCCCACACACTGCTCCGGTATTCCAGTGCACGTGAACAGGAATCCTTGCCATTGGAGACGACGTACTTCAATGACCATCTGTCGTACCTAACGGCCCTGCTGAACGGCGATGCCGATGGAACGGATGATTTGTCTTCGCTGTCAAACAACCTGATCGTTGTTGAAATTCTGCAAGCGGCAAGGGAATCCGCGATGCGCGGCGAACGGGTTCTGTTGGATAGTCCGCAGCGGTAGGGGTTATTCAATCCGGCTTTGCAGTAAGGCATCGCGCCATTGCTGCCGCACTTCGGGGGTAAACCGTTCCTGCGGAATCGCCAACTCAACGGTATGCAGCGCCGTAGGCCCTTCCACCACGTAGGTAAGTAATACCGTTGATCCACAGTCCCCTTCCGGTGATTTGGTGGACCCGACGGCATACAGAATGGAGGTACGGCCTTCTACGGTCCTTCTGTCGACAATATCCAGTGTCGCTTTGGGACAACCAGCTTTTTCAAACTCCCATTTCTCTTCAGGAGTTCCTTCTGCTTTCATCGGATAGTAACGGCGGTCGATGGTAGTCACCGTAACGGTCTTCACGGGTGCATTTTGTGCCTTACCTTCCTTTACGGTGTATGCAATACCTCGGATGCCTTTTGTGTCTTTGGGAATCTTGGTGCTTTTCCAGCGGGATTCGCCGGGGAAACTGATCACAATTTTTTCCTTGCCAGGCGTGGGTTGGGCGTTTCCGCTCAGCACCCAGCAGGAGCAAATGACGAACGCATATAATGATTTATGGAATATCCGTAATACCATGTTCCCTCTCAGTTAAATTATGGGCTCAAAGCGCATAGCAAATTTATCCCGGTACGCCTTTGGCGTCATGCCGGTATTTTCCTTGAACAGTTGCCGGAAATTTTTCATGTCGTTGTATCCCGCACACAGCATAATCTCAAACAACCCCTTCTCCGTGTTTTCCAGCAATCGTTTCGCCGCTTCTATTTTGGTCTTTTGCAGGTACCGTATGGGAGTTAACCCCGTTGCCTGTTTAAATCTTCTTACAAAATTACGTCTACTGGCGGGAATGTCAGCAATCGCCTCCTCGATGCTCTTAATTTCGGGAAATTGATTTTTGATTTTGTGCTGGACGCGCATGACCAATTCGTCATCGTGTGTTTCCGTGGGTGAAAAATGCCCGAAATATGCTTGGTTTTCGCGGTCCATGTCAATGGCAAAACTTTTCGCAATGCGTATGGCCATCTCCCTGCCGCAGCATTTCTGTATCAACGCCAGCATAACGTGAAACCCGCTGGTCGCGCCCCCGCTTGTATAAATATTGGCATCGTGCGTTACCACCGCATCCTGTTCCAGTTTGATTTTTGGGAAATATGCCGCCAATTTCTCCACCGCATCCACGTGTGTGGTAGCACGACGATCGTCGAGCAATCCGGAAGCGGCCAATAAAAAGGCTCCCGTGCAGTTGCTAGCCAATATAGCACCCCGTGCATACTGCTCATGAAGCCAGGGAATAAAGCACCGGTTGTCTTCCAGCGTCTTTGCCATATCGACCTGTCCGAAAGCGGGAATAAAAATCAGATCGTAGGATTGGCCCCTGCCGATCGGCACATAGGCAATATGGCTAAGGCTGTCTGGAATCACTTCTGTATCGGAGGCACCCGCGAAGCTGATCTCAAACGATTCCGATTTACCTTCTTCGTGCAAGAAGCGGTTGACCGTTTCAAATACGTCCACGATCGCAGCAAGGCTCAATAATCGGTATTTACTTGTCAGAAGAATGGACAATCGCATAGCATCACCTGATTAATTTCACCTCAAAGATACAAACCCATCCGTAAATATTCTCTCAAAAAACTATCTTTGCCGTTTGAAGTCGATTTGCATGAATCCCGTCTATCAGCGCCAACGCGAAGCGATGAGTAGCGGTTTCACAAAGCCGCTTCTGCTAAAATTATTTTCGAATGAACCATATTCGCAATTTTTGTATCATTGCGCACATAGACCACGGTAAAAGTACACTGGCAGATAGGTTGTTGGAGTTTACGAATACCATTACCCAACGGGAGGCCCAGGCCCAGCTTTTGGATAACATGGACTTGGAGCGGGAGCGGGGCATCACCATCAAAAGCCACGCCATTCAGATGAATTATGTAAAAGACGGGCAGGAGTATGTGTTGAATCTCATCGATACCCCGGGGCACGTGGATTTTTCATACGAAGTATCCCGGTCCATTGCCGCCTGTGAGGGGGCCTTGCTTATTGTGGATGCTTCGCAAGGCATTCAGGCGCAGACCATCTCCAATTTATACCTGGCGCTGGAACACGATCTGGAAATCATTCCCGTACTTAACAAGATGGACCTGCCCGGAGCAATGCCTGAGGAAGTGAAAGACCAGATTGTGGATCTGATAGGTGGTAAGCGGGAAGATATCATTCCGGCTTCGGGAAAAACCGGCCTCGGTGTGGTAGATATCCTGAACGCGATTGTAGATCGCATCCCGTCGCCCGTCGGCGATCCGGGCGCACCTCTGCAAGCTTTGATTTTTGATTCCGTATTTAACTCCTTTCGGGGTATCATGGCTTATTTCAAAGTTGAAAACGGAGAAATACGCAAGGGCGATAAGGTAAAGTTTATGGCCACTGGCCGAGAATATATTGCCGACGAAATAGGTACATTGCGTCTCAATCAAGTGCCCAAAGAGGTTATCCGCACGGGCGACGTGGGTTACATCATCTCCGGTATCAAAGAGGCAAGGGAGGTAAAAGTGGGGGATACCATTACCCATGTTGCGCGCCCGAGCAAGGACGCAATAAAGGGATTTGAAGAGGTAAAGCCGATGGTATTTGCCGGAATCTATCCGGTAGATACGGAGGATTTTGAAGAATTGCGCGAGAGCATGCATCGCCTGCAGCTTAACGATGCTTCGCTGGTGTTTGAACCGGAGTCCTCCGCCGCGCTTGGGTTTGGCTTTCGTTGCGGCTTTCTCGGCATGCTGCACATGGAAATTATCCAGGAACGCCTCGAACGGGAATTTGACATGACGGTGATTACCACGGTGCCGAACGTATCCTACAAGGCTTATCTTACGAAAGACCAGCAAGAAATTGTTGTGCATAACCCATCGGACCTGCCCGATCCCAGCAAATTGGACTATGTGGAGGAGCCCTATATCAAAGCCAACATCATCACGAAGGCTGAATTTGTGGGGCCTGTGATGTCTCTCTGTATCCAGAAGCGCGGGATCATCATCAATCAATCCTACCTCACTGCGGACCGCGTGGAGCTGGTGTTCGAAATGCCTATGGGCGAAATCGTCTTTGATTTTTACGATAAGCTGAAAACCATATCGAAGGGATACGCTTCTTTTGATTATCATCAAATCGGCTATCGGCAGTCGGATCTGGTTAAGCTGGATATCCGCTTGAACGGTGAACCCGTTGACGCCCTGTCGTCGCTTATCCACCGGAGCAATTCGTACGAATTCGGAAAGAAAATATGCGAAAAGTTAAAAGAGCTGCTACCGCGGCAACAGTTTGAAATCGCCATACAAGCTTCAATCGGTGCAAAAATCATCGCCCGCGAAAATATCCGGGCGTTACGCAAAGATGTGACCGCTAAATGTTACGGAGGGGATATTTCCCGTAAACGTAAGCTGCTCGAAAAGCAAAAGAAAGGTAAGAAGCGAATGCGTCAAGTTGGGAATGTGGAAATTCCCCAGTCGGCATTCATGGCCGTGCTGAAGTTGGATTAGCCGCATAACGTTCAACTTTCAATTTCAACTTTCAATTTTCAATTATCATGAATCTATTAGACGGTAAACTCGTATCAGCGAAAATCAAGGAAGATATCAAACAGGAGGCTGCGGCCTTTCTAACAAAGACTGGTCGGAAACCTCATCTTGTTGCTATATTGGTCGGTAACGACGGCGCAAGCGAAACCTATGTCGCCAGCAAAATGCGTAACTGTGAACAAGTGGGATTTGAGTCGACCAATATTCATTTCGATACCAGCATTTCGGAAGACGAACTCCTGGCTAAAATCAAAGAGCTCAACGCAGATAGTCGAGTGGACGGAGTGATTGTTCAGCTTCCCCTGCCCAAACACATCGATCCGGAACGGGTAACCGAAGCAATTGACTATCGAAAGGACGTTGACGGATTTCATCCGGTTAACCTCGGCCGCATGCAACGCAACTTGCCTTGCTTCATTCCGGCTACCCCTTATGGTATTCTGCTAATGCTTACCCATTATGGCATTGACACATCCGGTATGCATGCAGTGGTAGTGGGAAGGAGCAACATCGTAGGCAGCCCCATGAGCATCCTCCTGGCTCGGAACAGCAAACCGGGGAATTGTACCGTGACGCTTACCCATAGCCGTACCCGGGATCTCAAAGAAGAGGTATTGCGGGCTGACATCGTGGTTGCCGCCGTTGGCAAAAAGAACTTTATCACCGCTGATATGGTGAAGGAGGGAGCGATCGTGATTGACGTAGGGATGAATAGAGAGGTAAGTAGCTTAACCAAATCAGGTTATAAGCTTTATGGCGATGTCGATTTCGAGCAGGTTGCACCCAAATCGTCATGGATAACGCCAGTACCGGGGGGCGTTGGATTAATGACCATTGTGGGGCTACTAAAAAACACATTGGAAGCCGCAAAGGGAAGTATTTATTGAAATTGAAAGTGAATACCATTTTTAATAGTTCAGCGGCCTCCGGGCCGAAAGTGGACGGCCAAAACCGTACGCGATAGCGTAAAAAACATTTTGGTATAACAATTGTTTCTACAGCATTCATAAAAATTTATTAAACATGAAAAAAATAGCATTGACAGCCTTATTTGCCGGAGCTTTGTTTTTTGCCGCCTGCAACAATGGTACGTCCGGAACCGAAACACACGACCATGACCATGCGGAACATGATCACCATCACGATGGGCATGATCACGACCATACCGTAGGCGAACAAGTAGACTCCGTATTGGACACATTGGAGGAAGCGGGTGACACGATTGGCGCGAAGGCAGAAGAATTGGGAGACAACGCCAAATCCACGTTTGAAGATGCAAAAGAGGGTATCAAAGCGGGCGTGAAAAACGCGAAAGAAGAAGTACAGGAAGCTTCGAAAGCTGCCGCTACCGACGTAAAGAACGCGGCCAAGAGGGTAGGCGAAAAGATCGATGAAACCGCGAAAGAAGTAAAGGAAGACCTAAAGAAGTAAAGGGCTAGTGTTTTTCGGCCTACTGCTCGCAAGCTGGGACCCGCCGCGCCTCGCTTACGTCTCCGAGGCTTGATTTGCCGTAGGCCGAAAACACCAGCAATGAACGTACCTATTACCATTATTTACCCCCCCCCCCCCC